>Ga0233441_1000009_pt1 | contig 395297 bp, 377 predicted proteins | sample SI_123_September_4_FD_182781 | JGI IMG/M metagenome (GOLD analysis project Ga0233441, IMG submission 182781) | Seawater microbial communities from Saanich Inlet, British Columbia, Canada - SI_123_September2016_135_MG | ecosystem: Environmental > Aquatic > Marine > Inlet | place: Canada...
CGGCATGGTGGCCGAAAGAATCCACGAGTTGACGGGACGTATCCGACTGGGGTTGGACACCGACACGACACTGTTGTGAACTCGCCGACATGACCAGCGACGACTTCGAGTACCTGCGGTTCGAATACGACGAGGACGTCCTCATCGTCACCATCGACAAAGTCGATGACCCCCTCAACAAGGTCGACGACCAGATGCACCACGAGTTGACGAATCTGTTCCCGCGCCTCCAGGCCGAACGAAGCGCCCGGGCTGTCCTCCTGACCGGTACCGAGTCGGCCTTCTCGGCCGGCGGAGACTTCGCATGGTTTCCCGAGTTTCAAGAACCCGGATTCGCAGCCAACCTGCGACTTGACGGAAAGTCGCTCATCTGGGACCTGCTGGACGTCCACCTACCGGTGGTCTGTGCCGTAACCGGACACGCAATGGGCCTGGGAGCCAGCATCGCCCTGCTCTGCGACGTGGTGGTCATGTCCGAAACGGCACGGCTGGGTGACCCCCACGTAAGGGTCGGCATCGTGGCAGGCGACGGTGGCACGATCGCATGGCCACTCGCGCTTGGTCCCGTGCTCGCCAAGCGGTTTCTCCTCACAGGGGACGCAATCGGAGCAGAAGAGGCCGCCCGGCTGGGCCTGATCACAGAATCGACACCCGACGCAGAGACCTGCCGGGCTGCAGGCCTGACATGGGCCAGACGCCTCGCCGCCGGTGCCCCACAGGCAGTGCAATACACAAAGCAGGCCGTTAACGCCTGGATCAAGCAGACAATGGGATCCTCATTCGACCTGTCCACGGCCCTGGAGATGCTCACGTTCACCTCAGAGGACCACGCGGAAGCTCTCGCAGCTCTGGCCGAAAAACGCGAACCCCGCTTTACAGGCAGGTAGGAGGACAGCGGCATGAGTGAAGAAACCGAATCGGAACCGGGTCTCCTTGAGGGCCTGATGACCCACCGGGCAATGCGCCGGTACACCGATGAACCGGTCAGCGAGGAAGACATCTGGACGTGCCTCAGGGCAGCGGTCCAGGCGCCGAGCGGGGGCAACATCCAGCCCTACCAGTTCCTCATCGTGCAGGACCCGGACACGAGGCTGGCTCTGGCCGAAATCTACAGACGTGGATGGGCGCGCTACGGCGCTGCCATAGCTCCAACCGAATTCCCAGACGATGCCACCAAGAGCAGCTGGGAACGCAACAACCGGGCCACGGTCCACCTGGCAGAGAACCTCGAGCACATACCGGTGCTGGTGCTCGTACTAATGCCGTCCATCGACATGACGGTCGAGGACGACGAGGGCCCGATGCCGGTCGGCCCCACCCACGCCTCCGTGTACCCGGCTGTCCAGAACTTCATGCTGGCAGCACGCTCACTGGGACTCGGAACGACCATGACCACGCTGCACCGAATCTACGAAGATGAGGTGCGCCAACTGTGCGACATACCCGCGCGCTACGAGGTCCTGGCCCTACTACCCCTCGGCTATCCGACCGGCAACTGGGGTGTAGCCCCGCGTCCCAGGCCAGCCGAGCGCATCACGTCATGGGATCGATTCGGACAGAAGAAGACCCCGTGACCAGTGGGCCGGTTCGGGTCGGTGTCTCAATCCCTCCAGCCGGCTTCAAATCGCGTGAGGAGGCAGACGCGTATGTGAACGCCGCCGCCGCCAATGGCCTCGACCACATGATCACGTCGGACCATGTGGCATTTCAGGGAGGCCAGGGTCGGGACGGCCTCATGACCATGGCCTGGCTGGCGGGACTGCACCCCACAATCGGCCTCTACATCGGCGTCTACCTGCTGGCCCTCCGTCATCCCGTGGCAGTGGCCCGTCAGGTCTCCACCCTGGCCGAAGATGCTCCGGGCCGCCTCACCCTCGGAATCGGGGTGGGCGGCGAGGACCGTCACGAAATGGAGTCGGTCGGGGTGGACCCTGCCACCCGGGGACGTCGGACCGACGAGGCCCTTGACGTCCTCCTCCCACTTCTGGACGGAACTACCGTCAACCACGACGGCGAGTTCTACCAGGTGCCCAACACCTCGATCCGGCCCGAACCTGACCCTCCGGTTGTGGTCACGGTTGGTGGCCGTTCGAGGGCCGCCATTCAAAGGGCCGGAACACGCGGCCAGGGCTGGCTGGCCTCATGGTGCTCGCCTGACCGGTTCGCTGCCGGGATCGCCCTGGCCGAAGAAGCCGCCATGTCGGCTGGTCGGACCGACGTGAAATGGAGACACGGTTATCAGGTGTGGGTGGGGCTGGGAGACACACCGCAAGAGGGGGCGGGACTCCTGGGTCCCAGCATGGAATCCTTCTACGGCGCTCCCTTCTCGGCGTTTGAGAGGTATTCACCGGTCGGCACGCCATCCGAGATCGCCGGGTGGCTGGCCCCATTCGTGGATGCCGGCGCCATCGACCTCAACCTGGCACCAGTGGCCGGTACGGCGTCGGAGGCGATAGCCGGAATTGCCGAGGTTAAGCGCCTGCTCAAGTGCTGAATAGCCGGGCTGGCGACATCATGCGCTCTGCTTGAACCGGTCCCACCGCTCCTCGAGAAGGTCCACCGACGGATGCGCGGCACGACGCCGGGGAACCTGCATTTGCTCTCCATGGAGGCCTTGGAGCGAGTAACGAAGCGTCGGTCCGTCCTGTTCCATCAACACGTCGGACCGCAGTCGGATCACGCGATCCGGCCTGATCCCGAGGATGTCGCTGTCGTAGGCGGCATGGTGGATCTTGCACATTGAAATGCCATTGGTGACGACTGGCTCGCCACCGTCCGCGTCGGCCCTGATGTGGGCGGCGTCGAGGAGTTCACGGTGACGAAGGTTGCACAACGCGCACCGGTGCCCGTAGGCGTCCAGTACAACCGACCTGAACACGGGCTGATGAACCCGAACCTTCGTGGCCCTCTCCGCGTACTCCCGTCTGGTGGCAAGGTCGATCACGTTTCTGTTGTCCCAGTAGCCGGCAGACACCTCGTCGAGGGCGACTACGAACTGTCGGGCAGCCACCTCCTCACCGACGAGAGTTACCGGAAAGATCGGCTCATACAGACCCTTCGCAATCGCCCTGAAGTAGATGAGGGGGAGACGTGCCTCCATTGCAAGACGCATTCCCCTGTTGCGGTAGTGGTCTGGGTCGGTGCCCTCCCACTTGTACCGGAGCAGGCCATCTGGACCCTCATGGTCGTCGTAGGGTCGGTAGCCACTGCCTGAGTATCTGGTGACAAAACTGAGGGCGGCATCCAACTGCCTCGGCTTCAAGATTCCCTGCTGTGTCGGCATCAACCGGTACTTCCCGCCACGGAACTCAAAGGACCCCACGTCGGCCTGCCTGACAGGCCCGCCGGTACGCAACTGGACTGCGCGCAAGAAGGCGAATGCCCGCTCCCGAAACTCCCATTCAAGGTCCAATCCGGCCATTACTCCAGGATGACAGCTTTCCTGGCGGATCGCTGGGGAACTCTCAGGGCCTGACAGGAACCAGGGGGGCTGGCTGGCCGGCGACCGGCATCACGGCATCGGGCCCCAACAGGGTGAGCTGATCATCGGGCTCGAGCACCAGGTCGGCGTCGATCGGCATGGACACCCCGAACCTGGTCACCGAGGCCAGCTCAACCCCGTCCAACCATTCAATGTCGCCGACACGCTCCCCGATCAGGCCAACGTCGTGGCCCTCTGGAAGGAGGGTGTACTGGCGCAGTGTCACCCCGGGCAGGAGCGCCGACTTCACCTCGGCCTCGGTTCCCGCCGACCCGATCAGCCGGGCGCCACCGTGGAGGTATCCGGCCAACTCACCCGCCAGGCGCAACGACCGTCCCGGATTGGCGGCTGTGCCAGCCAGGAAGAACAGGGCGTTCACCCTCTCTCCGGAACCACCCCAGGCGGCGGGAATCCGGATGCCGGCCGCAGCACGAACGATTACCAGCTGATCGTCGTCGATGGCCTCGAACAGGGCAACCGGGGTAGCGGTCGGGTGGTCGTCGGATGGCTGGATCCAGAGTGACCCGGTCTCGAGGAACTGGTCGCTCACGAGATCGGCAGACAGCCCGATGCGGTCCGAGATCACGGTGGACACACGCTCGGCAGCCTCGGCGATGTCCGTGCCGGAGGAGACACTGAGAACAGCAGCCCGTGCGATCAACCCGGCATAGTCGTCGTCGCCACGCAGTCCGTGGCCCGCCATCGCTGCGCTCATCTCGCGGTCCAGGCCACGGTCGACGCCCTCGCCCCATCGTTCGAACACGTGGCGGATGGCGCCGGCCCGGTTGGTTCGTGGAGTGGCGTACAGGTGGTGCCAGACCCAGGCAACGACGGTGACAATGCCGATGAAGACAAGCGGCACGAGACCAAGTTGGGAAATGAGCAGAACCGAAACGGCGATGCCGGCGAACTGGGTGAAGGGGTAGAAGGGGGTGCGGAAGGCCGGTGCGTAGGACACGATCCGCGAAGCCCGCAGTACCAGAACGGCCAGGTTCACCATTCCGAGGGTGAGCAGCACGAACGCACTTGCCAGCTTGGCTATTGCCTCGGCGTCAAACGCCACAACGACCAGGGCGATCATCGCACCTGTGATCACGACCCCGACCGCTGGTGTTCCGTAGCGGCTCAACCCTCCAAGCCGTGCAGGCAATAACCCATCACGCGCCATGGCCATCGGGTACCGGGCAGCCGCCAGGATCCCTGCGTTTACCGCCGACGCGAATGCAGCCAGAGCTGCCAATACAACCAGCCAGACTCCAGCAGTCGGCAGCACCGCGACCGCAGCAGTGTGAATCGGGGCCAGGTCCTCGTGGAGTATCTCCGGCGGTACAACCACGACAGCCACAAGCACCCCGAGGGTGTAGAGCAGCGTGGCCACCCCCAGTGACAGCATCATCCCCAACGGAATCCGGTGGGACGGATCCTCCACCTCTTCAGCGGCACTGGCGACCTTGGTGAGGCCTCCGTACGAGACGAACACCAGTCCGGTCACCGCCAGCACCCCTGACCAGCCAGAGGTGAAGAACGGGTCGAGCCGCGAGCTGTCGATGCCGTTCGACCTGATCTCCCAGAATCCTCCTACGAGGAACCAGGCCATTACGACCAGGATGAACGCGACCATGACCAACTGGACCGACGCGCTGGCCTTGGAACCGACGACGTTGACGAGAGTGAACAACCCAATCAGGACGAGAGCCAGGGTCGTGCCGTCAACGTCGACGATCAGCACCAGGTAGGCGCTCATACCGACCATGGCGAAGGCGTCCTTGAGTATGAGCGAGAGCCATGTGCCAAAGCCGGCCACGGTGCCGACGGCCGGCCCGAGCGCACGCTCGAGGAAGTAGTAGGTGCCACCGGCCTTGGGCAGGGCGGTCGACAGTTCGGCGACGCTCAGCATTGCCGGGATGGCAAGGGTGCCGGCCAGCAGATAGGCGACAATCGCCGCCGGTCCTGCCTTGGCGGCGGCCAGACCGGGAAGCAGGAACAGCCCCGAGGAAAGCATCGCCCCCGTGGAGAGCGCAAACACGTGGCGCAATTCCAGCGACCGGGTCAACTTGCGTGCTGCACCTGCCGCCATCCGCACAACCTAGGCCGTTCCAGGCTCGAAGTGCAGCGGTCCGGTCACCGACTACCCGCAGAGAGGACCGTCAGGGAAGATCTGCCAGGAACTCCAGAAGAATGGCATTTACACCGGGGGCATCTTCCTGTTGCATCCAGTGCCCCACGCCGGGGAGGATCACCGAGGCATGGAGGCCGGGAAGCGTCTGCGGGAACCGGCTGATGCTGCCAGCCCCCCAGATGGTCGGACCGTCGTTCTCGCCACCGATGAACAGCGACGGCTGCCTGATGGGCGCTCCGTGCCAGGCCCTCAGGTCAACCCAGTCCAGATCGACGCACCGGTACCGGTTGAGACCCCCGGAGAACCCGGAACGGGCGAACTCGGCACCGTAGAAGGCCAGGTCCTCTGGGGTCATCCAGGCCGTCGGCTGGTCCGGGTACCTGAAGGAGTCGCTCATCTTTCCGCCAGGTGCAATCAGACCCATCGGCTTCTCGTCAGGAGCAAAGGGTGGGCAGTCACCCGAGGCGGTGAAGTAGAAGCCCTCCAGCCATCGGACCGGGTCGATGGCGATCTCGGCCTCGGCGCGACCGGGCTCCTGGAAGTACTCGATGTAGAACTCGTCGTCGCCGCCCATCATCTTGAACACGTCTGTCGGGCGCGGGTCGCCCCGCGGGTCGTAGGCCACCGAGAGGAGCGCCACGGCGGTGAACACGTCGGGGCGTAGGCGGGCTGCGGCCGCCGCAATCGGTGAGCCCCAGTCGTGTCCGACGATCGTCGCCGTTCGCCCGTCAAGAGCCTCGACAACGCCGACGCAGTCTCCGACCAGTTCCACGAGTCGGTAGGCATCAACCTCGTCCGGTCTGTCCGAGGATCCGTAGCCGCGGACGTCGATGGCAACTGCCCGCATTCCGGCGGCTGCAACAGCAGGCAACTGGTGTCGCCATGAGTACCAGGACTCTGGAAAGCCGTGGACGAACAGGACCATCGGGCCCTCGCCAACCTCGGCCACGTGGATACGAGTTCCGAACACATCCACCTCGTGTCGCCTGAGGCCTTCGATCTCCATCACCTCTACCTGCACTCCTCCCAGTTGACGGGATCCTCCACCAACAGGCCCCGCAACACCGTCCCATGCGGGAGCGCCTCGGTCAGCAGCCGGCCGCACCCAGCCGTGGCGGCCGCCTCGACAGCCAGGGCGTCGCGGATCTCCAGGTCGTGTCGCTCAGCGGCATCGGCTGCTGCGGCAACGAGGTCGTGATCAACCTGAACCACCGCCAGACCAGCCAGATCGGCCAGGGCCCTCCCGGCCACCACCGCCGGCAGGGGACGAGCAAACTCCCTGGTGACGATGTCGTAGAAGTCGGCCATGACCCGCGTAGAAATTACGAGCGTGGTGCCCTGAATGTCGCCGAACACAGCTCGTGCGCCAGCCTGGCGACGTGGCTCGTCGTCGTCGAAGAGGCGCACGAGCACGGACGCGTCCACGAACACCCTGCTGGTGAGAGAGCCGGTCATGTGAGCGACATGCCTCCTGATCCGGCCATGGAGGAGATCGACAGCGCCACCAGCCGGCGGCGTGCCGAGTCGACCCGATCGGTGGCGGCGAAGCCGGTGATCAACTCCCGTACCACGGCGTTTACCGAGGTGCCCTGCTCGGCGGCCCTGACCCTCGCCCTGACGAGGAGGTCGTCATCGACTGCAAGCGTAAGGTTTGCCATGTGTCTATGTGTAGCACATACTCAGTGCTACACATAGACATCTCTGGAAACATAACCCAGGAAGCCCACACTTTCGGTCCTTCCGGTTGGGGGCGGACCCCACCGCTGACCTAGGTTCCGGCACAACTCAGCCACCACTTCCAATCCCACAGCGAGGACCCCATGCCGATCGGACCCGGACTGCACATCGAAGACCCGAGCGACACCTCCATGAACCTGGCGATGTCAGAAAGAGCACGCCCGCTCTACGACGCCGTCGTCGACTTCATCGCCACCGAGATTGAGCCGGTGACCCGTGAGTACCACGACCTGGGTGCCGCCCGCGAGGAGCACTGGGGCTACCACCCCGGCCAGATCGAGATCATCGAGACCCTGAAGGCCAAGGCCCGCGAAAAGGGGCTCTGGAACTTCTTTCTTCCCGATGCCGAGACCGGCGAAGGCCTCTCGAACCTTGACTACGCATACATAGCGGCCGAGCTGGGCAAGAACCCCATTGCCTCCGAGAGCCTCAACTGCTCGGCACCCGACACCGGGAACATGGAGGTGTTGGAACGGGTCGGTACCCCTGAGCAGAAGAAGCAGTGGCTCGAGCCCCTCCTGAACGGTGAGATCCGGTCGGCCTACGCCATGACCGAACCCGACCTGGCCTCCTCGGACGCCAAGAACATCGCCTGCAGCGCCGTGCGCGACGGAGACGAGTGGGTCATCAACGGGACCAAGTACTACATCTCCGGTGCGGGAGACCCCCGCTGCAAGATCATGATCACAATGGTCCAGACCGACCCTGACAGCCCACCACACCGCCGCCAGTCCCAGATCCTCGTACCAACTGACGCCCCGGGGCTCACCATCGACCATGCCATGCACGTGTTCGGTGACGACGGCGCCCCCCACGGCCACATGCACCTGACCTTCGACGACTGCCGCGTCCCCTACGACAACCTCCTGTTGGGCGAGGGTCGCGGTTTTGAGATCTCGCAGCTGCGCCTCGGCCCGGGTCGCATCCACCACTGCATGCGCTCAATCGGGGCCGCCGAACGGGCTGTCGAGCTGATGGCCCGCCGTGGCCTCTACCGGGAGGCATTCGGCAAGCCCATCGCCCGTCTCGGCAAGAACATGGAGGTCCTCTCACGGGCACGAATCGAAATTGAGTCGATGCGCCTGATGGTGCTCCGGGCTGCAAGAGCCATGGACACAATGGGCAACGCCGAGGCTCGAGTCTGGATCAGTGCCGTGAAGGCAATGGTCCCGGAGAAGGTCTGTCACATCATCGACGAGGCGATCCAGGTCCACGGCGCAACGGGTATCTCCCAGTGGACACCCCTTGCATCTATGTACTCCTCCCAGCGAACGCTGCGCCTGGCCGATGGGCCAGACGAGGTGCACCACTTCGTGGTCGCACGGTTCGAACTCGGCCGCTACGGCGACGGCCCCGGCGAGGTACCGATCTACGAGACCACCGGGCCGACCTTTACGGGTCCATGACCCTCCGGCCAGGTTGACACCTATGACCGACGACCCTCGCACCCCCAGGCCGGCAACACCACAGACAAGGGCAGACCTTGAGGCCTTTGCGGCCTCCCTCCCACCTGACGACGGAAGCGACGCCGCCAACGTGGCACGGGGCTTCATCGCCACGAGGGCCGAGCCGATAATCGACAGAATCGATCCGAACCCCTGGATGCCGATCGCATGGGACCTCTCCAAGTCCGACTTCGTGGAGGGCCCGGCACCAGACACCGTCAACCCGGCACTGTGGCGTCAGGCCGGTTTCAACGCCCAACACGGCCTCTACGAGATCTGTGACGGCTTCTACCAGGTTCGTGGTTTTGACACCTCCTGCGTCACGTTCATCCGGGGCGAAAACGGATGGGTGGTCATCGACCCCCTGACCACAACCGAAACTGCTCGCGCCGCATACGACCTGGTTGCCGAGCACCTGGGCGAACGGCCGGTCACGGCGGTCGTCTACACCCACTCCCATGTCGACCACTACGGCGGCGTGCTGGGCGTGGTCGACCTTGAACGGGTCGAATCCGGCGAGGTGCCGATAGTGGCACCCGAGGGGTTTCTACGTGAGGCGGTGGCCGAGAACGTGGTCGCCGGACCGGCCATGAGCCGCCGGACCACCTACCAGTTCGGGCTGCTCATCCCGTGGAACGAACACGGCCATGTCGACCAGGGGCTCGGCAAGGGCCTTCCCACAGGGTCATCGGCCCTGGTGCCCCCGACCATCGAGATCACAGAGACCGGCCAGGAACTGGTGCTGGACGGGGTTCGCATCGAGTTCCAGCTCACCCCGGAGACAGAAGCCCCGGCAGAAATGCACTTCTACTTCCCGGACCACCGCATCCTCTGTATGGCCGAGAACTGCACGGCGACGATGCACAACGTGTTGACCCTGCGTGGCGCACTGGTTCGCGACACCCTCATGTGGAGCCGTTACATCGACGAGGCTCTGGACAGGTGGGGAGACCGGACCGACATCGTGTTCGCCAGCCACGGCTGGCCCCACTGGGGAACAGACGCCGTCAGGAACTACCTGACCAACCAGCGCGACCTCTACCGCTGGCTGCACGACCAGGCAATGCGGCTGGCCAACCTGGGCTTCACCCCTAACGAGATCTCCGCCCGCATCGACCTCCCTCCGGGTCTGTGGAACGACTGGCTCTGCCACGGCTACTACGGCACGGTCAGCCACAACGTGCGGGCCGTCTACCAGCGCTACCTGGGCTGGTACGACGGCCACCCGTCCAGCCTCGACCCTTATGAGCCGGTAGAGGCCGGTGCCCGGTACGTGGAGTTCATGGGCGGAATGGAGAACCTGCTCGAGCAGGCACGGGCCTCATATGAGGCCGGTGACCACCGGTGGGTTGCCGAGGTCCTCAGGCACGCCGTGTTCGCCGACCCGGGGTGTGAAGAGGCCAGGTTGCTCCAGGCCGATGCCTTCGAGCAGTTGGCCTACCGGGCGGAGTCCGGGCCGTGGCGCGACATCTACCTCACGGGTGCACAGGAGTTGAGGAACGGCTCGATCGACGTTCCGGCAATGCAACGACCCAGGCCCGAGGTGGCACGGGGAATGACCCTGCAGCAGGTGTTCGACTACCTGGCCGTGAGGGTCGACGGGCCTCCCGCAGCAGACCTGGGCCACCTGAACATCAACTGGTTGCTGCCCGACACGAACGAGGTCATCCGCCTGGAACTCTCGAACGGCACCCTCCACTCAGCCCCGGGCAGATCACACGAGTCGCCCGATGCGACCGTCACCTGTGACCGGACAGCGCTGGACGAACTGGTGGCGACGGGGGGCCAACTTGGCGACCTGGTCGGGTCGGCTGTAGCCACGGTCAGCGGCGACGGTGAGCGCGTGCTCGCACTCTGGGAGACGTTCACCGACTTCCCGATCTTCTTCGCAATTATCGAGCCCTAGTTCTCGCTGATCTCCCTGCGGATCTCGGGGCCGTGCTCGTCGTTGGACGGTGGACGCCTTCGCGCCGTCGGCGGGGTGGCCGACATCCTGATCGGCGATCCGACCGACCTGTAGGCGTCCGTACCGTCACCCATTACCCAGACGGGATCGAGACCCAGGTCGCCGGCGGTGGCGAACGCCTCACGCACGCTGTTGATCGGGCCGGCTGGAATCCCCTCAGCACGAAGCCGACCTGTCCACTCGGCAACGGTTCCCGGCGCCAACACCGATTCGATCTCAGCCTCGAGGGCATCGGCGTTCTGGAGGCGCGCAGCGTTGTCGACAAAGCGCGTGTCAACAGCCAGGTCGGGATGCTCCAGAACCTCACACAACCGCTGCCACAGGACCGGGCTGGCTGCGGCAATGACAACCTGACCGTCGGATGCCCGGTACGACTGGTAGGGGACAATCGACGGATGCCGGTTGCCATGGCGTCCGGGGTCGGCATTGGTGGTCACGTGGGCGGATCCCACGTTCAACAGACCTGCCAGAGCCGCTCCCATCAGAGAGACCTCGACGTGTTGGCCAAGGCCCGTCTCACGCCGCTCCTCGACAGCGGCCAGGATTGCGACGGCGGCGTAGAGGCCCGCCAGCTTGTCGACGACTGCGGCACCCACCTTCATCGGCTCACCGTCGGCCTCGCCGGTGATCGCCATGAGACCGCTCATCGCCTGTACGAGAAAGTCGTAGCCGGCGAGGCTCGCACCGTCACCGGTGCTTCCGAATCCGGTGATTGAGCAGGTGATCAGATCGGGTCGGTCCTCGATGAGGGAGCCCCTGTCAAGACCGAAACGCTCCATTGTTCCGACACGGAAGTTGTCGACCACCACGTCGGCCTCCAGGCACAACCGGCGAGCCACCTCCAGGTCCGGGGGATCGGCCAGGTCCAGGGCGATGCTCCTCTTGTTGCGGTTGAGGCCCAGGTAGTAGGTGCTTGTCGGCCGTCCGTCCACCTCCCACCATGGCGGCCCCCAGCTGCGGGTGTCATCACCCACGCCGGGTTGCTCGACCTTGACTACATCGGCCCCGAGGTCTCCCATGACCATCGTTGCCAGCGGACCGGCCAGGATGCGGCTGAAGTCGGCGATCCGCAGGTGCCCCAGTGCACCGCGCTCGGCACGCTCGCCAGTTTCTGACATCAGGTTCCTCCCCACACCGGATCTGGTGTGATCAGGATGCCAGATCCGGGTTGTTCCAGACGATGAGCACGGCATTGTCGCCGACGGCCGGATCATCCAGGTAGTTCGGGATGGCGCCTCGTGCCTCAAAGCCGTTCGCGAGTTGGAAGCTGAGGGTGGGGTCGTAGAGCTCTCCCGCCACGACCCTCTCAACGTAGTCAGCGGCCGACATCTCATTGATGTGGTCGGCGTATCCGGGTATGACGCCTCCGGCGACGATCCCCTTCTTCCCGAGGCGCCTCACCGTCTCCTTGCGGAGCACGTACAGCTGCTGGCCGATACCCAGTCGCCGGTACTGCGGATCGACGGCGATGGTGACTCCGTAGTACCAGTCGGCATCGTCCCTGTGGTTGCCACAGGAGTTCTCGCCACAGAGGTCGTCGAGGGAGTGGTGGGGTTCGTCGAAGTTGAAGTCGATGAGGATCCCCACGCCCATGGCAACCGGCTTGTCGCCGTCGAATGCCACGAAGCCGCCATCGGGAAACACCCCGCAGAGGGTTTCTATGTCCTCAGTGGTGAGGAGGTCGACGGCTCCTACTGTCGGGAACGCCGCACGCTCGATGGCGGCCAACTCGGCCGCCCACCTGGCTTCGATCGGGGTATAGGTGATGTCTGGCATACGGACCCCTCAGCCGCCGAACGAAACGTGGACGTACTCGTTCTGACTCGGCACCCCCCACACGGCCCAGAAGTCGAGGGTCCGTGGCCGCATCACGGCCCCACCGCTGGACTCGATGTGGAACGGCTCGCTGGATACCTGGCAGATGGAGTCAGGATCGCGGGTCAGTGCCATCAGGTCGTCGCTGGTTATGCCGGTGCGGTCCAGCAGTTCGGTGGCCCTCGCCAGACGGCGGCTCGAGCTGGCCATGAGGCCCTCGGGCTTGGGGCCTTCCACTGCCGACGCATCGGGATGGACCGTGTGGTTCGTGTGGACGAGGGCATGGTCGCCAAGCGACTCGAAGGGCCTGGCTGTCGGCATGGCCTCGACGACATGGCCTACACCACCGGCGTCCATGATCAAGAAGCTGTGGCCACCGGCCAGGTCTGCCTCGAGTAGCGCCTCAAGAGCCTCGTCGGCGGTCGGCTTTAGCAGCAGGTCCCTTACCACCGAGGTCCACATCACGCCGTGGCGTCCATCGGCGGCAACCAGGTTGTTGATGCCCACGCAGACCCCGGCTTCGTTCATGCCGATCTGGCCGAGGCACCCGGTGGTGGTGAACACGAGCGCCGCTGGACCGTCCTCGGGTCTGACCCTCAGCAATACGACGTGCTCGGTTGCCGAGTCGTGCATGTCCCAGGTCTGGGCAAGGAACCCGGATCCCTCCGCCAGGCAGTCGGGAACGATCACGGCGGTGCAGTCGTCCTCGATCACCTGGTCCGGGTGGGTGCCACCGACGACGGATCTCACAGCATCGACGAAGTCGGTGAACCCGCCGACGACCACGGCCTCCTCCTGGGTGATTCCCGCCCCTGCAGCGAGGGCGCACATCTCCTCGTAGAGATCGGACGAGTGCGCCTCGTGGGCCGGCAGGCACTCGCGGGCGATCTCCAGCACGGCCCCGCGGTCGAGTTCGCCACCCGCCCAGAATCTGGTGCCTGCCAGCCTTACCCGCTCCTCGGCGTAGCTTCGGATCTCATCGGCGTGGGCGACTCCATGGATATGCCCCATTGAACCCGGGCTGCCGGAGAGGTCCAGAATCCGCATCGGGGGCCGCTTCATGTGACTGATTCTCGCGAATCATGTTCGGGGATGCAAGTGATCCAGTCGTATTCTTGACTCTCTGCAACTGATTCCGTTGCAATGTTTAGCCAGTTGCAACTGATCCGGTGGTCGAAACCGTCAGGAGGCAACCCCGACAAGGTTCCCGAAGCGGTGGAGGGTCTGGCTGATGGCCTGCTCACGGAGGTACCACCTCAACTCCAGACGCCCGCTGGCGGTGACGGGTGCGTCGACGAGGTCAACCTCGGCAGCAATGGCCGCCCGCCTCACAATGTCGCTGACCCCACCGTCACCGACGTACCGGATTCGGCCGAACCTGTACCCGGGAAGCAAAGCGGCGAACGCCTCGTCGTCCACCTCGTCTTCACGGCTCACCTCTGGTTGAGCGCCACACAACCGCGCCGCTGCCAGAACCCGATCCACCTCGAATACATCTGCACCGCTACCCACGCGCACCATCACGTCCGGTCGTGGTCGGTACCGCAGGACGTTTGCCTCACAGAACAACCCGGTGGGGTCGCTGTCTACCCCGTAGTGGCAGTCCCACCAGGCGACGTCACTCTCCTCGGCAGCGGCCAGGGCGGCAGCGGACCGGACCGGAGCAACCGGCTTCCATGTTCCGAGTTGCAACAGGTAATCGGGCCCGCCGGCCTTGGCACCGGGCCCGACAACGGAACGCTTCCAACCGCCGAATGGTTGGCGCTGCACGATCGCTCCGGTGATCTGGCGGTTCACGTAGGCATTACCCACCTGCACCTCATCGAGCCAGCGGTCCACCTCTGTCGGGTCCAGCGAGTGGATTCCGCCAGTCAACCCGAAGTCCACCGCGTTCTGGAACGAGATGGCCTCGTCAAGGTCGACGGCCGCCATCAACCCGAGCACCGGCCCGAAGCACTCGGTCTGGTGGAACGACGAGCCGGGCGATACCCCGATCTTGATACCGGGAGTCCACGAGGTGCCGGAGTCGTCGAGACAGCGCGGCTCAAGCAGCCACCTCTCCCCGGCATCAAGGGTGGTGAGGGCCGCAGACAGCTTTTCGGTGGCTGGACCGATCAGAGGGCCGAAGGTGGTCGCCGGATCCGTCGTCGGACCGACCACGAGAGATGCAGCAGCGTCCACGACCTGTCGCAGGAACCGCTCGTCCCGGTACGCCTCGCCCACGAGGATGCCGAGACTGGCCGCCGAGCACTTCTGGCCCTGGTGCCCGAACGCGGACCTGACCAGGTCGTTGGCAGCCAGGTCCATGTCGGCCTGTGGCGTGACGACAAGGGCGTTCTTTCCACTCGTCTCAGCAAACAGCGCCATGTCGGATTTCCATGACCTGAACAGGGCCGCTGTCTCCGCGGCACCCGTCAGGATCACACCGTCCACGGTGGTCACGAGGTGGCGGCCGACGTGGTCGTCGGGAGTGCGGACGAACCTCAAGAGGTCGGTTGGCACACCCGCAGCCCAGCAGGCTTCGGCGATGACCTCGGCGCAACGCGGGGTTTCAGGCGCCGGCTTGAAGATGACGGCATTACCGGCAGCCAGGGAGGCCATGACGCCACCGGTGGGGATCGCCACCGGGAAGTTCCATGGTGGGATGACCGCAATCACCCCGAGCGGTGTGAACTCGGCGGCATCGGGACCGTTTCCGGACAGCTCGTTCAGTTCCAGCGACCGGTCTGCGTACCAGCGGGCGAAGTCGACGGCCTCGTTGATCTCCAGATCGGCCTCTGCCCATGTCTTGGACGCCTCCTGTGTCATCGACACGAAGAGGTCGTCGCGTCGGGCAACCAGCTCGTCGGCAACCCGGTGGAGAACCTTCCACCTCTCATCCGGAGACGTGGCTACCCACCTGTTCTGGGCTTCCCTGGCATCTGCAACCTCCCGGTCAACCTCAGCCAACGATGTGGTGACCGGGGTCTCCACCTTGGCCATTGCGCGCCCCACCAGCCCACGCAGCCAGACCTGTGTGTCGGGAAGCGCCGGATCCGTGTCCGGCTGGTTCGCAAAGGTGCCGGCCACCTGCTCTGCCCCTGACGGCCCCCTGCGGGAACCCACGTACACCGTCGCGCGGTCAAGCACAGACTTTCGGAACTTCGCGGCCTCATCCTCGAAGTCCGAGGTCCCGGGTCGGAGGCTGAACAGGTGTCGAAGGAAGTTGTCGGGGGAGGCGTTCTCCTCGAGGCGCCTAAACAGGTAGCTGATCGCCACGTCGAAGTCGTCACGGGCCACGACCGGCGTGTAGAGAAGCATTCCGCCGGTGTCGGAGCGAACCGTCCTCGCCTGCGACGGCGCCATGCCCTGGAGCATCTCAAACTCGATCCGATCCGAGACCCCGCGGGCGTCGGCAAGAAGATGCGCCCAGGCCACGTCAAACAGATTGTGGCTGGCCAGGCCGATCCGGACGGCAGCAGTGTGCTCAGGCCGGAGCACCCAGTCGAGGCAGCGCTTGTAGTTGGCGTCAGCCTCGCCCTTGCTCGTATACGGGGCCTGGTCCCAGCCGTGCATGGCGGCATCCACCTGCTCCATTGCCAGGTTGGCGCCCTTGACCAGTCGGACCTTTATCTCGCCGCCACCGGCCCGACGACGCGCATCGGCCCATGCCGTCAGCCTCTGCAGGGCTCCGAAGGCATCAGGGAGGTAGGCCTGCAGGACAATCCCCGCATCGACGTGTCTGAGGGCCGGCTCGTCCAACAATTCGGTGAAGGCCCGGATCGTCAGCTCAAGGTCCCGGTACTCCTCCATGTCGAGGTTGACAAACGTCGGGTCCCCACCGCCCGACCCCGGATCTGACGCCCTCTGGTAGAGGAGACGCAGGCGCTCCTTGACCCTCCCGAGGGTATGGTCGAATGCCCAGAGGTTCACCTGGCTGGCGATCGACGAGACCTTGACAGACACGTAGGACACCTCAGGGTCGTCGATCAGGTCCAGCGTGCGCTGGAACCGGTGGCCGGCCTCGGCCTCTCCGAGGACTGCCTCACCCAGCAGGTTCACGTTCAGGTCGTAGCCGTCTCTTCTCCGGCCGGCCAGGTGTGTGTGCATGGCCTCGGGTTCGGCGTCAACCACCAGGTGGCCGACGAGGCTCCTCATGCGCCATCGGGCAATGGGCATTACGAACCCGGGGAACAGCGGGGCCAGACGCGCTCCGACTGCCAGCATCAACCTGTCAAGCGACCCGAGGAAGGAGGGAAGCACCTGGCCACCTACCAGTCTCGATAGCTGCTGCGCCGCCAACCCGTTGTGGCGGCTCCTGGCGACCCTGTCCACAAACCGCATGGTGAAGGCGACTCCGTGCTCGTCCCTGACGAGGCCGAGTAGCCGATCGGCCAGGTCACGCTCATCGGCCGTCTCGACGGCACCGGCAACGTCGAGCCACCTGCCGACCAGCCCAACCGCGTCCTCGACAATTGCGTCGGGAACGGGATCGAACACAGAGTTACCGGGATCGGGTCGTTCCCCGGTGTCGATCATGGATACATGATCTAGGACCCAGCCCTGAGGGTCTTGTACGATCAGCGCCCTGATGGCGGCCGAATCCGACAAGATCCCTGCCAGCCAGCCGGTATTCGGCTGCCGACAGGAGATCCTGGACCTCTTTGACGCCCTCCCCAACGTCATGTTCTGCATGAAGGGGACAGACGACCGTTATGTGGCGGTGAACCAGGCCTTCGTGCGGCGCTCGGGGCGCCAGTCGAGACGCGACGTGATCGGCGCACGTGCCGTGGATCTCTTTCCCGAAACCCTTGCTGAACACTACGAGGGCCAGGACGCACAGGTGTTCGCCACCGGCGAACCGCTCAGAAACGAACTGGAGTTGATCCGACGGCCCGACCGGTCAACGGGCTGGTACCTGACGACGAAGCTGCCCGTAGTCGAGGGCGGTGAGGTGGTGGGTCTCGTCAGCGTGAGCCGCGACCTCGAGACCCCGAGCGAGGAGGGAATCGCCATGGAGTCCCTGACCCGGGTCGTGGACCTCGTCCAGGAGCGGTTGGCCGACCCGATCAGGGTGGCGGACATGGCCGCAGCTGCCGGGTGTTCCGAGGACCAGCTGGAGCGCCGGATGAAGAAGGTGTTCGGCATCACACCCAACCAGTACGTGCTGAGGGCGAGGGTCGACAGGGCCGCAGCGCGCCTGACCGACTCGAACGACCCGATAGCCCTCGTGGCGGCAGAGTGCGGGTTCTACGACCAGGCCACCCTCACCAGGCAGTTCGGACGCCTTACCGGCGAAACGCCGGCACGCTTCCGTGCGTCCCACAACGCCTGAGCGGGCCGTTGCCGGGCGAGACTGTCAGCAATGAACGACCTTCCCGAAGACGACACCCGGATCCGTCTCAGCGACGAGGTGGCCGAGGCACTGCACGCGGGTACACCGGTCGTGGCACTGGAGTCCACGATCATCTCCCACGGCCTGCCACACCCCCGAAACCTGGAAACTGCACACGCCATCGAGACCGTTGTCCGCGAGAACGGGTCGGTACCGGCGACGGTGGCTCTTCTGGATGGGGTCATCCAGGTCGGGCTAGAGGACTCCGACCTGGACCGCATTGCCACGTCGGGCGACGTGGCAAAGGTCAGCCTGCGCGATATCGGCTGGGTTCTGGCCCGTGGCGGGCCGGGAGCCACGACCGTGGCGGCCACAATGTTCGCCGCCCACAGGGCCGGGATCAGGGTGTTTGCCACGGGCGGAATCGGCGGAGTGCACCGCGGAGACTCAGGTGACGTCTCGGCCGACCTGACAGCCCTCGGAACGCTCCCGGTGGCCGTGGTCTGTGCCGGCGCAAAGGCCATCCTGGACCTGCCCCGGACACTCGAACACCTCGAGACTCTGGGCGTACCCGTGATCGGCCAGGGAACCGACGTGTTCCCAGAGTTCTGGACCCGTGGAACCGACCTGCCGGTGACCATCCGGGCCGACGACACGGCTGAGACCGCTTCGATCCTGAGAGCCCACTGGTCCACCGGCCTCACAACCGGTGCCGTGGTCGCTGTTCCTGTGCCCGCCGAAAACGAGGCGGACCCCGGGGTGGTCGAAGAGGCCGTCAACCTCGGGCTGACTGAGGCAGCGGCCCGCGGGGTCAGCGGAAGTGCAGTCACGCCGTTCCTGCTCGCCCATATCGCCGAATCCACAACCGGGGCGAGCATCGATACCAACGTTGCCCTTGTGCTGAACAACGCCACTACAGCAGGTCGGATAGCTGCCGAGTTGGCGTCTCCTGCGTATCAGGCCTGATCCGACTCCGCGGTCTTGGACATCAGCGCCGCCTCCCGACCAGGTACACCACACAGGCCACCAGGAAGAGCATCGAACCGCCCAGAAACACCGGATCTCCGGCACGGATAGATCCGACCACGAAGAAAAGGGCACATACTAGAAACAACCACCAACTGAGCGCCTCATGGTCGAATCTCATGACCGACATTCTGCCATCGGGTAGAAGCCCTTCCGAGCCGCAGTTGAAATGTGGCTATCCTGTGCGCCTGCATGTCAGTGGTGGCATATCGGAGGGGGAGTCGACGGTGCCCGAGGTGGACGACGTTGGCGAGACCCTGCCGAGCGGCACCGCGCTCGCCAGCTCCGACAATCAGCCCTCCTACCTGAGGTTCCACCACCAGGTCCACCCGTTCGGTTGGGTCATCGCCGGATTCCTCTGCCTCTGCGTTGTCGGAACGCTCGTCGGCACCGAACGACTGATCGGGAACCTGCCGTGGTGGGTCTGGCTGGTGCTCGTGGCCTTCGTGGCGATGAGCGCCCGACCGGCTGCACTACACAGGTTCCGCCTCGGCATCGAGAAGATCACCGCGGCCACCGGCCTCGTTGCGCGCTGGCTGGGCTGGATGGTGTTCGTCGTGTCGCTCTTCAACGTGGTCACCCGCTACACGGGTCGCTACGTGGAGAAGGACATCATCATCGGAGAGGTCACGAGCCTTGCCTGGATGACGTTCGGTTTCATGTTCCTGATCGGAATGAACTACGGGGTGCGCGAGGGGGTCAACCCCCGCATCGACTTCTGGTGGGCCGACTTCTCGCACAAGCGCAAGGCGTGGCTGGACTTCGTCATGCACACCTTCTTCTTCCTCCCGTTCATCATCGCCGGGTCGCGGATCCTGTTCGGATACAGCCGGATCGCCCTCGGGATGAAGCGCAGCGGCGACTGGCCCGAGGGATGGAGGGTCTGGAACACCTGGGAACAGTCACCCGACGCCGACCAGCTGCCGGTCGGGCCCATCAAGTTCATGCTCCTGGTGGGCCTCATCCTGTTCGGAATCCAGATCCTCGCCGAGATCATCAAGACCGGCTTTGTGATCATGGGGCGTGAGGACCTTGCCGACATCCACGACCCCGATGCCCCGTTGAGGATCGAGTAGTGGGAACCACGATGGTCCTCGGCATCCTCGGCATGGAGTTCACCGTCTTTCTGGCGATGTCCATGTTCGCCGTCTTCATGGTGCTAATCCTGACCGGCTACAACGTGGCCTTCTCGTTCGCCTCGACTGCCCTGGCGTTCGCATTCCTGGGTGACCTGCTCGGAGAGTTCGACCCCCTCACCATGAACGTCCTGCCGGGTCGCTGGTACGGGGCCCTCTCGGACCAGACCCTCCTGGCCGTTCCCCTGTTCGTCCTGATGGGGGCCATCCTCGAGAGGTCTGGCCTCGCCGAACGCCTGCTCACCGCCATCGGCATGCTCATGGGGTCGCTTCGCGGCGGCGTAGCCGCTGCAGTGGTCCTCGTCGGCACACTGATGGCCGCAGCGACCGGGGTCGTGGCTGCCACCGTCATCGTCATGGGGATCCTGTCGTTGCCGGCAATGATCAAACTGGGCTATGACCACAAGCTGGCCACCGGTGTCATCATCGCCTCGGGCACGCTGGCCCAGCTGGTGCCACCGAGCCTCGTGCTGATCCTGTTGGCCCAACAACTCGGCGTCGGCATCCTGGGCCTGTTCGCAGGTGCCCTGATACCGGGGCTGATTCTGGCCGCCATGTACGCGGCATACGCACTGGGAATCTCCTACCTCAAGCCGCACATGGGTCCAGCCATGCCCAGGGAACAGCGCACCCTCGAGGGAAAGCTGAGCCGGAAGAGCGCCGTCATCATCGCCGGTCTGCTGGCTCTCCTGCTAGGCATGGTGTCACTGCTTCTCAGCCCCGGTTCGGCGCTCATCGCACTCGTCGGCACGTTCGTCGTGCTGCTGGCAATTCTCCTCACCGGTGGAATGCTCACGACCGAGATCGTCGTCTCGGTCGTACCCATCCTGGTGCTGATAGTCGGTGTCCTCGTCTCCATCTTCCAGGGAGTGGCCACCCCATCCGAGTCAGGTTCGGTCGGGGTGTTCGGCGCACTGCTGCTCACCGTCCTGAACTGGTACTTCGACCGCCTGTTGCATCGCGACGGCGCCGAACACATCACCCCAAGGTGGCGCCTCACACCGACCGCCATCTACGCAGCAGGTACCTCGACAGCCAACATCGTGGTCCTGGTGATGACCCTGCTGTTCTCATCCACGTTCTTCAGCCTCATGTTCTTCCAGTTGGGTGGCTCGGACCAGACCTCCGACTGGCTGACAGCGGTCGGCGGTGGCAAGCTCGGGTTCGTGGCGGTGGCGATGGTCGCTGTCTTCCTGCTCGGCATCAACCTGGAGTTCATCGAGATCACGTTCATCGTGGTCCCGATCTTCGTACCCGCCATGCAGGAGCTGGGCTTCACAGCCGTGGAGAAGATCTGGTTCGCGGTGCTCATGGCCGTGAACCTGAACATGGCGTTCATCTCACCACCCGTCGGGTTCTCTCTCTTCTACCTGCAGAGCGTGGCTCCCCCAGAGGTGAAGACCGCCGACATTCACAAGGGGGCGTTCCCGTTCATGGGGATCCAGATCATCTTCCTGGTGATTCTGGGGGTATTCCCCGGCATCACGGAGTTCTCCTTCCGCTTCTTCAGCGGGGCCTGATAACAGGCCACAGGCCACAGGCCCTTGCACACCAGAAACAGGCGTGACAGTATTTCTCCCGGTGAGGAACAGCGTCGTCGCCCGCGGGTGCCTGACGCCGACAACCGGCAGCTATCAAGAGGGGTGCAGATGAGTGACGTAGAGACAACCGAATCCGACCTGGATCGACGGAAGTTCCTGACCAAGGCAGGAATCGGCGTCGCCGGTATGGCCGCCGCCGGAACACTTCTGGCCGCCTGTAGCAGCGACGAAGAGGCCGCTCCGGCGACCACAGCCGCTCCGGCCACGACTGCAGCACCCACCACGGTGGCGCTTGCTGCCGACGGTCCCGAGTTGGAGTGGGAGCTGGGAACCAGTTGGCCCACTGCGCTCATTACCCTCTTTGGCTCGGCCCAGATGTTCGCCGAACAGGTCGGCAGGCTGACCGATGGCAGGTTCAAGATCAACGCACGGCCGGCCGGCGAGATCGTGGGCGGCCTCGAGGTCCTCCAGACGGTCCGTGACCGCGGCATGGAGATGGGCCACACGGCCTCCTACTACTACGTCGGCATCTCGCCGGTGCAGCAGTTCGGAACCGCCGTGCCGTTCGGCCTGACCCAGCGCCAGCACAACGCATGGCTCTATCAGGGCGGAGGGTTGCAGCTTCTCCAGAAGTTCTACGCCGAAGAGCACAACATGATCTTCTTCCCGTGCGGCGGCACCGGCTGCCAGATGGGTGGCTGGTTCACCAAGGAGCTCAAGACGCCTGCCGACCTGCAAGGTCTCAAGATGCGCATTCCCGGCCTGGCCGGCAAGGTGCTGGCAGCCCTTGGTGGAGAGCAGATCTCGCTGCCTGGCGGTGAGATCCTGCCGGCCATCGAGACCGGCGCCATCGACGCCGCGGAGTTCGTAGGCCCGACCGACGACCTCATTCTGGGCCTCGACCAGTTCCAGGGCGAGTTGTTCTACTACCATCCCGGGTGGTGGGAGCCGGGCACGGCAGTTGAGATCCAGATCTCACTCGACGCCTGGAACGAACTGCCACCGCAGTACCAGGCAGCCATCGAGAATGCGGCTGCATGGGCGAACCTCAACACCCTCGGCATGTACGACGTCCTGAACCAGCGCGACCTCCAGAAGGTCAAGAAGTTCGCCAAGATCAGGGAGTTCTCACCCGAGTTGATGGCAGCGTTCAAGGGCACGACCGAGGATGTGCTCAACGATGTCGCCGCCGGCGACGCCGCCTTCGCCGAGATCCTCAAGCCCTGGCGTGTGTTCCGTGACGGTGTTGCCGAGTGGCACGGCCTCGCAGAGCGCTCGTACCTGACTCAGCAGACCCAGATATAGGGGGAACCAACGCATAGCGACCCGGTCTCCGACCTGTCGGTGGCCGGGTCGCTGCGCGTTCAGGGTCGGACAATCTGCTCCATTGCCCGCTCATGACGACGTGGCACGCTGTAGCTCCTGTCACCGACATCCCACTCACCGGTGATCAGGTTGCCACCTGTCCTGGAGATCGGGGTGCCCTCGGGCAGTCGCTCAACGATCGCAGTGGCCACCTGGCGCACCCTTCCTGCCCGACAGAGCAACAGTCCGCGGGTGGTTCGGGCCAGCACGCTGTAGTTGGTCGTGGCCGTCGCAGCGACGATGGCCCCGGCGGCACCGATCCCCAGACGGGTGCTCCAGAACTCGACCCCACCAGCAGTAGCCAGAAAGATCACGGCTACCGATACGGCTGCGGTATAGGGCATCATCCACCGGTGACGAGTCCACATCAGGGCAACTGCAACCGGTTTCTCGTCGGTCTGGAGGAGCCGACCGACCGATCGCATCAGAAAGCCGTGTCGCATGGCGACCAGCGTAGGTTGGCGGGACCGTCACTCGGGTGGTGCGTCGCGATGGTGTTCGTGTCGGCCCTCCTCACCTCGTGCGGAGGTGGTTCCATTCCACCGGGCGACCGGACTGTGGTCGTGTCCACCGAGGGCTGTGGCTACGCAACCGAGGCCACCTCGTCGGGCGTGGTAATTGGTGAAGGTCTGGTTCTGACTGCAGCGCACTCGGTACGGGGGTCGTCAACGGTGGCCGTGACCGGTCCTGACGGTGTTGCCCATACAGCCGGAATTGCCGGGCTGGACATGCGCACGGATCTGGCCCTTCTTTCCGTGCCGAATCTGTCCGCCCCGCCCCTGGAGATGGGAACTGCAACCACGGGAGACACGGGAGAGATCGTGGGGGCATCCTCATCCGGGACTGTCCCGTACCTGGTCCGCCGGGCCGTGGACATCATCATCGACAGAATCGGTGGCGACGGAGGCCACGAGCGCTCCGGTTATGAACTTGAGGCTGACACTCGAAGAGGCGACAGCGGATCGGGTGCCTTCGACCCCGACGGCCTCCTCATCGGAATCGTCTTCGCCACCGCCGACGATGACGATGACGAGGCCACCACCTGGGTCACCTCCGGCAGCGAGGTGACTGCGTTCCTGGCTGCCGAGCACACCGGCCCCTGGGTGTGTGACCCCGACGAGTCCAGGGTCGTAGCACCCGCCAGCGTGCCCTACGGTTAGTTTCACCAACCGACATCTGGGAGGAACCATGGATCTGGGAATCGCCGGTCGAACGGCGCTGGTAACCGGAGCATCTGGTGGTCTTGGGCTGGCCTCAGCCCAGGCCCTGGCCAGTGCCGGTGTCCGTGTTGCCCTTGTGGCCCGGTCGGCCGATCGCCTGAACGCAGCGGCGGCAACGGTCGAGGGTGACCCGGTCACAATCACGGCCGACCTCAGCCAGCCGGGAGACATCGACGACATGCTCACGGCTTCGCGACAGGCGCTGGGTGGCATTGACATCCTCGTTGCGAATGCCGGCGGTCCACCACCGGGCAACTTCGCCTCAACAGATCTCGGTGCCTACCCCGATGCCCTGCAGTTGAACCTGCTCTCAACTGTGGCCATGTGCAAGGACCTGATTCCGTCGATGCAGGAGCGTGGCTGGGGGCGCGTGGTTGCGATCACGTCAATCTCCGTCCGGCAGCCGATCGACCAGCTCATCTTGTCCAACACGGCGCGGGCCGGCCTGACGGCGTTCTTGAAGACCACCGCCACCGAGGTGGCTTCCGACGGGGTGACGGTTAACACGGTGCAGCCGGGCCTGCACGCCACCGACAGGCTCACACAGCTCTACGACGACCTGGAGGTGGTGGCCTCACGGCTACCTACCGGAGTGCTCGGTGACCCCGGAGACTTTGGAAGGGTGGTTGCGTTCGTCTGCTCAGAGTCAGCAAGGTCCATTACCGGCGCTTCGATCCCGGTCGACGGGGGGGCCGCCCAGGGCCTGCAGTAGGTAGGGCCGAGGAGGCGGCTCAGCCGAAGAGTTCGGGCTGACCTGCAAGAAACTGTGCCTTGGCGGCCGCCGAGGCTGGTGACGAGGCGATCTCGGTGGCGAGGGCGAGGGTCGACTCCATCAGATCGTCGCCATCGGCCACACGGTTGACCAGTCCCATGCTGAGTGCCTCTGCGGCACCGAACAGGCGGCCTGTGAGGCAGATGTCCCTGGCTACCGGCTCTGCCACGACGCTGGCAACCAGGTCGAATGCAGCTGGAATGCCGGCCTTCACCTGAGGTTGGCCGAAGATGGCCTCAGCGCCGGCAATGCGCATGTCACACATGAGGGCCAGGTCCATTCCCCCGGCCACCGCCGGCCCGTGGATTACCGCGATGATCGGCTTCGGGAACGTGTGGACGGCATGGTGGTAGGCATCGGCCTCGGCAAACAGGTCTTCCAACGAATCGGCGGCACGGATCTCGTCCAGGTCGAAACCGGCGCAGAAGGTAGGACCATTGCCGGCCAGCACGACCACCCGACAGGAATCGTCGGTGGCCAGTAGGGCAAGGGTGTCGGCCAATAGGCCACGTAGTTCAGCATTGAGGGCGTTGCGACGGTCGGGACGGTTGAGGGTCAACAGGTTGACACCGTCTCCCCTGGCTTCGGTCTGGAGTGGTTGAGTTGCCATTGGTCGCCTCCGTGCGTGTGTCAGTGCCGTGGTATCAGGCCCAGGCCCACGATGCTGTTAAAGGCCTCGAGCAGGGTCTCGAGTTCGGCCGGATCGTCGCTCACAAGGCCCGTCCTCACCAGTGCCCAACCGGACTCCTGGAGAACCGAAGCCGCTGCCTCGACATCAATGTCGTGCCTGACCGAACCCTCGGCCTTCCCACGTGTGAGCACCCCACGCAACAGTGAGCGGATCCGGTCACGCTGCAGGTCGGAGGCCAACTGGGCCACCTCGCCTGCGACCAGGTCGGTGTCGCCGAACAGCGATGAGCGGAGCAGCTCGTCGTGGCTGTAGTGCTCGATCGTCACCTCGACGAGGGAGCGAAGCAGGTCAGGCGAGGCCCCCTCGGCTGACAGGGCAGCCTCGGCAGCGGCCAGGAAGTGCTCGAGGGAGCGCTCCACCACAGCCAGGTAGACATCCTGCTTCGAGTCGAAGTGGAGGTAGACGCTGCCCTTGCCGGTGCCGGCCTCGGTGGCCACGTCCTCGACGGTTGTGCGCTTGTAGCCGAACCTTCGGAACCTGGCCTCTGCGGCGTCGAGGAGGCGGTCGGCGGGATCGAGGGTGGTTGTCTCCACGGCTGCCATGGGTACGACACTACACAAGTTGACGTCGACTGACCAGACTACTATTCTGGTCAGTAGTCATTTCGCTAGGAGCCCCGTTGCCGCAGACCACCTACCCCCGTCAGCCCTCGAGCTTCCTCTCCGAGGACCACGAGGCCTTCCGCCAGACCGTCTCCTCGTTCGTCGAGCGCGAGATCCGACCCAACGTCGACGCATGGGAACGGGACGGCCAGTGCGACAGGGAGCTCTACCGCAGGGCCGGCGCCGCCGGCCTACTGGGCCTCCGCTACGACGAGGCCTACGGAGGTGCCAACCTGGACTTCATGGCCACCTGCGTGCTGGCCGAGGAACTCGCCAAGGGTGACTCCATCGGAACCGCCGTGGCGCTGATGGCCCAGTCCGAGTTCGCCCTGGCGATCCTTGCCGACGAGGCCACCGACGCCCAGAAGGAGGCCTGGATGGCCCCAGCCATTGCCGGTGACCTGATCGGGGCCATCGGCGTGTCTGAACCGGGTGCCGGCTCCGATGTGGCTGCCATCACCACAAGGGCACGGCGCGATGGTGGCGACTACGTCATCTCGGGCCAGAAGACCTTCATCTCAAACGGCACCAGGGCCGACTTCATCACCCTGGCGGTACGCACCGGTGAGGCCGGTCCGAAGGGCATTTCGCTTCTCATCTTCCCGACCGACACACCCGGCTTCGAGGTGGGCCGACGGCTCGACAAGCTGGGTGCCAGGGCATCTGACACAGGCGAACTGTTCTTCGACGAATGCCGCATCCCGGCCACCAACCTCGTGGGCGAAGAGGGTCACGGGCTGCGCTACATCCTCTCCCACTTCGGGGGCGAACGGCTCGTGATCGCCTCCTTCGCCGTCGGAATCATGGAAAGGCTCATCGAACTGGGGCTCACATACGCAGGCGAACGAGAAACGTTTGGCGGCCCGATCCTCGGATTCCAGACATGGCGACACCGCTTCGCCGAGATGGCCACCCGACTCGAGGCCACTCGACTGATGTCACACCAGGCGGCCCGCCTACTGAGCGACCGCGACCCGGCCGGCGACATCGCCGTGTCGATGGCCAAGCTGCACGCCGCTGACGCCGTCCAGTCTGTTGCAGCCGAGATCCTGCAACTCCATGGGGGTTTTGGCCAGATGGAGGAATCACCCATCCCCCGCTACTACCGAGACGTGGCCGGGTTCTCCATCGGAGCCGGCACCTCTGAAATCATGCGCGAGCTCATAGCCCGTGCCCTCATCTGACCCCCTTGAAAGGACCAGACCAGTGGCCAAAACCGATCCAACCCCACGAGTGGGCGCAATAGACGCCTGGATGACCATCCCCCCACCGGGATCAGCCGACCGGTGGCCATCGTCGTTCTGGCACATCTTTCGCAAATACGGGGTCGAGGACCGCTTCCAGCGGGGCTTCACCGTCGACGAGGTCCTGGCCGAGATGGACGATGCGGGCGTCGACATCGGCGTCGCATCCTCGTTCAAGTTCCTCGACTCGTGGGTCGTCAGCAACGACGAGAACGCCGCATACGTGCGCGAGGCACCCGACCGGTTCATCGGAGCCTTCACCGTCGACATCAGGGACCCCATGCCGGGCATGCGCGAGTTCCGCCGGTGTGTCGAGGAACTGGACTACAAGGCCTTCCGCCTGGAGCCATTCCAGTGCGGCGACGGGCGTACCACCGCCCCGCCGCCGACAGATCGCATCTACTGGCCCTTCTACGTGGCCTGCTGCGAGTACGACATACCGTTGTGCATCCAGGTCGGCCACACCGGTCCCCTGCTTCCCTCCGAGTGCGGGCGACCCATCTACCTCGACGAGGTGGCCCTCACGTTCCCAGAGCTCAAGATCCTGGGAACACACGTCGGTGACCCCTGGCAGGACGAGATGCTCATCCTGGCCTGGAAACACCCGAACGTGTACGTAGAGGCCTCGGCCCGGCCGGCCAGGCACTGGACCGAGAGCGTCAAGAAGTTCTCAGGCGGCTACGGCCAGGACAAGATGATCTGGGCAACCGACTACCCACTGCTCCCCTTCAAGCGCACGGTCGACGACGTGTACGACTGTGGCTTCTCCGAAGAGGCCAACCGCAAGATCCTGCGTGACAACGCCGCGAAGGTCTTCAAGATCGATGCCTGACCTGCTCTCCCATGAACGGGACGACCGTGGCATCCACACCGTCACGTTCCGACGCCCCGAGGTTCGCAACGCACTGAACCCACAGGCCTTCACCGACCTGATCGAGGCCTGCGCCGGCGTAGCTGCCGACCCCGACGCCCGGGCAATGGTGCTCACCGGCGAAGGTGTCGCCTTCTCAGCAGGTGGCGACTTCGAGGCACTACAGGACCTTCTGGACGGCGACCGCGACAATGCCGTGACAGAGTTGCGACACGCCAACGAGGGCATCAAGGCGATAGCCGGGCTGCCCGTGCCCACTGTCGCCGCAGTCAACGGTGATGCCTTCGGAGGCGGTGCAGCAGTCGCCCTCACCACCGACTTTCGCGTGATGAGCGACGGGGCCCGACTGGGTTTCGTGTTCTCGCGCCTCGGCCTGTCTGGCGCCGACACGGGCGCCAGCTGGTGGCTGAACCGCCTGGTCGGGCCCGTTAGGGCCATGGAGATCGTCACCCTCGGCGCCGTCTACTCCGCAGACGAGGCGCTGGCCGCCGGACTCGTTACCGAGGTGGCCCCGGCCGCGTCCTTCGACACGGCCGTCAAGGCCTTCGCCGAACGCCTGGCCTCGCTTGCGCCCCTTGCAGCTCGGGGCAACAAGGTGGCGTTCAAGGGCATAGAACAGCGCTCCCTGGCCGAGCATCTCAACCTTGAGGCCGAGGTCCAGGCCGATGCCATCTGCTCAGAGGACTTCCGGGAGGGCCTTGAGGCCACAAGATCCAAGCGAACACCGTCGTTCAGGGGGAACTGATGGACGTATACCTGTCACCAGACCAGTTGGCCATGCGGGCCGAGGTGCGCGCATTCCTCGATGAGGAGTACCCGCTGGAACGCATCACCCAGATGGAGCGCGACGAGGAATATCCCGACGAGTTCTACCGATCGTGTGCAGAGCGCGGCTGGACAGGCATACCGGTACCCACCGAGCACGGCGGATCTGACGGCTCGGTTGTGGACCTGTGCGTGTTCGTCGAAGAGGTCGGCAAGACCTCAATTTCTCTCGCCACCCTCTACATCACCGGAACCATCTTCGGATCGCACGCCCTCCACATCTGCGGCTCATCCGAACAGGCAGCCCGGTACCTGCCGGCCATCGTGACCGGAGACAAACGGTTCGCCCTGTCGATGTCTGAACCCGGTGCCGGATCGGACTTTGCCGGAATGGAGACCACAGCCGAGAAGGTGGACGGTGGCTGGAGGATTAGCGGCGTGAAGGGACCGATCTCAGGTGCCGAGCGAGCCGAGATCATCATCACCGCTGCCCGAACCAACACCTTTCCGGACCAGCCCCGCCAGAAGGGGATCACCCTGTTCCTTGTCGACAACCAGGCCGACAACCCGACGCCGGGCCTCAGCTTCGAGTGCCGTCAGCACCTGGCCATGAAGGCCCTCATGGTCAACGACGTCACCTACGACAGCGTGTTCGTGCCTGACGATGCCGTGCTCGGCGAGGTGGACGATGGCTGGGTGAACCTGGCAAAGCTGATGGACCCGGAGCGCCTGGCGAATGCCGCCCAGTCCATCGGTGTCGCCCAGGCGGCGCTCGATGACGCCGTGGTGTACGCCAACAACCGGGAGCAGTACGGCGGGCCCATCGCCCGGTTCCAGGCGGTTACCCACCCTCTCGCCGAGTCGCAGGCCGAGGTGGCTGCTGCACGACTGCTCGTCTACGCCGCAGCCCACAAGCGCGACGTCGAGGGACCCTGTCCAATGGAGGCTTCCATGGCCAAGATGCTCGCCAACAACGTGGCCGGTCGTGCTACGACCGCCGCCATGCAGGTCGCTGGAGCACGCGGCTGGGAAGCCGAATCGCACTTCCTGCGACGCAACCTGGAGGTCCGCGGCTGCGAACTCGGCGGGGGAACGAGCCAGATCCAGCGCAACATCATCGCCCACCACATGGGCCTGCGGACAAGGGGCTGACCGTGAAGGCACTGGTTCTGGGGGAACCCGGCGAGATCAGCCTGAACGATGTCGCCGAACCCGTTCCCGCTGACGGCGAGGTGCTGATCGCAGTCGATGCAGCCGGTGTCTGCGGTACCGATCGCCACATCGTGGCCGGCGACCTGGGGGTTCCACCCGGAACCGTCCCCGGACACGAAATCGCAGGCACGATCCTGGAGATCACACAAGGGGTTGAGGGCTGGAACCCTGGAGACCGGGTGGCCGCATTCGGTCAGGTCACCTGCGGCACCTGCCATGCGTGTCTGGCCGGCCGGTCGAACCGCTGCCGCCGACCCGAGATCCTTGGAATGGCCCGTCAGGGCGGGTTCGCAGAGCGGATCGCCCTGCCCACCTCAAGCCTCATAGCTCTTCCCGACGAGGTGCCCGACGGGGTGGGAGCCATTGCCTCGGACGCCATAGCCACGCCGTTCCACGCCCTCACAACCGTCGGCAGGCTGCAGGTCGGCGAGACCGTCGTCATCATCGGTGCGGGAGGCCTGGGAGTGCACGCCGTGCAGCTGGCCCGCCTCTGCGGTGCAGCGCGCGTGGTTGCCGTCGACCCGTCACGAGAAGCACGTGATGCCGCCATGACAGCAGGTGCCGACGAGGTGTTCGACCCAGAGGCCGAGGAGGAGCCGGCACGAGCCCTGCGCCGTGTGGCCCGCGGTGCCACGCTGGTCCTGGAGTGCGTGGGGCGCTCTGAAACAGTCGAACTGGGATTGGCGGCCCTGTCCCCGGGTGGTCGCCTCGTGGTTGTCGGGGTCGGCTCATCCAGACCGAAGTTGCCTCCGCTCGGGATGTTCATAGGCGCAGAGTTGAGCGTCCACGGCTCGTTCGGGTCCACTCCGTCCGAAATCCAGACGGTGCTCGGCCTGATCAGCACCGGCAGGCTCGACGTCTCCAGGTCGGTACAGCGCGAGGTGCCCCTGGCCGGTGCAGCCAAGATCTTTTCAGAACCGTTCGGACCCGCCAGAACGGTAATCATCCCCGAGGAGCACCCATCATGAGCGATCAGGTACTTGTGGACATCGCCGACAGGGTCGGCACGGTGACCCTCAACCGACCCGAACGGTTGAACACGCTCGACCACGACACGCTGGACCTGCTCATCGACGCACTGGCCCAGGTCGCCGCTTCCGACGACGTGGGGGTTGTCGTGCTTGCCGGGACGGGAAGGGTCTTTTGCGCCGGAGCTGACCAGGCCGAGATGGTCGAGCGTGCGCCACAGGAGTGGGAGCCGATCGTGCGTCGCTACCTGGACCCGGTTCGCGCCATCGTGGGCATGGACAAGCCCGTCATAGCCGCCCTCCACGGTGACACCGTCGGCGGCGGTCTGGGCCTGGCGCTGGCATCTGACTTCCGCATAGCCGCCGAGGGCATCCGCCTCGGTGCCCCCTTCACGCCCATCGGCCTAGCGGGCTGTGACATGTCGGCCGGTTGGTTCCTTCCCCGGCTGGTCGGCCTTGGGGCGGCGACCGAGATGATGTTCACCGGCCGTCTGGTCGGCGCCGACGAGGCACTCGACATCGGACTCGTACACCGGGTCGTGGCCCCCGACGAGTTCACCGACCATGTCGCCGAGTTCGCCGCCAGGTTGGCAGCCGGGCCGCCGATTGCCCATGCCTGGACCAAGCGGGCCATCCACCGCTCCCTCGGCGTGGACATGGACGCGGAGTTCGAGTTTGAGATCTTCGCCCAGGTGCAGTGCATCCAGACCGAGGACCATCACGAAGGGGTCGCGGCCTTCCGGGAGAAGCGGCGACCGGAGTTCCGCGGTGTCTGATCTGTCGGCCAGCAGGGAGTCGTTCAGGGCCGAGGTGGCCAGGTTCACCGCCACCGAGATCACCCCCAACGCGACTGCATGGGACCAGGCCAACCCCGAGGGTTCCTACCCGATGCACCTGTTCACGAAGTTGGGCGAACTGGGCTGGCTGGGCGTCGGATTCGACGAGTCGCTGGGAGGCTCCGGCGGCGGACCGATCGACCGGTGCATCCTCTTTGAGGAACTGGCCTACGGCTCGGCCGGAGCCGCTCTCGGCCTCTACGTCCACACGGCCCTGGCTGTCGGTGCTCTCGCAAACATCGCCGATCGGGAACTCGCCGAACGCTTCGTGCCCGGAATGCTTGCCGGCACCACGACCGGAGCATGGGCCTACGCCGAACCCGACTCGGGCGCCGACGTCACCCGCGTGAGGCTGGCAGCACGACGCGACGGCGAGAACTTCGTGCTGAACGGATCGAAGATGTACATCACCAACGCCACCTTCGCCGACGTGATCCTCGTCGTGGTTCGCACCTCGGGAGAGCCCGGAAAGCTGGCCGGCCTGTCGGTTCTGGCCGTCGACGGCGAATCGCCCGGACTGACCCGCAGTTCAATGCACAAGTTGGGGATGCGCCCCTCGGAGCTGGCTGAACTCCACTTCGAGGACTGCGTTGTCCCGGCCGACCGGCTGATAGGAGAGTTGGACAATGGGTTCCGGCAGTGCCTGGCGGTGCTCTCGCAGGGAAGGGTGTTTGCGGGTTCGCTTGCCCTGGGCCTCGGTCGGGCGGCCCTGGATGCAGCCGTCGCCCACGTAGGGAGCAGGGAGCAGTTCGGCGGCCCGCTGGCAGCCAAGCAGGTCGTGCGTGCGACCATCGCTGACATGACAACCCGCCTGCGAACGGTCCGCCACCTCGTCGACTCGGCTGCCGAGAAACTGGAGGCCGGCGAGGACTACGACACCGACGCCTCCATCGCCAAGCTGGTTGCCTCCGAGACCGCCACATGGGTGAGCGAGCGCTGCCTCCACCTCCACGGCGCACAGGGATTCATGCTGGAGAGCCCAGCCCAACGCTTCTACCGGGACTGCAAGATCAACGAGTGGGGCGAGGGCGCCAACGAACTACAACGCGAGATGATCTTCGAGGCCGTCTCGCGGGGATTCAGGCCATGACCCCGACAGAGACCGTCAACGCATTCATCGCCGCCATCGAACGCAGGGATGTGGAGGCGGCCATCGCGCTCGTGACCGACGACGTCTCCTACGAGAACATGCCTATGCAACCCATAGTCGGACCAGATGCAATGGCAGCGACCCTCGAGATGTTCCTCGCGCCTGCGTCAGAGGTTGAGTGGCCGATCCTGCGCCAGCTCGAGGTTGGCAACGTGGTCGTAAACGAGCGACTGGATCGGTTCAGGATCGGTGACGGCTGGCTCGAGTTGCCGATTGCCGGGGTGTTTGAGGTGACGGACGGGAAGATCAGCCTCTGGCGCGACTACTTCGACATGGCCACCTACTCCAGCCAGATGGCCGAGTTGACCAGCGCCTGATGGAACCTCCTGACGCCCCGATCCGCCGCGACACCTCTCCACTCGCCGAGTTCCTCCAGGTTGACCAGGACGGCGAGGGCATGTGCAGGGTGTCTATAGACCCGGTCCACCTCAGCCCCAACGGCACAATGCACGGCGGTGCCCTGTTCACCATGTTCGACACGGCCATGGGTACCGCTGCAGCAGGGCACCTGGCGGAGGGCCAGATGTGCGTGACCATGGAGATCCAGATCCGCTACCTGAAGCCCATCTTCGAAGGCGAGGTCGAGGTTCACGGCACGGTGCTGCACCCCGGGAGGCGCATCATCCAGACAGAGGCACGCGCAACCAGCGGCGGCAGGCTCGTGGCCTCGGCCACCGGTTCGTTCGTGGTGCTCGACAGGGAGAGACCGGTACCAAGTTAGTTACCGCGACCCGGATGGACACTAACGTGGCCTCCGCCCGGCGAAGACGGGCTTCCTCCAGGAGGTACCGGAAGTGAGCAACTCGGATCAACCAGGCGGATTCCACCATGTCGCCTACGCGTGCCGCGACATCCACGAGAACCACCGCTTCTACGAGGACCTGATCGGCCTGGAGCTGGTCAAGACCGAGGTGACACCGTACGGCGAGGGCTTCTTCCGACACACCTTCTACGACACCGGGGACGGCTCCTGTCTGGCCTTCTTCGACCTTCACGGTGTCGGCGAGGAGGACAAGGACCGGACCGGCATTTCGACCGGCCTCGGCATGCCTCTCTGGGTGAACCACATCGCCCTGAAGCGCAACGAGGAACAGACCGCTGTCATCTCAGGGCGACTGAACGAGGCGGGCCACGGCACCTACACCCTGGAACACGGCTGGTGCCGCTCGACCTACGTGACGGACCCGAACGGAATCTCCCTGGAGTTCTGCGTTGACACCCCCGGCTTCGAACCGGACCGCCAGCGGGCCCTGGAGCTGTTCGACGCTGTACCCGAGGGCACGGCGAAGGTCGTCTGAGACAGGCTCGAACACATGCCATCCGTCGAGTGCCGCTTCGTCTCCCTGGACTCCCCCACCGGAGCCCAGAACGGTGCCGGCTTCATGCCCACCCAGGGGCTCTACCACCACACCCCGGGGACCTCACCGAAGACGGCTTTCATAGCCTCGCACTACAACGTGGACTTCTCAGAGCACTATCTGGCTACCCGGCTGGCTGGGCTCGGCTACGGGTTCCTCGGCTGGAACACGCGGTTCCGCGGCGTGGAACAGTTCTTCACCCTCGACAACGCCCTGGTCGACATCGGGGTGGGGGTGCAGTGGCTACGCGAGGAGGCCGGCGTCGAGACCGTGGTCCTCATGGCCAACTGCGGCGGCGGATCGCTAATGGGCGCCTACCAGGCCCAGGCCGCTGCAGGGGTGCTTCGGCCACTGCTGGACCGTCCGGTTCCGGATGCCGCCCTGGGCCTGTCGCCGGCCGACCTCTACGTGTCGCTGAATGCCCACCCGGGCCGGCCCGAGGTACTGACCAACTGGTTCGATCCATCCCTGACAGACGAGAACGACCCGGCATCGGTGGACCCGGCGCTTGACATGTACGACCCGACCAACGGCCCGCCCTACCCGCCCGAGTTCGTGGAGAGATACAGGGCCGCCCAGGTAGCCAGGAACAACCGCATCACCGACTGGGCGTTGGCCGAACTGGAGCGTCTGCAGGGGCTGGGCCTCTACGACCGCCTGTTCTCCATGTCGCGCACGTGGGCGGACCTGCGCTTCCTGGACGGCAGCATCGACCCGTCGGACCGTGAGGTCGGTACCTGCTACGCGGGTGACCCCAGGTTCGCCAACTACAGCCCCTTCGGAATCGGTTCCTCGAACACCATCCGGACATGGCTGTCGATGTGGAGCCTCGAGTACTCCCAGTGCCGGGGCGCCCCCAACCTGGCCGAGGTGACCGTGCCGTCACTGGTGATCCAGAGCATGGCTGACGCAGGCGTGTTCACCTCAGATGCCCAGATGATCTTCGACGGCCTGGCGGCCGATGACAAGCAACTGGAGTGGGTTACCGGAGACCACTACCTGCAGGACCCCTCCAATGCCAGGGACAACGTGGCGGGCATGGTCCACGACTGGGTCTCAGACCGCCTGGGGTAACCCGATCTTCCGGATACTCAGACGTAGTCGGCGTACTTCTCCAGGTGGCGTACCGGGGTCGACATGGCGTCCTTGCGGAACGGGTCGCCCAGTTCCTTTGTGCACATGATCTCGATGACCGTTGTCCTGCCGTCGTTCATCTGGGCGTCGATGGCCGCCGTCAACGCCGGGCCGACCTCGTCAAGCTGGTCGACCCGCACTCCGGTTGCTCCCATGGCGGTGGCGATGTCTGCATAGCTCTCGCCGCCCTCCAACTCGCCGGCGACGAACCGGTTGTCGTAGAAGTCCACCTGATTCTTCTTCTCGGCACCCCACTGGCGGTTGTGGAACACGATGGCGGTGACGGGGATGTCGTGGCGGACGGCGGTCATGATCTCGACCATGCTCATCGCCCAGGCGCCGTCGCCCGCATAGGACACGGCCGGGCGGTCCGGGGCTGCCGCCTTGGCGCCGATGATCGTCGGCAGCGCGTAGCCGCAGTTTCCCCAGCTCATGGCGGCAAAGAATGACCGTGGCTCCTCAAAGCGCATGTAGCTGTTTGCGACCGAGTTGATGTTGCCTATGTCTGTTGACACCATCACGCGGGGCGGCATGGCCTTCTCGAGTTCCCGGAGCACCTGGCGGGGGTGAAGCCAGTTGCCCTCCTCGTCGATGGACTCCTTGATCATGTCGATGCTGAAGTCGTCGGTCTCGTGGGTCCATTCGTCGAGCTCGGCCTCCCAGGTGGCCTTCTCGCCGGCGGTCGTGGCGGCCCTCTCGTCACGGGTGGCGTCACAGGTCAGGGTGCGATCGGCGAGACGTGCGGTCAGCGCCCGTGCGGCAGCGCCGGCGTCACCGCAGATTCCGACGGTGGCCTTCTTCACGAGCCCGATCATCTTGGCGTCGGCGTCGACCTGGATGACCTTGGCATCGGCGGGCCAGTAGTCCATGTCGTACTGCGGCAGAGTACCGAACGGGCCCAGGCGCGTACCGAGAGCCAGCACCACATCGGCCCTTGCGATCAGGCGCATTCCGGCCTTGGAGCCCTGGTAGCCAAGAGAGCCACACCACTGGGGATGGCTGGCCGGGAACGAGTCGTTGTGGAGATACGAGTTGACCACGGGGCAGCCGAGGCGTTCAGCCAACTCGATGGCCTCGGCCATGGCGTCCCCCATGACGACACCGCCACCGGAGATCATCACCGGGAACTCGGCTGATGCCAGCAGGTCGGCGGCCTCGTCGAGGCTCTGCTCCCCTCCGGCGCCGCGCTCGATGCGAATCGGTTTGGTGATCTCCACGTCGATGTCGCCGAAGAACCGGTCGCGGGGAATGTTCAGCTGTGTCGGACCCATTTCCAGGATGGCCCGGTCGAAGCATCGGGCGGTGATCTCGGCCATTCGGTTCTCGTTGGCGACATGACCCTGGTACTTGGTGAACTCCTCGAACATGGGGAGTTGGTTGGCCTCCTGGAAGCCACCCAGCCCTATGCCCATGGTTCCGGTCTCGGGTGTGACTATCACGACGGGGCTGTGTGCCCAGAAGGCGGCTGCTATGGCGGTGACGCAGTTGGAGATGCCGGGGCCGTTCTGGCCGATGATGACCCCGTGGCGTCCGCTGACCCTGGCGTAGCCGTCGGCCATGTGGGCGCCGCCCTGTTCGTGCACTACGGGTACGAGGCGGATTCCACCGGGGGCGAAGATGTCCATGGCGTCCATGAACGCCGAGCCCATGATGCCAAAAGCGGTGTCAACGCCGTTGGCAACAAGTGTCTCGACGAACGCCTCACTGGGGGTCATGCGGGTCATTGGCTTCTCCTGAAGATGGTCACTGGCGCACGGCAAAAGGCCACCGTGCAGGTGAAGTGAGAGACTATAACTATTCCGTGAGTATGTCTACTCCGAGGCGTTCCAGGACCTCCAGGCAGGCCTCCAGGTCGGTGACCTCGACGTACTCGTCGGGGCGGTGGGCAACGGCGATGTCGCCGGGGCCCCACACCACGGCCGGTATGCCGGCCACCTGGAACAGACCGGCCTCGGTGCCGTACGAGACCACACCGGTCGGGGTCTCACCCAGGAGCGCCTGCATCACCTCAAGCGCCGGCGATGTCTCATCCCAGACAAGGCCGTCCACCTCGCAGACCACCTCGGTCTCTATCAACGCCCCCGGATGCACGGTCCGCATCTCGGCCAACAACTGCTCCTCCAGAACCGTCATCGAGTCCTTGACGAACGAGACGTCAGACGGCTGTACGGGTCGCATCTCCCACTCAAAGGAGCACTCCGCGGCCACCACGCAGCGACCCTGGCCACCGACGATCGTTCCGACATTGGTCGTGGTGTGGGCCGGCTCGTACGGGCTGTCGGCCGGTGCCAGAGCCACGAGTTCTGTTCCCAGAGCCATCAAGCCGGCAATCCAACGGGTGGCGTAGTGCACGGCACTGACGGCCGTAGCCGGTTCGGAACTGTGGCCGTTCAGGCCCGTGACCGTCGTGGTGTACTCGTAACAGCCCTTGTGGGCGCCGATCACCTGCATTCCGGTGGGCTCGCCGACAATCGCCGCCGCCGGCCTGGGGCCCTTTCGCAACAGGTCATCAAGCAGAACGGGTGCACCGTGGAAGCCGTCCTCCTCGTCGAAGGTGAGCACCACGTGCAGGGGCCTCGTGAGTTCCAGTTCGGCAAAACCCGGCAGCAGGGCGAACACACAGGCGATGAAGCCCTTCATGTCGGCTGAACCCCGCCCGTAGACACGCCCGTCACGGCGCGACGCCTCAAACGGCGGCGTGGTCCAGTCGTCTGGATCCACGGGTACGACGTCGCTGTGCCCTGAGAGCACGATGCCACCGTCGCCACCGGGACCGATTGTTGCGAACACGTTGGCCCGGGTGCCGTCGGCGTTGTGGGTCAACCGGACATCTGCACCAACCGCCTCGAGCCGGGCGACGCAGTACTCGACCATGTCCAGGTTGGGCGTGAGCGCCACGGTCTCAAAGGCGATCAGATCGTCGAGGATCGCCAGCGCCTCCTCGAGTAGGGGGTTGCCGCTCACGACTTGACGAACAACTCGCGCGGATAGTTGGCCAACGTCTCAGCCGCCCCCTCGTCGCGGATCACGAAACTCTCGGTGATCTCAAGGCCCCAGTCATCCATCCAGAGGCCCGGCATGAAGTGGAACGTCATGCCGGGTTCCAGAACCGACTCGTCGGTCGGGCGGAATGAGATGGTCCGCTCACCCCAGTCGGGGGGATAACTCATGCCGATCGGGTAACCGCATCGACCCTCCTTGTGGAGGCCGTACCTCTCCATTGTCTCGTAAAGGGCGTTGGCGACGTCACAGGCCCGGTTACCGGCACGAGCGGCCTCCAGCCCCGCCTCGAGACCCTCGATGAGGGCCTTCTCGGCCTCGAGCATCTCGGGCGGCGGCGTCCCCAGATAGGCCGACCTGCACAACGGCAGCTGGTAACGCCGGTGTGCGCCGGCAATCTCAAAGAAGGTGCCGGCTCCGCGCTCGAACGGCTTGTCGTCCCAGGTCAGGTGCGGTGCCGAGGCATCTGCACCGGTAGGGAGCATCGGAACGAACGCCGCATAGTCGCCACCGAACTCCTCTGTGCCCGAAATCCCCGTGCGGTAGATCTCACCCACCAGGTCGCACTTTCGGATGCCCGGCTCGAACAGCTCGCGGATGCGGTCGTGCATGAGCTCCACAATGCGCGCGGCTCGGCGCATGTACACGAGTTCCCGGTCGGACTTGATGCCCCGCTGCCAGTTGACCAATCCGGTGGCGTCGAGGACCTCTGCCTCAGGAAGAGAGGCCACGAGGTTCTGGTGGGCCGCAGCCGAGTAGTAGTAGTTGTCCAGCTCAACCCCGATCCGTGCAGAACCGAATCCGAGGTTGGTGAGCAGCCCACCCAGCTGACCGAAGGCGTGGCGTTCAGCGGACATGACATGGTCGTCGGAGTAGTCGAGGATGCGCGATTCATCCATGTACACGGTGCGCCGAGCCCCGTTGGCGTCCATTCGCCTTCCCCACCACCACGGCTCTCCGTCGTGTGAGACCACGACCGCCTGAGGCGTGTAGAAGGACCAGCCGTCGTAACCCGTCAACCACCCCATGTTGGACGGGTCGGCAGCAACCATCACCTCGATGCCACGCTCGTCCATGGCCGCCCGCACCTTGGCCAGGCGCTGCGCGTACTCGTCACGGCTGAACGGAAGGTCTACGTCGGACACCGGCACAAGATAGCCGTCACGTCGGAGCCCCATCCGTGCAGCCGCGATGGACGACGGGGTTGACCTTGAACCTCAGACGCGACACGATTCCGCCGCCCTTCCAGAACTAGTTCCGAATCCAGGAGCACCATGCCAATCCACTTCACGCCCGAGGAGATGCAGGCACGCAAGGACCGTGCCGCTGCAGCTATTGCCGGCGCGGGTCTTGATGCCCTGCTGGTGTTCAAACAGGAGTCCATGTACTGGCTGACCGGCTACGACACGTTCGGCTTCTCGATGTTCCAGTGCATGGTCGTCACAGCCGACGGGCACATCACCCTCCTCACCAGGGCACCCGACCGGGGTACGGCGCTCTACACCTCCGATGTCTGTGACCTGCGCATCTGGGTCGACGTCGAGGGAATGAACCCGGCTATCGATCTGAAAGCGGTGCTCGACGATCTGGGCCTTGCCGACTCCAGGGTCGGCATTGAGTTGGACTCATACGGCCTGAAGGCCTCCAACTGGCGCCTCGTCGAGGCCCAGCTGGACGGCTACCTGACCTGGACCGACGCCTCAACGCTCATCCAGGAACTGCGCCGCACCAAGAGCCCAGCCGAACTGGCCTACGTGCGCCGCGCCGCAGAGCTGGCCGACGACGCCTGGGACGAGGCGGTACGCCTGACCGCCGGCGGTGTCAACGAGGCCGAGATCCTCGCAGCCATGCAGGGAGCCGTATTCCTGGGCGGCGGCGACTACGCCGGCAACGAACTCATCATCGGCTCCGGACCGGGGGCGCTGATGGTTCGCTACACGTCGGGCCGCCGCACCCTCGACCCGGACGACCAGCTCACCCTGGAGTGGTGCGGTGTGCAGCGCCGCTACCACGCAGCCATGATGCGCACGATCCTCGTAGGTGATCCCGACCCTGTACAGGTCGACATGCACCGGGCATGCGAGGAGGCACTGCTCGCATGTGAGGCCGCCATCGCCCCCGGCAGCACCATGGGCGACGTCTTCACGGCCCACGCCGACGTGCTCGATGCCGCCGGCTACCGGAAGCACCGCCTCAACGCCTGCGGCTACGGCATGGGTGCCGTGTACGCCCCGGTCTGGACCGACTGGCCCATGATCTACGAGGGGAACCCACTGGCCTTCGAGGCGGACCAGACCTACTTCCTGCACATGATCCTGTTGGACCTCGACGACCAGCGGGCAATGACCCTCGGCCATACCGTCGTCGTCACCGACGGAGGCTGTGAGCGCCTCAGCCGATCGAACCTCGACCTGGTCATGGCCTAGGGATGCTTCCCAACATCGACTTCGACGATGGTCGCCACAGCCGGGCCAGGCTGGGGTTCGTGTTGCTGGCCATGGAGCAGACCATCGAAGAGGACATGACGCACCTCGCCCCACCCGGCGTGGGCATCCACTTCTCACGGGCTCCCATGTCCAACGAGGTCACCGCCGCCAACCTTGCTGCCATGGTTGACGGGCTGGCCGACTCAGCGGCGTTGATCCTTCCCGACGGCGACCTGGACGTTGTCTGCTACGCGTGCACGTCGGGTTCGGTGGTCATGGGCGAGGACGTCGTACGTGCCGAGTTGGCCAGGGGCCGTCCGGGGGCTGTCCCAACGACGCTGGTATCAGGCGTGTTCGCCGCCCTCGAGGCCCTCGGAGCCCGGAAGGTGGTGGTAGCCACCCCGTATCTGGACGAGGTGAACCGCATCGAGGTCGACTACATGGAAGGCCTCGGCTACGAGGTGCTCGACCTGGTCGGCATGGGCCTCACCTACGACGCAGACATGGTGAGGGTCACCCCCGACTACATCCGCGACCTGGCCATCAGCGTCGACAGGCCCGACGCCGATGCCATCTTCGTGAGCTGCGGGGCGCTGCGCACCGTCGATGTCATCGACGAGATCGAGGAAGCCACCGGCAAGCCCTGTGTGGCCAGCAACCAGGCAATGCTGTGGCACTGCCTGCGCCTGGCCGGAATAGACGATCGGCTCGAGGGCCTGGGCCGCCTCTTCAGAGAGCACTGATCACAGTTCAGCGCGACCGATAGACATCCCTTCGGTGCTGAATCCGGTGGATCACGACGACCTGCTCGTCTTCGAGGATCTCGTAGACGACTCTGTAGTCGCCGCGCCGCGCCGATTGCAGACCGGCAAGTTCGCCAACCAGGGGCTTGCCAACCCGGTAGGGGTTGTGGGCGATCACACCGTGGACCGTCTCAAGCGCTGCAGCACGAACCTTGTCCGGTAGTTGGTCGAGGTGTCGACGTGCGACCCTGGTTACCAGGATTTCGTACATACCCCGACCTCAGCGGTCGTCGATCAACGGTTCCAGGTGTCCTTCGGCGGCTTCCTGCCGCGACTGGCGAATCGACGCCATGAGGTCGTCGTCACGCATGATGTCGAGTGACTCCTCGAGGGACTCGAGATCATCGGGGCTGACCATCACAAACGATGGCCGTCCGTTCCGGGTTACCAGAACACGATCGTGTTGGACCTCTATCCGGTCAGCCAGCTCTGAGAGATGTGTCTTCACCTCGGAGAACGGCAGCGTGTCAGTCATTGGTCAATATTATGACCTATTTCTTCCGACAAGACAACACCACCGTGACCACGAAGTCCACAACCAGTCATCCCAGCCTCAGAGAGCGCCCCGGGGGGCCTCAAGGGACTCAAGCAGGGCCCTGAAGTGTTCCAGAGGGGGAATCTCGACACCGGCCCGCTTGCCGTGATCGTCTTCCAGAATCCGCAGCCGAACCGCATCGTCGGCAAACTCGTTGGACTCGAACTCGTCGACCTCGACGTCTGACATCACCCCGCCCTGCATTGAGAGCGTGTACTGCGAGGCCGGCGACAGCCGGTCGTGGTAGCCGGGATCACGTGCACACAGGAAGCGCTTCGCCGCCACATGCAGGCGGACCGGTTCAGAAACCGCCGGGCCAAAGCGTTCGGCCACCCAGGCTCCGCCACTGTCGGCGTGGGAATAGATGCCGAAGTCGTCATCGGGTTCACCCAACCAGTGCCCAACGTCGTGCATGAGGCAAGCGGCGACAAGAGAGTCAGGGCATCCCTGCTCATCTGCGGCCGCCGCGGTGAGGAGTGCGTGCTCTGCGATGGTCACGTTCTCGCCGTAATTGCACCGTCCCAGATCGGCCATCAACGCGGCAAACTCCTCAAAGGCGTTGTTCACGGCGTGATCGTCAACCCTGGCGTGTGGAGAAAACCAGCGATACGCCAAGGCCAACCATGACAAGGCCTCCGGCTCCACCGATCTTCTCGAGGCGACGCGGCGAGCCCACGAACCAGGTTCTTGCCATACCCGCCACCAGGCCCCAGGCACTGTCAAGAACCAGAGCGATCACCACGAACACGAGGCCCAGCACCGCCATCTGGGAGGAGGCAGGCGCCCCGCCGGCCTCAACGAACTGAGGCAGGATCGCCGTGAAGAACAGCACCGTCTTGGGATTCGTCAGACCAACCACGAATCCGTCCAGCACCAATGACCGCCGACGCCGGACAGTACCGGCGGCATCAAGAACCTGTGAGAGCTCCCTCCGGTGTCGGACGGCCTGCACGCCAAGCCATACCAGATAGCCGGCGCCTACCAACTTGACCACCGTGAAGGCAGCTACCGAGCGCTCCACCACCGCACCCAGGCCGACCGCCACCAGCAGAACCTGCAGGTAGAGGCCACCGGCGTTTCCGACCACGGTCAACAGGGCCGCCCGGCGACCCAGTGACAGGGCACGGCTGATGACGAACATGACGCTCGGCCCGGGAATGGGAACCAGAATGATTGAAAGTGTGGCGAAGGCGACAAGGGCTGCGACCGGGGGCATCGGCCCAGCCTTACAGTCGCGGGGAGGTCAGTGCCTACCGGATTTCCGGGCGTGCCCGTTCAGGAGAGCCGCCCCCGCCTCTGCATCATCGACCGTGACGATCAGGTCTGGTGCTCCATGCCGATCGACCTTCAGCGAGGTGCCGGACCTGATGACAATCGCCCGCACGCCCGGGCGGGCCCGGTAGCCCCAGCCGCCGTAGCTGAACGGCCGGAGATCGATCACCTCGGCACCGGCCACATCTGCAATCGGAACCTTCCAGCGGGGCCAGCGGGCGGGCCCCACCGCAACGCTCAGGCCGTGTTCATCAACGCGTACGACCACCGACGAAAAGGACAGCACGATCAGTGCAATGACCGCCTCCAGGGCCCGGGCCCACAGTGCCAACCCCGGCATGAACAGCGCACTGACAGCCACACCCAATACCACCAGAAGCAGGCCCCACGACGACGCCCGTCCGCTCCACACGCCGGGTACTACCTCAACCATCTCGAATCGACTCCCTACTGGCTCCGGTGATCAGAGTACGAGAAGAACCACGGGCAGGGTCAGGGCCGACACCAGAGTTGTCAGGACCACCGCCGCGGTAACCCGTTCAGGCGCAAGGTCGCTCTCGATAGCTATGACCGCAGCGAACACCGCCGGCGGCATCGCCGACTGAATCACGACGGCATCCAGGAAGTCGCCGCCTAGCGACAGTGCAGAAGCCGCCAACCCTGCGACAAGGGGCGCCAGCGCCAACTTGGCGATCAGCACCACGCCCAGGTCGTTGGACCATGACGGCCGTCCGCTCTTGATCAGCTGCATCCCCAGGGTCAGGAGCATCACAGGGATGAGGGCATCAGCCAGGAGCCCGATCGAACGGTCGACCACGACGGGCAGATCCACACCAGAGAGGTTGACCAGGAGCGAGATGGCACCGGCGATTGCCATCGGCGTGGCCAGTGCACGCCCGAGAGCCGGTAGCGGCGACCTGGACCGCGCTTCGGCGAGGCCGACGCTCAACACAAGGCCGGTCAAGTTGATGGTGAGCATCAGAACGCCTGCAATGGGCAGTGCCTGCTCACCGAGGAAGAACGCCACAATGGCCAGACCGGCGTTGCCGACGTTGCCATAGGAACTTGTGATGGCCGCCGCCGCCGTCAGCTCGTAGCCTGCCCCGGTGATCCGTGACCACAGGACCGCCAGCGCAACGGCTGCCGCCATCCCGGCCAGACCCGCCAGCACCAGACGAACAACCACGCCGCGCTCCAGATCGGCTCCCGCCAGCACGGCAAAGATGAACGCCGGCCCGAACACGTTGTAGGCAAGACGGGAGAGCCCACCGATGCCTACGTTCAGCCTCGGCCCGAGTGCGGCACCCAGACCGACGAGGATGGCGACCGGCGCCAATACGTCAAAGATCACGTTCGCCACCGACATGGTCACCAATGATGCCCGACAGGCCGACCTCTACGGCCTACCGGGCACCGATGGTCATCAAATTCCCGTAACGGACTCCACCAGGTACCTGCCAACCCGCACCCGGCTCTCACGGCCAGGAACCGGATTCTGCGACATGAGCATCACACCCTGTGCCCATCGTCAGCCTGACTCCAGAGAAGTGAGAGGGACCAAGGTCCCGATCCAGCTGCAACACCGGTCACCTACCATCCAGAGGTGTGTTGACATGCTGAGACGGTGTTCGGTATCTGTTCTCGCCAGTTGAGGCCGCAGAACACGGACTCAGTCGGCAATCAGGTCACCTCTGAACCGCCCGGATCAGATAACGATCACACGACCTTCTCGAGAAGGGAAACCGACCATGCACGACATATTCAACGCCTGTGAGTGGCTCCTGGATCGCCACATCGCAGAGGGGCGTGGTGACCGTACGGCGATCCGCTGCCATGGCGAGTCCGTCAGTTACGCAGAGGTGCTCGAACACACAGAGGCGGTAGCCACTGGCCTGCGGGAACTCGGCCTGCGGCCCGAGGAACGAGTGGCGCTGGTCATGCTGGACTCGGTCGAGTACGTCGCTGCCTTCCTGGCCGCACTCCGCATCGGCGCCGTCCCGGTCCTGACCAACCCACTCCTTCCGGGACGGGATCTGGGAATCATCATCGCCGATTCAAGGGCTCGGATTGTGGTTGTTTCGGATGAGCAGAGTGCCTCCATCCAGGACCTGTGCCAGGGAGCACCCGAGGTGGAACACGTAGTCACCACGTCCGGCGACTCGGGAACCGTCTCCTGGGCCGACTTCACGGCATCGACCGGCGACGGTGGACTCCACGAGACCTGGGCCGAATCCCCGGGATTCTGGCTCTGCACGTCGGGCACGACGGGGCTGCCCAAGTTGGCCATGCACCGTCACGGTGACCTCGTCGCCGCCTTCGAGGCGTACGCCACAAACGTACTGGGCGTTTTCGAGACAGATCGCTTCTACTCGGTTGGTCCGATGTTTCACGCCTACGGCCTGTGCAACTCGGTCACCTACCCATTCGCTGTCGGAGCAACATCCATCCTTGAACCGACCCGACCGCCGACACCGCAGCTAGTTGCCGACATAGTCAGCACTGAGAAGCCGACGCTGTTCTTCTGCATTCCCACCTTCCTGGCCGCCCTGAACAATGCCGAGATTGCAGACGACACGTTTGCCTCGGTCCGGTATGGCGTGTCCGCCGCCGAACCGCTTCCGGCAGAGACCTTCGAGCGGTTCAGGGAACGATTCGGAGTGACCGTCCTTGACGGAATCGGCTCAACTGAACTGCTCCACATCTTCCTCTCGAACACACCCGAGCGGTATCAGCCCGGAACCAGCGGGATACCGGTACCGGGCTACGAGATCCGGATCATCGACGAGGATGGAAACGACCAACCGGACGGGGAACTGGGGCAACTCCTCGTCCGCGGCGAGTCTGCGGCAACCGGGTACTGGTGCCGAACCGAGATGAACCGCTCCACCTTCCTCGGAGAATGGGTCCGTACCGGCGACCTCTATGTCCGCTCCAGCGACGGCTACTACACATACCTCGGACGTGCCGACGACATGATGCGCATCGGGGGTGAGTGGGTGTCGCCGGCTGAGGTCGAGGCCACGCTCATCGAGAACCAGACGGTGCTCGAGGCCGCTGTGGTAGGTGAACGCGACGAGGGCGACGTGCTCCGTGCGGTCGCCTACGTGGTCCCCGCGCCGGACGCCGAAGTGGACCCGGAGGAACTCACCGAGTGGTGCAGGAAGCGACTGGCCGGCTACAAGCGGCCACGACGCTACGAGATCGTCACAGACCTGCCGAAGACCGCAACCGGGAAGATCCAGCGCTACAAGTTGCGGTCATCCTGACCCACCACCACGGCCTGAGGCCCGTCCACACCCCGCTGTTCCAGAGGCAGACCTAGTCGTCTGTCACGAAGCCGGACTCCACGGCCGTACCATCGTCCCCGTTTCGCCATCTGGAGAACACGGACTCGAGCGTCGGAATCACCCCGCGTCGAAACCCCAGGAACAGGGCAACGATGACGATGCCGTACAGGACGACACGCAACTGGGCGAGCGAAATCAGGGCCTCGTCGAGAATGGTGAACACGACCGCCCCCAGAACCGGAGCCAGCAGCGAACCGATACCACCAAAGACAAGCATCACCAGGACGCGCACGTCGACGTCGCCGAACGCGTAGGTGGACGGCCCGATGAATCCGCGATGGAACGCAAACACCGCACCGGCGACCCCGAGCATCGCAGAACCGATCAGGGCCGCGTAGACGCGGTAGCGCGTAACGTCGACGCCGGCCAGTTCGGCCGCCACCTCATCGTCGCGGAGGGCCCTGAAGGCCCAACCGATGTGCGATCTCTGGAGTACCCGGTAGAGGACGAGATAGGCGACGACGAGTCCCAGGAACACGTAGTACGCCCCGACCTTCCCATCCAGCACCGTGTCGGATCCCGCATCGATCACCATTCCGGTCTCGCCACCGGTGAGGTCACGCCTTCCCAGGATGATGCTCTGGAAGGACAGCGAGAACGCCAGGGTGACGACACCAGTGAAGATCACATCGAGAGAACGGCTGACCGCTACCCAACTGAGCAGGCCACCAACCAGTCCGGCAAGCACGCCCGCGATCAGGATGCACACCAACATGGGAACCCCGGCCCGCTCGCTCAACATTGCCGCCGAGAATCCACCGATCCCGGCGAGGGCGCCGACACAGAGGAACAGTTGAGCGGTACTACCGAAGATCACGTTGAACGCGATCGCATACGCGGCGAACAGAAGGCCGGTGATGATCACCGTCATCATCGAACGCGAGTCGTGGTAGTTGATCGGCAGGAACGCCAGTAGCACTGCCACGATCAGGATGGGTGCGAAGTCACGACCAAGGGACCTGCCCGTCGTCGCTCCGGCATCGACCACGTCCTGAGCCAGGTGCGCGGCTCGACTTCTCACGTCCTACCCCCGAACAGACCACTCGGCCGGATCAGAATGGTGATGGCGGCTGCAGCCAACAACACGATCGTGGTGATGTAGGAGCCGATCGTGAACGCGCTGACCGTGTTCACTATACCGAGGAGGAGGCCAGCGAGGAATGCGCCCGACACGCTACCGAGCCCACCGACTACGGCGACGACGAGTGCCAGGATCGTCAGGCCGAACCCTGAGGTCACGGTAATCGGGGCGGTCATGGACCTGGTGACGGCCACCAGGCCGGCCAGCACCGCGCTCAGAACGAAGATCGTGCTTCGCACCGTCGCTGGACTCACACCGCACAACCGGGCACCCTCCTCATCCTGGATCACCGACCGCGTGGCCCTCCCGAAGGCGGAGAACTGTAGGAAGATGAAGAGAAGGAATCCGGCGACGAGGGCAATCGCCGAAGCCATCAGGGCGCCCCGGCTCATGGCTACGCCGAGGACTGAAACTGGGGCACCGGTGATGCGCACGCTCAGGGCCTCGATCGGATACCTCCACTCGAGGACACCGTCGATGATGGTTCCGACCCCCAGCATGAGGAGCAGCCCGAGGAGTACACGGCTCTCGCCGCTGAGCCGATAGACCGCCCGCATGAGGGTCAGGTCGACCAATAGGCCGAACAGGCCCACGGACAGCAGGCCCAGGAGAATGGCGACGCCCATGGACAACCCGGCATTGGTGGCACGGGCAATGACTATCGCTCCGAGAACCGCTATCTGCCCATGTGCCAGGTTCAACACCCCGCCGAGCCCGTACACGAGGGTCAGACCAACACCCAGGAGGCCAAGCTGCAGGCCCAGCACAACACCATCCAACAGGACAGCTGTCATATACGTCTCCTCATGTCACTCCCAGATAGGCACGTCGAACCTCGGGGTCGTCTGCCAGCTGGTTGGCCGTCCCGGTGAGTTGAATCCGGCCATGGTCCAACACATAGCCACGGTCTGCCAGCCCCAGGACGAGAGGGACCTGTTGTTCGGCGACAAGGATCGTCAACCCCTGCCGGCGTAGTTCACCCAGGGCTGCATAGGCCTCGATGGCGAGTTTCGGCGCCAGTCCCGTAGTCGGCTCATCCAGCACGAGAAGGCGGGGCCGAGACATCAGGGCCCGTGCCACTGCAAGCATCTGCTGCTCACCTCCACTCATCTTTCCTGCGTGCTGGGTCTTCCGCTCGCCAAGGCGCGGGAACAACTCATAGACGAACTCGAGCTGCTCAGTCTGATGCCGCTCCGGATATGCACCCAGGACAAGGTTTTCGCGTACCGACATCGTCGGGAACAGGTGCCGCTCAGCCGGCACGTAGGCGAGGCCGGAGCGTGAAGCCCTATGTGTAGCGAGGCCGGTGATGTCGATCCCATCAAAGTGCACCGTGCCCCCGGAAGGCCTCACGAGTCCACAGACTGCACGGAACAAGGTGGTCTTGCCGGCGCCATTGGAGCCGATCACAGCCACGACCTCGCCTTGACCAACGGTGAGTGCCGCACCATGGAGGACGTCCTGGCCCAGGTAGCCGGCAGAGACGTCGGAGACCCGCAGCAGTTCGTCAGCCATCCTCACCGATCTCCGCACCCAGGTACGCAGTCACAACTGCTGGATCGCGCATGACGACCTCCGGTACGCCATCCACCAGGCACCTGCCGAAATCCAGGACCACAACACGCTCAGCGAGGCTCATCACCGCCTTCATCACATGCTCGACCCAGATGACCGTCACACCAAGTTCATCTCGGGCCATCCGGACTATGTCGATCGATGCCTGGAGTTCGGTGTCGTTCAGCCCGGCCATGACCTCGTCGAGCAGGAGGAGCCGTGGGCGCCCCGCCAGCGACCGGGCAAGCTCGAGGAAGCGCTGCTGGTGCAGGTTCAGGGTTCCGACCTCCTCGTCGGCACGCCCGGCCAGGCCTACGAAGCCAAGAGCCTCCCTGGCGCGGGCGAGTGCGACCGAATCGGGCAGTCGACCATGGGCCGTACCGAACATGGCTCCCACGATGACGTTCTCCAGCACCGTCATCGATTCGAAGGTTCGAGGTGTCTGCAACACCATGGCAACGCCACGTTGCCTCACGGTGTGGGCCTGAAGTCCACCGATCTCCCCGCCGAGGAACCGTATGTTTCCACGGGTGGGCGGCTGAAGTCCGCTGATCATCTTCAGAAGGGTGCTCTTTCCGGCGCCGTTGGGGCCGACGAGGGCGAGAATCTCGCCCTCGTCAACCTCAAGGCTCACACCGTCTACGGCTGGCAGGCCTCCGAAGTGCTTCTCGACGTCATCAAGTTCCAGAACCGTCACCGGACCACCTCGTCGCCATCTCCACAGGCCTAAGAGGGTACGTGTGGTGGGATGGGTGCTGCCTGGATTAGGAGTTCGGGATACCAGCCTCCGGGGGTTTCGAGGCCCTCGGGGGCGGAGCCGTCTCCTACGACGACCATGATCGGCTGCGAGTTGGCGATCTCACCCCACTCGGTCCATCCCAACTCATGTGCGTAGCCGGGTAGGTCGTAGGTCTGCCCGTGCAGGTACTCCGCTATCGCAGCGGAATCGTCACCGACGTTGGAGATGGCATCAGCAAGCATTGTCACAATCCCGAACCCGGCAACTGCATCGTCCTCCATGAACGGGTTGCCCGAGAATGCCAGATAGCGCCGAGCCAGATCCTGGTACGAGTCGCTGAAGTAGTCGGCACAACTGAAGTCCGAATAGCGGCCGATACCTGAATCTCCGAGACCCTCCATCACCGCAGCCAAAGACGCCCACGGACCGGTGATCGGGACACCCATGCCCAGATCACCGGACTGGATTGTGAGCGCACCCGTACCCGGCGGATGACCCGTAGCAACCAGGAACTCAGGGTCGAACCCTTCGAGGCTCCGCAGATAGGTGGTGAAGTCCTTCTCAGGAACCGGAGCCACCTCGATCTGCAGATCCACGCCGGGAAGTGCAGCGAACTCAGCCTCCAGAGCCCCCTTGATCGACTGACCCCAGCCGTAGTCAGCGATTACGGCACCAACCCTGGTGAGCCCCTGGGCCTGCGCGTACTGGGCGATCGGTGCAGCCACCATCGCCGCCGCAGGCATACAGGTACGGAACGTGTACCGGCTGTCGGTCGTGAGGATCGCCGATGACCCGGCCTTGGTCATGAACAACGGAACCTGGGCCTCCTCGGCAATCCGCGACGTTGAGAGCCCCACATCACTCGAGATCGTGCCGGCAACAGCAACGACACCATCCTCGATGAGACGTTCAATGGCGTTGGTCGCCTCCTCGGCATTGGACTGGTCATCGACGACGATCAACTCCAACATCCGCCCACCAACACCACCAGCAGCGTTGATCTCATCAACCGCCATCTGCATACCGTCACGAACCTGAATCCCCCACGGCGTGAAAGGACCCGTAAACGACGTCAGGTTCCCAATCCTGATCGGCTCAGTACTCACAGGCTCAACAACCGGAGCCTCTCCCGGTACGTGTGGTGGGATGGGTGCTGCCTGGATTAGGAGTTCGGGATACCAGCCTCCGGGGGTTTCGAGGCCCTCGGGGGCGGAGCCGTCTCCTACGACGACCATGATCGGCTGCGAGTTGGCGATCTCACCCCACTCGGTCCATCCCAACTCATGTGCGTAGCCGGGTAGGTCGTAGGTCTGCCCGTGCAGGTACTCCGCTATCGCAGCGGAATCGTCACCGACGTTGGAGATGGCATCAGCAAGCATTGTCACAATCCCGAACCCGGCAACTGCATCGTCCTCCATGAACGGGTTGCCCGAGAATGCCAGATAGCGCCGAGCCAGATCCTGGTACGAGTCGCTGAAGTAGTCGGCACAACTGAAGTCCGAATAGCGGCCGATACCTGAATCTCCGAGACCCTCCATCACCGCAGCCAAAGACGCCCACGGACCGGTGATCGGGACACCCATGCCCAGATCACCGGACTGGATTGTGAGCGCACCCGTACCCGGCGGATGACCCGTAGCAACCAGGAACTCAGGGTCGAACCCTTCGAGGCTCCGCAGATAGGTGGTGAAGTCCTTCTCAGGAACCGGAGCCACCTCGATCTGCAGATCCACGCCGGGAAGTGCAGCGAACTCAGCCTCCAGAGCCCCCTTGATCGACTGACCCCAGCCGTAGTCAGCGATTACGGCACCAACCCTGGTGAGCCCCTGGGCCTGCGCGTACTGGGCGATCGGTGCAGCCACCATCGCCGCCGCAGGCATACAGGTACGGAACGTGTACCGGCTGTCGGTCGTGAGGATCGCCGATGACCCGGCCTTGGTCATGAACAACGGAACCTGGGCCTCCTCGGCAATCCGCGACGTTGAGAGCCCCACATCACTCGAGATCGTGCCGGCAACAGCAACGACACCATCCTCGATGAGACGTTCAATGGCGTTGGTCGCCTCCTCGGCATTGGACTGGTCATCGACGACGATCAACTCCAACATCCGCCCACCAACACCACCAGCAGCGTTGATCTCATCAACCGCCATCTGCATACCGTCACGAACCTGAATCCCCCACGGCGTGAAAGGACCCGTAAACGACGTCAGGTTCCCAATCCTGATCGGCTCAGTACTCACAGGCTCAACAACCGGAGCCGCGGTCGTCGCCGCAGGAGCCGCGGTCGTCGCCGCAGGAGCCGCGGAATCACCTGTCGCATCGTCATCGCCGCCACACGCAGCAGCAACCAATGCGAACACCACCAACAATGCAACCCAGATCGAGCGCTTACGGCCCATCAGAAAACCCCTCCCGAGTAGTGCCCCCACCACGTTCCAGAGAAACGTCCTGACCTATATATGTCCTGCATCCGACCAACCGACCGACTGACCGGTATGGTCCGACGATGTGACGATAGGGCAGTTCTCGTCGGTAGTCAACCGGTGATAGGCAACCTCAACAGACCATCCACCGGCACCCGGTCAGGCACCCAGCCTTGTGCGCACCGACCACAATTCGGGAAAGTAGCGAAAGTCGGTGGTGTGCCTCAGCCACTCGACACCAGCGGACCCGCCGGTACCCGGCTTGTAGCCGATGATGCGCGACACGAGCACGAAGTGGCGCCAGCGGTACTGGGCCATCTGGTCGTCGAGGGCAACGAGGACCTCGCCCAGCCTGTAGAGGCCATTGCCAGTGCTGGCGTCGCCGATGATGTCGAACCAGGCCTGCTCAACGCTCTCATGGGGGGCGTACTGGTCGGCCCAGTCACGCTCGAGGGCCTCGGGGGCGATCTCGAAACCCTGTCGCGACAGGAGACGAACAACCTCGTCGTAGAGGCTCGGGCTCTCCAGGGCCTCTTTCATGTAGGGCCAGACGTGGGGGACGTTGCGGTGGGCGCTCGCCAAGCGGCGGTCCTTATTGCCGAGGATGAACTCAACGTGGCGGAACATGAACGAGAGTTGCCCCGAGGCCTGATCCAGGTGGTTGCGGAACTGGTTGAAGCCCTCGGCCGACACCGTCGCAACGACATCCCATGCGTTGGTGAGGAACTTGGTGATCTCAAGCGCCCTGTCGGCAATGAATAGGGCGTCAGCGAGCTGGTCCTCCATGACAAGATGCCTGACGTTGTGCAGTTCGAAGTGCAGCGACTTGAACAGCAGTTCCTTGACCTGGCCCATGATGTAGAAGCACATCTCGTCGTAGGCATCGCTGCGGGGGTGCTGGAGCGTCAACAACAGATCGATGCTCTGGTAGTCGATGTAGGGGTTCGAGGTATTCTCGAAGTCGACAAGTGGCAGACCGCCCGTCTCATCGACCACCTCGGCCCGACTGGTGTCGGTGGTCTGGCCCATGGGCCTGACCGCGTTGCTGGCATCCACACCTGCAGGGTCGACGATCATCGGGGTCTGGGGCTTGAATGCGGGCACTACGCCTCCTTGGGCAACTTGAGCAGCGAGGTTACTTCCATCCCCGTCAGTGACCCGGGGTCGGCCAATTCGAACACCACGTCGAAGTGGTTCCTCCCCGACACCTCAAATGACGTGCACGGAGTCCCGGCCTCATCCAGACGCGCTGCGAAGTCCCGGCTCTGCGACTTGAACTCGTCGGTCTCCACCTCACCCCAGCAGACGACGCTCGGAGGAAAGTCTCCGAGTTGGAGTCTGGTGGGGCTCAGCTCGGCCACATCCTGATCCGTGAGGCACAACGGTTCGGCGATCGCAGTACCGAGCAGTGGCTCCAGGTTGAAGATCCCCGACATCAGGACCGTGGCGGCCACCGGATCGTCGGGAAGGCCCGTGCCCTCCTGCCACTCAGGCACCGCGACCATCGCGGCAAGATGCGCTCCAGCGGAACTACCGGCGACCACCACTCGCCGCTTGTCGACCCCCAGGTCGCCCGCGTTCTCATACAGCCATAACACCGCCCTGCGGCACTCGGCCACGATCTCAACAAGCGACGCCTCCGGGGCCAACGTGTAGCCGAGGGCGGCGAACGCCACACCCCTGTCAACCCAGGCAGGTGCCGAAAACGAGGAGTCGTCCTTTGAGAGTTCCTGCCAGTAGCCGCCATGGATGAACACGATCAGCGGCGCAGGCCCACCATCGCCAGCCGCCGGGAAGAAGTCGAGGCGCTCCGAAGGCGCTGGCCCATACCGGTATTCGCACCATCCGGCTACGCACGCCCGCGCCTCGGCGCTGCGGTCCCGGTAGGCGGCAATGAACGGGGTGTAGTCGCCACCGATACAGGAACTAGGCGAGTAGGCCACCTCCCGTTCCTCGGGGCTCATCTCCCGCCACCGACGCGCCGCTTCCCCAGTGTCCAAGCTCAATTTGCTACCAACAGCCCGACTCTTGGGTCAACCCAGGGTGCAGGCAGAAGTGATCCAGGCGACACCGGCAGACAAGGCTACGGGTTGGAGTACTCGGCCTTCGACCTCAGGTAGTACCAGCGATTCAATACCAAGCAGGCGGCGTAGAAGGCCGCAAACGCATAGAGGGCGACCTCTGGGGTCGTGTTGGCGATCTGCTCACCGAACTCCTGTGGCACCACAAAGGCCCCATAGGCCGCCACCGCCGAGGTCCAGCCCAGCACCGGTCCTCTCTGCTCCTGTTCGAACACGATGGCGATCGTGCGGAAGGTGGAACCGTTTCCCACGCCCGTAGCGGCGAACAGGACGAGGAACAACAGGAAGAACGGAACAAAATGGTCCTGTGGCGTCGCCGACTGGTACGCCTGCTTCATGAAGTAGGCCACACCCAGGGCGCTGGCGATCATCGTCACCGCAACCCATTCGGTGACCCGGGCTCCACCCAGCTTGTCGGCAATCCACCCACCGATCGGACGGATGAAGGCCCCGATGAACGGCCCCATCCACGCATAGGTGAGAGCCGACGGACCGTCGGGATTAATCAGGTCGTGGGTCATCACGCCATCCACCATCACGTGCTGGAAGCCGAAGATGACCTTGATGGCCAGGGCGAACCCGGCCGAGTAGCCGATGAAGCTGCCGAACGTCATCGTGTAGATGACGCTCATGACCCAGGTGTGCTTGTTGCTGAAGATCTTGAACTGTCGTTTCAGGTTTAGCCTGACATCGCCCCGCAACTGCTTCAACAGCAGGACCGTCGACCAGATGACCAGGCCGATGATCGGGTACTTGGCCCATGTCCAACCCAGTCCGGTGGGGTTGGGAAGGATGACGTACAGCCCGGCGGCGGCCGGGATGAAGGCCATGCCCAACATGCCGCTGATTCTCCCGAACGATGTCAGCGTCGAACCGATGTCGGGTGAGACGCTCTCGGTCCGAATAGTGTCCATCTTGCGCCAGCCCAGGAAGCCCAGCGGAACGAGCAGCAACAGCCAGACGAACCCGGCGTTGTGGATCCAGGTCTCGGTCCCGGCTGCGATCTTTCCGATGAGCGTTCCCGAGGTCCTTTCCAGGACCATCGGGCTCTCGAACACGCCGAAGGTCATCACCAGCGGAATCAGGATCTGCATGGTCGTCACACCTGCGTTGCCGAGGCCGGCGTTCAGCCCGAGGGCAAGGCCCTGGGTGCGCTTGGGGTAGAAGAAGCTGATGTTGGACATCGAAGACGCAAAGTTGCCGCCGCCGAATCCGGAGAGGAAGGCCAGCAACTGGAAAGCCCAGAGCGGGGTGTCCTGTGACAGCAGCGCGAAGCCGGTGCCGACCGCCGGGATCATGAGCAACGCCGTGGTGAAGAAGATCGTGTTCCGACCGCCGGCGATACGAACCAGGAAGCTGCTCGGAATCCGCAGGGTGGCGCCCGCCAGGCCGGCTATCGCCGACAGCGTGAATAGTTCGGCAGTGGTGAATGGGAAACCCAGGTTGAGCATCTGGACCGTGATGACACTCCAGTAGAGCCACACGGCAAACCCGCACAACAGGCTGGGAATCGATATCCAGAGGTTCCGGGTTGCGATCTTCTTACCCGTGCTCTCCCAGAAGTCGTCGTCCTCGACCTCCCATTCGTGGATGTCAACCATTCTGGTTCCTTCTCCTAGGCAGTGAGCCGGCACTTCTGGGTGAGGCCTCCGCTCGTCGCCCACACACCGCTGCACGGGTGGTCGGCCGGATGCGCTCCCGGGTGTTCCTGATGGTCGGGGTCAAACCCCCCCCTCGAAGGAGCCCTCCGGTTCTTCCAGCATGAACAACACGACGACGAAGCTGGCCAGGGCTCCACCCGCCATGATGAAGAAAAAGGTCCGCGAGTCGACCAGCGAGAAGATGACCAGGTAGATGACGGCACCGACGTTGCCGTAGGCACCGGCCATGCCGGCTATCTGACCGGTCATCCGAGGGTTGATCATCGGAATGACGGCGAACGTGGCGCCCTCGGCGCCCTGTACGAAGACCGAGGCGAAGACGGTGATGGCCACCGCCACAACCAGCCATCCGATACCGCCGAACGTCGGCACGACAGTCCGCAACCCATCGGCATCCACCCCGGAACCCCACTTCCCGATAAATGCCATGAAGAAGAACCCGACGACGATCCCGATCATGTACACGAGCATCGTCTTCTTCCGGCTGGACATCAGGTCCGAGAGATAACCACCGAGGGGCCTGGCAACGAGGTTCACGAAGGCAAACGAGGCGGCCACGACGCCTGCCACGGTTGCGGTCACGATCTGCTGCCCTGAACTACCCGTCAACGGGACGAAGGTGTTCTCAAAAAACGACGGAAGCATCGAGACCACGGCCAGCTCGGCACCGAAGTTGGCGAAGTAGGTGCTGTTCAGAGCAGCGACACTTCCCCAGTGGTACTTCTCGTCCTCTGGAACTCCGGCCTTCAGATACGGCAGGTTGACCTGGAGCACCTTGACCACATGCCACAGGTAGGCAACCGCCAAGAGGCCGTAGACGGTCCACAGGACCCTGCTGGACAGAACCGGATCGCCGTCGATCTTCACACCACCGACCCGCCACGCCAATACCCCGAGGGCCCCGATGAGTGGGAACGACCAGACGATGTACTGGAGGAGGTCGCCGTACGACGAGACCATCATCGGCTCGGTCCTGTTGGACTTGTGCAGTACCTCGCCCTCCGGCACGTCCCTGACGAGGAAGTAGTAGAGGACGCCGTAGGCGCCCATTACGACACCGTTGAGGGCCATTGCCCAACGCCAGGCGTCGTCGCCCAGGCCCAGCCAGTCGCCCATGATCGTGATGGCGAACCAGGGCAGGGTCATGGCGGCAAAGGCCGAACCGAAGTTGCCCCAGCCGGCATAGAAGCCCTCAGCCCTACCGATGTACTTGGGCGGGAACCACTGGGCAACCATCTTGATACCAATGACGAAACCGGCACCGACCGAACTCAACACCAACCGGGCCAGGAGCATCTGAAGGAACGAATCGGCGAGCGTGAACACCACCGTGGGAACCGCCATGGCGACCATCAGGCCTGAGAACACAATACGGGCGCCGTAACGGTCGATCAGCGCACCGATGATGATGCGGGCCGGAATGGTCAACGCCACGTTGGCAATCAACAAGATCTTGATGTGCTCGGTGGTGAGCCAGCCAACCGAGTCCAGCATCGTGGTCGCCAGGGGCGCCATGTTGAACCAGACGTAGAACGTCATGAAGAACGCGATCCACGTGTAGTGGAGGGTCCTTATTCGTTCCTGCCCCAGATCCAGCAGTTTCGGCGGTACCTCAGATGTGGCCGACCCTGTGTCCTCGTCCACGATCAGCGCGGCCCGTCACCCGAGGTGCGGGTCAACTTCTTGTTCCAGATCACCACCTGGTGCGGCCTCCACAGGTAACTGATGGGCCAGATCACAGCGTGCACGAGGCGTGTGAACGGAAACACGCCGATAATGGCGAACCCGCCGAGGATGTGGAGTTTGACCACCCACGGAAGCGTCGTGACGGTTGCGGCGTCGGGCTGGAACTTCACGAGGGAGACGACCCACGGCACCGTCGTGTGCAGGTACCAGTCGGCACCCCAACGGAAGAAGAGAGCCACCCAGAACCCCAGTGCCACCTGGGTCAACAAGAGGGCGAGCAGCAACCAGTCGGCTGGCGTCGTCACGGACCGCACCGTGGCCGTGGTCAGACGCCGATAGACGAGCACGCAGAGCGCAAAGACGGCCACCAACGCCAACGACAGCCCCGTCACCTCGAGGATGTACAGACGAATCGGTGCCGAGATCGCTGATGCCCAGATGGACGGAACCAAGAGGGCTACGAAGTGGGCCGTCAGGATCGTCAGGATCGCGTAGTGCCATGGCGCCGAACCCCAACTCAGCATCCGGTTCTCCAGGAACTGGGATGACTGGGTTGAATAGGAGAAGCGGTCATTTCGAAAACGGTAGATCCCGACCCAAACGGCGGTGATAAACGTCAGGTACGGGAAGACCACGAACAGCACGTCATCCAACATTGTCAACCTCTCCTCACGTTGTCGGCCACCCCACAGCAGTGGTTGCTGCGAGCGGTTGAGTGCTACCGGATGTGGAGGCCCGCACAAACAGAAGCAGGGAATCCAACAACTCGTGGTAGGGAAGGGGGGCTGCCGCCGGCGGTCCCTCTTCTTCCGGGTCCGCGTCGTCATCGGTGTCCTTTGAGATCATCTCAAGGGTGGGCCAGACCGCGTCATAGACGATCTCGTCGACCATGTCCTGGTCGTCGCACACGGTCAGAAACCGCAGAACCACCGGCAGGTGGTCGGCCAGTTCCCCAGCCGACTCCATCCCGTGCGCCCGGTACCGCTCCATGAACTCAAGGAGCATCGCGCTTCTCTTGTAGCTCTCACCCAGCAGGTGATAGCCCACGTACAGGCTGCGGGATTCGTCCATGTCGAATGCCCGGGTGTACTCCTCCTGCAGGCGGCCAAAGGTTGACCCTTCGACGAACTCCTGGAACCGGGCCAGCAGGGCATCGGCCTCAGGCGAAACCCCTGCGATCAGGCTCCGACACTCCCCGATGGCGTCCAGAGGGTTCTCAGACGGGTAGTCGAGCAGCCCGGCATAGAGCCCCCAGACAGACCTCGCTGTTGCCCGGTCCTCCACGGTCACCACCTCCTGCCAGGAGCGGTGCGGCTACCGAACCCGCCCTCGCGCTTTCGGTCGTAGGGGCTCTCGATCTGCTCGATGGCCACCTCACGGGCCAGCGGAGGCACGACGAAGCGCTCCTCGAATGAGGGCAGCGCCGTGAGACGGAAGATGGCCTCAGCCTCCTCAGCTGTCATGTTCCCCAACGCCAGAGCCTCCTGCGCCTCCTCCTGGGTTATGTCTCCGACCTTCTCGGCACGCTTGTAGACACGAACGGCGATGAGCTTCCGGTAGACCTCGGTCACGATGTCCTCGTTGCCAGCCGAGAACAGGTTGGCCATGTAGGCCAACGGAGCTCTGGCGTTCTCCAACGACGTCAACTGTGGCTTGAGACCCTCGACCTCTGCATCGGCAACGTCGTACTTGCCGTCCTTCATCTTGGCGAGGACCGGCAACATGGGGGGCACGTAGTAGAGCATCGGCACCGTACGGAATTCGGGGTGGAGCGGCAGGGCCAACTTCCACTCCTTGACGAACTTGTACACAGGCGAATGCTTTGCTGCCTGGAGCATTCCGTCGGTGACACCGTTGGCCTTTGCCGCAGCAATAACCTCTGGGTCGAACGGGTCCTGGATGATTCCCCGCTGTGCCTCAACCAACTCGGATTCTGGCGAACTCGCAACCTCCTCTATCCGGTCGGCGTCGTACAGCAGTACCCCCAGATAGCGGATTCGGCCGACGCACGAGTGGAAACAGGCCGGTGCCTGACCGCTCTCAAGCCGTGGGAAGCAGAGGACGCACTTCTCCGACTTGCCCGTTGACCAGTTGTAGTACACCTTCTTATAGGGACATCCTGAGATGCACATCCGCCATGCACGGCACTTGTCCTGGTTGACGAGAACGATCCCGTCCTCGCCACGCTTGTAGGCGGCCCCGGCAGGACACGCAGCCACACAGCCCGGGTTGATGCAGTGGTTGCAGATCCGAGGCAGGTAGAAGAACATCACCCTCTCGATCTCGTTCAGCTGGGTCCTCTCCTCGTCGGTCAGCGAACCCACGTTCGGGTCGTTGGAGGCGTACACGGGTGAGCCACCCAGATCGTCATCCCAGTTTGGGCCGGACTCGATCTCCATGAACTCACCGGTGATCAGCGAGATCGGCCGGGCAGTCGGCTGGTCATCGCCCTCAGGCGCGTTGAAGAGATGCTCGTAGTCGTAGGTCCAGGGCTCGTAGTAGTCGTTGACGGTGGGCAGCCGACGGTTGTAGAAGATGTTGCCGAGCGTGCCGATCTTGCTCTGCAACTTGAGTTGCAGCCGACCGTCCTCCGCCTCCCAGCCTCCCTTGTACTCGTCCTGGTTCTCCCAGAGGGTGGGGTAGCCGGTACCGGGCTTGGTCTCCACGTTGTTCCACCACTGGTACTCAACGCCTTCGCGGTCGGTCCAGATGTTCTTGCACGCGACGCTGCACGTGTGACAGCCAATGCACTTGTCCAGATGGAAGACCATCGATACCTGGGCCCTAATATCCATCTCAGGTGCTCCCGTTCGTCTCGTACATCACCATTCCAACTTCTCCATCTTCCGGACGACCACGTACGTGTCACGGGTAAAGATGCCGATCGGACCCCAGTAGTTGAAGCCGTAGGTGAACTGGGCATAGCCACCGGCCAGCAGCAGTGGGTTGATTCGGGTTCGGGTCAGGCTGTTGTGGCCGCCGGCTCGCCTTCCCCCACGGACCTGTGACTTGGGGATGTAGACGGTCCGCTCGACAGCGTGGTAGTAGAGACAGATCCCGGCGGGAATCCTGGAACTCACCGCAGCCCTCGTCACCACAACCCCGTTGTCGTTGTAGATCTCGACCCAGTCGTTGTCCACGATCCCGACCTTGGCGGCCTCCTTGTCGTTGATCCAGACCGGGTCCATCCCACGAGACAGGGTCAGCATCCGGAGGTTGTCCTTGTAGGTGGAGTGGATGTTCCACTTGCCGTGTGGCGTGATGTAGTTGAGCACCAGAGACTGGTCGTCGATAGGGCTGCGCACAATGTCGCCCGTCGCCACCGGGTCCAACTTGGGCTTGTAGGTGGGCAGGTGCTCGCCGAAGTCGATGTAGTAGGGGTGGTCGTTGTAGAGCTGCTGTCTCCCGGTGAGCGTGCGCCACGGCACCAGCCGTTCCACGTTCAGGGTCCATGCCGAATAGGTGCGACCGTCCCTGACGTCACCCGACCAGCAGGGGCTCGTAAGGGTCCGCCTCACTTGACGGGTGATGTCGTGGAAGGTCATCTTGACCCCACGTGTGTCATCGGCCAGGTCCGTCAGGGGAACCCCGATCCTCTCCTCTTCAGCCTTGAACGCCGCATACGCCTGCTCACCGTTTGTCTCGGGTGCCAGGCGGAGGAGGATGTTGGCAGCGTCGAGCGAGTTCTCCAGGCCCGGGTACTTCCGGCCACCCCACTCGACAGCGCGGGTCCGGCGCGGATCGGGCGCAGTGCCGATCGGACTCTCCAGGAGCTCGTCGTAGGCCTCAGCTACGGGGATGTGCACACCGTGGCCGCTCACACCGTCCTCTCGGATCCGCGGACCGAGGGAGATGAAGCGGTTGTACAGGTTCGCGTAGTCCCGCTCCACGACGTGGAGGTGGGGTGCGGTGACGCCCGGGACGAGGTCGCACTCGCCCTTGCCCCAGTCCAGTGGCTGCGGCTGCGCCAACTCGTCGGGGGTGTCGTGCTTGAGCGGCGATGTGACGATGTCCTTGATCGGTTCTGGGAACACCGATGGAGCCATGTCGCTGACACTCTTCGCGAACGCCTTGAAGATCTCGTAGTCGGTCTTGGACTCCCATACCGGGGGCACCGCCTCGCCCAACGGGTGGATGAAGGAATGCAGGTCGGTGGTGTTGAGGTCGTTCTTCTCGTACCAGAAGGCTGCGGGAAGCACGATGTCGGAGTAGAGGGCCGTGGAGTCCATCCGGAAGTTGAGGTCCACGATGAGGTCCATCTTCCCGCGCGGTGCCGGCTCGCGAAACTTGACGGTGTCGGTCAGACCCGCGGCGTGTTCGGTCGCCTCGATGTTGTCGTGGGTGCCCAGGTAGTGGCGGAGGAAGAACTCGGCTCCCTTGGCGCTGGACTGTAGGGCGTTGCCCCGCCAGACGAACCAGACCCTCGGCCAGTTCTCCTCAGCGTCGGGATCCTCCACCGAGAGCGTGATCTCGCCACTGCCCAACTGGTCGGTAACGCGTTCGATGATCTCGGCGTCGCTCACGGCACCCGCCGCCTCGGCGTCGCTCACCAACTCCAGCGGGTTGTTCCCGAACTGGGGGAAGAACGGCATCCATCCCATGCGTACCGAAGCCGCTGCGAGGTCCACGGCGTGACCCTTGGCCCACTTGGTCTCAGGGGGTACACGCGCGTAGTCGGTGAAGTCACCCTCATAGCGCCACTGGTCACTGTGGATGTAGTGCCAGATCGGCGTCTGCTGGAGGCGGGGGGGCTTTGACCAGTCCAGGCCGAGCGCCAAGCTGGTCCACGGCGCAACCAGGGACAGTTTCTCCTGACCCACATAGTGGTTCATGCCACCACCGTTGCGGCCCGGACATCCGGTCATGATCAACGCTGTGATCGGAGCCCGGTAGGACTGGTTGTTGTTGTACCAGTGGTTGATGGAGGCACCGATGATGACCATCGATTTTCCGTTGGTGGCTTCGGCGTTTCCCGCGAACTCACGTGCCAGGCGTGTGACCGTGTCCCGACCGATACCGGTGAGCTTCTCCTGCCACGCCGGGGTATAGGGACGCTCGTCGTCGTAGTCGACCGGGTAGTCGCCACCGAGGCCGCGGCTGACACCGAACTGGGCCATCAACAGGTCGTACACGGTGGTGACCGCGACCCTCCCGCCGGTGGTCTCCACATACCTGACCGGTACCTCGCGTTCGTAGACCCCGCCCTCGGCGAACTCGTGGAACGAGACCATCTTGATCTCGTCGTGCTCGTCGATGAAAGTCAGGTCCGGGTCGATCGGCTGGTGGTCCAACCCGTCTTCCATCTTGATATTCCACTGGCCCATTTCTTCCTGCCAGCGGAACCCGATGGTGCCCTTGGGCATCCGCAGGGCCCCGGAGTTGCGGTCGTGAACCAGCATCTTCCAGTCGCCGTTCTCCACGTCCGTGTAACGGTCCACCCGGTCGGCACGCAGGAACTGGCCAGCCTTGAGTGAGCCACCTTCAGGCGTCAACTCCACCAGGAACGACGAGTCGGTGAAGCGCTTGACGTAGTCGATGAAGTACGGCACCTGCCGGTCGGCGTGGAACTCCTTGAGGATCACGTGGTTAACCGCCATCCAGAGAGCTGTGTCCTGACCCGCCTCGACGGGAATCCACCAGTCGGCGTACTTGGCGACCTGGTTCAGGTCGGGGGCGATCACCACGAACTTGGCTCCCTCGTGGCGTGCCTCGGAGATGAAGTGGACGTCAGGTGTCCGGGTCATGCTGAGATTGGAGCCCATCGAGACGATGTACTTGGAGTGGTACCAGTCGGCACTCTCGGCGACATCGGTCTGGTCTCCCCAGATCTCAGGAAAGGCGTTGGGGAGGTCGGCATACCAGTCGTAGAAGCTCATGTTCACGCCGCCGAAGAGTTGCAGGAAGCGTGAACCGGCGGCATAGGAGAGGTACGACATGGCGGGTATCGGGGAGAACCCGAACACACGGTCGGGCCCGTACTGCTTGGCGGTGAATAGGCAGGCTGCGGCGACTATCTCGAGCGACTCGTCCCAGGTGGAGCGCCTGAAGCCACCCTTGCCACGGGACTGCTGGATGCGGGAGCGCTTCTCCTCGTCCATCGCTATCGATTCCCATGCCTCGACCGGGCTGTCATGGGTGGCCAGCGCCTCGCGCCACAGGTCCAGGAGCGCTCCGCGGATATAGGGGTACTTGACCCGAATCGGGCTGTAGACGTACCAGGAGGCCGACATTCCACGCTGGCAGCCGCGTGGCTCGTAGGGAGGTAGGTCATCGCAGAGCAGCGGGTAGTCGGTTTGCTGCATCTCCCAGGTGATGATCCCGTCCTTCACATAGACGGCCCAGGAACACCCACCGGTGCAGTTGACACCGTGGGTGGTGCGAATGACATTGTCGTGCTGCCAACGGTTCCGGTAGAAGTCCTCCCAGTTGCGCGCTTCGGGGTTGACTAGGTCCTGAATCCAACCCACTTGTCTACCTGCTTTCCGTTTCGGAGGTCGTGCCCCGTCGCTCGTCTTCGGCCTGCCTGGAGCGTTCGATCCGGGCACGTGACCTGGCCACCATCGGCCGACGCACCTCTCTGAGGCGCCGCCTCCAGAGGAGTTGCGTCGCCAGGAGGAGAACTACCGCTCCGGCTGCGCCCAGCAGCGCCAGCTGGCCCACCGATGCCGCCGTCCGGCTGCTCACCGCGGCCTGGCTCAGGAACAGTGCCAGGTGCGCCTGCTCCTCTTCGGTGAGCGGCCGATCGTCGAAGATCGGGCTCATGGTCTGGAAGGGGGGGGCGGCCAGGATCGAGGCCATGCCGCTTTCGCCGAACTTGCCGTACGCGCCGGTCAGGTCGGGTCCGAGCGCTCCTCCACCCAGGGCGCCGATGCCGGCGATGCTGTGGCAGGCCAGGCACGGCGGGCCGCCGTTGTCGAATCGGTCCGAGCCCTCGAAGAGGCGCTTGCCGGTGTCGCCGCTCGGCTCGAACGGGCCGACCACGATCGGTTCGACAGCCTGCACCTGCTCCGGTTCGGACACTGCGGTGGCTCCGGAGCGGGCATCCAGGTAGGCGACGAGGCTTGCTACCTCGACGTCGGTCAGGCCCAGGTTGGGCATTGGAATGTTGTTGAACTCGGCGAGCATGTCGGTGGCGATCGGCTCACCCTCTGCCAACATCAGGTCGGGTTCCGCGATCCACCTCGAGAGCCACTCCGGCTCTCGCCGGTCGCTCACCCCCTCCAGGTCTGGTCCGACCAGGGTCCCGCCACCGATCGTGTGGCAGGCGGCGCATTTCGCGCTGAAGACGGCTTCGCCATCGTCGGCCGACTGCGCTGCCGCAGGGGATCCGGCAGCGAGCCAGACGGCTGCCAGTAGTGCCAACATGGGTACGGGCAACCACGCACGAAGGCGTGTCCTGCGGGGAACCGTCGACTGCACCTGTACTGCCCCTCTCGATTCCAGAATGCGGCTGTCCCCGTCTTCTGCTCGCATGCCATCATTCGGTCTGAGCGGGTACATGGATAGGGACGAAAGTCCTGATCTCCGGCGTGCGGCCAGACAGATGCCGTAACGGAGTTTGCGATTCAGGTCCCCAGAGTGGACCTCCGTTGTGGGATCACCACGACCGATCGCAGTGGGTCTGGCCAAAGAGGCCCTCGGATGTGGCACACGCTGCCCGGATGGGCGACGCTGGGACGGTGAGCGACAACGGGTCTGAGCACTTTGACGTACTGATCGTGGGTGCCGGAATCTCCGGCGTGGGTGGCGCCTACCACCTCTCCCAGCAGTGCCCCGACAAGACCTTTGTGATGATCGAGACCATGGACGGCTTCGGCGGGACATGGAAGACCCACACCTACCCCGGTATCCGATCAGACAGCGACCTCTACACATTCGGATACCGGTTCAAGCCATGGACCGGTCCACCCATCGCCACCGCCGACGAGATCCTCACCTACATGGGCGAGGTGATCGACGACAACGACCTGGACCGCCACATCCGCTACAACCACACCATCACGGCCGCCACATGGTCGACCGACAACAGGCGTTGGACGCTTGAGGTCACCCGCACCGACACCGGTGAACAGGCCACGTTCACAGGTGACTTCCTCTGGATGTGCCAGGGGTACTACCGCCACTCCAGGGGCTACACACCCGAGTGGGAGGGCATGGACCGCTTCGAGGGCCAGATCGTGCACCCCCAGACATGGCCAGACGACCTTGACTACACGGACAAGCAGGTGGTCGTCATAGGTTCAGGCGCCACGGCCGCGACACTCATCCCGGCCATGGCCGACGAATGCGGCCACGTCACGATGCTGCAGCGCTCGCCCACGTTCTTCGTGGCCCGGCCCAACAGCAACGAGATGGCCGACACGCTCCGGGAACTGGACATCCCTGAGGAGTGGACCCACGAGATCGTGCGACGCAAGATCCTCCACGACCAGGCGGCAGTGATCGAGCTGTCCTTCGAGTACCCCGACATGGTGCGCGAGGAGCTCTACAAGGGCATCAGGGACATCCTGGGAGAGGATTTCGACGTCAGCCCCCACTTCACCCCTGCATACCGGCCATGGCAGCAGCGCCTTGCCCTCATCCCCGACGGCGACCTGTTCCACACCATTGCCGCCGGTGACGCCTCGGTGGTTACCGACGAGATAGTCGAGTTCACCGAGACCGGTATCCAACTCAAGTCGGGTGACCACCTCGAGGCCGACATCATCATCACCGCCACCGGCTTTGAGCTGAGCGTGCTGGGCGACATCGAGTTCAGCATCGACGGCGAACCCCTCGTGTTCTCAGACACGGTCGGCTACCGGGGGATGATGTTCACCGGCGTCCCGAACATGGCATGGATCTTCGGGTACTTCCGGGCCAGCTGGACCCTACGCGCCGACCTGATCGCCGACCTCGTGTGCCGGCTGCTCAAACACATGGACGAGCTGGGAGCCTCTGTGGCCACACCAGTGCTCCGCGACGAGGACGCCGACATGGAACTCCTCCCGTGGCTGGACTCGGAGAACTTCAACCCCGGCTACCTGATGCGTGCCATGCACCTGCTCCCCAGCCAGGGCTCCAACGAGCCATGGCGGCACACCCAGGACTACTGGGCGGACCGTGAGGCGTTGCCGGTAGCCGACCTCGACGACGGAGCCCTCGTCTACGACTGAGTCTGCGACCCGGTCGACCCCCAATGACCCTCAGGTGGCCCTAAGCGTCCTGGCGATGTCCTTCATCAGGAGAACGAGGTGGAGGTTGTCTGTAGGCGACGGCTCGAACTCCGGAACCAGGTGCTGGTAGAAGGAGCGTGCATCCTCGGACTCGCAGTGGACGAGGAGGCCCCGGCAACCGATCTCTCCACCCAGCGCGAGGGTTCGGAGTATGACGTCCCGAAGTAGCGCCGCACCCAGCCCGCGCCCCTCATGGCCTGTATCGACGCCGAGGCGTGCCAGCAGCGCCACCGGTTGGGCATACCTGCCTGCCCCACGCCTCAGCCGCTCTGGAGCATCTGCGAGTTCGATGTCTGCCATTGACCATCCGTAGTAGGCGACGACTGCAAGAGACCCGACGCCGGTGACCACGAAGACCCTTGCGGTGCCGGTCGACGACGCCTGCCTGGCGTGCCTGTGCAGCCAGGCCGACTGCTCGTCTGATCGGCACTCAAAGTCATCAAGGAGGTGACCGGGGCCGAGGGAGGTCGGTTCGCTGTACCGCCCGGTCACGAAGCCGCAAACGGCGAAGGTCGGGCCATCAGGTCACGTAGCCCGGGAAGGTCCCGGGCAGGTCGACTGTTCACGGCCTCCCAGGCCGCAACAGCGGACTCGTCAAGAATGAACTCGGTGCGGTCGGCAAGCACCCGTCTGGAGGCCTCGAGCAGGCTCGTAACCGCGAACTCGGTCAGGTCGGTTCCGTTGGCCTCAACCGCCATGGCGATCAGGGCCCGGTCCTCGGGCGTCGTCCTGAACTCGAGCCGGGCCGACCGCTGCCTCTTCTCTGTGGTTGTCATCGCAAGGTTCCTCTATCTGTGTACGGCCATCGTACGGCCAATACAAGAACGACGCAAGGCAGACCCCTACCGTTAGCCGACCGCATGGCTGGCGGTCAGGTCCAGAGGGGCCCCTCGGACAGGACCGTGCCGACGATGGCCTCGATCAGCTCGAAGCTGGACTCGGCGCTGACGTCCTCGAAGTACACGGTTCCCGGCCACGGTGGAATCCTCAAGTCGTACCCGTCAGCGGCAATCGACCGGGCCACCGTCCCTATCGCATCCACATGACCCCTCGTCAGGTCGGTGATCTCGGCTACGGCTGCGTTCAGGTCCACCACGCTGTGGCGGTCGATCTGGGTTGCCCCGATTCCGGTGAACAGCGGAACGCCGCGGTCGATCGCCTTCTCCACGTAGAAGTCAACGGGTATCCGATCGTCGGCGAGCCGGATCACATAGTCGCGACAAATGCTGTTCTTGAGGTCGAACAGTTCCTCCAGGGTGACAGATGCGGTGCCCTCACCCCTGGGCCTTCGGCGCCTGGTCGGCGAGCCTCCCCGCTGCTTCGCCCGGGTCACGTAGTCGCCGCGGTAGTTGGCCACGTAGACCCTCTCCCCCCAGGAGTTTTCGGCAATGAGCTTCTGGACCGACCTGATGGCGATGTTGCTGCAGTTCCCGGGGCCGATGAAGAACGGCGACCCCGAGGCATCTGACAGTTCAAGCCAGCCGTCGGGGTGTCTGGCAAGGAAGTGCTCCGCCCAGGGCCTGTGGACCGTGTCGGCGAGGTGGTCGAGAAGACCATTGACGAACGCCGGATCCTCGGTGAGGGCGTTAATCAGGTGCTCCTGTCCGAAGATGTCCGCTGCAAGGCTGTACGGCGCCGACAGGTGTAGCACTGGAGAAAAGCCAGTCAGCCTGGCGTAGAACGCAAGCGTCTCGTCCAACAGCGCCGGGATCTCGCCGGTCAGGTCCAGGGGTGGCAGGTCCCTCCAGTTCCCGGCGTCCACCAGGGCGACCTCGGGATCGGTTCCCGGAGAGAACCGGTCCGAGTAGATCATCTCCTGACCCAACGCTTCGGCAGTGAAGCCGTAGACCGGCCAGCTCAGGTAGCTCTTCGGCATGCCCAGCAGCCTCAAGGTGAGCATCACCGAGCGCACGTAGCGCTCCGGGTCTCCCTTGTAGAACTCCTCAGCCGTCAGGCCGAAAAGGTTGAAGACGATCCCCAGGCTGAGCAGGTCGATGGATCCACAGACATGGACCGCATCGTCTGGCGCCGGTCCAGCCAGGGCCTCGTCGTGGTCACCGCTGAGACCGGCTCTGAACGCAGCCGCGAGCCTCTCCTTCGCGTCCGATTCACCGGCCTGCCAGCGCGCCAGCAGGTGTAGGCCATCCGGGAACCCCAGGTCCTCGATCAACATGTTCTCCCTCACCCCTGCTGGAGGTGCCCGTTGTGTGACGGTTGCCGCGCTTGTGACCTCGCTGCATACAACACCTAGCCTCGGTCCGTGGCAACAGGAGCGATCTCCGACGAGGTGGTGGACGTGCTGGCAGCCGACGGGGTCGTCTGCCTGCGCGGTCTGTTTCGCGACTGGGTCGACGTACTCGCAGCCGGCGTCGCCCGCAACGAGGCTGAGCCCAGTGAGTTCTTCAACGAAAACGGCACGGCCGGAGACCCTGGACGGTTCTGGGACGACTACTGCAACTGGAACCGGATACCGGAGTTCGAACAGTTCGTCTTCGAGTCCGATGTGGGGACGGTCGCCGCTGAGCTGATGGGGTCCGAGACGGTTCAGTTGTTCCACGACCACGTTCTCGTGAAGGAACCGGGGGCACGGCTCCACACTCCATGGCATGCCGACGGCCCCTACTACTTCGTGGAGGGCCGCCAGACAGTCAGCCTCTGGTTGCCGCTGGACCCGGTGCCGGTTGAGTCGACGCTGCGCTTCATACGCGGCTCACACCTCTGGGACACCGCCGTAATGCCCGTCAACTGGACGACCGGCTACGGCTACTACGGCGGCGACACGAGCGCTGACGAAGGGTTCCAGCCACTACCGGACCCGGATGCGGAACCCGACCGCTACGAGGTGATGGAGTGGGCGATGGAGCCCGGCGACGCCGTGGCGTTCCACTACGACACGGTCCACGGAGCGCGGGGTTCAAGCGACCTGCGTAGGGCATTCTCACTGCGCGTCGCAGGTGACGACGCCAGATACGTGGAGCGTCAGGGCCGAACCTCGCCACCGTTCGACGGCCACGAAATGGTCGCTGGCCAACGCCTCAGGGAGGACTGGTTCCCATACCTGCCTGCAGGAGGGAACTGACCTGGTCCTGGCCAGGTGGTTACTTCACCAACTCAGGGCTGCCGGTGCGTCGGCCGGAACAGTCGGGGACCGTGGCGACGTCGATTGAACCCTCTCGTAGGCCGCTCCGAGCGGCGGCCGCTGGTCGGGCTCGCCCCGGTTCGGCCACAACGCCATCGCCCTCTCGGCCTGGGCGGTGATGGTCAGCGAGGGGTTGACGCCCAGGTTGGCACTGATCGTGGAGCCGTCTGCGATGTGCAGGCCGGGGTGACCGAACACCCGGTGGTAGGCGTCGATCACGCCGTGGTCGGCATCGGTACCGATCACACAGCCGCCAAGGATGTGGGCTGTCACCGGCACGTCAAGGAGGGCCTCGTTGAGGGAACCGAAGGCGTCGCCACCCATGATGTCGGCTGCCTGCCGGGCGGCTTCGGACGCCTCGGGTATGAACGTGGGATTCGGCTCACCGGTGCCCTGCTCCGAACGCAGCCTGACTCCTCGCCTCCTCCGTCGCCAACGCAGGTTGATGCTGTTGTCGTGGCTCTGCATCACCAGCAGGATCACCGTGCGTTCCGACCAGCGGCGCACCGAGAGGCTCCGCAGGAAGCGGCCCGGGTGGCGAAGAACCTGGCCTAGGAAGCGGACCTGTCGCGGCACCCTGCCTCCCCCGTCGACAAGCACGGTTGCCAACAGGGCCATGGCGTTCGAGCCGGCCGGGTAGCGGACACCCTCGATGTGGGTGTGGTTATCGGGGTAGATGGACGAGCTGATGGCGATGCCGGTCGAGTAGTCGACGTCTGAGCCCCGTGCTGAGCTGGCTCCGGGAATGGACTCGGAGTTGGTCCGCGTCAACTCGCCAAGCCGTGACGACAGGTGGGGCAGGCTGCCCCGCTCCTTCATGTCCGCGAGGAGGCGAACGGTGCCCAGCACACCGGCCGAGAACACGACCTGCTCGACACGGTGGTATCTGACGGCACGTCCGCGTACCGGACCGGGGCGTTCGGACACGACCTCGTAGCCACCCTCGGGAAGGGGCCTCACTGCGGTCACCTGCCGCTCAGGGAGCACCGACGCACCGGCCTGTTCGGCCAGGTACAGGTAGTTGCGGTCCAGGCTGTTCTTGGAGTCGTGACGACAACCAACCATGCACCCCCCGCAGCCAATGCAACCTGTGCGGTCGGGGCCGGCACCACCGAAGAAGGGGTCACCACTGACCTCGCCCGCCTCGCCGAAGAAAACCCCCACCTCGGCTGGCCTGAACGAATCGGCCACCCCCATACGTTCACCCAGCTGGCGCATCACATCGTCGTTCGGGGAACCACCCGGGGCCGTGCAGACACCCAGCATCCGGCTGGCCTGGTCGTAGAACGGTTCAAGCTCGTTCCGCCAGTCGGTGATGCCCTCCCACTGGGGGTCGGAGTAGAAGGCATCGAGCGGTCGGTAGAGGGTGTTGGCGTACACGAGCGAGCCACCACCCACGCCGGCTCCAGACAACACGAGGGCGTCGCTCAACAGGTCGATGCGCTGGATGCCGTGAAGGCCCAGGCGGGGGGAGTAGAGGAACTTCCGCAGGTTCCAGTTTGTCTTCGGGAAGTCACCCGACGAGAACCGCCTTCCGGCCTCGAGGACCCCGACCCGGTATCCCTTCTCGGTCAGCCGCAGTGCACTGACGCTGCCACCGAAGCCGCTGCCGACCACAAGTACGTCAAAGTCGAACTCGTCCTGCTCACGACCCATCTATTGACCTCCTCGCCAGCGTCACCGTGCAGAACCAACCGTTGCACGACCCGAAGCTGCCAGACAAGCCGCCCACAAGAAGATGGACACCCGCCACAAAAGACGCCCAGCAGCACAAGATCTCCATCACCCTATTCTGAGACCAAAGGCTGGAGAGCCGGATTACCCTCCACGCAGAGTCGGAGGAACGGGAGTTCACGCCACCCGGAGGCCTCAATACGACGGGAAACAAGACGATGGACATCCTCCACATTTCAGACATCCATTTCGGTCCCTACCACTGGTCGGCCGATGACAGCCTGCTACTGGACCGCTTGAACGCGTTCAAAGCCGACCTCGTGTTCAACACAGGTGACCAGACCTCAGATTCCCTACAGGGAGAGTTCGAAGAGACTCGGGCTTTCCTGTCGAAGCTGAACTGCCCCAACATCGTGTCGATCATCGGCAACCACGACAAGTACTCGAGACGCTCCCATGAGATGTTTCGTGAATTCATCCACGACGGTCAGCTCATCCAGCCAAAGGACCCCTCCAAGGTCGACAAGCACAAGTTGTTCCTGGATGAGACCAAGATGAACCTGGACTCCTACTTCACCGACGTGAACTACCTCCGCCAGATCAAGGTCGACGGAGAAGACATTCTGCTGGTCTGCATCGATACCGCTCTCTTCCAGAGCGACTTCGGACTCATGGAGGAACAGATCCTGCGGTCGCTCGCAGACGAGATGACCAAGCTCACCTACGACCGTGCACTGCTGCTGTCGCACCATCCGATTCTGTCCACAGACAACGATCCCCTTATCAGTTCCAGGCGTGTCACGGATTTCGTCCTGGATCAGGGCATCGAGGCAGTCTTCTGTGGCCATACACACGAAGTGGACATCGTGAAGCTGTCCGACCTCGTACGGGGGCGCGGCTTTCGCCAGTTCACGAGTGGGTCACTGTCGTCGGCCAACGTCTCACGGGACACGAACATGTTCTGCACCTACGAGAACTTCGGTACACCTGCCGAGGTCATCACAATCACCCGGATGACTCCAACCGTGGATGGATTGGAATTCACCGAGACTGTGGTGGGTCGCTGACAGCCAGTCAAGTTGCGGCACACCTGGTCGAAAGCGGCACCACCAGCCGGTCGGTAGGATGGCTCCCCTACCTCGGCACCATGCATTTCCGGGCGGCATCCCCTATCTCTGGGCCATCCGTACCGGCTCCCCGCAAGCGGCCACCGAACCCGAGAGGCGACCAGCCACCAATGACGATCTACCCGGAGTTGAAGCTCTACGTCGATGGGGCATGGCACACGACCGCCGATGACCTGCCGATCGTCAACCCGGCAACCGAAGAGGTCATCGGCAGGGTCCCGGTCGCCTGCCCGGACACCCTCGACGAGGCGCTGGCCGCTGCGGCGAGGGGGTTCGAAACGTGGCGTCGAACATCCCCGAGGGACCGCGCCGCCCTCATCCGATCAGCCGCCACCATCCTGTGCTCCCGTCAGGACGAGATAGCCCACTCCATCACCCTCGAGCACGGCAAGCCGTTCACTGAGGCACAGGCCGAGGTGGTCCGCGGCGCTGAGTTCTTCGAGTGGGACGCCGGCGAGGCCATGAGGACCTACGGGCGCGTCATTCCGAGCGGCCCAGGCGTCAAGCACGTCGTCACCCACCAACCGATCGGTCCCGTGGCGGCGTTCTCGCCCTGGAACTTCCCGATGAGCCAGCCCGCACGCAAGATCGCCGGTGCCCTCGCGTCGGGGTGTTCGATCATCCTCAAGGCAGCCGAGGAGACTCCGGCGGGTGCCATGCACATCGCCGAGGCGTTCCACGACGCCGGTCTCCCACCGGGTGTCCTGAACCTCGTATTCGGGGTCCCGGCCGACATATCACAGCACCTCATCTCCAGCGACGTGATCCGGATGGTGGCCTTTACCGGCTCCACGGCGGTCGGCCGTCACCTCACCGGTCTCGCATCCGATCACATGACCCCGGTCCTGATGGAACTAGGTGGACATGCCCCGGTAATCGTCTGCGAGGACACCGACGTAGACGCAGCCGCGGAAAGCTCTGCGATCCGGGCCATGCGCAATGCCGGTCAGGTCTGCACCTCACCGACCCGGTTCTTTGTCCACGAGACGGTCTTTGACCAGTTCCTCGACGGCATCACCCGACGCACCGCTGCCACAACCGTCGGCGACGGAATGGATCCCGGCATCGAGATGGGGCCGGTCGCCAACGACCGCCGCCTGGCTGCCGTGTCCGAACTGGTCGCCGACGCGTGCGATTCCGGAGGCGAGTTGACGACCGGTGGAGGTCGAATTGGCACGACCGGCTTCTTCCACGAACCCACGGTCCTCGCCAACGTCCCCGATACGGCCCGGATCATGCAGGAGGAGCCCTTCGGGCCGGTCGCCATAGTGAACCCGGTCGACTCACTCGACACGGCCATCGAACGTGCCAACTCGCTCCCGTTCGGGCTGGCCGCCTACGGGTTCACCAACCGGGCCGACTACGTGGACCGCATGGTCGACCGGGTCGAGGCCGGCAACCTCTCGATCAACACACTCGAGGCGTCACTCCCGGAGACCCCCTTTGGCGGAATGAAGTCCAGTGGTTACGGCCGTGAGGGTGGGACCGAGGGCCTCCACCACTACATGGTGGTCAAGAGCGTCTCCCACAGCATCTCCATTGTGTGACCCCGGATCGGAGCACAGGACATGAACTACACCAGGAGTAACGCCAAGGCCTACGCCCGCCAGAACATGAAGGGCATCTGGGCCGCTGCCCTCATGCCATTTACCGAGGACCTCCGAATCGACGAGGACGGCTTCCACCAGAACGTCCTGCACTGGACTGAGGACCTTGGAATCGAAGGCCTCTTCATCTCCGGCAAGCAGGGAGAGTTCTTCTCGATGACGGTGAGCGAACGGAAGCGGTCGTTCGAGTTGGCTGTCGAGGCGACCCGCGGGCGGGGCCAGACGATCATGTCGTGTTCAGACCAGAACCTGGACGTCGTCATGGAACTGGCCCACCATGCCGAGGACGTAGGCGCCGACTACATCGTCGTCCACGCACCGGCGCTGCACTTCACCACAGCCCAGGACGACACGCTCATGGGCTACTACCGGTCGATCTCCGAGAACGTGGACATCGGCATCGCCCTGTGGAGCCATCCAGACAGCGGCTACCTGATGTCGCCGGAACTGTGCAACCGTCTCGCCGACCTCGAGAACGTGGTGGCGATCAAGTACAGCGTGCCGCGCCCGATGTACTCGGAGCTCTCCTCCATGGCCTCCGACCGGATCCACGTGAGCACCGCCTCCGAGGACGAATGGCTCGACAACATCATCGAGCTGGACTGGAAGCTCTACCTGTGCTCCTCACCGCCGTTCCTCCTTCAGACGACGAATGACCGACGGATGCACGAATACACGCAGGCTGCGTTCGAGGGAAGGGTCGAAGACGCCCGGCGAATCAGCGCAAGCCTCGACCCGGTGCGGGCCGCCCTGAAGGGAACGCGTCCTCCCGAGAAGCCCCACGCCCACCAGAAGTACTGGCAGGAACTGCTGGGACAGATCGGTGGTCGCGTAAGAGCTCCGTTGCTGGAGCTGACCGACAATGAGAAGCGGATCACCCGTGAGGCGTTCGAGCAGTGCGGGCTCAGGGTGTGAGCAAGGAGGTCGTGGCGACTGGGGCTGTGCTGCGCATCGCCTTCGTGGGTTGGGGCGCAATGGCCCGAACTGCGTCGCGTCTGCTCGACGACTCACCGGTCGAGATCGTGGCCGTCGCTGTACGGGACGGGTCAGAACCGCCTCCTGACCTGCCACCCGGTGCCCACCTCATCACCAGCCCAGATGAGCTGGCATCGAGGTTCCCCGACGTGGTCGCCGAGACCGCCGGTCGCGCCGCCGTAGGCCCCTGGGGACGAGCCACTCTCGAGGCTGGGGCCGACTTCATAGTGTCGTCAGCATCCGCCTTCGCCGACTCGACGCTGCTGGACGAGTTGAGTGCCATCGCAGCCGCCAACAACGCCCAGGTGCACGTCCAGCCCGGTGCGCTTGGTGCCGTCGACGCGATCGCTGCGGCAAGCCTTCTGGGGCTCGAAACCGTCGAGCACCGGATCATCAAGCCGCCCGGAGCATGGCAGGGAACACCGGCCGAGGGGCTATGCGTTCTGGACGCCATCGAGGAGCCAGAGGCCTTCTTTACAGGCACGGCAGCCGAGGCAGCATCGCAGTTCCCCAAGAACGCCAACGTGGCCATCACGACAGCCCTCGCCGGTGTCGGCCCCGAAGACACCAGGGTCACGCTCGTAGCCGATCCCACGGCGACCCAGAACAGGCACGAGATCACGGCCGTTGGCGACTTCGGCCGCCTCGATGTCTCGATCGGCAGCCGCCCGCTGCCGGACAACCCAAAGACGTCGACCATGGCGGCCCTCAACCTTGCCCGCTGCATCAAGAACCGAGTGGTGCCGCTCATCGTCTGACCACCGGTTGCCACGAAGGGCCTTGACACACCAGGCCACCCTGGGAGCAGCAAGGTCTCGAACCGTTGAGATTCCGGGCCACTCACCTGCAAGCGGGTGTAGCGCTGTGGTTCAGGAACTTGTGACCACATGCTTCGAGACATGTGCTCACAAGTTCCTGGCACATCACAATGGTGGGCCGGGGAGGATTTGAACCTCCGTAGGCAATGCCGACGGGTTTACAGCCCGTTCCCTTTGGCCACTCGGGCACCGACCCAGAAGGTCGGAGGATACCGCCCACCCCGGGCCCAGCCACCGGCGACCGGTAGGCCGGAAAGCGTCGCTAGGGTTCGGCCATGGCCTCCTTCGACGTGGTGTCAGAGATCGACCTGCAGGAAGTCCGCAATGCGGTCGATCAGGCCGCCAGAGAGATCCACACCCGGTTCGACTTCAAGGGCACCGATTCGAACGTCGAACTTCAAGATGGTGCCATCGCCCTCGAGTCCTCCACCGAGGAGCGGCTTGCCGCCCTCGTGATCGTGCTCGAGGAAAAGTTGGTTCGCCGCAAGGTCTCTCTCAAGTCCCTCGACTGGGGAAAGGTCGAGTCGGCCAGCGGTGGCCGCTCACGTAAGGCGGCCGGGCTCCGGGCCGGAATCGACAGCGACTCATCCCGAACTATCAACAAGATGGTCAAGGACCTGGGCATCAAGGGCATCCAGACCCAGACCCAGGGCGACCAGGTCCGCGTCAACGGCAAGAAGCGCGACGCCCTGCAGGAGGTAATTGCGGCTCTGAAGGCCGCCGACCTGGACCTGCCCCTTCAGTTCACCAACTTCCGCGACTAAGAGATCGGCCCTCCGCTGAGCGTCTCGCCTGACCTCCAGGAGCCGCCCCGGAGGCGATCAATACGGTCCTCGGTCGAGGGGTGGGTCGAGAACCACCTGGAGCGCCTACGGCCCCCTACGGCCTGAGCCTTGAGCGGATCAATGATGTAGGACGAGGCCTGATTCGGGTCGACCCCTGACGGGATGCGGCTGGCAGCCACCTCCAACTTCTCGAGTGCGAGGGCAAGGGGCTCACCGTCACCCATCAGCTGCGCCGCGGAGGCATCGGCCTGAAACTCGCGGCTCCGGCTGATAGCCGCCTGGATCACCATGGCGGCTATCGGAGCAAGAATTGCCAGAGCGATCTGGCCGATCGGGTTGCGGTCACGGCCCCGGCCGCCGCTGAACATGGAGGCCCACATGGCCATCCGGGCAATCATGGTGATGGCCATTCCAACGGCCGCAGCCACCGAGCCGATCAGGATGTCCCGGTTGCGGATGTGCATCAGTTCGTGGGCCAGCACCCCACGGATCTCGTACCAGTTCATTCGGTCCACGAGGCCCTGGGTGATCGCCACGGCGGCGTGGTCTGGATTGCGACCGGTGGCGAAGGCGTTGGGCTGGTCATTGGGCGAGATGTAGAGCTTTGGCATTGGCAGGCCCGCAGCAGTGGCGAGTTCGGATACCACACGGTGGTAGTCGGGGTGGTCGGCCGGGTCGGCCGGAACGGCACGTGCGGACGCTATTGCGATGCGATCGCTGCCCCAGTAGGAGGCGCCGACGACCACCAGCCCGATGATCATGCCAAGGACCATTCCGCCGTTGCCGCCCATGGCGCCGCCGATCACGATGAACAGGCCGCCAAGCAGGGCCAGCAGGGCGAAGGTCTTTGTTGTGTTGATCATCGGTTCCTCGGGGGTGTCAGCTCACTCTGAAACCCAAGCGTACGCCCGACACCTGCACCGTGGACATCGCCCGGAGTGCCCGGCGACCGTCCGGGAACCCATGGCACACACAGCGAGCGGAGGTGGCAGAGAACGAGGGCGGGTGTCGGGTATTTCGGAGGCGAACGTCCTGTGAGCCGCAGGAGTGCCCGGCGACCGTCCGGGAACCCATGGCACACACAGCGAGCGGAGGTGGCAGAGAACGAGGGCGGGTGTCGGGTATTCCGGAGGCGAACGTCCTGTGAGCCGCAGGAGTGCCCGGCGACCGTCCGGGAACCCATGGCACACACAGCGAGCGGTCAGGCGTCGTAGTAGCCGGAGTGGACGTACACCGTCGGAACGCCCTCGGACCTGTACATGACCAGGTTCCCCGGGTCGTCGTCAACAGCCAGGATCGGCTCGTAGCCATCGCTCCGCAGGTCCGAGAGGATCGCCCGCTTGACCTCGGGTGAGCTTCCATGGTCGTTCTCGTTGCGCATGGCGAGCAGGTCCCAGTTGACGCCATGGCGACCCAGCCACTCCAGCGTGGTGTCAGCCGAGCCAGATGGCCGGGCGGTCAACAAGACGACCGTGTGGTCCTCGGTGAGGCGCTCGACCAGGCGGATTGCCTCGGGGATCGGAGGGTCATCCACCGAGGCCTCAAAGAACGCCCACCAGTCCCTTGTCGGTCCATCCAGGAAGTGCTGGCGCCCGGAGGCATCGGAGAGGACGCCGTCGACGTCGATGATGACGACCGGTCCCTCTGGCGGCCTTCCATCCCGCTCGAAGCGAACTCCAGACAGGGCTCAGTCCTCGTGCTGCGGCTCAGCTGCCCGGGCGCGGATCTCGTCGACGACGCCGGAGTCGGCGAGGGTGGTGGTGTCGCCCAGGTCGCGGCCCTCGGCAACGTCGCGGAGAAGGCGTCGCATGATCTTGCCGCTGCGGGTCTTGGGCAGGTCGGGCACGAGGAACACGGCCCTCGGTCGGGCCGTGGGTCCCAGCTTGACCGCCACGTGGCGACGAATCTCCTCGCCAAGTTCGTCGGAGGCCTCGTGTGTGCCCCGCAGGATCACGTAGCCGACTATCGCCTGGCCTGTGATCTCGTCGGTTGCACCCACCACGGCCGCCTCGGCGACCGCCGGGTGGTCGACGAGGGCCGATTCGACCTCGGCTGTTGAGATGCGGTGGCCGGACACGTTCATGACATCGTCGACCCGACCCAGCAGCCACAGGTAGCCGTCGTCGTCGAGCTTTGCTCCGTCACCGGCGAAGTACCTGCCTTCGAACCTTGACCAGTAGGTCTCGTGGTAGCGCTCCGGGTCGCCCCAGATGCCACGCAGCATGGAAGGCCACGGCCGGGAGATCGTGAGATACCCGCCACCGTGGTCGACGATGTTGCCTGCATCGTCGACCAGTTCGGCGAACACGCCGGGAATGGCGTGGCACGCCGATCCCGGCTTGGTGGTCGTCACCCCCGGGAGGGGTGAGATCATGTGGCCGCCGGTCTCGGTCTGCCACCAGGTGTCGACTATCGGGCATGAGCCGCCGCCGATGTTCTCGTGGTACCACATCCAGGCCTCCGGGTTGATCGGCTCACCGACCGTTCCAAGTACCCGCAGGGAGGAGAGGTCGTGGTCGGCCGGTTCGGACTCGCCCCACTTCATGAAGGTCCGGATGGCAGTCGGCGCCGTGTAGAGCTGGGTCACCCCGTAGCGCTCGATGATGTCCCACAGGCGGTCCTTGGGCCACTGGCTACGGTCGCCGTTTCGGTGCTCGGGAAGTGGGGTGTCGGGGGTTCCTTCGTACATGACCGACGTGCAGCCGTTCGCGAGCGGCCCGTAGACGATGTAGCTGTGTCCGGTGACCCAGCCGATGTCGGCTGCACACCAGTAGACGTCCTCGTCACGGTTCAGGTCGAAGACGTACCTGTGGGTGTAGGCAACCTGGGTCAGGTAGCCGCCCGTGGTGTGCATGATGCCCTTGGGCTTTGCGGTGGTGCCAGATGTGTAGAGCAGGTAGAGCAGTTGCTCGCTGTCCATCGGCTCGGCTGGGCAGTCGGTTGACGCGTGGGCCATCAGGTCGTGCCACCAGAGGTCGCGTCCCTCGGCCATGGTTACGTCTGTGTCACAGCGGTTCACCACGACAACGTGCTCGACAGAAGGAGCTCCCGAGTCGAGGGCCGCATCCACGTTCACCTTCAGTGCGGACGGCTCGCCCCGGCGGTAGCCGGCATCGGCGGTGATAATGAGGCGGGCATCGGCGTCCTCGCACCTGTCGACGATGGAGTCCGGTGAGAAGCCGCCGAAGATCACGCTGTGGACGACGCCGATCCTCGTACAGGCGAGCATGGCTACCGGGAGTTCCGGGATCATGGGCATGTAGATGGCGACCCGGTCACCCTTTTCGAGACCGAGACCCTTCATCACGTTGGCGAAGGCCGATACCTCGGCAAGCAGGTCGGAGTAGGTGATCTGGCGGGTGTCGCCGGGTTCGCCCTCCCAGTGGAAGGCAATGCGGTCGCCATAGCCGGCATCGACGTGCCGGTCGAGGCAGTTGGCCGAGAGGTTCAGCTTTCCGCCGACGAACCACTTGGCGAACGGCAGATCCCACTCGAGGGTGGTGTGGAAGTCCTCGTCCCAGGTCAGCAGGTCGCGTGCCTGGCGTGCCCAGAAGGCCTCGTAGTCGGTTGCCGCCTCCTCGTAGTGGGAGTTGTCTGACAGCAGGGCGGCAGCGGTGAAGTCCTCTGACGGAGGGAAGGTCCGGTCCTCCACGTAGTAGTCCTCGATGGTCGGCTCGCTCATCGCCGCTTCTCTCCCGTCGTGTGTGCTCTCGTTCCAGTCTGGACGATAGTCAGTTGGTGTTGGCGTGTCAGGGGCCGGCCACCCATTCGAGGGCGGTGAACCCGCCGAGTCCGTCGAGGTCCACGAGTGCTGCTGCCTCGATTGTGCGACTCCTGGCCCTGATGGCCTCGAGGTCTCCGATTCCCGCACGCTCGGACCAGGCCAGCCTGCCGGCGTCCACAAGGTCTCTGATTCCGTGGTGGGTGAGGAAGTCGGCCTGGCTCATGGTTGATGCTCCAGTTGGCAGCTGGTCGATCGCCACGTCGACCGTGATGTCCTGTCGGCCCGGCGCGTCCAGCGGGTTGCCGCCCCGTTCATGCCCGGCGTAGGTGCGCAGCCACTCCCCGGGGGACTGCGAGGCCATTTCCGCTGTGGTGGTGCAGTAGTCGAACGCCAGCAGCGATCCGGCTTCGAGGATGGAGAGGGCCCGCGAGACCCATTGCGATGCCTCCGTCTGTACGGCGATTCGGGCACCGTCGACCGGTTCGAGCGGCACCGGTGGATCGCAGGGTTCTGCAGTCACCTCGACCAGGCCACCCTGATCGGCCCCGACCCTCACCTGGTGCCACGTGTCGTCGACGCCGTGCAGGAGGCTGAAGGCGAGGTTGTCCAACAGTTCGTTGGCAAGAACCACGCCCGTGACCGGTCCGGCCGGCAGGTCGACAAGTGGCTCAACGCCATCTGGATGGTCCGAGCGAAGCCGTTCGGACCGTTCCACGGCAAGGTAGCGGCCATGGGTGAGGCAATGAGGGGCTGCAGCCAGCACAGACCGTGCGAGCGTGCCGCTGCCGGCACCGGCCTCGACAACGGTGAACCCGTGGGGACGGCCAAGGCTCTCCCACACAGAGTCCATCCATCGCGCCAACACGGCTCCAAAGAGCGGTCCGACCTCGGGGCTGGTGATGAAGTCTCCCCTGCGTCCGGCGGATCCTCCGGTGGTGTAGAAGCCGTCGATGGGGCCGTAGAGACATGCCTCCACGTACTCGTCGAAGCGAATCGGTCCATCTGCCCGGATGCGTGCGAGCAGTCGCTGTGCCAGCCCGTCACCTGGCGGGCTGGGAATGTCAGCCTCCGAGAGCCAGGAGGCTGACGTCGGTGAAGCGGGCCACCACCTGTGGCAGTACCCCGAAGACGAGGGTCACGCCACCGCAGATGACGAGCGCAGAAAGCAGCGACGGGGTGAGGGCCACGTCTGCGACCCCCTCATCGGGTGCCTCGTCGGCCCACATGCGCAACAGGACCGAGGCGTAGTAGTAGAGGGCGATCACTGCATTCACAGCGGCGACCACCGCCAGGGCGTACCCCCAGGTGTCGCCTGAAGAGGTCAGCACGCGGAACACCTCGAACTTGGCGAACCAGCCCCCGAGAGGAGGTATCCCCGCGAGGGAACCCAGGAAGATCGTCATGGCCACGGTCATTGCCGGTGCATACCGGAACGCCCCGGCGAACGATGACATCTCGGCAGATCCTGTCCTTCGGGCCAGGGAGATGATCACCGCGAACGCTCCCAGGTTCATTGCTGCGTAGATGGCGAGGTAGGTCACGGTCGCCGATAGTGCCTGGTCGCCGAGAGCAGTGCTGTGGCCGGCCACCGCCAGCGGAGCGATCATGAAACCGGTCTGGGCGACGCCCGAGTAGGCCATCATGCGCACGATGTTGGTCTGTCGCAGGGCGATCAGGTTCCCGACGGTCATGGACACGGCTGCGAGCGTCCACACAAGGGGCTCCCAGACCTCGGGGCGGCCGTAGAAGCCGACGAAGACGAGGGCCAGAAGTGCCACGAAGCCAGCAGCCTTGGATGCCACCGACAGGAAGGCCGTGACCGGGGTGGGCGCACCCTGGTAGACGTCGGGAGCCCAGGTGTGGAACGGAGCCGCCGAGACCTTGAACCCGAACCCGGCGACAACGAACACGATGCCGAGGGTTACCACCGACACCGATGCTCCGCCGGCTGTGACCACCGAGTTGATGTCGGTGAGAAGCGTGGAACCAGAGACGCCGAACAGCAGCGACATTCCGTAGAGCATCACCGCCGAGGCGAACACACCCATCAGGTAGTACTTCAGACCGGCCTCGGTGGAACGTATGTCGCGCTTGCGCCAGGCGACCATCAGGTAGGCGGGTATGGAGAGAAGTTCAAGGGCTACAAACAGCGAGATGAGGTCGCGTGACGACGCCATCATGACCATTCCCATCAGCGATGCCAGGAGCAGGCCGTAGTACTCGTTCTCCCAGTACTCGCCCTCGGCTACGTAGTTGGTCGACAACAGGATCACCACGTAGCCGGCCAGGATGAAGATGGCCTTCATGACGAGCGCGAACTCATCGACGACGTAGGCGCCTCCGAACATGACCCTGTCGCTTCCATCCAGGGCGAGGGTCAAGAGGGGAATGGCCGTGGCCAACAGGCCGAGGCCGGCCACCGCTGCCGTGATCGGCCTGGCCCTCTCCAGGAAGACGATGTCGATCAGGGTCACCAGGCCGCCCACGCTGAGCAGGACTATCTCGGGCGCGAGGGCATGCCAGTCGAGGGCGGGCCTCTCAAACGCCAGGAGCAGGAGTTGGGAACCCACCCCTAGTTACCTGCCGCCGCGTGATCGTCGTGTCCGCCGCCGCTACCGACCTCGTAGACCGCAGCACAGCCCAGGGCCTCTGCCTCGGCGTCGGTCAGCTCGGCCGTGTTCACCTGAAGGCAGTCGTTCAGGGAGGCATCGACCGCACCATCGGTTACCCGGAACACCAGGTTCGGGTAGATGCCGATGGCAACGATCAGAGCCAGGATCGGTGCCCATGCCATCCATTCGTGCCTTGTCACGTCGACGATTTCGGGGTTGTCGGCAAACTCCTCGGGCGGGTTGCCAAAGGCCACGCGTTGCAACAGCCACAGCAGGTAGCCCGCTGCCAGAACCGTGCCTACCGCAGCGACAACCATGAAGGTCCGGAAGGTCTCAACGGGGAGACCATTGGCCGGGCTGTACGAGGACAGGATGGCTGGGAACTCGCCCCAGAATCCAGCCAGTCCGGGCAGGCCCAGCGAGGCCATGACGCAGATGCCGAAGATCCAGCCCATGCGGGGGGCCTGGACCAGCAGACCACCGAGGCGGCTGATCTCGAGGGTGTGGTAGCGGTCCTTCATGGAACCGGCGAGGAAGAACAGCATTCCCGTGATCAGGCCGTGGGCGACCATGCCCATGATGGCGGCGTTGATCCCGAAGTCGGTGAGCGTTGCTATGCCGAGCATCACAAAGCCCATGTGGGCGACCGAGGAGAAGGCGATCAGGCGCTTCACGTCGGTCTGGGCGAGGCAGCCGAGGGCGCCGTAGATGATGCCCACGACGGCCAGCAGGCCGATCCACGGTGCCCACTCGACGGCGGCTTCCGGCAGGAGCGGAATTGCGATGCGGATGAACCCGTAGGTGCCCAACTTGAGCAGTACTGCTGCCAGGATCACCGATCCGACGGTGGGTGCCTGGGTGTGGGCGTCGGGTAGCCAGGTGTGGAACGGGAACATCGGAACCTTGATGCCAAAGCCAAGGAACATGCCTCCGAAGATCCACAGCTGTGCTGTGCGCGAGACCCCGTGGGCCAGCACGTTGTCGGCCACCTCGGTGAAGGCGAACGACTCGGCGCCGGTGAGGAAGAAGAGCGCCAGGAAGCTGACGAGCATCAGTGCCGACCCGAACAGGGTGAAGAGGAAGAACTTGAGCGAGGCGTAGCGGCGGTCGTCGCCTCCCCAGACCGCGATCATGAAGAACATCGGCAACAGGACAATCTCGAAGAACACGAAGAACAGCACCATGTCCTGGGCAACAAAGGTTCCGATCATCCCGGTTTCGAGGATCAGGATCAGGATCAGGAAGGCCTTGGGGTTGCGGGGCTCCGGAAAGTGGTTCCAGCTGTAGATGATGCACAGCGGAACAATGAACATTGTCAACAGGATCAGCGGCAGCGACATGCCGTCGATACCGACGAGGTAGCGGCTCCTGATCACGTCGATCCACATCTCGTCGACCACGTACTGGAGGCGGCCGGTTTCACCCATGTCGAACCAGAGCAGTAGGAGCACACCGATGAACGCCACCCACAGAGATGTGGCGAGCGCGACCACCTTGTGTCGCTCCTCGCGCTCCCCGGGGATCAGCAGCATGATCGCCACACCCACCAGGGGTGAGAATGTGGCGAGGGTGATTCCCCAACCGTCGAGCAGGTTTTCCATCTCGGCGTCTCCTAGACGATGACTATGAGTATTCCGGCGAGGACGGTCGCGGCAGCGAAGAGAATCGCTGCGTAGTCCTGGACCCTGCCGGACTGGATCTTGCGGAGTTCCTCGCCCGTGTCAGATGAGACACGACCCGAGGCATTGACTATGCCATCGACCACGACCTGGTCGATCTTGTCGTATACGAACCGGCCCGCCGAAACCGCTGTCTCACCAGCGAGGTCGACTGTCCTGTCGATGACATTCTGGTTGACCCGATAGGCGGCGGCCGCAACGGGTCCCTTGGTTCCACCGGCGATGATCCCGGTGTAGAGGTGGTCCAGGTAGTACTTGTTGGACAACAGGGTGTGTCCCCTCCTGGCGAGTGCCGACCTGGTGGTGATGCCGTCGGGGAGCTCGGTGAGGCTCTGGCCCGCGGCCGCCGAGGCGGCCTCCACCCTCCCGAAGTAGTAGCGGCCGGCAACGGCGACGCCTGCCAGCACAACGAGCGTGGACACGATTGCAAGGGACCAGCTGGGGGTGGCGTGGGTGATCGTGGGGAAGTAGCCGGCCACCGGTTCCACGAAATGGCCAAACCGTTCCTGGAGGGATTCGGGTGCCAGCTGGAAGCCGGACGGAAGGTTCAGTAGGCCTGCGACCATGGCGAGGCTGGCCAGGATCCACAGTGGGACGATGATCCGTGGGCCCGACTCGTGTGGATCGCCGTGACCCCGATACTCACCGTGGAAGGTCAGGTACACGCACCTGGTCATGTAGGCGGCGGTCATCGCTGCCGTGACCATGCCCATGACCAGCATGAGGGTGTAGGCACCGTTGCCACCGGTGCCGCCGAGCAGCCCCCAGCCGCCGGTCCCAGCGAGGATCTCATCCTTTGACCAGAAGCCCGCGAACGGCGGCAGGCCTGCCAGGGCGATGCTGCCTATCACGAACGTCTTGTATGTGTGCGGCATGACCTTCCTGAGGCCACCCATGTCGGACTTCATGTCGAAGCTGTGGACGGCGTGTGCTGCCGAACCTGAGCCGAGGAAGAGGCAGGCCTTGAAGAAGGCGTGGGTGAACAGGTGGAACATGGCTGCAGTCCATGCGCCGACACCAAGGGCCATGACCATGTAGCCGAGCTGTGAGATGGTCGAGTAGGCGAGCACCTTCTTGATGTCGCGTTGCACGAAGGCGAGGCTGGCTCCGACCAGGGTGGTGACGCCTCCTACGACGGCCATCAGGTTGATGGAGCTGCCGCCGATGCTGAGGCCCGAGAAGAAGACGCCGTAGAGGCGGGCGATCATGAACACGCCGGCCACGACCATGGTGGCGGCGTGGATGAGGGCCGAGACCGGGGTTGGTCCGGCCATGGCGTCGGGCAGCCAGGTGTGCAGGAAGAACTGGCCAGACTTGGACATGACGGCTGCCATGAGGCAGCAGGCAGCCACAAGCAGGGCGGTGTGGGGCAGCATCCCGGCGGCTGCGAGGGCGTTGGTCTCGGCGATGGAGAATGAGCCGAAGCGGTCCGGCAGGGCTGATCCGACGATGAAGAACAGGATGCTCACGCCGACGATCAGACCCATGTCGCCGACACGGTTGGTCAGGAACGCCTTGAGGGCCGCGTCGCTGTTGGGTTTCTCCTCCCACCAGTGTCCGATCAGGGCAAAGGAGCAGACACCGACGAGTTCCCACGAGGTCAACAGCTGGAGCGTGTTCTCGGAGAGGACCAGCATCAGCATCGAGGCGCTGAACAGCGACAGAAACGCGAAGTAGTGCGTGTAGCGGCGGTCGTCGTGTACGTACTCGGTTGAGTAGATGTGCACCAGGAGTGACACCAGGGTCACGACCAGGAGCATCATCACGGCTGGTCCGTCGACGAGCGTTCCGACCGAGAACTCGACGCCGCCAGTCTGGAACCATGTGACGGTGCTGACTACCGCCAGCGAAGGCTCGGCGTGCCCGCCGCCGTGACCGGCCTCGGCGTGATCACCGGCTTCGCCATGGTCGACGGCTACCACCGAGGCGTGAACCTCTTCGCCGTGGTAGTTGTCGCGGTGGTCAACCCAGGCTGCGGCGGTCAGGATCGAAAGTATGAATGCGATGCCGAGAACGGCTATACCCAGCTCGGATCCACCCCTCGGCATGCGCTTTCCAAAGAACAGGATCGTGACGAACGAGAGTGCCGGCAGAAGCGGGATGAGCCAGGCGTTGCGCAGGAACCAACTGCCGCCCTCGGTGATTCCGAGCGGCAGATCGGCCGTGGCCACAGCCATGGTGAGAAGGTCGATCATCGGCGGTTCAACCCCTCATCAGGTCGATCTGGGTCAGATCGATGCTCTTGCGGTTCCGGTACAGCAACAGGATCATTGCCAGGCCCACGCCCACCTCGGCGGCAGCCACGGCGATCACGAAGAGTGCGAATACCTCGCCTGCCAACTGGTTTCCGAAGGCGGCGAACGCCACGAGGTTGATGTTCACGGCGTTCAGGATCAACTCGATCGACATGAGCACCAGCACGCCGTTGCGGCGGGCCAGCACCCCGTAGACGCCAATCGCGAACAGGGCGGCCGACAACAGGAGGAACTGGTTCAGGTACATGGTCAGTCCCCTCTCGCCACGACGATGGCTCCGATGAGGGCTGCCAGCAGCAGCACCGAGATCGCCTCGAAGGGCACGATGTACTGGCTGAAGATGAGATCCCCGATGTCGGCGGTGAGGCTGGGTTGGGCCCGGCTCAGCTCGGCGTCGCGGAAGGTGTCAATCAGGGCGGCTGCCATGACGGCCAGCACCAGGGCACCGACCATCGCCGCCATTGAGCGGCGCTCCCCGTCGACGCCGTCGTCGTCGCCGAAGGATCCCTTGGTGAGCATGATTCCGAAGAGGAACAGGACGACTATGGCGCCGATGTAGACCATGACCTGTGTGACGCCGACGAACTCGGCCCCCAGGAGGATAAATATTCCGGCGGCTCCCGCCAGCACGATCACCAGATAGAGGGCCGCATGCACCACGTTGCGGGTGGTGACCATGCGCACGGCGCTCACAAGCATCGTCACCGCCATGATGGCGAAGGCGATGTTCTGGGCGACCATCACCTCACCTCCCGTGAGGGAGTCGAAGCCACTGGTTGCGGCGAACAGGGTCGAGGTGCTCACCTTGGCACCTGCGCCTTCTTGGCCTCGCTGCCCGACTCATAGTCCTCAAAGTCGGGGACGGTCTCCATCCACTTGCCGAGAAGCGACTTGTCGTGGAGGAGGTCGGCGATCCTGGGCTCCGAGTACTCGTATTCGGGGGTCCAGAACAGGGCCTCGAACGGGCAGACCTCGACGCAGATGCCGCAGTACATGCACAGGGCAAAGTCGATGTCGAAGCGGTCGAGGGCGTTCTTCTGGCGTGGCTTGCCTCCGGGGCGTCGGGGCGGTGCCTTGTACTTGTGGCCCTCGATGTAGATGCACCAGTCGGGGCACTCGCGGGCGCACAGCATGCAGGAGGTGCAGTTCTCCTCATGGAGGGCGATCACGCCCCGGGCCCGCGGTACCGGCGCCTCTTTCACCCTCGGGTACTGGACCGTGTGGGAGCCCTTTACGAGCGTGCGCACCATGGTCCTGAAGGTGACCCCCAGGCCCACGAGCATTCCCGGCAGCTTCGGCATTGCTGGCATCAAAAGACCACCTTCAGGACGCCGGTAGCCACGATGTTGACCAGCGACAGGGGAATGAGGAACTTCCAGGCCAACTGCTGGAGCTGGTCTTCGCGGAACCGCGGGTAGGTGAAGCGGAACCAGAAGATGAGGAATGCCACGAGAACCATCTTGCCTATCAGGACGAGGGGGCCGATGACGTTGAACAGGTTGTCGGTCGGGTCCAGCCCCGGGACGTACCAGCCGCCCAGGAACATCGTGGCAGCCAGCGCCGAGAAGATGCCGGCCGTGGCGAACTCGCCGATGAAGAACATGAGGAAGCGCAGGCCGCTGTACTCGGTCAGGTAACCGGTGACCAGCTCTGACTCGGCGACCGGCATGTCAAAGGGCGGCTGGGTGAGCTCGGCCTGAACGGCAATGAGGAAGATGGCGAAGCCAACGAACTGGGTGAGGATGAACGGGTTTCCGATGCCTCCCCACCCGAAGATCTCGCCTGAGGCCTGGGCCATGACGATTCCCTGGACGTTGAGCGTCCCGGCCTGGATGACCACGCCCATTACCGCAAGGACGAGGGGCAGTTCGTATGCGACCAGCTGGCCTGCAGCCCTGAGGCCACCTATCAGCGAGTACTTGCTGGCAGAGGCCCAGCCGGCCATGAGGATGCCGATCACCGATATTGAGGAGACGGCGAGGGCCAGGAAGATGCCGGTGTCGATGTCGATGAACCAGAGGTCGGGACCAGCCGGGATGACCAGCACCAACAGGAACGTTGAGATCAGCACGACGAATGGGGCCAGCTTGAACACGACCCGGTCGGCCGCCGCCGGTATCAGGTCCTCTTTCTGGAGGAACTTCCCGACCTCGGCCAGAAGCTGCAGCGACCCGTATGGGCCGGTCTCCATAGGCCCAAGCCGGCTCTGCATGAAACTCATCATCTTGAAGAGGAACAGGTAGACGAGTGTTCCAGCAGGCAACAGAACGGCAACGAGGCCGAGCAGCGCCCTCAGCACGGTCTGTTGCCAGTAGGCCAACTCAATGGCGAGGATCGCGCTGCTCACCGGTCTATGTCCCCGAGGATGAAGTAGAGGCTGGCCAGGATCGACACGACGTCGGGTACGTAGGTACCCTCGAGCACCCACGGCGTTATCGAGATGTTTGAGAACGACGCCGACCTGATCTTCACCCGGAACGGCACCAGGTCTCCCTTGGAGACCACGTAGTAGCCCATCACGCCGAGGGGGTTCTCGGTTTCGACGTAGGCCTCACCTGCCGGGACCTTGATGATCCTGGGGACCTTGGCCATGACGGGCCCTGAGGGGATGCCACCCAGGAGTTGTTCGATGATGCCGCAGGCCTCGCGGACCTCCTGGAGGCGCACCCAGTAACGCGAGAAGGAGTCGCCGTCGGGATGGGTCCAGACCTTCCAGTCCACCTGGTCGTGGGCAAGGCCAACCCCGCCGTCGCGACGGAGGTCCCAGTCGACACCGCTCGCCCGGATATTGGCCCCGGAGAGTCCGTAGGCCAGGCCGACCTCGGGTGGGATGACACCGATTCCGCGGGTCCGTGCCTGGAAGATCTCGTTGCCGGTGACAAGGTCCTCCATTTCGTCGCAGAAGGTGCGGATGCGTCCCAGGACACCGGTGGTCTCCTCTATCCATCCCCTCGGGATGTCGTCCTTGAGCCCGCCGATGCGGTCGAAGTTGGGATGGAACCGGCCACCCGTTACCGCTTCGATCTGGTTCAGCACGAACTCACGGTCACGGAAGGCGAAGAAGACCGGTGTCACAGCCCCCAACTGCACACCCATGTCGCCCAGGAAGAGGATGACGTTGGAGATCCGGGACAACTCGAACAGGATCGTGCGGATCCACTGGGCCCGGGGAGGCGCCTCGACCTCCATGAGCTGCTCGGCGGCCAGGATGAACGGCACCTCGTTGGCGAAGCTGCCCAGCCAGTCGATGCGGTTTACCAGGGCGGTGACCTGTGGATAGGTACGGACCTCGGCCAGCTTTTCGTAGCCGCGGTGCATGTAGCCCATCATCGGGTCGGCCCTGAGTACACGCTCGCCGTCGAGCTTCACGATCACCCGGAGGGTGCCGTGGGTGGCCGGGTGCTGGGGACCCAGGTTCAGGGTCATTCCCTCTGTCTCGAACTCGACGTTTACCCGTGCGTCGCTGGCCTGTGCGGCTATGTAGGCGAGTTGGTTCCTGTTGGAGACGTCGGTCATGACCCGTCCCCGTCGTCATCGGGCTCATCGCCGTCACCGGGCATCGCCTCTACATCGACGATTCCGGGCCAGGGCTTCACCCTGCGGGCCAGGAGCGGGTAGTCCTTGCGCAACGGGTTTCCCTCGAACTGCGACGGCAGGTACAGGTTCACGAGGTTGGGGTGGCCCGTGATGGCGATACCGAACATCTCCCACGCCTCGCGTTCATGCCAGTTGGCTCCGGGGTACACCGGGAGCCAGGAATCCACCCGGGGGCTGTCCGAATCGAGGTCGGCCTTGACGGTTACCCCGATGTGGCCGACCGGGTCGTGCACCCTGGCGATCATCTGGAAGCGGGTTGACCCACCGGTGATGCCCCAGGTCATGGGTTCGGGATCAGCCTGTGGCTCATCGGTCCCGACGAGGTCTACCTGGGCGTCCATGTCACGCCCGAAGGGTGACGGCATCCAGTCGATCGCTGACAGGAAGTTGAAGTAGGCCATTCCGCAGGTGTCGCGCAGGACAGTTGCTGCGGCCAGCCACGAGTCGGCTGTGACCCTTACCCAGACATCGGTGCCGGCCAGTACCTCGCTGGCCACGAGGCCATCGCCGAGTTGGGCGGCGAGGGCCGCCACGATGGCGTCGCGCTCCGGGTCAGTCACCGGCTCAGAGCCTTCGGGGACCTCGTCGAGGTCGGTGTCAGGAGACGACAATTGGGTCCCTCGTCCATCGGTCCGTCATGTCCTCGGAGGCGATTCGCTCCTGCAGCAGGACAATCCCCTCCAGCAGGGCCTCGGGACGTGGTGGGCAGCCGGGCACGTAGACGTCGACCGGAATGATCTGGTCAACGCCCTTTGTCACCGAGTAGCTGTCCCAGTAGGGGCCACCGCAGTGGGCACATGACCCCATCGAGATGACGTACTTGGGTTCGGGCATCTGCTCGTAGAGGCGGCGGACAACAGGGGCCATCTTGTCGGTCACGGTTCCCGAGATGACGACCATGTCGGCCTGTCGGGGACTGGCGGGGAACGGGATCACGCCCAGCCTCATGACGTCGTAGCGGGGCGACGCGAACGCAGCACCCATCTCCATCGCGCAGCAAGCCAGGCCCCACTGGTAGACCCACAGCGAGTACTTGCGGCTGATGTTGAGCAGCGCGGTGAGGGGCTTCGGCATCTTGCCGTTCTCGACCAGTCCCATCAGAGTCCCATCCCTCCAGCGCCCATCAGATCCACCGCAGCAGGCCCTTGCGCCAGGCGTAGAACAGGCCGAGTGCCAGGATGAAGATGAAGATCGCCATCTCCACCAGCCCGAACACGTCGTAGACCTCGAGCCTGGTTGCCCACGGGAAGATGAACACGGCCTCGACGTCGAACAACACGAACATGAGGGCAAAGACGTAGTACCTGATGTTGGACTGGCTCCACATGTCGCCCTGGGGGTCAACACCGGACTCGTAGGCGACCGCCTTCTGGGGGGTCTGACGGGTGGGCCGCAGGAGGCTTCCGAGACCCAGAAACGTACCTACCAGGAGAACAGCCACCCCACCGAAGACGACGAGCGTCAACCAGTTGCGGAGGTAGTCGGACACGAGGGGAGAACCTACCTATCCACGGGGGTTGTAGCCAACGTCATCGAAGGCGTCATGGGTGGCTTTTGATACCGGAGGCTGCAGGTCGTTCGCACGGCTCAGCCCGCCACCAGGACCGGAACGGCATCGCGTGCCAGTTCCAGCAGGGGTCCCGGGATGAGGCCGACAAGGAGAATCGCCGCAGAAGAGACCACGACAACGACCAGCGCCCCGACGGGTATCGCCGCTGGTGCCTCAGATCCGGTCGGTGTCTCTTCCAGGTACATGGCCACTAGAACCCGCAGGTAGACAAAGGCGGCTACCGCCGCTGCCAGCATCGCCACCCCAGCCAACCAGTAGGCACCGGCGTTCACGGCTGCTGCGAGGACACCCAGTTTCACCACGAAGCCTCCGGTGAACGGGATGCCCGCCTGGCCCAGCAGGAGAACGGTGAAGGCACCGGCCAACAACGGCCGACGTTGACCGAGGCCCCGGTATGAATCCAGCCCGTGGGCACTGTCCCCGGTTCCGCCCACGACGGTGACAACCGCGAAGCTCCCAACGGTCAGCAACGCGTAGACGGCCAGATAGGCCAGCACCGACGAGTTGCCCCGATCAGTGGCGGCCTGAAGGCCCACCAGGATGAAGCCGGCGTGGACTATCGACGAGTAGGCCAACATGCGCTTCACGTCGGTCTGTACCACGGCCACGACCGCACCAACGAGGACTGTGGCAGCGGCGATCATCTGGAAGGCCGGCTGCCAGTCAGATACATGGGTTCCGAACGTGAGGACGAACACCCGCATCATCGCAGCGAACCCGGCCGCCTTCACGCCTGCAGCCATCCACGCCACCACGGGGGTCGGCGCACCCTGGTACACGTCGGGGGTCCAGGCATGGAACGGAACTACAGCCACCTTGAAGCCGAGACCCACAAGTAGCAGGGCCAGCCCCGCCAGGAGCATGGCATCGTCGATCAGGACGTTGTCGGCCAGGTAGGCGCTGATCCCGGCCATGTTCGTCGAGCCCGTAGCGCCGTAGACCAGGGCGATTCCGTAGAGGAGGAAGGCCGATGAGAAGGCCCCCAGCAGAAAGTACTTGAGGGCGGCCTCCTGGGATTCGATTCGCCGCAGATGCATGGCGGCCAGGACGTAGGCGGCGATCGAGAGAACCTCGAGGCCGAGGAACAACACGATCAGGTCGTTGGCAGAGGCCATGACGATCCCGCCTGCGGCAGACAGCAGCAACAGCACGTAGAACTCCACACCGGGCAGGTCCTCGCGGGGCAGGTAGTCGTGGGCGATCAGCGCTGCGGCAATCACCGCAACGGCCAGGATTCCCGTCACGAACACCGACGATGCATCCACCCCGACGGCACCCGCCAGGAAGGAGCCGGCACCGTCGCTGCCCACCTTCGACCACATCGGCACCAGGTACACGAGCACCGCTACCCCGGCAGCGACCGTCCAGGCCGGTGCCAGCACAGCAGGCAGCCGGCGCACGAGCGATGCCATGGTCAACAACAGGAAGCCGGCCGCGGCGAAGGTGACAAGTGGGATCAGGGCCCACCAGGAGACATCGGGAGAGGCGACGGCGGCGATCATTCGTGTTCACCGTGGTCATCGTCGGCGTGACCGATATCGGAACCCATCTGCGTGACGGGCTCGCTGAAACCGTCGACGTGCATCTCGACGTGTTCCACCAGCGCATCCACTGCCGGCTCCATGCGCTCGATGACCGGCTTCGGGTACACGCCCATGAACACGATCAGGGCCAGAAGCGGCGCCATGACCAGGGCCTCCCGCAGGGTCAGGTCGGGCATGTTGGCGTTGTCTCCCTCGGCCGGCCCGTGGAACACCCTCTGGTATGCCCACAGCAGGTAGAGCGCGGCCAGGATCACGCCGCCGGCGGCCACCACGGCCCACCAGCGATGAGCGTTGAAGGCCCCCAGCAGAACCAGGAACTCGCCGACGAACCCGTTCAGGCCCGGTAGTCCGATCGAGGACAACATGACAACCATGAAAATTCCCGCCATGACAGGTGCCGACTTCTGCAGGCCACCCAGTTCGCCGATCAGGCGTGTGTGTCGCCTCTCGTAGATCATGCCCACCAGCAGGAACAGGGCACCGGTCGAGACGCCGTGGTTGACCATCTGGAGCAACCCACCCTCGATGCCCTCGGTGTTGAGGGCGAAGGTGCCGAGGACGATGAACCCCAGGTGGGCCACAGACGAGTAGGCCACCAGACGTTTCAGGTCGGCCTGCATGGTCGCCACAACGGCCCCGTAGACAATGCCGACCACGCCGAGGGTCAGGAACACGGGTGCGAAGTAGTGGGAGGCCTCGGGGAACAGGTAGAGCCCGAACCGCAGGAAACCGTACGTTCCCAACTTGAGTAGCACGCCGGCCAGGATCACCGAACCGGCGGTGGGGGCCTCGGTGTGGGCATCGGGCAGCCAGGTGTGCAGTGGGAATATCGGCACCTTGACGGCGAAGGCCAGGGCGAAGGCGGCGAAGATCCATCTGGCTGCACCGGTGGACAGGCTCTGGGACTCGGCGATCGCCACCAGGTCGAACGACAGGTCGGAACCGGTGGCGCCTGCATGCAGGAATGCCAGCGCCAGGATGCCGACCAGCATCAGCGCCGACCCGGCCATGGTGTAGAGGAAGAACTTGGTTGCCGCACGGGCGCTGTTGCCGTGGCCCCACCTTCCGATGAGGAAGTACATCGGAACCAGGACCACCTCGAAGCAGAGGAAGAACACGATCAGGTCCAGCGAACTGAACACGCCCATCACGCCCGCCTCCAGGACCAGCATCCAGGCGTAGTAGGGACGTGCGTCGTGCCCGGGGTCGATGGCCATGAGCGCAATCGGAAACAGCAGACCGGTCAGGACAACCAGGAAAAGTGAGATCCCGTCTATTCCGAACAGCCATGCAATGCCCAGGTCGCTGATCCAGGAGGTCTCTGAGAGGAACTGGAAACCGGGGTCACCGATGTCGAACGCGCTGAGCAGCCAGAACGACATGGCTCCGGTGACCGTCGAGGCCAGGATCGCCACCAACTTCAACAACTCGGGGCGGCCACGGGGGAGCACGAGCACCATGAGGGCACCCAGGGCCGGGGTCACCACGAGCGCCGGCAGCACCGGGAACGACCCGGCCCCGGCAGAGGCGAGAAGTGCTACAGCGGTCACAGTGTCGACCTCGTCAGGAACCAGGCGAGCAGGGCCACTGCACCCAGACCGATACCTGTCGCATAGGTGCGGACCATGCCGTTGTGGAACATGCGTAGGACACCAGCCAGCCTGCGAACCAGCCCTGCAACGCCGTAGACGGCTCCGTCCACCACCTGTCCATCGAACCTGTTGGTCGCCTCGAACCCTCGACGGCCGGGTCCGCCCATGAACGCGGCTACCGACCGATCTATCCGCCAGGCGTCGGCGAAGATGGGCTGTTCGAACGGCTCTCGGGCGATCCGGCCCTTCACGTACACCGCCACGGCCACACCAATGCCCACCAGCCCACCGACCACGGCGATGGCAGCCAGGAGGACCTGTGTGGCACCACCGGTTCCGAGGTGCACCTCGTTGGCGTAGAGGGACGGCTCAAGCCAGTGCTCCAGCCACCTGGTTGACGAGGAGAACGGCAGTTGCACGAAACCGGCGACCACGGCGAGGACCGCCAGCACCACGAGCGGTGCGGTCATCGTGCGGGGAGACTCATGGGGGGTGTGGTCGGCCCGCCGGGTCGCCGCCTCGGCATCCTCCTCACCGGTTCGCTGCTCGGCGTAGCGACTCTCCCCGGCGAAGGTGAGGGCGATCAGTCGGGTCATGTAGAAGGCCGTGAGCACCGCTGTCAGGAGACCCAGGGCCCACAGGACGGGACTCTTGTTCCATGCGAAGGTCAGGATCTCGTCCTTTGACCAGAATCCCGAGAAAGGTGGCACACCGGCGATTGCCAGCCATCCGACGACGAAGGTCCCGGTGGTGACCGGCATGAACCGACGCAGGCCGCCGTAGTGGCGCATGTCCTGGTCGCCGTCCATTCCGTGGATCACCGAGCCGGATCCGAGGAACAGGAGGGCCTTGAAGAAGGCGTGGGTGACCATGTGGAACACGGCCGCCACATAGGCGCCGCTGCCGACGGCCAGGAACATGTAGCCCAGCTGGCTGACCGTGGAGTAGGCCAGAACCTTCTTGATGTCGGTCTGGGCCATTGCGATGGTGGCGGCGAACAGGGCGGTTCCCACGCCCAACCACGCAACCATGTCGGGCACCCATCCGGCCGAGTCGGCAATGAGCGGGTTCATCCTGGTCAACAGGTAGACGCCCGATGTCACCATCGTCGCAGCGTGGATCAGGGCCGAGACCGGTGTGGGGCCCGCCATTGCGTCGGGCAGCCAGAGGTAGAGGGGGAACTGGGCCGACTTGCCGACAGCCCCCACGAGGAGCATCACGGCAATGAGGGTTGCGGTGCCCTGAGCGACCGTTCCAGCGGTGCTGGCATCCAGCACGTCCACGTAGTTGAGCGACCCGAACGTGAAGAAGGTGGCGAACATGGCGACCATGAAGCCCCAGTCACCGATGCGGTTGGTGACGAACGCCTTCTTGCCGGCTGTTGCATTTGCGGGTTCGGTGAACCAGAACGAGATCAGCAGATAGGAACAGGCACCGACCCCCTCCCACCCGAGGAAGGTCAACAGGAGGCTGTCGCCCAGGACCAGCATCAACATGGCGAACATGAACAGGTTCAGGTAGGCGAAGAACCTGGCGAAGCCGTCGTCTCCGTGCATGTAGCCGACCGAGTAGAGGTGGATGAGGGCACCCACGCCCGTGATGAACAGGCACATCGTGATTGAGAGTGGATCGACGAGGAAGCCGATGTCGACCGAGAGGTCCCCCGCCGGTATCCACTCGAAGAGGGTTACCACTGCCCGTCGGTCGTGGGTTGACCGACCGGCCATGTCGATGAACACGCCGAGGGTGGCCAGGAATGAGCCACCCATCACACCCGTAGCCAGCCAGCCGGCACCGGGCTCGCCGATACGGCGACCGGCGAAGATGAGCACGATGAACCCGGCCAACGGAAGGGCGGGCACGAGCCAGATCAGGTCAACCATGGCCCTAACCCCCCAGCACCGAGAGGTCGTCGACGGTTGCACCTGAGCGACGCCGCATGATTGCAACGATCACGGCCAGGCCCACAACTACCTCGGCGGCCGCAACCACGAGAACGAAGAACACTGAGAGTTGGCCGCCCAGGTCACCCAGTTCGGCGCCCAGGCTCACGAACGTGAGGTTCACCGCGTTGAGCATCAACTCGACGCACATGAACATGACGAGTGGGTTGCGCCTGACGAGAAGGCCAACCGCTCCCATCGAGAACAGTGCCGCTCCGAGCGCCAGGTACCACCCCGTGGTTACGACCATCAGGAATCTTCCCCTGTCGCCCCGGCCGGCTCATCGTCAGCCTCGGTCGGCTGGTCATCGGACTCCGCAATCGCCACCACCGGCAACGGCTGCATCGGGCCACTGAGGCGTCGGGCCAGTGCCACGGCTCCGACCACGGCGACGGTGAGCAGTATCGCCGTCAGCTCCACAGCGAAGACCATGTCGGTGAACAGGGCCTCTCCGAGACGGCGCGTGTTGTCGCCGGCATCACCGAGCGGGGTTCCTCCACGGGCACCGGTGAGACCATCGACGGCCACGAGAAGCACCGTCGCCAGGAGCCCGGCGAGAGATACGCCGACCACTGCCGCCATCGGCCTCTGGCCTGCGATCGGCTCGATGCCGAGGTCGTCGGCACGGTCGACGCCCAGGAGCATGATTACGAACAGGAACAGGATCACGATCGCACCCGCGTAGACCATCACCTGGACGGCTGCCAGGAAGGTGGCTTCCAGGAGCACGAACAGCACGGCCACGCCGAACAGGGTCTGCACGAGGAACAACGCCGCGTGAACAGGGTTTCGGGCCAGCAGCACGCCAAGACCTCCCGACAACACGATCACCGCTCCTAGGGTGAAGACGGCTACCTCCATCAGGTGCCCTCCCCCGGTTCACGGTCGGCCGACTGGCCCACCTCGGGGCTGCGAACGCCGTATCCGAGTTCGCCGGACCATGCCACCCGCCCCACCTGCGTGGCATCGCCGCTGGGTGAGGTCGCCCGCATCCATCCCGAGGTTGCCAGGTCCTCACCCTCGCGCCAGTCCTCCCACGGAAGATGCTGGGGCCTGCCGGTTTCAGCATCGACGACCAGTTCGTCCTTGGTGTAGATGGCGTCGGCACGGTTTGTAAACGAGAACTCGAACAATTTGGTTTCGGTGATCGCCTGTGTCGGACAGGCCTCCACGCACAGGTCACAGTGGATACACCGCAGGTAGTTGATCTCGTAGACGTATCCGTAGCGCTCGCCCGGTGAGACCGGATCGTCCACTGGATTGTCCGCACCCCTCACGTAGATGCAGTTGGCAGGGCATACGCCGGCACAAAGCTCGCAGCCGATGCACTTCTCCATGCCGTCCTCGTACCGGTTCAGGACGTGTCGACCGTGGAGGCGTTCCGGCTTGGCGCGCTTGGCGTCCGGGTAGGGCACGGTGACGCGCTTCTCGAACATCTTGGCGAACGTGACAGCGAAGCCTCTCAGGTATCCCATCAGGCCTCCCCGTGTCCGACCGTGCTGTCGGCACGCTCGTCCCGGTGGGCCTCGGCCTCTTCGAGCCTCTCGGCACGGGCCTTACGTACGGCACCCGAGAGAAGGGCAGCCCCGCCCCACAGGGCCAGGACACCGACCACGACGACCGGCAGTGTGGGCCAGCCGAGATCCCTCGCTGTGTCGAGGGTGGCGATCAGGAGGAACCACCCCAGAGCCGCCGGGATCAAAACCTTCCAGCCCAGGTCCATGAGCTGGTCGTACCTGAAGCGGGGAAGGGTCGCCCGTAGCCACACAAAGGTGAACAGGAACGCCATCACCTTCAGGAAGAACCAGAACAGCGGCCACACCCAGGCCAGCCGCTGGGTCACGATCGGTCCTGCGGGGCCGCCAAGGAAGAGGGTCACGGCGATTGCCGACATGGTGATCATGTTCATGAACTCGGACAGGAAGAACAGGGCGAAGCGGATTGAGCTGTACTCGGTGTGGAATCCACCGACCAGTTCCTGTTCCGCCTCGACCAGGTCAAACGGTGGACGGTTCAGCTCGGCGGTGCCTGCGATCAGGAAGATCCCGAACGGGACTATCCCTGTGGCGAGCACGTTCCAGGTCGTGGCTGACTGGCCGACCACGATCTCGTGGGTTGAGAGGGAGCCGGAGGTCAGGAACACCGTGGCTATGGCGAGGCCCAGCGCCGCCTCGTAGCTGATCATCTGGGCTGATGCCCTTACAGAGCCCAGAAGCGGGTACTTGGAACCTGACGACCAGCCGGCCAGCATCACCCCGTAGACCGCTATCGACGACAGGGCCAGGAAGAAGAGGACGCCGACTGGCGGATCGGCCACCTGGAGGAGCGTGGATCGGCCAAACATCGACACCGTGCCATCGCCTCCGTTGGTGAAGTCACCTCCGACCGGAATGATTGCGAACGCCACGAAGGCGGGGATGATCGAGAGGTACGGGGCCAGCCTGAACACGACACGGTCAGCCCTCGTTGGCAGGAGGTCCTCTTTGAAGAACAGCTTGATCCCGTCGGCAAGGGTCTGGAGGATCCCCCATGGACCCGCCATTGCCGGACCGATCCGGTTCTGCATGTCGCTGATGAGCTTTCGCTCGAACCAGATGACGAGCATCACCGAAACCAGCAGCATCGCGAAGGCCACACCGGCCTTCAACAACACGATCAGTGCCACGGTCAGATCGATGCCGTCTACGAGGAGCGGGTCGGCGGCCAGGATCATCGGGACCTCACCAGCCTCACGTCGATGACCGCCATCGAGGCATCGACGAGCTCTCCGGCGTCCAGCCCGTCCTGGTTGAACAGGACATGTGCCGTGCCGGGGGTGACCCGGGGAGAGGAGACCACCTCGGCTGTGACCGTCCCCCGGGGCCCGGAGATCTCTACTGTTGATCCGTCGGCGAGCCCCAGGCTCTTCAGGTCAGATGGCTCAACGCCGATGTGGGTACCGGGTGCGAGGCCGGCGAGAGAGCTGCTGTGTCCGTTCAGGACGCCGTTGTCGAACATCGAACGGGTGACGACGAGACGCAAGGTGGACCGGCCGGGTGCCGGCACGGTGGTCTCCTCGGGCCTCACGAGGGGCAACTCTCCGGCCACCAGAATGCCCTCGGTGCCCGAGGACAGGATTGCCTCGGGGTTGACGTCGGCGTGAACCGGGGAAACGGACGCAATCTCGGTCCAGACCCCTTCGAGGGACGTAAGGCCAAGGCTGGTTCCGAGCCGCTCGGCCAACTCGGCGGCGATCATCCAGTCGGGTCGGGAGGTGCCAGGCGCGGAGGCTCCACGCGCCACAGCGCTTATCCGGCCCTCGAGGTTCGTGAAGGATCCATCTACCTCGGTAGGTGCAGCAGCAGGTAACACGATGTCGGCGCGCTCCACCGTCGGTGTGATGAAGAGGTCGACGGCGACCACAGTTCCAACAGCGTCGAGCGCCCGGCGCGCAAGGTCGTGGTCGGGAAGGTCTGCGAGGACATCGGCCCCGAGCAGCACCAGCACGTCCATGTCACCGGCTGCTGCGGCCTCGAGGGCGGCCACACAGCCAAGTCCCGTCGAGGTGGGGGTAACGGTCCAGCAGTCCTCAAACCTGTCGACTCCGGTCTCCAGGGTCGTGCGGCCCGGAAGCAGGCCCGGCGACATACCCATGTCGAGTGCTCCGTGCACGTTTCCGCGACGTAGCAGCGACAGGAACCTGACGTCGTCGATGTGGTCGAGGATGACCACGGCGGCTGCGGCGACAAGGCCGGCATCCTCGGCAAGGGAGGTCCGGCCCAGCAGCACCGTCACCGGCCCGGCCGCAGAGATTGCGTCTCCGGCCGAACCCAGGTCGCCTGACCCGCCCTCGAACATGGCCCGCACGACATCTGCGGCCTCGCCGGGGCGAACCCGGATGGAGTGCGTGGCGATGTCGGTGAGACCGGTCGGCTGGGGGGTCAACTCGACGAGGGTTGCCCCGTCGTGGACAACGGCATGACGTATACGCAGGTAGAGGCTGCCCAACTCCTCTTTCGGGTCGGGACCCAGCAGCACAATGGTGCCGCCGGGTGTACATGCCCGGTTGATGGTGGCCCGTGGGAGGCCCAGTAGGACGTCGGCTGGAAGCCCGTCGCCCAACTGGGCGTCGACGTTGTCGGTGCCGAGCACGCCCTTGGCCAACTTGGTCCAGGCGTACTGGGATTCGTTGGTGAGGCGGGCGCCTCCGATCACGGCTATCCGGTCAGGATCGGTACCGGTAAGTGCCTCGGCCGCTGCTTCGAGGGCATCGGACCAGCTGGCCGGCACCAGCTCTGGTCCTCCGGGTTCCCGGCTGCCCTGATCATCGCCACGGAGCAGGGGCCCGTCGAGGCGGTCCGAGCTGTCGTAGGCCTCGAACACGAACCGTTCCCTGTCAGACAGCCAACCCCAGTTGACCGCATCCGAGTCAACGCCCATGAAGCGCAGCACACGACCGCGTGACGAGTGCACAGAGATTCGGCTGCCGACGCTGTCGAGCACGCTGGTTGACCCGACCTCTTCGAGGTCCCAGGGTCGGGCCCTGAACCGGTATGGGGCAGCAGTCAGCGCTCCGACGGGGCAGATCTGGACGGTGTTGCCGCTGAAGTAGGAGCTGAACGGCTCGCCGGGGAAGGTGTTCACCTGGGTCCGGGAGCCACGATCCAGGAAGTGGATGAGGCGATCGCCCGCCACCTGGTCGGCAAAGCGGGTGCAGCGATCGCACAACACGCACCGCTCCCTGTCGAGCAGCACATTGGTGTTGACGGGGATCGGCTTCACGAAGTGGCGCTTTTCCTCGACGTACCTGCTCTCACCGGGACCGTACGTCATGGTCTGGTCCTGAAGAGGACACTCGCCGCCCTTGTCACACACGGGACAGTCCAGTGGGTGGTTGACGAGCAGGAGTTCGAGGACCCCGTTCTGGGCACTACGGGTACGTTCGGACTCGGTGTCGACCTGCATGCCCGGTGTGCACTTGATCATGCAGGAGGGCTGCAGTGCGGGTCCCCGGCCGGTGTCAACCTCGACGAGGCACATGCGGCACATTCCGACCGGATCAAGCCTGGAGTGGTGGCAGAACCGTGGGATGTAGGTGCCTGTCCGTTCGCATGCGTCGATCAGCAACTCACCGGGCTGGGCGGTCACCTCCGTGCCGTTGACGCTGATCTCCACCGTGTCGTCCACTGTCTCGTCGCTCATGCGCCAGCCTCGGACGCGACGGGGATTGAGTCGCTGCGGGTGATCAGGGCCTCGAACTCGTGGCGGAACCGACGAATCGCGGATGTGATCGGCGCCACCGACGACGGCCCGAGCGGGCAGATAGTTGTCTGGCTCGGAGGAAACGGCACCGCCTCGAGACCCTCGGTGTCAAAGGACGCCACGGGATAGGGGCCGGGGCTTATGTGGTTGCCGACACTCAGCAACAGGTCAATGTCGGATGGCCGCCCCTCGCCGTCGTGGATGCGCTGGAGGATCTTCTGTTCCCAGCTCGTTCCCTCGCGACATGGTGCGCACTTGCCACAGGACTCGTTTGCGTAGAAGCGGACCAGCCGCAGGCATGCCTTCACGGCGTCGGTCGTTTCGTCCATAACCACGATGGCGCCGGAGCCGAGCATTGAACCCGCCTCGGACACGGCGCGGGCTTCGAGCGGCAGGTCCAGGTGCTCTCCGAAGAACCACGGTGCCGAGCCACCTCCCGGGATGAACGCCTTCAGTTCGTGACCACCGCTGATTCCGCGGCAGTAGTCATCTCCGTAGAAGAGGTCGCGGAACGTGGTGACACCCTGTTCCACCTCGTACACACCTGGCCTGACGACGTGGCCAGACACCGCGAACAGCCGGGTTCCGGGAGATGCCTCGGAGCCATACCCCTTGTAGGCATCGGCACCGTTTTCCATTATCCAGGCCAGGTTGGAGAGGGTCTCGACGTTGTTGACGATCGTGGGCTGCCCGTAGAGGCCGATGGCCGCCGGGAAATACGGGGGCTTCAGCCTCGGCATGCCGCGGTTGCCCTCAAGGCTCTCTATGAGCGCTGTCTCCTCTCCGACTATGTAGGCGCCGGCACCCCAGTGCAGGATGATGTCGACCGAGAAGTCCGATCCGAGCACGTTCGCTCCGACCAGGCCTGCCTCGTAGGCCTCGTTGAGTGCGATGGCGATCCGTTCCTGGGCGAGGGCCATCTCGCCACGTACGTACAGGAAGCACTGCGACAACCCGAGGGCGTAGCAGGCTATGAGGCAGCCCTCTATCAGCTGGTGCGGGTCCCGCTCCATCAGGAGGCGGTCCTTGTAGGTACCGGGTTCACTCTCGTCGCCGTTGACGACGAGGTAGCGGGGCCAGACCCCCTCGGGGCAGAACCCCCACTTGACACCCGCCGGGAAGCCGGCGCCTCCACGCCCGAGGAGGGTTGCCTGCCTCACCTCGTCGTGTACCTCGGCCGGGGCTCGCGAGAGCGCTGTGCGCAGGCCCGCGTAGCCGCCGGTCTGCATGGAACGCTCCAGGGTGTGGGAGTCCTCGAACAGGAACCTGCTGGTCAACAGGGTCGGGCCACCGTTGACCACGTAGCCGGGGGCGTGTGGCACGTAGCCGTCAGCCATCTGGTTGGCGTCAGCCATCGGCGTCGACCTCCCCGTTGCCGGGCAGCCACACGGGTTGCTCCCCCGCCTTCTCGGGTGGGACCACGCCGGCCATCTTGTCGGCGGGGATCTCCTGGCGCACCCGCCCAAGGGTGCCGTGTTCGGGCATGTCGCCGGAATCACCGGCGCTGCCCCGCTCAACGGGGCTGTGGCCGCCACGAAGGTCGGACACCACCTGGTCGAACACCTCAGGGGTGGCCCGGTGGAAGTACCTGTAGTTGACCGTGAAGCACGGGGCCTCGGTGCATGCAGCCACGCACTCGACGTCCTCGACGGTGAACATTCCGTCCTCGGTCGTATCGCCGGCACTGACACCAAGGGTGGACTCGACGTGATTCAGGAGTTCCTCGCCACCCAGGAGCTGGCAGGAGATGTTGGTGCAGACGTTGACCATGTACCTCCCCACAGGGTGGAACTTGAACATCTCATAGAAGCTTCCTGTTCCGAGAACCTCTGCGGCGGTCACTCCTGTGAGGTCCGCAATCTGGAGCATTGCCTCGCGGGTTACCCACCCCTCCTGTTCCTGGGCCAGGTGCAACAGGGGGATGACGGCCGACTTGGGCCTTGGATACCTGTCGATGATCTCGGTGGCCAGAACCTCGTTGGCCTCACTGAAGTAGCCCATCAGCGGTCCACCTCGCCCATGATCGGGTCCACCGATGAGATCACGGCTACGGCGTCGGCAATGAGACCACCCTCCATGAGGTGTGGAAGCGTCTGGAGGTTGACGAAGCTGGGGCCCCGGATGTGCATCCGGTAGGGGTTCGGCCCACCATCGGACACCAGGTAGCAGCCCAGCTCGCCGCGGGGGGACTCGACCGCCACGTAGACCTCGCCCTCGGGCACGTGGAATCCCTCGGTAAAGATCTTGAAATGGTGGATCAACGCCTCCATGGAGTCGTCGATCCGGACCCTGGGCGGGGGCGTGACCTTCTTGTCCTGGGTGCGGTAGTCGCCGCTGGGCATCTGGTCGAGGATCTGCTCGACGATGCGCAGCGATTCACGTGTCTCGTTCAGGCGTATGGCGAACCGGTCGAAGGAGTCGCCGTAGGTGCCCACGAGGACGTCGAAGTCGACCTGGTCGTAGGCCAGGTACGGCTCGTCGCGTCGCAGGTCCCAGGCGTATCCGGTCGAGCGCAGGATCGGGCCGGTGGCTGAGAGAGCCAGGGCCTCGGCGGGTGTCATGACACCGACTCCCTGGAGGCGCTCCCTGAAGATGGGCTGGCCGGTCAGCAGGGTGTCGTACTCGTCGAGCCTCGGCGGAATCAGGTCCAGGAGCCGACGAACGTCGTCCTGCCATCCATCGGGGAGATCGGCCGCCACGCCGCCGGGTCGGATGTAGTTGTGGTTCATTCGGAGGCCGGTGACCTTCTCGAAGAACCGCAGCACCTCTTCGCGTTCGCGCCAGCCATAGATCATCATCGAGACGGCACCCAGGTCCATGCCGTTGGTCGCCTGGAACAAGAGGTGTGAGGCCACCCGGTTCAGCTCGCACATGAGCATTCGGATCCATGTGGCCCGAGGAGGAACCTCGATGCCGAGCAGCTTCTCGGTGGCCAGCGAAAACGCCAGCTCCGAGAAGAGCGGAGCGGCGTAGTCCATCCTGGTGACGTTGGTGGGTCCCTGGAGGTAGCTCAGGTTCTCGCCGGTCTTCTCCATGCCCGTGTGCAGATAGCCGATGACCGGCTTGGTCCGCAGCACGGTCTCGCCCTCCATCTCGAGCATCAGGCGCAGGACGCCGTGGGTCGATGGGTGCGACGGCCCCATGTTGAGGATCATCCGCTCGTCGTCGTCGGGATTGTCAGGATCTCCGGCAAGGTGAAATGCCCCGGCCTCGCTGACCCGCAGGACCGCGCTGCCGTCGCGACGGTGAACCCGTTCGGCACTGCCGAGGCCCGTGTCGGTGCCTTCCGGCGCCTCGGTGCTCACCGCTGCACCGGGGCTTCCCTGAACTGGACGGGTATCCGACCGGTGTCCACGTCCTTTCGGAGTGGATGGCCTTCCCATTCCTCGGGAAGCAGGATTCGGGTCATGTCCGGGTGGCCGTCGAAGGAAATGCCGAAGAGGTCAAATACCTCCCGCTCCATTGCCTCGGTTCCCGGATACAGGTCGAAAAGGGAGGGGACGACCGGATCATCGGCGGGGACCTGAACACGCAGTCGAACACGTTCGTGGCGCTGGTGCGCGTGCAGGGACACGACGACCTCGAAGCGTTCGGGGCAGACATCAGCCGGAAGGTCGGTTCGGCCCGGGTGTGTCAGGTAGTCGACAGCGGTCACGTCAACCGCTGTCAGGAAGCCCTCGTCGTGGAGGTCGCCGACCGTAGCCAACAACTGGTCGGGCAACGGGTGCAGCACCCGCTGATCGAACGACGATGTCTCAGGGACGATCGTGGTCATCGGCGGCCCAACTGGACCGGTTGTTCCGTTGTGCCTTCTGGGGGCGGGGCCTCAACGTGGATTGCCGCTCCGCCGTCATTGTCGATCCGGCGCCGTGTCAGCTCACCGGTACGAATGTTTTCGTGGAGGGTGAGGATGGCGTGCATGAGGGTCTCGGGTCCGGGCGGGCAACCCGGGGCGTACACGTCGACCGGGACCACCTGATCGACGCCCTGGACGATGGCGTAGTTGTTGAACATGCCGCCACTCGATGCACACACGCCCATGGAGATAACCCACTTGGGTTCCATCATCTGGTCGTAGATCTGCCGCAGTATCGGCGCCATCTTCTGTGAGACCCGCCCGGCCACGATCATCAGGTCGGCCTGCCGGGGAGAGGCACGAAAGACCTCCATTCCGTAGCGGGCCAGGTCGTAGTGGGCAGCACCGGTGGCCATCATCTCGATCGCACAACATGCCAGCCCGAACGTGGCTGGCCAGCAACTGCGTGCCCGCGACCATTTCACGAGGTCCTCGATGCGCGCCGTCACGAAGTTGTGTTCGAGGCCCTCGAGGCCGTCGTCGGCCACCCTGGACACGTCGCCCAGGATCGGTAGGCGTCTCATCAGGCGTTACCCCCGGGTCGGCCCTCGAGGCCAACCTGGCGGATGCCTGCACGCGAGACGGTGGTCGAGGAGGTGCGACCTGCCGACACGACACCTCCACCCGGTGCCTCACGGCTGAGCGGTCCCCACTCGAGGGCTCCGTTTCCGATCAGGTAGACGAACGACTCGAACACGGCGAACGAGAAGATGAGCACGGCCACGAGGCCGAACAGCCCGATCTCGTTGTGTGCTATCGCCCACGGGTAGAAGAAGATGATCTCGATGTCGAAGACGATGAAGATCATCGCCACCAGGAAGAAGCGCACCGGGAAGCGCTCGGGTGCCTCGCGCCCGGGAATTATCCCGCACTCGTACGGGGCCGCCTTCTTGTCGTTGGGGCTCCGGGGAGCCAGCAGCCGTGAGGCGAAGAAACTCAGCGCAGCGAAGAGGAACGCCAGCGCAAACAGGAACACAAGGGGCAGGTACTGGCCGAGCACGTCAGCCTCCCGGCCGCCGGCAAGCGGCTCTACAGGCGGCTACCACGGATCAGGCCCCTGCCGCTTCGAACTCCTTGCGCCGTGCCATTACCTCCTTGTCACGGACATGGAGCCAATGGCACAGGGCGAGGAAGACCAGCAGTGATCCGATGGTGACGAGTGCCGGTCGGAGCCTGACGTTGCCAAGGTCCCGGACCATGATCACCGAGACGACGGGCTCGTCGGTGTCTGCGACCGGCCGTGGCGGTGCCTCGCCGGGGATGGTCGGCTGGTCGACTACCGACTGAAGCTGGACGACCGTGTACTTGACCGGGTTGGTGATGCGGGCGGAGTTGGTGGCCCACAGGCTGATGCGGTCCCAGCGGTTCGGGTCCGTGGGCAGCGTCGGTTTGCCGCCCATGGTGTAGGCGTCCAGCAGCTTGAAGTCTCCGCTGGAGCCGAACCCGAGATCGCTGTGTGACAAGACATCAGCAACGGCCTGGGCCTGGGCGTCACCTGCCTCGGTGGTTGCAAGCAGTCGCCAGCCGCCGAGGTTGCCGAGGCCGGCAGCACTGGTCACCTCTGGTGCGACTGCCGCCAGCTCGGATCTGGTGACCGTCTCATTGCGTACCTGCCGGTCAGAACGGAGCCGGTCGAGATCCTCGGTGGCAAGGTCTGGGTACTCGTCGGCTGTTGGGAGTGAGCCGTACTCGGCAATGGCCCGTGCGTCGCCCGAGGATGTGACCATCTGGTATCCGGACGGTAGGGCATCAGGGTTGGGCAGCTGTCTGGCCTCTGGCAGGCCGCTGGCGCCCAGGTCACCGACGTTGATGTCGACGGTGATCCATGCGGCGCTGTTCCCCTGCCAGCCCTTGCCGTACATCCACCAGGTGGACCCCATGATCGCCATCCACCCCATGAGGGCGGTTACGGCCAGCAGCGTTCCGACCCTGATGCCGGAGTTGGTGGCGAGAAGCAGCCACACGGACCCCATCAGCACGGCTATACCGGTTGCGACAACCAGAATCCCGGCGATGTGCGGGTTGTAGGCGAGGCCTGCGAGCATGACGAACGCACCCATCAGAGGCTCCTCTCGTAGGCCACGATGGCGTCGATCTGTTCAGGTGTGAGCAGTTGGCTGCGCTCAACGGTTCCGATCACGTCGAGGTCATCGACGCGCCCGCCATAACCGGGCATGCCGCCCGAACCGGTCCGTGCGTTGCCGAAGCCGATACCCACCTCGGAGCCGGTGCGGATGAACTCGGACTGCCGCTTGCTCGTGGAGAAGTGGGCCTCGACACCTGCAAGGTCAGGGCCTACGTGGCCAGCTCCGGGCTGCCAACCGGTGAGGATGCCGGACTCGGCGAGCCGTGGCCAAGTCTCGAGCAGGTCGGCCGTGGCGGCCTCGCTTGTAGCCCCGAAGGAGAAGCCGGGGGTGTGGCAGCGGGCGCAGCTGTTGGCGTCCTGGGCTGAGGCGTTATTGAAGAGGACCTCGCCGTACAACAGGTAGTCGTCGCTGGCCGGGTCGGCTGCACCCTCGAGCCATGCGTCGACGGTGGCGTCGACGGCATCACGGTCGGTGAGGGACGGATCGGCTGCCGTGACCATTGCCCCGACCGCGGCCCGGATGCCTGAATCGATCTCGGCGGTTGCGGCGCCCTGGCTGAGCTGGATGGACCGCAGGTACACAACGAGCTGCTCTACCTGCTGGGTGGTGAGCGGGCCACCACCGGGAAGGCCCCATGCCGGCATCGGGGTGCCCGGGCGTCCGTAGTTGAGAATGTCGGTTACCTCTGCCTCGCTGAAGCGGGAGAGGACCGTTGTGAGTGCAGGCGCCTTCCACTCGACCTGGGCCACGAACTCGCCGTCGGGGTCAGCGATGGTGAAGGCTGCAACTCCACCAACGCCACCGGGTCCGTGGCAGCTGGCACAACCGTCCTCGAAGGTTCGGCCGCCCTTGATCTCGAAGCGGCCGACCCAGTCGATGGCTGCGTTTTCCTGTCGGGCCGGCTCCATGAGCCAGTACATGGGCAGGACGAGGGAGATAGCCGCAAGCGTGACGAGCGACCAGGCGAGGCTCCGGTCGAGCACCCTGGTTTCCAGTTCGAGGTCATCGACATGGGGTGTCCGGTTGGCAGCAAGGTCGATCTCGGAGCCGACCTCGCGCTTTCCGATGCGGAAGCTGAAGAGCAGGTACACGACGAGCCCGACCATCACGAGGACGGCCAGCACCAGGCCGACTGTGCGTTGTGTGCTTGCTGCGAGGATCATCGGGTTGTCTCTGGTTCTCCTGACGGGGCGGGCCTAGTGGCCGCCGGCGGCGCCTATGCAGTGCGGACCCTCGGCCTCCTGGCCGGTGGTGTTGGTTCCGATCGGGGGTCCCTGGACGATCGTTCCTGTATCGACCGTGAGCACACCGTCGACCACGGACATGGCGAACCTGTCCATGCCCCTCGGTGCCGGGCCACCACGCTTCTCTCCGACCTGATTGAACTGGGAGCCGTGACAGGGGCACTCGAACCACTGCGACGACACGCACTCGGGTACCCGGCAGCCCAGGTGCGGGCACTTCTGGTACAGGGCGACGACCCCGCTCTCAAATCCGCTCTCGACCCCGGCCGCCATGCCGGTCAACTCAGGTGAGGAGTAGGCCGTCCGGGCTTTTTCCACGGCGCCGTTCGGATACGCGGTGATCCACATTCGGCCCTCGGGCCTGTAGACGAAGCCGTTCTTGTCCTTGATCTCGGCCAGAAGCTCGATCATGTTGCCGACCTTGATCTTGGAGCCGAAGCCGCTCACGCCCTGTGGCCAGAGGAAGGCTATGCATGCGCCGCCGAAGCCGGAGAGGCCGAGGCCCATCATGCCGACGATGCTGCGATTGAAGAACTGCCGGCGGGACACGCCCAGGGCCAGCGGGTCGGGTGCCACGAACGGCTCGGCGGGTGCCGACTCGACGACCGGCGCGTCTACCACCTTCCTGGTTGCGATGGCTTCCTGTTCCACCTGGCGGCCAGTTGGGGCAGTGTCGCCGTCACCTGCCGAAAGGACGAGGCTGGCCTTGTCGCTGCGACGGGCCTCGCGGGAGAGGCCGGCCGCCCTTTGTTCACGTCGCCGGGATGTTCCTACAAGCAGCACCCCTGCGAGCGCCACGAGCAGGACGATTGGGATCACGACTACCACGGATCAGCTCCCGGGGTTCCGGCCTGAGGCCGCGAGGTGGGTGGGCATGGACATCACAGTTCGAAGAACAGGCCGCTGTTCCATGGGAAGATGAAGTTGAAGCCGGGACCGCGGAAGAACGAGCCGATCATCACGAGAACGGCCCAGAACATTAGGTGGACGGTCATGAGCGAGATGGCGAACTTGCGGTCCTCGGGTGCCTTGGAGGGGTTCTTGTCGATGTAGGGCGCCATCACCAGGAGGATTAGACCGATGCCGGGGATGGTCACGCCCGCCACCATCGGGTGGAACATGGTGAGCATCTCCTGGAGTCCGAGGAAGTACCAGGGTGCCTTTGACGGGTTGGGGGTCTGGTTGAAGTTCGCCAGGTCGAGCAGGGGTGCGTTGACGAAGATCGAGAACGCCAGCAGGAACAGGGTGACGGCCAGGGCTGCCAGGAACTCAGCCACCAGCAGGTGGGGCCAGACGTGCACCTTGTCCTGGGGAACCGACTTGGTGTCTTGGATCGAGCCGGACTTGACGACGGTGAGGAGGCGCTGGTTGTGCCCGTCGGGGCCGCTGCTCGGCGCGGGCGCTCCGCCACCGCCCGGAGCCGGATCAGCCCCCGGAGACGGTTGGTTGGCTGCTGCCTTGCTGCGGTCGAGCAGGTGGACCGGGATCCGACCTTCGGTCGCCTCGCTACCGGGCGCTGTCGCCTCGGATGGGGCCGCGTCGGCTGGCTTGTCGGCGCCGGATGCCGCCGCAGCCTTCTGGCGGGCCTCGTCGGCACGCTTGCGCAGGTGTTCGGGGATTTCAGTCATCGTCGTGTCCCTGGCCTAGAGCGGTCCGGAGATGCCGCCGTCCTTGCGGACGCGCCAGAAGTGGATTGCCATGAAGATCACGGTCACAAAGGGCAACATCAGCACGTGGAGTACGTACCAGCGCAGCAGGGTGTCGGTTCCGATCTCAACCCCTCCGAGGAGGACGAACCTGACCTGTGAACCGAACACCGGCGTGAAGCCCATCATGTTGGTACCGACTGTCACCGCCCAGAGCGCCAGTTGGTCCCAGGGCAGCAGGTACCCGGTGAACGAGAGAAGCAGGGTGAGCTGCAGCAGCATCACGCCGATCACCCAGTTGAACTCGCGGGGCGGCTTGTAGGCGCCGTGGTAGAAGACCCGGGCCATGTGCAGGAACACCGAGAGGACCATGAGGTGGGCAGCCCACCGGTGCATGTTGCGCACGAGGAGGCCGAAGCCGACCGACGTCTGAAGTGTCAGGATGTCATTCCACGCCTGGGCCGCTGTGGGCCGGTAGAAGAACATCAGGAAGATGCCGGTGACCGTGAGATGGATGAACAGGAAGAAGCTCAACCCGCCCAGGCAGAGCGTGTAGCTCACCTTTACGGCGTGCCTCTTCACCTTCACAGGGTGCAGGTGGTAGAGGACGCTGTTCATGATCACGTATGACCGGTTCCGGGGGCTGTCGCTGTAGCCCTTCCGGAAGATGGAACCGGGCCTGAAGATGGATCCCCAGGCCTGTGATCCCTGAACGCGCTCTGCCAGCGCCTGTCCGGTCGGCTTGCTGCCGTTGCTATCGACCACTGTCGTCGTTCTCCTGTGAACCTGTGTGGGTGTTCATGTTGCGCATAGTTCCCGCCTACCGCCGATCAGCCGAGGCGCATGCCGTAGCCATAGCCATGGCTGTTGGCGCGTTGGTGTGCGTCGCCGTCTGCCGGTGGGTCGCTCATCTTTCCGAGGATGATGACACCGGTGGGACAGCGATCGACACACAGGGCGCAGCGGGTGCAGACGTCGTCGTCGATGGTGAAAATGACGTTGTCGCTGGGGTCATCGCCGGGCATTCCGGTTCCGACCGCCTCGGCTATGGCACCGGGGCTGACCATGTGGATGCACTTCCAGGGGCAGATGTCGACACAGCCCTCACACATGATGCATTCGGACTGATCAATGTGGATGAACTGCTTGAGCTTCACTGCCGTAGCCATCCAGGCGGCGTCCACCTCGCGAAGCGAGTAGTCGTCGACGAAGGTCGGGGGTGCCGGGTTGGCATCGATGACGCTCATGTGCCGGCCCCCTCGCGTACGAGCGGCCGGCCGTATTCGGAGGTGGGTGTGGGCTCGACAACCTCTGCGCCCCGGTTCTGCCACTTCTTCCAGAGCACGGCGTTGCCGCCGATGCCCACGAGGTAGATGAGCACGACTACGAGGTCGCGGATCACCTCATAGGTCATGGTGAAGGGAAGTGCCCACTCGACGATGCCCTGTTCGCCGGTCCACGGCAGCGACGGCCCGACGAGGAAGCGGTCGGGGCGCCAGTTGAGTTCACTGTCTGCCCATGTCAGCCACTGGTGGGGGACGACCCCGTAGACCCAGAACATGATCATGAAGACGTAGGTGGCGAAGAGCATGGCCTCGCCCCAGGTGAAGTCCTTGTCGGCGGGGCAGCGGTCACGGTAGACACCGGCACCGACAACCATGAGACCCAGCATGATGACGGATACAACGAACGCGACCATCGTTCAGGCTCCTCCTCGGCAGGTCTCGGCGACTGGGTGGTTACAGCGACTTAGTGAAGCGATGCACAAGCGCTGTGCCCGCACCATGTTAGTGGGTGGTCCAGGGACTCCGCGACCCTCTGTTGATCCCGTCGTGGCACCCCTGCACAGACGCTGTGTCTACCACGCCGAGCACGCTGCGACTACCCGGGCACGGAGCATCTGGCTTGTCCGGATCGGTGCCGGACGACCTACAGTGCCAGCTAGCCTGCACCTGTCCGACCAGAGGTCGGTGTCAGGCCAACCGCAAACCGACTGAACCGAACACCACGTCGCCCCGGAGGCCACGTTGACTGAAATCCCCGAGCACCTCCTGAAGCGCTCACGCCAGGCGCGCGGCTCCACCGCCGACGAACCGACAGACAAGGCCGCCGACCCGGCTTCGGTAGCTGGCACCGCTTCGGCCCCGCCCACCGACGAGGTACCCAGCGCACCTGAGCCGGCTGAGCCCCCCGCCGCACCGGTGGCCCCGTACAACGCCGCAGCAAACGACCGCAGGAAGATCCCATGGTGGGCCGCAAGTGCACTGATCCTGCTGCCGGTCTGGGCAATCACCTACGTGGGAACCCTTGAACGACCCCCCGAGTCCGGCTCAGCCGGACTTCTCGCCGACGGTGCCCACGTCTACGAGGCACGCTGTGCCGCCTGCCACGGAGCCGGTGGTGAGGGTGGTGTCGGACCGGCAATGACCGACGGTGAAGTGTTCGTCACGTTCCCGACCGTTGCTGAACACATCGTCTGGGTCGTATCTGGATCAACCGGCGCTGGCCTCGGCAACCCATACGGCGACGATGCTGCCGGCCGGGTGGTGGCTGGCGGAATGCCCGGCTTCGGTGACGCCCTGACAGCAGAGGAGTTGATTGGTGTGGTGCTCTACGAGCGTGCCCACCTGAGCCACTCCGAGTTCGACGAGGGCCTTGCCGATGCCATGGACGAGGCAATCCACTCTGGCGATCTGGACCTCGAGGGTCACCTCGATCCTGAGACGGTCACCGTCGACGAGGTTCTCGACCTGTTGCGGTCTGCCTCGTTCGGCACAGACGACCAGTTGGCCAACGGCTGAGCAAGTGACAGGCGCTCCTGTCAGGAGGCCGAGATGATCACCGCCGCCACTCGATTCCCCGGTCATGTCTGACCACGTCCACGACCTGTTGGTCATCGGCGGTGGACCCGCAGGTGCAGCAACCGCCTACTGGGCAGCCAGCGCCGGCCTCGACACAGTCGTTGTCGAACGCAAGGTGTTCCCCCGGGAGAAGACCTGTGGCGATGCCCTTACACCGCGGGCGGTCCACCAGCTGGAGGCGATGGGGCTTGGCGGGCACCTTGAGCGCTACCACCGCTTCGATGGACTGCGGGTCGTCGCCCATGAACGCACCCTTGAGATGGGATGGCCCGACCATCCCGTATTCCCGTCCTACGGCTATGTGGTGCGGCGCTCCGACCTGGACACATTCGTCGCCCGCCACGCCGTGCTCGCAGGAGCGACCCTGCTCGAGGGAACAGACGCCGTCAGGCCCATCGAGGCCGACAATCCCGTCAACGGTTCCAACCCGACGGAGTCCAGCCTCATCTCGGGTGCAATCGTGGTCGACCGGGAAACCGGAGTCGAAAGGCCCATCCATGCCCGCTTCGTGGTTGTGGCCGATGGCGCCAACTCGCGCTTCGGCAGGGCGCTTGGAACTTCACGCGATCGCTCCTATCCGATGGGCATGGCCATCCGGGGTTACTTCGAGAGCCCAATGCATGACGATCCGTGGATCGAGTCTGCGCTTGACGTAAGAGACCGGAGGGGCGCCACCATGCCCGGGTACGGGTGGATCTTCCCGGTCGGCGACGGCACCATCAACGTCGGCATTGGCCTGCTCTCGACCTTCCGCGACTACCGGTCGGTGAACACCACCCACCTTTTCAAGGAGTTTGCCTGCACCCTCCCAGGCCACTGGCAGATCGACCCCACCAGGCCACTCGCCGCCCCAACCGGTGGTCGGCTGCCGATGGCAGGGTCTGTCGGCCCCAAGGCCGGCCCCAACTGGCTGCTGGTAGGTGACGCCGCAGGCTCGGTCAACCCCTTCAACGGCGAGGGAATCGACTACGCCTACGAGACAGGTCGCCTCGCAGCCGGACTGATCGGCGAGGCTGCGGCACGGGGCGCTTCGGTACTTGCCCGGTACCCGGGGATGCTCGACGATGAGTACGGCACCTACTTCAAGATGGCCCGCATCTTCGCCAGGGTTATCGGCAGCCCTGCTCTGATTCGGGAGTTGACAAGGGTCGGCATGCGCTCCCAGCCACTGATGGAGTGGGCGCTGCGGGTCATGGCCAACCTCCTCCGCGACGGTGAGGTTGGCTATTCCGAGACCGCCTACAGGGCACTGGCTGCAGCCGTTCGGATGGTGCCGGACAGGTACGCCCGGATACCACCACAGGCCCCCTCAACCGCGTCTGATTTCTCACCGCCTGAGGCCCGGGTCGGGTGATGCCGCACGGTCCGGTGCCTGAGCGGGGAGAATGTCCCTCGTGACCGGATCTGAAACCACCGGCGGAGCCGCCTGGTCGAACCTTGAACGACACCGCGACCAACTGGTCGGCGGATCACTCCGTGACCTGTTCGCAGCCGACCCGGAACGCGGCGAAAGGCTGACGGTCAGCGTGGGCGATCTGTGGGTCGACTACTCAAAACACCCGGTCACCGACGAGACCATCTCCCTGCTTGTCGACCTGGCTGCACAGCGGGACGTTCCCGGTTTCATCGGGCGGATGCTGTCGGGTGAACGGGTCAACACGACCGAGGACAGGCCGGCCCTCCATACCGCGCTACGTGCACCTGCCGACACGGCCATCGTTGTCGATGGAACCGACGTGGTGCCCGGCGTCGAAGAAACCCTTGGTCGGATGGCTGATGTCGCCGTACGCCTGCGAAGTGGTCACATGTCGGGTGCCACCGGCAGGCCGATCACCGCCATGGTGAGCCTTGGTATCGGTGGTTCACACCTGGGACCGGTCATGGCGACAGAAGCACTGGCCCACCTTGCCCACCCAGGACTCGACATCCGCTTCGCGTCGAATCTTGACGGTGCCGAGATGGATCGGGCCCTCGATGGTCTGGACCCGGCCACAACGCTCATCCTGATCTGTTCCAAGACCTTCACCACTGCCGAGACGATGATCGCGGCCGAGACCGCCCGGGCATGGCTTGTCGATGGGGTTGGCAGCGACGTGTCTGCCCACATGGCCGCCGCCACAGCCGCAACAGGTCTTGCAGCAGGCTTCGGTGTCAGCCCCGAACTCACCTTTCATGTCCCTGTCTGGGTTGGGGGCCGCTTCTCACTGCCGTCAGCGGTCGGCCTGAGCGTGATGGCATCTGTCGGCCCTGAGGCCTTTGCCGAAATGCTCGCCGGGATGAGGGTCGTAGACGAACACCTTGCCTCGTCCACCCCGGACTCGAACGGACCGATGCTGCTCGGCCTGCTCGATGTCTGGCACCGGTCGTTCCTGGGGGCATCGTCGCTGGCGGTGGTTCCCTACAGCAGCCAACTCGGCGGGTTCCCCCCGTGGCTCCAGCAGGTCTCGATGGAGAGCCTCGGCAAGCGGGCCGGCACCGACGGCGGCCTCGTCGCTGGGCAGACTGGTCCGGTGGTCTGGGGTGCCCCCGGCACAGACGGCCAGCATGCCTTCTTCCAGATGCTCCACCAGGGCACCGAGGCGGTTCCGTGCGACCTGATCGGCTTCGCACGCCCACTCGCCGACCCGCGCCTCGCTCACCATGACGCCCTGATGGCGAACCTGTTCGCCCAGGCCGAGGCACTGGCCTTCGGCTTGACCGCCGACGAGGCTGCCGCCACCGGAGTACCGCCTGACCTGGTGGCCCACCGCTCCTTCCCGGGTGGCCGACCCAGCACCACGATCCTGGCTCCTGAGTTGACGCCGTCGGTTCTGGGTCAGTTGGTTGCCCTCTACGAGCACCGCACCGTGGTCGCCGGTGCCGTCTGGGGGATCAACCCGTTCGACCAGTGGGGTGTCGAGTTGGGCAAGTCCCTCGCTGTGCGTATCACCGCTGAACTTGATGCCGACGAGGGCCGTCTGGCACATGACTCCTCGACGAACTCGCTGATCAGGCGCTACCTGAAACTGCGGGGACGCCCCGGCTGACCGACCCCGACCATTCGCTCCTCAGGCGAGGTCGGATGCCACCGCCACAGCAGCCTCGGCGGCGATGGAGATCGTCTCGTCGACCACAGCCTCGGAGTGGGCGAGGCTCGGGAACAGGGCCTCGTAGGCGCCAGGCGCCCACGCCACCCCCCTGTCCAGGAGGGCGTGAAAGACCTTCGGGTACACACCGTTGTCGGCCAGACGTGAGGCCTCGTCGAAGTCGGTGGGTTCCACATCGCCGAAGAACACACCCAGCAGCGACCCCAGGCGCGGCATGACACAGGCCAGCCCGGCCCCGGTGAACCCCGCAGCGAGACCGTCGGCGAGACTCTGGGAGGTGCTGGTCAGGCGGTCGTATGCGTCCTGGTCGAGCAGGTCGAGGGTGGCACGGCCGGCTGCCATGGCGAGGGGATTGCCGGAAAGGGTGCCTGCCTGATAGACGCCGCCCAGGGGTGCAAGGTTCGACATGAGGTCGGTAGAGCCACCGAAGGCCCCGACAGGCAGGCCACCCCCGATGACCTTGCCGAAACACCAGAGGTCGGGGGTGACACCCAGGTGGTCGGCGGCACCACCGCGAGACAGCCTGAAACCGGTGATCACCTCGTCGAAGATGAGCAGGGCACCCGCTGCGTCGCACGCTGAACGGAGCCCCTCGAGAAATCCGGGAGCAGGTGCCACGAGGCCCATGTTTGCCGCCACCGGCTCGACGATGACTGCTGCCACGGTGTCGTCCAGATCGGGAACGACGTTGTACGGGGCGACCACCGTGTCGGCCACCGCTCCGGCGGTCACGCCGTCGCACCCCGTGAGACCCTGGTTCGCCACACCGCTTCCTCCCGCCGCAAGCAGGGCGTCGGAGTGGCCGTGGTAGCAGCCGGCAAACTTTACGATCCTGGATCGGCCCGTGGCCCCACGCGCCAGCCTGATGGCCGACATGGTGGCCTCGGTACCGCTGGACACAAACCGAACTGACTCCATCCCGGCGATGCGGTCAACGACCATCTCGGCCAGGATGACCTCGGCCTCGGTCGGTGCACCAAAGCTGGTTCCGTCGCCTGCCGCAACGGCCACTGCCTCTACGACGGCCGGGTGGGCGTGGCCCAGGATGCCGGGACCATATGACTGCACGTAGTCGATGTAGCGGCGGCCCTCGGAGTCCCAGACGTAGGGCCCTTCACCCCGCTCCACGAAGTACGGGGTTCCGCCGACCGAGCCGAATGCCCGAACGGGTGAGTTGACCCCGCCAGGAATGACCCGCTGAGCGCGTCGGAAGAGCGCTTCGTTCGAACCGGTCATGACCCGATCAGCTGTGCTGCCCTACGTGCCAGGTAGGTAAGGATGAAATCGGCGCCGGCCCGCTTGATGGCCAACAGGTGCTCCATTGCGACGGCGTCGCCGTCGATCCAGCCGTTGGCTGCAGCCGCCTCGACCATCGCGTACTCGCCGCTGACGTGGTAGGCGGCGAGGGGTACGTCCACCTCGTCTCTCACCCGGGCGACAACGTCCAGATATGCCAACGCCGGCTTGACCATGACCATGTCGGCCCCCTCGGCCAGGTCGGCGCGTATCTCAGACAGGGCTTCGCGGGCGTTGGGTGGGTCCTGCTGGTACCCGCGCCGGTCGCCGCCGTCGGCTATCTCGACGTCAACTGCATCGCGGAACGGTCCGTACAGGGCCGAGGCGTACTTGGCCGCATAGGCCAGTATCGAGACCTGATCGTTGCCAGAAGAGTCGAGTGCGGAGCGGATGGCCGCCACCTGGCCGTCCATCATCCCTGAGGGGGCACAGACGTCTGCACCTGCGTCGGCCTGGGCAACGGCGACCTGCTGGTAGAGCTCAAGGGTGGCATCGTTGTCGACGGTGCCGTCATCTGCGACGACACCGCAGTGGCCGTGGTCGGTGTACTCGTCGACGCACAGGTCGGCCAGGAGCACCATGTCGTCGCCAACGTCGTCGCGGAGGTCGCGGAGTGCGACCTGGACGACACCGTCGGGGTTCCAGGCCTCTGACCCGACCGGGTCCTTGCTCAGTGGAATCCCGAACAGGATCACGGCGGGAATCCCCATGTCTCTCAGCTCGGCCACCTCGCCGCGGAGGCTTGAACGGGAGTGCTGCACGACCCCGGGGAGGGATGAGATGGGAACAGGGTCGGCTATGCCCTCCCGAACGAACAGCGGTGCCACCAGATCGTCTACACACAGGCGGGTCTCGGCGACCAGCCTCCTCATGGCGGCGGTACGCCGAAGGCGACGGGGCCTCTGTTCGGGAAAGGTCACCGTAGGAGCCTACGAAGGTCTGCTCAGGACCCGGACAGCGTGCATGCGGCGGCGACCAGACCTGCAAGCGAGCAGGGGTCCGCCTCGGTGACCCGGAAGCCCATGTCCCGGGCGGCCGCGGCACTGATCGGACCGATACAGACGGCATCGGGTGGCATCGATCGGCCTACAAGGTCGACGTAGCGGCGCACGGTCGACTCCGAGGTGAATGTGACGGCGTCCGCACCACGGGCCCTTGCCACCAGGTCGGGATCGGCGTGGGGCGCCACGTTGCGATAGGCAGCCACAACGTCGACCTCCCAGCCGGCGGCCCGCAGCCCATCGGGCAGGACGGGCCTTGCGACCTCGGCCCTGGCCACCAGCACACGACCTCCCGAAGGAGGCGCTGGAAATGCACCGAGGAGGGCCTCGGCTACCGACGGTTCCGGAACCAGGTCGACGACCATGCCCGCCTCGAGAAGCGGAGCCGCCGTCCTGGGTCCGATTGCCGCAAACCGGGGGCAGTCGCTACCTCCAGGAGTTGGGTCCTGGGATGAGATCGCGTCAACCAGGCGGTGGGATCCGTTCGGCGAGGTCACGACGACCCAGTCATAGGTTCTGAGACCCCTCACCGCCGCCTCAAGCGCTGCCCCCCCGTCTGCCGGATCGGTGATGGCGATCACCGGCAACTCAACAACCGTGGCACCCAGTTCGACCAGCGCGGCCGTGAGGGTGGCGGCCTGGTCGGTCGCCCTGGTTACTACGAACGTGGCGCCTGAAAGTGGCCTGTTCACGACCGTGCCATCAACTCGGCACCGCCACGCTCGTCGAGCAGGTATCTGGCTATGGCATGACCTATGGCCACACCGTCGGTGCCGGTGCGTTCCTCCCTTACGAGGACCGCTCCGTCGGGTGATGCGATTGCGCCGGTCACCGTGAGGGCCGATCCGAGGGGATCGTCGACAGCCGGACGAGCGTGTGCAGCTACAGGAAGGTCACAACCGGTGCCCAGTTCCACCAGGAAGGCCCTCTCGGCCTCGACCGCCCGCCGGGCGGCCGGGTCATCCATGCCTTCAAGTGCCTGGAGCAGTTCGAAATCGGTCCGACATTCGACCGCCAGCGCCCCCTGGCCCACCTGGGGTAGGAGAACCTCCGGTTCCAGGGGGTCCACGATCTCTGGACACAGGCCCAGCCGGTCAAGGGCAGCCTTGGCCATGACGGCAGCGTCGACCTCCCGGGCCTTGTCCAGACGAGTGCCTATGTTGCCCCGTAGGCCAGTGAACCGCAGGTCGGGTCGATGGTTGGCGAGGTGGGCCCGGCGACGGATGGATCCCGTGGCAACGGTGGCCCCCTCGGGAAGGCTGGTAAGGCGACAGCCCACCAGAACGTCACGCGGGTCTGCACGCTCAGGCACCGCTGCCAGCGCCAAGCCGTCCGTCTGGCCGCCGGGTAGGTCCTTTGCAGAGTGCACGGCAAGGTCGGCGCGGCCGTCGAGGACCGCCGCCTGGACCTCTTTCACGAACACTCCGAGACCACCCATCTGCTCCAGGGGAGTTGTCTGATCGCGATCTCCGGTGGTTTCCACGGTGACGATCTCGACCTCGACACCTGGAAGGGTCCGGGTCAGCAGGGAGGACACGCGGTTGGCCTGCCACAGGGCCAGGGCACTGCCCCGGGTAGCCACCCGGATGCGCATGGCTGTTCGCCTCGGCCTAGAGGTCGAAGAGGTCGCGCATTGCCTCAGCCAGGCGCTCGCCACGTGCCGTACCCGCGGCGTCTTTCATGCGAACCGTGGGCTCGTGCAGCAACTTTCCGACTATGCCGACCGCCAGTGCCTCGACGGCGGCCCGCTGGCGGTCGTCCAGTTCGCCGAGTCGGTTGGCCAGCCTCTCCAGTTCGCCGGCACGGACCTCTTCGGCCCGACCATGCAGTTGGGCAATGAGCGGAGCAACCAGCCGGGCGGTGGACTCGTCGACATACCGGTTCAACTCGACGTCGACAATGGCCTCGACAGCGGTGATCTCACGCCGACGTTCGCTGATTCCGATGTCGGCGAAGGCGCGCAGGTCGTCCATGTCGAGAAGGGTCACGCCATCAAGGTCACCGGCCGCCGGGTCGACGTCGCGGGGAACCGCAATATCGACGATTAGGAGGTCACGGCCGTTTCGGCTGCCGACGACGCCGTCGATGTCACCGTGTTCGAGGATTACCGATGATGCACCCGTCGAGGTGAGGAGCACGTCGACCTCTGCAATATGTCGTGGAAGTTCCTCGAGCCGCACCGCCGTTCCCCCGAGCCTGGTGGCAACCTCGACGGCCCGCTCCCAGGTGCGGTTGGCCACGAGAATCTCGGACACGCCGCCACCGTGCAGAGCCCTTGCCATGCCCTCGCCCATTTCGCCGGCACCGACAACCAGGACCCTCCGGCCGGTGAGGCCTCCGAGGCGTTCGCCGGCCATCGCCACGGCTGCCTGTGAGACCGACGTGATACTGCGGGAGATCGCTGTCTCGGTCCGTACCCGCTTGCCGACCTCGAGGGCATGCCTGAACATGGGGTTCAACACAGGGCCAACCGCACCTTCGTCGGCAGCCACCTCCCACGACGTGCGGACCTGACCCAGGATCTCGTGTTCGCCGAGCACGGCCGAGTCCAGCCCGGAGGCGACAGCAAAGAGATGCCGAACGGCGTCGGCGTCGTAGAGACCGGTCAGATGGTCCGAGAACTCCTCAGGGGCGAGATGTGAGATCTCGGCGAAGAAGTTACGGATGTCCTGGTAGCCGCCGTGGAACTTCTCTGCGAAGGCGTAGACCTCGATTCGATTGCACGTCGAGAGCAGCACCGCCTCGGTGACGTGCTCACGTGAGACCAGATCTGCGAGTGCCTTGGGAAGCAACGAAGACGGAACCGTCATCCGCTCGAGCAGGTCAAGTGGCACTGTGCGGTGGTTCAGCCCAACGACCACTACCGACACGACTAGGTGCTCCTGTTTCTCGACTACCGGTCGAATCGGGGACGACGGCCCCCAGCATTCCCGAATAGACCCCCTGGTGCCAACCCCCCGGGGTCATCCCCTCGGATAACTGTCATCCGGCAGCCTGCTCGCGAGCCTCGCTCGAGGTTCGAACGTGCTCGTAATAGCCAAGGATCTGCAGTTCGGTTGCAAGGTCGACCTTGCGCAGCTGGACCTCGGGAGGGACTGAGACCACGGCCGGTGCGAAGTTGAGTATGGACCGCAGGCCTGCCCCCACGAGGCGGTCGACGGCCTCCTGGGCGGCATGGGCCGGTGTGGCGACGATGCCCAGCCGGCAGCCTGTGGCGCACACCACCTCGTCCATGTGGTCGACGTGTGTGATCGACACTCCGGAGATCACTCGACCCTCGAGTGAACGGTCGGAGTCGACAATGGCAACCACCGGGAATCCACCGGCCATGAAGCCGTCGTACCTGCTGAGGGCCCTACCGAGATTTCCGGCACCAACAATGACCACTGGTGTCAGCGAACCACCGAGTGCTCCACCTATCTCGGCAAGCAGGCGATCGACGTCGTAGCCCACCCCACGCTTGCCGTAGGCCCCCAGGTGGGAGAGGTCCTTGCGCACCTTTGCGGCGTTGACTCCCGCCAGGTCGGCGAGTTGGCGGGATGAGACGGTGCCGATGCCCTCGTCGGCCATCTCGACGAGGCTCCGCATGTAGACGGGCAGGCGTGCGAGGGTCGCTTCGGGGATGGGAGAGGAGGATCCCTCGGGTTGAACAACGCCCATCTCGGCTATGGGGAGGTCTCGGTCGGGTGTGCTGCCGCCGGCTGCCATGGCCCAACGCTAGGCGCTTGTGCGCTCCTTCACAGGTCACCTCCTGGCGGGTTCGGCCCATGCCCACCGGTGCAGGATGGCGGATTGCCGCGAAGGGCCGTACCGTGCGCCTGCGTGAGCATCCAGATCGCCCTCGCCTCCGCAGCCACGCTCATCTCGCTGGGCTTCACAGCCACTGTCCTGGAACGCTGGCTGGACAGGCACAGGCCCCAGGACATGGCATGGACCGTGGCACTCATGTTGTTCAGCCTGGGTGCCGGCTCGATGTGGCTCGGCGCATCCGTGGGCTGGTCGGCAGGACCGTTCCGGGCCTTCTACATATTCGGAGCCGTCCTCAACGTTCCGATTCTGGCGTTGGGAACCGTCTACCTGATGATGCCGCGGCCGAAAGCTGATCGGATTGCCCTTGTCACAGTCGTGGCCTGTGCCTTCGGCGCCGGGATCGTGTTGATGGCACCCACCACCGGCACGTTCATCGCCGACGAACTGCCACAGGGCAGCGAGGTGTTCGGAGCCGGACCGAGAATCGCAGCGGCTCTGGCATCGTCGCTCGGGGCGCTGGTCGTGGTCGGGGGTTCAGTCTGGTCGGCGACCCGCCTCTTCCGCACCGGAGGGGCATCTGCCGTCAGGGGCGGCACGGGGAATGTGTTGATCGCGCTGGGTGCCGTAACGCTCAGCCTCGGTGGGCTCCTCAACTCGGTCGTCGACGAGATGACCGGCTTCTCTATTTCGGTGGTAATCGGCATTGCCCTCATCTTCGCCGGGGCGCTCACGGCGACAAGCGCCGGCAATGTGCCAGCCGACAACTAGTCGAGCAGCAGTACGAACTGGACGACTGCGGCACCCAGGATGGCGGCAAGCAGGATCGCCGTGACGATTGTCGTTCCGAACCGCATCAGACTGGTTCGCTCCTTCCGAGTTCGACCCGGGTGACAGAATCCGAGTCGTCACCGGTCGGCGCCAGCACGAGGGAATCACCTGCCGACACGCCCAGGTCAACCGCAGCAGACGCCCGGTCGACGACGAGGGTCGCCAACCCGTAGGAATCCACCAGCAACCCGAGGCCCCCAGCGGGCACCTCGTCGAAGGCGAAAACCCTCACGACCGGCCTTGCCGTTCCGGCGCTTCGGACCTGACACCGGCCGCCTATCTGACCGACAACGTCGCCGAGTTCGTCGGGACCCACATTCAGTTGGACATTGCCGAACCGGTCCACCCAGAGAACCTCTGCGTGCAGGCCGTCGTCCTCGACTGCAGCGACCGGCATAACACCCGGGAGCAGTGTTGACGGATCCACCTCTTCGCCGAACTCGCCAAGCTCCACACCGTTGGCCAGGTGTGCTGCGACGGGTGCGAACAGGTCACGACCGGCAAAGGTGGGGCCGGGAGCGGGCAGGTGGTATTCGGTGCTGGTCAGCGAAACCGCCCTTGAAGCACCGCCGACGAGCGCCACAGCTGGTGCCAGGAGACCGTTGTCGGGTCCGATGAGCACGGACTCGCCGTCACCTACCTCCACGGCAACGGCACGCCGGGAGGTTGCCACGCCCGGATCAACGACGGCGAGGACGACCCCCGGGCACAGGTACTGGGCGCTTCGGGCCAGCGTGAGACCACCAGCACGGACGTCGTGCGCGGGGATGCCATGCGTGACGTCGACAATTGCCAGGTGTGGTGCGATGCTCCGGACCACGGAGTGGACCACGCCGACGAACTCGTCGTCGGTCCCGTAGTCGGAAAGAAACGAGAGGGTGTCGTAGCGGCGACCCACCCTCAGGTACCTCCCAGTTCCCGGGATCGTTCGCTGGCGGCCGATACCACCGCTGCGACCAGCCCTGAGAAGTCAGCCGCCTCGAACACGGCGATGCCTGCAGCGGTCGTCCCACCCTTGGATGTGACGTTCTGGCGCAGCACCGACGGCGGGGCATCGGACCTACGTAGCAGGGTTGTCGCACCCGTCAGCATCTGTTCAGTGAGCGCCGTGGCGGTCTCATGTGGAAGGCCCTCGGCGACACCGGCATCGATGAGGGCTTCGGCCAGCAGGAACAGGTAGGCGGGTCCCGACCCGGAGAGCCCGGTGACGGCATCCATCATCGGCTCATCCACGACCACGACCGTTCCGACGGCCGAAAGAACCTCTGATGCCCAACGGAGGTCCTCGTCACCGGCGTTCTTGCCGGCTGCGACTGCCGCAGCACCCTCGCCGACCAGCGACGGGGTGTTGGGCATTGCACGCACCACGGCTGCTCCGGCGCCTAGGCCCTCTTCGAGGGTGTCCAGACGGACGCCTGCTGCAATCGAGAGAACCCTGCCCACGCCAGCCGCAGTGAGCGCGGCACACACCGCCGCCACGATGTGTGGCTTGACGGCGATCAGGGCATCAACGCCGTTCAGTGGCTCTGCGCCACAGGTCAGCCCAGGGACAGACGACTCCAGTTCGATTCGGCGGTCGACATCGGGTTCCACGACGTGGATCTCGCCGGCTGTGGCCCATCCCGATGCCACGAGGCCCCCCACGAGGGCCTCACCCATCTGGCCACCACCTATCACCTGCAGGCGCATCGTCACGGGGTGGAACCTAACCGCTGAGTGTCGGCTGCCCGCCGCCGTTTCGGGGAACAAGGGTGCGGGTCAGCGTGGCGATGACGCTGACGACGAAGAGCGCCAGTCCCGAGACGACCAGAACGCTCCCGGTTGACCAGTAGGCGAGGGCCATGGTCACACCGATGGGTCCCACTGTCTGCCCGACGCGAACTGCACCCACCCATGCCGCCAGGACCGCTGCCCTGAGGTGCTCTGGCGCCTCGTCGGCGACAAGGTCCTGCATGGTCGGGATGGTCAGCCCCTCGGCCAGGCCGTACAGAGCCGCGGCTACTACGAGAACCCAGAGCGACGCCACACCCATGATCACGAAGGTTCCTGCGAACACGAACATCCCCGTGTAGACCAGCCAACCACCATGGACCCTGGCACGGGCTCTGGCGACCAGCAACGAGGACACGGTCGAGGAGAGTGCCGGGACCGCAGCGACGAGGCCCCGCTGGGTCGGGCCCAGGCCGAACTTCTGGTCCATGTGGATGGGCATGAGAGAGAGGAAGAGGCCAAAGATGAGGAGGAACACGATGGCGCCCAGCACGATCACCGTACCTGTGACCGGGCGGCGGATTTCTACAAGGGCCGCCCTGACCTGGTCGCGCACCTTCCCGGACTGGACCGGTTGGTCGGCCACGAGGTGGAGTCCCACAAGGCCGGCCACCACGAGCGGTATCGCGTAGGAGACAAACATCCAGCGCCAGCCGAACAGGTCCGTGATGCCGCCACCGAGTACCGGGTAGACGGCCACCGCAACCGTGATGACCGCCGAGTTCTGACCAATCAGTGCTGCCCGGTCCAGGCCATCCCAGTGGTCGACGATCAGCACCACAGCCAGGTTGATGAGGCCGGCTGCCCCGACACCCTGAGCTATCCGTGCCGCCAGCAACCACCCGAGGGTTGGGCTGAATCCGGCCGCCAGGCCGAACACACCGAAGATGATCAGGCAGGGCAGGAGAATCCGACGCCGGCCGTACCGGTCGGCCAGGAAGCCGACTGCGGGTGCCACGACGATCCCCGGTATCGCCCCTGCGGCGACAACCAGACCTGCCCGACTGATGGGATGGCCCAGGTCTCTCAGGATCTCGGGTGTCGAACTCACGAGTACCGAGTTGCTGAGCAGCCCGCTTGCGGTAATCGCAAACACGAGAAGCCTCGAGGGCCGCATGTGGCTCATTCGCCCAACCTATGCCTGTCTGGATGACAGTCTCCAACCCTGCAGCCGGGCACCTGTCACACACCTCCGCCGCAGGCGTGAGCCCGACGGCCTCTTCACCGGTGAACTCACTTCCCCGATCGAACCCCGGTGGTCGGCCGCCGGGCTCGCTGGTCAGCGTAGACTGAAACTACATGAAATACAACAATAGTCGAACTTCAGCCGGTGGGGCGCAGCGCGCCTGTTCGCATCGATGTGGGAGCCGGCAGCCAACGGTCAGGTGCAGTCGACGAGGGAGCGGAAGGAAAGGTCGTCGCAGATCCGGTGCAGTCGCGATGCAGTGGCCGACCAGGTGTAGGACCACGACCGCTCGGCTGCAGCGGCGGCCATCTCGGTGGCCGAGGCCGGGTCTTCGAGCAGTGCTGCCACGTGGCTGGCGTAGTCGGCGGGTTCGCGACCCTCGACCAGGTAGCCGGTGCGACCGTGGTCAACCAACGTCCGAAGGCCGCCCACGGCAGCGGCGACCACCGGAATGCCACAGGCTGCGGCTTCAAGGGCAACGAGGCCGAACGACTCGGAGCGGCTCGGCATGACGAGGACATCTGCCGCCCTGTACCAGGTGGAAAGGCTGTGATGGGGTTGTGGCTGCACGAAGTGCACGCGGTCGGTCAGTCCGAGGTCGCCGACGAGACATCTGATCCTGCGCTCCTCGGCGGGCCCCTCGCGGCCACTTGCGCCACCCACCACGACCAGGCGGGCATCGCTGCGATCGAGCTCGGCGAGCGTGCAGACAGCCACGTCAACACCCTTGAGCGGCTGGATGCGTCCAACGAACAACAGGACCGGTCCGGGACCCAGACCAACAGCATCGCGGGCCCCACCCTGGAATCCGGGGCTGAAAAAGGCGTGGTCGACACCGGGAGGTACGACCTCGATTCGGGAGGGATCGGCACCATAGAGGTTGACCAGCTGGTGGACCTCTTCTTCGCTGTTGGCCAGGATCACGTCGGAACATGCGATGACCTCGGCTTCGGCGTCGAGGCGTCGCTGAGGCTCCGAATCGCCGGTCTCGGCCTTGACGCGGGCAAGGGTGTGGAAGACCGTGGTGAGGGGAAGCTCCAGCTCGTGCTTGAGCCGGTGCCCGGCAACTCCGCTCAGCCAGTAGTTGGCGAGCAGGCCGTCGAATCCGTTTCCATCAAGCTCAGCAGCGACGAGCCGTTCGGCGACCTGATCGGCGAACTCGTCGACCACACCGGGCAGTTCCTCCTTGGCCAGGTCGAACGGTCCCGCCTCGACGTGGACCACCGTTACGCCGGGTTCCACCTCGACGGTCTCGGGTGGCGTCGGGTCGGACCTGCGAACGAACACTGTCGCCTCGCCACCCGCCTGGGCGAGAGCTGAGACGAGCTCGCGCACGTACACGTTCATGCCGCCTCCGTCGCCTGAGCCGGGTTGAACGAGTGGGGACGTGTGAAGTGAGAGGACCGCTATTCGACGCATGGTTCAGCCCCCCGACACGGGAGGGAGGATGGCCACCTCGTCGGATTCGGTGACGGGGTCAGCCGCTACAGCAGGCTCGCCGTTCAGCCAGATTCCACATGTTTCCAGTTGGCTGGCGAACGTGGGCCCGTACAGGCTGCGTGCAGCGTCGACGATCTCGCCGACCGTGGAGCCCGACATTTCGGTCCGACCGGTACCCGCGGCCACGCGGGCCGAGGCGAACAAGCGCAGTACTGCCATCCGGTAAGTGTAGGGAGGTCATAGCCGAGGTCCCGAAGTCGGGCGAACGGGCGGGTACCGTCAACCCTCGTGACAAGCCTCCTCCTGGTCCGCCACGGCCAGTCCGAGTGGAATGCGGTCGGGCGCTGGCAGGGCCGGGCCGACCCGCCGCTCACCGACCTCGGCCGAGACAACGCTGTTCTGGCCGGGCGCTCAAAACATCTCGGGGTCTTTGACGCAGTTGTCTCATCGCCCCTTGAACGGGCACTTGACACTGCGGTGACCCTGGCTGATGCGATTGGCGTCGGACCCGTTCTCAGTGACGCTGACCTGATGGAACGTGATGCCGGGCCCTGGCAGGGACTTACCCGGGATGAGATTGAGGCAGGGTGGCCGGGGATGCTCGACTCGGGCCACCGACCCGACGGATACGAACACGACGACACCCTGTTGATCCGGATCACTGCCTCCCTCTCCCGGCTCGAGGCAAGGGCCGGTGACGGCACGGTTCTGGTGGTCACACACGCCGGCGTCATCTACGCCCTGGAGGCTGCCTGTGACGAACCGTGGGAACGGATGTCGAACCTGGGTGGGCGTTGGCTGGATTTCAGTGACGGCCAGGTGTCGTTGGGCCCGCGGGTTGAACTTGTGGAGGATGCACCGGTTCCGGACCTCCTCTGAGAGTGCCCTCAGGCCTCGGTGTCCCCGAGTCCGGCGATCATCTCATCGGCAACATCGAGGTTGCCGGAGTCGACCTGGTCCATCGCCGCCTCGATCACGGCCATGTCGGACTCAAGCCCGCTCAACTCGACCTCTTCCTCAGGTACCTCGGCCGCCGGAACATCGGGCTCAGCGCCGGACACAGGTTCTTCGATGATGGCCGGATCTGTCACGGCGGCGAGGGTACCGTCGCCGGATGCCCTCGCCGCTGATCCTGCTACCTCCCTCCGAGGGAAAGGCCGCCGGTGGCGACGGTGCTCCATGGAACGAGGCCGGCCAGTCCTTTCCCGAACTGGCCGCTCCGCGTGAAGAGGTAGTCGCTGCGCTCGCCCGAGCAATGAAGGGATCGGTCGATGCACGGTCGAAGATCCTCGGTATCGGTGCTGCCAGGACGGCTGAGGCGACGGCCGCCAACCTGACCGTCGGGTCGGCGCCCACCCTTCCGGCGATCGGTCGCTACACCGGTGTTCTCTACGACGCGCTCGACTACCCGTCTCTCCCGGCGCCACTTCAACGTCGGGTCGACATGCAGGTGATCATCTTCTCGGGTCTCTGGGGTGTGGTTCGACCTACGGATCCGATTCCCGACTACAAGCTCAAGATGGGAGCCTCGCTGCCGGGCTTCGGTAAGCCGGCCCGCTTCTGGAAACCGATACTGACCAACCAGCTGGCCGATACCGAGGTGGTCTGGGACCTCCTTCCCAACGAACACTCGGCTGCGTGGGATCCGGCCGTGGTGCGTCGACGCATGAGGGTCCGGTTCCTGGACGACATGGAGAGAGATGGCGAGCGTCGCCTGGTGGCGGTGTCGCACTGGAACAAGCTCCTGAAGGGATCGCTCGTCCGGTTCGTGGTTGGGGTGCAGGCTGACGATCCCGGACAACTCGTGGACTTCGAGCACCCCGAGGGCTACGTGTACGACCCGTCTCTCACGGTCACCTCGGGTAGGACCACCGACGTGGCCCTTGTGGCACGTAGGTAGGAGTTACCCGCAGGCTCGGGACCCACGCTCAACTGCCGAGCACCCGGTCCAGGTAGTCGTTGGCAAAGCGGCCGGTTGGATCCAGGCGCCTGCGGGCCGCCTGGAACCTGTACCACTGCGGATAGCGACCGCCCAGGGAATCCGAGGTCTGAAAGTGCAGCTTGCCCCAGTGGGGTCGGCCGCCGTAGTCGTCCATGATCTGCTCGACTCCCCTGAAATAGTCCTCGTAGGGGGTACGTCTGAACACATGCACGGCGATGTAGGCGGTGGGACGACCAAATGAGGTGCTGAGCGGAATCTGGTCTGGACCCAGAATCCGGTACTCGATCGGGAAGCTGATTGGGCGCCCGAGGTTCTGTACAAGGTCCATCACCCGACGGAGCGCCTCGATGCCGTACTCGGCGGGCACCCCGTACTCCATTTCGTAGAAGCGCACGCGGCGGGGGCTGGCGAAGACCTCGTAACTGGTGGTCAGGTACTCGGCCCGATCACCTTCGGATGCCACGAGACCGTTCAGGCGGGGAATCAGCGACGGTGCCATCCGGCCAATGTGGTTGAAGGCACCAAAGGCGGCGTTCTCCATGAGTTCCTTGTTCTTGAAGCGCTTCCACCGGCGGCGCAGTGCGTGCCGACGGTTCCTCGGAGGTGGTGGTGCGTCGGTCGTGCGGGTGTTGCGCTTGCGCATTGCAAGGTCGGTGTGGGGCATCCAGAAGAACTCGATGTGGTCGGTGGCCGCCGCCATCTCGTCAAACGAGTCGAGCACCTCGTCTGCGGGGAGGACCTCTTCAACAGCGTGCAGGTTGAAGGCCGGGACACACTGGAGGGTCACCTCGGTGACGATGCCGAGGGCTCCCAGCCCCACCCGGGCAACCTCGAGGAGGTCAGGATCGTCGTTCGGGCCGAGCACGACGACGGTTCCGTCACCTGCCACGAGCCGCATGCCGACCACACCTGCGGCGACACTGGAGAAACCCAGCCCGGTGCCGTGAGTTGACGTGGAGGTGGCACCGGCAACCGACTGGTAGGCGATGTCGCCCAGGTTCGGCATGGCGAGTCCGGCAGCGTGGAGCTGGGGGTTCAGGTTGAACAACCTGGCTCCGGCCTCGACCCTCACCTGGCCGGTGTCGTGGTCGATCCCGACCACGGCTCCCATGTTGTCGAGCGTGACGAGCACGTCGTCGGTCCTGGCAATGGCTGTAAATGAATGACCCGCACCGACCACCTTGACCCGGCGGCCATCGGCTGCGGTAGCCCTCACCAGTGCGACGACATCTGCCTCACTTCGGGGGCGTTCGATCCTTACCGGGGTGGAACGCTGGTTGCCGGCCCAGTTTCTCCATGATCCGTCGGAGCTGATGCCGCTCACTGGCTCACCACCCCCTCAGGTCCACAGGCCATGTCTCGACAACCTCAGCGTCGCCGCCTGAGTTGATGTCGTCAACCAGGTGGATGTGGTCGTGCTTGGAGATCGTGGGGTCGATGTGGGCGGGGCGCAGGCCAACCCTCTCACCCACGGCCCAGTTGCCTCCCACGACGGTGGTGTGTTCATCGGCGCAGAAGAGCACCCTGCCACCTCCCTGAAGCCCGGGAGGCCCGCTGTCCATGGCAAGCGCCTTCAGCCCGGCGTCGAGCACGGCGTGTCCCCCGGCTCCCACCGAGACAACGGTGCCGGACACGATGAGACCCTCTTCGAAGGGCAGGCCGAGGCGTGCATAGTCGCCGTCCATCAGCACGTATGAGCCGGCCTGCAGTTCGGTGACCGTGTCGTTGCAGTCGAACGAACCGGTGCCTCCACCTGAGACCACCTCGCCACCCACCTGCCTATGAGCCGATTTCAGGATCGCCATGGCCCTGGCCACACCGGCCTCACGGTTGTCCCTGTCGGCCTCGTGCATCATGTGGCCCTCGTAACCCATCACCCCGCGGACGTGGAGGCCTGCCCGTCTGGCAGCATCGGCAATGGAGCCCGCCTCGTCGGGTTGGCACCCACAGCGCGGCATTCCGACATCGATGTCGACCAGCACCTCGGTGATTCCGGCAGCCAAGGCAGCAGCGACGGTCTCGTGTGAGTCGACAGCTACCGTGATCCGGGCCCGCCCGGCAGTGACGTGGGCTGCGAGTGCCGCCAGGCGGATGGTGTCCACCACCTCGTTGGCGAGCAGGAGGTCGTCGCCGAGGCCGGCGGCGACCATGCCCTCGACCTCACGGGTGGTGGCACAACAAAAGGTCGAATGACCCGCTCCCTTGAGTACTGCTGCCAGAGACGTGCACTTGAACGCCTTCATGTGTGGCCGCAGGGCCGGGCCGGGCCGACTGGCAGCCATGTTCGCCACGTTGCGCTCCAGCACGCCCGCATCTGCGAGCAGGGCCGGCGTTGCCAGGTCGCCCGCCTTCACTGGAGCCCCAGCGTCCTGTCGCGCACCCATCGCTGAACTCCCTGGGGAACCACGCCACGGGTGAACCACCTCAGGCGGGCATCGCGTCCGACCGGCCGTCGGGTGGGCAACCGGCGGGAATCGAAGGCAGTGGCCACCACACGGGCGACGTCAACCGGGTCTCCCCCACGTTCCAGTTGACGCCGGTCGGCCTCGGTCATGGCCTCGTGCATCAGATGATACGGGCCATCCTCTGAACCAAAGGAGGTTCCGGCCCGGTTCAGGTCGGTGCCGAAGGCTCCGGGCTCAACGAGCACAAGGCCGATGCCGTTCGGTGCCGTTTCAAAGGCGAGCGATTCCACCCACCCCTCGACAGCCCACTTGGTGGCGGCATACGCAGCCCAGGTCGGCTCACCGACAAGGGCCGATGAACTCGACACGAACACGATCCGTCCGCCGTGCGGTCGCATGCACGCCAGGGCCGCACGGGTAACGGCAATGGTCCCGAACAGGTTGACCTCCATCATGTGTTCAACGGCGACCGGCGGGATCTCCTCGAACGCCCCCACGGCCCGCACACCGGCGTTGTTGACCACCCCGACAAGACGTCCCTTTTCACCTGCCACCTGCTCCCACCTGTCGACGACGGTGAACACGTCGTATATCGATCCGGGATCGGTGACGTCCATCTGGAGGATCTCTACCCTCTCCAACAGGCCGTCTGCGACGAGGGCCTCATCCAGCCTCTCCCTGCGTGAGGTGTCACGCATTGTCGCTGCGACCCTGCGCCCCCGCCTCGCCAACTCGACGACGATCTCCAGGCCGAAGCCCGTGGAGGCGCCGGTTACGAGCACCACCCCGTCGTCGTGGCGAACAGGAGGTCTGGCGGCCTCAAGCCCCATGGAGCGAGCCACGACGGCACTCTGAAGGCCGGATGCGACGACGCCCCTGGCGGCACAGCGGGCACGTGCCGAGAAGCCCACCGGTTGACGGAGCCGCCGCCGCCCCTCGACGGCCGCCACGACGGCATCGGCAACCGCAATCTGGTCCAGGTCACCACCTGTTGTTCCACCCGGGCCGGAGGCGGCCACCGGCGGCTCAACCAGGGCCACACCCACGCCCAGGGGGTGCAATTCGTGTGCAATGGCCTCGGTCCAGCCCTCGAGCCCCCACTTGGAACCACTGAACCCTGCCATACCCGGAACTCCTGCCAGACCGGCCGTTGAGGAGAGGTTCACGATGCGTGAACCGGCGGTACTCCGCAGGGCCGGCAGGGCGGCCCGGGTCACGTTCATCGCACCCTTCAGGTTCAGATCGAACTGTTGTCGGAGCCCTCTGTCTGACATCTCGTCAAACGGCCCGCTGACCGACACCTCGGCACAGTTGACAAGGGCCCCCAGCCGATCTCCGAATGAGGCGGTAATCCGGGCCATCGACAGCGACACCTGGGTCCTGTCTGTGATGTCGGTTTCGAGGTGCCCCACGGTCTCGCCGACCCCGGCGAACTTCGCTGCCCCCCTGAGGGCCGCGCCGTCACCGAGGTCGAGTCCGATGACGTGCCAGCCCCTGGAGGCCAACTCGACGGCAACGGCAAGCCCGACGCCGCTGGAACTGCCGGTGACTATGGCCGTGCGCATGGCGCCGAGGCTAGAAGAAAGACCCCCTCTGGTGGTGGGCTGCCCCGGTCCGGCTCAGAGTTTCCGGACTGTGTCACCCTTGGTGATGGTTCCGGACTGAACCACCCGGGCGTTGATGCCGCGGAGGTTGAGCGCCTTCCCCGCCTCGGAGTTGACGAACCGGTAGGACTCGACGCCGAACCGACGGCTGAACTTGGCACACGGCTTGTGGGGTTGGTCGGTCACCTCGATGATGGCCGAGCCAATTGCAAGGCGGGTCCATGCGGGAAGGTTGGCCTCGGTGAGGTCCATGTCGACCACGAGTTGATCACCGGCCAGCGCCCTGCGGTCCGGGTCCGGGCAGACAAGGGTCAGAACGCGGCTGTTGATGAGGTTGAGCTGCATGCCGGGGTGGGGGCCGCCGTCGTCGGTCCTGCTGCTGGGCTTCCTGATCCAGTTGTCGCCGACAAGGCCCTCGTCGACGGAGAGTTCGCCCACCTGGAGCACCTCGCGCTCGTCGATGTCGGGCCGCCGGACGATCAGTTCGAGAGTGCCGTTGTCGGTAGGGGAGTTCCTTACATTGTCGAGACCGGCATCGAGCTCTGCTGTCGTCGGCTGTTCCATCGGAATATTCTGCCCGATGGCGACGACATCAGGTGGCTCAGGCCACGACGGGGAACGTGACCTCGACCCTCAGGCCACCGCCACCCACGTCAACGAGGTGGATCTGACCCCCGTGGGATTCGACCAGCGACCGGACTATGGCGAGGCCCAGGCCCGTCCCGGGTCGGCTCTCGTCACCACGCCAGAACCTGCCGGTGGCCCGCTGCTTGTCGGTATCGGTAAGGCCCGGGCCGCGGTCAGCCACTGCCAGAACGTGAGCATCGGCTCTCCGTTCGACTGAGACGGTCACGGTGGAGCCAGGTGGTGCCACAGCGACCGCGTTGTCGAGGAGGTTGTCCAGAACCTGCTCAATTGCACCCGGTGCGACAGCTACGACGGCACCACCACCAGGAGCCTGGAGGGCGATGCCCACCTCCCTGTCTCCGGCGACGGCCGACCATGTGTCGACACGATCCGAGGCCAGGGCCACAAGGTCGACGGGCTCGACCGCAACGCTGCGCTCAGCCCTGCTCAGCTGGAGGAGTTGTTCGACCAGGTCGGTCAGACGCTCGGTCTCATCCAGCAGCGAGGCGAGGTCCTCGTCGTGCCCGGGCTCCAGCAGGTGTCCGATGTTCTCGATCCTGAGGCGCAGCGCGGTGAGAGGGGTCCGCAGCTGGTGTGAGGCATCGGCCACGAACTGGCGTTGGCTCCGGATCAGGTTGTCAAGGCGTTCTGCCATCACGTTGAGCGCCTCGCCCAACTGTCTCAACTCCGGAGGTGAGCCCTCGAGTTGCACCCTCCCCGACAGGTCGCCGGCTGAAAAACCACTGGCTGCCTGCCGTAGACGTTCCACCGGGCTCGTCACCGAACGGGCCAGAACCCAGCTGAGGCCGGCCATCACGACCAGGATCATCGCCCCGAGTGCGACCAGGCCCCACCAGAACCGCTGCACCCTCGCGTCCACATCGGCGGTCGGGAGGGTTATCCGGATGGCACCGTGGACAGTTCCTCCTGAGGCCACCGGAACCGCCACGTAGAGGAGGTCCATTCCGAGGGTCTCCGAATAGCGGGTACCCACGGCGTGACGGCCCATGACTGCAGTCACTATCTCGGGCCTGGTCGAGAAGTCCCTCGGAACGTCTGCGTCGGTGTCAACCAGCGAGATGCCTCCGGGATCGACCAGCACGACGCGGGCCCCGGTGTCCAGCCGGTAGGACTCGGCGTGGACCGGTTCAAGGGGTGCGTCGCCGTCGAGGGTGTCCTCGTAGATGCTCGCCAGGACTGTGGCGTCATTTTCGACGAGAGAGGCGAACCTCTCCCTCTCGCGGTCGCCGAAGAACATCGCCAGTGGGATCTCGAGGGCCACGAGCACAAGGACCGTGACCGTCAGGAAGCTGAGCAGGAGGCGACGCGTCACTTCGAATCAGCCACCAACCTGATACCGACACCGCGCACGGTCTCGAACAGTTCTGGCGCCAACTTCTTACGCAGGGAGGCCAGGTGCACGTCGAGGGTCTTGGTTGAGCCCCACCAGTGCTCGTCCCAGACATCGTGCATGATCTGGTCGCGACTGCACACTGCTCCCGGATCGGCGGCCAGATGGGCCAGCAGGTCGAATTCTCTGGGGGTCAGCGCGACCGGAGACCCCCGGAACGTGACCTCGTGGGCCCGGTGGTCGATGTGGAGTTCACCCACGCTGGTCTCGGTTACGGGGTCGTCGTCAGACCCGGACCGACGCATGACGGCCCGGATTCGGGCTACCAGTTCCCGGAACCCGAAGGGCTTCACGAGGTAGTCGTCGGCACCAAGTTCCAGCAGCTCCACCCGGTCAATCTCGGCCGACCTGGCGGTGACGACGATGATCGGCACGTTCGAGTTCTCCCGGATCTTCCGACAGACTGCCCGGCCGTCCAGGTCTGGCAGGCCCAGATCAAGAAGGACCACGTCGACCGGGTCGGCGGCGAGGGCCGCGGCACCGGTTCGGGCAAGGGTCACCTGGTAGCCCTCACGTGTAAGGCCGTCACGCAGCGAGTCGGCGATTGCCGGGTCGTCCTCGACCAGCAGTATCTGCACACCTCAACTCTTACAGCCGAACCGTCTCGATGCTCGACTCTTTGCCATTCCCTAACCCTGGACTTGCACTCCCCTGTGGAACCCCTTCGTACGGTTCAACCATCAACCTGCGATCCGGGGAGGATCCATGAAGCACCAGACCGTTCTCATCACCGCAGTTTCGCTGGCCGGGCTGATCGTCGCCGGTGCGGGTGCTGCGGCCGCCAATCTGGGCATTCTGGGATCTACCACAGCAGATGTGGGCCAACTCAGCGCCGCCCAGCCGGTAGTCGTACCAACGACGGTCCAGACCATCGAGATCGTGATTGAGGACCTGCCGATACCCGAGGTCGCAGCGGAGCAGAGTGGGCTGACCCCCACCACCCCGGCCGGGGCCACAGCGAAGACACCGGTCTCAGCCGTACCCACCTCGACTGTCGAGGAGGTACCGGTCGCCCAGAACGCGGCGATACCGGAACCAGAGGTCTTCAACTACGCGGTCGGCGAAGCCGGCTCGGTGCGACTTCAGATGGAGACCTGGGTCAGGGACGGTACCGATGCCACAACGAAGACAGAGGTCCACATCGAGGCTGTCTCAGTGGCCACCGGGTGGACCACCAACGATCTGAGAGACAACGGAACGAGCGTGGCTGTCTCATTCGTGTCCGGGAACAGAACACTCGTGTTCTCCGCCGACCTGGTTGACGACCAGATCATGGCGGGCGTCGAAGAGGTGATTACCGAACCTGTCGCCGCCGACGGACCCGGCTACGACGACGATGACGACGACCACGACCATGACGACGACGACCATGACGACGACCACGACGATGGCGACGAGTACGAGGGCCATGACGATGATGACTGAGCGCAGGCCCCGGCGGAGGCACCCGGCAATAGGTGCCCGTATCGCCGCTGCCGGCATGGCCACCACCGCCATGTTGACCATGGTGGCGGTCCTTGGCTACCAGTCCTCACAGGCTCAGCTGGCGGGGACCGAAGCCCCGGCACCGGCCACCACCCCGGCACCGACGGCAACACCGATCACCGTGGTGGTCTACCGCCGTCCCGCTCCGGTGGTCGTGGCAGGGTCGACCACCAGCCAGGGACCGGTGAACGTCGCACTCACAGCTGCACCGGTCCCAGACCCGGCCCCCGCCGTGACCCCAGAGACATCCACGACATCCCAGCCGGTTCAGATTCAGTTGCAGCCCAGCGTGAGCAGGGTCGTGCAGGCTCCGGCCTCGACCCGTACGAACGGCAGTCGCTGACGTGGAGTCCCGGGCAATGGCCAGCGAGGTCCACCTGATCGTCAACGGAGCAGCCGAGCTCGGCTCCATGGCCACCCGGAGGCTCGACGAACTGGAGCGGCAATGGAGCCGGTTTATCCCAGACAGCGAGGTGAGCCGCCTCAACGCCAACCCGGGTCGACCCGTACCGGTGGGAGTTGACACGCTCCTGCTGCTCGATGCGATGGTCGAGGGATGGCGGACGACCGACGGCCTCTACGACCCGACGGTTCTCACGGCCCTTGTCGCCGAGGGCTACGTCGCCAGCATCAATGACCCGCTTCGACGAACCGTCCTGCCAGACTCCACGACCGGACCAGGCCAGGCAGACGGGATCCTCGTGGACCACGCCATGGGCACCGCGTGGCTTCCCTCCAGAACCGCCATCGACCCCGGTGGAATCGGAAAGGGCCTGGCGGCTGACATAGTCGCCGGGGAACTGGTTGCTGCCGGCGCTCTCGGAGCAATGGTCAACATCGGTGGCGACCTTCGGATCATCGGGGAGCCTGTAGAGCCTGCCTGGACGGTTGCAGTAGAGGACCCGAGCCGACGCGGGACGACCCTGCTCACCCTCACAATCGACGGGGGCGGGGTGGCGACCTCGAGCACCTGTAGCCGACGCTGGACCAGTGGCAGTTGTGAACGCCACCACCTGATCGACCCCCGGCTGGGTGCATGTGCCGACACCGACCTGGCGGCCGTGACGGTGGTCGCCCCAACCGCCTGGCAGGCCGAGGTGGAGGCCACGGCCGTCTTGCTCCTGGGGCGGGTCGAAGGCCTTGCATGGCTGGTGGAGCGGAGGCTGGACGGCGTACTCGTCGCAGCCGACGGGCGACTCGACACCACCCCCGCTCTCGGGGCCCTGAAAGCGACATCGGCCTGAGCATGGACGAGAAGATCTGGTGGTACCTGGTACGCAGTTCCGGGATCGTGGCCCTTGTTCTTCTGGGTGCATGCCTGCTCTGGGGAATCCTGCTCACCACGAGGATCCTGCGCCGCATCGACCGCCCAGCCTGGCTGCTGGACCTTCACCGGTGGTTGGGAGCCCTGACCGTGATCTTCACAGTCATCCACCTGCTGGCTCTCGTTGCAGACGACTACCTCACCTTCGGGATCGTCGAACTGTTCGTCCCGTTCACCTCTGAATGGCGCCCGGGTGCCGTGGCGTGGGGGATCATGGCGTTCTGGCTGCTGTTCGCCGTCCAATTCAGCTCCATGTTCATGCGTCGCCTTCCGCGGCCGGTGTGGCGCAGATTCCACCTGCTCGGCTACCTGTCGTTTTGGACCGCGAGCATCCACGGGGCCACATCAGGAGCCGACAGTGGTCATGCGCTCTACCGCTGGGGGTCGCTGGCCGGACTGTCGGTGCTCGTGATGGTCACCGCATTCCGCCTGCTGCCGGTTCCACCGCGCCAACCCGACCCACCGACCGGTACGGCACCGGAGCCGGCACCAGCCGGTACGGTCACCGGGACCTGACCTATGGCTGACACCGACCCGATCCCCACCCCCGACCCACTCCCTGATGGACTGGTCCTGGCACGCACCACCCCCGAGTTCACCGCGCAGACGGTCCCCCCGAAATTGCTGGCGGCGCACCGGACCGCTGAAGGGGTCTGGGGGCACCTTGTAGTTCGCTCGGGCAGTGTTGACTTCGTCTTCGAAGATGACCCTGATCACGTACACCACGTCGAGCCGGGTTCTCCGATGCCCATTCCACCGGGGCGGGCACACCGCCTCACCCCATCTGACGACGCCGTGTTCGCCGTGGAGTTCCACCGACCCGCTTTGTAAATTCCCGGCTAACTAGTGGGGTCTCAGGATCTGGCGGATCGCCGCCCCCTCAGCGAGCGCATCAAAGGCCTCGTCTACCTCGGCTAGCGGACGCGTGCTGGTGTGGAGTCGCTCGATCTGGAGCCGACCCCTGTCAGGACGCCACAGCCAAGCATCGCTCCAACCTCCATTGGGATGTCGTCGTCGATTACGACAGTGGACCCCCGGTCGACCACCGCGTACTGCGAAAATGCCGAGACGCCCAGTTGGTGGTGAATGTCGGTTCCACCGTCATGGAGCCGGCTTCCGCCACTGAGCGTCCTTCCCTCACCGTTCGCAACTGCTACACCGGAGCAGAAGGTGGGACTGCCAGAGTTGCACTCGGCGCAGATTCCACATGACGGCACGAAGGTGAGGACCACGTGGTCGCCGACGCTGATATCGCCGACCCCGTTGCCAACTTCAACCACGATTCCGACGGCCTCGTGGCCCAGGGCCATCGGCACGGGCCTAGGTCGGCTCGCGTCAATGACCGACGGATCGGAATGGCAGACGCCTGCAGCCTCTACGCGGACCAGCAACTCACGTTCGCCCGGGGGGTCGAGTTACAACTCTGTATCCCGACTGGTCGAGAGTCGCTGTAGGACCTGTCCATACCCATGTCTGTGAGCACGGCGGATTGGATCTTCACGGTTGGTTCTCAATCTCTTGACGAATGATCCGATGGGCCTGACTAGTCCCCTTCTTCCTCTTCGGCAAAGCCTGGGGTGTTGCGGAGGCCGGAAACAAGTTGGTTGGCCTCGGAATCAGTCAGGTTGGCCTCGGGGTGAAGGCCGAAGACCGTGTAGTAGAAGGGAGGCATCTCGCCCTCCAGGATCACCTCGATGGTGTCGTCGTCGACCGTTCCATCGGAGTCGAACTCCGAGTAGTTGACCTCGTCGCGGCCCTCGACGACATGCCTGGTAACCGCCCATGAAAGGGGGGCGACACTCGAATACCACCCGGGCCACCTCACCTCGTTGCTGTGACAGTCGAAGCAGGCCCGAACAATGAGTTCTCGTGTCTCAGGAGTCGCCCAGGCGGGCTCACCTGTGATCGCCGGGTTGGAGTGGTCCCGTCCGTAGGGGACCAGTTGAATAGCCACAAGGGTGGCGATGGCAACCAGGCCGAACCTAAAAACGATGCCGAGGGCGCCCGGTGACCCGGTTCCTCCATCTCGACGCTGCTGTCGTACCAGCGAGACGATGCTCAGCGACGCTATGAACCCCACCAGCAGAACCGTGACCGCTGGGCGCAGGCCGATGATCACCCCGCCGATCAGGCTGATGACCAGAACTGTCAGGGTTACGACCAGAACCGTCAGACGAACACTTCGGTCGAACATGAGGACCTCTTGTTGGTGGACACAACTCTCTGCACTGCTCGTTGGCACCCTATGTCGACCCTGTCACCAACACCGTGGCCGAGCGCCGTTAGCGTGCGCTGATGCCTCACCCGAGCCCGGGCCGGATCCCGCTACGCGTCAAGGGCCTACTTGTCGCATTCTTCCTGTCGGCGTTCGCCAAGATCGGCCAGATAACGATCATCGGCAAACAGGTGTACGACATGACCGGCCGGGAACTGGACCTGGGCCTCATCGGCCTCGCCGAGTTCCTGCCGGCAATGCTTGTCGCCCCCCTGGCAGGTGCCCTCGCGGACAGGGTGGACAGGCGCAGGATGTTCGCCCTGGCGCTCACGGGTGAGGCAACCGTGTCCGCTCTCCTGTTTTGGTACGCCTCCACCGGCCCGACATCGGTACTGCCTATCTTCCTTCTGGTCTTCCTGTTCGGTATCTGCCAGGGGTTCACCGCCCCGTCAGGTCGGGCCCTGCCGATCGACATGTCACCCACGGCGCTGGTGCCACGGGTGGTTGCGTTGGAACACGTTGCTTTCCAGGCTGGCCTGATCGCCGGCCCTGTTGCATTCGGATTCCTGTTCGTCGTCGGCGAACCCATCCCCTACCTGACCGCCGCTCTCGGGTTGGCTGCTGCCGTTCTCATCATCATGGTCATTCCAAGTGCCCCGGTGAAGCGGTTGGAGACCGTGGGCGTCCGCCAGGCCGTAGTCGATGCCTTCCTGGGAATGCGCTTCATCCGCCGAACCCCCGTCCTGTTCGGTGCGATCAGCCTGGACCTGTTCGCCGTGCTGTTCGGTGGTGCTGTGGCGCTGCTTCCGGCGATCGCCGAGGACCGGTTGGGGGTCGGGGCAGTCGGGCTGGGATGGCTGCGAGCAGCAGTGGGCATCGGGGCGGGAATCGTGGCGGTGATCCTCTCGATCCGACCACTTCAACGCAACATCGGCCGGACCCTGTTGACGGTCGTGGCGATCTTTGGTGTCGGCACGATCGTTCTGGGCCTGAGCCGCAACTACGTGGTGGCGTTCATCGCCATCATGGTTCTGGCCGGGGCCGACGCTGTTTCCATGTTCATCCGGTTCACGATCGTTCCGTTGGCGACACCGGAGAACATGCGGGGCCGTGTGCTGGCGCTGGAGAACGTGTTCATCGGAGCATCCAACGAGTTGGGAGCCTTCGAGTCGGGGGTGACAGCCGCCCTACTGGGGCTCACGGGCGCAATCGTGTTCGGCGGGATCGGCACGCTGGCCGTGGTCGGGTTGTGGGCGGTGTTCTTCCCAGCCCTGCGAGACGTGGACACCTTCGACGAGGTCACGGCCTCCACACAGGTCGAGTAGCTGTCCAACTAGGCCGAGCGACGCTCCAAGGGATGAACCGGATGGTCGAACGGATGGACGAGGTGACGGCGGAAGATCTCCCCGTAGCCCGAGTAGAGGCCTGCCCCGGCTGCAGCGAGGTTGTCTGACCCGATCCGGTCCGCCAACTCGGGCAGCCCGTACCAGGGCACCCCGGCTTCGGCGTGGTGGGTGTGGTGGAGGTTGTTGTTGAGGAACAGCAGCCGGAAGAACCAGCCGGCGCGAACGACGATCGACCGGGTTGCGTCGCCCTCGGCCCACTGGTGCTCGCAGTAGGAACGAACCAGGCCCAGGCCGATGCCCAGGTAGACGCCCAGCAGATAGGTCCACCAGGGCATGCCCACAACCCGGACGACCAGCCAGAACAGTACGGCCGCGGTTGCCAGGTGAACGGACCACCAGCGCAGCAGTGGCCGGTCACCGGCCCTGATGGCCGCCGCGTCGCGCCTCACCATTGAGACGTTCTCAACGAGAGGACCCAGCAGCATCCGTCCCAGGAGGGTGTGGTGGGCGATGAGGAACCAGCGGCCGGGGGCTGGCAGGCGTTCCCACGTGGCGGCGGTGATGAAGAAGCTCTCGGTGTCGGTTGCCGGATCGGTCAGGTCCTCGGACTCGTGGTGGCTGATGTGTGAGCGCCGGTAGACCCGGAACGGCAGGCGCAGGCTTATCGGTATCGACCCGACCACCTCGTTGGCCCATGGGTTCGTGAAGGGGTGGCCGTGGAGTACCTCGTGCTGGAGTGAACCGTGCCAGGCGATCACGACTGCCAGGAGAACGGCGCCTACGGGCCAGGGAACAACCTCGTGCAAGAGCACGATCGCCAGCCATCCGCCGTAGATGGCGACAGCCACGCCCACGGTCTGCCACTCAACCCGGCGGCCCCCTTGAGCAGCGATAGCAGTCATTGTCGGCAAACTACTGCACCGCTGGCACCCCTCTCAGCGGGTGGCCCTGTCGAGGCTGCCACCGAAACCGTTTCGGAGATGCACCGCTGGCACCCCTCTCAGCGGGTGGCCCGGTAGGTGGTTGAGACCTGTCCGGTGCGGCTGAACACCACCTGGAAGAGCTGCAGGTTGCGCACCCGGAACGAGGCGGCCGAGGAGAGCAGGTAGTAGCACCAGGTGCGGCGGAACCGCTCGTCGTAGGCGGGAATCTCGTCCCAGCGGGACTCGATCCGGTCGAACCAGGCCATCAGCGTGCGGTCGTAGTCGGGGCCCAGGTTGTGGGCGTCCTCGATTGTCCACCTGGGTTGGGCCGCGCCGGCTATCTGGTGGAGCGACGGAACCACACCCCCGGGAAAGATGTACCGGTCGAACCAGGCGTCGGTGGACTCCTTGGACTCATTGGAGCCGATGGTGTGGTGCAGCATCAGCCCGTCGGGGGCGAGGAGTTCGTCGCAGCGGTCAAAGAACCCCGGGTAGTTGCGGGGACCCACGTGTTCGAACATGCCAATGCTGACGATGCGGTCGTAGGTGCCGGTGACATCCCGGTAGTCCTGCTGGTGGAACTCGACCGGCAGGTCGCCGGACCGATCCCGGGCCTCACGGACCTGCTCTCCCGCCGGGCTGATACCCACTACGTGTGCGCCGTACCTGCCGGCGGCGTGGCGTGCAAAGCCGCCCCACCCACATCCGATGTCGAGCACCCGCATGCCCGGCTCAAGGTGCAGCTTGCGACAGATCAGGTCCAGTTTGGCCTCCTGGGCGGCAGCCAGGTCGACTGTGCCGTCCCAGACAGCGCAGCTGTAGACCATCTCCTCACCGAGCATCCGAACGTAGAGGTCGTTGCCGATGTCGTAGTGGGCGCTTGCATTCTGTGCGGCCCGGCCGGTTGTCTGCCGGTTGGAGAACCTGGCTCGGGCCACGTTCCACAAGAGCGCCGGGCTGGGCCGAACCGCCGAACGCAGGTCGGCCGTAAACACCTTCACGAGGAACTCGTCGACCCGTTCGGCATCCCACCAGCCTTCCTGATAGGCCTCACCCAGGCCCAGCTCCCGGTCCTTGAGCACACGTGCCCAGAACCGGTCGTCGTTCACCTGCAGGTCGTATGGCTCGCCGCCACCCACGGTTACCCCAGCGGTGGCCAGCAGTTCCCTGCCCTGGTTCTCTGCGGCTGCCACGTGCTCCTCCGGTCTGTCATGACGTTCCCGCCCGGCTATCCGAATTGTACCGGCAGGTACCCATGCTGGTATCTGGTCGTCGACAGCCCCGTGTGCCCGGTTTCGACCCTTCCGACCATCGGGAGGTCAGGTTGCCTCCAGTGCCGACACGTAGGTGCCCTTAACGAGGGCTTCCCGCTTGGCACGCTGTTCCATCGCCCATGGCTCCAGGTTGCCCGTGGCTGGGACATCGGTGCCGAAGTTGCCGTAGGCGTCCTCGCCGCGCACCAGCATGGCCGTGTCCAGGTCGTGGAGGGTCTGACGCACGCTCGGGTGCAGATACTGAATGTTGAGACCTATCCGCCTGTCGCCACTCGCGTTGGGACGTGAGGCGTGCAGGGTCCAGCCGTGGTGAAACGAGGCCTCGCCGGGCCTCAGCGGGCACAGAACGACATCGGTCTCGTCGACGCCAGCCACGTACTGGTCGTTGTCGAGCACATTTGACCCATCGGTGCCGACTTTGTGGTCAAGCCGCCCGTTCGTGTGACTACCGGGGAGCATCATCATGGCTCCGCTCTCGGCGGTGGCCGGCGAGAGCGCCAGCCAAGCTGAGACCTGCCCGTCCGAGTCGAATCCCCAGTAGGTGAGGTCCTGGTGCCAGGCTACGTGGGCGGACGTGCCGGGTTCCTTGACTATGTAGCACGCGTTGTAGAGGAGAATGTCGGGCCCGAGGAGTTCCTCGACGACATCCAGCATCGCTGGATGTGTCGCCAACTCCAGGGGTGATGTCATGACGGTGTGCATCTTGTACTGGTAGTGGAGCGGGCCGACCTCTGCCTCGGCGTCCTCGAGGGCCCGCCGATGCCGCCGGGCCTCGACCTCGGAGACGACCCGCACCGGCGACACGAAGCCGTCGCTCCCGAATCCTTCCCGGAGTTGCCCCACACCTGACCCGAACTCCACCACGCGGCGAAGGCTACACCTCTCCAACTTGTCGGTACCGGCCGACACCGGTGCATCAAGCCGCACCACCGACCTCGCTGGGCGCACCTTGCCGCAAGTAGGGCTGGCTCTTCCAATAATGCGTTCACGATCAGGGGTACGTGATGGCTGAGGTTTCCCTCCAGAATCTGGAAAAGGTCTATCCAAACGGCTTCCAGGCCATTAGCGACCTCAGCCTCGATATCGCCGACGGTGAGTTCCTGGTGCTTGTAGGACCGTCAGGTTGCGGCAAGTCGACTGCGCTGCGGATGGTCGCTGGTCTGGAGACGATCACGTCAGGCACGCTCACAATCGCCGGCAAGCGAATGAACGACGTGGAACCCAAGGACCGCAACGTGGCCATGGTGTTCCAGAACTACGCCCTCTATCCGCACCTGGATGTGGGCCGAAACATCGGCTACAACGGCCAGTCCCCGGATTCGCAGCCCCGGCAGGCGATGGTGGAAACTCGACGAAACCCACGATTGGAGACCACGTGAGCCTTGACGACTTCCCCCGCACGCCCCTGTTGTTCGGACCCTCTCCGATTCATCCCCTGCCCCGGCTCAGCGAGGTCCTCGGCGGTGGTGTCGAGGTCTGGGCAAAGCGGGAGGACTGCAACTCGGGCATCGCGTTCGGAGGCAACAAGGTCCGAAAGCTGGAGTACCTGGTAGCCGACGCTCTGGAACAGGGCTGCGACACGCTGGTTTCGATCGGCGGGGTCCAGTCCAACCATACGAGGCAGGTCACCGGGGTGGCACGCCACCTGGGCCTCGGCGCGGTGACCGTCCAGGAGGGGTGGGTCGACTGGCCCGAGCCGGCCTACGACAAGGTCGGCAACATCCAGCTCACCCGCATACTCGGCGGTGACATCCGAATGGATCCGGCGGGGTTCGACATAGGCATCAGGGACAGCTGGAAGGCGGCACTGGAATCTGTGGAAGCGGCTGGAGGAAAGCCGTATCCAATCCCGGCTGGGGCATCGGACCACCCCCTCGGTGGCATGGGGTTCGCCAACTGGGCCCGGGAGGTCGCCGTCCAGGAGGCCGAACACGACGTGTTCTTCGACCACGTAATCGTCTGCACGGTTACCGGTTCAACACACGCCGGCATGATCGCCGGCTTCGCCCTCGAGGGGCGTGGCGACAGGCGGATCCTGGGCATCGACGCATCGGGCACGCTTGACCAGACCACCGACCAGGTCACCCGGATTGCCAACAACACGGCCGAACGGATCGGTGTCGGGCGCGACCTGGGCGCCGACGAGATCACGGTGCTGGCCGGATACGAGGGCCCCGCCTACGGGGTTCCCGATGAACAGACCATTGACGCCATCCATCTGGTGGCCCGAACAGAGGGCATGCTCACCGACCCCGTCTACGAGGGAAAGTCCATGGCAGGCCTCATCGACCTCGTCAGGACCGGCGTGATCCCACCGGGTTCAAAGGTGCTCTATGCGCACCTGGGTGGCCAGCCGGCCCTACCCGCCTACGCCGGAGCCCCCGGCCTCGGCTAGCACGATCACCCCGGAAGGGGTCTCCAGTTCGACTGCGTCGCCCACGTCGTCTCTCACCAGCAGGTACCAGCCATTCTGATAGGTGCTGTTCAGCAGGTAGGCGACCTCGAACCAGTCCAGCACGTCAACACAACCCATTTCCGTCCAGGCAATCCCGATCTCGTCGGGATCGTCGTCCTCGCCTGTCCACGCCGTTTCGAACCTGTTGCAGCCGAGGTTCCCCCAGAGCCGACCGGTCGTCTCGAAGGTGACGTGGACATCGGCTCCGTCGGGAGGAAGGAGTGTCTCGCCATCAACCTCGAGGCTCACCACAGACCACTGCACACCGACCAACCAGTCCGGGTAGGTGGGCCAGGTCACGGTCGGAGCGGCCAGAGGGCTCTCGGGCTGCTCCAACCCGGCGCTACATGACATTGCCGGGAATAGGACGGCGACGAGAAGGACGACAAACTGTCGAGTTCCCAGAACCACCGCCCGGAGAGCCATCACGCGAGGTCACGGGCCACGACGCCGGTCAGGCAGCCGATGGCACCTGACGCCTTTGCCAGCTCGTCGACCTCGACGGTGGAACAGGTGACACCGAGCGCCTCGTAGAACGCCTGCGTGACCAGGTTTCCCTCAGCCATCAGGAACCGGCGGGGTCCCAGCGTGACTCCGTTCAGGGCGAATCCACCAATCGCCTCATCAAGGTCTGGCAGGTAGTGGACCTCGTAGCCCTCGTCCCTGAGGGCCTCGACTGCCGCTACGGCCAGACGCGTCGGCCAGGCGACCGCCAGGTCACGGTCAAGGATGCGCAGCATTCCCATGAGGTGCATGGTGCCGATCGGAAGGTCCACCCGGGTTGTCGTGACACCAATCGCCGCCATTACGTCGACGATCTGGTCTATCGCCTCGGTGTTGGTACGCAGGCCCCGGCCAACCAGCACGTGCGTCGAAGACAGCCACATCAGGTCGGCTCCCTCGAAGGTTCCGGTCCCCGAGATGCTTCGCAGGATCGGAACGCCAGCGGCAGCCAGGCCAACGGCGGCGACACGTTCCTCGCCAGCGCGCACCTCCGAGGCCGGTCGGGCCAGGATCGCCCCCTCCGGGGTCATGGCGAACAGGTCGGCCATGAACATCTGGTTCGGTTGAGGTGCCGGTGGTGGCTCGATCAGATGGACTTCGGTTCCGTTCGCCCTGTAGGCCTCAACGATGGCGTCGTGCTGCCGGCCGGCCCTGTCTGCATCGACCCGGTCAAGCATCTGGGCCCCGTTCGGGTCGTCGGAGACGATCTCGGGTCCGGGTCGGTGGAGCAGCACGCTGCGAAGCGTGCCGTACTCGGAGTCGATACCGAAGATGCCCCAGATGCCGTTGGCCTCGTCACGAAGGTGACGCACACGGGGCTGCCAGCCGGGCCCGCCGTATGCGGCATGTTGCAGCGGGTTGGACCTGTCAGCCATCTGGAAAACCCACGTCTGCCGAGTTGGATGACATCTGGCCAGACTATTTCCGCAACTCACCAGCGAACCAGACGGAGCCATCCAAATATACCCCTGGCGTGAGTTGCTTGTTCTGATAACCTGTTCTTTATGGGAGTCGCAGCAGAGTTGCTCAAGAAGGCCCGCAGCGAGGCCGGAATCACGATGGCCGAACTCGCTGCTCGTGCAGGAACCTCCAAGCCCACGATCTCCCGCTACGAGAACGGGCTGGTCGATCCCGGCGCAAGAACTCTTGAACGACTGCTCCAGGCCTGCGGGTATGAACTCCGTGCAACACCGACGGGCCTCCCTGCAACCCTTGATCGGCTCGGCGAACGATTCCAGGGGCAACACGAGCCAACGGCAGACGATGCAACCCTCACCAGTAGCGGTAGACGCCTTCGTACGGCAGACGACCTCAGGTCCTTTGCGGCCGAACTCGAGAGTCAAGGCCTCCTGGCGCAGTGAGCGACAAGGGCGACGGGTTCGGCAGACTCGACGAGGTCGAGATCTTCACCAAACTCGATGCGAGTGGGGTCGAGTACGTGGTCGTCGGAGGAAGCGCCGCTATTTTGTGGGGCGCTACTAGAGCCACCCGCGACGTCGACTGCGTTGTTCGCCAGACCACAGAAAACCATCAGCGCCTCTGTAACGCCCTTGAGGCCATGGGCCACCCACGGCTCCGAATAGAAGGAGTCGACGATGACACGGCCACAGAACTGTCGCGGCGTCTTCTCCATCCCGACTTCTTCGATCGCACTTCTCTTTCCACCTGGCGAACCGATCACGGCAGCATCGACGTTCTCGCTGACATTGCCGACGCAACAGGCCAACCAGTCGACTATGACCAGTTGGCCAGGCGGTCGGTGCTCACACCAACTGGAGCGATACGTATCCGTGTCGCCTCCCTTGATGACCTCATAGATTCCAAGACCTACGTTGACCGGGACAAGGACCGTGAAGCGCTGCCCGAACTACATGAGCTCCGACGACGCCTCGAACACGACACGTAGCCCGTCAGCCGTGGACCGACATGGACGAATCGGGGTTGACCTCACGGTTCCTGCTGTAGAACCCGACGTCTATCTCCCGTCCGGTGTACCTGCCGGTCACGACAACCGGCGATGCGTCGTGGTCGTGCCCGGACTCGACGGCCTCGATCAGGTCGGCCATTACCTGGCCGACGGCACCTGCGTTCTTGTACTGGTTCCCGCTTGAGCCGATTGCCATGTAGAAGCCGTCCAGATCGCTGCGGTCGTAGATGGGAAGCCAGTCGTCTGAGACGTCGTAGAGGTCGACCACGCCCTTCTTCTCGTGGGGAACCCCCAGGGTGGGGATACGGCGGTTGGCCCGCAGCACCTGGGCCTCCCACTGCTCCTGGGAGAGCGTGGTGTCGTAGTCATCCGGGTCGACGAACTCGCGGGGATCACAGTCCGGGTCGACGCTGCCTATCAGCACGTTGTTGCCTGTCTCGGGCCTGAAGTAGAAGCCGGTGTCGTCGTCGGCACCGACCAGGCCGTTGGCCATGAAGTCGTAACCCTGGGGTGCCGGCACGTGGTGGACCTCGTGGCGCAGTGCCCGGGTCTTGATGTTCATCGAGTCGTACACCCCGGCCATCTTGTTAATGACGGCACTGTGGGGACCGGCCACGTTGACAACGACCGGCGCGGTGACCCGTCGACCGTCGGCCAGGGTCACACCCTCCACGCGACCGCCAGCCCTGTCGATTGAGATGACCTCGGCGTTAAACCAGAACTGGGCACCGCTGGCCTCGGCGGCCCGCTGCAGGTTGTGGCAGGAAAGCTGCGGGTCGCTGACATAGCCCGCGTCAGGGGCGAATATCGCCCCGGAGATGGTTCCGGTGGGGTCGTCCCAGAAGTGGGGGTCGTCAGGTCGCTTGGGTGGCCCGTACCGGCCGTGGTCCAAGAGGGGCATCCGTTCGGAAAGGTCGTCGAGAGTCCAGTCCTCGAACGGAATGTCCAGTTCCTCCCAGAGAGCCCTGACCTTTGATGAATGACCCTCCTCTCCGAGGAGCAGGTTGAACATGCCGCACTGGTGGAACTGGATCAGACCGAGCTCGTCGTCGGCCCCGATGTAGGCGGGCCAGTCGGTCCAGTAGTGCATTGCCTCCCAGGCCATGGTCACCCCGGGAAGCGTCGAGTAGGTGAAGCGCACGATGGCACAGGAGTTGATTGTTGAGCCGGCTCCGGCCGCTGACGCCTTGTCGACGCTCAGGGTTCGCATGCCCCTTCGTGCCAGCTCGACGGCGATCGCCCCACCAAGTACACCCGCTCCGATGATGACGGCGTCGACCTCAAACGGGCTGCCGGTCTGTTCTGTCATTTCGGACTCCTTGGCATTGGCTGCACGTGACGTGGGGTGTCAGCGGGGTTTCGACCCGGGCGGGCGCAATCATGCCAAGTCTGGCGGGATCATGTGAACCCGGTGGGACTAGGTTCGATGACCGACAGTGTCGCCAACCACCTCTGGAGTTCCCAGCGTGAACGAGACATCCGCACCCACAATCGTGATTGCCGACGACGAGACAGTTGTCGGGGCAACATGGTTCGACGACCGGCCAGTGGTCGACCCTGCCGCGCTGTGGGCCCTCCTCGGATGGAATCTCAAGCCTGAAGGCCTCTGCCGGGGGGACACCTGTGTCCCCATACCGGACCGATCTGCCCTCGAACACCCAGAGGGCATCGACTTGATGGCTGCAGCGGGCGCCCTTGGCCGCCCATCACTGGCTGATCCTGATGCCCACATGGTTGCCATCGGCGTGCCGGCCGATGACCGTCAACGTGCGCTCGTCGACCGACAGGCGCCTGACGCCACGCTCCTGGACCTGGAGGGAAATCAGCGCCAGTTGTCGGAGTGGTCGGGCACAAGACGTCTGCTGGTTGCATTCTCCAGTTGGTGAGGATGCGCCTTCGACCTGCCCGGGTGGCAGGCACTGCAGGACGAACTCGCTGATACGGACTTCACCGTGATCGCCGTCGCCATCGACGAGAACATCGACGTCGTCGCACCGCTGGCTCAGGGAATCACCTACCCCGTGCTGGTCGACACAGAGCACCGGCTTCCTGAGCTCTACGCCGTCAACAACGTCCCGACCGTCATGTGGATCGACGAGGCCGACCGCATCGTCCGACCCAACGCCAACGAGTTCGGTTCGGACATGTTCACCGAGCTCACCGGTATCAGGTGCGAGGACCACATGGCACAGGTCCGGGCGTGGATCAAAGACGGCACCGTGCCTGATGACGCTGACTTTGAGGTTCCGGATCTCAACGCCGATGAGATCTCTGCACGCCTCCACTTTCGGATAGCGGTCCATGCACGACGTGCCGGCCTAGACAACGTGGCCAAGCGGCATTTCGACAGGGCGAGGGAGTTGGCACCACACGACTTCACCATCGTGCGGGCCGCCATGCCGCTGACCGGCATCGACCCGTTCGGACCAGCCTTCTTCGAGCTGTACGGGGTGTTTGAGGCCGCTGGCGCTCCCTACCGGGGTATCCGGAGGCCAAGGCCCTGAATCAGACGGGCACCTGGCTGACCAGCGCCTTGGCTGTGAGGAAGGCCTGCATCAAAGCTCAACCCTCGTGGGACCACTCCGGGCGGCGCTTTTCCACGAAAGCCGTGGGCCACTCCCTGCCGTCGCCACTAGCGGCGGCGTTGGACATCACGCTCACCGCCAACTCGTAGGCGTCTTGGAAGGTCATGTCCATCTGGGCGTACATGGTCGCCTTGCCGAGGCCCTTGGCGTAGCGGCTGCCGCGGGTTGCGTACCCCATGAAGTCACGTGTCGCCTGTTCCAGGTCCACTGCCGGCACCACCCGGTTGACGAGGCCCCACTGGACAGCCGTGGCCGCGTCGATTGCGCCTCCCGTTAGCGCCATCTCGGCCGCCCGCTTCCGACCGATCTGGCGGGCAACCGCCACCATCGGCGTGTGGCAGAACAGGCCGCCCTTGCCACCGGGTGTGGCGAACCTGGCCTCTTCGCTGGCTACGACGAGGTCGGTGCTGGCGGCCAACTGCGCTCCAGCCGCGGTGGCGAGGCCCTGCACCTGGGCGATGACCACCTGGGGCACCTCGGCCAGAGACGTCATCGCCCGGGTGCACACGGTAAACAGCTCGTGCAGCTCGTCCCCGGTCATCCCGGCCATCTCTGCCAGATCGTGGCCGGAGGAAAATACAGGGCCGGTGGATGCCAGCACGATCCCCGCCACGTCGTCATGCTCCCCGGTCGTGCGAACGGCGTGTTCCAACTCCATCAGGACCTGCGTCGATAGGCAGTTGCGACGGTCGGGCCTGCTCAGCGTGATGGTGACGTACTCACCGTCCCGTTCGCATTCGAGATTCTCGTAGTCCACGGTGTCTGCTCTCCCCTGCTGACGACTACACCAGTGTGACCCACACGCGACTGGACACGTCAAGTCCAACGCAACGGCACCTACCTGTACCCTGACCGGCGGTGGTCGACCGGGTTTCGCGCCGGGTTTCGATCCGCCGTCGGGTCGCTAGCTCATCGGGTAGAGCAGGGGACTTTTAATCCTCAGGCGCCGGGTTCGAGCCCCGGGCGACCCACCATCAGTCAGCCTGTTCCCCCACCGGGACGGGCGTCGTACGCACGCAGCGAAAGTGAACCGCCCTGGCATGCAGAAGCCGTGCCAGCGCCTGCTCGTCGGCTGAGAGGGCGCCGATCCTCTCCCGCTCCATCTCGTCCGCCGAGGTGGTGCCGTCCAGCCAACCCAGAGGACCCGTCATCGGGAGCCGGGGCACCAGACGGTTGTGGAAACGCACCACCCCCCTCGGCCACCGGTCCAGACCGGGCGGTGCCCAGTCAGGGTTCTGGGCAAGATGCTCAAGGGCCTGTGCCCGCAGTCGCTGATTCAACTCCCGCTCGTCGGCCGACGGCAGGAACGGTCCGGTCAGGTCAGCCATGTCAGAGTCTGGCCCATGTCGATCTCATTCCCAGACGAACCCGCACGGATCCACCCCCCGCTGGGCCAGAACCCGTCCTACGGCCTCGTCCAGACGACCCGGCGACAGGCGGCCGTCATCCAGAGCCGTCACCAACTCCCAGGCGACAGCCGCCACTCCATCGGCCGAACCAACGATCAGGAGGTCGATGCCCGCCCTCAGGGAGAGAACCGCTGCCTGTGGAATTTCCATACCGCCGACGATGGCACCCATGGCCAGGTCATCTGAAACCACGAGACCGTCAAAGCCGAGGTCGCGCCGCAACAACCCCGTGACCGCCTCGTAGGAAAGAGAGCTCGACACGCCGGCTGTCAGGCCGGGCACGGACAGATGCCCGACCATCACAGCGGTACCGGGCGGCAGGTACCCCCACGGCACCAGGTCAACTGCGTTCAGATCCCCAATCGGGGGCGTCACCGGCAACTCATCGTGGCTGTCAGCCGACGCCCTGCCGTGACCCGGAAAGTGCTTTGCGACAGGCGTCAGGCCCGCATCCAACACGCCGTGGGCAACCGCCGAACCGAATGTGGCCACCAGCAGTGGATCGTCGGAGAACGAGCGCGACCCGATGCCGGGCCCACCGCCCACGTCGATAACCGGAGCCAGGTTCATCGTGAAGCCGAGGCCCGCCATCGCCTCGGCCCGCTCCCGGGCCATGGCACGCACCTCGTCCAGCGGGCGCCCGGCCATGTGCCTGGCCGACGGCATGTCACCCAACAACCCGTCGAGACGCTGCACGGTGCCGCCCTCCTCGTCCACGGCCATCACAAGTGGCCCAGTGGCAGAGACCGCCTGTACCGACGCAATCGCGTCGCCGAGACCCTCGTCAACCGGCTCGACCACGACGGCGCCGGCGACGAGACCCCGCCCAGCCAGGTCGGCAACGGTCATCAGGCCGCCCTGGTCGACCACGGGCATCAGCACCTGACCCACACGCGTCGCCACCGGCACCGCGGCGATGCACTCAGCCGTGGTCGGCAGCGGAGAGGCCGTCGTGGTCGGCGGCGGCAGGGTGGTGGTGGTCGTCGTGGTGGTGGTCGTCGTGGTGGTCGGAGCAGGGAGGGCCGTTGGCGCTGGAGCAGGAAGGGTCGTGGCAGGCACAACCGCCAGAGTCGTGGAGGTGATGATCGTCGTAGAGGGTGCAGTTGTCGTCGCAGGCACCACACCGGCTTCGCCGCCACACGCGGCAGCCGCCAACAAGACCGCTGTCAATGCTCTTCTCACCGCGCCAGTGCACCACACCGGGGTGGCCATAGTGGGCCGCCCGGACCTGACGCCCTCGCTGTCGTAACCTGAACACCATGCGCGCCTGGATGGTGGCCCTCATCGGGATCCTCTTCGTAGCCGTCGTGCTGCTCCTGGGGACCTGCAACCCGACAGGCACGGTCATCGACACCGGCCCAGCCACGACCGCTGTCGTGACAAACACCACCACACCGGCGGCCACGACGGCGCCGACAACAACGGTTGCAGCACCAGCAGCTACGACGACCTTGGACCCGACCCTGATCGGAACCCTTCCACCGGTCGACAACCTGGGTGCGGCCACGCTCGACTACCAGTCGACGGTCAGCACGGTCGGCCTGGATGCCGTCATCTTCGGCATGACGGCCAACGCCGCGCAGCGAGCCGCCGGGACCAGGTTCACACCGGTCACACCGGTGGGCGAGTGCTACCTGGCAACTCCCGACAACGCACCCGCCGGCATCACGTTCTGGGTGGTAGCCGGAACCGTTGAACGCGTCGACATCGACACCAACGAGATCACCACCCGTTCAGGCGCAGGCGTCGGCAACACCGAGGGTCGCATCATCGACATGTTCGGCGAACGCATCCAGACCTCGCCCCTGCCCGACGGCTCAGGGAACCTCCTCGCCTACGTCCCCAAGGACCAGAGCGACAAGATCTTCAGGGTCATGTTCCAGAGCGACGGCGAGAAGATCGTGAGGTTCTGGTCGGGTCGGCTGCCCTGGGCCGAGGAACTGTCCGGCTGCCCCGCTCAGTAGCCCTCAGGCAGGCGGTTCTCGTAGCTGGAGCACTCCACGAACACAGCTCCGAATCCGACGACCTCACCCCCACCTGACTCAAGGTCCAGATCACGCTCCCACCGGACAGCCCCCGCGCTGATGGTGTCGTCGTAGACGTAGACCTCCAGGGGATCCTCCAGCGAAGCCTCGTACCTTGTCGAACTGCCGACGGTGACGCCCAGGTACGGCTGACCCAGGAAGCCCTGTACCAACGCCTCTACCCGCTGTCCTGACCCGGAATCGGTACCAACGCCGATAGCAACGACGTCACCCGCTCCGGCTGCATAACAGGTGAAGACCAGGTCAAAGGTCTCGACTCCCACCTGAACCCAACCGTTCGTAGGGGCCGTCACATCCAGGGGCACGGTCTTGGTCGTGGATTCCACGGCCTCCACGGCCGGTTCAACCCCACCACCACACGCAACGGCAGCCAGCACCGTGGCGATCACGACGATGCCCCGAACGGCCTGCATCAGCCCTCCACGAGGACGAACAACTCGAGCACCCGACCATGATTGCACCGGACCTCCACACCAACCGGCAGCGGGCCCTCAACGGCCAGCCCACCGGCACTCTCCACCACCACGACAACCTCCGACGATCGGCTGTATGCAGCCGTGCTGGCCGCGTGCCAATCAGCAACGACACAGCCCTCAAGGGCCTCAACCAGGACGTCTGGCACCAGGCGACCCAGGGCAGGAGCCACCCCAGCCGGTTGCCAGAGCCCGGTCTTCTCCCAGCGCCCTGGCCGCTCAGACGCAGCCAGACGGAGCCCGGCCGCTCTGAGGCGCCGAACCAGATCCCTCCCCCCGACCGCCTCGGCACCCATGGCTATCGCCTCGGTGCGGGCCGCCGCTGTCAGGTCGTAGTGGTCTCCCTGGAACGACATGCGCCGAAGGCCGAGCCTCACGGCGAAGTCGTGGAGTTCCGCGATGGTCTGGTCGCTGACAAGGTGTGCCCAGCGGCCGCCCCTCCAGGGCCAGATGGCCTCATCCACCAGAACGGTCACGACTAAATGCCGGCCGGCCGGAGCGGTCTCATCCCAGCCGGGGCTGTGTTGGCGATAGTCGCCGCTGGCATGACGCCGGGTGGCACACTGAGGCGGTGGGCCACGCAGCAGGGAACGACACGGTAACCCTCACGCTCCCGCCCGATCCCGAGTTCGCAGAGATCCCCCGGGTGACCCTCGCCTCGCTGCTTCGTATCCACAGGATCGACCCAGGCGACCTGGGAGACCTCGGCACGTCGATCCAACAGGCCGCAGGCAGCATCACCGGAGCCGGCCACAGCGTCGAGATCAACTTCCGCGTCACCGCCACCGAGGTCCTCGTGAGGCTCGAGGGTGGCGGACAGACAGTGGACCTGGCTGCACCCAGAAGCTGACACCGCCAGACAGGTCACCGGCCCGTTGAGCCGAACCCGCCCTCACCCCTGTCGGAGTCGGGAAGCCCGTCGACCTCGCTGAACCGGCAGTCCTCGACACGCTGAATCACCAGCTGGGCGATGCGCTCTCCGACAACTACCTCGAACGGATCTGACGGATCGGTGTTCACCAACAGGACCTTCAGTTCGCCCCTGTATCCGGAATCGATGAGGCCGGGGGTGTTCAGACAGGTAACGCCGTGCCTGAGCGCCAGGCCGCTCCGCGGTTGCACGAATCCGGCATAGCCCTCCGGTATGGCAACGGCGACACCCGTCGGAATGAGGGCCCTGCCACCACCCGGTTCGAGCACGGCGGCCTCGGCTGCCACCAGATCGGCCCCGGCGTCACCCACCGTGGCGTAAACCGGAACAGCCGCATGCTCAACAAGGCGAACGATGGGTATCTCCAGCACGGCGGCGACCCTAGCCCGAGTCACCTGACACACACCCCGACCCCGCAGAGACCCGAAACAGGTCATGGGCACGCCTGTCGGGAGCGACCGCCATAGGCTCATCGCCGTGCTCGCATGGATCGACCTGGAGATGACAGGACTGGACACCGCCACCGACGTCATCGTCGAGATAGCCACGCTCATCACCGACGACAACCTCGACCTGGTCGCCGAGGGCCCCGACATCGTCATCCACCAGCCGGCCGGGGCCATGGCATCTATGGGCGACTACGTGAGAGAAATGCACACCCGCAGCGGGCTGCTCGACGCAATCGAAGCATCCACGACCAGCCACGACGAGGCCGCGGCGACAACACTGGCATTCCTCAGAGAACACATCGCCGAACCGGCCACGGTCCCACTGTGTGGCAACTCGATCGGCACCGACCGCCGCTTCCTGGCCAGGTGGATGCCCGAGATAGAAACCTTCCTCCACTACCGGTCCATCGACGTGTCCACGGTCAAGGAACTCGCCAGGCGTTGGAAGCCCGAACTGCTCACCTCGGCGCCGGCCAAGGCCGGTGGGCACCGTGCGATGGACGACATCAGGGAATCTCTCGAAGAACTGCGCCACTACCGGACCGGCCTGTTCCAACCCTCCTGACCTGCGGTTTTACGGTATCTCAGGAACCGTCGTTTATTCACTTGACGCCCACCACGCATTGGTGTTGGGTGGTCACTCGTCGTGGTTACCCATAGCCTTGGGTGCCTGACCGGAGGGCCACGTGCCGTCCGACAGACAAGATCGCAACAAACAACTCAGGAAACGGCAGACAGACAAGACCATGCAGTCGATGAACCAGCACCGCCACGGCCAGTCGGCCGGCGCGCCCGCGTTCTCGCCACGCGCTGTAAAGCCGGCCTATACGGCCACCTTCACGGCCACATGGACCACGTCCACCCATCTGGGCAAGAACGTGTTCTGGACCATCCACCAGCGGCCCCGGGGAGCAGACAGCTGATCAGCTGAGACGCATACCAAACCCCCGAGGCCGCCGGAGAAATCCGGCGGCTTTTCTGGTTTTTCACGACCGACCCGATCACCCACCACAACAGTTCAACGAGACAGCAGTTTCAGAAGGGAAAGAAGGACAATGCAGGCACTCCAGTTCGAACCGGAGGTATGGCGCGACGATGCAGCATGCTCGCGCCTCGGCGTTCCGCTGGGCGTCTTCTTCTCAGAGGACCTCGGCGACATTGCTGCCGCCAAGCGCATCTGCGCCGAGTGTCCAGCCCTGGCGTCATGCCTCGAGGGTGCAATCGCCCGGCGTGAACCGTGGGGCGTGTGGGGCGGCCAGCTGTTCATGAACGGCAGGATGCTCGCAACCAAACGACGCAGGGGACGGCCACCCAAGGTGCCCCGTCCCGAGGACCAGCTCCCCGTGGTGCCGATCCCGGCCCACCTCCAGGTCGAACTCAGGTCGGCCTGAACCGTCGGAAACCCCTCCCGACAACCGTGGTCGACCATCCGGTCGGACCGCGGGGAGCACAAGCCGCCCACCACGGGCCGGGGTGACGCCCCCGGCGATCCCCGGCCCGTGGGCGCGCCAATCCGCCCGGACCCCGACTACCGTCACTCCCGTGTCCAGGCTCCCAATCGCCGTTCTGCTCCTGGCGCTGGCCGCCACTTCATGTGGCAACGAACCCAGCGGCTCCCTCACCAGAGACGACGTGCTCGACAGGCCCTTTGAGTTGGTCCAAGGCGGAACCACCACCCTGGCTGAACTCAACAGGGAAGACGGACGTCCGCTGGTCGTCAACCTGTGGGCCACATGGTGTGCACCGTGCCTCGAGGAGATGCCCGACCTGGAGGCCGCGCACCAGGACCGCGGGGACGAGATCCGATTCGTGGGCCTCAACATCAGCGACTCGCCGACCAGGGCAGCCCAGCGGATCGAGGAGATCGGCATCACCTACCTGCTGGGCCAGGACCCCGACGGAGGCTTCGTAGCCACCCTGGGAGCCGTCGGCCTCCCGACCACGGCCTTCATCGACAGGTCAGGCGAACTCGTCCGTGTCCACCAGGGCCAGCTCGACTACGACGGCCTCCAGGCAGCAATCGACGAGTACCTGTCATGACCACCTCAGCCGGGCACCACCGATGATCGACATCGGTATCGCCCTGCCGTTCACCCTGGGAATCGTCACCGCGGTCAACCCGTGCGGCTTCGCCATGCTGCCAACCTGGCTCGGGTACTTCATCGGGCGGGACACCGACGACACCAGGGCACGGCCCGAACAGGTGATGCGGGGCCTCGTGGTCAGCCTCACCCTGGCAGGCGCCTTCGTCATGGTCTTCGGTGCACTCGGCCTGGCTGTCACCTACCTGGTCAGCGAGGACGCCGTGGCACGACGCACCCCGTGGGTGACCGTCGCAATCGGCGCAATGCTCATCCCCTACGGAATCGCGATCCTGGCCGGCCGCAAACCCAACCTGTCATTCCTGCAACCCCGCAGGGGACCCCGCTCACGGGAACTCTGGTCGGTGTTCGGGTTCGGGGTGTCCTACGCCGTTGTGTCAATCGGCTGTGCCGCCCCACTGTTTCTGTTGCACGTGGCCGGCAGCTTCCGGCGCGAAGGGATCATCGAGGGTCTCGTCGTGTACCTGGCCTTCGCTGCGGGCATGACGGCGGTTCTGACTGCCCTGACCCTGTCACTGGCCGTAGCCAGGGGAGGCGCCGTCCGACACCTCCGGCGACTGCTCCCACACATCGACCGGATCGGGGCGTTCGCCCTGCTGCTGGGTGGTACCTACCTGATCGTCTACGGCGTCTACGAGATCCGCATCCTTGCCGACGTCAACACCGCCTCAAACCCGGTCGTCGACGCAGTCACCACGCTGCAGGTGCACCTCACCAACTGGACCGCCGACATGGGCGGCACCCGGGTGGGTCTGGCCCTGTGGCTCCTCATCTGGACCACCGCCATCTGGGGAGTCACACCTGCGATGGCCACCCGGAAACGGCGAGACCTTCTGATAGCAACGATCGTGGCCTGGGCTGTGTTGGAGGGCATCATGTACCGCGGCGAACTGGTCCTCTTCCCCGTCGTCCGCGTCGCCATCGCCTGGCCCGAACGGATCTCACACTGGTTGTCCGACCCGGTTCGGTGGGCAGTCCCACTGGAGGTGCTGGTCACAGCCACCGCTGTGCTCGTGCTCCTCACCTGGGTCAGGGCAGCACTAAGGGGATCCACCGGGCACCACCGTCCGTAGGATCCGCCGATGCCCCGACACATTCCACAGATCACCCCGGGAATAACCGGCCTCGTCGCCGTTGGTGGCACCGCCGGAGCCGGCATCAGGTGGCTGATCCTCACAGTCGGGCCGTCGACGACGTTTCCGTGGTCGGTGCTCGTCGTGAACCTGGTCGGATGCGCCATTCTCGGGGTACTTGTCGGACGGGGAGTGCAGCACAACGCCAGGCTCCTCCTCGGCACGGGCTTCTGTGGAGGTCTGACGACCTTTTCCACGTTCACCGTCGAGGCCGCCCAACTGATGCGTGCCGACCACCTGGGGATGGCCACCACCTATCTGGCCGCATCCCTTCTCGGCGGCCTTCTCTGCTTTGACCGGGCGAGGGCCATGACCACCGGGGCAGTTGCGTGAGCACCGTCGTCCTCTTCGCCCTGGTCGCGGCTGCCGCTACAGCACTCCGGGTTGTTGCCGTCCACGTCTGGCCGGGCGCCGAACGCGGAACCCTCCTCGTGAACGTGGCAGGTTCGTTCGCCCTCGGCCTGATGGCAGGGCTGACCGGGCCGGCCATGACGATTGTCGCCACCGGTGGCCTTGGCGCCCTGACAACGTTCTCGGCATTCGTGGCCGACACCTCGGCCGTTGCCGACGATCGGGGTATCAGATCCAGCGCTGTCTACGTATCGCTGACCCTTGTCGGGGGAACGCTGGCAGCACTCGCCGGCATCACCCTTGCCTGATGAGGCGTCAGGAAATAACGGTGTCGCCCCGGAAGTAGGGCAGCAGGGGTTCAGGAATGGCGATGGTTCCATCAGCCTGCCTGTGGGTCTCAACCACCGCAGCCCACACCCGTGGGACCGCCAGGCCCGAACCGTTGAGGGTGTGCACCACCGCCGTGCCCTTTTGCCCCTCGGGCCTGTAGCGGACGTTGGCCCGACGTGCCTGATAGTCGCTGAACCATGACACCGACGAGACCTCGAGCCACTGGTCTGCACCCGGGGCGTAGACCTCTATGTCGAAGGTGCGGGCCGACGAAGCCCCCAGGTCGCCGGTGCACAGGTCGAGGATGCGGTACACGAGACCCAGGTCGGCCATGGCCGACTCTGCCCTGGCAAAGATGTCGGCATGGACCTCGGCGGCCTGATCGGGGGTGGCATAGGCCAGCAGCTCCACCTTGTCGAACTCGTGGATACGCAGGAGGCCACGGGTATCTCGCCCAGCCGATCCGGCCTCGCGCCTGAAGCACGAGGTGTGGGCCATCAACTTCATGGGCAGATCGGCCTCGTCCAGGACCTCGTCGCGTGCCAACGAGGTGAGGGGCACCTCAGCGGTGGGAATAGCCCACAGGTCATCGCGCTCAAGGTGGTAGGCATCATCCTCGAACTTGGGGAGGTGCCCCGTTGAGGTCATCGTGGATGTGGATACAAGCGTCGGCGGCCTCATCTCGCGGTAGGCATCGACGTTCCGGTCGAGGCCGTACTGCACGAGCGCCCGGCACAACGTGGCACCGAGACCGCTGTACATGACGAACATGGAGCCCGACAGCTTGGTTCCACGCTCAACGTCGAGGATTCCGAGCTCTTCGCCGATCTCCCAGTGGGGGACCCGCTGGTGGTCCGCCCAGGTGGCCTCATCGAACCCCTCCACCCGGGTGATCACGTTGTCGTGTTCGTTGGCACCGTCGGGGCACTCGTCGGCCGGGATGTTGGGTATCCGCAACAACAGCTCACGGATCTCTCCTGCCAGAGCGTCGGCCTCATCGGACAGTGCATCGGCCTTCTCGCCGAGTTCGCGGCTGCGCTCCTGAAGTGAGGCGGCCTCGTCTCCTCTGCCCTGCTTGTGCAGGTCGCCGACCTCCAGGGAGATGGTCCTGACCTCGTTGCGGAAGGCATCGCGTTCCTCACCGAGTTGACGCTGTCGAACGTCGAGGGCCAGCACCCGGTCGAGGGGACCGGTGTCCTCACCGCGGCGACCAATGGCGGCCTTCACCGAATCTGGATCACTGCGAAGGAGCCTTACGTCGATCACGGACCAGAACCTAGCGGGGCCACATGGTGGCTACTCGACCGGTTCCGTCACCTGAGGCGGTTCGACAGGCGCGGAGCGGCCGTCGGGAAGGCGCCCGGCAACGGGTCGCAGGCGCTGGTTCTGACGATTCTGTTCCCGGGTGAAGGAAAAGAACTTCACGACGATGATTCCCCAGATGTAGAAGCCACCGAGCAACTTCATGATCAGCCCGGCGGTCTGCTGATCGGAGCGCACGGTGATGCCCCAGAGCTCGTAGCCGTCGTCGTAACTGGGATAGACGACGCCGTCCGCAAAAGTCAGCCAGGCCGCTGGGACAGTCGGGATGATCGACATCAGGAACAGGTAGAGCATCTGACCGGGCGGCGACAACCGCAACTCCGGCAACGGAGCTACCACGGGCATCCACATGGCCAGTGCCGCGGCGAACAACACGACATGAACTCCGTAGTGGAAGGCCCCGAACTCGGCAGACCAGCTCACAACGCTGCTCCAGTGGGTCAGGGCAATCAACCCGTTGAAGATGAGGCCCGCCACCACAGGATGGGTCAACCTTCGCAGTACCCGGGCTCCGAACCCACCTTCGAGTATCAACAACCTGGCCAACCAGCCCGGCATCGCCAACAGGAACAGGGGCGGCACGATGAACGTGATCAGCAGGTGCTGGAGCATGTGTACCGAATAGAGGTGGTCCTCGGCAATGTCGTGCATCGGCCAGTCGGCCGAGACCAGCAACAGGATGGTTGCGGCGACAAAGGCCCGACGCTGGAACGGTGTCGTCACCGGTGTGCCGGCCGGAACCACCTTCGGGCCGATAACCCGGGCCGCCCACCAGCCCAGAACAACCACAGCCGCCACAAGGAACCAGACCTCAGGATGGGCCTGCCAGTCCCACGGCCCGACCACGTCGGCGATCATCGCCGGATCCTGCCAGGTGCTGGAGAGGTGGCGGTAACCCGTGCCCCGTGCCGGGCAGGGCCCAGGGTCACGTCAGCCCTTGGACCAGAACTCGAAGGTGCTGAGGGCGATCACATAGACGGCTACAGCGAGAACAAGGCCCCCGACGAAGAACTTCGTGAAGAGGCTGTTGTCGAACCGCAGGTGCATGAACCATGCAGCCACAATGAAGAACTTGACGACCATCATGACCATGAGGACCGGAATCAGGACGGGGCCGATATCCACGTAGTAGGTGGCCACCTCAAGAGCAGTGAGAACCCCGAGGATGAGGGCGATCTGGAAGTACTTCGAGTCCGACGGGTGGTCGTGGACGACGTCATTGTGCTCTTCGGTGATCTCGGCGGTGCTCATAGACGTTGCTCCCCGGTCAGCTCGTGGGTGAGGGCACGAGGTAGATCACCGTGAAGATGAAGATCCACACGATGTCAACGAAGTGCCAGTAGAGGCCGATGATCTCCACTGTCTCGGAGTGCTCCTTTCGGAGCGAACCGCGGAGCGACGAGATGAACATGGACATCAGCATCAAGATGCCGAGGCTGACGTGCACGCCGTGGAAGCCGGTGAGAGTGAAGAACGCCGACGAGAACGGGCTGGTCGTGTAACCGAGGCCCTCACGGAAGAAGGTGGTGAACTCGTAGACCTGGCCGCCGATGAACAACGACCCGAGAAGGGCTGTAGTCAACAGCCAGAGCCGGTTGTTGCGGAGGTCTCCACGCTTGATGGCCGACAGGGCCAGGACCATCGTGAGCGAACTCATGAGCAGCACGAAGGAACTCACCGAGGTGAACGGGATGTCGAAGATGTCACCCGGTGCCGGGCCGGTGGCGAACCGCCCCCGGTACACGAGGTAGGTCGAGATAAGCGCACCGAAGAGCAGGCACTCGGAACCGAGAAACACCCACATCGCCAACTTGTTGTGGGACATGCCGGTGGTGGTTGCGTGGTCGCTCGTGGCTGTATCAGACAACGGGGGCCTCCTCGGTGGTGTCGGCCGTTACCTCGTCGCCACCGTGGTCGTCGTGGTCCCCATGGGCGGCATCAGGGTCGTCGACAGGTTCGAAGATCCAGGCGTAGATGGCCATCACCACCAGCAGGCCACCGGGCACGGTCAGCCACAGGTTGAAGATGAGCCCGAGAGCGATGAACGGCAGGCCAGAGGCGAACACAATCGGCCAGAACGAGGGAGACGGAAGGTGCACGCCCACGGCTGAACCGTCCTCGCAGACCTCCTCGGCCGTAGCGACACGCACGACACGGCCATCATCATCGGTTCCGTACTTACGGTGCCAGAACTCGTCGAGGCTCTCAACCACGGGGACCTCGTCGAAGTTATGGACCGGGGTCGGGTTGGGGGTGAGCCACTCGAGGCTGCGGGCATCCCACGGATCGGGCCCACAGGGCGCCTGTCCCCTGGCCCTCATCGCCGACATGATCACGTTGACCACGAAGATCGCGATGCTCAGGGCGATCAGGAACGAGCCGATGGTCGAGACCATGTTCCAGAGTTCGAAGCCGAAGCCGGGGCTGTAGCTGTCGATACGCCTTGACATTCCCTGAAGGCCCAGCACGTGCATCGGCCCGAAGGTCAGGTTGAACCCGACCAGCATCACCCAGAAGTTCACCTTGCCAATGAGGTCACTGAGCATGTGGCCGAACACCTTCGGCCACCAGAAGTAGAGGCCGGCGAACAGGCCGAAGATGATCCCACCGAAGATGACGTAGTGGAAGTGGGCGACGATGTAGTAGGTGTCGGTCTGCTGGGTGTCAGCTGGCGAGATGGCGTGGGTGACGCCCGAGAGGCCACCGATCGTAAACATGGAGACGACACCCACAGCGAACAGCATCGGCGCCGAGAACTTGATGCGGCCGCCCCACATGGTGGCCATCCAGTTCAGGATCTTCACGCCGGTCGGTACGGCGATGAACATCGTCGACAGCGAGAACGCAGCCACCGATATGGGTCCGATACCGGACACGAACATGTGGTGGGCCCACACACCCCAGCCCATGAAACCGATGGCGATTCCCGAGAACACCATGAACGGGTACCCGAAGATGGGCTTGCGGGAGAAGGTGGGGATCACCTCTGAGATGATTCCGAAGGACGGCAAGATGAGGATGTAGACCTCAGGGTGGCCGAAGATCCAGAACAGGTGCTGCCAGAGCAGGGCATCGCCGCCCACCGACGGGTCAAAGAACCTGGCACCGAACAGGCGACTGAACGCCAACAGGAACAGGGCGACAGCAATAACAGGCATTGCGAACACCAGCAGCAGCTGGGTCACGAGCATCATCCAGGTGAACACGGGCATGCGGAACAGGGTCATTCCAGGTGCACGCATGTTGAGAATCGTCACCGTCAGGTTTATCGACGACATCAACGAGGCGACACCGGTGATCTGGAGGCCCAGGGCGTAGAAGTCCATTCCGGGACTCGGCGAGAAGACAATGCCCGTGTTGGGGGCGTAGCCGAACCATCCGCCGTCGGGTGCACCACCCAGAACCCATGAGAGGTTCAAGACGATGCCGCCAGCCAGGAATACCCAGAAGCTGAGGGCATTGAGACGCGGGAAGGCCACGTCTCTGGCGCCGATCTGCAGCGGAATCAGATAGTTGGCGAAAGCTGCAGACAGCGGCATTGCAGCCAGGAAGATCATGGTCACGCCGTGCATCGTGAAGACCTGGTTGTACATGTCGGCACCGAGCACGGTGCCATTCGGCGTTGCCAACTGCAGGCGGATCAGGAGTGCCTCGATGCCACCCACGACAAAGAAGAAGAGGGCGGCTACCCCGTAGAGGATGCCGATCTTCTTGTGGTCGACGGTGGTGACCCAGTCGCGCCAGCCGTTGCCGCCCCTGGGACGCGTGTAGACGCCCAGCGGCTGGTCCACCACGTCTTCGACGGGGGTCGTTGCGGTCATCACTCGACCTCCGTTGCGGCGATTATGTCGAGCGCCGGCGCCCGACCGAGGGTGGTCAGGTAGGCCACCACGTCATCGATCTGACCCTCATCGAGGCCCATGGCCGGCATGCCCCGACGGCCCTCCGCGTAGGCGGGCTTTTCAGCCGGTGAGTCTCGCAGCCACGCCTCAAGTTGGGTCCGGTCCAGGCTTCCATTCGGCTCATACATGTTGAAGATGCCGCCCGCGTAGGTGGTACGGCTCATCAGGTGGGTCAGGTTCGGTGCCGCATTCGCCACCAGATCGGCACCGCTGCCATCGTTGAAGCCATCGACCACGTGGCAACGGGCGCACTGCGACTGGTAGATCTCCATGCCCCTCTGGGCGGCGGCCGCCTGAGGCTCAACAGCCGGCTGCAACTGTTCGGCAACCCACGCACTGAAATCGTCGGGGGTGACAGCAACGACCTGCATACGCATCCGCGAATGCGACAGACCGCAGAACTCGGTGCACTGACCGAAGTAGACACCCGGCTCATCGGCTTCGAGTTTCCAGGGATGGACCCGACCGGGTGCGGCGTCCTTCTTGCCGTTCAAGGCCGGAATCCAGAAACTGTGGATCACATCGCGGCTGGTAATCGCCAGCTCGATCTCCTCACCGGCGGGGATCACCATCTGGTTGGCGGTGACTATGTCGGCCGGCGGCAGGTGCCTGGCATCGGTGAGGTCGACTCCGTCGAGGCCGTTCAGGTAGTAGCGGAACTCCCACCACCACTGCTGGCCAACCACCACGACCTCAGGTTCCCACTGGGTGACAGCTCCATCGACCTCGATGGTTACGGCGTTCGCCTCGGTCTCGTTGAGGCCCCTCAGGGTGATGAGCGTGAACACCGAGATGACCACGAGGATCAGGGTCGGCACGATTGTCCAGGCCAACTCCAGGCGGGTATCGCCGTGGAACTGGTGCGGGAACTCCTCGTCGCTGTGGTCGTCGCGGAACCTCCACCAGATGATGAAGGTGCCTGCAAACACGAAGATGAAGACGACAACGGCCACGTAGAACACCGGGTCAAACAGGTTGTCGATGCTTCGGGCGCTGGGGCCCTGCGGGTTGAGGGTGTCGAGTTCAGCGTCGGCGGCACATCCTGTGAGGAACGTAAGCAGACCTGCAACCAGCGCTGTCAGGCCGGTGCCACGCAGGATCTTCGGGATCACTCGCCCACCTCCACGTGGTCACCACCAGAACCGCCACCCTGCTGGTGGAATTCACGCTCGCCGGTCGCTGCAGCCACAATCCCTGCGGCCAACACTGCTACACAGCTCACGATCAGAACCGTGCTGACCACGCGCCTCGGAATATTCGGTCGACGGCTGAACAGGAATGCCGCTCCGAACACACAGACACCTACAACTCCGGCGACAAGCACGGCACCATTCACCGACGACGCCAGCAGAACCCTCGACATCGCCAGGACCAGCACGCCTATGCCGACAAGTGCCAGGATCGGGATCTCGATCGGGCGGAGCAGCCGTTCACGCAGTTCACGATTCACCTCGGGGTCACCGGTAGCCCGCTCGGACCAGTTGTTCATGGTCCACTCCAGGCTGACCGCAACCAGCACGAGAAGGCCGACCACGAACAGCGCCGAACTGACAACGAGGCCGATCACGAGGGTCGCAACTCCGAGCGCACCCAGTACCGGCCAGATGGAACTACCCACCTGTGTCTGGGCCGGTGGGGCGGTGTCTACGCCGAGCACCTCGGCAACCGACTCGGAGTCGGCGTCGCGGAAGGCAATGGCGATGATTCCCAGCAATCCGAAGACCGCCGCTGCAGTCACGAAGAGGACGTATGTGACATGGTTTCCGACACCGCCCTTCCAGCCGAGGCTGATCGGACCGGTCTCGGTTCCACCCGAGGTGTAGCCGGCAAACACCGCAGCGCTGAGCGCCGCGGCACATGAACCGAACCAGAGTTTGAATCCAGTGGTGAGCATTTCGTTCCCGTCAGCCAGTCCTACTTGGCGATGTAGATGCCGAGCCAGATGACCATGTAGACCGCTACAGCCGCATACCAGTAGAGGGCCGCAGCGGATACAAGGTCACGGTTCCGGCTTGTGTCCTGCCCGCCCAGCGCCCGCAACAACAGTAGGCCGAGCCAGAACACTCCGACCAGGACCATTGCCATGTGGGCTCCGACGATGACGAACAGGAAGGTGGTGGCCTCGCTGTGATCAATCGGCAGGGCGATGTCGTTGAAGTAGAAGACCGTCTGGTTGAGCATCGCCACGCCCATAACGGCGGTGATGGCCATTGCGAGGTATGAGTGGATGCGGTCGTTGTTGATGACCGAGTACACCGCCCATGCCATGGTGATGGCCGAGAGGGCCATGGTGGCCATGTTCATGCCACCTGGTGGAAGGCGGATGGCGCCCTCTGGGAACCACTCCGTGCCCCAGGCCATTGCGTCGGCCCGCCGTGAGAAGTAGAGGGCGAAGAGGCCACCGAAGAACATGAGCACGCCCGAAGTTGCCAGCGCCGACCCGATCACGAGGGTCCTCGGCCGGTTCGGTACCGCCGGTGAGAAGGTCGTGGAGGACATCAGGCCCCCGCCTCTACGGTTGCGTCCAACAGGGGACTCTCAGAGGTCACTTCCACGGGAGAGGTAGACCACTCGAGTGTGTGGCCACCCCATGGGTCAGCCAGGGAGCGGGCACCCCTGAGCCTGAGTACACCGGTCACTAGCCATCCGAGGGCTCCGACCAGGAGGTGTGCCGAGCCAACCAACGCCACCGTGTTCAACACATCGACGCCCGACCCGGGGTTCCCGGCACCTACCAGGTCTCCACCTGTGAAGTCTGCAAGGCCCATGAAACCGCTGATCGTGTCGGGCACGGCTATGAGCACGATTCCGACCGCAACAGCCAGGGCACTCGCCAGGCCAAAACCCTGGGGCACCACACGACCGACGATGAGATCACCCCACCAGAGGGTTCCCGCCATGGCCGCCAGCAGGGCAGCGCCAATGGTGAAGGTGAACTGCGCGCCGGTGGTCGAGCGATCGAGCAGGTCCAATGGGGCCACCGCCCGCAGGGCGCCCAGCACCGTACCGTCCAACAGGAAGAGGACCGACAGGACCGAGAGGTAGAGAGGTGCCGGCATCCTGGTCCTTCGGCTACCCACCCCGCGTCGCAACACATCCACCAGGCCGACAAGCACCAGGAGGACCAGCGGGACGATCAGGAATGCCTCGACAACGAAGATGGCCTGTTCCCTGATGGGGGTTCCGATGTCGAAGGCCGCCTGGGCGTAGGCACCGAACGAGAGCACTCCGATCAGTGCTGTCAGGACCAGAAGGGCCCGATGGTTTCCGTGTCGCCGTCGAGCGGCAACTGGAACGATGTCGCCGGCGATACCGACCAACGGCAGGGCGAAGGCGTAGACCTGCGGGTGGCTGAACGCCCAGGAGAGCTGCCCCCAGATCGTGTCCTCAACACCGAAGGCGACTGCCGACCGGCCTGTCAGGTCTACGTAGATGAGCACCGTGTTTGCCGCCAGAACCGGCAGCGTCACGAGCCAGATGGAACCGGCCACGAGAACACTCCATGCGAACAGGGGCACCCTTGAGAGGTTCATTCCTGCGGTTCGACCAGCCACGATCGTCGTCAAAATACAGACCGTTGCACAGCAGATCCCGCCGATGACCATCAACAGGCCCAGCAGGGTCAGGGCCAGGGCATCGGTTCGGCTGACGGCTCCCGGCGTGCCGAGACCACCGTCGATCACGAAACCGGCGACCGTGAACGCCGCACCCAGTGCCCACACCCAGAAGCCGAGGGCGGCAGCCCTCGGGAAGACAATCGACGATGCCCCCACCTGCAGGGGCACCACGGCGGTGGCGAGCCCCACGAAGACGGGAACCACCACCAACAGGACGAGACCGACGCGATAGGCACTCCAGAAGCGGAACAGCGAGTCGACATCTCCGAAGACCGCCATGCCGGTCAGGTCCATGCGCTCGACGCTCACCAGGAGGCCGGCCACGAGGGAGGCGACAAGCAGGAGCGCTCCCGAGGCCAGCCAGGCCCGACCGATGCGTAGGTGGTCGGTGGTAGTTACAGCCGCCTCAAGAGCGGTCGGGACGACGCCTCCGGTCCGGGTCGTGTCCGCTGCGGTCTCAGTCATCTGTCATCGAAGTGTCTTCGCCCTATAGCCCCTGTACCCGCCCTCATGCCGTAATCCGAACGGCGTCGGACCTCACGATGCTAGGTGTACCGCCTGCCGAATCCGACACCTGCAGGACCGTTGCACCGTAGCCGCAGGTGACGGCAAACTCCGAACCAAACGGACACATCTGACCAACAGATGCGGGTCGCCCACCAGGGGCATGGTCGAACCGGTTCGAGAAGGCCGGTTTCACAGCACCACGTCGAGTGCAATCGCCCCAAAGAGAAGCGTCACGTAGGTGATCGAGAACGAAAAGAGGCGCATCGCGGTGCGCTCGTTCGGGTTCCGGCGGACAGCCACGGCAAACGCCACAAACGCAGCCCCGAGCACCAGAGCGGACACCAGGTAGAAGACACCCATTCCCGCCACCAACCAGAACACGACCGTCAGCGCCACCATCACCGCCGTGTAGTAGAGGATCCGGTCTGATGTCTCCCTGAGGCTGACAACCGACGGAAGCATGGGTACTCCGGCCGCCGAGTAGTCCTCGCGGTACCTGATCGCCAGGGCCCAGAAATGTGGCGGGGTCCAGTAGAAGATCACGAGGAACAACACAATCGGCGCCCACGCCAGAGAGTTGGTGACAGCCGACCAGCCGATGAGCACGGGGGCGGCACCGGCGGCACCGCCGATAACGATGTTCCTCGTCGTAGACCTCTTCAGCCAGATGGTGTACACGAACACGTAGAAGAGGGTTGCCGACACCGCAAGTACGGCGCTCAACAGGTTGACGGTTGCCACCAGCCATGTGAAGGCGATGATCTCGATGATCACTGCGAAAACCATGGCTGCCCGCGGGGTCATGACGCCTCGGACGAGCGGTCGCTGGCTGGTCCGCTCCATAAGGCTGTCGATGTCGCGGTCGACGACCATGTTCACTGCGTTGGCACCACCGGCGGCAAGGGTGCCACCCAGGACCGTGGCGACCATCAGCCAGATCGACGGAACCCCGTTCTCGGCGACGAACATCGTCGGCACGGTCGTCACGAGCAGCAGTTCGACAATCCGCGGCTTTGTCAACGCCACATAGCCGGCGAGGCGTGCGCGGAGGGAGAAGGAGGGTGGCGCCGGCATCGGCAACAGGCTACGACCGCTGGACTCGGGAACGACCGGCAGGCCGACCGTTAGCCGACAAGCCAGTCGGCCGGGGTCGGACCGTCCGGGAACAGTCGCTGCTGGAACCGCCTCATCCCACCCAGCCAGCGATCAACGTCGTCTGTCTTACGGCGTAGGTACTCGGCCACGTCGGCGTGGGGCAGGATGTGGAACCGCTCGTCGACAAGACCTTCCATGACCATCTCGGCAAGTTCAGCCGAGGTCAGGACCCCGTCGACCGATGCGGCGCTGCCCGCACCTCCGCCCGGCATCTGGTCGCGCGACGGGCTGTTCTCCAAGATGTTCGTATCGACCGCCTGGGGGCACAGGACGGACACACCGATGCCAAGGTGACCGTATGTGACCGAGATGAACTCGGCCAGCGAGACTGCAGCATGCTTGGTAACCGAGTAGTGCATTGAGCCGATCTGGGTGAGCAGGCCTGCGGCCGACGCCGTGTTCAACAGGTAACCGCCACCGGCATCAACCATGTGCGGTATTGCATAACGGGCGGCGTACACGTGGGCCATCACGTGCACGTCAAACATCTTCCGCAGGTCGGCGTCGGGAGCCTCCAGCCCGCCAATGGTCACGTATCCGGCATTGGAGACGACGAGGTCGACGACACCGTGGGCGGCAACGGTGTCGTCGATCAGCGATCTGACCGCAGCCTCGTCGGCCACGTCACAGCCAACACCGGTCCCGCCTACACCGGCGGCCACCGCCCTCGCACCGTCGACATCCGTGTCGGCAACGACGAGCGCCCTGGCACCCGCAGTGTGGAAACGTTCGACCAGAGCCTGTCCGATTCCACTGGCTCCGCCGGTGACTACCGCAACCTTGTCTTTGAGATCCATCCTGCGATCCTAGGAAGCCACGGTCGTGCCTGCCTGACCGGGCTCGTAGCCTCGGGTCGTGCAGGTTCCCAGACCACCCCTGTCGTCATGAGCCCGGGGCCGACGCCTGTCGAGGTGGACAAGCCCGACCTGGGCCACGACGAGGAGATTGACCTGGAACGACCGTGGATCGTTCTCGTCTGGAACGACCCGATCAACCTCATGTCCTATGTCTCGTTCGTATTCCAGAAGCTGTTCGGCTACAGCGCAGACAAGGCCGACGAGCTGATGCTCGACGTCCACCGCAAGGGTCGCGCCGTGGTCTCCAACGGAAACCGGGAGAAGGCCGAGCTGGATGTGTTCCGCCTTCACGAGCACGGCCTCTGGGCAACCATGCAGAAGGACTCCTGACGATGCTGGGTAGCGAGAAGCCTGTTGCCTTCGAGTGCAGCAGGGGCCGAGTCAAGATCCTTCTCGGCGAAGAGGAACGCGAGCTGATAACGAATCTGGCCGGCCAGTTCCGGTCTGTACTCACCGAGGACACCAGCCCTGACCTGCGTCGCCTCTACCCCACCGCCTACCCCGACGATGCAGACAAGGACTCCGAGTACGCCTCACTTGTCCACGAAGACCTGCTGCGGTCACGCCTCGACGCGGTCGAAACGGTCGAGGCGACGGCGCAGGCCTATTCAATCGACGCCGACGAGTTGGCCGCATGGATGGGTCTGCTGAGCAGTCTCCGACTGCTGCTCGGGACGCGTCTCGACATCTCCGAGGAGGACGGGTTCGACCCCGATGCCCCCGACGCACCCACCAGGGCGCTTCTGGCATGGCTGGGCCTGCTGCTCGAGGAATCGGTCGCGGCGGCTGCTGCCCACCTCCCGCCCCATACCCACCAATGACCCCGAAACCGTGTCAGTACCTCAACAGGCCCTGATAGCGTGTCCCCGCCCTCACGTGGTCTGAGCCCCCATCGTCCAGCGGCCTAGGACGCCGGCCTTTCACGCCGGTAACACGGGTTCGAATCCCGTTGGGGGTACGAAGGAAACGACTAGTTTCGGCTGGTTGCTCCTGGTCCTGTGGTGCAGTTTGGAGTGCACGCCGGCCTGTCAAGCCGGAGGTCGCGGGTTCAAATCCCGTCAGGACCGCCATCGTCGGCCGCCACCACCAGGCGGTCGACGTACGGTCGGGTAGCTCAGTTGGCAGAGCGTCCGCCTGAAAAGCGGAAGGTCCCCGGATCGACGCCGGGCCCGACCACACCTGATGGAGCCCGCCTCGAAAGGCGGGCTCCGCCAGTTCCAGGCCGCTCCGCCACGACTACGGTCGCAATCCATGCCCACCCGCGACACCTGCGTGATCCTCCCCTCTGCGAACCTGCGAGATCTTGGTGGAATCAGGACAGGCGACGGCCGCCGGCTACGCCCAGGACTCCTGTACAGGAGTGGACACCTGAACGACCTCGACGAGGCTGACATTGCCACCGTGGCAGATCTGGGCCTGCGTACCGTCGTCGACCTCCGGCGGGCATCGGAGATCGAGTCCCGTCCACACCCCGAACTGGCCGGCACCGAGATCCTCCACTGCCAGGTTTCCAGCAACGACAACGAGTTCGCCGTTATCGCGAACCTCCTCGGCGATATGACCCACCAGGTGGACGGCCCCGGCATGGTCGAGGACTACTTCCGCCGCAACCTCACAGACCGGCTCGACGCATACCGACCGGTGTTCCACCTGGCGACAGACCCCGATCGCCTACCGCTCCTGTTCAACTGCACAGCCGGAAAGGACCGGACGGGTTTCGTTGCAGGGGTCCTATTGAGGTTGCTGGGGGTCGACGCCGACACGGCAGTGGCCGACTACCTCCTGAGCAACGACGTCCGGCGCCACTGGGTCGCCAGGCGTGAGGAGCAACACCGCCTGGTAATTGCAGAGAGGCTGGGTGTTGACTCCACAGAGGTCGACGACGACCAGTTGACCGCACTCCGCTCACTGTTGTGGTGCCAGGCACCGTTCCTTGAGGCCGCCTTCCAGACCGTGACCGACACCTGGGGAACATGGGACTCATTCCGAAGGAATGGCCTCGGCATCGACGACGACCGTCTCCGATCCTTCGCCGCAGCACTCCTGACCTGATCCCACACCACGAAACTCGACGGCGCCGTTGGCACTTCACCCCGCGTTGCTCCATGATCTGGGCGGACAACGACCACGAGGTGAGGCAATGACGAACCACGACCAGATCTACATCAACGGCCAGTGGGTGCCGTCCGACGGCCATGGCAGCATCGACGTCGTCAACCCCTCAAACGAGGAGGTCATCGGGAGCGTGCCGGAAGGCACCGCTGCCGACGTGGACGCTGCGGTGGCAGCGGCCCGCGAGGCCTTCCCTGCATGGTCGGCCCTCCCCCTCGAGGACCGTCTCGGACACATCGAGGCACTTGCGGCACAGTTGGCCGAGCGCTCCCAGGAAATCGGAGCGCTCATCTCCCAGGAAGTGGGCATGCCGGTCGGCATGGCCACGATGATCCAGGCGGGACTGCCGGCGGCCACCACTGCGAGCGTCCCCGGTACCGCCAGGGCGTTCAACTTCGAAGAGGACATGGGTCGCTCAATAGTCACCCGTGAAGCGGTGGGTGTGGTCGGCTGCATCACCCCGTGGAACTACCCCCTGCATCAGATCATGGCCAAGGTCGCCCCCGCCATGGCCGTCGGCTGCACGGTCGTCCTAAAGCCCAGCGAGGTGGCACCACTCAACGCCTTCCTCCTGACCGAGATCATCGACGGTCTGGACTTCCCACCCGGTGTGTTCAACCTCGTCTGCGGCGTGGGTCCCGTCGTCGGCGAGGCAATTGCCGCCCACCCCGACGTTGACATGGTCTCGTTTACGGGTTCCACCCGGGCCGGCACCCGTGTCGCCGAGGTGGCCGCAGTCAACGTGACAAGGGTCCATCAGGAACTGGGCGGCAAGTCAGCCAACGTCGTGCTCGACGATGCCGACCTGGCCGCTGCCGTACCCGGCTCAGTTGGTGCCTGCTACCTCAACTCCGGCCAGACCTGCAGTGCCCACACCCGCATGCTCGTCCCAAACGAGAAGATGGACGAGATCGCCGAGTTGGCGGCACAGGCGGCCGCTGGCTTCACGGTCGGCCCTGCCGACGACCCTGGAAGTCGCCTCGGCCCCCTCGTCTCCCAGGCCCAGTGGAACCGCGTCCAGGACTTCATCCAGAAGGGCATCGACGAGGGTGCAACGCTCGTAACCGGCGGCACCGGCAAGCCCGAGGGCCTCGAAACCGGCTTCTACGTCAAACCCACCGTCTTCGCCAACGTCGACAACTCCATGACCATCGCCCAGGAGGAGATCTTCGGGCCGGTGCTCTCGATCATCGGCTACGACGACGATGACGACGCCGTTGCCATCGCCAACGACACCGAGTACGGCCTCTCCGGCGGCGTCTGGGGAACCGACAGGGACCGCGCCCTGGCCGTCGCCAGGCGCCTCCGCACCGGCGAGGTCGACATGAACGGGGCCTTCCTCAACACCGACGCACCCTTCGGTGGCTACAAGAAGTCCGGCAACGGACGCGAGTTGGGACGCTTCGGGCTGGAGGAGTTCCTAGAGGCCAAGCAGATCAACCTGCCCATGGGCTGACCAGAGCGGGAACTGCCCAAGTTTGCAAAAAGGCAGGCCCGCACTACGTTCTCGGCATAGGCCGATTTTGGTTCCGCAACCCGGAGCCGGTGACACGACCAAGACAATAACCAGGGGGCACCATCGTGAAAATCAAGGTCGACCGTGACAAGTGTGAGGGCCACAGCCGCTGCTACTCGCTGGCACCAGACCTGGTCGACGTCGACGACCTTGGTAACGCCTTCGAGTTGACCGACGGCGAGGTGCCTGCAGGTCTGGAGGACCGTGCCAATCTGATCGTCGACAACTGCCCCGAATTCGCCATCGAGATCGTGGAGGGCTGACCCGTGACCGACACCGAACGCTGTCCCGTATCGGACCTGTCGACCGACTACGACATCTTCGACCCCGACTACGTCCACGACCCTGTACCGGCCTGGTCCGAGATCAGGGAGAGTTGCCCGATCGCCCACACCGACCGGTGGGGCGGTTCGTGGCTACCGACCAGGTACGACGACGTGCAGGCCCTGGCCAAGATGGTTCCTGAACTATCGAGTGCAAACCCCGGACCCATCGTCGTGAACATCCCCGAGGAGTTCCGCCGGCCGGAACGCGAGGGCTACAACGGTGCAGCACCAATTAGCGCCGACCCGCCGGAGCAGACCTGGACACGCAAGGCCCTGCTGCCCCACTTCACCCCGAAGGCCATCGCCCCACAGCACGAATACACCCAGAAGCTCTGCCACGAACTGATCGACGGCTTCATCGACAACGGCGGCTGCGACGCAGCGGTCGACTACGCCCAGCAGATTCCCCCACGCGTCATCGCCCACAAGCTCGGCGTCGACGGCTCGCGGGTGGACGAGTTCATCGAGTGGGTAAGGGGTGTCCTCGAGTTGGGCCTCACCGACCCGGCAACCAGGTTGAAGTACGGGGACACCATCCACGACTTCTTCAAGGCCGAGGTCCAGGACCGTCGAGCGAACCCGCGCGACGATCTCATCACCGCACTCTGCAACACAGAGGTCGACGGCCAGCTCCTCCCCGATCCTGTCATCGTCGGAATGTGCAACCTCCAACTGGTTGCCGGGATCGACACCACCTGGTCCTCGATCGGATCGGCCCTGTGGCACTTCGCCGGCCACGACGAAGACCGTCGCCGCATGGCAGAAGCCGACGACGACCTCTGGGGAACGGCAGTCGAGGAACTGCTGCGGGCCTACTCACCGGTCACGATGGCGCGCACCGTGATGGAACCCGTAGAGATCAGCGGGGCCAGCCTGCAGCCAGGCGACAAGGTTCTCATGAACTTCCCGGGTGCGAACCACGATCCCGAGGTCTTCGAGGATCCCGACACCGTCATCCTGGACCGCCAGCGCAACCGCCACATCGCCTTCGGTGCCGGCATCCACCGGTGCGCCGGATCCAACCTGGCCCGAATGGAGATGGACGTGGCGCTGAGGACCTGGTTCAAACGCATTCCCGAGTTCACACTCTCGGCTCCCGATGAGGTCACGTGGGCCGGCGGCCAGGTCAGGGGCCCCAGGATCCTTCCCGTCACATTCGGGGTCTGACGCCCCCGGCAGCTGGAGGCCTGCTTTGCCCACCGAAGCAGAACTCAGACACGAGGTACGACAGTTTCTAGAGTCCCTGCCTGCACTTCTGGCGGACTCCGACGACCCACTTGAACGGGCCCGCATCTACCTCAGGGCACGCTTCGATGCCGGCCTCGGAGCGCTCGACTATCCGACAGCGCACGGCGGTCGGGACCTGCCACGGGACCTCGTCGTGGCCTACCGTCAGGAAACCTCGGGCAGGGTCCCGGACGAGGCAGGCTTCGGCATCGGCATCTCCATGTGTCTACCCACCATCCGCGACCACGGCAGCAACGAACTCAAGGAGCGCTTCCTCCGTCCCGGCCTGAGGGGTGACGAGATCTGGTGCCAGCTCTACTCCGAGCCCGGCGCCGGATCGGATCTCGCCGGTCTGGCCACACGGGCCGTCCGCGACGGCGACGAGTGGATAGTCAACGGGCAGAAGGTCTGGACATCGGGAGCAGCCGATGCCGACATGGGGATTCTGCTGGCCCGCACGGACCCGTCGGTCCCGAAACACCGTGGAATCTCAATGCTCGTCCTGCCCATGGACCAGCCCGGGGTGGAGGTGAGGCCGCTCAGGCAGATGACCGGTGTGTCCCACTTCAACGAGGTCTTCATGGAAGATGCCCGGATCCCTTCCAGCTGGGTTGTCGCATCCGAGGGTGACGGGTGGCGGCTGGCAGTAGCCCTCCTGGCCTACGAGCGCTCATCGCTAGGAGCTGGCGGTGGCAGACAGCCAACCAGCACAGATCACCTCATCGACCTGGCCCGAAAGAGATCTGTCAACACGGACCCGGTTGTTCGCCAGGAGCTGGCGCGTCTCCACAGCCAGGCCTCGATTGTGGGATGGCTCAACCAGCGGTCCGGCATCCACCCCTCGATCACCAAGCTCTGGCGTTCCCGGCAGGGACGCCTGGCTTCGAGCATCGCCGGCCGTCTGGCGTTTCCGGGAGGAGCCGCATGGGATGACGGAGACGAAGGCGAGGGCTGGGCCTATGGGATCCTCGACAGCCCGGCCCACTCGCTTGGCGGTGGAACCGATGAGATCCAGAGGAACACCCTGGGTGAACGGGTGCTGGGCCTGCCTCGTGAACCCGCTGTCGACCGCGACATCCCCTTCAGTGACGTACGCCGGAACTGACGTCCCGATGCCGTCAGCCCTCCCGGCCTCCGGGCGGGCCGGGAACGGCAGCGGTCCAGGTGTGACCCGCAGCCCGCTCAAACCAGGCAGCGCTGCCACCCACGTCAGCGGAGGGCGAAAGTCCGCGGAGAGCCGCCTTCATCCTGCGGGCGGCACCGGTCGGGAACCCGGCAATCTCGTCTGCGAGTGCAGCCGCTGTCGCCAACACGTCGCCGTCGTCGACCACGTCGAAGACCACGCCGAGGCGGTGGAGGTCAGGGCCGTGAAACCGGCGACCGCTCAGCACCAACTGCTCGGCGACTGCCGGCGGGTGTCGGGCCAGCAGCCAGGCAAGGTTGTTGGGAGCAGGCATCCCAAGACGCACCTCGCCCACCTGCAGGAAGGCCTCTCTCCCGGCAACAATCAGGTCTCCACCGAGGGCGTAGGCGGCACCACCGTTGATGGCATACCTCTCGAGTGCCACCACGACCGGTACCGGACAGTCGTAGAGCGCCCGGTGGGCTTTCGTGTTCGACCTGCCGAATGTTGACAACCAGGGTGGCTGCGGATCGGCATTGAACTCCTTGAGATCCAGGCCTGAACAGAACGCACCATCGGCTCCATGGAAGAGAACAACGCCCACATCGTCTCTCTCCGCAGCCGAGGTGAACGCCGAGGCCAGGCCCTCGACCAGCGGACCGGTAATGGCGTTGCGCCTCTCGGGCCGGTTCAACACAATCGAGGCGACCCCGTCGGCCACTCTCAACAACACATCCTGGTCGGGCATGCGGTCACCTCCGATCTGAACCTACCGGCCGTGCTGCCCCCCTTCTCGAGCGGGGTCCCGGGTCAGGAGCGACACACCCCGTCGGACATGGCAGCGGCAGCCACGGCCTCGGCCACCGCGTAGGGCACCGACTTGTCAAACACCGAGGGGACCACGAAGCCCGGTTCCAGATCCTCGTGGGACACCGAGTCGGCGATTGCCCTGGCAGCGGCGATCTTCATGTTCTCGGTGATGTCGGTCGCACAGGCGTCAAAGGCTCCCCTGAAGATGCCGGGGAATGCCAGGACGTTGTTGATCTGGTTTGGGTAGTCGCTTCGGCCTGTGGCCATCACCGCTGCGAGACCGTCGGCCTCCTCTGGGCGTATCTCGGGCTCGGGATTGGCCATGGCGAACACGATCGGGTCGGGCGCCATGGTGCGCAGGTCGGCTGCATCGATGAGGCCCGGTCCGCTGACGCCGACGAATACGTCTGCGCCCCGAAGGACGTCCTTGAGGCTGCCCATCCGGCGGTCGGGGTTGGTGTGCTCAGCGAACCACTCCTTGGCGAAGTTGAGCCCGTCGCGTCCCGAGTAGACGGCGCCGGCCCGGTCCACGCCCACCAGTTCGCCGACTCCTGCGTTGCGCAGGATCTTTCCGACAGCTACTCCAGCTGCACCCATGCCGGCGATGACCACCGACAGGTCCCCGATCTCACGGCCTGTGAGCTTCAGGGAGTTCCACAGGGCTGCCAGAACGACAACGGCGGTTCCGTGCTGGTCGTCATGGAACACGGGAATGTCGAGTGCCTCCTTGAGGGCATCCTCGACCTCGAAGGCAGCCGGTGCAGCTATGTCCTCCAGGTTGATTCCGCCGAACACGGGCGCCAGGCGTATGACGGCCTCGACGATCTGTTCGGGCTCATCCACGTTGAGACAGATCGGGAAGGCATCGACCCCTCCGAACTCCTTGAACAGGAGGGCCTTGCCCTCCATGACCGGAAGGGCCGCCTCGGGACCGATGTCGCCGAGCCCCAGGACAGCGGTTCCGTCGGTGACGATCGCAACGGTGTTCTTCTTGATGGTCAGTTCGTGGACCCTGGCGGGATCGTCGTGGATTGCCATGCAGACACGGGCGACGCCGGGTGTATAGGCCATGGACAGGTCGTGGGCGTCACCTACCGAAACCAGCGGAAGCACCTCGATCTTGCCTCCCTGGTGCATGTCGAACGTTCGGTCGAACCAGGACATGACACGGACACCGTCGAGTGCGTTGACGGCATCAAGGACTGCCTGTGCATGTGACTCCTCACGGCAGTTGACGACGATGTCGTCGATGAGGAGGTCACCCCGGATGTCGAATCCGCCCATCGACATGATGTTGGCACCGGCCTCGCCGATGGCCGTGGCTAGGCGCCCAAGGGTGTTGGGCACGTTGTCCATCGCCACCTTCATGTTCATCGAGTACGCCGCTGTGGAGAGGTACGCCATGGGCGCTGAGCCTACGGGGCAGGCGTGGTCGACGCTCCTGCGGCCGGTGTCACGGACCTTCGTACGGGAAGCCCAGATCGGGTGCCGTGACGAGTGGTGCGAACGGTATTCCGGCGGCCTCGGCTACGGCGCCGCAGGTGCCGCCCCTGTCGACGACCGAGAGGATCAGCACCGGCACGGCCCCGAGTTCGCGGACCACGTTGGCCGCTTCAAGTGGTGAGGTTCCCCTTGTGACGGTGTCCTCACAGATCACCACCCGGTCACCGGGCCTGAGTGCCCCGGCGAGGCGACCCTCGACACCGTGGTCCTTGGACTCCTTGCGGATGCTGAAGGACCGGAGGCTGCGACCCTGTGTTGCAGCAACTGCTGCGATTCCGAACGCAACCGGGTCAGCACCGGCGGTCAGGCCGCCTATGGCGGTCACATCCGGGGGAATGACCGCAAGGGCTGCCTCGGCAATGAGGAGGATCCCCTCGGGTCTGCATGCGGACTGCTTCGCATCGCAGAACCAGGTACTGCGTCGACCCGACTTGAGGGTGAAATCGCCCGTGCGGATCGAGTGCTCGAGCAGGTGCTCGACGAGGGCTGACCGGCCTTCTCCCATGTCTCCGACCCTACCGACGGAGGTGGGCCACGCCCGTACCGTCAACCAGTTCTCCGATGACGCGTGCACAACGGTCGTTGGCGGCAAGCAGATCGACCACCTCGTGTGCCTCGACTGCCGGTACGGCGATGACCATTCCCATGCCCATGTTGAAGACCCTGCCCATCTCCTCGTCGGAGACATCGCCGATGGCCTGGAGTTCGCTGAAGATACGAGGCGCCTCCCACGCGGTTGTGTCGACGACGGCATCCACCGTGTCGCCCAGCACCCGCGGGAGGTTCCCCGGCAGCCCACCGCCGGTGATGTGTGCCACCGCATGGACCTCGTGTTCGGCCATGACCGCCAGCACAGCGGGTGCATAGATGACGCTCGGAGCCAGCAACTCGTCGGCCAGGGTTGTGTCGGCGCCGTCCCATGCCGGGCCGTCAAGATCCAGGCCGGCAATGTCGAACACAAGGCGTCTCGCAAGCGAGAAGCCGTTTGACCTCAGGTTCGGCGACTCCAGGCCCACAAGCACGTCTCCGGTGGCGACTGCAGTTCCGTCGAGGACGGCGCTTCGCTCCACGGCCCCGACGGCAAAGCCGACGAGGTCGAACTGGTCGTTGGCCATTACCCCTGGGTGCTCGGCCATCTCACCTCCGATGAGGGCACAGCCGGCCTCGGCGCACCCATCGGCGATACCGCCTACCAACTGCGCTACAGAATCGGGATCCAGGCGGCCGACAGCCAGATAGTCGAGGAAGAAGAGGGGTTCGGCCCCGACACACACAAGGTCGTCGACACACATGGCGACCAGATCCCGACCAATCGACCCGAGGCGACCCGTCTGCCTGGCGATCTCAGCCTTCGTGCCCACACCGTCGGTCGCCGAGACGAGGAGCGGGTCCTCGTAGCCCGACCGGCCGATGTCGAAGAGCCCACCGAAGCCACCGATGTCGCCCACCACCTCGGGTCTGTACGTGGCCCGCACCAGCGGTTTGATGAGCTGGACCGCCTCGTCGCCGGCGGCCAGGTCAACCCCGGCCGTCCGGTAGTCAGAGGCCATCAGGTTCGACCGAACAGCTTGGCAGCGTCGTCGGTCGGTAGGCCACTGTGAGAATCGTCGATCAGGGTCGGTACGGCTCCCTCGGTTCCATCCCGAAGGCCCGCAGGCTCGAGCAGGCTCTTGGACAGGTTGGCCGGGATCTCGACCGGGTACTCGCCAGTGAGGCAGGCGTTGCAGAAGCCGGCACCAACCGCACCGGTCGAGTCCATGAGCCGGTCGATGGTCAGGTAGGCGAGGCTGTCAACATCGAGATACTCGCGGATCTCGTCGACGGTCAGGTTCGCAGCCAGGAGCTCACCGCGAGAACCCGTGTCCATTCCATAGAAGCACGGCCAGCGGTACGGCGGCGACGAGATCCGCATGTGGACCTCGGTTGCCCCGGCATCTCGCAGCATCCGGACCATTGCCCGGGTGGTGGTGCCCCGCACAATCGAGTCGTCGACGACAACCAGGCGCTGGCCCTCGGTGCTGTCACGGAGGGGGTTCAGCTTCATCCGTACGGCGGCTGCCCGCAGGGCCTGGGTGGGAGCAATGAAGGTGCGTCCTATGTACCTGTTCTTTACGAGTCCCTGGCCGTAGGAAATGCCAGAGGCTCTGGCAAAGCCCTCGGCGGCGGGCATCCCGGACTCGGGCACACCCATGACCAGGTCGGCCTTGACCGGTGCCTGTTCGGCCAGGGCCTCTCCCATGCGCACCCTGGCGTGGTGGACACTCTGCCCATAGAGAACGGCGTCGGGGCGGGCGAAGTAGACAAACTCGAACAGGCAAAGGGTCGGGTCGATGGCCTCTGAGGCAAAGGGGCTGAAAGACCGACATCCGGAGGCGTCGATCACCACCACCTCTCCCGGGTCCAGTTCGCGAACCATGTGGGCACCGATCACGTCAAGGGCCGGAGTTTCTGATGCCAGGACCCAGCCGCCATCGAGCCGCCCGAGACACAGGGGGCGAAAGCCGTTGGGATCACGCACGCCGATGATGCGGTCACGATCGGCCAGGACAAGCGAAAATGCTCCCCTAAGTGTCGGCAGCACGGCGAGCAGCGCAGCATCAAAGGCCTCTCCGGCCTCGAGGTCGGGTGTTGCCAGCAGTTCAGCTGCGAGCAGTTCGGCCACCAGATCGCTGTCGGAGGTCACTGTTCCGGGAAGCATCCCGGCAGCGGCGGCAAGTTCCTCGGTGTTGACGAGGTTGCCGTTGTGGCCGAGAGCGAACTCGAAGTGGTCGACGCCACGGTAGACGGGCTGTGCGTTGCGCCAGGTGCTCGAACCCGACGTGGAGTAGCGGGTCTGGCCGATTGCCAGGCCTCCGGTCAGCGCAGCGAGCGTGCGGTCATCGAAGGCGTTGGAGACAAGGCCCATGTCCTTGACGACGGTGAGGGTCTCGCCGTCGCTCACAGCCATGCCGGCCGATTCTTGGCCCCGGTGCTGGAGGGCGTAGAGGCCCAGGTAGGTGAGGTGGGCCACCGGCTGGCCTGGAGCGAAGATGCCAAAGACCCCACAGGCCTCCCTGGGGGTGTCGTCGTCGGCCGAGGGGTGTGCGACCGGGGCCAGATGATGCGGTTCGGAGGCCCCCGGGTTGGTTGACACCCGCGACATTTTACCGGCCATCCGGCTGGCGGTTGGTCGTGCCGGAGCCGAGGGCCTCGGGGAGGCGACCGGTGAACGCAGAGGTGATCTCGGCAAGCGACAGGTCGAGCAGGTCCTTCACGATCACACGGTCTCCGGTGACCAGGCCGAGACGCGATGCGTCCACCTCGGCATCTGTCGCACGGTGCAGAACCTCGGTCAGGCGCTCAGGGTCAACCGAGAGCACCACCCGGCTGGGACCCTCGCCGAACAGCGCCCGATGGTCGCCGACGCGTGCGACGTGCACTCCAACCCCGGACCGTGTCGCCATCTCAGCCAGGGCGACTCCGAGGCCTCCAGCCGAGAGGTCATGGACGCCTTCGACGAGGCCGTCGAGCACCAGGTCTCTGACCAGGGTTGCGACCATCGTGTGCACTGCTGTGTCAACGAAGGGCATTTCGCCTCCGGGGGCTCCATGGGCGGCACCCCAGAGTGATCCACCGAGGCCGACCTCGTCGGGTCCCAACAGGACCAGGTGGTTCCCCTCGACGAGGCGGGCTCCGGGCGGCCGGGCGTCGAGCCGGTCGACCAGGCCGAGCAGGCCAATGACCGGGGTCGGGGCAATGTCGGTTCCGGCCGACTCGTTGTAGAGGCTCACGTTTCCACCGATCACCGGCACCCCGAACGCCTCGCATGCGCCGCTCATACCGTCTACCGCCTCGGAGAGTTGCCACATCACCTCGGGGTGCTCGGGATTGCCGAAGTTGAGACAGTTCACGACGGCCAGCGGACGGGCACCCACACACGCCAGGTTCAGCACCGATTCGGCGACCACCAGGGCCGTTCCCTGTCGGGGGTCGACGGCGCACCAGCGGTGGTTGCCATCGGTGGTGAGGGCCAGGCCCCTTCCGGTGTCGTAGCCGGTGGTGGGGTGTTTGAGGCGCAGGACGGCTGCGTCATCACCTGGACCAACAACCGTATTCAAGAACAGCTGGTGGTCGTACTGGCTGTAGACCCACGAGGGATCGGCGAGCAGGTCAAGAAGGTCGGCGCCAAGATCCGTCGGGGCACCCAGGTCGTCGGCAGATGGGCCGAGAGGATGCAACGGAGCCTCGCGTGGGCGATCGTAGAGGGGCGCCTCGTCATCGAGTGAGGCTGCAGGGACATCAGCCAGGACCTCACCATCAAAGCCGTCCATGATCCGGAGCGAGCCGCCTTCGGTAACCCGTCCGATCACGGCAGCGTTGACCTCCCACCTGTCGCAGATGGTCAGCACGCGTTCCAGGCCCTCGGGTTCGACAATCGCAAGCATCCGTTCCTGTGACTCGCTGGTCATGACCTCGTGGGGCTCCATGCCCGGCTCACGCCGGGGCACCGCCGACACGTCGACATCCATGCCGACCCCGCCCCGCGACGCGGTCTCGCTCGTGGCACACGTGAGGCCGGCACCGCCCAGGTCCTGAATACCGACAACCAGGCCCTCGTCGAGAAGCTGGAGGCACGCCTCGATCAGGCGCTTCTCCTCGTACGGATCACCAACCTGGACACTCGGCCTCTTGTCACCGTCGTCAGCCTCGGAGAAGCCGGCCGAGGCCAACACGCTCACACCCCCGATTCCGTCACGCCCGGTGCTTGAGCCCAACAAGACAGCCAGGTTCCCGACTCCGGATGCCTGAGCCAGCACAAGGCGTTCCGTGGGGAGAACGCCGAGGCACAACACGTTGACCAGCGGGTTGCCCCTGTAGGTCTCGTCAAAGACGACCTCGCCGCCAACGGTCGGTACACCGACGGCGTTGCCGTAACCCGAAACGCCGGAAACCACCCCCTCTGCAATCCAGCGGCTTCGAGGGTCGTCCAGCGGGCCGAACCGGAGCGGGTCCATGAGGGCGATGGGCCTGGCCCCCATGGTGAAGATGTCCCTGAGAATTCCGCCCACGCCGGTAGCGGCTCCCTGGTATGGCTCGATGGCAGAGGGGTGGTTGTGTGATTCGATCCGGATTGCGGCGGCAATCCCGTCGCCCACGTCGACGACACCGGCGTTCTCACCCGGTCCGACGAGAACCCAGGGTGCCTCGGTGGGGAGGCGCCCGAGGTGGATGCGACTGCTCTTGTAGGAGCAGTGCTCGGACCACATCACCGAGTACATGGCTAGTTCAAGAGGGTTTGCCGCACGATCCAGGATCTCGTTGATCCGCCCGGCTTCGTCGTCGGTAAGGCCGAGGGCACGGTGGAGGGGTTGGCTCACGGGCCCGAACCGTAGCGGTCGACGGCAAGCCCGTGGCGCCTTGCTGCACCGGTATCGGGCCGATCAGAATCTATATCCAAATCGGCTAGTTGTATGCTCCAGATATTCAGCTAATCGCTAACGAGGTGAACCCATGCCAAGAGTAAAACTGTCAGATCAGGAGAAGGCCGAGAACAAGTCGGTTCGCGACTTCCTGGACGCCATTGATGCCAATAGGCCCAAGCGTGGACGTAAGAGAACTGTCGAGAGCATCAGCGACAGGATGGCCGCAATAGAAGCATCGCTCTCAGATGCGTCAGCCACAAAGAGGCTCACCCTGGTACAGGAACGCCTTGACCTGCAGGCTGAGATCGAGGCCCTCGCCTCGGCCGGCTCGGTCGACATGACGAGCCTGGAGGCATCATTTGTCAATGCTGCCGCCGCCTACGGTGGCCGTCGCGGAATTTCCTATGCGGCCTGGCGTGAGGTGGGTGTGTCGACAGCGACCCTGAAGGCAGCCGGTATACGGCGTAGTACCTGACCTGCTGTTCTGCTCTCCTCGGTGGCGGCAGCACGCCCGCTGACAGGTGGGTGGTCAGGCAACCAGATCGAGCAGGGAACCCAGCAGAACCGAACCGTCCGAACTGCCCAGCAGATCGTTGCAGGCACGTTCCGGATGCGGCATAAGACCGACGACGTTGCGACCTTCGTTACAAACTCCGGCAATGTCATCGACAGACCCGTTCGGATTGTCAACGTACCTGAGCACCACCCGGTCTTCGTCATTCAACCTCGCAAGGGTCTCGTCGTCGCAGGTGTAGTTGCCTTCAAAGTGGTTGATTGGAATCGACAGTTCATCACCGGTTGAGGCGCGGGATGTCAGCGAAGAGTCACTTGTTTCGACCCTGATCATTGACGGCTGGCAGAGAAACTTCAGGCCTCTGTTCTTCTGTAGCGCCCCGGGCAACAGACCTGCTTCAGTAAGAATCTGAAAGCCATTGCAGATACCCACCACGGGGCCGCCGGCAGCGGCGAAACGCGTTACGGCGGTCATCACCGGCGAGAACCTTGCTATTGCTCCGGGCCGGAGGTAGTCGCCGTGTGCGAACCCTCCGGGAACGATCACCGCATCTACGCCCCCCAGGTCCTCGTCGCCATGCCAGAGTAGGCGACCCTCGCCCCCCAGGTGGCTGACAGACTCGACACAGTCCATCTCGCAGTTGCTGCCCGGGAACACGACAATTCCCACAACGCCGCTCACAGGTCGTCGACTCCGGGAACAACCGTTACCTCGGCATCTTCGATGACCGGGTTGGTGAGGAACGAGTCACAGAGGTCCTCGGAGTGGGAGATGGCCTGTTGCTCGTCGGCCGCCTCGATCGTGAACCTGATGGTCTTTCCGACGCTCACCCCGCTCACGCCTTCGTACCCGAGGGCGGGCAACGCCCTCTCGATCGTGGCTCCGGCAGGGTCGGCGATGCCGGACCTCAGCCTCACGTCCACCAGAACCGTGAACTTCATCTCGTCCTCCCGTGGAGTGTCGGATCCATCAGGTCGGTGCACCGTATGCGGCCACCCCCGGCCAGTCGCCGAAGGACAGGCCGGTGATGCGTTCGTAGGCCTCGATATAGCGCGACGAGGTGGCAGCCACCACCTCGTCGGGAAGCGGGGGCGGAGGCGCCTGCTTGTCCCAGTCGAGGCCATCGAGGTAGTCGCGAACCGGCTGCTTGTCGAACGACGGCGGGGTGGCTCCCGGGGCCCATGTATCTGCGGGCCAGAAACGTGAGGAATCCGGGGTGAGGACCTCGTCGGCCAGCACAAGCTCGCCGTCGACCAGGCCCATCTCGAACTTGGTGTCGGCGATGATGATCCCCCGTTCGGCTGCCCAGCGGGCTCCACGCAGGTAGCACTCGAGGGCCACCTCGCGTGACCGTTCCGCCAGGTCGCGACCAATCAGGTCGACCGCCTGTTCAAACGAGATGTTGATGTCGTGTCCCTCGTCGGCCTTCGTCGAGGGCGTGAACACGGGCTCCGGAAGTTGCGACGCCTCCAGCAGGCCCACTGGGAGCGTGGTGCCGTGCATCGTCCCCGAGGCGGTGTACTCCTTCCAGGCCGAGCCGGTGATGTAGCCGCGCACTATGCACTCGATAGGGAGCATCTCGGCCTTGCGGCAGAGCATGGTGCGGCCGACCCGGTCAGGCGGCAGGCCGGCGCTCAGTGAGTTCAGGTGCGAATCGACCTCATCGGGGCTGGTGGCCACCAGATGCCCGGGGACCACATCTGAGAGCAGGCCGAACCAGAACGTGGACATTGCGGTGAGGACGCGGCCCTTGTCGGGGATGGGTTCGGCCATGACCACGTCGAATGCCGAGATCCGGTCGGAGGTGACCATCAACAACAGGTCACTGTCGACCTCGTAGATGTCGCGGACCTTGCCGGAGTGGATGGGGGGTAGGTCCATGGCGCTGGTCACGGCGGCTCCGGAGCGGGTCAGAGGATTGGTTCGGGATCGTATGCGGCCGCCACCGGGCGTGCAGCGACCACATCGGCGATCTTTTGAATGACCGCCTCCACCTGGTTTTCGGCGTTGCCCACGAACGTGGATGGATCGGCCAGCAGGTTGTCGAGAGCAGGCCTGTCCAGAGGTAGGCGGGGATCATCCGCGAGCCGGCCGAGCAGGTCGGTCTCTGTAGCGCCCTGTTCGCGTCGGGCAAGAGCGGCAGCGACGGCGTGTTCGCCGATGACCTCGTGTGCGGACTCGCGTCCCATGCCTGCCTGGACCGCTGCCACGAGCACCCTCGTGGTTGCCAGAAATGGCAGGTACCGGGCGATCTCGGATTCAACCACCTTCGGGTAGACGCCGAACTCGTCGAGCACCGTGAGGAACGTCTGGAACAGGCCGTCGACAGCGAGGAATGAGTCGGGCAGTGCCACCCGGCGGACCACCGAACAGCTCACGTCACCTTCGTTCCACTGGTCGCCTACGAGGCCCGCGACCATTGCGAGGTGGCCGCGCAGCACCAGGGCCAGACCGTTGACCCGCTCGCAGGACCTGGCGTTCATCTTGTGGGGCATTGCAGACGAGCCGACCTGACCCGGCTGGAACCCCTCAGTTGCAAGTTCCTGGCCCGCCATCAGCCTGATCGTTCGAGCCAGGTTGGCGGGACCACCGGACGCCTGGACAAGAGCGGAGACGACATCGAAGTCGAGAGACCGCGGGTAGACCTGCCCCACTGAATCCAACACGATCTCGAAGCCGAGGTGTCCGGCGACGCGCCGTTCCAACTCGTCGACCCTGGTCGTGTCACCGTCGAACAGGTCCACCTGGTCCTGCTGGGTTCCGACCGGGCCCTTGAGGCCGCGCAGTGGGTAGGAGGCCAGCAGGTCGACGATGCGGTTGTGGGCTACCAGGAGTTCCTCGGCTGTCGTCGCAAACCGCTTGCCGAGGGTCGTTGCCTGGGCTGCCACGTTGTGACTGCGGCCCACCATGACCAGATCGGAGTGCTCGGCGGCGAGGCGTCCGAGCCTGGCAAGGGCGGCCACCATCCTGTCCCGGACCAGTTCAAGGCTTCGCCGGACCTGGAGTTGTTCAACGTTCTCGGTGAGGTCACGTGAGGTCATTCCCTTGTGGATGTGCTCGTGGCCGCCCAGGGCGCAGAACTCCTCGATGCGGGCCTTCACGTCATGACGGGTGAGCTTCTCGCGGTCCCGGATGGATGCAAGATCCACCTGGTCGATCACCGCCCGGTAGTCGTCGACCACCCCGTCGGGGATGTCGATCCCGAGCTCACTCTGGGCCTCCAGCAGGGCGATCCAGAACTCCCGCTCCATGATGACCCTGCCCTCGGCCGACCACAGGTCGACCATCTGCGGGCTGGCGTAGCGGGAGGCGAGAATGTTCTGCATGGGGTTGTGCCTCTGGGGAGCCTGGCCGGCTACCGGGGTGTCATCTCACTGCGGTGGTCTTCGAGGGCTGTGACCAGGTCGGGGTTGTCGATGGCGAGCATCTGGACTGCCAGCAGTGCGGCGTTCATGGCGCCGTCGACGGCAACGGTGGCAACCGGTATTCCTCGGGGCATCTGGACCGTGGCCAACAGCGAGTCCCACCCGTTGATGGCGCCTCCCGAGAGGGGGACGCCTATCACCGGAAGGGTGGTCTGGGCCGCAACCGCTCCAGCCAGGTGTGCTGCCATGCCGGCACCGCAGATGATGGCTGCGAAGCCTTCGTCCCGGGCGGTCGAGGCGAACTCGGCGACTGCCGCCGGGCTGCGGTGTGCCGACATGACCCTTACGTCGGCCTCGATTCCGTAGCGCTCGAGCGTCTGGGCCGCTGGTGCCATCTTGTCGTGGTCATTTGGTGATCCCATGAGAATCGCCACCCTGGCTGTCATGTCATTCTCCTCGTCTGTTGCTGTCTAGCCGGTGGTGACAGCACCTACGGCGACACCGGCGATGTCGGTCCGGTAGTGCATGCCCGGCCATGAGATTTCGGCTACCGCCCTGTAGGCGCTGTCTCTGGCCTCAGGAACCGTGGAACCCGTTCCGGTAACTGTAAGGACCCGGCCGCCGGCGGTGACTAGGCGACCCTGGGCCTCGCCGACGCCGGCGCAGAACACGGTTACACCGTCGACCTCCGAGGCGGCGGAAAGGCCTTCGATCGGGTCACCGGTGTGCGGTGACCCGGGGTAGTTCGGGGAGGCGCAGACCACGCCGACAGCGGCGCCATCATCGAAGGTGGGGGCTTCTCCGATGGATCCCGCAGCGGCCGAGGCCAGCAGGTCGGCAAGGTCGCTCGTGAACCGGGGTACGACAACCTGGGTCTCGGGGTCGCCGAAGCGAACGTTGTACTCGAGCACCCTGGGACCGTCGGGAGTGAACATGAGACCGCAGTAGAGAACTCCCCGGTAGTCGATACCACGGGAGCGCAGGACCGCCAGTGTCGGCAGTACGGCATCTTCCATAAGCGAGTCGACCACGTCGGCGGTGGCGACCGGTACCGGTGAAAACGCCCCCATCCCCCCGGTGTTGGGGCCCAGATCTCCGTCGCTGAGGCGCTTGAAGTCCTGGGCTGGTACGAGGGGCACTGCCGTGGTGCCGTCACAGACCGCCAACACGGACAGTTCCGGGCCGCTGAGACCCTCTTCGATCACGACCCGTCGACCGGCGTCACCGAATGCCTCTCCCGAGAGGTACTCACCAACGGCTTCGACCGCCTGGGATCGGTCACTGGTTACGAGCACGCCCTTGCCGGCTGCCAGACCGTCGGTCTTGATGACGAACAGGTCTTCCATCTGATCGAGATAGGCCAGCGCCGCCGCCCTGTCGGTGAACGCACCGTGGCGGGCGGTTGGTACTCCGGCCTCTACGAGCAGTTCCTTCATCCAGGCCTTGGAGCCCTCGAGGCGTGCACCGTCGGCGCCGGGTCCAAATACCAGGTTGCCCCGTTTACGAAGCCGGTCGGCAAGACCGTCGACAAGGGGTTGTTCGGGCCCGATGACGAAGAGGTCCGCATCGAGTTCCTCGGGCGGGGTGGCGACCGAGCCGGGTATTCCGGGGTTGCCTGGTGTGACGACCACCTCGGCGCCTCGGGAGAGGACATGTGCGAGGGCGTGCTCGCGACCCCCGGAACCGACTATGCAGACGCGCATCAGGCCGGCACCAGGTCCTCAGGCATTGAAGTTGAATACCTGGCGTCGGGCGGGGCCCACACCCACCATGCCCACCGGTACACCGGCCTGTTCCTCGATGAACTGCAGATAGTCCTCGGCCTCGGCCGGTAGTTGTGACCGTTCGGTTACCTCTGAGAGGTCGGTCTTCCAGCCGGGAAGTTCCTCGTAGACAGGTGTGGACTTGTGGAGCACCGACTGGTGGTAGGGCAGTTGGTCATGGCGCTCGCCCTCGGCTTCGTATGCGACGCAGACCTTGACGGTCTCGAGACCATCGAGGATGTCGAGCTTGGTGATGGCCAACTCGGAGAGGGAGTTGACCCGGGCGGCGTAGCGCAGCATCACGGCATCGAGCCAGCCGGGGCGGCGGCGGCGGCCGGTGTTGGTTCCGTACTCCTGGCCGACCTCGACGAGGTGGTCTCCCACTTCGTCGAACAACTCTGTCGGGAATGGGCCGCTGCCGACCCTCGTTACATATGCCTTGGCAATTCCGATTACCCGGTTGATGTCCCGTGGGCCGATTCCGGCGCCGGTGCATGCTCCTCCGGCTACCGGGTTCGAGGATGTGACGAACGGGTAGGTCCCGTGGTCCAGGTCGAGGAAGGTTGCCTGGGCCCCCTCCATGAGGATGTTGTGGCCGGCGTCCAGCTCGCTGTGGACGAGGGCGACGGCATCGGCGATGTGTGGGGTCAGGCGTGGTGCGCAAACGTCGAGGTATTCAGTGGCGATCTCGTCGGCATCGACGGGCAGGCGGTTGAACACCCGCGTGAGGACCTTGTTGGTGTGTTCGAGGACAGCGCCCAGTTTCTTGCGGAATATCCTGGGGTCGAGCAGATCCTGGGCACGCAGTCCGACCCTCATCGACCGGTCGGCGTAGGCGGGACCGATTCCCCTCTTGGTGGTTCCCAGCTTGTTCTTACCCAGGTGACGCTCGTAGAGGGCGTCGAGTTCCTGGTGGTAGGGGAGGATGAGGTGGGCGTTGCCACTCAGCCTGAGGCGTTCGGTCGACACGCCGCGGCTTTCGAGCATGTCCATCTCTGCGATGAGCACCCTCGGGTCAACGACGACCCCGTTGCCTATTACGGGTGTCACGTGTTCGTAGAGAACTCCGCTCGGGACAAGCTGGAGGGCAAACGACTCGCCTGCGACCACGAGGGTGTGACCGGCATTGTGACCACCCTGGTAGCGGACGACCATTGACATGTCACCGGCCAGAAGGTCGGTGAACTTGCCTTTGCCCTCGTCACCCCACTGCGTCCCGACCACAACGGTCGCGGGCACGGCAACCCTCCTGATTCGTGATCGGGTCCCTTACGGGGCGATCCTACCGTCCTCGTGGCCTGGTGGTTGACTGTTTCCGGTGCAGGTCAGGCGCCCTTGACGAGGTTGCTGTGAGGTGACCCTGAGGAAGTGATCTTGAGTCATAGACGCTCAAGATTTGGACTTTCCACAGCCCCTGTGGACAAATCCTGCCTTCCCTATGGAGAAAGGGCTTTCTCTGTGGAACGAAACCCGGTTGTAACAAACAAAACAGACCCGGCGGCCGCCATCTGGGAGAAGCCAAAATCGCAGGTCAACGCCTCTTCTGGCCCCGGTAGACGGTGACACTCTGACGGACCGGAACCAGGTCGCGGCGGTACTGCCGGTGTACCTCGGCGACAGCCTCAGAGCCCGCCTCGCGAGTCTCGGCCAGATCCTGTTCGAGACGAGCCACCTCGGCCTCAAGTTCAAGGACCCGCTTCACACCGGCAAGGTTCATGCCCTCAGAGGTCAGGTCGGTTATCCGCTGGAGCAGGGCTATGTCGGCATCGCTGTACCGGCGGTTGCCGCCAGTGGTCCTTGCCGGATCGACAAGGCCCCTTCGCTCGTAGATGCGCAGGGTCTGTGGATGCATTCCGGACAGCTCGGCAGCCACCGAGATGACGTAGACGGCCTGATCGGATCGGATCGTCACCATCCCATCGCACCTCTGAGGTCGAACACCAACACCCGTCGGTTCATCATCTCAACAGTCATCCTGTCAGACCCTCGCGGGGATTGTCGCCGCCGGCCTCCGACAGGGCCTCAATGGCAGCCTGCTCGGCCTCGCTGGGTTCCTGCGGAATGACCACCTCCACCGTTACGAGCAGATCACCCCTGCCGCGACGGGTTCCGACACCCCTGCCCTTGACCCGGAAGGTCTTGCCGCTCCTGGTGCCGGAGGGAAGACGCAACGTGACCGGACCGTCCTGAAGGGTGGGCACCTCGACCTCGGCACCGAACACGGCCTCGGGGAAGGTGATGGGAACCGTGAGGGTCAGGTTGCGGCCCGTCCGCCCAAAGAGGGGATGCTGTTCGACCACCACGACCACGTACAGGTCCCCGTCGGGTCCGCCGCTACCGGGGCCACCCCGCCCCTTCAGTCGGATCTTCTGCTCGTCTTCAATGCCCGGCGGAATCCGAACCTTCACCTCACGGGGCCTACGTTCGACCCCGGTTCCCCGACAGTTGCCACAGGGATCATCGATCTGGCTGCCGCTTCCTCCACAGGTGCCGCAGGGCCGGCTGAACGAGAACGGACCCTGGTTGTCCGCTGTTGCTCCGCTGCCACCACAGGCGTCGCACCGGTGGGGTCTGGTCCCGGGACGTGCCCCGCTGCCACCGCAGCTGGAACAGGCGGCGTCGCTTGTCAGGTGAACCGAGGTGGTCACGCCGTTGACAGCCTCGAGGAATGACAGGCCCAACCGCGTCTCAAGGTCGACCCCGCGGGTTCCGCCACGGTGACCGCGTCCACCCTGTCCGAACAGGCCACCGAAGACATCGCCCAGGTCGAACGGGGTGCCTCCGTGGCCTCCAAACCCGCCGCCGGGAGCGCCACCCATTCCCGGCATCGGCCCCATGGCCCTGACCTGGTCGTACTCCTCCCGCTTGGCCTCGTTCCCGAGCACGTCGTAGGCGGCGGTTACCTCCTTGAAACGCTGTTCGGCGGCATCATCACCGGGATTGGCATCGGGGTGGAGCTTGCGGGCCAACTTTCGGTAGGCCTTGGTGATGTCCTTTGCCGCGGACCCCTTGTCGACGCCGAGCGTCCGGTAGTAGTCCTTGTCGAACCACTCCCTCTGGGCAGTCACGTCTGATAGCGGGCGACGCGGGCCTCAGCCCTGCACCCGCACCATCGCCGGACGCATGACCCGTCCGGCCCATCCATATCCGCGGCGCATGACCTCGACGACGCGAAGGCCCTCGCTGGCGCCGTCGGAATCGGCCTCGTGGATAACCGCCTCGTGCCGGTTGGGATCAAACGCCTCGCCTACCGGATCAATGACCTCAAAGCCGAGCGGGGTGAGGGCTGCCGAGATCGCAGCACGGATCGGCTCGACCCCGTCGGACCCCTGGTCGACAGCCATGTCGCAGGCATCGAGCACTGGCAGCAGCACCTGAACCAGGTCGGCCCTGGCACGCGATACAACCTCGGAGTTGCGACGCTCGGTCTGCTTCTTGAAGTTGGAGAACTCAGCGCTGACACGTTGCAGGTCGGCCAAGAAGGCGTCTCTCTCCACAATGGGGTCGGTTACCTCACCGGAGCCTGCGACGGCCTCGTCGGCCTCGAGGATCTCACCGATCAGTTCCTCGACGGCCTCGGCGGTGGGCTCACCAGAGGAAGCACCGTCACCGACGGTGGGGACCACACCTGCAGGCTCGTTCACTGCTCGTCGACGATCTCTGCATCGACCACGTCGTCGTCGCCCTCACCCGGTTCGCCGGCCGCGGCGCCTGCATCCTGCTGTGCGGCCTCGTAGAGTCGCTGGCCAAACTCCTGGCTTGCTTCCATCAGGTCCTCGGTGGCGGCCCTGATGGCATCGGAGTCATCGCCTTCGAGGGTGGACTCCAGCGCAGCGAGCTTCTCCTCGACACTGGACTTCTCGTCCTCGGTCAACTCGGCTCCCTGATCGGTGATCAGCTTGCGGGTCTGGTAGAGGAGGTTGTCGGCGTTGTTGCGGACCTCGGCCTGTTCGCGTCGCTTGTGGTCCTCGTCGGCGTGCATCTCGGCATCGCGGACCATCTGGTCGATCACGTCCTTGTCGAGGGCCGACTGGCCCGAGATTGTCATCGACTGTTCGTTGTCGGTGGCGCGGTCCTTGGCTGATACGTGCACGATGCCGTTGGCGTCGATGTCGAAGGTGACCTCGATCTGGGGAATGCCGCGTGGCGCCGGTGGCAGGTCGACGAGTTGGAACTTGCCGAGCGTCTTGTTGAACTGCGACATCTCGCGCTCACCCTGGAGCACGTGGATCTCGACAGATGGCTGGCTGTCCTCGGCGGTTGAGAACACCTCGGACCGCTGGGTGGGAATGGTGGTGTTGCGCTCGATCAGCCTGGTCATGACACCGCCCTTGGTCTCGATGCCGAGTGACAGCGGGGTCACGTCGAGGAGCAGGACGTCTTTGACCTCGCCGACGAGGACACCGGCCTGGACCACGGCACCGATGGCGACAACCTCGTCAGGGTTGACGTTCTTGCTGGGGTCCCGCCCGGCGATCTCCTGGGCCAGCTCTACGACGGCCGGCATGCGGGTGGAACCACCAACCAGGAGGACCTGGTCGACCTCGCCCCTGCTGAGACCTGCGTCGGCAATGGCCTGTTCGAACGGCGATCGGCAGCGCTTGAGCAGGTCCGCCGTCAGTTCCTGAAACTTGGCCCGGCTGAGCGAGTAGTCAAGGTGGAGTGGTCCGGCGTCGGTCGCCGTCATGAAGGGAAGGTTGATCTGGGTCTGCTGTACCTGTGAAAGTTCAATCTTGGCCTTCTCTGCGGCTTCCTTGAGTCGCTGTGCGGCCATCGGGTCCTTGCTGAGGTCGACTCCGTGATCGTTGTTGAATGACGTGACCAGCCAGTCGATGACGGCCTGGTCCCAGTCATCGCCTCCGAGACTGGTATCGCCGTGGGTGGACTTGACCTCAAAGACGCCATCGCCGATCTCGAGTACCGACACGTCAAAGGTGCCGCCGCCGAGGTCAAAGACGAGGATTGTCTGATCCTGATCGTCCTTGTCGAGGCCGTAGGCGAGCGCTGCTGCAGTGGGCTCGTTGATGATCCGGAGCACCTCAAGACCGGCGATCTGACCTGCCTCCTTGGTTGCGGTGCGCTGGGCGTCGTCGAAGTAGGCGGGAACGGTGATGACGGCCTTGTCTACGTCGGTTCCGAGGTATGCCTCGGCGTCCCTCTTCAACTTCTGGAGGACACGGGCCGAGATCTCCTGGGCCGTGTAGTTCTTGTCGTCGATTGTCTCGGACCAGTCTGATCCCATCTGACGCTTCACCGATCGGATCGTGCGAAGCGGGTTGGTGATCGCCTGACGCTTGGCCACCTCGCCGACGAGAACCTCGCCGTCCTTGGCAAATGCCACGACCGATGGGGTGGTGCGTGACCCCTCGGCATTTGCGATCACTACGGGGTCGCCTCCTTCGAGGACGCTGACCACCGAGTTGGTGGTTCCGAGGTCAATACCTACGGCCTTGCCCATGTTGTTTCTCCTGTCTTCTTCTGGTTTCGAGTACGTATCGGGTGTGGTGCTGGAATCGGCTGGTCCAGGCCCGGTTCCTCCGTATTGGAGGGACCCGCCGGCGCGACGGTGGGGGGAAACCGTGTGCCGGCGGGTCAGGATACTGGTTGTTACAGGTCTCCGGACCATTTCTATGTCTCTAACACTATAGAGACTTGAGTCATTAGTTATCAACTTCTGAAGGTGGGTTTTCTCGCAATTTCTGGTGAACTGGTACATGCCCTCCCTGATCCTGTTGCGCCACGGCCAGAGTGAGTGGAACGCCTCGAACCGGTTCACAGGCTGGTACGACTGTGACCTGACCGGCACCGGTGAACAGGAGGCACAAGACGGAGCAGCGTTGCTCGCTGCTGCCGGGATCTTGCCCGACGTGCTCCACACCTCCCTCCAGAAGAGGGCCATCAGAACCGCAAACCTGGCGCTCGACGTCCTGGATCGGGCATGGATACCGGTAAGACGCGACTGGCGTCTGAACGAACGGCACTACGGGGACCTCACCGGCCTCGACAAGGCCGAAACCCGCGAACGCTTCGGCTCCGAACAGTTGCAGGCATGGCGCCGCGGCTACTCCACCCCACCGCCTCCCATCACGCCAGACAACCCCTTCAACCCCAACGCCGACCCCAGGTACGCGGAACTCTCCGATCCACCGCTGGCCGAGTGCCTCGCCGACGTCGTGAGCCGCCTCGTTCCCTACTGGGAATCAGCGATAGTCCCCGACCTTGAGGCCGGAAAGGTCGTGCTGGTGGCAGCCCACGGCAACAGCCTCCGGGCACTCTGCAAGCACCTCGACACCATCAGCGACGACGACATCGTGGACCTCAACATCCCCACGGGCGACCCGCTGGTCTACGACCTCGACCCGGACATGCGGCCCCGCGCCAACATGCCCGTCCTGGAACGTTCACTGGACCCTGCCGCAGCCAGGGCAGCAGCCGAGGCCGTAGCCCGTCAGGCCGGCTGACCGAGACAGGCCCGAGGCTCAGACAAACTGCACCGGCTCGGGCCCGTACCCAGGGGAGCCGTGCTCGGCCACGTCGAGGCCAGCCAGTTCCTCCTCTGGCGAGACCCGCAGACCCACAGTCGACGCGATCACCTTGAAGAGAATCGCCGAGGTTCCAAGCACCCAGGCTGCAATCAAGGCAACGCCGATCGCCTGGACCAGCAACTGGTCGAACCCACCGCCGTAGAACAGGCCGGCGTTGTCACGCCCGAGGAAAGCGTCGTCGTACCGGGCGAACAGGCCCACGGCAAGCGTTCCCCACACGCCGCACACGCCGTGCACCGAGACGGCGCCGACCGGATCGTCAACACCCTTCCTCTCCACGAACAGGACCGAGTAGACGACGAGGGCCCCTCCGATCGCACCGGTTACGACGGCCCCCAGAAAGCTCATGGTTCCCGTTCCGGCCGTAATGCTGACCAGGCCGGCCAGCGCTCCGTTGCCGGCCATGCCAACGTCCATCGCACCGGTCTTCCTCCAGATCACGGCACCTGCAGACATGATCCCGGCCGACGCCGCCAGGAGGGTCGTCATGATGGCGTGGGCAACCCAGGCGTCAAATGCCAGCTCCGAGCCGGCGTTGAACCCAAACCAGCCGAACCACAAGATGAACACACCGATCACCGCGTAGCCGATGTTGTGACCCGGAATTGCCCGGGGGGTGCCATCCGGGGCGTACTTGCCGAGGCGTGGCCCCAGGAAGATGGCCCCCATCAGGGCTGCCCAACCACCCGCACTGTGCACGATGCTCGACCCGGCGAAGTCGCTGAAGCGGGCGTCGCCGATGTTGAGGTCCGAGAGCAGGCCGTCACCGTGCCAGAACGAGTGCACGACCACCGGGTAGATGAAACCGGTCATGACGGCGCTGAAGATGAGGTAGGCGGAGAACTTGGTTCTCTCGGCCATCGCTCCCGAGGCAATCGTGACCGCCGTGGCGGCAAAGACGACCTGGAAGAAGAAGAACGACGGAGTGGCGAGGACGTCACCGTTGTCAAACGACTCGGTCATCCCCGACAGGAAGAACGTATCGGTCCCGATGAGGCTCCCGCCATCAGATCCGAACGCAAGGCCGAAGCCGACAGCCCAGAACGCAAGGGCGCCAATCGCCATGTCAGCCAGGTTCTTGGCCATGATGTTTCCGACGTTCTTTGCCCTGGTGAGGCCCGCCTCAACGAGGGCGAACCCGGCCTGCATCAGGAACACAAGGCAGCCGGCCACGATCAGCCAGAGGCTCGCCAGCAGGGCGGTGTTGTACTCGGCCGGCGTGAGCTCCTGTGCGGCAGCCGGTGCAGCGGTTACGAGGACCGCTCCAACCACACCGACCAGCCCAAGGGCCATCTTCCGAGACCTGCTCCGCGACGAACGGGAGGTCCATGCCCCCGAGAACGCACGCCTTAGGCGACCTGACGAAAACAAGGGATCTGACACGGCGTGGCCTTTCGGTTATTCCTGACTCGAACACCACCGACGGTATGGAGGGGCTGTTTCGATCCTGTTTCGTGACGGTGAACCGACGGTCAACAGGTACCTCGAGCCGTGACAGCGCCCTTCCTACGGGTAATGTCCCACCCGATATGAGCGACAGGCGCATTCGACCCAATCATGCGGTGATCGGCCTCGGGGTCCTGGTGGCCCTCTTCACGGTCCTCTCCGGCGTGGCATCACTCGTCAACGGCTTCCACGACGACTCAGCGATCACCCGCGAGGTGTTCGGCAACATCCCCGGTCCACTGAAGCTGGCCTTCTACTCGGCGATCCCCCTCCTGACCATCTGGGGAGCGGTCCTGTTCTCCTACCGGGTCCAGAACTGGCAGCGGGGCGCCCCCGACAACAGGGCAACCACCCGAGAGAACGCAAAACGCCGTTTCGGCGACTTCAGGTCGGGCGTCTACATGAAGACCCTCCTGCGGGAACCAGCTGCCGGGGTGATGCACTCCCTCATCTACTTCCCGTTCCTGATCCTTCTGGCCGTGACCACCGTGCTCGAGGTCAACCACCAGGCCCCGCCGGCTCTCAAGTTCCTCCACGGCGACGTGTACAGGGCCTACACGCTTGTCGGGGACATCGCAGGGGTGCTGTTCCTGACCGGGGTCGCCTGGGCGATCCTGCGACGGTACGGACCCAGCCGCTTCCGCCCCTACCGCATCCGCATCAAGACAAGGCCCGAGCACGCTGCCGCGCTGTTCGTGTTCTTTGCGATCGGCATCACCGGTTTCGGTGCAGAGGCCTTCCGGATTGCCATTCAGGCCGGTGCCGACGGCCACACCGTCGAGGCCGAGACCTGGTCGATTATCGGCTACCCGCTGGCGCAGGCGATAGCAGGCAGCAGCCTTGCCGCGAATGCCTCGGGCTGGCACCAGGCCTGGTGGATAGCCCACGTCGTGTCGTTCATGGCCTTCCTCGCGCTGCTCCCCATTACGATGCTGCGCCACATGTTCACCTCTCCGCTGAACATGTACCTGAAGGACCGCGACCGCCCCAAGGGGGCGATGAGGCCCATCCCCAACCTCATGGAAACCGAGTTGGAGAGCTTCGGGGTGTCAACCATCGAGGAGTTCACCTGGAAGCAGCTCCTCGACACCGACTCCTGCACCATGTGCGGTCGCTGCACCAGTGTGTGCCCCGCCCACGCAACCGGAAAGCCACTCGACCCACGCGAGATCGTGCTCAAGACCGGCGAGGTGATGGCGGCGACCGGCTCAACCGTCGTGTCACCGCCGATCGGTGTCGACCCGGACATAACGGTGTCAGCCAACTCCATGTTCGAACGTGTCACCGGAGAGGAGCTCTGGGCCTGCACAAGCTGTCGTGCCTGCGACGAGATCTGCCCGGTGAACATCGAGATCCTCGACAAGATCCTCGACATGCGGCGCTACCTGTCGCTCATGGAGTCCGACTTCCCGAGTGAGCTCGGTGCCGCCTACCGGTCCATTGAGAACTCCGGCAACCCGTGGGGCCTCTCCCAGAGCGAGAGGGCCGACTGGGTCGGAGACCTCGACGGGGTCGATGTCATCGACGGTGGCGACCCGGTAGAGGCCGAATACCTCTACTGGGTCGGCTGTGCCGGATCCTTCGACGACAAGAACAAGAAGGTCTCACGGGCGATGGCCAAGCTGCTCCGTCGGGCCGGCGTCTCGTTCACGATCCTCGGCCCGTCAGAGATGTGCACCGGCGACCCCGCCAGACGAACCGGCAACGAGTACATCTTCCAGATGATGGCCATGCAGAACGTGGAGACGCTCAACGAAATGGGTGTCCGCAAGATCATCACGCAGTGCCCGCACTGCTTCAACACGCTGGCCAACGAATACCCGGAACTTGGCGGCCACTACGAGGTCGTTCACCACAGCCAACTGCTCGAGTGGCTGATCGACGAGGGCCGCCTCGACGTGACAGACGCCCACCTTGACGAGCGCATCGTCTACCACGACTCCTGCTATCTGGGCCGCCACAACGACATCTACCAGGCACCCCGGCGGGTCATCGGCAGCCTCGGAGGTGTCGAGGTGGTTGAGGCCGAACGACAGGGCACAGAGGGAATGTGCTGCGGAGCCGGTGGTGGCCGAATGTGGATGGAGGAACAGACCGGCAAGAACATCAACGTCGAACGCTCCCAGGAACTCCTTGCTACCGGCGCCACCCGCATCGCCACAGCCTGCCCGTTCTGCTTCGTGATGATCGACGACGGCGTCAAGGGCGAAGGCGTCGAGGAGACCGAGGTAAAGGTGGGCGACATCGCCCTGCACGTGCTCGAGGCAATCGAAGCCGGCGACGCCTGAACCGGTCGCTACCGCTCGAAGTTCTCCCAGTAGCGACTGGGGCGTGGACCTTCCTGGCCCCTGTACTTGGAACCCAGTTGGCTGGCCCCGTAGGGATTGTCGGCAGCCGTCGTCATGTGCATGAACGAGATCTGGCCGATCTTCATACCCGGGTAGAGGGTGATGGGAAGGCTCGCCACGTTCGAGAGTTCGAGCGTGAGTTGGCCGTCCCAACCCGCGTCGACATAGCCGGCCGTGGAATGGATGAGCAGACCCAGCCGGCCGAGGCTGGACTTGCCCTCGAGACGGGCAACCAGGTCGTCGGGCACTCCGACCCTCTCAGAGGTGGACCCCAGGACGAACTCGCCCGGGTGCAGGATGAAGGGATCGTCGTCGGACCCTTCGACCATCTCCGTCAGATCGGAGAGGTCCTGGCGCACGTCTATCAGGCCCCTGGTGTGGTTGCGGAACACGAGAAACCGGTGATCCAGGTGGAGGTCCACCGACGAGGGCTGCACACACGAATCGTCATAGGGCTCGATCACGATCTGACCTGTGGTCACAGCTTCGCGGATGGAACGGTCGGAGAGGATCATGAGCAGCCGATGCTACGTCGCGAAAGAAGGTGCCACTGCCCTAGTCGCCCGAACTACCGAACCCGGCTACGGCCTCCTCTGTTGCAGCAGCGTCGGGGCCGGGCCCCGGGGTGGCAAGCGACCACTGGTGACCGACGGGTCCGAGAGGCGTGCGTACCTGTCACCCCAGAACATGTCCTCAGGGCCGTGGATGAGCGTGGCTCCAGCTGCGACGGCACGCTCCACTGCAGCGTCCACGTCGATCACGTCCCGGTGCAGACAGATCGGTGTGCATCGGCCATTGTGGTCCTCCCCTGTCGCGGCTGATCGTAGCCCTCCGACGACCAGAGGTCTTCGGCACGCGTGGCCATCGCTACCCACGGGGTCATAGGGTGCGGCGATGGCCGACCTGACGACCCTCGGACGCGATGCCGCCCTGGCAGACATCGTTGCGGCGATAGACGCCGACGGTGGGGTCATCGTCACGGACCTGCTGCCCGAGGCGTCAAGGCTGCAACTGATCGAGGACCTCGCAACCGCGTTTGACGAAACGGCGCCCGGCTCAAAGAGTGGCATGGAGCACTGGGAGGGCTTCCACGGTGCCAATACCAGACGGTTCTGCGGCCTGGCCGCCCGTAGCGATGCCTTCGTGGAGCATGCACTGTTGAACCCAACCCTTCTGGCGGTCGCCGACCACTACCTTTTGGAACACGCCAGCGACTACTGGTTGAACACAGGGCAGGTCATGGCCGTCGGACCAGGTGAGCCGGCCCAGTACCTGCACCGCGACGAGACCAACTGGCCCGAGGCAATCGCCGACGGACGGGAGATAACGGTCAGCTGCATGTTCGCCCTCAGCGACTTCACCAGGGCCAACGGCGCAACGGTCGTCATCCCCGGGACCCAGGAACTCCCAGCCGAGGTGATCCGTGGCGCCGACTACGACGACGAGGCGACGGCGTACGCATCCATGCCGGCCGGTAGCGGAATGATCTACAGCGGCCGGGTGATCCACGGCGCCGGGCGAAACACCACGGATTCGTGGAGGTACGGCATGCACGTCAGCTTTGTCTCGGGTTGGCTCCGACCGGAGGAGGCCAGCCCACTCGTGGTCGACCGGGAACGTGCCTCGGCCCTGCCGAAACGGGCACGCCAACTCCTGGGTTGGGGCTCGTACCACTCAGACGGCGGGGGCAGGACCTGGCTGGTCGACTTCGAGGACGCCTCCCGTCTCTTCGACTGAACACCTGCCCGTCAGCGACACCCTCCGGGCGGCCTCATTCCCAGCGGCGTGCAAGCCGTTCGGCTGCACCGCCCAGGAGGCGCAGCAGTGGCTCGACTACGTCGTTCAGCACAGCCCAGATGTCATCGAGGCTGAGCTCCTCGGCACCCAGGCCCGCTGCAGGATTGGACACAACGCCGACTGCTGCATACGGCAGGTCCAACTCGCGGGCAAGGGCCACCTCCGGGTAGCCGGTCATGCCGACAAGGTCGCCACCGAAGCCTGCGTACATCGAGATCTCGGCCGGGGTCTCGAACCTGGGCCCGTTGGCACACACATACGTGCCACCGTCGACCAGATCGACCCCCTCTGACGCAGCAACCTCGGAGAGAACCTGACGCAGGTCCCGGTCGTAGGGTTCGGTCATGTCGGTGTGGCGGACCTCTTCATCGAAGAAGGTGTCATCTCGGCCGTTCGTGAGGTTGATGAACTGATCGATCAGGACCAGCTCTCCGTTGCGGTAACCCGGGTTGATTCCGCCGCTGACCGCAGTTGCGAACACGGCCCTGGCTCCGGCCTGATGGAGGGCCCACAGGTTCGCCCTGTAGGGGATGCGCTGTGGCGGCACGCTGTGATCGGCGCCGTGCCTGGGCAGGAACACCACCGGGCAGCCATTCCATGTGGCGTACACCAGGCTGACCACGCCGTAGGGGGTCTCAACCTGCCTGTCGACGGCATCCTCAAGGCCGGGCAGGTCGTAGAAGCCGCTTCCGGTAATGAGGCCGAGCATCTCTAGACGGTACCAACCGCCGATCAGCCGTCGGCTCCCGAGAGCATCAGACGGCCCACGCGGTCGCGGTCGATTCCCTCGGCAGGCTCACACGACACGATCCGTCCCCCGTAGATAACCGCAACCCGGTCAGAGACCCCCAGAACCTCGTCGAGTTCGGCTGAGACGAGAAGGATGGCCATACCGGCATCTCGATACTCGATGAGCCGGCGGTGGATGAACTCGATGTTCCCGATGTCGATTCCACGGGTCGGCTGCGCCGCAACCATCACCTTTGACTCATGCGAGAACTCGCGTGCTGCAACGACCTTCTGCTTGTTGCCTCCCGACAGGGTGGCGACCATCGCTGCGATGTTCGGTGGGCGCACATCGAACTCCTCGACCAGCCTTGTCGCCTCGTCGTCGACGGCTGCGGGGCGCCTGATGCCGTGCCTGGAGTAGGGGCGGTGGTGGTAGCGGTTCAGGACCATGTTGTCGGCAACGGTGTGTGCGCCGATCAGGCCAAGCTTCTCCCTGTCCTCGGGGATGTGTGCCACGCCCATGGTGCTGATCTGGCGCGGGGGCCTACCGGCGATCTCTTCGCCGTCGAGGATGATCGAGCCGGAGATGACACCGCGAAGACCCGTAACGGCCTCGACCAGTTCACGTTGACCGTTGCCCTCGACCCCGGCGACCCCGACGACCTCTCCTGCACGGACATCGAGGTTGATTCCGTTCAGCGCCTGGGTCTGTCGATCGTCGTTGACGACCAGGTCCACAATGGCGAGCATCTTGTCGCCGGGGGATGCGGGGGTTCGCTTCAGGCGTAGTTCGACGGGGCGGCCGACCATCATCGATGCCAGATCGGACTCATCTGTGTCGGCTGGAACCGTATGGCCCACCACCCGACCACGACGCATCACGGTGATCTCGTCGGCAACGGCCATCACCTCGCGCAGCTTGTGCGTGATGAAGACCACGGCTACACCGGTATCCGCGAGACCTCGCAGGACCTCGAGCAGGTGACCGGTCTCCTGGGGGGTCAGCACAGCGGTCGGTTCGTCCAGGATCAAGATGTCGACCTCGCGGTAGAGGGCACGCAGGATCTCTACCCTCTGTTGAATGCCGATCGGAAGGTCCTCGACGATGGACTGCGGGTCGATGTCGAGTCCGAAACGCTCTGAGAGCCTCTGGACCACTGCGGCGGCCTCGCCGAGGTCGACTACACCGTGTCTTGTCGGCTCGTCGCCCAGAACGACGTTTTCGGCTACCGAGAGCACCGGCACCAGTTGAAAGTGCTGGTGGACCATGCCGATCTGCTGGGCAATGGCGTCTCGTGGACCGTTGAGGTTCACTACCTCGCCGTTGCGTCGAACCTCGCCGGTATCGGCCTGGTAGAGGCCGAAGATGATGTTGACGAGGGTGCTCTTTCCGGCGCCGTTCTCACCGAGAAGAGCGTGGACCCGACCACGTTCGATACGAAAGTCGACGTCCTCATTGGCGAGCACGTCACCAAAGCGTTTCGTGACGCCCCGCACCTCGAGGGCCGGGGGTGCGGCTACGCCCACCGGGTCACTCACGGCTGTAGGGCTGTCCAACGGCAGCAGGTGGTCGGGCACGACCGACGAATCCGGCCAGGACGACGATACAGACGACGTACGGGATCATCCCGATGAACTGCGGGTCGTCAGCCAGCCAGCCGCGGAACTGGAGTTGAGTCTGGACGGCGCTGGCATAACCGAACAGGAGCGCGGCGCCCCAGATTCCTATCGGGTTCCAGCGTCCGAAGATCATCACCGCCAAGGCCACGAAGCCCCTCCCGTTGGTCATCATTCGCTCAAAGGACCCGACCGCCTCGAGGCTGAGGTAGGCGCCACCCAGACCAGCGAGGCATCCGCCCGCTATGAGGTTGGTGTATCGGACCCGTGCCACCGAGATGCCGACCGTTTCGGCTGCGCTGGGAACCTCACCCACCGACCGGGTCCAGAGCCCCCACCTGGTTCGGAACAACACGAACCAGACGACCCAGATGAGGATCAGGGACAGGTAGGTGAGCGGACGGTTGATGAAGAACACCCTTCCAATGACCGGCAGGTCGGCGAGCGGACCCAGCGACACCTGGGGGGTCTTGCCTGACGGAAGGGTGAGGCCCTGTTGGAAGAAGTAGCTGCTGATTCCGAACGCTGCGATGTTGAGGACGGTTCCGGCAATTATCTGGTCACCCTGCAGGGTCACCGACAGTCCTGCCAGGCCAGCCCCCATTAGGGCACCTGTGGCCATGCCGGCGAGGATTCCGGCGATGAGGCTCCCGGTTGCGGAGGCGACCATGAAGCCCACGAATGCGGACAGCAGCATCTGACCCTCGATGCCGATATTCACCACACCGGAGCGCTCACACATGACCCCGCACAGCGCACCGAAGACCAGCGGTGTGGACTGACGCAGTGCGCTGGCAAGGACCGCCGTTGTCTGAGCCTGTTGGAACTCGGCGGTGAACAGGGTGACGAACACAAACACGAGGATCGTGAGGATCACCCAGCGGAAACGGATGAACAGGTCGCTCATGACGAACCCCAGCCAGCGGTGACGGAGACCTCTGCGGCCTCCTGGCGGGAGAAGAACCACCGGACCACGATTGGTGTCGCCACGAACAGGAGCATCAGTGCCTCAATGATGTCGGTGATCTCTGGTGCCACGTCGGCGTTGAACTGCATCATCGAACCTCCGGCCTCCATGGCTCCGATCAACAAGGCCGCCGGGATGACGCCGAGTGGGTGGTTCCGGGCCAACAGGGCGATGGTGATGCCGTTGAAGCCCAGCCCGGCGTTGAAGCCCGGTTCGTACCTGCCAATCACCCCCTGGGTCTCGATGGCGCCGCCGGCTCCGGCAAGGAGTCCGCTTATCGCCATGGTGGCAATGATGATCCGCTGGACCGATATCCCGGCGTATCTGGCAGCGTCTCCGTTGAGCCCGACGGAGCGGATCTCAAAGCCCAGGTTGGTCCTCTCCAGCAGGTACCAGCAACCGATGCTGGCGGCGACTGCCACGAGGAAGCCGGTTGGGAACGACCCCCAGAGTGGGATCAGGGCGCTCTCCTCGACCGCCGGGGTACGCGACAGGATCCCCTCGTCCTTCCAGGGGTTCGAGGCCAGCCAGTCCGTGAGGTTGAGGGCAACAAAGTTGAGCATGATCGTGGTGATCACCTCGTGGGCTCCGCGGGTGGCCTTGAGGATGCCCGCTATCGAACCCCAGGCTGCGCCCGCCAGGGCGCCGACGGCGAGAGCCATGGGAGCATGGATGATCCACGGAAGACCCTCGAAGCCGAAGCCCACGGCGGCTGAAAAGATCCCTCCGACGACAAGCTGGCCCTGGCCACCGATGTTGAAGAGCCCGGCCCGGAAGGCAAGTGCCACTGCCAGGCCACCCATGATGAGCGGGGTGGCCTTCTCGAGGGTCCGGCCGACTGTCTTCTGGCTGGAGAGCGATCCGTCGATCAGTGCCCCGTATGCCTCGATGGGGTTGGCGCCCGAGACCGCCAGGATTATGGCGCCAATACCGAGGGCCAGACCAACTGCGATGAGGGGAACCGCTACGGGTTTCAGCATCCTCATGATGCTGGTCGCAATCTGACGGAGGGGCCTGTTGTCACCGCAGCAGACTAGGTGGGGTTGGGGGCGGGGCCTGCGACTCGGCGCTGAAGGCCGGTACTCCGGTCACGACCGAACCGTGTCGAGGGTCTCGCCCTGGTCGAGTCGGACGACCCGTGTGTCGGTGACTATCGCCGTGATGAGATCGGACGGGGTGACGTCGAATGCCGGGTTGATGGTTCGTGTGCCCTCTGGAGCCACCGGAACTCCCCCGAAACAGACGACCTCATCATCACCCCGGTTCTCAATCTGGATGTCACCGCCGCAGGCCGTGGCCATGTCGATCGTGGACTCGGGGGCGACAATCACAAACGGGACGCCGGAGTGTCTGGCAGCCAGTGCCAGTGAGAAGGTGCCGATCTTGTTGGCCGTATCGCCGTTGGCGGCTATCCGGTCAGCACCAGCCAGGACGACATCGGCGAACCCCCTGGAGATCAGGTGCGGTCCCGCCGAGTCGACGATCAGACGGAACGGGGCAGCCATCTGCTGAAGTTCCCAGGCGGTCAGGCGCGCGCCCTGCAGGAGAGGTCGGGTCTCGAGGGCAATTGCCTCCTCGAGACAGCCACGCTCGTGGAGTGTCTGGATGACAGCCAGGGCGGTCCCACGTTCAACGCTTGCGAGGCCGCCGGTGTTGCAGATTGTGAGGGCCCGGATCGAACCGGACCCGCCCGTGATCTCGGCCATCAGGTCGGCGCCACGGTCGCCCATGTGCAGCGACGCAGCCAACTCTTCGTTCCTGACGGCCATGGCTTCGGCAAGAACGGCTTCGGGTCCACCTCCGGAGACGGACACCACCCTGTCCACCATCTTCGCCAGGTTCACCGCCGTAGGGCGAGCCGACCGAATCGACTCCACGTCAGCCTCAAACCCCGGTGTCCCCACACCGTTCGTGCTGGCTGCCAGGGCCACCCCGAACGCACCGGCGACGCCTATTGCCGGTGCCCCGCGAACCGACAGCCGACGAATGGCATCGACCAGATCGGACACCATTGTGATCCGCAACATCTCAACGGACGTCGGCAACTTCGTCTGGTCAACCATCAATATGGCGCCGTCGACCCAGTCAAGGGTTCTCCCACCGAGCTCGCTCATGGTCCAGTCTCCGGATAGTCGTCGGATAACTAGTATCGTCTCGCCGGCTCCTGGGCAACACAGAGGATGCCGACGACCACATGACCGCCGAAGAGATCTCCGCCATTCTCGGGCTTGAGCCCCTACCGCTCGAGGGCGGCATGTGGGCCGAGACCTGGCGCGATGAACACGGATCGGCCATCTACTACCTCATGAGGCCAGACGACTTTTCAGCGATGCACCGCCTCGACCGGACCGAGTTATGGCACCACTACATCGGTTCACCAGTCGACTTCCTGCTTCTTGAACCCGACGGTTCGATCGCAATGCCCGTGCTCGGGGGCGACCTGGCAGCAGGCCAACGGCCCTTCCTTGCAGTCCCGACCGGTACCTGGATGGGTGCCTCGACCATGGGCGACTGGTCCCTGGTTGGAACCACGATGGCACCTCCCTACAGCCCCGATGGATTCGAGTTGGGATCAGCCGAGAGGCTCACCGCCGAGTTCCCCGTGGCAGCGGCCCGTATCTCCAGTCTTGTACGGGGTGAGCAGCCGTGACCGGTCCTGCGTCGCCGTCGGATCTGCTCGATCTCTCGGGCCGCGTGGTCATCGTGACAGGTGCCGGCGGCGGGGTCGGCACGGGAATCGTCAGACGGCTCATGGAAGCCGGGGCCACCGTCGTGGCCCACACGCGAGAATCATCAACAGAGCACCTGCTCAACCTTGACGGCAGTCCGGTGTCGGGTGTCAGAGCCGACCTGGCCTCACCAGACGGACCTGCCAAGGTCATCGAATCGACCCTGGAGATGCACGACCGGGTCGACGGCCTTGTCAACAACGCCGCCACGCAGTCGGTTGTGCCGTTTCACGAGGTGACCGACGAGATCTGGTCCGAGACCATCGATGTCAACGTCACAGCAGTGCATCGCCTCACCCACCTGGCCGCAGGGGCAATGCGAGCCGGGGAATCGGGTGGGTCGATTATCCACATCGCATCGATCGAGGCCCACCACCCGACCGGCGTCCACGGTCACTATGCAACCTCAAAGGCGGCCCTGGTAATGCACGCCCGAGCCGCTGCACTGACCTATGGCGGTGACGGAATCCGCGTGAACAGCATCTCACCTGGCCTGATCGCGCGCCCCAGCCTTGAAGAGGACTGGCCCGACGGAGTTGAGCGCTGGCGCAGGGCAGCGCCGCTGACGAGACTCGGAACACCCGAGGATGTGGGTGACGCCTGCGTGTTCCTCTGCTCGGACCTGTCCCGCTGGATCACGGGTACCGACCTGGTCGTCGACGGCGGGGTACTAGCCCGGCCCACATGGTGACCGGCTGACCAACTAGGAAGTAGACGTGGAAGACCGCTGGGACAATGCCGTAGCCAAGACCCTTGAAACCCCTCTCGACGAATGTGTCTACGGGTCACGGCTGATCGGTTCCGATCCTGCCCTCGTGCTTCACGGTGGCGGTAACACGTCGGTGAAGGCCCCCTTCACCGACATCACCGGCTCCACCTCCGAGGCGCTGTTCGTCAAGGGTTCAGGATGGGACCTGGCGACGATCGAGCCCCAGGGCTTCGCCCCGCTGACCCTTCCACGGCTGAGGGACCTTCTGGCGCTCGACTCGCTCTCTGACCCCGACATGATGCGCGAGCTCATGTCGGCAAGCTTCGATCCCGGCGCACCTGCACCATCCGTCGAGAGCCTGCTTCACGCCTTCCTTCCACATCCTGCGATCCTTCACAGCCACGCCGACGCGATCGTCTCTCTGACCAATGTCGGTGATGCCGGTGATCACGTCCAGGAGATCTTCGGTGATTCCGTGGTCGTCATTCCCTATGTAATGCCCGGCTTCGACCTTGCCAGGGCGGTGGCAACCTCGTGGACCGATCAGGTCAACCCCGGAACCATCGGGATGGTGCTGCTCAACCATGGTCTCTTCACATTCGGCGAGTCGACCCGTGAGGCCTACACGAGACACCATGAACTGATCTCGAGGGCCGAGCGCTGGCTTGACGAGAACGCCCCCGTGCCGGGCCCGCCGTCTGCGGCACTCCCCGACCCGGACACAATGACTCTGGCCGGCCTCCGCCGCGACATCTCCGATGCCGCCGGCTTTCCGATGCTGCTGTGTCGCCACTGCGACCAGACCTCGACCCGCTTTGTCCAGCGTCCGGACCTGGACAGCCTGGCCTCCAGAGGGCCGCTGACACCCGACCACGTGATCCGCACGAAACGCGTTCCCATGGTTGGTCGCGACGTGGCTGCCTACACCGCCGCCTACGAGGACTACTTCAGGCAGCACGAGCACCGGGGACGCACCGATCTGACGATGCTCGACCCTGCACCACGCGTCGTAGTCGACCCGGAACTGGGGGTGCTCACCGCCGGTCGGACCATCGCTGCAGCCGACATCGCCTTTGACATCTACGAACACACGATGCCCGCCCTCGAGCGCGTCGAAGACGGCCTCAACGGCTACAGGGGACTTGGCGCCGGAGACATCTTCGACGTCGAGTACTGGGACCTGGAACAGGCCAAGCTGCGCCTGGCTGGCCCGCCTGCGCAGTTGGCCGGAATGGTCGCCGTGGTCACGGGAGCGGCCTCAGGCATCGGCCGTGCATGCGCGGCCGAACTGCTCGCACGGGGTTGCGCCGTGGGTGGAATAGACATCGACCCCACTGTGACAACCACATTTGACCGCGCTGCCTGGCTGGGCCTGACCGTGGACGTAACCGACCCCGAGGCACAGGCATCAGCCGTCGACAGCGTTGTCGAGCGCTTTGGTGGCCTCGACATCGTCGTGATAGCAGCGGGGATCTTCGGAACCAGTGCCCTCATCAGCGACCTGGATACCGATGACTACCGAACGGTGCAGGCGGTGAACGTCGACTCGGTCGTCAACCTCCTGCACACGACCCACCCGTTCCTCGTCAGGTCCCCGGTCGGAGGCCGGGTGTCGATCATCGGATCAAAGAACGTTGCCGCACCGGGCAGGGGGGCGCTGTCGTACTCAACCTCCAAGGCTGCGCTCACCCAGGTGACCCGTGTCGCCGCTCTCGAGTGGGCCGACGACGGCATCCGTATCAACACGGTCCATCCCGACGCGGTATTCGACACGGGCCTCTGGAACGACGACCTCCTCAGGGAGCGGGCCGACAACTACGGCCTGAGCGTCGACGAGTACAAGACCCGGAACCTGCTGGCTACGGAGGTCACCTCGGCTGGTGTGGCGAAGGTGGTCGTCGAGTTGTGTACCGACACGTTCTCTGCCACGACGGGCGCCCAGATCCCGATCGACGGCGGCAACGAACGGGTCGTCTAGGCACCGATGGGGAACCGGCGCTTCACCGCTGATTTCGTGGTCACCTGTGACGCCGACGACTCCGTGTTCGCTCCCGGCGTGGTCGACACGGTTGACGGCCGGATCGCCTGGGCCGGCCCGGCCGACAGCGCTCCTGTAATAGATGACACCGTGTCGGTCGAGGACGTCGGTGGCCTGCTCATGCCGGGACTGGTGAACGCCCACTGCCACACGCCGATGACCCTCATGCGTGGCTCGGGCGACGGCCTCCCACTCCAGCGCTGGCTGACCGAGGCGATGTGGCCGCGCGAGGGCCGCATGACCACTGAGGATGCCTGGTGGGGAATGACGCTCGGGTCGGCAGAGATGCTGCTGGCGGGCGTTACCACGAGCTGCGAGATGTACCTGTTCGAGGAGGCGGTTGTCGACGCCGTCAGGGAGTCGGGTGCCCGCCTGGTGATGACCCCCGGAGTTGTATCTGCACTCCACTCCAGTGGCAGTGACCGGGCCGGGGAGATCTCCGACTTCTTCTCGAGGCACCATGACCCGGCCGGGCGGATCACCGTCGGGATCGCCCCCCATTCGGCCTACGACCTCGGGGTCGAGGCTGTTGCCGAGTTGGCCGACCTGGCCCGGTCGCTCGACACACTTCTCCACGTCCACCTGGCCGAGACCCGCGAGGAGAGCACCGAACTTGAAGATGCCTACGGCCATTCCATAACGCGAATCCTCCACGACCACGGTGTGTTCGGTGGTCGTGTGCTGGCAGCCCACTGCGTCTGGTTGGACACAGACGACATCGAGTTGCTGGCAGACGACGGGGTCGCTGTGGCCCACTGCCCTGTGAGCAACATGAAGTTGGGATCGGGCATCGCGCCCCTGGTCGCGATGAGGGAGGCAGGGGTAACTATCGGGTACGGAACCGACGGTCCTGCCTCCAACGATTCGCTGGACCTGTGGGAGGAGGTCAAGGTGGCTGCACTTCTGGCCAAGGTCCATGCACTCGACTCGACGGTGGTCTCAGCTGTGGAAACGCTCGCCATGGCCACCCGCCACTCGGCCGCAGCGGTCGGCCTCGACGACACGGGTTGTCTCAAGTCCGGCAATGCCCTCGACATGATCCGGATCGACCTGGACCACGCCACGTTCGTGCCAATCACAGAGCCTGACGAGCTGCTCGCCCATCTGGCGTGGTCCGGGTCCAGCCGCCGGGTGACGGACGTCTGGGTTGCCGGGGAGAAGGTCGTGGCCGACGGCGAGATGCTTACGATCGACATGGAACGGGCTCAGGCAGAGGTCGGCGAACGGGCACTCCGCCTGGCCCGGGGCTGAGCACGCAGGTTGGAACAGCCTGTGGCTCAGTTGGTCTCCTGCTGCACGAAGAACGAGCAACCATGACGGATAGATTCCCGGTAGTGCCGTGGCACGGATCCCTGCTGATGCAGGGGCTCGCGGGTGTAGTTCAATGGTAGAACCCCAGCTTCCCAAGCTGATGACGGGAGTTCGATTCTCCTCACCCGCTCCGTCCGGCCCACGCCAGATGTTCTCCTTCACGCTGGGAAGCACGGTCCCCTTGACAAACTGATCAAAGGTTATACGATTGTGTGTTGAGAGTTGCTGGGGACCGGGAGACAAGTGCGCACACTCGAGAGTTTCATCCAGGGGGCATGGCACGCGCCCGACAGCGAAGGTGTTGCCACCAGCCACGCAGTGACCGGCGACCCGGTGGCTGCCGTGTCCAGCAGCGGAATCGACTTCGCAGCAACCGCCCGCTATGCGCGCGACGTCGGAGGTCCCACCCTCCGGTCAATGACCTTCCACGAGCGGGCCGCCCTCCTCAAAGCCGTCGGCCAGCACCTCCTGTCCGAGAAAGAGGAGCTCTACGACCTTTCAACCGCCACAGGCGCCACACGGGCCGACTCCTGGATCGACATCGAGGGGGGCGCCGGCGTGCTCCTCAGCTACGCCTCGAAGGGACGCCGGGAACTACCCAACTCCACTGTTCTCCTCGACGGCGCCCCCGAGATCCTGGCCCGAGACGGGTCATTCATCGCCGCGCACATAGCCACCCCGATGAACGGTGTGGCCGTCCAGATCAACGCGTTCAACTTTCCCTGTTGGGGGGCCCTGGAGAAGTTGGCCCCTGCCCTGTTGGCGGGTGTCCCAACGATCATCAAGCCCGCTACCCAGACCGCCTTCCTGACCGAATCCATGGTTCGTCTCATCGTGGACTCCGGGATCCTCCCTGACGGCGCGCTGCAGCTCGTCTGCGGTGGCGTCGGCGACCTGTTCAACCACCTTGGAGGCCAGGACCTCATCGGCTTCACCGGGTCGGCGACAACAGCTTCACTCCTGAGAACCCACCCGGCCGTAGTTGAACGCTCAACTCGCTTCAACGCCGAAGCCGACTCCCTCAACGCAGCCATCCTCGGCCTGGAATCAGGGCCCGGCTCAACCGAGTTCGACCTGTTCGTAACAGAGGTCGTGACAGAGATGACCGTCAAGGCCGGTCAGAAGTGCACAGCCATACGCAGGGCACTCGTGCCCCACGCATACCTCGATGCTGCAGCCGATGCAGTCGCAGCTGCGCTAGCCGAGGTCAGGGTCGGTGACCCCGCCGACCCGGAAACACGCATGGGGGCACTCGTCAGCACAACACAGCGAGGAGAGGTGGCAGATGCCGTTGCCGCCCTGTCCGGTTCGACCACCGTGGTCATCGACTCATGTGTGTTTCACGACGTGGACGTCGAACGTGGAGCGTTCCTGGCACCGACCCTGCTGCGATCCGACAACCCGGCCGACCCGAAAGTGCACACCACCGAGGCCTTTGGACCTGTCACCACCATCATGGGATACACGGACCCGGCCGACGCCATCTCGCTGACCGCCCTCGGCGGCGGAAGCCTCGTCGCCTCGATCTACACCGCCGACCCGGATGAGGCGCGTCTGTTGACCACCGGCATAGCGGCACACCACGGCCGCATCCACGTGGTGGACGCCTCGGTCGCAGGAAGCAGCACAGGCCACGGCTCCCCCCTGCCCAACCTCGTCCACGGTGGCCCCGGACGTGCCGGAGGTGGCGAGGAGATGGGCGGGCTCCGCGGGGTGCGCCACCATCTCCAGACGACAGCCGTACAGGGTTCACCCGACATGCTCACCGCGATCACCGGCGAGTGGCTACCGGGCTCCACCCGGGACCTGGACCGCGGCCACCCGTTCAAGTTGAACTTTGGCGACCTTGACATCGGAACAGCGATCCGGACCGATTCCCGCACGGTGACCCTCAACGACATTGAGAACTTCGCCGAGAGCACCGGGGACCACTTCTATGCACACATGGACGAGGCGGCCGCCGCCGCCAGCCCCATCTTCGGTGGACGAGTGGCCCACGGTTACCTGGTCCTCTCACTGGCAGCTGGCCTGTTCGTCTGGCCCGACCCGGGACCAGTCCTCGCCAACTACGGGATCGACCGCTGCCGGTTCGCCAAGCCGACCTATCCGGGCGACACCCTCACCGTCTTCCTGACATGCAAACGCAAGACCCTGCGAGCCGGAACCGGATATGGAGAGGTGGCCTGGGACGCCCAGGTCGTCAACCAGGACGATGACGTGGTCGCCGCCTACGACGTCTTGACGATGGTCGCAAACCAACCCGGGGTGAACGGCGCACCCGGAGAGCCAACAGAAAGTGAAGGCAACACCTGATGGGACGCACCTGGTCCTCAATGGACGACTTCGAGGCATTCCTCAACGACGGAGGCATGGTCGAGGTCGACGACGACATGCCCGACGAGTACAGAACCGCAGTGTTCAGGTTCATCGAACTGCACGCCAACAGCGAGTTGATGGGCGGCCTGACCGAACGGGACTGGATACCCATGACCCCCGGCCTGCGCCACAAGATGGCCGTTCTGGCAAAGAGCCAGGATGAGATCGGCCACGGCCACCTGCTCTACATGGTCGCGGCGGACCTCGGGGTCAAAACCAGGCGGGAGATGCTTGAGGACCTCTTCGCCGGAAGGTCCCGGTTCCACAACGTCTTCCACTACAAGGTAAGGACCTGGGGAGATCAGGTCGCCATCTGCCTGCTCGTGGACGGCGCTGCGGTCCCCAGCCAGAAGGCCGTCTACAAGGACTGCTCATACGGACCCTACAAGCGGATCCTGAAGCGGATACTCGCCGAAGAGGGATTCCACCTCCGGTTGGGTGAAGAACGCGTCCTCAGGATCGCCGAGGGAACGGACGCCCAGCGTGCCATGTTCCAGCAATCCATCGATGACTGGTGGTGGCCCGCCCTACGCCTCTTCGGACCCGACTCCAAGCCCAACGACAGGCTGGCCCGTTGGCGCCTCAAGTCCGAGAAGAACGAGGTGATGAGGGCCGGTTGGGTCCAGAAGTTCGTTCCGATGCTGCACAGCTACGGCTTCACCATCCCGGACCCCGGCCTGACCCACGACGCTCAGACCGACACCTGGACCTGCGGGCCGATCGACTGGGAACCTCTCAAGAGGACCATGGCGATGGACGGCCCGGACACGGCACGACGAATTGCCGAGGCTTCCGCTGCGTGGGAGACCACCAGGTGGGTCCGCGACGCCCTCGATGCCGCCCCCGCCGGAGCCGTTGCATGAGCGCCATGACCGTTGACGCCACGCTGACCAACGCTGCCCTTGCCGCTGTGGCGACCGTCGACGACCCCGAGATTCCGGGAGTATCCATCGTCGACCTGGGCCTGCTGGAGACGATCACGACAACCGACGATGGCAGGGTCACCATCGGCCTCATCCCCACCTTCTCCGGATGTCCAGCTCTGGCCATGATTGCCTCTGACGTGGAAGCCGCAGTGGTGGGTGTCCAGGGTGTTGAGGCGGTCACCGTCAACTGGCTGGCGGCGCCCGTCTGGAACATCGAGCGCGTCACGAACAAGGCCAGGAAGACCATGGCCACCGACCTGACCGTGGCGGTCAGGATCGGGGATGGTCCGACACCATGCCCCCGCTGTGGCACACCGACCGTCGAACAATCCGAGTTCGGACCCAGCAGGTGCAGGGCAGTACACCGATGCGAATCCTGCCGCGAGGTGATCGAAGTCATGAGAGACCGGTAGAGGAGCACACATGCGTACCTACGAGATATTCCTGAAAAGGGACGGGCAGGAGGAGTACCGGCACGCCGGGAGCATCGACGCACCCGACGACGAGCTGGCACTGCTGCTGGCCCGCGAGAACTACCTGCGCCGCGCCGAGGGTGACCTGCTCTGGATGGTCGACCGCCAACACCTCCTGATCGGTGACAGGGACTTCGTGGCACCCAACTCAGACAAGCCGCACAGAGACAACGACGGGCTCCTCGTAGCAGCCCACCGCAAGAGCCAGAGGGAGAGCCGATGACATCCATGACCCCCGGAACAGCAGAGTTTCTCCTCGCCTTCGCCGACGACGAGCACCTCATGGGGCAACAGCACACCGAGTGGATCGGTGTCGCGCCCTTCCTCGAAGAGGACATGGCATTCGCCAGCATCGCCCAGGATGAACTCAGCCATGCAGCCCTTCTATACGCCATCGTCGCCGACAACGGACAGGGCAGCCCACCAGACGACCGGGCGATCGACGCCCTCGCCTTTGACCGGAGCGCAGCCGACTACCGGTCAGCCCAGATCGTCGAGGTGGCCTGCACCGGATGGGCACATGCCCTGGTTCGCCACTGGCTCTACGACACTGCAGAGGAACTCCGTTGGTCGCTCGTAGAGGACTCCGGTCTCGAACCACTGAAGGATGCTGCAGCCCATGCGGCCCGCGAGGAGAGGTTCCACGTCCGCCATGCCGATGGCCTGATAGACGTGCTGCTCCAGGCCCCGGACAGCGCCGACCGGCTGGCAGACGCCGTGCGGGACCTCCTGCCCCTCGCTACAGGCCTTTTTGACCCAGCCCCTGGAGAAGCAGAGGCCATCGAGGCCGGCATTGCCTCGGCACCGTTCGACACCGTGCTGCCCGAATGGACCGACAGGGTCCGGGCCCGGTTCCCAGACATTGACATCGGAACCATCTCGGCACCGGCCTTCGCCAGCCGGACACAGAGGCATGGAGACTTCCCAGCGCTGCTTGCCAGGATGAACAGGGTCAGGGGTCTCGACCCGACCGCCGTCTGGTAGTCGCCATCTACTCCAGCGCTACGGTGCCGCCATGATCCCCGGACCGGGCGAGTTCCTGGAAACCACCGACTACCACTGTGCCGGCGAGCCCTTCCGCATCCTTGACGTGGGCCCCATGGAGGGCCGAACCGCAGGCGACCGCCGTGAGTGGGCGATGGCGAACCTGGACGAGTTGCGGCGCTTCCTCGTCAACGAGCCTCGCGGACACGCCGACATGTACGGCGGCTTCGTCGTGCCACCCGACGACCCCGACGGTGACCTGGGGATCGTCTTCTTCCACAAGGACGGCTTCAGCACCGCATGTGGCCACGGAACGATCGCAATCGTCACCTGGGCAATCGACATGGGCCTGGTCGCAGCAGACGGTGACACCGTCGAGGTGGTCGTGGACGTGCCCTCCGGTCGCCTACCGACTGTTGCAGGCCTGGATGGGGGCAGGGTGGCCAGCGTCAGGTTCCAGAACGTTCCCGCCTACGTAGGTGCCACAGGAATGGAGATCTCCACCACCTTCGGGATGGTGCCCGTGGACATCTCGTTCGGTGGTGCCTTCTACGCCTCTGTGGACCTCGACCAGATGGACCTCTCGGCTACCACCGGAGGCCTCGATGACCTGATCTCACTCGGACGCCAGATCAGGACCGCCCTAGACAACTCACCCGCCGTTGTACACGCCCCAGACGACCGACTCTCGGGCCTGTACGGCACGATCTTCCACGAGACGATCGGCGACGATCCACTCCACCAGAGGAACGTCACGATCTTCGCTGACGGCCAGGTGGACCGGTCACCGTGTGGCTCGGGTACCTCAGCGCGCCTGGCCCTTCTCTATCAGGCCGGCCTCATAGGGGTCGACGACACCTTCTTGAACGAGGGAATCGCGGGCGGCGTGTTCGAGGGCCGCATCGCAGCAGCCTCGGATGCCGAAGTGGTCACCACGATTGAGGGATCCGCCCACATGCACGCCATGAGCAACTTCAGCCTTGACCCTGATGACCCGATCGGCCTCGGCTTCCAGTTGCGCTGACACCACCGTCCGGCCACAGCGACGCCTATCGTCAACCGTATGAGTTCAGGCCAGATGCCCGACACCGTCGGCCTCCCAGCCGAGCCTAGAGCGGCCCTACAGGTTGAACGCCTCAGGTCCCTCGTCCGACGCCTGACCACCTGTGGCAACACCTTCTGGTCAGAACGCCTGTCCGAGGTGGACCCCAGCTCGGTTACCACACTTCAGGACCTTCCTTCACTGCCGTTCACGGTCAAAGCAGACCTGCGCGACACCTACCCCCTGGGCATGGTGACCACCCCCCTCACCGACACCACGCGGCTCCACGCAAGCTCTGGCACAAGCGGCAAACCCACGATCGTCGTCTACACGCCACACGACCTGGCCGTCTGGGCCGAGGTCAACGCCCGCTCACTGGCCCTTGCCGGAACACGACCGGACGACATCCTCCACAACGGATACGGGTACGGCCTGTTCACCGGTGGTCTGGGCCTCCACTACGGCGGTGAACGCCTCGGCTGCACGGTGGTTCCCGTTTCTGGTGGCAACACGGCGCTCCAACTGCAGCTCCTGAGAGACCTCGGAAGCAGGGTCATGTCGGCTACGCCGTCGTTCAGCCTGCTGTTGGCGGAACGGGCCCGCGAACAGGAAATCCTCGGCGACCTCAACGTCGAGATCGGGATCCTGGGAGCCGAACCATGGTCCGAAGGAATGCGCACACGCATCCAGGACGCATGGGGCGGGGGCTTCACAGCGCTCGACATATACGGGCTATCCGAGGTGATCGGCCCCGGGGTGGCGATGGAGGCCCCTGATGACCTCGGAGCCCTGAACGTCTTCGACGACCACTTCCTCCCCGAGGTGGTCGACCCCGAATCCGGAGAGGTGGTGCCAGACGGCGAATGGGGAGAACTGGTCCTCACCACGCTTACGAAGCAGGCAATGCCCGTTCTCCGTTACCGCACCGGCGACATCACGAGGATTCTCCCGGACCCGGGGCCGCCAGACCGGCACTGGACCCGCATCGCCCGGCTTACCGGACGCTCTGACGACATGCTCGTGGTCCGCGGCATCAACGTGTACCCGCGCCAGATTGAGACGGTCCTGATGGACGACCCCGACGTCGGAGCCAACTACGCGATCGTCGTCGACCGCCGGGGCCCAATGGTCGAACTGCGGGTGAGGGCAGAACTCGGTGACACCACAGCCGAGATCCCAGAGGTGACCGACCGCCTCCAGAAGGTGCTCATGGACCGCCTCAGGGTCAGGACCCCGGTCGAGTTGGTACCCCCCGGTTCGATGCCCCGGACCGAGGCGGGAAAGGTGAAGCGGGTCTTCGAGCAGGTCGACGACACGGATCCGCTGGGCTGACCGCCAAATCGGGCTCAGGGCCGTGCCCGGCTGACCGCCTCAGCCCAACGATCACGATCGACCGGCCCACGGGGTCGGACAATCTCGACTGGCTGCCAGCCCTCCATGGCATCGGCCGGGTCGGCTGCATCACCTGTAGCAACCCTCGCAAGGGCCGCTGCCCCGAGGGCCGTAGCCTCCACCTCGGAAGAGCGCTCCACCACCATTCTGGAAGCATCAGCAAGGGCCTGTACAAAGGTCGGGTTGGCACTCATCCCACCGTCCAGGCGAACGGCGCCGGGTCTTGTGCCAGACGCCACGGCCAACACCTCGATCACGTCGGCACAGCAGTGCGCCACACCCTCAAGCACCGCCCTGCAGATCTCGGCCCGCCCGGTACCCCGGGTAACGCCCAGCAGTGTTCCCCGTGCACCATCGTCCCATGTGGGGGTGCCCAGTCCTGAGAGTGCCGGAACGAAGACCACGCCTCCGGCGTCATCACAGCCCGACGCCAGATCATGTGTCGAGGCAACGTCGGGGACGACGCCCAGGTCGACCAACCATGCCACCGCTGAGCCGGCGCTGAGAACTGCCCCCTCGAGCATCCACGCGACGCCGCCCGGGGTTGCCCAGGCAGGCATGGCGTAACAGCCGTCGGCCCCCGTACCGGCGACGTCGCCGGTGCACATGTCGACCATTGCACCTGTTCCCGCGGTGAGTTTCGTCTGGCCTGCAGAAACGCACCCCAGCCCGATGAGCGAGGCCTGCTGGTCGCCGACCATTGCCGAGATCACTGGAGAGCCAGGCAGAACGGAGGCAGCCGCCACGACACCGGCCGACCCGACGAGTTCCGGAAGCGAACCGACCGGAATCGACAGGTGATCCAACAGGGCCGTGTCCCATGAGCCGTCGGTAGCCAGAAGGCCGGTTGCCGCAGCGTTGGTCAGGTCTGTGACGTGTGCTGTTGCGCCTGTCAGCACCCATGCCAGCCAGGAGTCGACGGTGCCCAGACAGAGATCACCCCCGCTCACGGCGTTGCCCTCCCCCATCATCCACTCGAACTTCGTCGCCGAGTGGTTTGGTGCCACGAACACACCCTCGGCCCGCAGTTCAACGCATCGGCCCGATGTACGCAGATCCTGCCAACCGATTCCCGGTCCGAACGGTCGCCCGGTGGTGCGGTCCCATGCGACGGCCGATGCCCGCTGGCTGGCGATGCCGACACCACCCACCGGGCCGTGGCGTGCAAGCACCTCGGAGGCCAGACCCACCACCGCCTCAGCCAACGCCAGGGCGTCGAACTCAACGAGGCCGGGCGCCGGGTTGGTGGGCGGCAGGCTCAGCCTCTCCTCTCCGACAGGTCTGCCATCGTCGTCGACGACCACGCAGCGAACCGTGGTCGTGCCCGCATCGATGGCCAGGGATGTCACGGCCAGAAAACCTCTCCGAACCTGTCGGGCAGACCCATCTTCCCCGGGTTGAGGATCCCCTGGGGATCGAGGGCCTCCTTCAGGGTGACCAACACCTCAAACCCGGAACCGAGTGCCTCAGCCATGAACCTGGCCCGGTTGAGGCCAACCCCGTGGTGGTGGCTGAGCGAGGCACCGGCCGAGAGCGCGGCCCGCGCTGCGACATCCCACGCAGCCACGTACCAGGCCTCACGGACCGTGGGGTCCTCGGGTCGGGCGGCGAACGTGAAGTAGAGACACGCACCGTCGCTGTAGGCGTGGGACTGGTGGGCTGACACGACCCTCACGCCGTCCATGGCTCCGACGACATCCAGCACCGACCGGTAACAGGAGTCAAGGTTGCTCCACGAGACCGTTACCTCCATCGTGTCGAACACAAACCCCTTCTTCGTGATTGCGGCCAGGCCGGCGACATCGTTTCGGTCCTCCCACCACTGTTCGACCAGACTCGAGTCCAGCGGATCGGCGGTCGTGCACTCCTCGGCCACTACCGCCATATCGGCCTCAACCAGGTGGGTGTCGCCCTCATCCAGAACCAGGAGGACGTGCGCATCACCTGTGTCGAAGCGCGGTGCCGCCTCGGTGGAGTCGTAGACACGTAGTGCTGCCGGAGTGGCACCCCGCTGCATGATCCGCCTGCATGCATCGTTGGCTGCTCCGAAACTCTCGAACCCGAAGGCCGATGTCAGCCGGACCTTCGGCTGATGGTGAAGGCGCAGCCATGACCTGGTGATGATGCCGAGGGTTCCCTCCGAGCCGACAAACACCTGGGTCAGATCCGGCCCCGCTGCCGCACGAGCATGACCACCTGTGATGACAACGCTGCCATCAGCCAACACGACCTCCAGGCCGACGACAAGATCCTCGATCTTGCCGTAACGGTTCGACAGCTGACCGGCGCCACGACACGCCAGCCAGCCTCCGACGGTGGACAGGGAGATCGACTGTGGCCAGTGGCCGACCGTGAACCCCTTCTCGGCCAGGTCCGCCTCCAGAGTGTCACCGAAGGTGCCGGCAGCCACCTCGACGACCATCGAGTCGCTGTCGACCAGAAGGATTCCCGCCAGACCGGTCAGGTCCAGGAGGATGCCACCGTGCACCGGTACGCTCGATCCCAGCACCCCGGAGCGGCCGCCGGCCGCCGTAACGGGCACTCCGTGTCTGCTACAGGCAGCCACCACGTCCGCCACCTCCGTGGTCGTGGCCGGACGGACAACGGCGTCGGCAATGGCCGGTGCCAGACCCTCCAGAGCCCAGATCTGGGCAAGCGGCCACCAGTCCCTGCTGGCCTCGACCCTGTCGTCGACAGAAAACAGGACCTCGATTCCCCGGTCCTCGAGGTCGCTGAGAAATTCGGCCGGCACCTCAACCTGGGAGGCAGCCAACCTGATGTCGAGGTCGGCTCGGTCAACGCTCCAGTCGATCGGTGGTGTCGGACCCACTGTCTCAGATTCCATCTGATCCTCCGTCTACATGCCCTGCTGGGCTTCGTCTTCAGCAGACACCAATGCCCTGAAGGCCTCAATCTCGTGCTCCCGACGCTGACTGCTCCATCCCGCCTCATTCCCGACCAGGTCGGCGACCGATTCGACGGTTGCGAGGGTTGCGGCACGGTCCTCGAGGCGGGCCCTGGTTCGCCGTGACAGGACATCGTCGAGCGTCTGTGCCATCTCGCACCTGACCGCATGGACGGCCTCTGCCCGACTGTACGCAAGGCCGGGGACCAGCGGATCCGCCAGCGTCGGGTCGGCAGCGATCAGTGCACTGACCTCTCCAACCTCCGATCCATAGCGGCCCTCAAGGTGGGTTCCCGGCTCATCGTTCGAACCGTTTCCCACTGGCGTGGGGGTGCCTCTCAGACGCAACCGGCGGGTTCTGCAGCGACGGGACTCACCTCGATGCGCCATGACAGCATCGACGGTGTCGGCCGCCATCCGGCGGTAGGTGGTGAGCTTTCCTCCGGTAACGGTCACAACGCCGGTGTCATCCACCTCCACCACATGGCGCCTCGACAGGTCGGCGGTCCGACCCGTGTCGGTAGGCGTCACGAGGGGGCGCAGTCCGGCCCATGTGCCGGTCACGTCGTCGACGGTCAGGCCGGCATCGGTCATGGCGTTCACGGCATCAAGCAGATAGGTGACGTCCTCTGATCGGCACAGTGGTTCGTCAAGGCCACCGTCGTGGTCTGTATCTGTCGTTCCTATGTAGGTGTGACCGTCCCTCCACGGCAGCACGAACACGCTGCGCCCATCTCCCCTCACCGGCAACAGCACGGCCAGGTCCACCTTGAGGCGTTCACGCGGAACCGTCACGTGAACGCCCTTCGCAGGCCGCATCTCCAGATCGCTTTCGACTCCGGCAATCGACTGGACGTCTGCTGCCCAGACCCCACAGGCGTTCACCACAGCCCGACATGCCACCTGGACCTCACGCCCATCGGCCTCGACGGTCGCAGCAACAACCTGCCCGTTCCGTCGGGTCACCCCTGTCAGGGCGGTGTAGGTCGCCACCGCTGCACCGTGGTTGAGAGCAGCGGTTCGGGCAATGGCCAGGGTCAGCCTGGCGTCATCGGCCCAGGCGTCGAAGTAGAGATACCCAGAGGCGACCAGGTCACGCCTGAGGCCCGGCAGGTACCCGAGCACCTCTTCGGCCCGGAGGCGCCGGTGTCGGCGGCCGATCCGGAGCCCGCCGGTCAGGTCGTACTGCCACATCGCCAACCCGAGGCCGAATGAGATACGCCTGCTCACCACGCCGCCCTTCTTCAAGATGGGTATGACGAACGGGAGGACAGAAACCAGGTGTGGTGCGTTGCGGCGCAGGCGCTGACGCTCGGCCAGGGCCTGGTAGACCAGCCCGAACTCCCCGTGCTGGAGGTACCTGAGCCCACCGTGAACCATCTTGGACGACCGTGACGACGTACCGACGGCGAGGTCGCCCTTGTCGATGAGAGCGACAGAAAGGCCACGCGACGCTGCATCGAGGGCTACACCGGCCCCAGTGATGCCACCCCCTACGACCAGAACGTCGAACTCCTCGGTGCCCAGGCGCTGCAGCGAGTCCTCTCGCCTGAACGACGGCATCAACGGTCCACGCCCTCGCGGGACCGAGGTGTCACAACAGGGCCTGATCGGCTATTCGCCGCCGTCGCTGCCCGGGCGACCGCCGAGCAGATCCGAACGTACGTCGACAGTAGGGCCACTGGTGGCGCCATCACCTTGATCCTGTCTGATCCACACGGTCCGTTGAGGGAAGGGAATCTCGATGCCGTTCTCGTCGAAGGCCCTCTTGAGGCGAGCACGTAGCAGGCGCCCTGTGGCCCACTGCTCACCCGGTTCGGTCTTGACAGCCAGGCGGATCGAGATGGCATCGGCTCCAAAGCCCTGCACACCCCAGATCTCCGGTTCCTCGAGGATCGTGGTCGACTCACGCTTTTCACGCCAGACCTCGTCGGCGACGCTCTTTATGACGCTTGCTGCAAGATCGATGTCGGTGTCGTAGGCCACATCGACGTCGAGGACCGTACGTGCCCACAACTGCGAGGAGTTGCCTACCCGTCGAATCTCTCCGTTCGGTATTACCCAGACCACGCCCTCGACATCGCGCAACACGGTGGTCCGCAGGCTCACCCGCTCAACCGTGCCTGATGCAGCGCCGACATCGACGTAGTCACCCACCCCGTACTGGTCCTCGATGACGATGAAGATGCCCGCGATGAAGTCGGCTACGAGCGACTGTGCGCCAAAGCCGACTGCCAGGCCGACGATTCCGGCGCCGGCGATCAGCGGTGCCAGATCGAAGCCGATCTCACCCAGGGCCAACATCACCGCCATGAGGTAGACGACGGCTCCGGCGATACTCCGGAGCACGGCTCCCAGGGTGAGCGCCCGCTGTCGTGACCGTTCGGCCTGTTCGTGAATCCTCCGCAGCTTGCCGCGGGCACGCCTGCCCAGTCGGGTGACCACGGCATCGGACTCGGCTTCGTCCTCCTGTTCGGTACGCGACGCCACGAGGCGCTCGACCATCCGGTCGATGGTCCGCTTGACCAGCCTGTTCACAAACACTGCACCAACCAGGATGATGGCAATCTTGAGCGGACGCTCTACGAGCCATCCCACGATCTCTGACGCCGCCTCGCTGCCCGTGGCATCCCAGACCGCCTCACAGATGAACCCGGGGCTGTTACCGCAGGCATCGGTCAGGCCCGGTGCAGCGGCCTGAGCCAGCAGTTTGATTGGCATCACCGTCACCTCCAGCCCGGGACGGTAGCCCACCGGCCGGCCATCGACTCATCCCGGCCCGGTGGAGACGTCAGAGGACAACCCGAAGAAGTTGGTTCAGGCCACGAGGGTCACAAACGCCCAGACCGACACGGCCGAACCCAGGATTATGTAGATGAGGCTCCTCCACAGCGGTGGCCGCTCAAGGTCCTCGGCGGCCTCACCACCCGGGATGCGACCTGCAGGTGGCCTGATCAGGGCAGCCAGGTTGCCGACCGCCATTGCACCGCCCAGCGCCAGCAGGAGCCACGCCAGAAGGTCCTCGCCCAGGAACACCGGCCTGTTCAGCCCAACCGGGCCATGTTGGCAAAGCGCGTGTAGTGGGGCAGGAAGGCCAGACGAACTGTGCCGATAGGGCCGTTGCGGTGCTTGGCGACGATGACCTCAGCCGTGCCCATGTCGGGGCTATCCGGGTTGTAGACCTCGTCACGGTAGATGAAGATCACGACATCGGCGTCCTGCTCGATTGAACCGGACTCCCTCAGGTCGGCGAGCATCGGTCGCTTGTCCTGTCTGGTCTCGAGGCCTCTCGAAAGCTGTGACAGGCCCACCACGGGGGTTTCCAGTTCCCTGGCCAGGATCTTTAGACCACGGCTGATCTCTGAGACCTCGACCTGTCGGCTCTCGGCTGTCGAACGGCCGGTCATGAGCTGCAGATAGTCAACGACGATGACCCCCAGCTTTCCGACCCTGCTCTTGAGGCGACGGGCCTTGGCCCTGATCTCCATTACGGAGATGTTGGGGTTGTCGTCGATCCAGATCGGCGCCTCGGCCAACTTGCCGATTCCGTGGTTGATCCGCGACCAGTCGTCTGGGGTCAGCTGGGCGTTGCGGATGTGCTGGGAGTCGACCCTGGCCTCGGCGCAGAGAATCCGCTGGCTCAACTCCAGTTGGCTCATCTCGAGCGAAAAGAGCAGAACGGGAAGGTCGGACTCGACCCCGATGTGGGTTGCCAGACCCAGGGCGAAGGAGGTCTTTCCCATTGCGGGGCGACCGCCCACGATGATGAGGGAGTTGTCCTGAAGGCCCGAGAGGAGAACGTCGAGGTCCTTGTAGCCAGTTTCGGTGCCGGTGATACCGGCACCCTGTTCGAAGAGGATCTCGAGGCGATCCAGGTTTGAGTCGAGCAGTTCCCGAATGCCGGCCATCGAGTCGGTTACCCGACCCTGGCCAACCTGGAATACCAGGTTCTCGGCCTCGTCGACAGCCTTGATGACGTCGTCGGGCCTTCCGTAGCCGATCTCGGCGATCTCGTTGGCTGCGCCGATGAGGCCCCTGAGGGTTGCATGTTCGTGAATGATCCGGGCGTACTTGGATGCGCTCGAGGTGGCAGGGGTGGAGGCCTGGAGTTCCAGCAGCAGCCCGGGGCCGCCGAGGCTCGCCAACAGGTCGGCCCGGCTGAGTGCCTCGGCCACGGTCACCGGGTCTACGGGCTCACCGGCCGAATAGAGCCCACAGATGGCATCGAACACGTGTGCATGTGAGGGCTTGTAGAAGTGCTCGGCAGAGACGACCTCGAGGGCATCGGCGATTGCGTCGCGCGACAGGAGCATCGCCCCCAGGAGGGAGGCCTCGGCCTCGATGTTCTGGGGCGGAACACGAAGCGTGGACCTGCGACCACCGGTCCGACCCCTTGACGTGGTGGACGGTCCGTTGCCGGACACAGCCCGGTCGTAGCTCTCCAGGTCGTCCGGAGGTTCGTCGACCAGCGGGGGGGCATCGTCGCCCGATGGTGGGATTGTTCCGGCGAGCGGGTCGGCCGGGCCGTCGGTTCCGTCGTCTGTTGCGCTCACCCTGGGGCCCCCGTCTGCTCAGCACACATCGTCGCCAAGTGTGCCCGGATTGACCTGTGGGTTGCTAGGGGAAAACCGGTGCAAACACGGGGAAAACCCGGTTTGTTACGGGGGATCGCCCTGTGGACCATGGCCATCATCTGGGGACAACGACCGTGGCACACGGGTTCAGTCGGAAGCCTCTACCTCGACACCCACCGGAACCGCCACCTCAGGGTGGAGCTGGACGGTGAACTCGTGAAGACCCACGTCCTTCACCGTGTCACCCAGCACATGGCTGCGGTCGGTCTCGAGCCCGGCCTGCGCGGCCAGGGCGTCTACCACCTCGGCCGGTCCGACGGAACCGAACAGACGACCCTCGTCGGATGCCTTTGCCGAGATGTGAAGTACCAGGCCGGCAATGCGACCAGCCACGACCTCGGCATCGGCCCGTTCTGCAACAGACTTCATCTCGCGTTTGCGCTGCATCGTCTCAGCCTGGGCTGCGATACCGGCGTTGGCACCAACCGCCAGGCCCTGGGGCACGAGGAAGTTACGTGCGTAACCGCGTGCCACCTCGACGATGTCGCCGGTACGGCCGAGGCCGTCGACGTCGCTTCTGAGAAGGACCTTCACTGGTCACCTCCGGCTGGAACAGCCTCGGGCGCCTCGCTGGAGCCGTTGTCGTCTGTGACAAGGTCGACGGCGTCCAGTGTCATCTCGTCGACTGCCTCGAACTCGGCGTCGCCCGTGGATCCGGGTGGTGGGGCCGTCGGACGCGGCGGTGGGCCATCGGCCCGCGGTGCACGGTCGTCGCCCCGGCGCTCACGTCGCTGGGTGGTGACACGGTTGGTGTAGGGGATGAGCGCCATCTCGCGGGCGTTCTTGACGGCCCGTGCAACATGCCGCTGCTGGCCGGCGTCGTTGCCGCTGATGCGCCGTGCCTTGATCTTTGCCCGCTCGGACACGAACTTGCGTAGCAGGTCGATGTCCTTGTAATCGATGTACTCGATCTTGCCGATCGTCAGGGCGCTGATCTTCTTCTTGCCGCGGCGCGTGACCTTCTTGGGCTTGGCGCGTCGGGAGTTTGACTTTCGTGCCATTAGAAGGGCTCCTCATCGGTCGAGTGGGTAGGTGCCGGACCGGGTGCCGGACTCCCTCCGGACGCAGCCGAACCACCGGCTTCGCCCTTGAACTCGGTTCGGGTCACATCGGCAGTTGCCCAACGGAGGCTGGGAGCGACCTCGTCTGCGATGACCTCAACCTTTGAGCGGCGCTCACCGTTGTCGTTCTCCCAGGTCTGCTGATCGAGGCGGCCGTAGACCACCACGCGGTTTCCCTTGCTGAGTGATTCGGCGACGTTCTCGGCCAGATCGCGCCAGCAGGTGATGTCGAAGAACGAAACCGACTCCTCGCCATCTCGGTTCTTGCGGTTCCATGCCAGGCCAAAATTGGCCACTGCGATACCAGCAGGAGTAAACCGAAGCTCGGGGTCGCGGGTGATGTTTCCGACCAGGGTGACGGTGTTGTCAAATGCCATGTGATTGTTCCTTTCTCAGCCGACGTCTGCCGGCTCGGCCTCGCCAATGAGACCACGTCGCGTGGCCTCGTCGTCGGGGAGGCGCATGATCTTGTGGCGGACAACGTCGCTGCGGTCCGCAAGTCGGAGAATCCGATCGGTGGAGGCCAGATCGTTGGCCTCGGTCACGACCTCGAGGACGACATAGAAGCCCTCCCATTTGTGGTCGATCTGGTAGGCGAAGCGCCGGCGACCCCACGGCTCGGTGTCGAGCACGGTCGGGACGCGGCCACCTTCGGCCTCGATGTTGGTGGTGACCTGGTCCTGCCAGGCCGCAACGGCCTCCTCGTCGAGGTCGCCGTTGTAGATGATCATCAGTTCGTAGACCCGCATGGCAGGTACTCACCTCCTGTGGACAGGGACCCTGACGGGCCCGGGGCCCCGTAAGGGGCAGGGGGACATGTTGTCGTACTTCTCGGGGAGAAGCGATCAAAGGCTACCGGCAGCGGTGTTGGATCCACGCCGCCATCCTGTCAGAGGGGTGTGACAGCCATCTCTCCCGTTGCAGAGACGGAGGGCAGGCACCATGGCACCTCGACAAGGAAGATGGTGAAGCCCTACCGCTCAGACTCCGCCGTACAGGCCCAGCGACTCGGCGTCCTCGTCGCTGAGGCGGTAGCTCTCCTCGGCAGAGGGAAACGAGCCAGACCGCACATCGTCGGCAAACCGGGTGAGGGCACCAACCCCTTCAGAGTGCAGGTCGGCATATCGCCGAACAAATCTGGGGCGAATGTTCTGCTCGATGCCGAGCACATCGTGAAACACCAGCACCTGCCCATCACAATCGGGTCCGGCACCTATGCCGATAGTGGGAACGTCAACTGACCCGGTAACCATCGCCGCGACCTGGTCGGGCACCCCTTCGAGCACGATCGCAAAGCACCCCGCGTGAGCCAGTGCCTTGGCGGCTGCCACCAGATCGAGTGCCGCTGCGGCGCTCCGCCCCTGGACCCTGAATCCGCCCATTGCATTCACCGACTGCGGGGTGAGGCCGATGTGGCCCATAACAGGAATCTCAGCCGCAACCAGCGCCTCAACCATCGGCAGGCGCCTCCGGCCACCTTCCAACTTCACCGCCCCGGCTCCGGCACGAATGAGGGTTGCCGCATTGGCGAGAGTGTCCGCGGTCGAGACGTGGAAGCTCATCCACGGCATGTCGGCGACCACCAACGAAGAGGGCCTGGCACGCGACACGGCTGCCGTGTGGTGGGCGATGTCGTCCACGGTCACCTGAAGGGTGTTCTCGTAGCCGAGGACGACCATTGCCACCGAGTCGCCCACGAGGATCAAATCGGCACCAGCCTCGTCGACCATGCGTGCACCGGGGGCGTCGTAGGCGGTGACCATCACAAGTGGTTCAGCTCCGTCGACAACCTTGCGCGTACGTACAGCGGGAACGGTGCACTTCATTGCCATGATCGTCCTCCTTGCCGTCCAGCGCCATTCGGCTGCCGGCGGTATGGGAAGGCTAACAGCAACGAGTGCCTAGGGCTGGCCCCGACCCATCGAGGTGATCCGCACAAGGTGGTTCCACCCACAACCTGCACACACCTCGACCACGTAGGCGGACAGGTCGGCACGACGCCCATCGAGCCTCGCCAACTCACCGGGGGTGGAGATACAGCGCCCATGGGACGGCAACCTCGGCCCGAACACGTAGGTGACGTGGGCCACCTCGTGTTCCTCACAGATCGGACACGTCTCGGTGGTCGGGGTGCCGCACTCGACAGCGTTACGCCGAAGCATCGGCTGGGCATCACAGACAAGATCCGTTGCGAGGTTCCCGACCCGCCAGGCGTTGACCGTGGTCTGTCGAGCCAGGCGGTAGTCGACGTCTGCCGGCCGCCGGGCAGGGACCAGCCCCTGATGTGCCTGACCCAGTTGACCCGTCTGGCTCCTTACCATCGCGCCACTGTAGGGCAAGCCCGCGGTCCGGTCCGGAAGAGCCGTGTCAACCGGTGGAAAGGGCCGGGTCAGATGCGATCGGCCCACCAGGCCGATAGCCGTGTGGCCGCCTCGTCTCGGTCGAGACGGCCCTCGCTGAGGCGGAGGTCTGTGAGCCATGCCAGAGCCTCTCCCACCTGGGTTCCGGGCTCGAGACCCAACAGGTCCATGACAGCGGCACCGTCCAGTGGAGGACCCAGGTCGTTGAGTTCTCCGGCGGAATCGAGTCGGCTCACGACGTCTGCAAGATCTCCGTCATCCAACCCGAGTGCCGCAGCCAGACGGAGGGACGGGTAGAGCATGTCGCCTGCGCGCGCCACCAGGCGTCGAGCGGCCTCATCGGACCACCCCGGCTCGCCGGCATTTGAGATCTCGTCAATCGTGTACAGCATGCTCATCAGGTCCGAGGTGTCACGGCCCGACATCCGCAGACCCGTGGCCATCCCACGTAGGGCGGCGGCCCCGATCACCTGGCCCAGGACCGCCAGACGCATCAGGGGTTCAGCTGGTGCCCCGGCCATCTGGCTCAGGACCTCCGAGAGGGCCAGTTCATCGAGGTCGGAGACCCCGGGAAGTACATGACCGATGAGCCCGGCGTCGACCAGCAACGCCAGCCCGGGGCCGGGGTCAGGTAGATCAAGGAGTCGGAACAACTCGACGCACCTTCGTTCAGCAGACACGATTTCCATCCGGTCGGCGAGGCTCGTTGCGGCCTCGACCAGGCCCGGCACAGGGGTGAGGCCCAGACCGGCCACAAAGCGGGCAGCCCGCATCATGCGAAGCGGATCATCGGCGAACGAGATCTCGGGGTCCAACGGCGTCCGCAGCAACCCGGCCCCGAGGTCGGAACGACCGCCGTGTGGGTCGTGGAGGACCCCGTCGACCACGTCGACCGCCATGGCATTCACGGTGAAGTCGCGCCTCACCAGATCCGCAGCCAGGTCCGTCGAGTAGGAGACATCCGGCTTGCGGGAGTCGGACGTGTAGTCCTCGGCGCGGTGGGTCGTGATCTCGATCGTGCGACCATCCAGCCTCACCCCGACCGTGCCAAACCTCTCGCCCTGCAACCACACGGCGTCGACGATGCCGTCCACCAGGGACTTCACCTGGTCGGGTGTGGCATCGGTGGTCAGGTCCAGGTCCGGCGTTTCGACCTGCCTGCCCATCAGCTCGTCACGGACCACCCCACCAACCAGGTAGAGACGGTGGCCCGCCCTGCTGAACCGGTCGGAGAGAGGTGCAACCGCCCTGCGTTGCTCATCGAACGACCCGCTCATGTGCCAACCCCGTGGAGTTCCACCACATGGTCGACCACATCACAACCAGGACCCTCACCGCTCGACGGCTCGGGCCTGTGGTCCACCCCGACGACCGCGGCCAGGGATGCGCCGGCCGAATCGGCGAGAGCACCGAGGTCGTAGCCTCCCTCGAGAAACATGACGCAACGCCCGGTCGGTACCAGGCCCACGATGCGGGCAATCAGGTCGGCAAAGTCCCCTGACGTCAGGCCCAGGTTCGAGAGGGGATCCAGCCGGTGTCCGTCGAAACCGGCCGAAACCAGCAGCCAGGCGGGATCAAACCTCTCTATAGCTGGAACGACGACGGCATCAAGACCGTAGCGGTAGGTGTCGCCGGCAGCACCGGCAGGCAGAGGCATGTTGAGCGTCGTACCCGCCCCGTCACCCTCGCCGGTCTCGTCGATTCTGCCGGTTCCCGGATACAGGGGCCACTGGTGCAGCGAGACGAACAGAACCCGGCCATCGCCGTAGAAGATGTCCTGTGTGCCGTTGCCGTGGTGGGCATCAATGTCAACCACCGCCACCCGCTCGCCGGATGCGGCCAACGAGGCCGCTGTAACCGCCACATTGTTGACGAGACAAAACCCCATCGATGTCGTGCCGGTGGCGTGGTGGCCGGGTGGTCTCACCGCACAGAACGCCACATCAGCCTCGCCCTGCCTGAGCGCCTCGACCGCCACCAGCCCAGCCCCCGCCGCCAACCGTGCGCCCTCCCAGGATCGGGCACCCATGTAGGTGTCGATGTCAACCTGTCCACCACCGGATGCGTGAAGCTCCTCGAGGTGGTTGAGTTGCGCCGCTGAATGACAGCGAAGCAGATCGGCGTCGGTGGCCGGGACGGGCTCGCGTCCGACGATCGCCTCGGCCACACCCGCAGCCTCGATTCCCGACCAGACAGCCTCGAGGCGTGCCGGCCTCTCGGGGTGGCTCCGCTCCCTGCGATGATCGAGGAACCGTTCGTCTGTCACCATCAGCACGGTCACGCGCCGAGCGTAACCGGCAGCCCGGGACCAGCGGAGTGGACCTTCCGGTCGTGGTCGTCAGGGCGGCTGGAAAGGCTCGGAAACCGTAGGGTGGGTCGATCACCGACAGACCACCAGAGACGTCATCCGACACGCCCACACGGACTGTGTCCGCCACGCATGGCGGCACGCGCTTCCGACACGGCCCCTGGCACGGATCAGCCACAACCGCCCAGGTCGTTCCCATCGGCGGAGGCACTGTCGACCACGCGGCAGTCGGGGAGATTTCGAATCTAATCCTGGGCCTCGGGTTCCACAGGATTCTGACAGCTGCACTGGTACCACACGACCAGGCGCCCTTCCTGGAGTTCGGATACCAGGTACACGAACCCCTCCGACTCCTCGAACTGAACCTGGATCCCAACAGGATCGGCCGATCGACCAGACCCACCAGGCGCATGCGGCGCCGTGATATCGCTGCCAGCCTCGCAATCGACGTCGCCTCGTTCACCAATTTCTGGCAATTCGACGCAGACGCCCTCGACGAGGCCATCTCGGCCACGCCCACCAGCCGCCGCCGGGTGGTCCGCTCCGATCGGGTGGTCCTCGGCTACGCCATAACCGGTCACGCTGGCCGAACCGGCTTCATCCAGAGGCTCGCCGTCGACCCCGACAGCAGAAGAGCCGGTGTCGGCGGCACCCTTCTCACGGACGGGTTGGCCTGGCTGCACACCAGAGGAGCAGAAGGCGTCCTCGTCAACACCCAGCCCGAGAACGAAGCGGCCCTGGCCCTGTACGCCCGGTTCGGCTTCGTCGAACGCCCCGGAGGACTCGCCGTTCTCTGTCTCGAGGGTTCACCCCCGCGACTACGCTCCGCCCATAGCAAGGAGACTCCATGACCGTCAGAATTGTCACCGACAGCGCCTGCGACCTCAGCAACGACGAGGTCTCGTCACTCGGAATCGACGTGGTGCCTCTGAGCATCCGATTCGGCGAACAGCAATTTCTAGACCGCGACGAACTAAGCGTCGAGGACTTCTACTCACGGATGGCCGCCAGCGACGACCTGCCACAGACCGCTGCACCGGCGCCTGGTGCATTCGAGGCCACGTTCCGCAGACGGCTCGATGAGGGTGCCGACTCCATCGTGTGCATCAACCTCTCGGCGGGGCTCTCAGCGACCCTGCAGTCAGCCGAGACCGGTGCCCGCGACCTGAATGCCGACATCCGGTTGATCGACAGCAGGTCAATCACCGGTGGTCTCGGCACGATGGTGCTCGCAGCGGCCAGAGCCGCCAACGACGGGGCCTCGGCCGACGAGATCGTGGCGCTGGTCGAGGACCTGAGTGCCCGCACCCATGTCTACGGAGCCATTGACACCCTCGAGAACCTCAAGAAGGGCGGACGTATCGGCAACGCCCAGGCCCTGCTCGGAAGCGTCCTCTCGATCAAGCCCCTCATCGACATCAGTACAGGGGTTGTCGAAGAGGCAGGCAGACAGCGCACCCGTAAGAAGTCCCTGGGCTGGCTCAGGGACAAGGTTGCAGAGCACGGCAGTGCCCTCTCAAACCTGTCGGTAATGCACGCGCAGGCTGACGACATCAACGTTCTTCTCGAGATGCTGGCCCCGCTGGTTGACCTGGCCGACACGAGGGTCGGTGTCATCGGTCCGGTTGTTGCGAGCCACGGCGGCCCGGGCGTCGTCGGAATGTGCTTCACGCTCGAAAGTTGATTGCTTCCGGCACCATCATCGGTCGCCGGTACCGACTCACAGACCACGTATCTGACACCCCCAGCGCCGAAGTCTGGCGTGGTCGCGACGAGGTGCTCCAGCGACCTGTGGCAGTCAAGTTTGTCCGGTCCGGCGATGTACCAACCGGAGCCGGCCGGCTGGCGGTAACGGGCGCTGTGGCCGTCTACGACACGCTCAGCCACGAGGGCCTGGCAGTGGTGGTGTCAGAGTGGGTCGATGCCTGGCCGCTTGACCGGGTGCTCGAACAAGAAATCACCCTCCGGCCCACCGACGTCGTCGAGATCCTGACCGGGGTGGCAGGGATCCTTGCTGATGCCCATGCACTCGGTGTTCCCCATGGCTCGGTAAGGCCATCCAACGTCCTTGTCGCAGACGACGGAACCGTCCATCTAACCGATTTTCGGGGACGGGCCGGTGGAGTCGAACCGTTCGACCCGGCTCCCGACATCGCCGGGCTCGGGATCGTCATGGCATCGCTGCTCTCGCGATGCCGACGAGACTCGGTTCCACCCCACCTGATCGACCTCATGGATCGCCTGGAATCATCTGACCCGGCCCGGGTTCCCGGCCTGCTCGAGTTCAGGTTGGCCCTGGCGCCCCTGAAGAAGACGGGTACAGGCCGCAACACCGGTCGCTGGCTGATCGCCATCGCCGCCCTGATCGCCACAGTCGCCGTCGCCTCGGCAGCCTCGAAGATCCTCTACGGCGACGATGTGTCGCCAGACAGGCCGGGCGGGGTACAGGTCGACGGCTGAACCGTGGCAACTGGGAGGTCCCGTGTCCGATCGGCTGTCCCGGGGTGCGCTGTAGGCTCAGGCCATGCCCGAACCGACCGGCACCGAACCGGAATCAGGGCCGTCAGACGAAGGCCGCGACTGGGCGGTTGCCGCTACGGACCGTGTCGTCGAGGTCGTGGACCGCATCAGGTCCGTAACCACCCAGCCCGCCCTCACAGCCACGCGTGGCATCGTCTACGGGCTGCTGGCAGGTATCTGCCTCATCGCCCTCGTGGTTCTCCTCTTCCTTGGAATATTTCGCCTTCTCGACGTGGTTATCCCAGGTGAGAGCTGGTCGGCCCACCTGGTACTGGGTTCCGCGCTCTGCCTCGTCGGATCCCTGTTGTGGACCCGTCGACATGCGGGCCCCCAGGGTGGCTGACCCGGCCAGGCGTTCATGAATCCAACTGGAGATCACATGTCTGTTGCATCACGTCGGGTTGTCATCATCGGCTCGGGTCCTGCCGGCCTCACCGCCGCCATCTACGCCGCCAGAGCCGACCTGGAACCGTTGGTTATCGAGGGTGAGCCCTCGTCGACAAGCGATCAACCGGGTGGCCAGTTGATGCTGACCACCGAGGTCGAGAACTTCCCAGGCTTTCCCGAGGGTGTCACCGGCCCACAGCTGATGGCCGACATGCGTGCCCAGGCGGCCCGATTCGGCGCCGAACTGGTCAGCCGGCGCGTCACCCGTGTGGACCTGTCCGAGAGGCCCTTCAAGGTCTGGATCGGCGATCCCGACCTGCCCACCCCCACCCACCTGGCCGAGTCGCTCATCGTCTCCACCGGAGCCCAGTCGATCATGTTGGGCCTCGAAGCCGAACAACGGCTCATCGGGCACGGTCTCTCCACCTGTGCCACCTGCGACGGGTTCTTTTTCAGAGGTCAGGAGATCGCTGTCGTCGGGGGCGGCGACTCTGCGATCGAGGAGGCGACGTTTCTCACCAAGTTCGCCAGCAGGGTCACGATCATCCACCGCCGCGATGAACTGCGGGCATCCAAGATCATGCAGCAGAGGGCCTTTGACAACCCGAAGATCGACTTCGCTTGGAACAGCACTGTCGACGACATTCTGGGCGAGTCCGTGGTCTCCGGCCTGCGCCTCCGCGACACGGTCACCAATGAACTTCGCGAGCTTCCGGTCACCGGTGTGTTCGTGGCCATTGGCCACAGACCCAACTCGGGTCTCTTCGCAGGCCAACTCGACATGGACGACAACGGCTACCTGGTCACAGGTCCAGACCGGTCAACGACAAACGTCGAAGGCGTCTTTGCCTGCGGCGACGTCCAGGACCACACCTACCGGCAGGCCATCACCGCAGCCGCCTCCGGGTGCATGGCGGCCATCGACACCGAGCGCTGGCTCGAAGACCTTCACTGACCACGGCGCCAACTCCGGAGCATGGCCGGATGTCACACTTCAACCCCATCCGAACTCTGATCGGATAGAACACACAGTCAACGAATCGACCCTATAGAGACGAGACACCACCATGGCAGGAGCAATCACCAACCTGACCGACAGCACGTTCGACGAGGAGATCGGTTCGTCCAGCGGCCCGGTGCTGGTCGACTTCTGGGCCGAATGGTGTGGCCCGTGCAAGATGATCGCGCCGATCCTCGAAGAGATCGCCGACGAGCAGGCGGGCTCTCTCAGCGTGGCAAAGGTCAACGTCGACGACTCCCCCAACCTGGCCCAGCGTTTCGGCGTCATGAGCATTCCAACCCTGATCCTCTTTGACAGCGGCGAGCCTGCCAAGCGTCTCGTCGGTGCCAAGGGCAAGCCCCAACTGCTTGAGGAACTGGCTGATTTCATCTAGGCCAACACTCACCGCATCACCTTCCGTGCAGCCGGACACCGATGGCTGAACCGACTCCTCCCGGTCCCGGTACGAGCGGAGATATTGTTCGTGACCTGCACAGACGCCTTGATGCCGTGTCGTTTCCAGTCACCGGCCCCGAGGTCTCAGAGGGTCTCTTCGGTGACCACACGACAGCCAGCCTCATCCGGTTCCAGGCCGAGCGCGGCCTGAACGAGCATGGGCTGCTCGACGAAGCCACCTCGGCCGCTCTGGTCGAGGCAGGCCACCACCTCGGCGATCGTCACGTGTACCTCCACTCACCCATGCAGCGTGGTGACGACATCGCAGACCTCCAACTCCGGCTGGGAAGCCTCGGGTTCGATGCGGGCAGGATCGACGGCATTTTCGGCCCGGACACGACACGTGCGCTTCTCGACTTCCAGCGCAACACCGGTCTGGTACCAGACGGAATCGCCGGACCATCGACGGTCAGAGGGCTCCGGAATCTGGGCTGCCGCTCAGCCGACTCAACACCGGTTGCACAGGTGCGTGAGCTTGAGAAACTCCGGAACAGCGGACCCGAGCTGGCCGGCCGTCGCATGGCGATCGGGCAGTTCGGCAGTTCAGCAGTTCTGACCACCGCCCTGGCCAGATCACTACGAAACCGGGGGGCCAACGTGGTGGCACTCGACCATCCGGACGATTCGATCCAGGCCGATACCGCCAACCAGTTCGACGCCGAGCTGTACCTCGGCCTCAGAATCGAGAACCACCCCCGGTGCAGGGTCGCCTATTTCGAGACCGAGGGGTTCCGCAGCGAGGGCGGCCTCCGGTTGGCACATCGGTGTGCCACGGCTCTTGCCGGTGCCGGCCTCGACGTGGTCACGGCACAGGGCATGCGCCTTCCGATCCTGCGGGGTACCCGGATGCCTGCTGTCCTGTGCTCGCTGGCACCACCTGCCGCAGTGGTCCAGGCCACGGCAGAGGTGACCGAAGCCCTGGCAGACGCCGTTGGTGCCTGGGTCGCCGACCCGGCCGCTGATCCGGCCTGAACAGCCGACATCTCCCCGCAGCCTGTCCTGGTGCCCGGGGCAGCCCCCCTGTTCAGGAGTTGAGGATGTCAAATATCCGGGTCAGGTCGTCCCTGTCGGCAAACGAAACCGTGATTCGACCCCGGCGTCCACGAGTTGTCACCTTGACCGTCGTGTCCAGCCGGGCGGAGAGGAGTCGCTCGACCTCGAGTAGGCCGGCATCGGGCATCGACCCCGGAAGGGGTGCGATCACGGGAGCCTGAACCGGTTGTGCCAGGTCCCTCACAAGGTCCTCGGTCTGCCTGACCGAGAGGCCCTCGTCCGTGATGCGGTCGGCGACGGTCTCCTGGACCTGCCGGTCGTCGAGGCCTGCCAGGGCCCGCCCGTGACCTGCCGAGACCACACCGTCGCGGAGCATCCCGAGGATGCGATCCGGGAGTTGCAGCAGTCGAACCGAGTTGGCAACCGCCGGCCTGCTTCTCCCGACCCTCTCGGCCACCTCGTGTTGCGTCATCTGGAACTCGTCCATCAGGCGGTGGTACGCCTGAGCCTCCTCGAGTGGGTTGAGGTCGTCGCGGTGGAGGTTCTCTACCACGGCATGTTCGAGGGCTGTCCTGTCATCGGTAGTTCGAACTATTGCGGGGATGGTGGCCAGGCCGACCCGGCGAGCGGCACGCCAGCGCCGTTCGCCGGCCACCAGCTCGTACCCATCGGTTGTCTGGCGGACCAGAACCGGCTGCAGTACACCGACCTCTCCTATGGAACGGGTCAGCTCGTCCATCCGCTCATCGTCGAAGTCGCTTCTGGGTTGGAGCCTGTTCGGCGAGAGGCTGTCAACCGGAATATCGACATACCGAGAATCATTCTTATGACTATCTGAGGCGCCCTCCCCCACCAACTCGGGCGGAACCACCGCCGGCTCGGGAATCAGAGCAGCCAGACCCCTACCAAGTCCTGTTGGACGGTTCATGCGTCTACCTCCAGTGCAAGCTGCCTGTATGCGAGCGCTCCCCGGGATGTCGGGTCAAAGACTGTTATCGGCTGGCCGAACGACGGCGCCTCGGAGAGACGGACGGACCTGGGAATCACCTGCCGGCAGACCCGGTCACCGAAGTAGGCGCGGACCTCTGCAGCAACCTGTTGGGAGAGGTTGGTGCGGGCGTCAAACATCACCAGGACGATCGTCGAGACCTTCAGATCGGGGTTCAGGTTGGCCCTCACGAGGTCAACGTTTCCGACAAGTTGCCCGAGGCCCTCGAGGGCGAAGTACTCGCACTGGATTGGCACCAGAACCTCGTCGGCGGCCACGAGGGCGTTCACCGTCAGCAGACCCAGCGCCGGAGGACAGTCCACCAGAATCCAGTCGTAGTCGGACAAGACCGGTTCGAGGGCCCGCTGTAGTCGATTTTCGCGGCTGAACGCCGCTACCAACTCGATCTCGGCCCCGGCCAGGGCAAGGCTCGATGAGACAAGCGAGAGGCCGGGCACATCCAATTCCCGAATGACCTCAGCCACCGGCATCTGGTGCAACAAGACGTCGTAGATCGAGGTTTCCACGTCACGGCTGGACACCCCGAGTCCGGTTGTGGCATTTGACTGGGGATCCAGGTCAATAAGCAGGACCCTGTTCCCCTGTTCTGCAAGGGCAGCCCCGAGGTTGATTGTGGTCGTGGTCTTACCGACCCCACCCTTCTGATTGGCTACCGCCATGACCCGCGCCAGATGATTCTCAGATTCCATTGACCGGATACTGCTCCCGGACCCAGACGATTGCAAGCACCCTCGCCAATCAGGCTCCTGTTGGCCGCCCCGGGGAGATCGGCAGGGCGGTGAATCGACATGTTCCACGTGAAACACCTGCACCAATACGGCAGATCGGCGCCTCAGAACAGGGGATCGGCTACCTGACGGCTATTTCGCCGGGGATAGCGCTCGGGACAGGCTCCTCCCGACAAGAAGGCCCTGTAGGTAGCTGATTCGACGTGCCAGGCACCCTCATCCACCAGGTCCAACTCGTCGAGAACCATCTGGGACCACCTCGAACCACCCGAGGGAGGTTCGCTCACCACCAGCCTTCCGCCCTCTGAGAGAAGGGGGGCAGCGCACTCCACTGTCGTGGCCGGAGACCCGAAACCCCGTGCGGTGACAAGGTTCGCCACCCCCCGGAGAGAACCCCTGGCGAGGTCGACGACGTCTCCGCAGATGACCTCCACCCGATCGGCAAGATCCAGCTCACCAACAGCCCACTTCAGGAAGGTGCAGCGCCTATCAGCCCGGTCAACCAATACCCAGTTGCCGTCTGTCATGCCCGCAAGAACCAGACCTGGGAGGCCGCCGCCGGACCCGATATCGACCCCGAGATGACCGCCATCGAGGCGAATCGGCGTCTGGTCGACCCCACGCCGCAGAAAACCCGTGCTGTGATCCACCCCGGCGTCCGCCGCCGACGGGGTCACGAAGCCCTCAGCCGATGCCGCCTCGAGAACGTCGCTGACGCTCCCGGTCAAGGGGTCAGCCAGCCCCTTCGGCCAGGATTACCACCCTACGGGATGTGTCGCTGCCCTCTGAGGCCGTGGAGACACCCTCGATCTCTCCCACAACGTCATGGATGACCTTGCGGTCGGCTGCCGCCATTGGCTCGAGGGCACGCGCCTGGCCATCTTCGAGGACTGCCTCGGCCTGTGTGCGCGCAAAGTCCTCGAGAAAGGACCTGCGCCGCTCCCGGTAGCCACCGACGTCCACGATGAGTGAGCCGGCGGCGGATCCCTGGGACTTTCGCTGGATGATCGTGCGGGACAACTCGGTAATCGCACGAACGGTGTCACCGCCCTGACCTATGGCGAGCCCCAGGTTCAGGCCGTGGGCCTCAACTGTCAGGCGGTCCTCGTCGATTGTGCTTGCAACACGGGCATCGAGGCCCATCTTGTCGAGAAGTCCCTGGAGGAAGCCCTCTGTGATCTCGGCCTGTGTCGCCAGGTCCATCTTTTCCACGTCTGCCTTCTCCTCACGGTTTCCACGCCCATTGCCGGCCGTGGCCTTCTCTGTGGACTGGAGTTTGCCACCCCTGTCCCTGCCTGATCCACCTGTTGTGTTCCTATCTGTCGATCGGCCATCGGATCGTCCGCCGCGGCGGCGTCCGGATTCGCTGGCGTCACGGTTCTCGTCAGCCCTGCTGCCCTTGTCTTCATCACTTCGGGCATTGCTCTCAGAGGAATCCTTTTTTGCCCCTGACCTGCCCTTTCCATTCCCGGAGCGTTTGTCACGACCCCGCGACCTGTCGCCGCGCCTGTTGCGGTCCCGGCGTTCGGTCTTTGAGCGGGGGCTGGCAGGGCGAACCCTGGCACGCATCCGGGCATCGGTCTTCTTTAGGCCCAGCATCCGGCTGGTGGCTTCCTCCAGCACCTCGTACTCAAGTTCGTCCTCGGCGACCCCAAGACGATCCAGGGCCCTTTCCTTTGCCTCGTCCAGCGTGCTGCCGGTTGTCTCGATCCATTCCACTGTCTACTTCCTCCGCTTCTTCCTGGCCTTACGGGCTCCCTGTGTTCCGGGCGGGGTGGTACGTCCACCCCCGGAACGACCGGCCTGTGGCCTGTTGGTCCTATCTGTCGTCTTCTTTCCGGCCCTGCCGGAATTTCCCTTGTCAGCAGGCGTATCCTTCGCCTTCCTGCGGCCGAACAACCCACTCTTTCCTTGGGTGTCGGTACTATCTGATGCTGACTGAGACTGGTTCTCGAGTTCTCCGGCTCTTGTGCGAGCCCGCCGCGCCGTCGACGAGGTTCCCTTACCGGTCTGCCCACCCCGGTCAGATGTCTTGTCATTCGGCTTCTTCACACCGCCTGAGGACTTTGCGCCCGCCGTACCGCCACCCTTGTTCTTTGGCTTCTCCGGGGACTCCTCCACAGACTCGGGCAGAACCACCGCCGGCGCATGGCTGTGTGGTCCGTAGAGGCTCCGGGTGATGTAGGACTGCTGCCCGATGCGGTAGAGGTTCGAGATGACGAAGTAGAGAACCAACGCCGCGTCGAGGCTGTAGGAGATGACAGGCAGGAAAAACGGCATCACCTTCATGATCATCTGCTGCTGCGGGTTGACCGGGGAGTCCTTATTACGGCCCCGGATCTGCTGCTGTTGAATCCAGGAGCTGCCGAACACCACCAGAATCAGAAGAAAGTAGGGGAGTGCCTGAATGATTCCAGCCGACAGTGCCTCGCCGGCCGACCTCGAGAGGTCGACACCCCACGACACCATCTCGGTCTGATGGCTGAGATCCACGAACAACTGCGAGTCGGCTGCCACGTAGTCGGGGAAGAAGACCTGCGGGTCGCTCGGTGCATCAGAAAGTGGCAGGTCAGAAGACAATCTGCCAACAATCCAACCGGCGTTCTCGCCGATGTCAGAGAGGCGTCGCGTCAAACCTCTCAAGACGTTGTAGAGGACGATGAACACCGGTGCCTGCACGAACATCGGCAGACAACCACCCATGGGGTTGATTCCGTTGGCCTGGTAGAAGGCCATCAACTCCTTGTTCATCTTCTCCCGGTCGCCCTTGTGCCGGGTCTGGATCTTCTTCATCTCAGGCTGGAGGTGTTGCATCTTGATCATCGACCGTGTGCCCTTGAGGGTCAGCGGGGTCACGACAACCATCACAACGAGCGTCAGGAGAACGATCGAGAGGCCAAGCGACGGCACCAGGTCGTAGAACCAGGCCAGGACCGTTGCAATCAGGTCGAACATCGCCAGGACCCCCGATCTGTGGAGTCAATGCCGTCGGCACTCGGAACTGGATCCCAGCCATGTCCGCCCCAGGGGTGACAGCGCGAAAGCCGTCGGACTGTGAGCCACAGGCCCCTCACAGCACCATTTTGCTCAATAGCGTCGAGGGAGTAGTTGGAACAGGTCGGCAGGTACCGACATGGCGTTGAACGACCATCGGTAAGGCGCTGGTATACGCGAACAAGGCTGCACAGAAACCTCGATACAACGCTCTGACCAGCGCTTTTCGACTCAACTGTCGCTGTCATCTGATTCCCTCGGATGAGAACTCACCGATCGCTGCAGCCAGATGGCGTCCCAGCGTCGCATGGTCACACAATGCCGCAGCCGGCAGAACACGGATAAGAAAATCTCCGCCCGGAGGCCCGTCGGAACGGTTTGACAGGTCGGTCATGAGAACTCGGAGCCGGCGACGAATGCGGTTTCGAACGACGGCACCCCCAACGGCACGGCTGATCGCATACGCCACCCTGGGTTCACTGCCATGGGAATTGCACTGGTCACCATCAAATGCCCTGAACCTGACCTCGAGGGGTCCGCGGCGAACTGTGCGACCATCACGACGAAGGGCCAGGAAGTCGTCTCGGTATCGGAGTCGACGGATCAAGCCGACAGTCGGGATCGGCCCCTCTGGCGCCGGGAGTTCACAATGGCCCGGCCTGCCCTGGTGCGCATGCGCCTGCGAAAGCCGTGCTTACGGGCCCGCTTGCGGACGTTTGGCTGGTATGTGCGCTTCATTGTCTGACTCCTGGTCGCACTGTGGGCGTCATCAGGAAGGGGAGCGCCCGGGTGCTGTCGATTGATATCCTGACCGTGACCCGAACAAGTCGGATACGGAAACAGATCTCATATGGACCGACACGTACAGTCGGTAGCGACAACTGGCCGGTCAGGTAAGGACCGGTGACAGCGTCGTTCCAATGAGGCTAGGGGGCACCCCGGGCGCGCGCCAACCAGCACTTCCAGGACCTGACCCCTCAGCACCCTCATTTCAGAGTTATCCACATTATCCACAGGGGCAGGACCTACTGGAACTGCGTCGTCGGGTCAATTTTGGCACGCGCCAGCACCTACCGGCTATATTCCAAAAACATAGTCTGAACAGGTAGTCCAGTTCGCGCGATTGGCACTTGTGCGGAAGACCCTCTCCGGTGCTACGTTGCCCCGCCCACTAGAGGAGGCATCGATACCCACCAGGTCGACAGCCACGAGCCATACCCGAAATCCACAGAAAAATCCACACTTGTGGATAACGCACCAGGAGCAACTGCCTTGATAGAACAGCACGAACTGCCTTGAGCAACGCAGCGCAGTTGTGGGAATCGTGCGGCGAGGCCATCAGGGCCCAGGTCTCAGACGTGGTCTGGCAGACCACCTTCAGTTCGGCCAGGCCGGTTTCCCTCGAGGACGACACCCTCGTCGTGGCCGTACCGAGCACCGTGGTGAAGCAGAGGATCGAGGGGCGCTACAACGGCCTTGTCCACGATGCCGTATCTGAAGCCGGCAACAACCGGTTGAACCTGCTGATCAAGGTCGATGACAGCCAACCAGACATGTTCCCGGACTCCATCGACGAGTTCACCCCTCTCGACACGCCGATCAGAGGTACCGATTCGACTGAGTCGGTTGACCTGCAACTCGACACGATCTCCATCCCCGTAGCCAACCCGGCTCCTCTGTCAACCACCTCACCCGGCCGAAACCGCAACACCTTTGATGACTTCGTGATCGGAACCTCCAACCGCTTTGCCCACGCAGCTGCCCAGGCGGTATCCGAAACACCCGGCCGCTCCTACAACCCGCTCTTCATCTACGGCGGAGCCGGGCTCGGAAAGACACACCTTCTTCAGGCCGTGGCAACGTACGTGGACGACCACTACCCGAACTACCAGGTCAGGTACGTCTCGAGCGAGACCTTCATGAACCGCTTCGTCGAGGCAATTCGAAACAAGACCCTTCCCGAGTTCAAACAGCACTACAGGAACATCGACGTCCTTTTGGTCGATGACATCCAGTTCATGGAGGGCAAGGAGGGTCTCCAGGAGGAGTTCTTCCACACATTCAACTCAATTCAGCAGGCAGGTGGGCAGATCGTTCTCACCAGCGACCGTTCACCCGACTCAATTCCAACCCTCGAGGATCGCCTCCGGAGCAGGTTCAAGATGGGTCTGGTCACCCATATCCAACCTCCGGACATCGAAACCAGGCTGGCCATCCTCCACAAGAAGGCCTCCTTCACGGCCGGGAACGTCAAGGTTCCAGACGAGGTACTCCTCTTCATCGCCGAGAACGTCACAACGAATATCCGTGAACTGGAAGGTGCCCTCACACGTGTTGCGGCGTTCTCCAGCCTCAACGACATTCCATGCACGCGTGACATGGCTCTAACAGTGCTTGGCGACCTCATAACCAACAACCTCCCCATGCCCATCACCCCCGACCTGGTCCTCTCCAAGACGTCGACAATGTACGGCTTCAGCCACGATGAGTTGATTGGTGCAAGCCGACGACGCCCACTCGTCACCGCCAGGCAGGTGGCCATGTACACCCTCAGGGAACTCACCGACCTCAGCTACCCGGCAATCGGTCGAGAATTTGGCGGTCGAGACCACACCACAGTCATCCACGCCGTGGACAAGATCGGCAAGCTCATGTCGGAACGACGTGAGATCTACGACCAGGTAACAGCACTGATGTCGGCAATCAAGAACGACGACTGAGAACCATGCCAATGAGTGGACCGACCTGCGGACCATCTGTGGATCATGAACGGTTCACCCACACCGCACAACAATTCATTCTGCAAACTGGGGATCACGGTGGATCATCAGTGGACAACCATTGCAGTCCTCACCAGCAGGAATGGGTAATAATCCACAATCCACAACCCCTATTGCCTCAACTACCTGATCAGATCACCATCGAACCAAAGGTAACAAGCCTGTGAAGTTCCGTTGTGAACGTGATGTCCTTGATCGTGCGTTCTCGACTGCTGGTCGTGCAATCAGCAATCGCGGAAGTGCACCACCGGTCATGTCCGGCCTCCACCTGCATCTGGTTGGCGACAACCTGGCCGTGGTTGGAAGTGATCTTGATCTGACTATCAGGGTCGATTCAAAAGTTGGTGGTCAAGAGGACGGGGTAGCCGTTCTTCCTGCCAAACTTGCAGCCGACATCGTGAGATCGCTCGACAGTGGTCAGATAACCGTGACCGTCGACGACGACGGTGCCCATGTGGTCGCCGGCAGGTCCGACTTCAACCTGAGAACCATGTCGGCCGACGAGTTTCCCAGGTTCGAGGAGCCCAACGGAGATGCCGTGACCCTTGATGCCGCAAGCGTCTCTGCGGCACTGGAACAGGTTGTCAAGGCAGCCAGCGGCGATGACTCCCGTCCAATCCTCACCGGTGTCATGCTGGCCGCCGAGGGCGACGGCCTTCGCTTCGTTGCAACCGATTCATACCGTCTGGCAGTGCGTGACCTACCCGGAACCTCGGTACTGGGACGCGATCAGACCGTGCTGGTCCCATCCAGGGCACTTGAGGTGACCGGGCGCCTGTTGGGTGATGCCGAGGAGCTCATCATCAGGCTCGCCGACCGCGAGGCCTCGTTCGTGGTCGACGACGTGACCATCGTGACCCGCCTGATAGAGGGGGAGTTCCCCAACTACCGGGGGCTCATTCCGTCAGACCATCCGAACACGCTGGTCGTAGACAGGGTTGCGTTGATTGACGCGGTACGCCGTGTCGGCCTTCTGGCAAGAGATGCAACACCTGTGCGCCTTGCAATGAGCTCAGACGGCCTTGAGTTGATAGCCATCACCCAAGATGTTGGTCAGGCTCACGAGACACTGGATTCAACCTATGACGGCAAGGAACTGACGGTTGCGTTCAATCCCGGATACCTGCTCGACGGCCTCGAGGTAAGCCCCGGAGACGAGGTCAGGCTGGAGACGATTGATGCTCTTAAGCCGGCGGTGATCCGCAGCGTTGCCGACGAGGGGTTTCTATACCTCCTGATGCCGGTCCGCGTTTCCTGAGACGGCTCTGGATGGCTTGAGCCGATGTTGGTTCGGAGGCTCTGGCTAAAGGACTTTCGCAACTACAAGGCGGTCGAGTTGGACCTGTCGGACGGTGTTACGGCGGTCGTCGGAGCCAACGGACAGGGTAAGACCAACCTGGTCGAGGCAATCGCATGGTTGGCGCGAGGGTCCTCGTTTCGTGGGGCCGCAGTCGAATCCATGGTCCGATTCGGCGTTGACCGTGCCGTCATCCGGGCCGAGGTCGAAGACGCTGGACGGACAACCCTTCTTGAGGCAGAGTTGGTTGTAGGTGGCCGCAACCGGCTCCAGGTGAACCACAACAGGGTTTCGCGTCAGGGAGACTTTGTTGGACACGTGCGCGCAACGATTTTCGGGCCGGATGATCTGGTGCTCGTGAAGGGTGGGCCGGCTGAGAGGCGGAGGTATCTCGACGACCTCCTGGTTGATGTTGCATCCTCCAATCATGGCCTCAGGTCTGATCTCGACCGGATCCTGCGCCAGAGAAACAGTCTTCTGCGTCAGGCAGGTGGCCGAAATACTCCAGAGGTGTCGACATCGCTCGATGTCTGGGACTCAAAACTATGTGAGGTCGGTGGTGACCTGGTTGCCAGGCGTATTGACCTGTTGGAGGGGCTTGCTCCCGTGGCCGGCGAGTTGGTGGGGTCGTTGAGCAACGGAAGGTCTGAGCTGCAGATGGCCTACGAATGCGCCTGGGAAGGTGAGGGTCTGGCAGGGTCCCTCGCCAGGGCACGCCCCGACGACCTGCGACGGGGTACCAGCACAGTTGGTCCGCACCGCGACGAGGTTGGCCTGTCGATCGACGGTCTTTCTGCCCGGGGCCACGCCTCTCAGGGTGAGCAGCGTTCGTTGGCAGTTGCACTCAGGTTGGCAGGGCACAGGGTCGTCACCTCCCACACCGGAAGCGACCCCGTGATCCTGTTGGATGATGTCTTTTCGGAACTTGACCCGGACAGGGCCGCGGCCCTCATTGAACTGTTGCCTCAGACCCAGACCGTTGTGACCACGGCTGGCGACCTTCCCGCGGGTGTGACCGCTGATCGTAGAATCAGGGCCGAGAGTGGGGTTGTGATGCCGACATGAGCACCGATTCGGGGCCGGTTCCGATCCGGAGGGGCCTTGAGCAGTTGATGGCAGGCCTCGGAGCACCCGAGATAGATGCCACCACCACAATCGTGGAGAGTTGGCCAGAGATCGTCGGTCCTGAGTTGGCCAAGGGTGTGGTAGCCGTCGCCGTCCGTGGCCAGGAGTTGATCGTGAGGGTCGACGACCCGGCCTGGGCAAGCCAGATTGCATGGCTCGAGGCGCAGTTGCTCGACCGGATCAACAACCTCGTTGGTCCAGGTCGGGTCACGTCTGTGAGAGCCACGGTGGCACGGTGACCTGAACTCCGGGGGTCTTCTCACCACGGTCTGTCAATACATCTTCTTGGCACCGGTCGGTGCCCCTGTGGTGGTAGGCTGGTCGGGTCGTGATAAGGCCATCTGACCTGCTGTTTTGTGATTCCTGCAGGTGCGGGCAGGTGCTGCTTCCCTCCCCCCCAGAGACGCGCCCGGAAGGTGCCCTATGACAAGCACAGAGGCCACCTACAGCGCTGCCGACATAACCGTCCTCGAGGGTCTCGAGGCTGTCCGCAAGCGCCCCGGTATGTACATCGGATCCACCGGACCAACCGGCCTGCACCACCTCGTCTGGGAGGTCGTCGACAACGCCGTCGACGAGGCCATGGCAGGTCACTGTTCACGCATAGTCGTGACCCTTCTTCCCGACGGCGGCTGCCAGGTGGCCGACGACGGTCGTGGTATTCCGGTCGACCAGCACCACCAGTATCCCGATCTCACTGCAGCCGAGGTTGTCCTTACGATCCTGCACGCAGGGGGCAAGTTCGGGGGCGATGGCTACAAGGTCTCGGGTGGTCTCCACGGCGTGGGAATTTCGGTTGTGAATGCCCTGTCCAGCCGTCTCGAGGTTGATATCGACCGTGATGGCCGTCGCCACTACATGGACTTCACAGACGGCGGGAACCTCAGTACCCGCCTGAGCGACACGGGTCCGTCTCCGGAGGGCCACACGGGCACCACGGTTCGCTTCTGGCCCGATCCAACGGTCTTCGACGATGTCAACTTCAGGGTCCAGACCCTTCTCGAGCGTCTGCAGATGATGGCGTTCCTGAATAGCGGTCTCGAGATAACCCTCAGCGACGAACGATCCACCCAGAGTGACCAGGTCGAGCCAACCACCTTCTGCTACGAGGGCGGTATCAGGGACTTCGTTGAGCACCTCAACGCCTCAAAGGAGTCGCTGTTCTCGCTGGTCGGGTACCTCGACCAGCACGAGGACGGAAACGAGGTCGAGTTGGCGTTCCAGTGGAACACAGGTTTCAACACCGACGGCCTCCATTCGTTCGCCAACGGCATCAACACCATCGAGGGAGGCATGCACGAAGAGGGCTTCCGCAGCGCCCTCACAGGAGTCCTCAACCGGTATGCCAGGAACCGTGGCCTCCTGAAGGACAACGACGACAACCTCAAGGGTGAGGACATCCGCGAGGGTCTGACGGCCATCATCAGCGTCCGTCTTCCCGATCCCCAGTTCGAGGGCCAGACAAAGTCCAAGTTGGGCAATGTCGACATCCGCTCCCTCGTTCAAAAGGCCACCAACGACAAGTTGTCCGACTGGCTCGAGGAGAACCCCTCCGAGGCCAAGCGCATTGCCCAGAAGGCCATCAGCGCCCAGCGGGCCCGGATTGCGGCTCAGGAGGCCCGGCAGTCTGCAAGGCGAAAGTCGGCCCTCGACGGTGCCGGTATGCCCGACAAGCTCAAGGACTGCTCGTCGCGTGACCCACGCGAGTCAGAGCTATTCATCGTCGAGGGAGACTCAGCCGGTGGTTCAGCCGTCCAGGCCCGCGATCCCCGCACCATGGCGATTCTGCCCATCCGGGGCAAGATCCTCAACGTCGAGCGGGCCCGCCCCGACCGGATGCTCAAGAACACTGAGATCCAGACGCTCATCCAGGCGATAGGGGCCGGCTTCGGAGACGACTTCGACCTCGAGAAGATCCGCTACCACAAGGTCATCCTGTTGTGCGATGCCGATGTCGACGGCAGCCATATCCGTACCCTGCTGCTCACGTTCTTCTTCAGGCAGATGAGGCCCCTGGTAGATGCCGGCCACGTGTTCATCGCCCAGCCGCCGCTGTTCTCGACGGTCGTAGGCAGGGAGAAGACCTACCTCAAGGACGACCACGCCAAGACAGCGTTCCTCGCTGACAACCCCGGCCACAAGCGTGAGTTCCAACGCCTCAAGGGGCTCGGCGAGATGGACTTCGACGAACTCCGTGAGACAACGATGGAGATCTCCAGCCGGAGCCTTCTGCAGGTTTCGGTCGAGATGGGGTCAATCGCCGACGAGGCGTTCTCGGTCCTAATGGGCGAAGACGTCGAGAGCCGCAAGAAGTTCATTCAGACAAACGCACGCGACGTGCGGTTCCTGGACATCTGATGGACGACACGACACCAGAAGAGGCCGATAAGACGGCCACCTCTACCGACGGCGACACCATCGTCGGTTCGATTCAGCCCATCGAGATCCAGGAGGAGATGGAGAGGTCCTTCCTCGACTATGCCATGTCGGTGATCGTGGCGAGGGCGCTGCCCGATGCCCGCGACGGCCTCAAGCCGGTCCATCGACGGATTCTCTGGGGCATGTACGACCTGGGAGCCAGGCCCGACCGACCCACCATGAAGTGCGCCCGTGTCACCGGCGAAGTCATGGGGAAGTACCACCCACACGGCGACCAGGCCATCTACGACGCCCTCGTCCGGATGGGCCAGAGCTTCAGCGTCCGCCACCTCCTGGTCCACCCCAAGGGCAACTTCGGGTACTCACCCGACGACTCGGCTGCGGCCGCCCGCTACACCGAGTGCCGGCTCAAGCCCATTGCCCTCTCGATCCTCGACGGAATAGACGAGGACACGGTCGACTTCACCGAGAACTACTCGGGCGAGTTCACCGAGCCGACCGTGATGCCGGCCCGGTTTCCCAACCTCCTCGTAAACGGAAGCCAGGGCATCGCCGTCGGCATGGCCACCAACATCCCATCCCACAACCTGGCCGAGGTGATCGACGCCACGGTCTGCCTCATCGACAACCCCGACTCCACCCCCGACGACCTGATGGAGTTTCTCCCGGCCCCCGACTTTCCCACCGGTGCCCTGATTCTGGGGCGTAGCGGAGCCCGTGAGGCATACCGGACCGGCCGCGGAACCATCCGCATGCGTGCCTGCACCGAGATCGAAGAGGGCCCCCGTTCAACCCAGATAGTGATCAGCGAGCTGCCCTACCAGGCCAGCCCCAACCAGATCATGTCCAAGATCCGTGACCTGGTCGATGCACGCGAGATCGACGGAATAGCCGACATCAACGACGAGTCCGCACAGGGCCTGACACGGATCGTCATAAGGCTGAAGCGTGATGCAGCGGCACTCGTGACGCTCAACAACCTGTTCAAGCGAACCCCTCTTCAGACCACCTTCTCGGTGAACTCGGTGGCGCTCGTCGACGGCATTCCACGAACCCTGAACCTGCGCGAGATGCTTCAGGCCTACATAGACCACCAGGTTGAGGTCGTCCGCCGCCGGTCGCTATACCGGCTCGACAAGGCCCGTGCAGAGGCCCACATCACCGAGGGCCTCATCAAGGCCCTGGAATCGATCGATGAGGTCATTGCCCTGATCCGCGGCTCAGCCGACCGTTCTGCTGCCCGCGAGGGACTCATGGGTGAGACCTTCGGATTCACAGAGGTTCAGGCCAACCACATCCTCGACATGCAACTTGTCCGCCTGACCAGGCTGGGTCGGTCGAGCCTCGAGGACCGTCTCCGCGATCTGGCTGTCGTCATTGCCGACCTCGAAGAGGTGCTGGCAGATCAGGGTCGGCTCCGTGGAGTCATCAAGGATGAACTGATCGAGGTTCGTGACAGGTACGCCGAGCCACGTCGAAGTCGGATCGTCCATGACCCCGGCGAGCTCGACATTGAGGACCTGATCGACGACGAGGAAATGGTGTTCGCCATGAGTTCCTCGGGTTACGTCAAGACGATGTCGGTCACCGAGTTTCGCACCCAGGGTCGTGGTGGCAAGGGCGTTACCGGTGCCCGCCTCAAGGAGGAGGACGCCGTCTCGCACCTCATCCACACGACGGCGCACGCCTACCTCCTGTTCTTCTCCACGCGGGGCAGGGTCTACCGCCTCAAGGCCCATGAGGTCCCCATGGCCGGACGGACCGCCCGCGGTACCTCAATCGTGAACCTCCTGCCCCTCCAGCCCGATGAGCGCGTCCAGGCGGTTATCGACACCCGCGACTACGAGACCCACCGCTATCTGTTCTTCGCCACCAGGTCGGGGCGTGTCAAGAAGACCCTGTTCACCGCATACGACTCATCGCTCAAAGCCGGGCTCATAGCCGTGAAGCTCAACGACGGTGACGAGTTGGTGGCAGTTGTACCCACCAGTGGCGACGACGACCTGTTGTTGGTGTCGCGGTCCGGCCAGACGTTGCGCATCGGTGAGGGCGATGTCCGGGCAATGGGCCGAAGCGCGGCCGGTGTCAGGGGAATGGGGTTCCGCGGCGACGACGAACTGGTGTCGTGTGCTGTTGTCAGGCCCGGTGCGTCGGTGTTCCACCTTACGACCGAGGGCTACGGCAAGCGAACAGACATTGAGGAGTTCACCCGCAAGGGTCGTGGTGGGCTGGGTGTGAGGGGGATCAGGACCACCGACGACCGTGGTCATGTGGCCGGCGCGCTCGTGGTCGACGAGGCTGACGACGTGTTTGCCATCACGACCGGCGGCATGATCATAAGAATGCCGGTTGCCGACATTTCCATCCAGGGGCGTGATGCAACCGGTGTCGCGGTCATGTCCCCCGGTGAGGGCAACGAGGTGGCCGCCGTGTCACCGGTTCCCTCCCAGGACGAAGACCCCGACTGACCACTCCGATCCTGCTGTCCTCAGCAGGTATCCGGTAACAGCTTCCCCTGACAGCACCCGGATCGTGTGCGTCGCGCCAGCGGGCTCGGCATGTGCGTTTGCCACCCAACCGGAGGACAGCCGTGCGATGTCGAGGCCGAACATGCGATCTCGGGCAGATCTTGCCCCTCGTTCTGGTGATGGTCGCGCTTGGCGCCGCCATGGCCCTGTTGGTCGCCCAGTTGGGCGTGGTCGCCGTTGACCGTGCGCGGGCGAGGTCTGCGGCGGATGCGGCGGCACTGGCTGCGGCCACCGAGCGTGGCGACGGACGTACGGTGGCCAGGGAGTTCGCCTCGGCCAATGGAGCCCAACTCGAGTCCTTTGAACACGTCGGTGGCGAGGTGCTGGTTGTGGTCAGCGTGGGTCGTGCGCGGGCTACCGCGAGGGCTGTTGCCGTGTTGTGCAACCAGGGCGAACCCTGTGGCCGCTTCACCGAGCCGTAGACTTCTGTGCCGTGACCGACCAGAGGACCGATGACGTGGATCGCGAGGGTGGACCGGCCGACCTGCCCCCGCATACGCAGCCGCAGTCGTCGGCGGACCTGTTGGCCCGTGTCGCATCCGCCAGAGAGGTAGATGCTCCTGATCCGGTTGCACAGCCCGCAGGTCACACCGGATCGCCGGGCAGGTCTGTTGGGCAGTTGTTCAGGGGAGGCCCATGGGCGGGCCGATCCCAGGGCGGCAGGCGCAGTCTCAGATCCGACGGACCGACACCGAAGAAGGCCGGGCTTCCACGTGTCATGGCAGAGCGACCGGCGATCGGCGTGGGGCGAGGCGGGTACCGGGTGCGTCGGGTGCGTCGTCTTCTCAGACACATCGAACCGTGGTCGGTGCTCAAGGTCACGCTGGTGTTCTACTTCTGTGTCTGGGGCCTCGTCGTCATCTCCACCCGGATGCTCTGGGGTGCCGCAGAGGACGCCGGCACAATTGCCAAGATCGAGAACTTTGTCGAGGAACTGTTCACCCTTGAGACCTTCGAGTTCGACTCCGGTCAGATACTGCGTGTCTTCACCCTCGGTGGCCTCGTCCTGGTTATCGGTGGTACGGGTGTAACCGTTGTCATGGTGGTCCTCTTCAACCTGATCAGTGATCTGGTCGGCGGAGTCCGCTTCACAATGATCGAGGAGGAGACGGCTGTTCGGCAGCGACGCCTCCGGCGCGGCGACCACGAGGTCGATGAGGCGACGCCGTCGACCTACGACCCCGGGAGGGGTCAACCTGACAGACCACCCAGCGGGTAGTCAGCGGTCAGGGCCCGGCGATACCGTTTCCGGTCCACGGGGCTATAGCTCAGTCGGTTAGAGCGCACCCCTGATAAGGGTGAGGTCGCTGGTTCGATTCCAGCTAGCCCCACGCCAACCCCGTCGAGGAACACCGTCGTTGTCCTCGGTAGTCGCATCGGGTTGGCCTGTCAATTAGGGGAGGTCGGTCGGACATGAGGGCCATTGTGAGGGCCGTCAGGCAGGCGGCCGCTGCAGTCTCTGTGGCCGCTGCGGTGGTCACGGCCCTGCGTCTGCGTGGAAGGGTTGCAGCTCCGATGCAGTTCGGTGGATGGCGGAGGCTTAGCGGGCCGGGTCTGCGCTGATGAGGGTGGCGGTTCTGGGTGCGGGCGCCGTGGGTGCCAGGGTTGCACGACAGCTTCTTGCCTCGGACAGTGTCGACCAGGTGCTGCTACGTGACGTGTCGTCAGAGAGGCTGGCCCGGTCCGCAGGGTCGATCGGTGACCGTGTCGTGATCGAACACCACCCCTTCCCGGCGACGCTTGATGCGGACGCAGTGGTGGTGGCCAGCCCCCGGGGGACACAGCTGGCGGCAGTCGAGGAGGCGATCTCAGCTGGACTGCCTGCCGTGCTCGTGTCCGACGGTCTGGCCGAGACGGTAGCGATCCTGAGACTCGACCGGGCGGCGCGCGATGCCGGCATTCCGGTTCTCGTAGGTGCCGGTTTTGCACCGGGCCTGACCTGTGTGCTCGTAGCCCACGGCATGTCATGGTTCGACGAGGTTGATGAGATCCACGTCTACAAGATGGGTGCTGGTGGACCGGCATGTGCTCTGGTCCACCACCGTGCTCTCAGCCGATTCTCATATGACTGGCGCGATGATGCCTGGACCAGACGGCCGGGTGGATCGGGTAGGGAACTGTGTTGGTTCCCCGAACCGGTCGGTCCGCGTGACTGCTACAGGGCTGCGTTGGCGGACCCGGTGCTACTCCACCATGCGTTTCCAGGGGTCGGTCGTATTACCTCCCGGATGGCGGCGACCCGCCGGGACCGGCTTACGGCGCCGATGCCGATGTTGACCCCGACCCATGTCGAGGGTGGTACGGGTGCGGTGAGGGTCGAGTTGAGGGGCCGGCGGGGTACCGCCCAAGAGACCCTGGTACTCGGGGCTGCAGAGCGGCCAGCTGTTGGTGCAGCGGTGGTTGCAGCTACCGCCATTGAGTGGGTCCTCGATGGCAGGGTGTCTGTTGGTGGCATGGCTGGGCTGGCTGAGGCAGTCGAACCGGTCGGGTTTCTGGGCGAGTTGGCCGATCGGGGCCTGGCCACCGAGATATTCGAGGGTGACGGTGCGGGAAGTTGAGCGATTATCGGCCCGGTGAGCGGCCGATTGCCGCCATGAGTGCAGCATGGAGTGTCGGGTTGGTGGCTATCGCATCTCCACCGTCGGCGGTGACGTTGCCTGCCATATCGGTGAAAACCCCACCGGCCTCGGGCAGGATGGTCAGCATCGGGGCGACATCCCACCGGTTGACGATGGGGTCGACCATTGCATCGGCTCTTCCGGTGGCGACAAGCAGGTAGCCGTACGAATCTCCCCAGGTTCGGATTATGGAGCCAGCTGTCACCAGTGGGTCCAGACGGGCGGCCGATCCCCAGTAGTCGACCCCGCTTGTGACGATGCAGGCTTCGGCCAGGTGCGCGTGGTTGCCGACCCGGGTGGGTACGCCGTTGATGAAGCAGCCGAGCCCCCGGCCTGCCCAGACGCACTCGCCGAGGGCCGGGATGTTGATGACACCCACGGCTGGCCCGTGTTCGTCCTCGAGGGCGACAAGGTTGCCGAACAGGGGTACTCCCTGGACGAATGAGACGGTGCCGTCGATGGGGTCGAGGATCCAGGTGCGATCGGAGTCGCCGACCTTGTCGACTTCTTCTTCGCCGACTATCGAGTCGTCGGGGTGTGCCTCTGAGATTCGTTCTCGCAGTAGCCGTTCGGCACGTCGGTCCGCAACCGTCACCGGGCTTCCGTCGTCCTTGTCTTCAACATTCAGGTCGGGGTTGCCGAAGAGTCCGAGGGTCAGGTCACCGGCCTCGCGGGCAATCGACACGGCGAAGTCGACCAGGGAGGCGTCAACGTGTGGAGGTGAGCCGGTGGTCATGGTGCCTTTACTAACAGGTCAGAGTGATGGTGAGGGGTAGTTGTTGCGGTTCTTGGGGTACAAGATGCCGACGGCTGCCTTACCTGCCCGCCCGGTGGTTCCTGGTTCACCTGGGGCCACGACGAGAGAACCTGCAGAGGTCCTGCACGGCTTCGGCGCTGACCTGATGGGTACGCTGGCCCAATGGAACAGCCTCTGTTGGAGCAGGTGCAGAACCTCGACGGATTGTCTTCAACCGAGTTGTTGGTAACGGTTGTTGTTGGGCTGATCGTGTTGGGTCTAGTGGTGAAGTACCTCCTTCGTGGCGCCCTGACGGTGTTTGTCGTCGCATTGGGAATGTGGATGTTCGATGCTCCCGAGGGTGTAAGAGAGATCGTGGGAAAGTACAAGGACCTTGTAACTGCGACAATCGAACCGGTGGTTGATCGCTTCGTCGGCGGGTGAACCCCGGGATCGAGGCGACTAGCTGAGTGGCTTGGCAGCAGACGGTGGTGCCAGACCTGCATAGACGCTCAGCGCGCTTGGAGGGACTCGAACCCCCAACCTTCTGATCCGTAATCAGATGCTCTATCCAATTGAGCTACAAGCGCAGACGTCAGAGTGTATGAGTGGCCCGCAAATGGCCCACCTGTGATCGTGGCGGAGAGGGTGGGATTCGAACCCACGAAGAGCCTTTCGGCCCTTACTCCCTTAGCAGGGGAGCGCCTTCAACCTGGCTCGGCCACCTCTCCTCAACGCAGGGATGTTACCGGCGCTCAGGGAGCGTGGGAACGCCGCCGGTACGCTCCCCGGCGGAGGGATGGCAGAGCGGACGATTGCGACGGTCTTGAAAACCGTTGAGCCTCACGGCTCCGGGGGTTCGAATCCCCCTCCCTCCGCCACCGGGACCAGTTGGCGACGTGACTGCTCAGCCGTTGACCTGACCCCGTAGGTCCGCCAGCCAGATGTCGGCCTCGACGGTCGCCGAGGATGCCTCGCTCCGGATCTCGTCGCCGTTGTCGCTGTCGGTCGGGTACGAACCCAGGAATTTGACGAGACCGTGCTTCATGTGGAGGTTCCGCAGACAGTCGGCGACCAGTTCGTCTGAAACGTGGCCCTCGCAGTCCATGAGGAAGCAGTAGTCGCCCAGCCCCTGTTTGGTCGGCCTGGACTCGAGGCGGGTCAGGTTGATGGATCTGGCCGCGAACTCCTGGAGCATGCCGAGCAGGGTGCCTGGTCTGTCGGCACGCTGGAACACGACCAACGACGTCTTGTCGTGCCCCGTTGGTGCTGGAATCCCACCACGGGCGACCAGAACGAACCGCGTCTGGTTGGAGGAATGGTCCTCGATTCCGGCTGTCAGCGTGTCGAGGCCGTAGACCTCGGCGGCTCTGGCCGGAGCGATCGCAGCGGTGCGACCGTCGTTCTCATTGGCGATCTGGCGTGCCGCATCTGCCGTGGAGTTGGCGGCCCCTGTTTCGGCCGACGGCAGGTTCTCCTGCAGCCAGCCACGGCACTGGGCCGTGGCATGTGGAAACGACACAACCCGAGCAATGGAGTCAAGGCCGGTTCCGGGTGGTGCCAGGAGGTTCAACTCGACCGAGATGACCACCTCGCGTTGGATGAGGAGGTCCGCCTCGAACGCAAGCGTGTCCTGGGTGACGTTGACGCTTCCCTCGATGGAGTTCTCGATTGCCGCAAAGCCGAGGTCGACCGAACCGTCGCCCACCATGCTCAGCACCTCTGGAATCGACGATGCCAGACGCAGGTCGAGGCCAGCGAGGTCGTCCTGGGTGAACAGGGCCTGTTCGGTGAAGGTGCCGTTGGGCCCCAGATAGGCGAGAACCCCACTGCCTGGGTGTGCGATGTCGGTCACAAAAGGGGAGGATAGTGAGGTGAGCGTCGACGACCCCCTCTACTTTCGACAACTGCTCTCAGGGCGGGACTTCGCCACAGAGGACGTGGTCGCCGGTCAGATGGTCAACTTCGTCTACCTGATAGGTGACCGCCGGACCGGAGAGGCCGTTGTGGTGGACCCGGCCTACGACGTCGATGCCATCCTTGGCGTACTGGAGGCAGACGACATGAGGTGCACGGGGGTGCTGGCGACGCACTACCACCCGGATCACGTGGGTGGTTCAATGATGGGGTTCGACATTGTCGGTGCGAGGGAGTTGCTAGACCGTGTGTCGGTTCCGGTTCATTCCCAGCGCGACGAGGCTGAGTTCATCTCAAGGGTGACAGGCATCGGTGGTGACGATCTCGTCCAACACGACAGCGGCGACATTGTCGACGTCGGCGCAATCGGCATTGAGTTGATCCACACACCCGGTCACACCCCGGGAAGTCAGTGTTTTCTCGTCGACGGCCGCCTGGTTGCCGGCGACACCCTCTTCCTGGAGGGCTGTGGCCGGACCGACCTTCCCGGCGGCGATGCCGTCGCCCTGTACGACAGCCTCCACAACCGCCTTGCCAGGGTTCCAGACACCGCGGTGCTGTTCCCGGGTCACCTCTACTCCGAGGAACCCTCAGCTTCGATGGGCGACACCCGTCGTGACAACTTCGTGTTTACGCCAAGGTCCGAGCAGCAGTGGCTTGCTATGTTCGGCCGTTGATGCCTGAACCCGGCTCCCTTTCCCGCAACCAGAATTGAGAGGATCCAGATGTTTCGAGCCCTGATGGTCGACAAGGTCGACGGCGAGTTCAGTTCCACGTTCGTGGACCTGACCGACGACGATCTTCCCGCCGGCGATGTTCTCGTCGACGTCGAGTACTCCACCGTCAACTTCAAGGACGGCCTCGCCGTCACGGATGCTATTCCGATCGTGACCTCATGGCCGATGGTGCCCGGGATCGACCTGGCTGGCACGGTCACAGAATCGGCCAGCCCGCTCGTGGAGGTTGGCGAGCGGATCGTCATCAACGGCTGGGGTCTCGGCGAGGGTTACTGGGGTGGATTCTCCCAGCGGGCACGGGTAGACGCGGGCTGGACCATCCCCGTCCCCGGTGGCTTCACCACGGCACAGGCAATGGCCATTGGTACTGCCGGATTCACGGCGATGCTGTGTGTCCTGGCCCTCGAGGACCATGACGTGACCTCCGCATCCGGTCCGGTTCTCGTCACCGGCGCTGCCGGCGGTGTCGGAAGCATCGCCGTGGCCCTGCTGGCAGCCCTCGGATACGAGGTGCATGCCTCGACCGGGCGGCTCGAGGAGACCGCCTACCTGGAGTCCCTTGGAGCAACGACTGTCATTGACCGGGCCGAACTGTCCGAACCTTCAAAGATGCCACTGGCAGGAGCCCGCTGGGCAGGAGCGGTCGACGCCGTTGGAAGCCATACGCTCGCAAACGTCCTGGCAGCTGTGTCCCCAGAGGGGTGCGTGGCGGCCTGTGGCCTGGCGCAGGGCATGGATCTGACCACCACGGTGGTGCCGTTCATCCTGCGCGGGGTAACGCTGCGGGGGGTGAACTCCGTGACCGTCCCGAGGCCCAGAAGGCTGCTTGCATGGGAGCGCCTCGCAACCGACCTGGATACCGACCTGCTGGAATCCATGACCACGACAATCAGCCTGGATGAGGTACCACACACCGCCGCCGAGATTCTGGCCGGTCGGGTACGGGGCCGCGTGGTAGTCGACCTGAACGCAACCTGACGAGCCGCCAGAGCCCCACCGGGTGGTCAAGACCGGTGGGTGCGCGAGGAGGGACTTGAACCCTCACGTCCTTGCGGACACAGGAACCTGAATCCTGCGCGTCTGCCAATTCCGCCACTCGCGCGAGCAGCGTCGGGAAGGGTACCGCCTGTCTCGCCGATCAGCCCCGTCGAGGTGAACCGGTTCCCCCAACCGCCAACCGGTAGCATCGCTTCCACAGTGAACGATCAGGTCCTGACCATTGTCGGGCTGGGCACCCTCGCCCTCGTCTACTACGTGTTCCTACGGGTGGTGCGATCAGCGTGGGTGGCCTCGCGGCCCTCCCGTGTGGCACGTAGGTGGGGAGCGTCGCACCTGTTCGTCGTCGAACCCGAATCGATGAACGGTCGGGCATTCGACCTGTGCGATGAGCTCACCCTGGGCAGGGCAGCCGGATGCTCGGTGACAATCGACGATGACCACGTGTCCCAGGTTCATGCACGGATCTTTCATAGAAGCGGCCAACTCGTGGTCGAGGATCTCGGATCGCTCAACGGCACCTACATGAACCGCGCCAGGGTGATGGCTCCAATGGCAATCGGAGTCGGCGATCGACTCCAGGTCGGCGACACGGTTCTAGAGGTGGCCTGATGGAAGCGTCGCCACACCAGGTGTCCACGCACCTCGCCGGTAGCTCGTGATGGGGCCTGTCGGGCGTAGCCCCCGCACGGGCGATTCGATTCGACTGGTTCACGCCGGGGTAACCGACGTCGGCCGGGTCCGCCAGACCAACCAGGATCACTTCGGGTCGGTCACGGGTCTGCACGTCCTGGCCGACGGGATGGGAGGCCACCGCGGAGGTGAGGTGGCGTCGGCCGAGGCGGTTGCCGCAGCCCTCGAGGGGTTCGAGGTCCACTCGAGACAGGGCCTGGCAGCAGCGGTGCTTGCAGCCAACAGGGCGGTGCTCGTCCGCGCCTCCGGGGACCCGTACCTGTCGGGCATGGGTACGACCATCTGCGCCCTGGCCCACGTGGTTGGCGACAGCGGAGATGATGCTCTGGCCGTGGCAAACGTCGGTGACAGCCGGGTCTACCGCTTTTCCGGTGGGCGGTTGGAACAGGTCAGCGACGACCACAGCCTCGTCGCAGACCTGATGCGAGCCGGTGAGTTGAGCCCCGACGAGGCTGCGAGACACCCGAAGCGCAACATCCTCACCAGGGCGCTGGGAATCGAGGCCGACCTGGTTGTGGATACCTGGGAACTGGTTCCGGTTTCCGGAGACAGGTACCTCCTGTGCAGCGACGGGCTGGTGAACGAACTTGACGACTCCCGGATCGCCCGGATCCTTCAGGACAAGGCCGAGCCAGAGGCAGCCGCTGTTGAACTGGTTCGCTCAGCGGTCGACGCCGGAGGCCACGACAACGTGACCGTCGTGGTCGTCGATGTGGTTGCCGCTCCGTCGACTCCGGGCGGGGCTGGCTACAGGAGGGCCCGTGCCAGGCCCGAAAGAGCTTCGACGCTCGGGATCCAGGACGGCGCTGGAACGGTGTCTGTACTTGCATGGCGTGTGGGCGGTGCGGCACTGGCCCTGGCGCTGATTCTGGGGTCGATAGTCGGTCTAATCGGGGTCTACGCCCGCAGCGGCTGGTTCGTCGGATACCACGACGACAACGTGGCGGTGTTCCGCGGGAGACCATCGGGGATCCTCTGGTTCGACCCGACCCTCACCGAGGTGGAAGGGCTCCAGCTGTTGGACCTCGACGATGCCGACAGGGTGCTTGTCATCGACGCGATCGAGGTTGGCTCCCTCGAAGATGCCCGCCGCGTGATTGAACAACTCAAAGAGCGTTCCCAATGATCGCTGATCGACATCACCGGTCCAAGGTCCGCAGGTAGAATCCGCCTCCATGCCAAACGAAGGTCCGACCGTGTTCAACGGTCGGTACGAACTCCACCGACAGATTGCACGCGGCGGTATGGCCGACGTGTATCTGGCGCGCGACCTTTTGCTCGACAGGCCCGTGGCGGTGAAGGTGCTGTTCGATGAGTTTGCCGACGTGCCGGACTTCGTCGAACGGTTCCGACGCGAGGCCCAGGCGGCAGCCAACCTGAACCATCCCAACATCGTCAGCGTCTACGACTGGGGCGAGGAACAGGGCACCTACTTCATCGTCATGGAATACGTCGAGGGGCGGAGCCTCGCCGAGATGATCCGCACCGAGGGAGCCCTCCACCCCGACAGGGCTGCTGATATAGCGACCGATATCACAGCCGCCCTCGGCTTCGCCCATCGCAACGGCCTCGTCCACCGCGATGTCAAGCCCGGGAACGTGCTCGTCACGCCAAGCGGACAGGTCAAGGTGGCGGACTTCGGCATAGCGACGGCGATAGCCGGGGCGCAACACGACCTGACCCGAGACGGAACGGTCATGGGCACGGCCACCTACTTCTCGCCTGAACAGGCTCAGGGCCGCCAGGTCGACCCCCGCAGCGACCTCTACTCGCTCGGCGTGGTTCTCTACGAGATGCTCCTCGGTCGTCCACCGTTCACGGGCGAGACGCCGGTGGCGGTCGCCTACCAGCACGTCCAGAACAGCCCCCCGTCGCTGCGGCAGTCCGGGGCCGCCGTAGCCCAGTCGCTCGAGGCCGTGACCCTCAAGCTCCTGGCCAAGAACCCCGTAAACCGGTATCCGACGGCAGAGGACCTGCGCAGCGACCTGCGCCGTTACCGCGAAGGCGCCCACGACCTGCGGTCGGCATCCCCGCCGGGAGCGCCCGGAAGGCCCTCGCCGGCCGCTCCCGTTCAGCGACCCGACTACGGCAGGAGCACGCGTACCCGACGCGACGACGGGCTGCGTCGCACCCTCTTGTTCACGGTCGTCCTTGCGATCCTGCTGGTTGTGCTCGGCTACCTGGTGGTCGAGTTTGTCGACACCCTGGGTGGTCCCGGCAACGAGTTGCCCCCTGTCCAGATCGGGCTGGTCGAGGTCCCGGCCCTGATAGGAACCCCGCTTGACGAGGCCCGCGCTGTGCTGCGCGACTCCCGGCTGAGCGTCCAGATGGACTACGAGGTCAACGCCGACTTCCCCGAGAACACGGTGTTCGACCAGAGCCCCACGGCCGGTACCAGGCTGGAGCCCACCGAGACCGTCAGGCTGCTGGTCAGCCAGGGAACCGGACCCATGGTCCTCCTGGCTGTGATCGGTGACGCCGTCGCCGACGCCATCCATGACCTCGAGGCAATGGGCCTCGACGTCTCACAGGTAGACACCGAGGATCCGGTTGTACCAGCCGGTCAGGTGATCGACCAGTCACCGGCAGCGGGCTCTGAGATCGTGCCCGGCTCACGGGTCATCTTGTTTGTCTCGTCAGGTCCGGCCGTCGAGGAGGTACCCGACCTTACGAACCGGCCGGTGCTCGATGCCATGAACATCGTCTCCCAACTGGGTTGGCGCGCCAGCACCGTCGAGGAGAGCAGCCTTCTGGTTCCCGTAGGCCAGGTGATCAGGACTGAACCTCCGGCCCGAAGTTCGCTGGCTCCCGGCAGCAGCGTCCAGATCGTCGTCTCCACTGGCCTGCCGATGGTGGCCGTACCCGCCGTGGTGAGCCTGCTCGAGGCGACGGCAGTGGTCGAACTCGAAACCGCCGGCTTCGGCGTGAACGTGGTCTACGAGCCCCTGCCCTCGAACAGCCCGAACGACGGAAGGGTCATCAGTCAGAGCCCGCTGGCCGCCGTCGAGATCGATTCCGGAAGCTTTGTCACGATCGTGATCGGTGCTGCAGAGGTCGGTGACGGCGGCGAGGCAGAGGTTGATGCCGATGCTGGCGATGGTGGAGACACCGGTGACGGCGATGGAACTTCCGGTGACGGAGCCACCGGGTAGTCAGCTGACCCGGGCCAGGAAGTTCGCCAACAGGTCGTGACCCGATTCGGTCAGGATCGACTCGGGATGAAACTGGACCCCCTCGACATCGAGGTCGCGGTGCCGCAGCCCCATGACCAGGCCGTCGGAACTTGTGGCGGTTATGACGAGATCCTCCGGCAGCGAGGGCCTGTCGACAATCAGGGAGTGGTAGCGGGTCGCCTCGAGGGGGTTGGGCAGTCCGGCGAAGATGCCGACCCCTTCGTGGCTGATCTGAGAGGTCTTGCCGTGCATCACGTCTGGTGCCCTCACAACCGTGCCCCCCCAGGCCGCACCGATGCACTGATGGCCCAGACATACCCCCAGCACGGGGATGCGGCCAGCGGCCCAACGGATCGCCGCCGTTGAGACACCGGCCTGTTCAGGCCGACCCGGACCGGGGCTGACCAGCAGTGCATCGGGCCGAAGTTCGGCTGCCTCGTCGATGGTGATGGCATCGTGGCGGTGCACAAGCGGCTCGGCACCGAGTTCTCCGAGGTACTGGACCAGGTTGTAGACGAACGAGTCGTAGTTGTCGATTACAAGGACACGGGCGCTCACAGCAGCAACGGTAGCCACGTGGAGCACCGGAGCAGCCGGAGTTACCCGTATCCTCCCCGCCATGGCCACGTCTGAACATCACGATCCGGAAACACCCGAGCAGGGTGCTCAGCCCGCCCGGCGACCCGTGCAGAAGTCCCGCTACCAGAGCGGTCGGGTGACGCCAAAGGGTGGTGGCACCCAGCAGGGTGCACACGGGGCAGCGGCGGCAGCCGGCTCGTCGCCGACATGGGTGCCGGTTCTCATGTTCAGCCTGCTCGGCCTGGGCATCCTGATCATCTTCTTCAACTACGTGGGCTGGATGCCCGGTGGTACCAGCAACGGCATTCTGCTGCTCGGCCTGGGTTCGATCCTGGGCGGCATCATCACCGCAACCCAGTACCGGTGACCACAGCCCCAGCGGGGCGGTCGACAGGGGAACCATCGCTGTAATTCCAACGGTGTGATTTCCCACAGAGTTGCCCACAGTCTGTGGATAACTGTGACCGGACAGTTGGCACCGGTGGGCATGGGCCCGTCTCAGTCCTCGGTGGCAAGGACCTCCATTTCGTCCATGCAGTGACGGGGCGGATCGGGATCCTCTTCGTTCGCGACGGTCATCTTGACCTCGGTGCCACAGATTGTGCACCTGTAGTGGAGCTTGACCCTACGGAGCTCACCCGGGTCGGGTGGCTCAGGAGGCGGGGCTGCCAGCGCCCGCAGGAAACCAAGCCCCAGGCGCAGCATGATGACGCCTGCCGCAACTGCGATGAGTATCTGAACGGTTCCCACGGCGGATCAGCCTATTGCCGGGCCTCCTGAGCCCTTGCGCAACAGCAGGCTGGTGAGTTCGAAGACGATCGTCGCTGCCGCCAGCGTGGTCGTTTCGGCGTGGTCGTAGGCGGGTGCCACCTCGACGACGTCGGCGCCGACCAGGTTCAACCCGGCCAGCCCCCGCAGCACCAGCATCAGCTCACGGCTCGACATGCCGGCGATCTCAGGAGTGCCCGTACCGGGAGCATGCGATGGGTCGAGCACGTCGATGTCGATGGACAGGTACATCGGGTGTCCACCGACCCGCTCACGGATCTGGTCGACGATTTCGTCGATGCCGCGGGTCTGGAAGTCGTCGCAGTGGATCACCCGGAAACCCAGTTCGGCATCGCTGTCAAGGTCATCACGGCTGTACAGCGGCCCCCGGATACCGACGTGAACCGAGGCGTCGTCGAGGAAGAGTCCCTCCTCGGCGGCCCGCCGAAAGGGGGTGCCGTGGGTGAAGGGCGCCTTGAAATAGGTGTCCCAGGTGTCGAGGTGGGCATCGAAGTGCACGAGCGCCACAGGTCCGACATGGTGGTTGACGGCACGCAGCAACGGCAGGGAGATTGTGTGGTCACCGCCCATGGTGACGATGCTCCCGACCCGCCCCAACAGATCGGTTGCGGCCGTCTCGATCTGTTCGATCGCCTCGTTGATGTCGAAGGGGTTGGCGGTGACGTCGCCGGCGTCGGCCACCTGTTGTTCGACGAATGGCTCCGAGTCGTAGGCGGGGTGGTAGTTGGTTCGGAGATGCCTGGAGGCCTGTCTGATCCCTATCGGGCCGAAGCGGGCTCCGGGGCGATAGCTGGTACCGGAGTCGAAGGGGATTCCCAGTATGGCTACGTCGCATCGTGGTACGTCCCGCAGCTCGGGTAGCCGGGCGAAGGTGGAGGGACCTGCGAAGCGCGGCACATCCCTACCGCTTACCGGTCCAATCGGTGGTTCCTGGTCGGAGGCCATGGTTGCTCCCCTCGGTGGGTCTGATGGTTTGGTGGAGCTGATGGGAATCGAACCCACGACCCCCTGCTTGCAAAGCAGGTGCTCTAGCCAACTGAGCTACAGCCCCGGAACGGGGACAGCGTACGGCGTCGGTGGCTCCGGCCACCCGTGGAGCATCCCTGTGTCGCGGTGGTCGGTGTCCGCTACGGAGCCATCGGTCGCCCGAACGGCAGGTGGTCCTGCCACCCGGTGAGAAACGACTCTGCCCGCTTGCAGGCCCCGAGAAATGGGCCGTCGGGGTGGTCGCTCACCTCGGCGATAATCGAGGCTGCGGTGTAGGCGGCTTCTTCGCGGTCGGCGACGAGCGGACCGGAGGTGGTGACGAAGTCCGGAAGCGCCGCGATACCACGCTGTCGGCAGACGGCAACCGCTCTCGCCGTCAACGGCAGCGGCCCGGTCGGAACGACCACGGAACAACCCAGACGAGCCGCTGCCAGATGGTCGATTGCACCCACCTTCGATCCACAGAACAGCAGGTCACAGGCGACCGCAACCGGGTCGTCCGAGTCGATCACGGTCAGGTTGGCTGAATCCAACTCGGCTCGAAGTGCGGTATCGCCACCCATCACCGATGCAGTAGTCGCTGCGGGCATTGACGCCATGGCGGCGGCGATGGCGCTGACAGCCACCAGATCGTTTCCGAGTGGAACCCAGAGGTCGCCCAATTCGCCGGTATCGATGCCTTTACCAGGGGTCAGCCTGAAGCCAGCATCCCAGCCGGCCACCTCGTCGGAAAAGGCTGCCACGGCACCTGCACGGTCGTCTGGCCCGGCGTTGATGCCGGCCGAAACCCCTGTCTCGCGTCTCTCAAGTGAGGCCAGCGCATAGGTCATCGACCTGGCCAGGTCCTTTGCTCCGCCCTGCAGGATCTTCGGTGCCAGACGGGCGACGCCGGTGCCGGGTACATCAGTCAGGTCAATCGCCACGAACGCATTGACCGATTCCAGTTTCCTGATGAACACGTGTGCAGTCTGCCTTCTGGTCCGTCGTCAGGCGTCGTCGAGGGCGTCGACGACCTGTTCAACCTTCAGGCGGGCAGTCTCAAGGCGGTCACGACAGAGGCGGATCAACCCGTCGGCCCGCTCGACCCTTGCAGCCAGGAGGTCCACATCGACCGACTCGGCCTCGAGTTCGGAGAGGATGCCCTGCAGTTCCTCGAGGGCGGACGCGTAGCCAATCTCATCGGTTGGTTCTCCGCTCATGGTGACCCTGCCTCCGGTGTCTGTCTGCTCAGTCGACGGTGCTGTTGACCGTACCGTCAGCCACGAGGGTGACGAGGCCGTCTCCTGTTGAAAGGCCGCTTGTGGACCTGACGAGTTGACCGTCACGGTGCCTGGTTATGGACCAGCCTCGGGCCAGTACCCGGGCCGGATCAAGGGCGCGGAGCCGTGCCGCCAGGGAGTCCAGCCGTTCTCCGCTGAGGGCCACCCCGCTTGACGAGGCGCGCACTACCCGTGACTGCTGTGCCATGAGAAGGTCCGAATGTCGTTCAATGGTGGTCCCTGCAACCCTGACCATCCTGTCGGCCAGATTCGCTCTTAGACCCTCAGACCTCTGGATGGCCCGGTGGGCGTTTTCCCCGATCGCAGTACGGAGGGAGTCGATCCTGTCCCTGAATGCCACGGCCGAGCCCACCAGGGCCACAGCGCATGCGGTCGGAGTCTTGAACGTCGAGTGGGCCACCTCATCGGCCACGCTCCTGTCAACCTCGTGTCCGATTCCGGTGAAGACCGGGACCGGGAGTTCGGCGATCCTTCTGGCGACGACCTCGGCGTCAAAGACCGACAGGTCCGCCGCCGAGCCCCCGCCACGCACCAGGGCGATCACGTCGGGTCGGTACGAGGACAGGACCCGCAACCCCTCGGAGATGTCGGCGGTTGAGCCCTCTCCCTGTACACGCGTGTCGCGTTCAAGGAGCGTGAAGCCGACCCCACTCCTCTCGAGTTCATTGTGGAAGTCGGCGTAGGCAGCGGAGCCGACGCTCGTAACCAGGCCGATTCGCAGCGCCGGTTCGGGCACGGTGAGCGAGGCGTTGCGATCCAGGAGGCCCTCTTCGGCAAGTTGCCTGAGCAGTCGGTCGCGCTCTGCTGCCAGCCGGCCCATTGTGAACGTGGGGTCGATCCCGTTCATAATCAACTGGAGGCGGCCGTGTGGCGGGTAGAAGTCGAGGCGTACCCGCACACGCACCTGGAGGTCGTCGACCAGGGGCGGCCCTCCGGCCTCCGCGAGGGTCCGCTCAATGGCGGTCCTGGCCTGTTTCCAGAGGGCAACGCTGAAGACGGCAGTCGGGGGCCTTCCCGGCTCGTCGGAGGGTTCGATCAGGTCGAAGTAGGCGTGTCCCGACCTTGGCGTACGCAGGTTGGAAAGCTGACCCTCCACCCAGACGTCGTCGGGGAAGAGCGTGGACAGGCCCTCTCTCACCAGCGCGCCCAGCCGGGAGACCGATAGGACAGGTAGTTCAGCGTCCATGCCGGAACCCTACCGAGGCGCCATGTCCCGGGTTGACCGGTGAGCGTTTCCCCTGAGCCGGTGGAGCAACTGTTGGGCACCTCTGATACCTTCAGCCGCTGTGGCGGGGACCCGGGTTCGTTGTAGAACCCGGAAAATTCAATCTAACCATTGATCATTTCGACGGATCTTTCTATGATCCGCCGGGTGCAGGGGGGAAACAGGCAGACATGTCGCTGACTGTGGCTGATTCGCCGACGGCCGAAACGGGTGGTGGGGTAGCAACAGTTGCCTCGCGTGCCCGCGACTGGGCCGACCGTGCACCTCGTCAGGTCGCCCTGCGCGAAAAGGACTTTGGCATCTGGCAGGAGTTTACGTGGGAACGCACCTGGGACCTGATCATGGATGCCGCCAATGGCCTGTTGGCCCTCGGCGTGGAACCCGGCGAACGGGTCTCGATCCAGTCAGAGGACCGTCCCGAGTGGGTGATCCTGGACCTGGCCACCGTTGCCATTCGCGGAATCACCGTCGGCCTCTACCCGACGAACCCCGCCGCAGAGGTCGAATACCTCCTCACCGACTCGAATGCCACCGTCCACTTCGCCGAGGATCAGGAGCAGGTTGACCGGGCGCTCGAGGTCGACGCGGCGCGACTGCCGGGCCTCAGACGGATCCTCTACACCGAACCCCGTGGCCTGAACTCATACGATGACCCCAGGCTCATGTACTGGGGTGACTTCCTGGAAATGGGACGGCGTCACCGTGAAGACTCCCCTGGTGAGGTCGAGCGCCGCATGGCCGAGGCGCTTCCCGAAGACGTGATGACGCTCGTATACACCTCGGGCACCACCGGTCCGCCCAAGGGGGCGATGCTCACGAACGCCAACGTCGATTACGCCATGACCGTCATCACCGGCGACACCGGACTCCGCGGAGCACAGATACCGGGCCCCGGCGACCTGACCCTCACCTATCTTCCGCTCTGCCACGTAGCTGAACGCATCTTCTCCACCTGGCACCTCGTCGGGTGTGGGGTATGTCTCAACTTCGCCGAGTCGATCGACACCGTCGTGTCAAACCTGCGTGAGGTTCAGCCAACCCTGTTCTTCGCCGTACCACGCATCTGGGAGAAGATGCACGCCTCAGTGATGATCAGGGGCGGTGACGTAACACCCTTCAAACGAGTCTGGTTGGGCCTGGGTCTCCGCATGGCGACAGTTATCGGGCGGGAGAAGGTCTCGAACGGGGGGAAACACACGCCAATGAGTTGGCTGTTGAACCTGATCGGCTACCCGCTTGTGTTCCGGGCGCTCAAGGAGCGGATTGGCCTTCGACGGTGCTGGCACGCAGGGTCAGGGGCTGCTCCGATCGCCCCCGAGGTACTCGAGTTCTTCATCGGCATCGGCGTTCCCGTGTATGAGCTCTACGGAATGACCGAGAACTCTGCCGTTGCCACGGTGAACTACCCGGGCAGAATGAAGTTGGGCACCGTTGGCGAGCCCTACCCCGATATCGGATTCCGGATCGACGAGGAGACCGGCGAGATCCAGACGAAGCACCCTGCGGTGTTCGCCGGCTACTGGAACAAGCCCGAACAGACGGCAGAGACCTTCACCGACGACGGCTGGCTCAAGACGGGCGATGTGGGCGAGTGGGTCGACGGAACCCATGTGCGGATCGTGGATCGCATCAAGCACATCATCATCACCTCGGGCGGCAAGAACATCTCACCGTCCGAGATCGAGAACAGCCTCAAGACCTCGCCGTATGTAAAGGAGGCGATGGTCATCGGTGATGGGCGCAAGTTCCTGGCAGCGTTGATCGGGATCGAGTTGGACACGGTTGGCGACTGGGCGCTCCGCCGGAACATTCCGTACACGACCTACCGCGACCTCTCTGAGAAGCCCGAGGTGCTCGAGTTGGTTCAAGGGATCGTAAATGAGACCAACGAGAAGTTCGCCAGGGTGGAGTCCATCCGCAAGTTCAAGATGATTCCCAAGGAACTGGACCACGAGGACGGCGAGTTGACGGCCACCCAGAAGATCAAGCGTTCCGCCATGGAGGACATGTTCGGCGATCTGGTGGAGTCGATGTACTCATGACCGGTGCAACGATGATTCTGGCCGCCACCGGCCTGGACACCTTCGTCCACACCGTGATCAAGTCCCTCGCCCTCGGTTCTCTCTACGCTCTTCTGGCTCTGGGTTTCGTCCTCATCTTCAAGGCCACCCAGACCGTCAACTTCGCCCAGGGTGCACTTGCCCTGGCAGGAACATGGTTCCTCTCGATGATATTCATGGACTGGAATGTGCCGGGCCGCTGGGTCGGAGGACCCGGCTGGCTGCACTGGTTCGTCGCCCTCCTGTTGGCGGCCCTCGCCACTGCCGGCTTTGGCCTCGTCATCGAGCGTCTGGCGATCCGACCCATGATCGGTGAACCCATCTTCTCGATGGCTGTCATCACACTGGGCCTCGAGGTAATGATCAGGACCGTCGCATTTGACGCCGTGAACGTGACACCGAGGGTTCTCGGAGTTCCCTGGGGCACGGAGACGTTCATGATCGGAGGGGCGTTTATTGCCTGGTCCTACATTGCGGCCATCGCGATGGCCGCAGTGGCGTTCGTCGGTGTATGGCTGTTCTTCAAGACCCGGACCGGGGTGGCTATGCGCGCCACTGCCTTCGACCAGGAGGCAGCCCTAGCCCAGGGGATCAACGTGGGCCGTATCTTTGCGATTGCCTGGGCGGTTGGCGCCATGCTGGCGGCTATATCGGGTGTGTTCTCCTCGATGCCTCCCTGGGGACCCGCCGGAATGGCGAGCCGCGATGGTGCGTTCTTTGCCTTCCGTGCTCTTCCGGCCGTGATCCTGGGAGGTCTGGACTCGGCGGTGGGTGCGCTCGTGGGAGGCCTGCTGATCGGGTTCGCCGAGATCTTTGCGGGACAGTACCTGGCTGGCCATACGGGAATCCTGGGTGTGGGCTACCAGCAGGTGGTTCCCTACGTCGTGATGTTGATCGGGCTTCTCGTCAAGCCGTACGGGCTGTTCGGCACCGAAGAGGTGAGGCGGGTATGAGCGCCCGGAACCTCGCCCTGGAGGCTGGCAGATGAGAGGTCGCCCGAAGCTGTACACGTCTTACATAGCCGAGGCGCAACTGTTCCCGACGCGCGTTCAAAAGATCCTGGTCGTGGTCGGAATCATCGTCCTGGTGCTAATGCCGTTCGACCTGCCGGTGATCAACCAGATCCCCATAGTTCGCTTCCTTGGTGACAACATCTGGCTGCGCCTGGTGAACCGCATGCTCATCTTCACCATCGCCGCTCTGGGGTTGAACATCCTCTCCGGTCTGGCCGGCCAGGTGTCTCTGGGCCACGCATTCTTCATGGGTAGTGGCGCCTACACGGCTGTCCTGGTGGGGGGCAAGGGATCAGCGAACCTCTGGGGATGGGGTCTGCCAATCTGGATCTGGCTGCCTGCCTCCGGTGTCGTCGCCGCTCTCGTGGGTATTGCGGTCGCACCCGCAGCAGTCCGTGTGCGCGGCCTCTACCTGGGTATCGCCACGCTGGGCCTGGTCTTCATCGGCCTTCACCTGTCACGTGTGTTTCCCGAGATCGCCGGGCCAGGTGCACTCGGTCGTAAGTGGCCACGGATGCAGTTTCGCCTCTGGAAGGAGGAGGACCCCCTCGTCGACTTTTCACGGGACGGGGACTGGCTCTGGTTCGAGGCCAGCAAGAACCAGAAGACGTACCTGCTGTTGCTTGCGTTGACCGTGATCGCCGCCGTGGTGGCAGCAAACATCGCGCGCACCAGGACCGGCCGTGCCTTCTCGGCGATCAGGGAACGGGATGTGGCTGCCGAGATCATGGGTGTACCCGAGTTCCGTTACAAGACGATGGCCTTCGCGATCTCGTCGTTCTACGCGGGTGTTGCCGGTGCCCTCCTGGCGGTTCTGGCAGGGCAGGTGCCACCCGAGTCGTGGGGCCTCCTCCTCTCCATCCAGTTCATCGCCATCCTGCTCATCGGAGGGATCGGGCGTGTCTCCGGGGCTCTGCTGGGAACGTTCTTCGTGGTTCTCTCTCCGCGCTTCATCGAAGAGGTCATCGACTGGATGAAGGAACAGGTAGACCACGGTGGAATTCTGGCTGGTGTATTTGACATTCTGATCAGTACCGGTGACGGAGACGGCGGCATTCTGGCCATCTCTGAGACAGCGCTCGGGTACCCGCTTCCGGCCAGCGCACTTGACGAGCTCGTGTATGGCCTGCTTATTGTGGTCTTCCTGCTGTTCGAGCCCATGGGGCTCTACGGCATCTGGGTGAAGGTACGCAACTACTGGAAGGGTTGGCCGTTCAGCTACTGAGGCGCCGATCCGTGAGATCGCGGATCCCACAAGGGACCGTGTACCGAAATGAGAGGGATTAGAACATGAGACAAGGGCACAAGGTGCTGGCACTGCTGCTGACGTTCACGATGATCGCAGTTGCTTGTGGCAGCGACGAAGCCGATGAGGCGACCCCGGCTGCGACTACTGCGGCTCCTGTTGAGGTGGCCACGGTTGGTGAGCATCTGGGTGATGGGTCTTTGGGGATGGTTGAGGTTGGTCCTGGTGAGGCGATCCAGATTCGTTCTTTGAATGCGATCAGTGGCGATGTGGCTTTCTTGGGTATTCCCAATGAGAACGGCATCAGGATGGCTGTTGAGGATTACGGCCAGATTGGTGGCCATGACGTTGATCTTGGTACCGGTATGGATGATCTGTGTAGCGCTGATGGTGGTCAGGCTGCGGCTCAGACCATTGTCGCTGACCAGGATGTGATCGGTGTTATCGGTACCAGTTGTTCTGGTGCTGCTACGGCTGCGTCTCCGCTGATTTCTGAGGCTGGGATGGTGATGATCTCTGGTTCGAACACCAGTCCTGCGCTTACGAGCGATCTGGCTGGTACTGCGGGCAAGAACTACAACCCCGGCTACTACCGCACTGCCCACAATGATCTCTACCAGGGTGCTGCTGCTGCGAACTTTGCTCTGGATGTCTTGGGTGTGACGACGGCTGCTGCGATTCATGATGGCGACCCGTACACCGAGGGTTTGGCTACAGCGTTTGCTGATGCGTTTGCGGCTGGTGGTGGAACCGTTACCGGGTTCACTGCTGTCAACAAGGGCGACAGCGACATGGTGCCTGTACTCACCGAGGTGGCTGCTGGTTCTCCTGAGATGTTGTTCTTCCCGATCTTCCAGCCTGAGGGCGACTTCATTGTCCAACAGGCCTCAACGGTTGCTGGTCTTGAGAACACGACCATGATGGCTGCCGATGGGTTGTTGAACTCCAACTTCCTGGCTGTGGCCGAAACCGAGGGCATGTACTTCTCCGGTCCTGACGTGCGTTACGGCTCTAACTACAACCAGTCCACTGGTGAGACAGCTGCTGACGTGTTGGCCGACTACAAGGCCGAGTTCGGCGAGGCTCCTGCTGCACCGTTCTGGGCGCATTCCTATGACGCCACAACGCTGCTTCTGGATGCCATTGCTGCAGCGTCCTATGAAGACGGTGGCGCTTTGATCGTTGACAGGGCCGGTGTACGCGAACACCTCAACGGTGTCACCGGCTACTCGGGTCTGATCGGAACAATGGCCTGTGACGCCTACGGCGACTGTTCGTCATCGAAGATCACAGTCATCCAAAACATCGACACCGCCGACTACGAGGCCTCAACAGCCAACGTCGTCTACGAGTACGCACCCCTGGGAGCAACCCAGGTAGGCGACATCGCAGCCGGTGCTGCGCTGCCGGGTACGGGTGTGGAGTTGACGATGTGCCGTGCGAACTGGGCTTCTGCTTACATCCAGTCTGAGATGGTGCGCCAAATTCTCCAGCAGGCTGGTTACTCGGTCACTGATCCTTCTCTGATCGAGTTGGGCCCGTCCAACGCCTACACGGCGATGGCTGAGGGCACTTGTGACCTGTGGGCCAACAGCTGGTACCCGGGTCACTTCTCGTGGTACGAGAACGAGTTGTCCGATGGTTCGATCGTTGGTGATCACGTGGAGGCCGTGCCTGGTCTGTTCCAGGACTCTGGTGTGCAGGGCTTCCTTGTCACCAAGACCTGGGCTGAGGCCAACAACATCTCAACCATTGATCAGATCAACCGTGATCCGGATCTGTACCTGCAGCTCGACACCGATGGCGACGGCAAGGGCGAGATCCTTGGTTGCCCTGAGTCGTGGACCTGTGACGACATCATCGAGAACCAGATCGCTTTCGGTAACGGCACTGAGCCGTGGGACAACCTGGTGGAAACCAAGGCTGACTACGACGCAATGTTTGCTGAGATGGTGAACCGCGTGAACAACGGTGACCCGGGGATTATCTACACCTGGTCGCCGGCTTCTTACCTGACGGTTCTGGTGCCTGGGGACAACGTCCTCTGGTTGTCCGTTGAAGCGGTGCTTGATGATTCGAACCCGCTGGGCAAGGAAGGTGGCGAGAACCACCAGCAGGAAGGTGGCTTTACTGCCTTCGGTGCCGACATGTGCACGCAGCCATGTCAGCTGGGCTGGTCGGCTGCTGACATTCAGGTATCGGCGAACACGTCGACGCTGGATGCCAACCCGTTCATGCGGAGGTTGCTGCCGTTGGTCAAGCCGTCCATTCTGGACCTTTCGTTCCTGCAGGTCGATCAGACCGATGGTGACGGTTCAGAAGCACACATCGTCGAGTTGGCTTCCAGTTGGATGGCCGACAACGCCGACATCGTGGCCGGCTGGATCGCCGAGGCGGCTGGCTGATTCAGTTGAATAGTTGACCCGGTTCTCCACCCCCTGAATGGGGGGTGGAGAACCGGTGTGGTAGGCCGGGCCCATAGGGCCCGGCCTACCACCGTTATCAGGTCTTGGGCCATCGGCCAGACCTGTGGAACGGTCAAATCCGCCGTGCTAACTTCTGGCCCACGATGGACGTATCGGCTCGTAACTACGAGAGGCAATAGGCGGAAGCCACATCATCAGGGGGGATCGAATGTCGGACGAAGAGCCGATCATTGTACTTGAGAACGTCTACAAGATCTTCGGCCCGAACCCGCGGGGCCGGGCCTTTGAGCTCTGTTCAGCTGGAGTCGAAAAGGACGAGGTGCAGCACCAGACCGGGCACGTGGTCGGCATGCGGGACATCTCGTTCTCAGTCAACCGGGGTGAGATCTTCGTGGTCATGGGGTTGTCTGGCTCCGGCAAGTCAACGGCCATTCGAACAGTGAACAAGCTTCACGATGTGACTCATGGTCGGGTCATCGTGGAGGGGACCGATGTCCAGCAGCTGAGAGGGGCTGCGCTGCAGGCCTTCCGTCGCGAGAAGCTCTCCATGGTGTTTCAGCACTTCGCGCTCTTCCCTCATCGCAACGTGATCGACAACACGGCATACGGCCTGAAGGTTCAGGGCGTCGAGAAGGACGATCGTCACGAGGCAGCCATCGAGGCGCTGGCCATGGTTGGTCTTGAGGCGTACGCCTTCAACTCACCAAGGGAGCTCTCAGGTGGAATGCAGCAGCGGGTCGGCCTCGCCAGGGCACTCTGCACCGACCCGGACATCCTCTTGATGGATGAGGCGTTCAGCGCCCTTGATCCGCTCATTCGGCGACAGATGCAGGATGAGTTGATGGCCATCCAGTCAAAGCTCCACAAGACGATTCTCTTCATCACACACGACCTCAACGAGGCGCTACGTATCGGGAACAGGGTGTGCATTCTGCGCGACGGAAAGGTCGTTCAGATCGGCACCCCCGAGGAGATCCTCACCGAGCCGGCCGACGGCTACGTGGCAGAGTTCGTGCAGGACGTTGATCAGGGTCGCGTCATCGACGTCGAGAAGATCATGCATCCGGCGGTCATCCTCGACACAAACCTGACCCTCGCCGAGTGCCTGGGCGCACTGGGGGAACGTCGGGGTGGATTTGTATGTGGCACCGACGGTCGACCAACCGGAATGCTGACCAAGACCGATGCAGCGACGGCTCTCGCCGGCGGTTCCACCGATCTGGCCTCGGTTCTGCGAACCGACTTCGACACGACCAGTCCTGCGGCGCGGTTCAACGAGAACTACGCGGCGGCCGGGCGGGGCATCCCGATCGCGGTGGTGGACGATGCGGGACTTCTCGTGGGTGAGCTAGAACCGCAGGAGATTATGGAGGAGATGGGCCGTGTGGAGCAGTTGGTGGACGGCTTCGAGAGGGAGGTGTTCCTGTGAGCTTTACCACCTGGATCTTCGCTGCAGAGACCGGCGACTGGAAAGGTCGCGTGGACAACATCGGGCTGTCCGACACCAAGGTCCTCGACCAGTTCCAGTTGCCCGTCGGTTACTGGTTCGATCAGATGGTCGACTGGCTTGACCTCAACGCTGAGTGGTTGCTCAACGGTGTCAGGTGGCCTTTCGACTTTCTGCTCGAAAACATTGTCAACGACTTCCTGCTGGTCATCCCCTGGTATCTGGTCGTCATCTTCACGGTTGTTCTGGGTTCCCTGGTTCGCACACCCAAGGTCGGCATCATGGCGGGAGCAGGTCTGGTCATGTGCGGCCTTCTCGGCTCCCTGTACTGGCTGGAGACCATGCGCACCATTGGCATGGTGCTCGTAGCCGTTGGGCTCTGCGCTCTCATCGGGATACCACTAGGAGTTCTATGCGCTCGGGTGGATTCGGCGTGGAATGTGGTCAGACCGATATTGGATGCCATGCAGACGGTGCACACCTTTGTCTACATGGTGCCGTTTGTGTTCTTCTTCAGCATCGGCGTCGTCCCGGCCACCATGGTGACCATGATCTACGCACTTCCGCCCCTGGTACGAATGGTGAATCTGGGAATCAGACATGTTCCAGAGGATGTGGTGGAGGCCAGCAGGGCCTATGGGGCGACCGAACTTCGCGTGCTGACCGATGTTCAGCTGCCGCTGGCCAAGCCGTCGATCATGGCCGGACTCAACCAGACCCTCATGCTGGCTATCGCCATGGTCGGCATTGCTGCAATCATGGGCGCCTCGGGGCTTGGGCTCCTTGTGTTCCGGGCCGTTCAGAACCTCGACGTGGGACTTGGCATCTCCTCCGGCCTCGCCCTGTGGACTGTTGCCGTTGTGCTTGATCGCCTGTCTCAGCCTGAGGAGGGTGGTGCCAATCTCCTGACCCGGGTGAGGGAGGCCATGAGCCAACGTCGTGATCCAGAGGCACTTCTCCGAAAAATTGAGGCTGCCGAGACCGAGGATCAAAAGGCCAGCAAGGCCCTTCACATCGAGCACGAGGTCGTTCCGTCCGGGCGGGAACGCATCGGTATGGCCATCGTCGGTCTTGGGGGCGTGGTCGCCGTCGTGTCCACCCTGATGACCTGGGGCAGCGATGCCGGCCTGCTCTCAAGCCACTCGCGGGCTGTAGATATCGACCTGGCTGGCCAGTCGTTCAACGGCTATCAGGCTTCAGGAGGTAGTTGGGCGGGCATTGTCGTGCTGTTCATGGGCTTCTTCGCGATCATGGCAGCCGGGTCATGTCTCTTCTGGACTGGCGGGATCGGGCGTCTTCGTGGGCCTGGCGGCCTGGTAGCAGCTGCCGTGGGAGCCTTCGCCGCGATGCTCGCATTTCCGATCTTCGCTCAGTTCGATGGCTACGTAACGCTCGCCAACCTTGCTGGATCCGAGGCACAGTCGGTTTGGGCAGTGGCAATAGAGGCGATTGCCATTCCAGCGGTCCTGGCCCTGATTCTCGGGCTGGCAAAGACGTCGGTGCCGGTCCACTGGCGTGCTGTCGGTGTCTGGGCCTTCACAGCCAGTGTCCTCGGCTACTGGTTTGAGACGCCTGTGGGGTTGGCGGCTGAGATTCTGGCGGTAGTCGTGGCGATAGTCGCCGCCGGTGCAATTGCCGCCCTTGATCGCTCAAACCTGCTTGATGCCACCAGGACCACCTGGAATACCCTTGGCGCCGGTCTGGCGATAGCGCTGGTTGGCCTGGTCGTGTCACCGGTCACAAGCCTGCTGGATGCAAGAGGCGTCGTTGCGCTGGCGGCTGCGGCGGTCGTCTACATGCTTGTGGGTCGGCGTCATGACCAGAAGATTTCCCTGGCAACCGGTGTTCTGTCCGGGGTCCTCATGCGGTGGCTGATCTTGGGGAGCATTGGCGGCGGTGACTCCGACATCTTCCTGGACACGCAGATTCTTTCCGCACTTGTTATTGGCATTGTCGTGGCCGTTTCTATCCGGTCCGGCTCACGTTGGTTTGGTGCCGACGCCATGGTGATTGCCTCTGCGTGCGTGCTGGTCGCATCGATCACCTACCTGGTGCTCTCGCCCCATATGGAGGTTGAGGTCTATAGCCACGGCCCCGGCGTGCTGCTGGCCGTGCTGGCTGGTGCCGTGATGCTCGTCGGGTCTCTCCTGGCCCTGCAGACAGCCCCCTACTCGGCGTTCCGTCCTCTGGATCGGATTGTGGGATGGGGTCGTATGGCCACTGGGATAGTTGTCGTCATTCTGGTAGTTGTCGGCGGTTACTCAGGCTGGACCTTTGACGAGCGCCCTGGACTTGAGCTCCCGCCCGAGGTTCTGGAGCAGATGGAGATTCTCCGTGCCGAAGCCGAGGTGAACCCTGCACTGGCAGCCACCAACACCAGCAAGCTCACCTCACTCCGGAACAAGTTCCGCAAGTCAGCCAAGGTGACTACCGATGGCTTCAGCGACGATGGTGGCGGCCTGTCAAAACTTGCCATCGTGGTCTCGGTCATCGGCGCTGCCCTTACGGTGCCGGCGTCCGGCCTGTTGGGCCTGGATGAGCAGCGTCGATGGAGATGGAGCGCTGCCGTGGCAGGAGTAGGCGGTGGTCTGGCGCTAATCGGAATCATCTGGATTGCAAGCCTTGCGAGGGTCTCCGACCTGAAGGTGGTTACCGGTGCCGGGGCCTTCTTGACGATGTTCGCCGGGGCCGTCCTTGCGGTGACCTCAAAGAAGATTCTTACCGAGTTTCGCCGGAACAAGACCTACGACGATGTCGAGGTCGCAACAGTCTGACATTGCGCGGCCTGATGACACTTCGGCCGCCTGCGGGTCGCTGTACAGGTCGGGGCTAGGGTCCCGCCATGATCGACGGTACCGACGACCTGCTCGTTGACCGGGATGGGGCCGTTCTGACGGTGACCGTCAACCGGCCAGAGGTCATGAACGCCATGACCTCGCAGATGTTTGTGGACTTTGGCCGCATCTGCCGGGCCGTCAACGAGGACGACACCATTCGGGTGGTCGTGGTCACCGGTGCCGCTGGAAACTTCTGTTCTGGGGCCGACGTGTCCGGGCAGGCTGACCGACTCTCTGGTGACACACCCGTTGTTCCACTCCGGAACATGCGCCGTATCAAGGAGGCCGCCATGGCTCTGCACGATGTGCAGCATCCGGTGGTGGCCAAGGTGCGAGGTGTCGCGGCCGGCGCCGGCCTCAATATCGCCCTCGGCTGTGACCTGGTTTACGCCTCCGACCAGGCCAGGTTCTCGGAGATCTTCGCTCGGAGGGGGCTGTCCCTCGATTTCGGCGGTTCGTGGCTGCTGCCTCGCAGGGTGGGGCTGCACCGGGCCAAGGAACTGGCCCTGCTTGCAGAGGTCATAGATGCAGAGGAGGCCGATCGGATCGGCCTTGTCAACCGTGTGCTTCCCGACGGGGAACTGGACGCACACGTGGAAGACGTCGTGTCACGAATAGCAGCTGGCCCGCCTCTGGCTCTCTCCATGAGCAAGGCGCTCTTGAACCAGGGTGTTGACGTCTCCATGGGGCAGGCGTTGGAGGCTGAGGGCCTGGCCCAGAGCGTCAACTTCGCAACCAGTGACATCCGTGAGGCAGGCCTGGCCTGGATCGAAAAGCGCCAGGCAGCCTTCAAGGGCCACTGACCCCCCCCGGGGATCAGCAGAGCGTTGAACGCCCCACCGGTTTGACCTGAGGCGTGGGAGTTGCTCTGGGTCGCTATTCGTGCGGGGATGTCAGCCGTGAGGCCGGAGAGGACGGTGTCGGGTGGCGACGAGCGAGCGCAGTCTGCGAGCGAGCGCTGCCCGGCGACGTCCCAGACCGTGTCGGAAGGGTTGAAGTTGAGGTTGCGACCTAGAGGCTCTGGGAGGGAAAGCCAGGACCCTCATGGTCTCCACCCGACATGTCGGCGTTCAGCCGCGCAGCCTTCATGAGGTCCTCGACGACCGAGCCCAGATCGCCGGGCTCGTCTGGCTGTTCGGCTGTGGGCCCCAGGTGCCAGCCCTCGGCGATGCCGAGGTGCTTGCCGCGGATGTCAAACACACGGCCGGTGACGTTCTGGGCCTCCTCGCTGCACAGCCAGGTTGCGATGAGTGCGATCCACCGGGGTGACATTGCCTCCTTGGCCGAGTCGGAGATGTTCTCGGATCCGCCCATGAGGGACTCTGTGAGCCTCGAGAGGGCGGTTGGTGCCAGGCAGTTGACCGTGACGCCGTAGCGGACCAGTTCCTGGGCGGCGATGACCGAGAACCCGGCGATTCCCGCCTTGGCTGCCCCGTAGTTGGTCTGGCCCACGTTGCCGTAGATGCCCGAGGGTGATGCTGTGTTGATGATGCGGCCGAACGGCTCACCGCCGCCCTTTACGTGGTTGCGCCAGTAGGTGGCGGCATGGTGGCTGGGAGCGAAGGTGCCCTTCAGGTGTACCGCGATAACCGAGTCCCAATCGTCTTCGGACATGGAGAACACCATCCGGTCCCGCAGGATGCCGGCGTTGTTGATCACGATGTCGAGGCGACCCCAGGTGTCGACTGCCTGCTGCACCATCTCGCCGGCAGCGGCGAAGTCGGCCACGTTGCAACCGTTGACCACGGCCTCACCGCCCATGGCCTCGATGTCGTTCACGACCTCCTGGGCCGGGGTCAGGTCTGCGCCACCACCGGCTTCGTCGCCTCCCAGGTCGTTTACGACGACCTTTGCACCCTGCTCAGCCAGCATCAGGGCGTGTTCTCTCCCGATGCCACGCCCTGCACCGGTGACTATGGCGACGCGACCTTCACACAACTTGCTCATTGGTTCTCCAGCATGGTTGAACGGACCGCACGAGGGTACCGGTAGGCATGTCGGGAACCCGAGTCGGCCGGGTCAGAGGGTGTGGAACGAATCCAGGTCCAGTGACCAGGGGGAGAGGTTCTCGGGCCCGTCGTCGGTGACGAGAACCTGGTTCTCCAACTTGATCCCCTGACCACCGGCGTAGGGGCCCACGTAGGACTCGACGGTCAGGACCATTCCGGCCTCGAGCACGCCGTCGTAGCCGCCTGCGTCCCAGTCCTCGGGGAACTTGATATCCGGCCATTCATCGCACTGGCCGACCCCGTGGTAGAGACAGGAGTAGTGCCGGTACTCGTCGACAGGCGGCATCCACGCCTCGTGTGCCAGTTCGTGGAAGGTGCGACCGGGTGTAAGCAGGTCGATGTTGCGGGTGACCTGTTCAACGGCCAGTTCGTGAACGTGTCGCTGCTGCGCCGTCGGTGCTGCCTCACCACATATCCATGTGCGGGAGATGTCGGTCATCATTCCGTAGGCACCGATCAGGTCTGTGTCGAAGGCGACGAAGTCGCCGTTCTCGATTACACGACTGCTGCACTCCTGGAACCATGGGTTGGTACGTGGCCCCGACACCAGCAGGCGGCATTCCATCCACTCGCCGCCCCGCGCCAGCATCTCCGCCCAGAGAACGGCCCACAGCGCCTGTTCGGTCATGCCGGGTTCCATTGCATCGAACATCTTCAGGCACGAGATCCGCGTGGCTTCGATGGAACACCGCATGGCGGCGATCTCGTCAGGCCCCTTGACTGCCCGCGCTCTCTCCATCACCGCCATCCCGTCGGTGAGCACCAGGCCCTCTGCCACGAGAGCCGAGGAGCCGGCAGGTGGGATCACGTCGATGGCCAACCTGTTGTTGCCGCCACCGTGGGTGCGTACCAGGTCGGCGATCTCGGCTGCGAACTTCGCAGCACGCTCGTCGACACGGGTACCGGCTGGAAAGTAGGTGAAGGTTGTGGTTGGCCTGACCTCATCGATCAGGGGATTGTGGGCTGACAGGAACTCACAGGCCTGGTAGTCGAACAGGATGAGTGGGCCATCTGTGGCAACGAATGCCCAGCGGGCGTGGTTGTGGGTGAACCACATCTGCATGTTCGGCGAGTTGGTGGCATACATCTGGTTGAGCGGATCGAAGAGGAGCACGCCTGCCACGTCCTCAACCGCCAGACGTTCCTGGATCCGTTTCAGGCGGTAGCGCTGCATCTCGTTCAGGTCAGGGAGTTGCAGCCCGGCGGCTGCCCACTCGGAGATGGCGGGCTCTCCGGGTCCCATGACTATGCGGTTGCCGATGGTCGCTGCGCGCTGCACGAGCGGGTCGTTCGGGTCCTCTGGTCTCGTTCCGGGTGCTCCCATGGTCTTCCCGCTTCTCCTAGCTGCGCATTCTCGAGCCGGTGGGATCGAATAGCGGTTCGGCAATGCGGTTGGCTGGTCTTCTCACCCCTACCACCTCAATCTCGAAGTCGTCGTCCGCGTCCGCCAGGTGGGTAGGCACGTAGCCAAGGGCACAGGAGGCTCTGGACCAGTGTGCGTAGCCGCCCGAGGTGACCCAGCCGACGACCTCGCCGTTGTGCCAGATGGGTTCGTTACCTATTACGTCGGCGTCGTCGACGTCGACTGTGAAGGCCGTCAACAGACGGTCGGGGCCGGCAGCGTGTGAGGCGGCGGCCGCCTCCCGGCCGATGAAGTCACCCTTGTCGAGCTTCACGAACCTGCCCATGCGTGCCTCCCATGGTGTGTAGATGGGGCGGTACTCGGTGGCCCAGCCGCCGAAGTTCTTGTCGAACCGCATGCTGTTGAGGGCGTTCAGGCCGAACAGGCGGATGCCGTGTTCCGCCCCGGCCTCCGTGAGCATGTCGAATAGGCGGGCCTGGAGGGATGCAGGTACCCAGATCTCGTAGCCCAGGTCGCCTGTGAATGTGATGCGTCCCACGAGGGCCGGGACCATTGCGAGTGACATCGGGCAGATGTCGAGGAACCGGAAGGCATCGCCGGACACGTCCTCCTCGGCGACCGATGCCAGCAGGGCCCGGGATGATGGTCCCGCTATGGAGAGGCCTGTAAGTTCGTTGCCCCGTGACCTGTAGGTGACACCGTCGCCGAAGTCGGTCAGGTGGTCTCTGAACCAGCGCTCGTGGTAGCCGTCGGCGATGCCCGACCCGAGTACCAGGAACCGTTCGTCGTCTCCGAGTTCCGTGGGAAGTGCTGCAACGGTGAAGTCGCCGATAAGCATTCCCTGATGGTTCAGCATCGGGGTCAGGGCCATGCGACCCTCGGCTGGAATGCGGTTGGCCATGACCCTGTCCAGGAAGGTCCGTGCCGCCGAGCCTGTGAACTCGTGCTTGGCAAAACCGGTGGTCTCGATCATGCCGACGCCCTCGCGGACGGCTCGGACCTCATCAGCTACCACCTCAAAGGCGTTGGAGCGTCGAAAGGTGACGTCCTCTACCGGGTCCTGTCCGGGCCTCTGGAACCACATGGCCGTCTCCAGGCCGTAGTAGGCACCCCAGACGGCGTTTGCATCGGTTAGGCGTCCGTGGATCGGTGACGTGAAGAGTGGGCGACCCGCTGGGAGTTCCTCGTTGGGGAAGGAGATGCGGAATCGTCGACTGTAGTTCTCCTGAACCTTTGCCCGTGTGTATGCGGGGGTGGTCCAGTCTCCGTAGCGGGCCACGTCCATGCCCCAGACGTCAAAGCCCGGGTCGCCCGTGGTCATCCAGTTGGCCACGGCCAGTCCCACACCGCCGCCCTGGCTGAGTCCGGCCATCACGCCACAGGCCACCCAGTGGCCTTGCTGGCCACGGATGGGTCCGATCAGCGGGTTGCCGTCAGAGGCGAACGTGAACGGACCGTTGATGACCTGCTTGATTCCGACCTCGTTGAATATCGGGAAGTGGGCGAATCCAACTTCGAGCGAAGGCGCGATCCTGTCCAGGTCCGGGGTGAGCAGTTGGGAACCGAAGTCCCATGGCGTCTCCTTCGTCTGCCAGGGAACGCCAGCCTGCTCGTAGGTGCCGAGCAGGAGGCCGCCGGCTTCGGCCCTGGTGTAGATCTCGCCGCCGAAGTCGACGGCGCCGCGGCCGTGCCCGTCGGTGGCATCCAGCCAGGACTTCAACTCGGGGATCTCCTCGGTCAACAGGTACTGGTGCTCCATTGCAAGGATCGGCAACTCGATTCCGCACATGCGTCCGACCTCGCGGGCCCACAGGCCGCCGCAGTTCACGATGTGTTCGGCGTTGATGGTGCCCTTCTCGGTGACCACGTCCCAGGTTCCGTCGGCGCGCTGGACGATGTCTTCTGCCCAGGTGTTCCGGTAGATCTCGGCGCCGGCCATGCGGGCACATGCCGCGTAGGCGTGGGTGACTCCGGAGGGGTCCACGTGCCCGCCCACCGGGTCGAACATGGCACCCACGAAGAACTCCTCTTCCATGTAGGGGAGGTGTTCCTTGGCTTCGGACACCGAGATCAGCTCGGTGTCCATTCCCAGGTAGCGACTGCGGGCATGGACCATGCGGAGCCAGTCCATTCGCTCCTCGGTTTCTGCCAGCATCAGCTCGCCGGTCAGGTGGATGCCACACGGCTGGCCCGACCTTTCCTCCAGGTCCTTGTAGAGCTGGATCGTGTAGCGCTGCAGGGCAGCCACGTTCGGGTCGCCGTTGATGGTGTGCATGCCACCTGCCGCATGCCACGTGGATCCCGCGGTGAGCTCCCTTCGCTCCACGAGAACGACGTCGGTCCAGCCGGCCTCGGTGAGGTGGTACAACACGCTGCAACCGACGACACCGCCACCGATTACCACCACCTGTGTCTGCTGCTTCATCTATCTGGCTCCTCGGGGATTCGTATTGCTCAGTAGTCGGTCTCCACGCCGCCGTCGGCTACCCGGCGGGCCAGGAATTCGTCCAGTTCGGCTCTGACCGCGGTGTTCATCGGAGGTTCCTTGTGGGCGTCGATGAGTTCTTGGGCCAGTTTCGTAGCCCGCTGGTGGGCCTCTACCCGGCCGCCTTCGTCCCAGCTCTCGAAGTTGCGCCAGTCAGAGACCATTGGAGCGAAGTGTTCGGTGGTGTAGCGCTCCTGGGTGTGGGAGGTGCCAAAGAAGTGTCCGGCGGGACCCACCTCGGCTATGGCCTCAATGGCCAGCGAGGCGTCGTCGACCGTGACCGGCTTCAGCATTGCTGCGACCATGTTCAGGTTGTCGGCATCGATCACCATCTTCTCGTACGAGGTCAAGAGGCCTCCTTCCAGCCAGCCGGCTCCGTGCAGGAGCAGGTTCACGCCTCCCATGATCGATCCCCAGAGGGAGAAGACGCTCTCGTAGGCGGCCTGGGCGTCGACGCTGTTGGAGGCGTTCACGTTTGAGGACCTGTAGGGGAGGCCGTATCGCCGGGCCAACTGTCCACCGATGAGGCACGCCTGCCAGTATTCGGGGGTGCCGAATGCGGGGGCCCCTGAGCGCATGTCCACATTGGAGGTGAAGCCTCCGTAGATAACCGGCGCCCCGGGCCTCACGACCTGGGTGTAGGCGATTCCGGCCAGGGCCTCGGCATTCTGGAGAACCAGCGCACCGGCAACGGTTATCGGTGCCATCGCACCGGCCAGGGTAAACGGCGTTATCACGATCACCTGGTTTCTGGCCGACATCTCCTGGATCCCGTGGAGCATGACGGTGTCGTAGCGCAGCGGTGTGCTTGCGTTGATCACCGAGATGATCGACGCCTGCTCGTCGATTGTGTTCTCGTCGATGCCCCGTGCGATGCGGGTCATCTCTATCGCGTCGAGGTTGCGCTGCCTGCTGAGGCTGTAGACGAACGGTGGCTTGTCGGAGAGCGTGAGCATGTCGTGGGTTGCGTGGAGGTGCCGGACCGAGGGGTGCAGGTCCATTGGTTCCACCGGGTAGCCGGCTGAGGTGTGGATGATGTTGAGAACCTGGCCCAGTTTGATCAGGCTGCGGTAGTCATCGCGGTTCCCGTCGCGTCGGTCCCGGCCCAGGCCGGTCACGAACGGTGGGCTGGCCACAGAGGTATTGGTAATGAAGTTTCCGCCCATTGTCAGGTTCCGCTCCGGGCGCACCCCGTGGAGGGTGAACTCTGCCGGAGCCGTTTTGACCAGGCTCAGGATCAGGTCAGGGTCGAAGCGGACCCGGTCTCCGTCGACGTCGGCACCAGCTTCGGCCAACTGCCGGCGGGCGGTCTCATCGAGGAAGTCGATACCGGTTTCGGACAGGACCCGGAGGGATGCCTGGTGGATCGACTCCAGCTCGTCGTCTGAGACGGCCCGTATCGGATCCAGACGCATCCTGGGTTGCTCGAAAGGTGGTTGGTTGGCGGCGACATCGCGTGTGCGTGACCGGCTGCTGAGTCGTCCCCTACGAGCATTCATGGGGAAAGGCCCTCCGAGGCCGGCTGCGGTTCCAGGGCCGGTGTCAGGTGGAGTTCAGCTCCCTCATAGGGGTTGGCCCTCGCAACGTCCTCGTTCAGCACCACGCCCAGCCCGGGCTCACCGGACGGGATCACCATTCCTTCCTCCCACCTGATGGGGGTCTCCAACAGGTCGGCGTGGAAGCCGCTCCAGTCGTCTATGGATTCCAGGATCAGGAAGTTGGGCGAGCAGGCCGCGAGTGCGATGTTCGCAGCGGCAACCACCGGCCCGCAGTAGCAGTGCGGCGCCAGCAGCGCCTGGTGCACCTCGGCTATCGAGGCGATCTTCTTTCCCTGCAGGATGCCGCCACTCCTGCCCAGGTTGGGTTGCAGGATCGAAGCCGCGCCGGCACGGAGGACGGTGGCGAACTCGCCTGCGGTCGTAAGCCGTTCTCCGGTGGCGACGGGGATCGTGGTTCCGGTGGCCACCCGTGCCATGCCTTCGACATCATCTGGTGGGACGGGTTCCTCAAACCAGAGCGGGTCGTAGGCCTCCAGGCGTCGAGCCAGGCGCAACGCCCCGGACGGCGTGAACTGTCCGTGGGTACCGAACAGGAGGTCGGCCCGGTCGCCGACAGCATCCCTGATGGCCGCCGTGTACCGCTCTGACAGGGCGAGGCGCTCCAGCGAAGGTTGACGGCCGTCGAACACCGTGTAGGGGCCGGCCGGGTCGAACTTCACGGCGGTGAAGCCCCGCTCCACCTCCCGGACAGCCTGCTCTGCCGCCAGAACGGGATCGGTGTACAGGTTCGGTCCGTCCTTGGGGGCGTAGGCATCCTCGCCCCTCGGGTAGAGGTAGGTGTAGGAGCGCAGGCCCTCATGTACCCGTCCACCCAGAAGGTCGTAGACCGGTCGCCCCGTCTCCTTTCCGATGATGTCCCAGCAGGCAATTTCCAGTGCGCTTATCACCCCGCACAGTGTCGGATCGGGTCGCAGGGAGTAGCCGCTTCCCAGAGCGCGGCGCCAGAAGGACTCCACGTTGAAGGGGTTCTCGCCAACGAGGAAGCGGTTGGCGACATCCTCGATCATGTCTGCGACGATGTGGGGAGCGACCGTGGCCACGTAGGCCTCACCAACGCCCTTCACCCCACCATCGGTGGTAACGGTGACGAAGATGAAGTAGCGGCCGCCGTGGCGTGGCGGTGGGTTGCCGACAACGAAGGTCTCCACCTCGACGATTCTCACAGGGCCTCCTCTGCAACCGGGTCAGCGTTGTCAAAGACCACGACCGTCCGGATCACCTCGCCGCTCCGGGCTTCGGCGAAGGCGGTGTCTATGTCATCGAGGGAGTGTCTCGACGTGACCATTCCGTCCAGGTCAAGCAGCCCGGCAAGGTACTGGTCGACCAGGCGGGGCACGTCGATAGCCAGGCGGGCGGTTCCCATCTTGGAACCGAGGATCTTCTGGTTGGCAACGGCCAGCACGCCGGGATCAATGTCGACGGTCAAGCCCTCGGCTGGAATACCCACGAGCACAAGGGACCCCATCCGGTCGAGCAGGCTGGCTGCACCGGCAAAGGCCCCCGGTGCCGCCGTTGTCACGAATACGTGGTCCGCCAGCCGGCCTCCGGTTGCTCCGGTCAGCCTTTCGGCGGTGTCGTCCGGGCCGGAGGCATGGGTGGCACCGAACTTCAGTGCCGCCTCCTGTTTGGACACCAGGGGGTCGACGGCGATTATCGGATCTGCACCAGCCAGCCTTGCCCCCTGTACAACGCTCAGGCCAACCCCTCCACATCCGATGACGACAACGGAATCTCCCTCACCGACACGGGCGGTGTTGGTGACGGCCCCCACGCCCGTGAGGACCCCGCACCCGAGGAGGGCCGCCGCTTCGAACGGCACGCTGTCTGGGAAGGCCGCCACCTGGGAGCGGTGGACAACAACCTGCTCGGCGAATGCGGCAGTTCCCAGGCCATGGGTCACCGGTTCACCGTTGAGATCCGACAGCGGACTCCGGTTGCGGAGGGCGAGGTCGCCCGTACATGCCACGTCATGGCCACGGCGGCAGGCACGGCAGGTGCCACACGCGCGGATCAGCGATACGACAACCCGGTCGCCGACGGAGACATTGTCCACCCCTTCGCCCAGGTCCAGGACACGGCCGGCAGCCTCGTGGCCCAGAACCACCGGAAAGTCGGTTGACCAGCCACCGTCGAGGAACATGAGGTCTGAGTGGCAGACGGCGCAGGCGTCGATGGCAACGCGCACCTCGTCGACGCCGGGGGCTGAGAGGACGAGTTCCTCTATCGACGTGGCCATGCCGACTCCACGGCTCACCGCCGCACGAACCTTGACCTCATCGCTGCCCGACATGGCGCGCACGCTAGTCAACCGTGGGTGGTCGGGTCAGCGGGATCGGGTCAGCCCAGGACGATCTCCGCGACCTGACGAAGGTCGTCGGGGCTACGGGTGGAGACGTTGAGCATCGTGACCGGGCTGTCCTCCCATGCCTGCAGGCGGTCACGGATCCGCTCAGGTGGCCCGACAAGGCTGATCTCGTCGGCGAATTCGGTTGGAACCGCTGCCACAGCCTCCTCACGCCTCCCCGACAGGAACAGATCCTGGATGCGGTGGGCCTCGTCCTCGAAGCCCATTCTGGCCATCAGGCGGGTGTGGTAGTTCTGGCCCTTGGCCCCCATGCCACCTATGTACAGGGCGATGCTGGTCTTAACCGGGATCAGGCCCGCCTCGACGTCGTCGGTCACCTGGAGCGTCACGTAGACGGCGATCTCGAAGTCGTCGGACCGCCCGGCGATGTCGTCCGCATAGACCTCTGGCCGGTAGGGGGAGTAGTAGAGCGGTAGCCAACCGTCGGCGATCGCACAGGTCTGGGTCACGTTCTTCGGGCCTTCGGCACCGATGAAGATCGGGATGTCGGATCGGAGTGGGTGCGTCATGATCTTGAGCGGCTTGCCCAGGCCCTGGGAACCCTCGTCCGTGTAGGGGTGCTGGTAGAACTCCCCGTCATAGGAGAGGTGGCCCTCGCGGGCGAACGCCGCACGCAGCACCTCGACGTACTCGCGGGTGCGGGCCAGGGGTCGATTCGAGGGTTGGCCGTACCAGCCTTCGACCACCTGTGGTCCCGATACACCGAGGCCCAGGATCAGCCTGCCGTTGGAGAGGTGGTCCAGGGTGACAGCGTGCATAGCCGTGGCGGTCGGTGTTCTGGCAGCCATTTGGATAATGCCGGTGCCCAACCTGATGCGTTCGGTGTGGGCGGCCAGGTAGACGAGGGGCGAAAAGGCATCCGAACCCCACGACTCGGCGCTCCACACCGTGTCGTATCCGAGCCTCTCCGCCTCCTGGGTCAACGACACCAGATCAGATGGTGGCCTCGCACCCCAGTAACCCCAGACCAGTCCAAGTTGCATGGCTGGATTCTGGCTCACTCCGTGTTCCGGATCCAACCCGACCCTGTACCGTTCGCATCGGTGGGGCAATACCGGGGAGACCAGTAGTGGGTGAGCGACCGATCATCGAACCCTTCAGGGTTCACACCGTTCAGGCGATCTCGATGCCGTCCAGGGAGGTCCGTGAGGAGGCCCTGAGGCGTGCCGACTACAACCTCTTCGGCCTGCGTGCCGAAGAGGTAGTCATCGACCTGCTCACCGACTCGGGCACGGGAGCGATGTCCACGAAGCAGTGGGCCGGGATGATGCTCGGCGACGAGTCCTATGCCGGTAGTCGCTCCTTTTTCCGGTTTGAGGAGGTGGTACGCGACCTGACCGGGTTCAGCGAGGTGATACCCACCCACCAGGGTCGGGCCGCAGAGAAGATCCTCTTCTCGGTGCTGGTCGACGAGGGCCAGGTGGTCGTCAACAACAGCCACTTCGACACCACCCGGGCAAACGTGGAGTACAGGGGAGCCGAGGCCAGGGACCTGGTCGCCGCCGAGGGGAACGATCCGGCTCTGGTGGCGCCGTTCAAGGGAAACATGGACATCGCTGCACTCCGCTCGTCGTTGGAGGCCGATGGTGACCGGGTTCCGATCGTGATGGTGACGGTTACCAACAACGCCGGAGGAGGCCAACCGGTGTCCATGGCGAACCTGCGGGCTGTGCGTGAGGTGTGTGACGAGTACTCCGTTCCCTTCTTCCTGGATGCCTGCCGGTTCGCCGAGAATGCCTGGTTCATAAAGACACGAGAGGATGGCTACGCCGACAAGACACCCAAGGAGATCGCCCAGGAGATGTTCTCGCTTGCCGACGGGTGCACGATGTCTGCCAAGAAGGACGGCCTGGCAAACATCGGGGGCTTCCTGGCGCTCAACGACGACCGGGTTGCCGTCGAGTGCCGAAACCTCCTGATCCTGACTGAGGGCTTTCCCACCTATGGAGGCCTTGCTGGCTACGACCTGGAGGCCATTGCACAGGGCCTCGTTGAGGTGCTGGACGAGGACTACCTGCGCTACCGGACCCGGTCAGTGGAGTACCTGGCCGAGAAGGTGGCTGCCGGGGGAGTTCCGATCGTGCAGCCCCCAGGTGGTCACGCTGTCTTTGTCGACGCCAGGGCGCTGTTGGCTCACATCCCACCGCATGAGTATCCGGCCCACTCGTTGGCAGTCGAGTTCTACCGCGAAGGTGGTGTCCGCGGGGTCGAGTTGGGGTCGCTGGCGTTCGGCGTGCCTCACGAGGATGGCACCGAGGATCCGGCGGCGATGGAGTTGGTTCGCCTGGCCATTCCGCGGCGGATGTACACACAGAGCCACATCGACTACGTGGCCGAGGTGGTGCTCGACGTGGCCGCCAGGGCCGGATCCATCGGTGGATACCGCATTGTCGAACAGGCCCCCTGGTTGAGGCACTTCACGGCAAGGCTGGAGCCGGTGGCTGCGGACTCCGGTGGCTGACTCCTTTCCGCGGCAGTCGGCACGGACCCGACGGTTCACCTGTGGTCAGCCGCGAAGCGTCTCGGTTGCCGAGGACGGCAACCGGGTTCTGTTCCTCCGCTCGGGTGCCGGCGACGACCCCGTCAACTGCCTCTGGTCGTTGGATCCGGCAACCGGCGGGGAGTGCCTCGTGGCCGATCCGGCGGACCTTCTCTCAGAGGGCCAGAGCGTCGTTCCAACTGCAGAGAGGGAGCGTCGTGAACGGGCGCGTGAGGTGGGCTCCGGGATAGTCGCCTACGACGCCCTTCCGGACCTTGAACGTGCCTGCTTTGTGCTCGACGGACGGGTATTCCTTGCAGACCTGACCGGTGATGGCCGGGTGGTCGAGATGTCGTCATCAGGCGACGCGTTCGATCCGCGTATCTCACCCGACGGAATGTCGGTCGCCTACGTATCCGGCAGGGGCATTCGGATCACCGGACCTGCCGGTGACCACCGTCTGGTTGGCGGAGCAACCGAGACTGTTTCGTGGGGGTCAGCCGAGTTCGTGGCTGCCGAGGAGATGGGACGTAACCGCGGACACTGGTGGTCACCTGATGGTGAGCAGATTCTGGCGGCGCGCGTCGACACAGTCGGGGTTGAGGAGTGGTGGATCGCGTCGCCGGTGGAACCCGGTTCGAGGCCACGGCCCATCCGCTATCCCTCGGCTGGCACCACCAACGCCGAGGTGGTCCTTGCCCTGGTAGCTCTGGACGGCACCACAACCGATGTTGACTGGGGCGGGGGTCCCGGGGGGGACTTCGAGTACCTGGCCGGAGTTCGCTGGGTTGCCGGCGAACCCCTGACGCTCACTGTGCAGACACGCGACCAGCGCACTCTTGCGGTTCTCACCGTGGACCAGGTAACGGGCGTGGTCACCGAGTACTACAGGGTCACCGATGACAACTGGGTGGAGCTTGTTCCGGGATCCCCCCGCTGGTGGGAGGGGTCACTCCTCACCGTCGAGGACCGTGGAGGCACGCGCCGCCTGGTCGTAGACGGGGAACCACTGTCGCCCGATGGCCTCCAGATCCGGTCGGTTCAGGGCATTCACGACTACGGGGTGCTGGTCTCAGCCTCAACTGATCCGGTCGACGTGGATGTCATCCGGGTGGAACGTGGCGGTTCGGTTGAGGTCATCTCTGGCGGTGGTGGGGTGTGTTCAGCCGTTGAAGGCGGTGGCACCCTGGCCGTGTCGCGGTCCGATCTGGATGGGATCTCACTGGAGGTCTCCGGTCATCTGGTGTCCTCGCTGGCCGAACAGCCACTCGTGACACCGACCCCTGACTTCCACGTGGTCGGGGAGCGTGACGTCAGGTCAGCCGTGTTGTTTCCCAGCGATCACGACGGTTCGCCCCTTCCGGTGCTGGTGGATCCGTACGGCGGTCCACACGCCCAGCGGGTGCAGCGGGCCCGTTCCCAGTTTCTGACCTCACAGTGGTTCGCCGACAGGGGTTTCGCTGTGGTGGTCGCTGACGGGCGGGGCACGCCGGGTCGCGGTCCGGTGTGGGAGCGGGCTGTTTCCGGTGACCTGGCCGGACCGGTGCTCGACGATCAGGTGGATGCCCTGGAGGCCCTCGCAGCCGACGATGACCGGCTCGACCTGTCCAGGGTTGCGATCAGGGGGTGGTCGTTCGGCGGCTACCTGGCGGCAGTGGCGGTCCTGCGACGGCCCGACGTGTTCCACGCAGCTGTGGCGGGTGCACCGGTGACCGACTGGCGCCTCTACGACACGCACTACACCGAGCGCTACCTGGGGCACCCCGAGGTCAATCCCAGGGCCTACGAGTTGACGGACCTCTGTGCCGAGGCGGCGTTGCTGACCCGGCCGCTGCTGCTCATCCACGGCCTGGCCGACGACAACGTGGTGGCGGCCCACACACTGCAACTCTCCCGGGCTCTGCTGGAGGCCGGTCGGCCCCACCGGGTGCTGCCACTCTCCGGGGTGACACATATGACCCCGCAGCCTGAGGTGGCGGAGAACCTCCTGTTGGTGCAGTTGGCTTTTCTCCAGGAGGCACTCGGTCTCAGTCCATCGTCTACCTAGGAGCCCTTCATCCGGTAGGCCATCGCCGGGTACGGCCGTCGAGGCGAGCTCGACGGTCCGCACCCGACACTGGCCATCTGACACCAGCGGTGTCAGCAGGCTTCGGGAGGCCACAGGGCGGTACCGACAACGCACGTCGCTCGGAGGTTCTCTCTGGAGGCCAGCAGAGCGTGGACGGGTGGCGACCCTGGCAAAACCGAGAGGGGGTTGGTGACTTCCCCCGGTCGTGGGAAGGCCAGTGTCGGGTTTCGACGAGCGAGCGCACTTTGCGAGCGAGCGGAGCCCGGCGATGGCCTAGGCGGTGAAGAGATAGTCAGACAGAAGTCCAGCCGCCGTCGACCAATAGCACGTGCCCCGTCATGTAGGAGCCTGCGTCGGAGGCCAGCAGCAGCAGTGCGCCGTCCAGTTCGTGGGCCATTCCGCCCCTACCCATCGGGGTTCCGGACTCCACGTAGGCGATGCCGGCGTCGTCATGGAACATCGTGTCGCTGTTCATCTCGGTCTCGAACCATGCCGGGGCCAGGGCGTTCACCCGGATTCCCTTTCGAGCCCACTGGGTCGCCAACTCCCTGGTCAGGTTGTGGAGGCCTCCCTTGGCGGCTGCGTATCCGGGGAGGCGCAGCCTGCCGCCGGAGCCCTCGCCCAGTACCGATCCCAGGTTCACCACGACACCAGGATGGTCGTTGGCTATCCACCAGCGTGCGGCCCGACGGGCCAGTTCATAGGGGGCGATCAGGTCAACCTCGATTTCGTGGCGGAAGCCTTCGATGTCGTCATCAACTGCTGGTAGCACGCGTGAGATTCCGGCGTTGTTGACGAGCACGTCGAGTCGGCCGTAGTGGCTGATCGTCGTGTCGATGAGGTGCTGGGGCCCGTCGGGGTCAGCCACGTCGGCTGCCACGACAAGCGCGTCCGGCAGGTCGGAGGCAAGGGCCTCGAGTCGCTCGGCCCGACGTGCTGCCAGGACGACCCTGGCGCCAACTCCGGCCAGGACCCTGGCGAAGCGTTCCCCGAGGCCCGAGCTGGCTCCGGTGACGATGACGACCCTGTCGTCGAGCCGGAACCGAGCAAGGGCGGCGTCTGGCGTGGTGTCTACTGTCATGGGATCTGAGGTTACGCCGGATGGACGGTGATCTCGGTGGCCTTGACTGCTGCCCAGATTCCGGCACCCGGAACCAGACCCAGGACATCGACGGCTGCCGGGGTCACCTCGGCCACGATCGGCAGGGGACCGTCCAGCACGACACGCACCCGGTCAAAGGCTGGTTGCAGTTCGGTGACCGTTGCCTCCCAGACATTGCGGGGGCTGCCGTCGGGGACGCTGTGGTGGAGGGCAACGGCTACGGGTGGTACGACGAGGTGGACCGGTCCTGTCGCCGGTTCGCCGAGCACCACGATGGTGCCGTCGGCCGTCGTTGCCGTTCTGCCGGTGGCTACAGCGGCAATCGTGTTCAGCCCGGCCAGGGAGGCCGCGTAACGGGTTCGGGGTCTTGTTCGTACCTCCACCGGGCTGCCCGAATGGGTTACGTGGCCGTTCTCGAGTATGACGATCCGGTCGGCTGTGGTGGCCGCCTCAACCGGGTCGTGGGTGACCAGCAGGGTGGCTCGTTCGTCTCCGCCCCTGAGCAGGTCGGCGATCAGGTGCTGGGAGTCGATGTCCAGGGCAGTGGACGGCTCGTCCAACAGGAGCACCTGAGGCTCGGCTGCCAGCGCTCTGGCAACTGCCACCCGCTGGGCCTGGCCTCCGGAGCATGCTGTCGGCAACTTGTCGGCCAGGCTGGTGAGGTCAAGGGAGCCGATCAGGTGCTCGACCAGCTCAGGCGTGGAGTGAGGGCTGAAGCCCACGTTTTGTCTCACCGTGAGGTGCGGGAACAGGAGGCGGTCCTGGGGCACCCAACCGATCGAACGCCTGTGTGACTCGACGAACACGCCTTGACCGGGTGCATCCGTGGCTCTGCCGGACAGGTCCAGGTGTCCGCCGGTGAGGGGTAGCAGACCAGTGAGAACACGTAGCAGGCTGGTCTTTCCGGCGCCGTTCGGGCCGAGCAGTGCAACGGTTTCACCTGTTGCGACGCTCAGTTCCACATCCAGTTCCAGGTCGCCTGCACGTGCCGTTCCGGCAAGGTGGATGGCGCTCATCGCTCTGGTCGGCGGCCGGGTAGCCACCGGTCGCGCATCGGGATGAGTACCGCAAGCGACACGATCAGCATTACGAGGCTGAGAGCCAGGGCTTCCTCCGTGTCTGATTCCAGTGCCAGAAAGGTGGCGAGGGGGAGCGTCTGGGTGCGACCCGGCAGGTTGCCTGCGAAGGTGATGGTCGCACCGAACTCGCCGAGTGCACGGGCCCAGGCCAGGGCCATCCCGGCTCCCATGGCGGGAAGGAGTCGGGGAAGCGTGATCCGGCGTAGCACCCTCATCGGCTCGGCTCCAAGGGTGCCGGCCATCTGTTCCAGTTCGTCTGAGCCCGACTCGAGGGCCCCTTCGACGGCGATCACGTAGAACGGCAGTGCGACGAAGACGGCTGCCACGACCGCCCCGGCTGTGGTGAACGGCAGGGTCAGTCCGAACCACCGGTCCAGCCACTGGCCGACGAGGCCCCGTCGACCCAGGGCGAAGAGCAGGGCAGTGCCGCCTACGACCGGCGGTAGGACCATCGGAAGGAGCACGAGGGCACGGATGATGCGACGGCCGGGAATCTCGACCCTGGCCAGGGTCCAGGCCAGCGGGGTTCCCAGGATGACGACCACCAGTGCGGCGATTCCGCTCACGAGTAGCGACAGGAGCAGGGGTCTGGTGATGCTCTCACGGGCCAGGAGGTCGCCCATCGAGGACCACGGCATGCGCTGGAGAAGCCCCAGGACAGGTAGGGCTACGTAGGCGATGGCAATGGCGGCAACGGCCAGGACCGGGCGTGGGGCGCGCATCAGCCAGGTGTCCTCGTGGAGAAGCCATGCCCGGCGAGGATCTCCTGAGCGGGAGGAGATGCCAAAAACGTAAGGAACGGCAGGGCCCAGTAGGTCCTGGCGCCTGCTGTGTAGGTCACGCAGGGGCAGGACTCCAACTGGTTCCAGGCAGGTTCGACCCCCGGTTCTGCTGTCACGTCGGTTGCATAGACCACACCTACATCGGCCTCTCCCATTGCGAGTCTGGAGAGCACGGCCCGGACGCTGATCTCCCTGGAGTCGGCCTCGATCGTCACGCCCATCTCGGAGGTGCTGGCACCACAGGGCACGGCCTCGTCGCAGACGACCACACGCAGGTCGGGACGGGACAGGTCGGCGAGGCTGGAAACCCCGGCCGGGTTGCCTTCTGGCACGGCCACGACAAGCCGGTTGGAGGCGAAGCTGACCGACCGGTTCACCGTTGTCACCTGTTCAAGTAGTCGGACGTCGGCGGTCAGGAACACGTCGGCGGCGGCACCGTCGTTCAGTTGGGCAGCCAGGTGGTTCGAGCCACCGAACACGGTCGTGATGGTGGTTCCGGTCTGCTCCTGGAATGCCTCTGCCAGGTCGGGGAGCACGTCGGTCAGCGAGGAGGCGGCAAATACGGTGAGGTCGTCGTCTCCAGGTCCCCCACACGAGAGGGTCGATGCCATTAGGACAGCCAGGAGCAGACCCCTCACCGGGGTCGTTCCACGACCACGTTGGTGGCCTTGACGACGGCAACGGCCAGCACGCCGGGCTCAAGACCCAGATCGTCGACCGCCTCGGCTGAGATCAGCGAGACGACACGGTGGGGCCCGGCCTGAATCTCAACCTGTGCCATCACATCATCCTTCAGGACCCTCGTGACAAGGCCCGTGAACCTGTTCCGAGCGGAGAGGACCCTCCCATCATCGTCTGGCTCGTCGGCCAGCTCTTGTGCCAGGCGGGCCAGGTCGGGGCCGTCAACGAGGCGGTGACCGCCGTCTGTCCGCTTGGCGCCCAGCCGGCCGGCATCAACCCAGCGCCTGATTGTATCGGGGCTTACACCCAGCAGATGCGCTGCTTCTCCCATCTTGAACGTGTGCATACACGGAAATATACCGCAAAATCGGGTATTGCCAAGAGTCGAAGTCGGCTCTCCCTGCGTGTCGGGATCCGGTTAGGGTTCGGCCATGAGCCATCCGGTCAACACCGAGGAACTGTCAGAGCAGCTTGTCGAGTATGGCGGTGCCGCGTTCGTGATCACGGTCGGAGGTGACGGCGTCCCCAAGGTCGTTCACGTTCCCGTCGTATGGGATGGCGAGGTACTGCGCTGCACGCCCGGTGGTGGTACTTTGGCAAACTTGGCGTCGCCAGCTCCGGTGACCCTGGTGTTTCCCCCACCCGGGGACGGGGCCTTCAGCATGATCCTCGACGGTGAGGGGACCGCAGACGGCGAGGTGGCTGTGGTAACCCTGACCGGCGGAGTGCTGCACCGGCCGGCACCCGACAGACCCGGCGACCAGATCAACTGCTGAGGGCTCAGGCCGAGAACTCGACCGATCCACCGACCACCGTCGCCAGGACGTCGATGTCCCTGATGGCATCCGGTTCCACCTCAAAGGGGTCCTCACCCAGCACCACCAGATCCGCAAGCTTGCCAGCCTCCAGGGTTCCCTTATCGCGTTCCTCCATGTTCAGGTAGGCGGCTGAGCTGGTATATCCGGCTACGGCCGCCTCCACGCTGGCTCGCTGTGCGGGGCCCAGCACAGCGCCGTCGCGTGTGGTTCGGGTCACAGCGGTCCAGAGGCTGAAAAGCGGGTCGATGGGGGTGACCGGAGCGTCGCAGTGCAGTGCATGTGGAATTCCGTGTGCTGCAAAACTGGCCAGCGGGTCGATGCGCTCTGCCCGCTCCGGGCCGAGGAAGCGGTCGCGGTGGCGGTCACCCCAGTACCAGACGTGGTTTGCGAACACGGATGCCAGAACGCCGAGCCGGGCCATGCGCTCCAGTTGGTCCTCGCGGGCCATCTGCACATGCTCCAGACGGTGACGGTGGTCGGCCCTGGGTGTGTCGTCCAGTGCCGCCTCGACAGCATCGAGGGCGTTGTCGATCGCCTGGTCGCCGTTGGTGTGAATTGCGACCTGCCATCCCTTCTGGTGCGCATCTGTTACCAGCTCGGTGAGCTCGGCTGCTGCGATCACCTCGGTTCCCATGACGTCGGGACGGTCGTAGTAGCCCTTGCACAGGCATGCCGTGTAGCCCTGGATTGACCCGTCGCTGATGAACTTCATGGCGCCGAGCGAGAGCCGGTCACCACCGAGGCCGGTACGGAACGGGATCGCCTCGGCTGCCTGCCAGATAGGGAAGAGACGGGCCCGGATGCGGAAGGCGCCGGACTCGATTGCCTGCTGATAGGCGCTGTACATGGTGGGGTACATGACCGCGGCATCCGTGGTGCTGGTGACACCGCGCTCCAGGCAGCGGTCTGAGATGGCCCTGGCCCCTGCAACCAGCTCGGCACCGGTAGCCGGTGGGATGGACGAGGCCACGTTGAAGTTGGCGGTCTCGTGCATCTCGCCGGTGAGGTGGCCCCCGGCATCACGTATGAACGCGCCACCGGGCGGATCCTCGACGGAATCGTCCACCCCGGCCCTGGCGAGCATCGCCGAGTTGGCGTACGAGAGGTGCCCGGAGATGTGGCGCACGAGGATGGGATGGACCGTGCTGGCCTCATCCAGGTCGTGGAGTGTCAGGTGGCGGTTGTCGTCGATGAGGCTGTCGTCGTATCCCCATGCCTGGATCACCTCGCCGGGTGGGGTCGTCGAAGCCCAGCCCCGCAGCGCATCCACCACCTCGGCTACGGACCTGCAGGGAGGTGTGCCAATCTGGGGTGCTGTCATCTGCACCCCGGCAAGGAGTGGGTGCATGTGGGTCTCTATGAAGCCCGGCAGTACGGTCGTCCCACCCAGGTCGACGGTGGCGGTGCCCGGGCCGGTCAGTGCCTCTACGTCGTGTCGGTCACCGATGGCAAGGATGCGGCCCTGCCACGAGGCGAGTGCCTCGGCGGAGGGGTTGGTCGGGTCGAGCGTCCTGAAGGTGGCGTTGACGAAGATGTGATCAGCGATGGTCATGGTGACTGCCCAGTTCGTCAGGACCGTCTGGTATTGATCTTCTCGAGATAGGCGGCCTGGGCGGCCCTCGCCTCGGGATCGCGCAGAGCGGCGCCGAGACCGTCACCGTCGGACCAGGCCCGGCTGGTGCCGACCATCTGGCTGGTGACGGCGTTGACGTGGGCCTTGGTTGCCAGCACTGCCAGACGCGGCCGGGAGGCAACCTCCTCGGTAAGTTCCTCGACCGCTGCATCCAGTTCCGCTACCGGAACCACACGGTTCACGAAGCCGGCGGCCTTCGCCTCGGCAGCCGTGAAGGGCCGGCATGTCATCACGAGTTCCTTAGTGAGAGCCGGGCCGATCTCGCGCACCAGCCTGGGTATGCCTCCCCACGCCAGCGGTATGCCCAGGTCAACCTCGGGTATGAAGAAGTTGACGTCATCGGCAGCAACGCGGAGGTCGCATGCAGCTGCCAGCACGAGGCCGCCACCGACCACGTGGCCGTGGAGCCTGGCGATGAGCACCGGGGCCATGCGTTCCAGGGCATCAGCCATGAGGCGACCCGTGTCGGCTGGAATGCGGCCGCCAGCCGGGGACTGTGGCATGTCGTCTCTGAACTCGTTCACGTTGAAGCCGGCGCAGAACGCGCGGCCGTTGCCCTCAACCACGACAACCCTGAGGTCCGGCTGGTGGTCGAACCAGTCGGCTGCGGCGATGATCTCGGCCATGACCTCGTTGGTGAGCGAGTTCAGGCTGTCGGGGCGGTTCAGGGTAAGCGTGGCTGTGTGACCGTCGGAGGCGATCAGAAGGTGTTCGAATGTCGGAGTGTGCATGGTGCCAGTCTGGCAGCGGGCCACCCGACCGGAGCTACTCGGGCGCTGCTTCCAGTTCAACCTGGGAGGACAGTGCCTCGCCTTCTGAAAGGTCGATGTGCTCTGCGCGTGCGGCCGCTGCCACGTCGGCGAGTACCGGTCGGAGCAGGTTCAACCTGTCGGGCGTGTCGGTGATCGTGGCGGCTACAACCGGGGTGACAAGCGATCGCTTGGCGTTGGTCTTGTGCCTGCGAAGTTCTGCGAGGGTGGTGGCCGCCACCTCGGCCACAGCCGGATCGCCGTCGCCCGCGGCGGAACGGATCTCGTCGGCATCGGGCCATGCCTGCCGATGAATGGAGTCCTCCTGCCACCATGACCAGACCTCTTCGGTCACGAACGGCAGGACCGGAGCGAACAGGCGCAGCATCGTGGAGAGGGCCATTCGTAGGGCGTTTCGGGCTGATGCGGCACCGGCCTCGTCGCCCTCGTAGGCACGGCTCTTCACCAGCTCCACATAGTCGTCGGTGAAGGACCAGAAGAAGGTTTCGGTGCGCTCCAGGGACCGGGCGTAGTCGAAGCGGTCGAAGGCCGAGGTCGCCTCGTCGACCAGGTTGGCGAGGCTGGCCAGCATTGCCCGGTCGAGTGGGTTGGTGACTGCTGTGGTGTCGATGCTGCCGGTCTGGTCCGAGTCGGCGCCGAAGCCCAGAACGAACCGGCTGGCGTTGAGGATCTTGATTGCCAGACGTCGCCCGATCTTCATCTTGCCGTCGTCGAAGGCGGTGTCGGTGCCTGGGCGTCCGCTGGCAGCCCAGTAGCGCACTGCATCGGAGCCGTACTGCTCGAGCATGCCCATCGGGGTGACCACGTTTCCCTTGGACTTGGACATCTTCTTGCGGTCCGGATCCAGCACCCAGCCGCTCAGGGCGCAGTGGCGCCAGGGGGCGGCGTCCTCCTCAAGGTGTGACCGGACGGCGGTCGAGAACAGCCAGGTTCGGATGATGTCGTGGGCCTGGGGCCGCATGTCCATCGGGTAGGTGCGTGCGAAGAGGTCGTCGTCGCCGTCCCAGCCGCAGGCGATCTGGGGCGAGAGCGACGATGTGGCCCAGGTGTCCATGACGTCGGGGTCGCCCATGAAGCCGCCGGGGGTCCCTCGCTGGTCCTCGGAGTACCCGGGAGCGGTGTCGCTGGACGGGTCGATTGGGAGGTCACCGGGATCGGGAGTGATCGGGTCGTCGTAGATGGGTTCGCCGGTGTCGTCGAGGGCGTACCAGAGTGGAAGAGGCACCCCGAAGAAGCGTTGCCGGCTGATCAGCCAGTCTCCGTTGAGACCTTCGATCCAGTTGGTGTAGCGGGCCTGCATGTAGGGCGGATGCCAGGTCATCTCGTCGCCACGGGCAATGAGTGCGGCCTGCAGGTCGGGATTGCGACCGCCGTTGGTGATGTACCACTGCCGGCTTGTCACTATCTCGAGCGGCTTGTCACCCTTTTCGAAGAACTTGACAGGGTGGGTGATCGGTTCAGGCTCGCCGACGACCTCTCCGGTCTCCCCAAGGATTGAGACCATCTCCTCCTGGGCCGAGAAGACGGTCTTCCCGGCCAGCCGTTCGTATGCGGCCAGTCCCGCCTCGGTCCTGACGCAGGTCGGGGCCTCCTGGGTGAAGCGCCCTGATCTGTCGATGACCGCTCTCACCGGCAGGTCCAGCTCACGCCACCAGGTCACGTCTGTGGTGTCACCGAACGTGCAGATCATGGCGATGCCCGTTCCCTTTTCGGGGTCGGCCAGTTCGTGTGCGAGCACAGGCACCTCTACCTCGAATACCGGTGTCGTGACGGAATGGCCGAACATCGGCTTGTAGCGCTCGTCATCGGGGTGGGCGACGAGCGCAACACATGAGACCAGCAGTTCCGGACGGGTTGTGGCTATCTGAAGGTCTGTGCCGTCGGCGGCGTGGAATACCAGTCGGTGGTAGGCGCCTGGCCGGTCGCGGTCCTCTAGTTCGGCCTGGGCGACGGCTGTGCGGAACGTGACGTCCCAGAGCGATGGCGCCTCCATCTGGTAGGCCTCGCCGCGGGCCAGGTTCCCGAGAAAGGCACGCTGTGCCAGCCGCTGGCTGCGCTCGTCGATCGTGGCGTAGGTCTGTGACCAGTCGACCGACAGGCCCAGGTGGCGCCAGAGAGCCTCGAAGGCCTGTTCGTCCTCGGTTGTGAGGCGGTGGCAGAGGTCCACGAAGTTGCGGCGGCCGATGTTGATTTCGCGGCGCTTCTTGATGGCCTTCGGGTCGCCGGCATCGGCTGGTGCCTCAAAGGTCGGGTCGTGGGGGAGTGACGGATCGCAGCGGACTCCGTAGTAGTTCTGGACCCGGCGCTCGGTTGGGAGACCGTTGTCGTCCCAGCCCATCGGGTAGAAGACCTCGCTGCCGCGCATGCGCTGGTAGCGGGCGACCGTGTCGGTGTGCGTGTAGGAGAAGACGTGGCCCACGTGGAGGGACCCGCTGACCGTGGGTGGCGGTGTGTCGATGGAGAAGACCTCGTCGCGGGTCTTCGTGCGGTCGAACCGGTAGGTGCCGTGTTCCTCCCACGTGGCGCCCCAGCGGCTCTCAAGGCCCTCGAGGGTGGGCTTGTCGGGAACGGGGGTCCTACCTGTGGTTTGGTCAGTCATGGCGGTCCGAGGCTAGCGGTGTGCCCCGGTGCTCCTGCAGACCGTATGTGGTACCCACTGGTGCCTGGCTGGCGGGCCGGTAGCCTGTGCCGCCGTGGGGACGCGCTCTGACTGTCGACAGAGGCGGCCAAGGGGATTCTGGGTTGTCTGGACGACGGTTGCCCTCGACCTGGTCGGCTTCGGAATCGTGATCCCGGTGCTTCCCCTGTACGCCGAGGACTATGGAGCATCACCGGCGGTTGCCACCGCCGTGTTGGCCACGTTCTCGGCGTTCCAGATGGCTGCCGCTCCGCTCTGGGGTCGTCTGTCAGATCGGGTGGGTCGCAAGCCGGTGCTGATCGTCGCCCTCTTCGGTTCGGCTGCCGGGAGCCTCGTAACGGGTCTGGCGGGAGCACTGTGGGTCCTGTTCCTCGGGCGGGCGCTGGACGGTGCTTCGGGTTCGTCGTATGCGGTCGGTCAGGCAGCGGTGGCTGATCTTGCCGAGCCTGCCGACCGACCACGCCTGCTGGGCCTGCTGGCGGCCGCATTCGGCCTCGGCTTCGTGATCGGCCCTCTCGTCGGTTCCCTGGCTGCACTCGGAAGCCGGGAGCTGCCGTTCTACGTTGCTGCGGGTCTGGCTGGTGTGAACGCTCTTGTGGCCATTGTGCGCCTGCCGTCCGGCTCGGTAGCCGGGGCGTCGCCCGGTTCTGATCGCCTTGGCCCCCTTGCCGCTCTGGGCGGTGCCGGACATGCAATGAGGCGGCTGGCTCTTATGGCGTTCGTGGGGATGGCCGGTTTTGCTGGTTTCGAGTCAACCTTCGCCATGTTGGTGGACCGACGGTTCCCGCAACTGGACGACCCGTCCATCTACGGGTTGTTCGCCTCGATCGGCCTGGTGATGGTTGTGGTGCATACGAGGTTGGTGGGGCCTGCGAACGATCGCCTCGGTACGAGCGGGGCTCTACGGGTGTCTCTCTTCCTCGTGAGCCTCGGCATGCTCGTGCTGGCACTCGGTGGGGCATGGGTGGGCCTGACGGTTGCCCTGCTGCTGCTGGTCCTGGGCCAGGGCATGTTCGGCCCGACGCTGTCGGCAGCAACGGTTGAAACCGTCGGAGCAGATGCCAGGGGAGCTGCCCTGGGGCTCCAGCAGAGCGCCGGTGCCCTTGGACGGATCTTGGGACCCCTTGGCGCCGGCGTCCTGTTCGGCAGGGTGGCAACTGGTGCTCCCTATCTGGTTGGTGCCCTCCTGGCGGCGTCCGCGATATTGCTGGTGGAGCGGCAGGCCGGTGAGGAAGCGCCAGTTACCGGTCGGTAGCGTCACGGGACAAGTGATCTCCTACCTGCGAGGATTCCGGAATGGCCGACTTCTCCCTTGAACTGAACGACGACCAGATCCAGTTGCGGGACTGGGTGCACGAGTTTGCCGTTGACGTGGTCCGCCCGGCAGCCGAGGAGTGGGACCGCCGCGAGGAGGTTCCTTGGCCCATCATCGAGGAGGCAGCCAAGATCGGCCTCTATGGCTGGGAGTTCCTTGCCGACGGTATGTACAACGACGACACCGGGCTGAACCTGATCGTGGCCATCGAGGAACTCTTCTGGGGCGATGCCGGAATCGGAATGGCCATCATGGGTTCGGGCCTGGCCGCCGCCGGAATCGCCGCCGCCGGAACTCAGGAACAGGTAATGGAGTGGGTGCCGCAGTGCTACGGCAGTGCTGACGATGTCAAACTGGGCGCCTTCGCTGCATCGGAGCCGGATGCCGGTTCGGACGTGTCTGCCATACGAACCCGGGCCGTCTACGACGAGGCCAGCGACGAGTGGGTGCTCAACGGGGTCAAGACCTGGATAAGCAACGGTGGTATCGCCGATGTGCACGTCGTCGTAGCGGTGGTCGATCCCGAGTTGAGGAGCCGTGGCCACGCCTCCTTCGTTGTTCCTCCCGGCACGAAGGGTCTCTCCCAGGGCCAGAAGTTCTCCAAGCACGGCATCAGGGCCAGCCACACCGCCGAGGTCATCCTCGACGATGTGAGGGTGCCCGGGACCTGTCTGCTGGGAGGTAGGGAAAAGCTCGATGCTCGCCTGGCGCGGGTCAGGGAGGGCAAGCCCGGCAACTCACAGGCGGCCATGCAGACGTTCGAGTCCACCAGGCCGTCGGTCGGCGCCCAGGCGGTAGGGGTGGCTAGAGCGGCATTCGAGTACTCCCGTGACTACGCCAGGGAGCGGGTGCAGTTCGGTCGGCCGATAATCCAGAATCAGGCAATCGCGTTCATGCTGGCCGACATGGCCACCGAGATCGACGCGGCCCGGCTTCTCGTATGGAGGGCGGCGTGGCTGGCCAGGCAGGGTGGTTTCATTGAGGCCGAGGGTTCCAAGGCCAAGTTGAAGGCCGGCCGGGTGGCTGTCTGGACAACGGAGCGTGCCATGCAGATACTGGGTGGTGCCGGTTACGTAACCGACCACCCTGTGGAACGTTGGCACCGTGATTCCAAGATCTACGACATCTTCGAGGGAACCGAGCAGATCCAGCAACTGGTGATCGCCCGTGCCCTGTCAGGTATGCGCATCGAGTAGTTGGCCCTGTTGAACCGGGCCTAGTCGCGGCGTAGGGCCAGGGCCACGGCCTCCGCCCGGCTGTGCACATCCAGGCGGGCCAGGATGTGTTGGATGTGGTTCCGGACGGTCGCCGGTGAGAGGACCAGCCTCTCGGCAATGGCGGCACCGTTCAGCCCCTCGGTGAGAAGGTTCAACACCTCCCGCTCACGGTTTGTGAGCACGTCCAGGCGCCCGTCTTCAACACCTGTGGCGGGGCTCCAGTTCCTCAGCCTCTCAACGATCACGCGTTCCAACTCGAGGGGAACTGCCACCTCCCTCACCAGGTGAACCAGACGGCACTGCTCCCGAAGTTCGGCTGGTGGGGTGATCGTCGAGGCACTCAACCACAGGGTTCCGCCGCCAGCAGAATGGCCAAGTACCTCTCTGGTCTCGATCACCTCGTCTGGCTCACCGACGGCCGCCGCCGGGCAGCGACCGTCGCACACGGCATTGCCGCAGCGGTCCCGCCAGCAGAGGACCTCATGACAGGGCCGGCCCAGTACCTCGTCGGGGGAGTAGCCCAGCAGTTCGGTCGCCGCCCCGTTCCAGGCGATGATGCTGAACTCACCGTCGATTGCGAGCATTGCATCGCCGGTCCGGCCGAGCACGTCGAGCAGGTCCGCGAGAATGCCAGCAACTCGCGGCTCGATGGCAGTCACGCTGGTCATAGACGGGACCGAATGTAGGTTGGGGCTCGGTTCCAGTCAACGTCGGCGGGGGGAATGTCAGGCCACTCCCTGACCCTTCAACATGGCGAGGATCCCACCGGCTGCCAGGATCCTGCACATTTCCTCGGGCAGTGGATCGGCCTCGAGTTCCAGCCCGCTGGAGACGTTGATGATCCGGCCCTCTCCAGGGTGGACCTGAATTTCGTCACCCTGAGTGAATGCAGCGTGGGCGTCGCGGCACACGAGTGCAGGAAGTCCCACCGCGATGGCGTTGCGCATGAACAGCCGCGACAGGGACTCGGCGACAATGCAGGTCACCCCCAGCGCCCTGAGGTTCTCGGCAGCAGTCTCCCGGCTGGAACCACAACCGAAGTTGCGGCCCGCCACGATCATGTCGCCGGGCCTCACCTCGGAGGCGAACTCCGGGACGACGGACTCCAGCACGTGGAGCTTCCTGACCTCGACCGGGTCGACGGCATAGGCACCCGGTGACAACACGTCGGTGCTGATGTCATGGTCGAGCCTCCAGGCTCGACCCTTCAGGATGTCATCGGCCATCGGGTGCCTCCAGGTGCCTGGGGTCGGTGATGTGCCCGGTCAGGGCCGATGCCGCCACCGTGGCGGGGGAGGCCAGGTAGATCTCGGCCTGGGCACTACCCATGCGTCCGATGAAGTTTCGGTTGTGGGTACCGATGCAGCGCTCACCGGGTGCCAGCAACCCCCCGTGGCCACCGAAGCACGGACCGCAACCCGGCGCCAGAATCGAGGCACCAGCCTCCACGAGCGATGCTGCAACCCCCGTCTCCAGTGCCTCACCCAGGACGGCCTGTGATGCGGGGGCAACCAGCAGGCGAACCCCGTCAGCAATGTGTTTCCCGGCCAGGACCTCGGCTGCGGCCCGCAGGTCCTCGATCCGCCCGTTCGTGCAGGAACCGATGAAGGCCTGATTGATGGTGATGCCCTCGACCTCGACTACCGGGCTGACCCTGTCGACCTCGTGGGGAAGTGCAACCTGTGGCTCGAGGTCGGAGAGCGCAATTTCGTGGACGGCCTCGTAGGTGGCGTCAGGGTCCGGCTGGAAGGGTTCGGTGCCTGCACCTCCGTGGTCCCGCAGGTAGGCGTCGGTGACCTCGTCGGCTGCGAACAGGCCAAACTTGGCCCCCATCTCGAGCGCCATGTTGGAGACGGTGAGTCGGCTGGACATGTCGGCTCCAGCCACCGCCGGGCCGGCAAACTCCATCGCCCGGTACTGGGCACCGTCCGACCCGAATCGGCCAGCCAGGTGCAGGATCACGTCCTTCCAGGAGACACCGGACATCAGTTGGCCGGTCATCTCGAAGCGGATGGTCTCCGGTACCCGGAACCAGAGCCTCCCCGTCGCCAGTGCGTAGACCATGTCGGAGGTACCGATGCCCGTTCCTCCGGCACCGAGGGCCCCGTAGGTGGTCGTGTGGGAGTCGGTTCCCACGACCAGCTCACCCGGTCGGATGTGGCCCTGTTCGGGAAGCAGTTGGTGGCAGATTCCGCGGCCGGCGTCGTAGAAGGCTCCGATACCGAGCCTTGCGACGTGCTCCCGGATCTTCTGGTGGAGTTCCGCAGCGGCGGTCGAAGGGGCTGGTACCAGGTGGTCGATGACTACCACGGTCCGATCTGGATCCGACACCCTGTCCACGCCGACCTCGCGGAGCAGGTCGAACACCTGTGCGGCGAAGATGTCGTGCAGGAGGGCCAGGTCGACCTCGGCCATGACGAACTCCCCGGCGGCCACCTGGTCCCGTCCGGCAGCGCGGGCAAGGATGCGCTCGGCGAGGTTCATACCCACGGTGCCGCACCCACCCTCATCCGGCTCCCAGACTCCGACCGCCACACACGTAGAGCGTCTGGCCGGTCACGTAGGAGGACTCGTCGGATGCCAGGAACAGTGCAGCGTTGCCGATGTCCTCGGGCGTGCCTATGCGTCGGGCCGGAATGGTCTTAATCAGGCGCTCCTGTACATCCTCCTTGAGCCCCCGGAACAGAGATGTGTCGACGAGTGCAGGGGCGATGCAGTTGGCGGTAATCCCGTAGCGGGCCATCTCCAGGGCGAGTGAGCGGGTCAGGCTCACGACGGCTCCCTTGGAGGCCGCATAGTTGGTCTGTCCGGGTCCACCCAGCCATGCACGTGACGTGATGTTCACGATCCGACCTGATTCCTGTTCCATCATGTGGGGGGCCACCGCCCGGCAGCACAGGAACTGCGACTTCAGGTTCACCTCTATCACTGCGTCCCAGTCCTCCTCCTTCATCTTCGCCAGGTAGCCGTCCCTGGCGATGCCGACGTTGTTCACGAGGATGTCGACCCGGCCGTACGTGTCGAGTGCGGCATCCACGAGGCTCTCGGCACCCTCGGCAGTAGCGACGTTGGCGGTATGGCCGGTGGCCTCTAGTCCGGCAGCCACGAGGTCGGCTGCCACAGCGTCGATCTTCTCCGGGCCGAGGTCGTTCAGCACGATCTTCGCCCCGGCTGCGGCGAGCACCCTTGCGATGCCCTCACCGATGCCCTGACCCGAGCCTGTGACTATTGCAACCCTGTCCAAAACACCCATGACTGTTACCTCCTGGTCGGTATCAACGTCCCTTGAACTCGGGTGGTCGCTTCTCTATGAAGGCCTGGATCCCCTCATCCCGGTCCTCGCTGGCACGCAGAACGGCATGGCTCGTCGCCTCCAGTTCCAGGCCGGTTTCGAGGTCGGTCTCGCTGGCCCGGTTGACGAGTGCCTTTACCCGATCGTGGGAGAGTGGGGCGCGACCGGCGATCCGTGCGGCCAGCGTCATCGCCTCCTCCATGAGATCACCGTCAGGCACCACGCGGTTGACGAGGCCCATGCGCAGGGCATCTGTGGCGCTGACATGGTCGGCGGTGAACATGAGTTCCTTGGTGAAGGCGGGTCCTATCAGCCGGGTGGCCCGCTGTGTTCCACCGGCACCGGGCAGGCTTCCCACCTTGGCTTCGGGGAATCCCAGGCGGGCCCCCTCAGTCGCCACCCGGATGTCGCCGGCAAGGGCCAGTTCCAGACCTCCGCCCAGGGCGTAGCCGCGGATAGCGATGATGACCGGCAGGTGGAGGTCCTCCAGACGACCGAACACGTCTCGTACGAGGATGCCCAGTGGATCATGGATCAGGCCGGCCTCGAACTCTCTGCCCCGACTCTTGAGGTCGGCACCAACGCAGAAGGCCTTCTCTCCTGCCCCGGTCACGATGAGCACCCGCGTTTCCGGGTCGGCCTCGACGTCGTCGAGGATGTGGGACATCGTCTCCAGCATCGCCACGGTCATCGAGTTGAGGGCTTCTGGTCGGTTCAGGGTGAGGATCCCGACCGCACCGTCTCTCTCGTAGAGCACCGTTTCACCTTCATCAACAGTTGCCTGGTCGTCGGTCACCGTTGTCTCCTCTTCTGGACTGGTTCGTTTTCGTGGCTATCGCCCAATACCCCGTTTCGGAGCAGTTCTGAGACCTCGGATTCTGCGAAGCCGTTCTCGGCCAGGATCGCCTCTGTGTGTTCACCGGGGATCGGGGGCGGTGGTCCTGTGAAATCACACGGTGTCTGCGAGAGTCGACCGGGGAACACCGGGGCACGGACATCTCCCACAGCAGGGTGTTGCACGGTGACCAACGAGTCCCCCTGGGAAACGTGTTCCTCAGCCACCAGTTCCGGGTATGTGAGGAGTGGGCCGCAGATGACATCGACGTCGTCAAGAGCGACGGTCCACTCGGCGGTGGTCCTGGTGCGAAACAGCGGTTCCAGGACATCGCGAAGTTCCGGCCTTGCCCGGACGCGCTTCTCGTTGGTGTCAAAGCGCGGATCTGTCGCCAGCTCCGGTTGGCCCAGTGCTCGACAGAGGGCTGGCCACCGGGTCGGCGTATAGGCAGCGACCATCAGCTGGCCGTCGCTGGTGGCGAACGCCTCATTCGGCGCCGCGTACGGTGCGGCACTACCCAGCCGCGTGGGGGCCTGTCCGTCGGCCAGGAACATGGAGAGGGGGATGACCTGGTAGGTGAGGAGGGAGTCCAGAAGGGACACGTCGACCCGTTGTCCCTGACCGGTCCTCTCCCGCGAGAACAGGGCCGCCAGGATTGACTGCGATGCGAACACACCCCCGGCCATGTCGGCTGCGGGTACGCCGACCTTCACCGGTGGACCATCGGCGGTTCCGGTGACGCTCATGATCCCGCCCATTGCCTGTGCCACGCCGTCGACTCCGGGCCGGTCCCGCCAGGGGCCGGTCTGGCCAAAGGCAGAGATGGCCGCGTAGATGAGGCGTGGATTGCGTGCCGCCATCGCCTCGTAGCCGGTGCCGAGCCTGTCAGCCACGCCGGGGCGGAAGCTCTCAAGAGCAATGTCGCAGCGCTCGGCCAGCCGGAGGATGACTTCGGGTCCGTCCGGCTTCTTCAGATCGACGACGATGCTGCGTTTGTTGCGGTTCATTCCGAGGAAGGCGGCGGCAACGCCCTCGACGAACGGCGGACCCAGGCCCCGTCCCCATTCGCCTCCCGGTGGTTCCACCTTGATGACATCGGCACCCAGGTCGCCCAGGTACATCGAACAGGTCGGCCCGGCTGCTCCCTGTGAGAGGTCCAGCACGGTGATGTTCTCAAGGGGCCCACCCATTCTCATCCCGCCCCACCCATGGTTGTCTCGGGTCCACTGGTGACTCCACGGACAGCGAGGTCGGCGAACTGGGTGGCGATCTCGTCGGGGGTCAGGTCGCCGTCCGGCTGGTACCAGCGAACCGCCGAGTTGCACATGCCCAGCACCGCCTTCACGGTGAGGCTGATGTCCCGGTCCAGGAAGTCGCCCGATGCGATTCCCTCCTCGAACATGTTCCTGAAGATGAACTCGTAGCGGTCGCGCCGCGCTACATGGGCGGCCATGAATTCCGGTGCCAGATACCGACCCTCCTCCATGAAACAGGCCTGGGCATCCTGGTCGCGAATCCCCTCGAGGGTGTGTTGGTGGATCGCCCGGTGGAGCCGTTCCACCACCGGTAGGTCGGATTCGGCCACCTCACGCAGCAGGGGGGTGACCCGGTTCACCGTCAGGTCGATGATCTCAGAGAGCAGGGACTGCTTGGAGGGGAAGTGGTGGTAGAGGCTGGACTTGGTGACGCCCACCGCGGCTGCAAGGTCTGCCATGCTGGTGCCGTTGAACCCCCTCTGGTTGAACAGGGCTGCGGCAACCTGGCGGATGTGATCCCTGGTGGTTGGAGGGCTGGTCATCCCACGCCGCCCGTGACGAGTCGGGCACCGGCCCGCAGTGCCTTCAGGTTCATGTCCAGATGTCGGGACGGGACCCTGTCGGCCACTGCCCGATCCAAGGCATCTGCCTCTACCGCTCCGGTTAGGGCCTGAAGTACCCCCAGGGCCACAACCCCACTGACCAGGTGACCGCCGCTGATGGAACGGGCGGTGTCGACGATCGGGAACTGGTGGTCTCTGACACCCAGGCTGGTCGGGGCACAACGGCTGTCGGCCACCAGGCGGCCGTGTTCCATCAGTTCGGGGTGGTACCTGGAGCAGGCCTCGCCGCTGAGGGCCACGAGGAGGTCGATCTGTTCGGCCAACGGATAGCCGATCTGCTCGGTGGCGATTACCACATCGGAGCGACTGGCGCCCCCACGGGACTGGGGTCCGTAGACCTGGCTGTGGATGGCCTCGGATCCGGACAGGATCGCTGCCTCTGCCAGGATCCGGCCGGCCGTGACCACCCCCTGGCCACCGGCGCCGGCGATACGGAACTCGCTACGACCCATTGCAGTCGTCTCCGCGGATTCCGGCGAATACGGGTCGCTCCTCACAGTGGAGGATCCCCGTTGTGATTCCCGGCGGTGGGATTGAGGAGGGTACGTGGTTGACGAACTTTTTGGAGGACAGGGGGCCGGTCACGTTCTGGTCGCGGCCGGCCATCCAGGTGAGCATGTCAGCGCCACCGCCGACCTTGTTGTAGCGCCCGTAGTACTCGGGGCAGTCGCTGATCACCTCAATGAACGAGAAGCCACGGTGTTTCATGCCTTCGACCATGACCTTGGTCATCTCCATAGGTGTGGCGGCCAGCACCCGGGCCACAAAGGATGCTCCGGCACCGAGGAGCAACCGGCAGGCATCGAAGTCGGGTTCGCTGTTTCCGGCTGGCGTGGTGGAGGCCACCGCCCCGGCGGGGGTTGTAGGGGCAGCCTGGCCGCCGGTCATCCCGTAGATCGAGTTGTTGAGCAGTAGGACGGTTATGTCTATGTTCCTGCGGGCTGCGTGGATCAGGTGATTGCCGCCGATGGCCAGGCCGTCTCCATCGCCGGTTATCACGACGACCTCCAGGTCGGGGCGGGCCAACTTCAGGCCGGTGGCAAAGGCGGGTGCCCTTCCATGCGTCCCATGCAGGGTGCAGAAGTCCACGTAGCCGACCAGGCGACTGCTGCAGCCGATGCCGGCGACCATTGCAAGCTTGTCGGGGTCTATCCCCTGTTGGTCCACGGCCTCCAGGAACGACCTCAATACGATGCCGTGGGCACATCCGGGACACAGGACATGCGGCATCGCCCACTCACGGAGATGGTCCCTCACATCGGTCACGTTCTGGCTCCTGCAGGGTCGGGCAGCGCGGCGATGAGGTCGGCCGGTGTGATCGGTTCACCGTCTGCACGCAGGTGGCCGATGACCTCGGTCGTGCCGGCCACCGCCCGTTCCACCTCGCCGATGAGCTGACCAAGGTTCATCTCGGCAACGAGCAGCGTGTCGATACCGGCTGCCACATCGGCGACCTGCGCGTAGGGGAAGGGCCAGAGCGTGAGTGGGCGGATCAGGCCGACCTTCATGCCGGCCCGGCGGGCCCTCAGGACCGCCTCCCGGGCGGACCGCCCTACGATCCCGTAGGCGAAGATGGCCACTTCGGCATCGTCCAGCATGAATTCCTCGACGGCGCTGATCTCGTCTTGATGGTCGTAGACCTTGTCATGGATCCGGGTTATGAGGGCCTCGGTGTCTCCCGGGTCGGTGGTTGGAAAGCCGTGTTCATTGTGGGTCAGCCCGGTCACATGGAACCGGTAGCCGTCTCCGAAGGCCACCATGGGGGGTACACCGTTGGCGGCCGGAGCCTTGGGTTGGTAGGTGGATGGGTTGCCGTTGGGCCGCGACCGGTCGACGATGTCCACCCGGTCCGGCAACACGACGCTCTCTCGGGTATGTCCGATGATCTCGTCGTAGATGAGGATGACGGGGGTGCGGAAGCGCTCGGCCAGATTGAAGGCCTTCACCGTAAGGTCAAAGACCTCACCTACCGATGAGGGGGCCAACACGATTGCGGGATGGTCGCCGTGGGTACCCCAGCGTGCCTGCATGATGTCGCCCTGGGAGGGTGATGTGGGGAGTCCCGTGCTGGGGCCACCCCTCATCACGTCAACGATCACGCACGGGACCTCGGCCATTGTGGCGAATCCGATGTGTTCCTGCATCAGGGAGAAACCCGGGCCGCTGGTGGCCGTCATCGCCTTTGATCCGGCCAGGGAGGCTCCGATGACGGTTGCGAGCGAGGCGATCTCATCCTCCATCTGGATGAACACGCCGCCGGCGTCAGGCAGGCGCCGGACCATGATCTCGGCGATCTCCGATGAGGGTGTGATGGGGTAGCCCGCGTAGAAGTTGCATCCGGCTGCCAGTGCCCCTCGGACGCAGGCCTCGTTGCCCTGGACCAGCTTCGCCCCGCTCATAGCTGTTCACCGGTCAGGGACACGGGCTCTTTCAGGGAGGCCGTATCGCGTGGAGGACTGATCGCTATGGCGAAGTCGGGGCACAACATCTCACACAGCCGGCAACCGGTGCAGGACTCTGCGTCAACGATTGCAAGCGCCCCGTCGATGTCCACCTCAAGGCAGTATTCGGGGCACACCCGGGAGCAGATGTCACAGCCCTTGCACCAGTCGTGTCTGATGTCGATCTGGTGGGGACCCGGGAAGCCCACCGGGTCGGGTGGCCTCCGCTGTACGGACGCCTCTGCAACGTCGCAGCCGGCCCGGAATGCAGCCAGGTTCACCTCCTCGGTGCCCCTTGGCACCAGGTGCTCTATCGCAGCCTCCCAGTGGTTGTGTTCGATGTCCATGAATGCGGCCACCGAGCCCAGGATCACGCTGTTGGCGGCCCTGATGTTGCCGAGTTCGGCGGCGGTCGAGGAGGCGTCGACCAGGCGACTCTTGAGGGTACGGCTGCTCAGGAGGTCGGTATCGATGCCCGGGTAGAGGGTGGACCAGGATCTTCTGTCAGTGCAGGCACCGGGAGGGACGATCCTGCGCAGGTCGGCTACCACGGCCCCGCCTTCGCGCACGTATTCGACCCAGCGCAGGGCTTCGGCCCATTCGAACGCTGCCAGCACATCGGCACTCCCGAGCGGAACGAGGGGGCTGTCGACGCTGGATCCCCAGCGGATGTGGCTGAAGACGGAGCCGCCCCGCTGGGCCATGCCGTGGACTTCGCTCTGCTTGACGTCGTGGCCGGCCCGGACCAGTGCGTCGGCCACGATCATCCCGGCCAGGATCACACCCTGGCCGCCGACACCGGCCAGCAGCAGGCCCCTTGACTTGTTAGACATGCTCTGGCACCTCAGGTACCGGATCGGGAATCGGAATGATTGCGAGAGGTGGGCAGATCTGTGCGCACAGCGTGCAGCCGGTACACGTGACCGGGTCTATCACGACCTTTCGCCTGCCCTCGAAGGTCTCGTCGCTCCAGACGATCGACGGGCAGCCGGCGGTCATGCAGGCCTGGCATGCCGTACAGGCCTCCGCCAGAACCTCGTAGGGCCTGTCCCTGACCTTGGTGGGTGCCTCTACGCAGGGACGGTTGGTGATTACCACCGATGGGCCGGGGCTCGTGGTCGCACCCTCCAGGGCGCTGAAGGTGGCGGCCAGATCGTATGGATCGATCACCTTCACGTCCCGGACGCCCAGCGCCGCGCACAGTGCGACCAGGTCCACCGGTGTCGTCTCGGCTCCCTGGAGCGTGATGCCGGTTCCGGGGTGTTCCTGACCGCCGGTCATGGCGACGGTTCCGTTGTCCAGGATGAGGACGGTGATGTCTGCCTGGCTGTAGACCGCGTCAATCAGGCCCTGTATTCCTCCGTGCAGGAATGTCGAGTCGCCGATAGTCGCGACTACGGGCCCTCCCGCTCCACCGGATGCGGCCATCCCGACGGCCATGCCGATGCTGCTTCCCATGGCCACGCAGGTGTCCATGGACGACAGTGGCTCAAGGGCCGCAAGCGTGTAGCAGCCGATGTCGCCGGTTACGACTGCGCCAAGTCGCCTCAGGGCCAGAAATGGTGGCGTGTGTGGGCATCCGGGGCACATCAGCGGTGGTCTGGTGACCGTCGGTGGAGCCGGCTCGACAGTGGGTACCGGGGGCAGGATGCCTGCAGCGACGAAACCGCGTCGGACGGCATCGGGGCTCAACTCTCCAACCTGAGGGAAGAAGGCCTTTCCCTCCACGGTTATGCCTGCGGCCAACAGGTCATGCTCCAGGTGTGGGTCCAGTTCCTCGACCACGAAGAGGCGGTCCACCGATTCGGCGAAGGAGCGGATGCGCTCAGTCGGTATCGGGTAGCTCATGCCCAACTTGAGGATCCTGGTGTCGGGAAGTACCTCCCTGACGTAGTGGTGGGCGATGCCCGACGTGACCACCCCGATTCCGGTGTTGCCACCTGACTCGACGGTCAGGGGGCTGGCCTCGACGTAGTCGCTGAGCAACTCGAGTCGCTTCAGCATCTCGGGCCGTCGCTGCCGGGCGAAGCCGGGAATCATCACGTACTTGGTTGGATTGCTGGTGAAGCCGGTTACAGGGTGTTCGGTTCTGGGGCCCAGATCAACCAGGCCCCGGTTGTGTGATACGCGGGTGGTTGTCCGGATGAGAACGGGCGTGTCGAACTCCTCGGAAATGGCGAAGGCCAGCGCCGTGAAGTCGCGGGCCTCGGAACTGTCAGCAGGCTCGAGCAGGGGTACCCCCGCCATGCGGGCGAACGCCCGGCTGTCCTGTTCGTTCTGCGAGCTGTGCATGCCCGGATCGTCGGCTGTCACGATTACGAGGCCCGCCCCGACCCCCGTGTATGCGGTGGTCATGAAGGTGTCCGAAGCCACGTTGAGGCCGACGTGCTTCATTGTGACCAGTGCCCTGACCCCGCCCAGCGATGCGCCGAGGGCCACGTCCAGTGCCACCTTCTCGTTGGGTGACCAGCGGACGTCGATGTCATCGCGGTCCGCAATGGATTCCAGGATCTCGGTGCTCGGCGTTCCCGGATAGCCGGCGGCGACCAGTACCCCGGCCTCTACCGCCCCGCGGGCCACGGCCTCGTTGCCAGAGAGGAGCACGCCTGACCTGATCTCACTCTCATCTTTCGGGTCCGCTGCGACATCGGCGGTCGTGTCGATGCTCATGGTGCGCCGACCTCGCTCAAGAGCCCCAGAATCTCGGTCTCGGAAAGGACGTGGTCGGAGGCCTTGGCGGCAGCCAGCACCTTGTCGACGGATGGTTCGTCACAGGACTGGCCGTGCCTCGTGAGCCATGCCACGGCGTTTGCCTTCCCGCTCATAGGACCGACCGTGATTTCCTGTTCGCGTCCCAACTCGTCGGCCGGGACTCCGCTGTAGATGCGGTTGGCCAGCCAGGTGTCGCCGGTCCGCATGGCCTTGAGCACGGCTGCGGCGTGAACGCCGGTGCTGGTCTGGAAGGCGTTCTGGCCGATGGCAGGGCAGTTCTCGGGGATCGGCGTGTCGGTCGCCCTTGAGATCGTGTCGCAGTAGGCGGGTAGGGAATGGAGGTCGTTGTCCAGCCAGCCCAGGAGCTTGAGGTTCACGAGGAGGGTGTCGGTCGGGGTGTTGCCAACCCGCTCACCGATACCGAGGCCGCAGGTGTGGACCCGGCTTGCGCCGGCTGACAGGGCAGCCAGGGAGTTGATTACCGAGAGGTTCCGGTCCCGGTGACCGTGCCAGTCGATCTTCACGTCTTCGCCGCTGTCGGCCACGATCTGTCTGGCGAACTTGACGAGTGCCCTCACCCCCCATGGCGTGGCATGGCCAACCGTGTCGGCCAGACAGATTCGACGGGCTCCCGCCTCGATGGCGGCGGTGTAGACGGCTCGTAGGGCTTCGGGCCGTGCCCGCGTGGTGTCCTCGGTGACGTACATGACCTGAAGGTCCTCACGGCGGGCAAGGGTCACTCCCTCCACCGTTGTCCGGATCAGGAAGTCCAGGTCCCAGCCCTCCACGTATTGGCGGATGGGGCTGGAGCCGAGAAAGAGGGCGGCTTCTATGGCGACGCCGGAGCGCTGCTGGGCCTCGCTGATCGGAAGGATGTCAGCGGCATGGGTGCGACCGGCGCAGTTCGGCTGGATCGCCAGGTCGGTACCGCCTGTGGCCTCGGCGAGTGCGATGACGTGGTTGAGCATCGTGGCGCTCGCCCCCGGGTAGCCGATGTTGGCGGCGTGGATACCGAGTTCCCCCATGCGACCGAGGATCTCCAACTTTTCGCCCAGGCTGGGTTGCCGTACCGATGGGCTCTGCAGGCCGTCGCGGAGGGTCTCGTCGTCGATCTCCACGGTGGTGGGTCGCTGCAGGTCGCCCTCTCCGGTCAGGTTCCAGTCGTGGAGGTACCTGTCCCTCTTTTCGTCGGGCTGTTCCTCGTGTTCCACGGCACCTCCCATCCAGAACTGGCCGTCCGACCGGTCGGACGCTCCATGTAGAGGGTCCCAGCGTTGGCCACCCATGACAATCCTGCCCTTGCCTCATTTTTCTGATGCGAACACACCACATGGCCTGGTGAGGACCAGCTACCTGGGCACGGTGTCACCCCAGATCTCGACCAGGCTGGTAGCGCCGATGGATCAGACAAATGAGGCAGTCACCTCATTGACGGAACTGTCCAGAGGGGAGGACACTCAGGTGTACAGATGGGCGACCGAACGGCCGGACGGCTGTTCCTGCCCGGCGCCAGCCTTCAGACCAGACAGAGGAGGAACGTTGACTGGAGCGGAAACACAGACCTCATTTCGACCGAACGAACTGGAGGTATGTCCCGACGGGGCCGGCCACCTGCTCGGTAGCCGGTGCGGCTCCTGTGGCGCCCACTTCTTTCCGGTTCGGGAAGCCTGTGCCGGGTGCATGGGAAGAGACCTGGAGACGATTCGGTTCTCGACCACCGGAACCCTCTACACCTTTTCGATCGTGAGGCAGTCGACGCCAGAGTTCGAGGTCCCCTACGCACTGGGCTACGTGGACTTCAGCGAAGGTGTCCGCATCATGGGTCAGATAACCGGGTGCGACTTCGAGGACATGAGGATCGGCATGTCGCTGGCCCTCTCCCTTGAACCGTTCGGAGAGGATGACGAGGGAAATCCACTCACCGGCTACAGGTTCCAACCATGCGAGGTCGAAGGTGACTGACGTCCACATCCTCGGGGTCGGGATGACCCGATTCGGCAGACACCCCGACAGCGATGCCGCCGACCTGGGGGCCGAGGCCCTGCTGGAGGCCGTTGCCGATGCCGGCATCGATGCCCGGGCCGTTGAGGCTGCCTACTGCGGACACGTGTTTCAGGGGATGGTCACAGGCCAGCGGATCCTTGCTGAGGTCGGCCTAGCGGGCCTCCCGCTCACCAACGTCGAGAACGCCTGCAGCAGCGGAGCAACCGCCATCCGGGAGGCATCGCTCGCCATTCGGGCGGGGGAGCACGACGTAGTTGCAGCGATCGGCACCGAACACCTCACCTCCAGTTTCAAAGGGGCGCTGACGCCGGATCCGAGCGATCCGGAGGCGGCCGTCGGGGCCACCATGCCCGGCGTGTACGCAATGCGGGCACGCCGCTACATGGAGGAGTTCGGGATGACCCGTGAGCAGCTCGCACTGATCCCCGTCAAGAACAAGGCCAATGCGGCGCGCAACCCCCTGGCCCACTTCAAGACGCCGATCACCATTGAGGACGTGCTGGAATCGCGGCCGATCGCCGATCCGCTCAACCTCCATGACTGCTCACCGGTTACCGACGGGGCGGCAGCGGTGATCGTCATGAGCGACAGGGCACTCCGGAAGTACGGCGGAGACAGGGCAGTTCGACTGGCGGCATCGGCCCTGCGGTCCGGCTCGGTCGACGTGGAACCGGTATCGATGACGTTCGAACCGCTCACCTGGGCTACAGCGCAAGATGCCTACGAGAGGGCCGGCATCGGACCCGGTGACGTCGACCTGGCAGAGGTCCACGACTGCTTCAGCATCGCCGAGGTTCTACGGGTAGAGGGCCTCGGGCTGTTCGAGCAGGGAAGTTATCCGGCGGCCGTGGAGCGCGGCGAGGCCGACATCAGCGGCAGGCTTCCGATCAACCCGAGTGGGGGGTTGATCGGTAAGGGCCATCCCCTTGGCGGTACGGGTGTGGCCCAGGTCGTCGAGGTGGTACGGCAACTGCGTGGCGAGGTTGGTGATCGCCAGATCGAGGGAGCCAGGGTGGGCGTGGCCCACTGTCGGGGAGGCAAGGCCGTCGGAATCGAGGGTGCGGCGTGCACGGTCCAGATTCTGGTCCGCTGACTGGCAGCACAGGGGAGCAGATCCGTCTTCCCTTTGTCCTGATGAGGGGTGGAACGAGCAAGGCGGTCTTCCTGACCGGAAGCGTGCTCCCTGAGGATCATGGTGGGCGGGATGCAGCGATTCTGTCCCTCTTCGGCAGCCCTGACCCTCGTCAGGTGGATGGCCTCGGGGGTGCCGACCTCTTGACCAGCAAGCTCGCCATAATCGATCCCCCGACAAGGTCCGATGCCGACCTTGACTACACCTTCGCCCAGGTGAGCGTCGCCCAGCCCGTGGTCGACTTCGACATCAACTGCGGGAACATCTCAGCAGCGGTCGGGGCCTACGCCGTGGACGAGGGGCTCGTGACCCCTGTGGCGCCCGTCACGAGTGTGCGGATACACAACACCAACACCGGAAGGGTTCTTGTCGCCGAGGTTCCGGTGATCGACGGTGTCGCCGCGGTCGAAGGCAACCATGTCGTACACGGCGTGCCCGGAACCGGTGCCCCGATCGCCCTCGACTTCGGTCAGACCGCCGGTGGCATCACCGGGTCACTCCTACCTACGGGCAGAGAGGTTGACGTACTCGACACGGCCATCGGTCCCATCCGGGCCACGATTATGGACCTGGCCAACCTCACGGTATTCTTCACCGCAGCCGATGTGGGAATGGCTGGAACCGAAGGGCCAGAGGACTTCAGCGAGGGGCAGATGGCGGCCATTGAAGCGGTGAAGAAGGCGGCAGCCGAACTGCTCGGAATCGCAACCGACGGCCTGACTCCGGTTCCAGCGGTCGTGTCCCCATCGGCCGACTACACCAACTACACCACGGGCGGCCCGGTTGGCAGCGACCAGGTCGACCTGATTGCCCGGGTGGTGGGAGGTCGCCCAGCGGTTCCCCACAAGGCCTACCCGGGGACCCTGGCTGCATGCACCGGGGTGGCGGCATGCATCCCCGGCACGACGGTCCACGGTGTTGCCGGCCAGCAGAGAGATGGCGAGATCCGAATCGGGCATCCCTGCGGTGTCATGCCGGTCCAGGTTGATGTAACGCCTGACGGAAGCGACTGGACGGTCGACCGGGCCGTTTTCCATCGAACAGCCCGCCGCCTTGCCGAGGGTACGGCGCTCATCCGTCGGTCTTCCGTCTCCGGGGTCACGGGCAGCTGATGACAGAACAGGTCCTTTCCCTCCAGGTCAATGGTGTGGAACACAGGATCCTGACTGCTGACCACCGCACCCTCCTTGAGGTACTGCGCGAGGACATGGCGATGGTTGGGACCAAGCACGGTTGCGACCTGGGCGAATGTGGAGCCTGCACCGTGTTGCTGGATGGTCGGCCCGTGCTGGCCTGTCTGGTGCTGGCTGTACAGGTTGCTGGACGAACCATCACGACCATTGAGGGCATGGCAGAGGACGGGATCCCCCACCCCCTCCAGACGGCCTTTTCGGAAAAGGGTGCCGCCCAGTGCGGCTACTGCACACCCGCCATGCTGCTCACGGCACGGGCTCTCCTCGACGAGGTCCAGGCCCCTGGACCGGACGACATCAGGCAGGCCCTCGCCGGCAACCTCTGCCGCTGCACCGGCTACAACAAGATCATCGAGGCGGTTGAGGCAGCCGCTGGGGCTCAGGACTGATGGGAACCGGCCACAACGTTCTGGGGCGCGCCCTTCCCCGCGTCGACTCCATGGAGCAGGTGACGGGCGCAACCCGCTTCGCAGACGATCTGACCCTGCCCGGCACGCTGGTCGGACGACAACTGCTCAGCACGCACCCGCATGCCCTCATTGTCGGCATTGACACCAGCCGGGCCGAGGCCCTCGACGGCGTGAGGGCGGTCATCACCGGCTCGGACCTGCCCATTACCTACGGCATCCTCCCGGTCAGCCAGGACGAGAACGCCCTGGCAGTGGACCGGGTGCGCTACGTGGGAGATCCCGTGGCCGCCGTGGCCGCCGACAACGCCGAAATCGCCGAGAGGGCGCTCTCGCTGATCGAGGTGGACTACGAGCCCCTCGCAGAGGTGGTGGACCTGGAACAGGGCCTGTCAGAGGACCGCCCGCTCATCCATGGTGAGGGATCCGGCCGGAACGTCCACAGGTCGGTGGCGCTCGAGTTCGGTGACGTCGATGAGGGATTCGGTGTCGCCGACCATATCCGTGAGGACGTGTTCCACTACAGCGGGAACACCCACGCAGCACTGGAGACCCACTGCGTCCTGGCCTCGTACGACGCTTCCGGGAAGCTCACGCTGTGGTCGTCCACCCAGGTTCCCCACTACCTGCACCGCTCCCTCGAGAGGGTGCTGGAGCTCCCCGCCGGTCGTATCAGGGTGGTGGCAACGCCGAATGGGGGTGGGTTCGGTGGGAAGACCGAACCGTTCTCCCACGAGTTCGTCGCAGCGAAACTGTCGATCCTCACCGGGCGACCTGTCCGCATCAACCTCAGCAGGGAGGAGGTCTTCTACGCCCACAGGGGACGCCACCCGGTGCTCATGTGGGTGAGAACGGGCTTTGCATCCGACGGTCGCATCACCGCCATGCACTTCAGGTCGTTCCTCGACGGGGGTGCCTACAGCAGCTACGGGATCGTCTCCCTCTACTACACCGGTGCCCTCCAGACCACCACCTACCAGATCCCCAACTACCGCTTCGAGGGCGTACGGGTCTTCACCAACAAGCCTGCGTGTGGGCCCAAGAGGGGCCACGGCACACCGCAGCCCAGGTTTGCCGTCGAGTGCCAGTTGGACAGGGCCGCGGAGGATCTGGACATGGATCCCGTCGGCATTCGGCTGGTGAACGCCGTGGAGCCTGACTCGTCGACGGTCAACCACCTGCGCATCACCAGCTGCGGCCTCCGCGACTGCATTGCCAAGGTGGCCGGGGCATCCGACTTCACAGCGAGGCACGGTCGGCTTCCACACGGCCAGGGCCTGGGCCTAGCGGTTGGTGCCTACATGTCGGGAGCGGGCCTACCCATCTACTGGAACGACATGCCCCAGTCCGAGGTCCAGGTGAAGGTGGACAGGGGAGGCGGCGTGACGGTCTACTCAATGGCCACCGACGTCGGTCAGGGGTCGACGACGATGTTGGCGACCGTGGTGGCTGAAATGCTCGGCCTCCAGCCATCGGATCTGGCAATGGTGACAGCCGACACCGATCTGACACCGGTGGATCTCGGGAGTTATTCCAGCCGGGTGACCTTCATGGCTGGGAATGCCGCGGTGGAAGCGGCCGGGAAGGTCCGGGACCGCGTGGTCCGGGCCGTGGCCGAGAAGCTTGAGGCCAACCCATCGGACCTGGTCCTCGCCGACGGCCGGGTGTCAGTGGCCGGAGACCCGGCCGCCGGCCCTGACTGGTCCGAGGCGGTTCGCATGGCCATAGCTACCGAAGGGCCCCTGATCGAGTCCGGCAGTTACCGGGCACCCGAACTGGCCGGTCCCTACAAGGGATCGGGCGTCGGCATCTCTCCCGCCTACAGCTATTCGGCATGTGTCGCCCAGGTCAGGTGTGATGCAGATACCGGCATGGTTGTCGTGGAGAGGGTCTGGCTGGCTCACGATGTGGGCAGGGCGATCAACAGCCTGCTGGTCGAAGGCCAGATCGAGGGCGGTGTCTACATGGGCCTGGGCGAGGCACTGCTCGAGGAGCAGGCCTTCCGCGGTGGCCTGCACAGGGGGCCCAGCCTGCTCGACTACAAGATCCCCACCATCCTCGAGATGCCACCAGTTGAGTCCATCATCGTTGAGTCGGTTGACCCTGAGGGTCCGTTCGGTGCCAAGGAGGTCGGACAGGGTCCTCTCCTCCCGGTGGTGCCTGCTGTCGCCAACGCCGTCCACGATGCCCTCGGCGTCTACATCGACGAGGTGCCGATCACCCCGGACAGGGTCGTGGCTGCCCTACGCGACCTTGCCCGTGGCGGGAGTGGCAGGTTCGGTCCGGAATCAGTACCGGATTTCGACTTCGGAACACCCGTGCGGGTCGAACCGCCTGAGGGGTTTGTAGCCCCATGACCATGCGGCTCCCGAACTTCGAGTTCGTCGCCCCGGCATCGGTCGATGAGGCGGCCAGGCTGCTCTCCGACCCCGGGCGATCGTCGTTGATCGTAGGTGGCGGTACCGACCTGTTTCCCAAGATGAAACGCCGACAGGCCGTTCCGACCACGCTCGTCTCCCTGTCCGGGGTCGACGAAATGAGAGGCGTTCGCGTCGATGCAGCGGGTAACTGTGTCATCGGCGCTTCGACGCTCCTGGCTGACCTTGCGACCTCTGAGGTGGTTCCGTCGGCCGTGGCGACCGCTGCTGCGAGCATCGCCTCTCCCCAGATCCGCAACACGGCGACGGTCGGCGGGAACCTCTGCCTCGACACCCGATGCAACTACATCGACATGCCGGAGACCTGGAGAGAGGCGAGCGGCCACTGCCTGAAGGACGGTGGCGAGACCTGTTGGGTGGCCCCACAAGGTGATCGATGCTGGGCGATCAACTCATCGGACCTGGCACCCGTGGCCATCGCACTAGGTGGTTCGGTACGGCTCATGAGCACACGGGGAGAGAGGCTGGTTCCCGTCGGGGACCTGTACGGGGATGACGGAATCGACTGTCACACGATGGCTGCTGACGAGATTCTTGTCGAGCTCCTGATTCCGTCCGACGGCGGACGGGCCACCTACCGGAAACTCCGCAGGCGTGGATCGATCGACTTCCCCCTCCTGGGTGTGGCCGCCGCCGGCCGGTTTGACCCGGATGGGATCTGCCTCGAGGTGCGCATCGTCATAGGGGCGGTAACGCCGGCTCCGGTACGGGCCACAGAGGCCGAGGAGTTCCTCATCGGCCAGCGGCTGACCGAAGAGGTGATCGTGCAGGCAGCCGACATCGCCTCGGGCCCTGTCCGCCCTCAGGACAACACCGATACGGGTTCGCGCTACCGGAAGTGGATGATCCCGGTCTTCGTAGGTAGGGCTCTACGTGACCTGGTGGCAGACGATGGCTAGACGATCTCGGGAGGAAGAATGATGGAGGCCCGTACCGACCGGTACTCGTGGCGGATGGTCGAGGCGGGTCGGCCCCTCGAGAGGTTCGATGGCGCCGCCAGGCAGCCGGGAGACGGCGAGGTCCTGATCCAGGTCGCCGGGTGTGGCGTTTGCCATACCGACCTGGGGTTCCTGGACGGGTCTGTCAGAACCCGCGCCGACCTGCCCCTCGTGCTCGGCCACGAGATCAGCGGCCGCGTCCTGGAGGCGGGGGAGGGAGCCCGTGACTGGATCGGCAGGGATGTCCTGGTGGCTGCCGTCATTCCCTGTGGATCCTGCGACATGTGTTCAGTCGGTCGGGGAAACGTCTGCAGCGACCAGAAGATGCCCGGCAACGACATGGACGGGGGATTTGCCACCCACGTGACCGTCCCGGCCACAGGAATCTTCGCCTGCGAGGGTCTGCCCGACGGATATGACCTGGCCGACCTCTCAGTGGTGGCCGATGCGGTTACGACGCCGCTCCAGGCGGTACGTCGGGCCGGGGTCGCCGGGGGTGACTTCGTTGTCGTGGTCGGAACAGGTGGTGTCGGGACCTACGCGGTGCAGATCGCAGCGGCATCTGGCGCAACGGTCGTGGCTGTGGACATAGAAGATGCCCACCTTGAACCCCTCCTCGCCCACGGGGCGGCTGCAACGGTCAACGCACGGGGTCTTTCACCACGGGATGTACGTGACAGGGTTCGGGAGCATGCGAGGTCGTCTGGTGTGGCGCCCACCGGCTGGAAGGTCTTTGAGTGCTCTGGCACGCCGCCCGGGCAGGAGACGGCCTTTGGCCTGCTCGGTCCCGCCGCCACACTCGCAGTGGTTGGATTCACGCGGGAGAAGGTTTCCATCAGGTTGTCGAACCTGATGGCATTTGACGCCACGGCATTTGGCAGCTGGGGCTGTCCGCCAGAGCTCTACCCTGAGGCCATCGATCTGGTCACCTCGGGAAGGGTGGATCTGCTCCCCTTCACCCGGAAGGTTCCTATGGGCGACCTCGAATCAGTCCTGGCCGCTGCGCACGGCCGGAGCGACCCCCGGCGGACGATCCTCGTCCCATGAGAAACGACCCCAATCAGATGAAAGGTGCAATGCAATGGACTTTGTAAGCCATGACCTGGATCCCAACAGGGAATTCACCGAGATCCTCTACGAGCAGCGGCCGGTGTTTGACAACGGCGGATCGATGGTCGAGGGCCTCCACACGGTCTGGATCACCCTCGACAATCCCGACCAACTCAATTCCTATACGACGGAGTCGGTCAAGGACCTGATCCTGGCCTTCCGCCGGGCATCGGTGGACCGCGCAGCGGTTGCCGTGGTCTTTACCGGTGTCGGCGATCGGGCGTTCTGCACCGGCGGCAACACCGAGGAGTACTCCGAGTACTACGCGGGTCAACCGAACGAGTACCGCCAGTACATGCGCCTCTTCAACGACATGGTCTCGGCGATCCTGTCGTGTGACAAGCCGGTCATCAACCGTGTCAACGGTATGAGGATCGGTGGTGGGCAGGAGATCGGGATGGCGTGTGACTTCACCCTGGCTGCCGACCTGGCCAGGTTCGGCCAGGCCGGTCCCAAGCACGGCTCGGCGCCCGACGGTGGGTCCACCGACTTTCTTGACCTGTATGTGGGCTGGAGTGAGGCGATGGCCAGCTGTGTTCTCTGTGATCCGTGGAGCGCCCACCAGGCGCTGAGGCTGGGTCTCGTCAACGACATCTTCCCGGTACTCAGGGTGGACGGAGAGTTTGTTCCCAACCCGCTGGTCGTCACCGACCGCTACCTCGACGAGTGGGGCAGGATCGTCCACGGAGAGTCGAAGCAGGGTGACGACCTGGCAGCCGGCAAGGCACTGCTGAAGTCCGGAATCGTCGACTTCGAGTTGCTCGACGAGGGCATCGACACCGTCGTGACCAAGTTGCTCTACACGATGCCGGACTGCACTCTCAAGACAATCGAGTCGCTCCGGAAGAAGAAGCTCGAGTACTGGGACAAGAACCGTGAGAGCAACCGGGCCTGGCTGTCGCTAAACATGATGACCGAGGCCCGGGCCGGCTTCCAGGCGTTCCACCGCGGGTCACGCGAGGTCGGCCGGGAGGTCGACTTCATAGGTCTGCGTCAGCGCCTCGCTGCCGGGGAGATGTGGGGTGACGACCTCGTCAGGGCCGTCTCACCCCAGTACAAGACGGGTTCATGAGCGACACCTGGATTCACCACGACGTCTCGGCCGACGGAGCGGTCCACACGATCACGCTCGACAGGGCCCCGGGGAACGTGATCGACATTGCGCTCTGCGGACAACTCCGCCCTGCCATCCAGAAGGCAGCGGACTCCGCAGACGGCAAGGTCCTGGTGATCCGTGGAGCTGGCAGGCACTTCTGCTTCGGAGCCAGTGTCGAAGAGCACCTCCCCGAGACGGCACCCGAGATGCTGGCTGCCTTTGGTGGGGTCATTCGTGACCTTGTCGGCTTCCCCTATCCCACGGTCGCCGGGGTCCAGGGCAGTTGCCTCGGAGGTGGCCTGGAGCTGGTCCTGGCGTGTGGCATCGTGATCGCAGAAGACGGTGCGACCCTTGCCAGCCCTGAGATTCAACTCGGGGTCTTGGCGCCGGCAGCCACCGCTCTGTTGTCGACCCGGGTGGCCGAGGATGTGCTCCTGACCGGTCGAAGCCTCACCGCTGACGACGGCCTCCGGCTGGGGATAGTCAGCTTGGTTGTGCCTGAGGGTGGCCTGGATGAAGCGGTCGACACCTTCGTTGACACACACTTCGTTCCCCGGTCGGCCCATTCGCTCCGGCTGGCGACGCGGGCAGTGAGGGGTCAGCGACAGGTCGAGGTTGGTGAGAGGCTGGACGAGGCTGAGCGCCTCTACGTGGAGGAGTTGCTACCTACCCACGACGGCGTCGAGGGCATCAGGGCCTTCATGGAGAAGCGCCCGCCGCAGTGGCGGAACTGCTGAGGTTCCTTTCCCGGGCCCTCGGGGCAGGTATCAGCCGTCTCTCTTCCCTGCCCTGGTGAACAGTGCCACGTACCCGGAACAGGCTGAGACGGCGCAGGTGGTGCAGGCCTCACCGAAGGTGGAAGGGTCCAGTTCGGTCGTGGCTGTTTCGAACCCGAGGGCCGAGTAGAGACCTCTGAGTTCCTCGATCCGGGTGCGGTCACCGACCGTTCGTTGCTCCCAGCCTTTGGCCTCGAGGTCATGGGCCCGGAGCACCCTGATGCCCTCCGAGCAGTAGACGGGCTCGGAGACCTCTGTCTCCTTCATGCCTGCATTCCCGCCGTGGCCGGCACGTCGCCCCTGGCCCCGATCTTCTCGAGCCGTCGATGTCCGAGGAGGGCACAGCCGAGAGCCTGAACATGTTGGACCATGTCGGCATCGGGGACGTTCACCTCGGAGTCGAGTATGTCGCTCACCAGCCTGCTCATGGTCTCGAACCGTAGGATTCCACCGATGAGGGTGAATTCCGGTTCGGCCCGTACCCGCTTCATCAACTGTACGGACCGGTTTGTCAGCGACTCGATAGCGCCCTGCATGATGTCCGCCGGCGCCGTTCCCAACGAGAGGTGGTTGATCACCTCGGACTCAGCGAAGACGGCGCATACCCCCGAGATCGGTACCGAACCCTTCGAGGTGGTCATCAGGGCACCGATTTCGGTCGTCTCGTAGCCCATGTAGCGGGCGGTCTTCTCCAGGAAGGCGCCCGTGCCGGCGGCGCACTTGTCGTTCAGCCGGAACGAGATGACCTTCGCCGATTCGTCGACCCGACTCGCCTTCATCGTCTGTCCGCCCACGTCCAGGATGGTGCGGGTACCGGGGAACAAGAAGATGGAACCACGGGCACATGCGGTCAGGTCTGTCACGTGCAGGTCCTTGAAGTCGACCTGGTGGCGACCTGCTCCTGTGGCGATCACGTAGGCGATGTCAGTTTCGTCCAGCCCTGCATCCTCGAGCGCCAGGTCGTAGATCGTGCGTGCCACCTGGCGAAGTTGGAATCCGGTGGGTCCCATCGCCCTTCCCAGGATCGTCCCGTCCTGGGCCAGGATGACGGCTTTGGTGTAGGTGGATCCGACGTCGATCCCGGCCGTGTTCGTCATGATGCCACCCCTGCACCGCTGCCTACGGGGGTTCGCCCGGTCAGCACGTGGTCCATGGCGAACATGGCAGCGCCCACCGCTCCCATGTAGTGGCAGTCGTCGCTGATGTTGAGAGAGGTGCCGAGGCGCTCTTCGAGTGCCTTCACCATCCCCTCATTGCGTGAAACGCCACCGGTGAACGTGATCTGATCGTCGAGGCCGACGCGCCGCATCAGTGCAACCGAACGGGAGGCAATCGAACTGTGGACCCCCCAGAGGATGTCCTCGATCTTCTTGCCCTTGCCGATCCATGCAAGTACCTCGGATTCGGCAAAGACCGTGCAGGTGGTACTTATCTTGATCGCCTTCGTGCTCTGTAGGGATACGGGTCCGAGATCGTCGAGGGGAATGTCGAGGGCTGCGGCCGCGGCACCTAGGAACCGACCCGTTCCCGCGGCGCACTTGTCGTTCATGCAGAAGTCTGTGATCTCGCCCTTGGCGTTGACCGAGATGGCCTTGGTGTCCTGGCCGCCCATGTCGACAACCGTCCTGGTCTCGGGGAACAGGTGCACCGCCCCCCGGCCATGACAGCTGATCTCGGTGACCTGGCTGTTGCCGAACGTGACCCGGAAGCGGCCGTATCCGGTTCCGATGACGTAATCGACCTCCTCTTCGTCGATGCCGCCCTCCTTGAGGGCGACCGTATAGGAGGATTCCGCTGCCTGGATCACGTTGGCGCCTGTGTCGAGGAGGGCCCTACCCACGATCTGGCGGTCCTCATCGATGATGATGGCTTTTGTCTGGGTTGAGCCGACGTCGACTCCTGCTGCATATGACATTGCGGTTACCTCACATTCAGGTTCCGGCCAGGGAATGTTGTCTGCGCGATTCGAGGCCTTCGAAGAAGGCGTCGATCCGGTTCTTCATCTGTGCCTCTGAGACCACCCGGCGATCCATCATGTCGGACTCGATGAACAGGGTCGGGATGTCGATCTGCTCTGTCAGGTATCGGCGCCCGTCTGCCAGTCCGGTGGAGACGGTTCGACAGCTCTTGATCGGGTGGTAGATGACCCCGTCGGCGTCGAAGTCGGTGATCATGTCGGCGAGGATCTCGTTCTGGTGGAACATGGAGTCCATGGCATCGCGGACCGAGACCAGCGTTCCCTCGGCGAGGCTGGCCAACGGGTCGGCGAGGTCGTATTCAAAGCCACGGTTGGTTCCGCCCGACGCGAACCAGAGGTATGTCGAGTTGACGAAGGTGGCATCCCACTCACTGAACAGTTCGTTGAATCGGCGGAAGATCGGGTAGCAGGGCACACCTACGAACAACAGCCGATACTTCTCCTCGATCGTCTGGCCGATTCCGTTGGCGGCCTTGTACTCCATCTCCTCTACGAGACGTTCGAAGTAGCGGGCGCCTGTCTCCGTTCCCCTGAAGCCGTTGGCAACCCCGAGGAAGATGGTGCCATCGGTGACGGCGTTGAAGAGGGCAGGCCTGGCGCTGTTGAGCTCCAGTATCCGACTCCAGCAGCGGCTCATCGTGTTGGCGTGTCCCAGGACCTCACGGAACCTGTCGATGTCGAACTTCCTGCCGGTTACCTCCTCGCAGAGGCTGATCAACTCGGTCAACTGGACCTCGATGTACCTGCGGTCGGCTTCGAAGTCGGCGTCTCCCTGCCAGGTCTGACCACCTGCCTGGCGGGTGCCGGGAATGTCGATCGTGAAGGTGGGCGTTTCGTACATGCGCTCCCAGATCTCGGCCCACTTGATGTAGGTGTTGCATGCGTTCGTGAGCACCGTGAGGCTGGGTGGCGGTATCTGGCCCATCGGATGCTGACCGCCGCGTAACTGCACGGCCACGTCGGCCTTGACGTAGCCGCAGATGTCCGGTGAGTACCCGTAGTCCTCTGCCTCGTCGAGGTACTCATGGGCGACGCGACGGACGGCTGTCTGAAGTGAGTTGATCTCGGGGAACACAACGGGGAGGTCAAACGACTTGAGGATCTCGTTGAGGCTTCCCATTACGAAGACGTATGCGGCCTGGCCGCCGTTGGCTGCTGTCTGGTCCAGTTCGGTGAACCAGTCCTTGAACAGGGCTGCACCCTCGCGGTTGCCCCGTCCTACCAGTTCCTGCCCGCTCTGTTCAGTTGTCATGTCCACCTCCGGTGAGTGGCGTACCTGGTCATGCGAACAACAGGTGTTCGACAAAGGTCTCGACCTGGAGTTCGAGTTGACTGAAGGAACTCATGTTCTCTTCGAACTCACTTACGAAGTAGGCGATTTCCTCGTCGTCGAGTGCGTGCGTGTAGGCGACCTGTTCCTCGAGGCCCGGCTCACACATCTTGGCGGCCGCGAGGATTGCAGCATCCGCCTCGGCCTTGTTGATCCGGTCGATGAGCATCTTCTCTTTTGGTTTGCGCAGGTCGTGCTGAACCGGGCTGTAGGAGGAGCGTTCGATGTAGGCCTCGGCCAGGTTCAACAGGGGGTCACCGTCGGTCGGTACGTCGTCGGTGATCCAGCGGAGCCCGATGAGCAGGTCGTCGTCGACCAGGTACGAGGTGCGCCCCAGCATCCGGATCAGATCGAATGGTGGCTGTTCGCAGAAGCCACCCTCAAACACCAGGCGGATCCGGTCCTCCGGCCTGGTGGTGCGCTCACGCACCAGGGGCAGCAGGGTGGCCAGTAGGTCGTTGTGTTCCTCGCGGGGAATCATCCCGGCCAGGGCCACCAGGGCGTAGGCGTCCTCGGCGGCGATCAGCCACGGGGTTTCCCTCTTGATGTCGTAGAGGTCGCGCATGAGACGGCGGTTTTCGTTGAAGACTGCGATAGAGCAGCGGAGGTCGTCGTCTGTGATCTCCCTGCCGGAGACATCCTGGGCAAGCCTGCGCATCCTGTCGTATTCGTGGCGCAGGTATTCGATGCTTCCGGCCGAGTTGGGGTTTTGTGGCAGGTACAGGATCTGGCAGGGGTAGTCGAAGTTGCGTCCCCAGATTGCTGCCAGGTTGCGTGCTGCGTCGCAGATCGGATGGGATACGAACATGTCCAGCTGGACCTTCTGGTCCAGTGCAAGCTCGAGCGAGGTCTTTAGTATCGAACAGAGGTAGGAGCCGAAGTGTGAATCCGCCAGGTTCGGTTCTACCGGGGCACCGCGCACCTTGAAGGGGAGCATCCCGGCTGCGTGGACGATTTCTTCTGGGAAGACCACCTGGAAGTGACCGACCACCTTGCCTCCGGACTCACGCCAGCGGGCCACTGGTTCGAAGTCCGGGGATTCGACCATGTCGCGGCACTCCAGGAGTGCGTCGTCGAGGGATTTGCCACGCCATTCGCCAAAGACTGTCGTGCTGGTCGGGTTCATGCCGGTTCGCCTTTGGGTGTGATCGAGACCCCGCCAAAGAAGAGGCCGAGGACGTGTTCGAGTTGGGCTTCGGTATTTCCGAGGGTCACCTCGGCGTACTGGCCGATTACGACCTCCACGAGGGCCACGAAGGACCATGCCAGGATTCTGGCGTCGCAGGCCGCCACCTCTTCGTCCCTGATCCCGTCGTTGATGATGGTTTCGATCTGGGCCGGGAGGGCCTTCTGGTATGCGCTGATGAGGCTGTCGCGTTCCTTCCCGGAAAAGGTGTTGACGTCGCGTCGCACCAGGTGGGTCAACTCGCGCTCTTCGTGGGGAAGTTCGAGGTAGTCCCTGGTGAGCTGGGCCAGACGGTCTCTACACGTGCCGGGTGTGGCAACAGCCTGTTCGAACAGGCGGCGCTTGTCCTCGAAGTCACCCAGCATCATCGCCAGGTAGAGGTCCTCCTTGCTGGCGAAGTGGTGGTACAGGCCACCCTTGGTGATCTCGGCCGCCGCTGCGATCATGTCGGTGGTGACATCGGAGTAGTTGCGAGCGACGAACAGGCTCTTGGCGGCCGCGATGATCCTGGCTGCCGTGGCCTCTGACCGGGTCTGGGCTGTGAGCAAGGAGGGCTCCGTTCGTCCACCGACCGACTGACCGGTCGGTTTATACTATATGGATGTCCTCCCGTCCTGTCAAGGGTTCTGAGCTGTGCACCTTGAGGCGTGGTGATCCGAACGGTACAGGTGGCAGAGGTTGTGGCCAAGGTAGCGACAGCCCTAGGTTGACCCGGACGTGGTAACCGACCAGACGCCTTCACCCACCGCCCTGCTGCGCGAAGAACACCAACTCATCCTGGCTGTGGCAGCCGCCCTGGATCGGGTACTCGCCGTGGAGGTTCCCGGTGGGCCACCAGGCATCGACACCGTCGACCGGTGTGTCACCTTCTTCCGACTCTTCGCCGATGTCTGTCATCATGCCAAGGAGGAGAACCTCCTGTTTCCTGCGCTTGAGGCATGCGGCATGTCGCTGGACTCGGGCCCGGTGGCGGTGATGCTCGGCGAACACGAGCAGGGCCGGGCGCTGGTGCGGTCCATGGGAGGACTGATCGGACAGGCTCGTGATGGTGACCGTGATGCTGAGCCGGCCCTCAGGACGGCGGCCTCGGATTTCGTCGAGTTGATCACGTCCCACATCGCCAAGGAGGACGGGATCCTCTTCGAGATGGCCGACCAGTTGATTCAGGGACCTGCATGTGATGCTCTCTGCGAGGCCTATGCGGAACTCGCCGAGGAGCGCTACGAAGGTCACTCGAAACAGGACCTGGTTGAGTTGGCCGGCGAGATACTGGAAGTCGGTTAGGGCCCGTATCCTCGGTTGAAGTGACTTCCCTCTGACCGGGTGCCGATGGCACCACGTACAAGACTGGAGTTTTCGAGATGACCGACTTCAACCCCGCCCCGCCCCCTGAGCCTGGAGTCGAACCGGGCTCCCTTGTTCCCGCTGGATGGTGGCGCCGAGCCAAGGCGGTGATAATCGACATCCTCGTCTTCACGTTGGCGGCGATCATCCCGATCGTGATGCTCGGCGTCGGCCTTGCCTTTGCTCTCGACCAGGAGACCAGCTCCGACTCGTCCGGGGTCGGCTGGCTTCTCTTTGCTATCGGTGTGGCTGCTGCCGTGGGAGTGATGGTCTGGGCCGGCTGGAAGTTCGGATGGCGCCAGGGCATCACCGGAACCACCCCCGGTAAGAGCAGGTTGGGTATACGGCTCGTTGACATCGGGAATGGTGAGGCCCCCGGCGGAGCCAGGGGCCTCGGCCGTTGGCTCGTACCGGGCCTGATCAACAGCGTGGCGAACGTCTACTCGCTGATCGACTACCTGTGGCCTCTCTGGGATGGCGAGAACCAGCGGGTCACCGACAAGATGTTCAAGACCCGGGTCGTAGAGGCCTGATCGGTCTGGCGGGCTGCAGCCCCGGCTGTCAGTTGAGCACCAGGTCCTCCTCGGAGACCTCGACCGAGACGGTGTCACCCTCGTCGTAGCCGCCGTCGAGCAGGCGCATTGCCAGCGGGTCTGCGACCCGGCGCTGGATGACCCGGCGCAGGGGCCGGGCTCCGAATGCCGGGTCAAAGCCCTCCTCTGCCAGGAGGTCCTTTGCCTCTTCGTCCACGGCCAGGGTGATGCGCTGCTCGGCAAGCCGTTCGGCCAGGATGTCGAGCTGGCGGTCCACGATGAGGCGCAGGTCCTCGGGCCGGAGTTCGTTGAAGCGAACGATTTCGTCGATCCGGTTGACGAACTCGGGCTTGAACACGTCCAGCGGATCTCCGACCAGGTTGGATGTCATTATCACCACGGTGTTGGAGAAGTCGACGGTGCGGCCCTGACCGTCGGTGAGGCGGCCGTCGTCGAGGAGTGCCAGCAGCACGTCGAACACGTCTGGGTGGGCCTTTTCCACCTCGTCGAGGAGCAGCACCGAGTAGGGGCGGCGTCTCACGGCCTCGGTCAACTGTCCGCCGTCCTCGTGGCCTATGTAGCCGGGAGGGGCGCCTATGAGCCGGGAGACCGAATGCCGTTCCAGGTACTCGCTCATGTCGATCCGCACGAGAGAGCGCTCGTCGTCGAAGAGGAAGTCTGCGAGGGTGCGGGCCAACTCGGTCTTCCCGACGCCGGTGGGTCCCAGAAAGAGGAAGCTTCCAAGGGGTCTACCCGGGTCGGACAGGCCAGACCTGCTCCGACGAAGGGCATTGGACACCACCGATACGGCCTCGCTCTGACCGATGACACGCTCTGAGAGCACACCTTCGAGGTGCACGAGGCGGTCGGCCTCAGTCGCCAGCAACCTGGTTGTGGGGATGCCGGTCCAGGCACCGACGACCCTTGCGATGTCCTCGGCCTGAACCTCCTCGCGGAGCATGGGATCGTCTCCCTGACAGGCGGCGAGGATCAGGCCGGCTTCGGCAATCCGCTGTTCCAACTCAGGGATGCGCCCGTAGCGGAGTGCGGCCGCCTGCTCCAGGTCGGGTTCACGCTCGACCGCCTGAGCCAGGCCCTCCAACTCCTCTTTGAGGGCACGGAGGTCGTTGATCGCGGCCTTCTCGGTCTGCCACTTTGACCGTAGGCCCGAGAGCTCCTCCTCCAGGTCGGCGAGCTCAGAGTCGAGGACTACGAGGCGTGCCCTTGACTCGTCGTCTGATTCCTCGGAGAGAGCCAGCCGCTCGATCTCGAGCTGGCGGTGGCGCCGGTCGATTATGTCGATCTCGGTGGGAACCGAGTCGATCTCGATGCGCAGCTGGCTGGCCGCCTCGTCCATCAGGTCGATGGCCTTGTCGGGAAGGAAGCGGTCGGTGATGTAGCGGTCCGACAGGGTTGAGGCTGCAATCAGGGCGCCGTCCTGGATGCGTACACCGTGGTGGACCTCGTAGCGCTCCTTGAGGCCGCGCAGGATGGCGATGGTCTCATCGGTGTCTGGTGGTTCGACCATGACCTTCTGGAAACGCCGCTCCAGGGCCGGGTCGGATTCGACGTGTCTGCGGTACTCGTCGAGGGTCGTGGCCCCGATCATGCGGAGGCGGCCGCGGGCCAGCATCGGCTTGAGCATGTTGCCGGCGTCCATCGCACCCTCTGCTGCACCGGCGCCAACGACGGTGTGGAGCTCGTCGAGGAAGGTGATGATCTCCCCGTCGGACTCGTCGATCTCTGTCAGCACGGCCTTGAGGCGTTCCTCGAACTCGCCGCGGTGGGAGGTTCCGGCGATAAGCGACGGAAGGTCCAGGGCGATCACCCGACGGTCGCGCAGCGAGCCGGGGACGTCGCCTTCGACTATGCGTGAGGCGAGCCCCTCCGCGATGGCGGTCTTGCCCACGCCAGGCTGGCCGATGAGCACGGGGTTGTTCTTGCGGCGGCGGGAGAGGACCTGCACGATCCGCCTGATCTCGTCGTCCCTGCCGATCACTGGATCGAGGCTGCCTTCGCGGGCCTCGGCTGTGAGGTCGCGACCCCAGATCTCGAGGGGCCCGGGTGTGTCTTCGGGGGTCTGGTCTACCTGTCCTGCCATGCGTGATACCTCATGTTTCGGTATGCTCAGCGCTAGCCGCTAAGAAATCCTGATATGAAGTGTATCAACTTCTGGAGACCATGTAAACAGGCCCCACCTGGTATTTCAGCAGGTACCGGCCTCAGCCGTTCACCGAGAAGGATGAGTTGGGGTTGATCTCACGGTTCCGCCGGTAGAAGCCCATGTTCATTTCCAGGCCCGTGAACAGGCCGGTGACGACCAGCGGGTCGGCATCGTGGTCGTGCCCCTTCTCGACGGCATCGATCAGCTCGGCCATGCAGTAACCAGCCACCGGGGCGTTCTTGAACTGGTTGCCGCTGGAGCCGATTGCAACGTAGAAGCCGGCGAGGTCGGTGCGGTCGTAGATGGGGATCCAGTCGTCGGACACGTCGTAGAGGTCCACGACGCCCTTCTTCTCATTCGGTACACCGAGGCTCGGCATTCGCCGGGCCAGGCGGAGCACCTGGGCGTTCCACTGCTCGTCTGACACGACGTTGTCGTAGTCGTCGGGATCATCGACCCAGACCTGCGGATCACACGGCGGGTCCTCGGAACCGATCAGGATGTTGTTGCCCGACTCGGGCCGCACGTAGATGGCCAGGTCCGAGTCAGAGGTGTGAAGGCCGTCGCTCTCAAAGTCGATGCCGGCCGGTGACGGAACATGGTGCACCTCGTGGCGCAGTGCCCTGGTCTTGATGTTCATCGAGTCGTAGACACCCGCCATCTTGTTGATGACAAACGAGTGCGGTCCGGCCACGTTCACGACAATGGGGGTGTCGATCTGGGTTCCGTCGGTGAGCGTGATACCGGTTACCCGGCCGTCGGCCTGGCGGACCTCGGCCACCTCGGCCTTGAATGTGAAGGTCCCACCCTTGGCCTCGGCTGCCCGCTGCAGGTTGTGGGTTGCCAGCTGGGGGTCGCTCACGTAGCCCGAGTCGGGGGTGTAGAGGCCTCCGACAAGCTCACCCTCGGGCTCGGCCCAGAAGCGGTCGTCCTCGGGGCGTGTCGGGTCACCGTGGGTTCCGTGCTCGAAGAAGGGCACACGCTCGGCCATCGTGGCGTTGTCCCAGACCTCGTAGGGAACGCCCACCTGGTCGAACAGCGGAAGCACCTTCTCGTGGTGGCCACCCTCGAGCATGAACAGCACCGTGCCCGACTGCATGTAGATGGCGTGACCGCGCTCGTCATCGGAGTCCAGGTAGCCGGACCAGTCCTTCCAGTAGCCGAAACCCTCATAGGCCATGGCCACGCCGTCGTAGGTTGAGTAGTGGGCCCTCACGATTGCGCACGAGTTGCTCGTCGAGCCGTAACCCGATGTGGGCAGCTTGTCCACGTTGAGGGTCCTGTAACCCTTCTTGGCCAGCTCGAATGCGACCGCGGCACCGATGATGCCGGCACCCACTATGACGGCGTCGTACTGCTGGTTCTGTGTTGGTTCGGACATCCTGATCTGGTCCCTCATGGTTCGTGCCCCGGACACGGGCCCGGGACAGGCCGACTCGCGGCGGGACGCTATCCAATCGCCGGAATCGGCGCTACAGGTCAGGCTGAAACCTCAACTGGCCCTGCGGGGAAGGTCGACAGCCACCTGGTCTGCCACCAGCTTCCCGATCTCGAGGGCGGCGGTGGCTGCGGGTGACGGTGCGTTGATCACGTGCAGGGACATGTCTCCACCGACCAGATGGAAGTCGTCGAGCAGGTTTCCACGAACGTCGACGGCCTGGGCGCGCACCCCTGACGTGGCCCGGGCGAAGTCGGCCGGATCCAGCCCGGGCACCAACTCCTGCGCCGACGCAGCGAAGCGCCGTGTGCTCAGGGACCGGGCCGACTCTGCCAACCCGACCCTCCAGTACCGTCCGGCCAGGCGGAGCGACCCTGGCCACGAGAGCGATTCGGCGAGGTCTCTGGCTGAGGCGTCACGCCACCTGTATCCCTCACGTGAGAGGGCGAGGACGGCGTTTGGTCCTGCATGGACCTGCCCGTCGAGTCCCCGCGTCAGGTGGACGCCCAGGAACGGGAGGCGTGGGTCGGCTACCGGGTAGATGAGTCCCCTCACGAGATCTGCCGACGGGCCGGTCACGTCGAGGTACTCGCCGCGGAAGGGGATGATCCGGGCGGCCGGGTCGGTACCCGACCTGCGGGCGACCCTGTCGCTGTGCAGGCCTGCACAGCCGAGCAGGTACCGGGCTCTCACAGGCTCATCTGACGTGTCGACCAGCCAGTTCCCGTCGACCACTGCCGCCCGCCGGCATTCGACGCCGGTTCGGATGGATCCACCCCGGGAGGTGATCCGGCGCGCCAGTTCGTTCGCCACACCGACGAAGTCGGCCCTCCCGGTTGAGGGCACGTGCAGTGCGGCCACGCATGCGACATCCGGCTCCAACTCCTGGGCTGCCTCCGGTGAGAGACGCGACACCGCTACTCCGTTGGCGCCTGCCCTCTCTGCCAGGATTTCCAATCGGTGGGCCTCGTCTGGCGTGGTTGCCACAACCAGCTTTCCGCAGCGGTCGTGGGGGATGGCGTTGTCGACACAGAAGTCGACCATGCTCTCGATGCCACTGACGGCCAGGTCGGCCTTACGTGAGCCGGGCGTGTAGTAGATGCCGGCGTGCAGGACCCCGCTGTTGTGTCCCGTCTGGTGAGCAGCCACCTCGAGTTCCTTCTCGAGGACGGTGACGCCGATTCCGGGAAGGCGCAGTTGGAGTGCGTCGGCGGTAGCCAGGCCGACGATTCCAGCACCTACGACGAGCACGTCGGTTGGGGAATCGGCCATGTGTCGACGCTACCGGTGGTTTGCCCACCGGTAGGTCCGTGTGGGGCTAGCGGAGGTTCAGGGCAGCCAGGGGATCCACGAAGTCGAGGTCGAAGGTGTCGGCGACAGCCCTGTCGGTGACAACGCCGGCGCAGACGTTCAGGCCGTTCAACAGGTGAGGGTTGCCACGTAGGGCTGCATCGGTTCCCTGCTCGGCCAGGGCAAGCGTGAACGGGAGCGTGGCGTTGGACAGCGCCACCGTCGAGGTACGGGGTACGCCACCGGGCATGTTGGCGACGCAGTAGTGGACGATTCCGTCGACGACGAAGGTCGGGTCGGTGTGGGTGGTGGCCCTGGTGGTCTCAAAGCAGCCACCCTGGTCGACTGCGACGTCGACGAGAACCGATCCGTCACGCATGCGTGAGAGCATCTCGCGGGTAACGAGCCGCGGGGCCTTGGCTCCCTTGACCAGCACGGCACCGATGACGAGGTCGGCGTCCAGGACGGAGGCCTCCAGTTCGGCGCTGGTCGAGTAGACCGTCCGCACACGGCCACCGAATCGTTTGGAGAGGCCGTCCAGCACGGCTGGACTGCGGTCCAGAACTGTCACATCGGCGCCCAGGCCGATCGCCATCTCTGCAGCGTTCTCGCCGACTACGCCTCCACCGATGACCACGACCTTCCCGGGTCGTACACCGGGAACGCCGCCCAGCAGCAGTCCGGCCCCACCCTGGGTGGCCTCGAGGGCGTGTGCCCCGGCCTGGATTGACATGCGGCCGGCGATAGCCGACATCGGCGCCAGCAGCGGCAGGCGTCCGGCGTCATCGGTGACGGTCTCGTAGGCGATGCACGTGGCGCCGCTGGCCAGCAGGTCATCGGTCTGGGGTCGGTCGGCTGCCAGGTGCAGGTAGGTGAAGAGAGTGTGGTGGGGCTTGAGGCGTGCACGCTCCACCGCCTGTGGTTCCTTCACCTTGACGATCATCTCTGACGTGTCGAAGACCTCGTCGGCGCTGCCGGCAATGGCCGCTCCAACCTCTTTGTACTCGGCATCGCCGAATCCGGCGCCGAGGCCCGCATCGCTTTCGATGACGACGTGGTGGCCACGTGAGGTCAACTCGCCGACGACGCCGGGAGTGAGGCTGACGCGGCGCTCGGCGGTCTTGATCTCTGCGGGTACTCCGATGTCCATCGCACTGTCCCTCTGTGTGGGTGGCATGGGGACAACCGGTCGGGCCCCCTGATCGGGGAGACGCTAGGTGAAACAGGGCGCTGCCGGATTGTGGAGATGGGCGCATTAATAGGAGTTGACACAACGCAGTTGTGCAGAAGTATCATTGAAGGCATGGAACATGCAGAGAAGGCTCTAGATGGTGTGGATCGTGCCATCCTGGATCTGCTCCAGCAGGATGGTCGGATCGCAAACGTTGACCTGGCAGAGGCTGTCCATCTCTCACCGTCTGCATGTCTGCGACGTGTCCGACGCCTTGAGGATGGCGGCTATATAGACCGTTACGTGGCTCTCCTCGACCCCTCGGCAGTGGGCCTGGGTACCGACGTGTTCGTCGAGATAACGCTCGTCGGCCAGGCCGAGGCCACCCTGGACGCGTTCGAGGCGGCGGTCGCCGACCGCCCCGAGGTAATGAGCTGCCACCTCATGGCCGGCGACTTTGACTACCTCGTGCACCTGGTTGTGAGCGACGTAGCCGACTACGAGGCGCTGCACCGGACACATCTGGCACAGCTCCCCGGGGTGGCCCGAATGGTCTCCAGCTTCGCCCTGAGACCGATCTGCGACCGGACCGCCTACCCCATCGGTCGCTAGGCCCAAACCGCCTGCGCCAGCTCTGGACTGGATCGGCGAGCCGGAAACCACTGCCGCGACTCGCGCGGGTAGTCCTATCGTCAGACCATGCAGGAATCTCCGACCTCCGACGGTACGCCGGTACCCGTCATCGCACCGGAGAGAGGCTCGACGCCAACCGACGGCCCTGATCACAGGGAATCGGTCCTCGTCCAGGTGACGGGGCGCGATCACCCGGGGATCACCTCCGGCCTCTTGAGCGTGCTCGACGCCGCAGGTGCCGAGGTGGAGGACATCGAGCAGGTCGTCATCCGCGGACGCCTCTCGCTCGGTCTGGTCGTAACGGTTCCCGGTGGCCGCGACCTCCTGAAGGAACTGTTGCTCTATGGATGGGAGAGTGACGTGACGATCGACTTCGAGGTGGTCGAGCAGGCGTCACCCGGCCCCAAGCCTTCCGGACACGTGGTCACCGTGCTCGGAGAGAGGCTGGGGCCCGGTGACCTCGGAGTTGTCGCTGAGACCATCGCCGCCGCAGGTGGAAACATTGAGCGGATCGTCCGGCTCTCCCGGTATCCGGTGTGGAGCTACGAGTTGCTCGTCAGGGGCGGTGAGGCGGAGAGCCTGCGTTCGGTTCTTCTGAAGGCCTGTTCGAAGCATCCCACCTTCGAGGTGGCTATTGCCCGGGAGGGTCTGGCCAGACGGTCCCAGCGGCTCGTCGTCATCGACGTGGACTCGACGCTTGTTACCGAAGAAGTGGTTGATCTGGTCGCCTACGAGGCCGGCGTAGGTGATGAGGTCTCCGAGTTGACCGAGCGGGCGATGGCAGGTGAGATGGACTTCGAGGAATCTCTGGTACGTAGGGTTGGCCTCCTGGCGGGAGCCGATGCCGGGTTGCTCGATCAGATCGCCGAGAAGGTGAGCCTCACCCCCGGTGCACGTACGTTCTTTCGGACTCTCCACCGCCTCGGCTACACGACGGCGATCGTGAGCGGCGGTTTTCTACAGGTGGTCGAGCGTCTCCAGGAGCGTCTGGATATCGGCCATGCCCACGCCAATGAGCTGGAGGTTGTTGACGGCCGCCTCACGGGCCGCATTGTGGGAGAGGTCGTGGACCGGGCAGGCAAGGCAGAACTGCTTAGGAAGATCGCCGAACGCGAGGGGGTTCCTCTGGAACAGGTCGTTGCTGTCGGTGACGGTGCCAACGACCTTGACATGCTCGACGCTGCAGGTCTGGGGGTGGCCTTCAACGCGAGGCCGCTAGTTCGTGCCGCCGCCGATGCCTCGGTGAGCGTCCCCTATCTGGACGCCATCCTCTTCCTGCTGGGGGTCAGCCGCGAGGAGATCGAGGAGGCCGACCGGCTGGATGGCTGACTGCCAGCGGCAGGCCTTCAGCTCAGAGGAGGCTCTTCAGGAGCGCCCTGGTACGGGCGAACTCGTCTGCTGAGCGACCGAACTCGAGGGCGGCGAAGTCGGTCGTTCCGGCCTGCTCCAGATCGGCGATCTGGGCGGTCACCTCGGCTTCCGAGCCGATCACGGCAACCTCGCCGGGATGCTCGACCCCCTCCCTGTCGAGCATCGCCCGGTAGGACGGGAGCTCTCCGTAGATCGAGAAGATCTGTGAGGCGGCGTCACGCACCGCCTCTGCCTCGTCGGTCACGCAGACGGGCAGGCTGCACACGATCCGCGGTTCGGACCGGTCAGCCTCGGCGGCCGCTTCGGTCAGCCGTGGTCGGATGTGGTTCTCGATGGTGCGGGGTCCGACCATCCAGAGAATGGTCCCGTCGGTGCGCCGTCCGGTGACACGCAGTGCCTGTTCTCCCAGGGCCGCAACCATCACAGAGGGGGCACGGTCGGTTGGGCGGGCCGATTCGATGTGTGCCGTGAAGGCCTCGCCGTCGTAGTCGGCGTGTCCGTCGGCGAGGATCGGCATCAGCACCTCCAGGTAGTCGATGAGGTGGCGGATGGGCTTGTCAAACGACATGCCCAGATACTCCTCGATCACCGGCTTGTGGGAGAGCCCGATCCCGAGCACGAGGCTGCGGTCACCGAGCACGGCCTGCGTGGTCAGTGCCTGACCGGCAAGCATCGTGGGGTGGCGCGGGAAGGTGGGGATCACCGCCGTTCCGAACTCGATTCCCGGTGCAGCATCAGCCACGGCTGGGAAGACCGTCAGGGCGTCGATGAGGCCGGTCTGGGCCAGCCACCATCCTGAGAAGCCGTCCTCGGCTGCAGCCGCTGCATGCTCCTTCAGGCGGCCCACATCGGCGTGCATCAGTTCCGCTGAGGCGTTGATGGCGATTCTCAAGGGTTCCTCCGGTCTACGTCAGTTACGGGATTTGACCACCATCTCGAGCCGGTCGACGAACCCGGTGATGAACCTCTCCGCATCGGCGATGAACGAATCCCCTGAACCATCCGGTAGTGGATCGATCACCAGCGACCAGGACATGAGGCACGTGTCGCCCTGGTCCACGAAGGCCGTGGTGCCCTGGTAGAGGGCCACCGGAGCCCCCGAGAGTTCGTAGACACGTCGCCAGGGCGGTTCAAAGGAGATGACGATCTCGGTCAGGTCGAGGCCACCTAGGTGGAACTTGAGGACCGCACCCAGGCCGTGGGGAGCAGGATCCCCGTCTGTTGCGTAGGCGTCGATGCCGGTGAGGATCATCTCGTGGAGGGTGTCCCAGGCAACCTGTCGGGTGGCGGCCAACTCGCGCTCGACCACGAAGGTTCGATAGGTCTTCCTTTCGGTACTCACCCGATGATCATGCACCGAACCAGGTGCTGTTGTCCGGTTCGGACGAATCAGAAGCCGGCAGCTTCGCCAACGAGAGAGCGCGGATCGGCAGCACCTCGAAGGCCACCGTCAACGACCTCGATGCAGTGGGCGTGGCCGAAGTTGGCCCTTCCGACCCGTGCACGGTGGCCCCTGTCAGCCAGACCGCGCACCCAGCCGGCGGGTACATGCTCTTCGACCACGACCTCCACGGACTCGACATCGTCCCATGTGCCAAATCCGGATCCGCCAACCAGTACCCATCGGCCACCACCGACCACGTGTCCGGGGTCGGCTCCGTCGACCAGCAGCCTCACCAGCATCTGAAGAACCACCTGGGGCTGGGCATCGGCACCCATCGTTCCCAGAACGGCCCGGAGACGACCGTCAGGGTGGGCGACCAGCGCAGGAGCCAACGTGTGGGGTGGACGCCTACCGGGCCCGTAACTGGCTGGATGGTCGGGGTTCACGTTGAAGCCCAGACCGCGGTTGTGGAGGAATATCCCCAGACCCGGCAGCGTCACGTGGCTGCCGAAGCCGTCCGCATTGGACTGGATGAGCGAGACGGCCATGCCCTTGCCGTCGACTGCGCACATGTACATGGTGTCGCCCTCGTGCCAGGAATCGCCCAGGGCCGCCGCCCGTTCCGGGCTGATCGCCTCGCGGCGTGGAACCAACCGGTCATCGTCGAGGAGACAAGAACCGTCGGCGTGCTCATGCAGGACGTCGGGTCGGTCAAAGCCAGCCTGGCGTGCCGATTCAACCAGAAGGTGTGCACGCAGTGGGTCGTCCTCGGGGGGAAGGTCCAGTCCCTCAGCTATCCGGGCGGCAGCCAGGGAAAGGTAGCCCTGCGAGTTGGGTGGAACCGTCCAGACCCGGTGTCCCCAGACGTCGACACCGAGTGGGTCCACCCAGTCGGCATTCAGGGAATCGAGGTCGGCGATTGAGTACTCACCATCGCCGACGGCAAGCAACTCATCACCGAACCGCCCCCTGTAGACGGCATCGCGGCCACCGCTGCCGAAGGCACGGAGCACCGAGGCGACACCGGGTCGGGTTACGACGTCTCCGGCTGCCCTGAGCTCGGCGAAGTCCTGGCTGCCAGGTACAAGTCGCACCCCGGTGGCCGCCGTGGCCAGCAGGGGTGAAGCAGAGAAGCCATCTTCGGCCAGGATGATGGCCCGATCCAGGATGTCGGGTAGTGGCATGGTCCCGAACCGCTGGTGGAGCGCCCACCATCCGTCCACGCAACCGGGAACTGGAACCGACCGGATGTCGCCGCGGTGGGGCATGGAGGTCAGCCCATCGGCGAGGATGCCGTCCAGATCTGCGCCGGAGCCCGCACGTCCCGATGCATTCAGACAGGTAGGCGGGCCTGAGTCGGTGTGGACGAGTGCGAACAGGTCTCCTCCCAGCCCGCACATGTGTTGAGCGGTCACCGACAGCACGGCGTTAACGGCTATAGACGCGTCTACGGCATTTCCGCCGGCCTTCATGATGTCGACCCCGGCCCTGGTGGCAAGCGAGTCGATACTCGCCACCATTGCGGTGTCGGTCTGTCGGAGTTGGCTTCCCCAGGGTGCCGTCGTCATGGTCACAGGCTTGCAGGTTCTTGAGCCGTAGACCTCCGGTCTCGCCAACCGGCCCTGCACCCTGTGATACTCGCCGCAGCAACAAGGAGACGGGGACCATGGGCGACGAGCTGATACGGAACGAGCTGGCAGATCTGGAGGGCTACGCCTTCGACGAGGCGCCATGGACCTCACCCCGGCCGCTCTCCGAGAGCCGTGTGGCCATCGTGACCACAGCCGGCCTCAGGGTTGAGGGCCAGCCCGACTGGAATCCGGGCGACCAGTCATTCACCGTCCTGCCACGTGACCGCACAGATCTGGTGCTCTCGCACTACAGCCCCAACTTTGACCGGACCGGCTGGATCGTCGACCCGAACGTGGTCCTGCCGATCGACCGCCTCGACGAGATGGCCACCGAGGGCGTGATCGGTTCGGTGGCAGACGTACACATCTCCTTCATGGGAGCCCAGATCGACCACACACTTGAGACGATCCGGCTGGATACCGGGCCCGCCGCCGCCCGTGTGCTGTTGGACGATGCCGTTGACGTCGTGCTGCTTACCCCTGTCTGACCTCTGTGCACGCGTACCGTGGGTACGCTCGCATCTGTCCTGGAGGCATCCGGAATCGCCACCGTGGCGCTCTCGCTCATCCGCCAACAGGTTGAGACCACGAGGCCCCCTCGTGCGCTCCACTGTGAGTTTCCGCTGGGACGCCCGCTGGGGCGACCCGATGATCCGGCTCTCCAGAGAAGCGTCATCGACGCAGCATTCGCCCTTTTGGATGAGCCCGTAGGGCCTGTGCTCATCGACTTCCCCGAGGAGATCACCGACGATTCGGACGCTCCCCTCGTCTGCACGATCCCCCCTGCCGACACCGGTGGCGTGCACCCCGCCGAGGCTGAGGCCAGGGGCCTGCTCCCCGCATGGAAGCGGAGCACCGAGGCATACGGCCGGTCAACCGTCGGCAAGGTCGTGGCTGCCGAGGAGGTACCCGGGGTGGTGGGCCTCTTCGCCCGCATCGCCGATGGGGAGGGCTGGCAGGAGGTCGGCCTTCCCGGAGATCCGACAAAGGCCGCCGCAGACGTCCGGAACTTCTACGAGGAGGCAGCCCTGTCCCTCACCGAAGCCGTTCCCGGTGCCCGTCAGGCCGAGACCTGGTTCGTGGGCCACACTGCAGCCGGCGACGTCATCCAGCGTGCAAGGGTGGCGATGAAGGAGCAGGGTGCGGGCTTCTACTTCTGGTACTACCTGCTGCCCGCCACCCAGCACCGGGATCCGGGAGAGGCCTGATCCGCAGCGGGTCGACCGTGCGCGGTGCGCTCGGGTCCGGGGCTGACAGGTACTCTTCGCGTGCTGCCGCCAGGGAGGGCGAACATGGCAACTGACCGGGAACTGGCCGACGAGATAGTCGGAACCATCAGGGTATGGATCGACCGCGAGGTGGTTCCCAACGTGGCGCAGTTCGAGGCTGCCGACGAGTTCCCGCAGGCCATGTTCGACCAGATGTGTGAGTTCGGGCTCTTCGGGGCGACCATCCCCGAGGAGTACGGGGGCCTGGGCCTCGACATCACCACCTACACGCGGATTATCGAGGAGCTCTCCCGCGGCTACATGTCGCTGGCGGGAATCCTCAACACCCACAAGATCGCCGTGACCATGATCGGCCGTTTCGGTACCGATGACCAGCGCCAGCGGTTCCTGCCCCGCATGTGTGACGGCAACTTCAGGGCTGCCTTCTCGCTCTCCGAACCCGATGCCGGCAGCGACACCGGCGGTATCCGTTGTCGGGCTGAGCGTGACGGCGACGAGTGGGTAGTCAACGGAACCAAGATGTGGGTTACCAACGGCATGCGCTCGTCGTTGGTGATGCTGCTGGCCCGCACCCCCGACGACCGCATCACCTGCTTCATTGTCGAGAAGGACCCCGGCGAATCCTTTGAGGGCATCACCGTCTCAAAGAAGATCGACAAGCTCGGCTACAGGGGGCTCGAGACGGTCGAGATGTCCTATGTGGACCATCGCGTCCCGCACGTCAACCTGCTCGGCGGTGACGATGGCCTCGGTCACGGCCGCGGCTACGCCCTCTCAGCCCTCGAACTGGGGCGCATCAACGTGGCCGCCCGCGCCGTCGGCGTTGCCCAGGCGGCATTCGAGGCAGCTATCGCATACGCACAACAGCGTGAGACCTTCGGGAAGCCGATTGTCCAGCACCAGGCGATCTCGTTCATGCTGGCCGAGATGGCCACCAAGTTGCAGGCGGCCCGTCTGCTGACCTACGACGCAGCCCGCCTCGCCGATAATGGGGAACGCGTCGACGTCGAGGCCGGGATGGCCAAGCTGTTTGCGTCCGAGGCTGCATTCGAGATCGCCACCGACGCCATGCGCATCCACGGCGGTGTCGGCTACACGACCGAGTTCCCGGTGGAGCGGTACTTCCGCGACACCCCCCTGATGATTATCGGCGAGGGAACGAGTGAGATCCAGAAGATGGTGATTGCGCGTAACCTCGTCGACCGATACCCAGTGGAGTGATGATGAACCAGAACCAGACCGGAACCTCGATACTCGGCAACGCTGTTCTCCGGCGCGAGGACGACACGCTGCTGCGGGGACAGGGTGGCTACGTCGGCAACGTGGTCCTGGACGGTGCCGTGCATGCCCACTTCGTGCGGTCCACCGCCGCCCATGGCGAGATTCTCTCCGTTGACGTCGCCGACGCCCGGTCAATGCCCGGCGTGGTGGCCGTCTACACGGCAGCCGACATCGGTCTTGACGACCGCCCACCGCCCATGGGCTTCTACCCGTCCGAGATGGCGCGGCCGTTCCTCGCCCGTGACCGGGTTCGGTTCGTGGGCGAGCCTGTGGCCGTCGTACTGGCCGAAACCCCTTACCAGGCAGCCGATGCGGCCGAGGTGATCTGGGCCGACATCGAGCCCCTGGAAGCGGTCGTTGACCTGAACAAGGCACTGGCGGGCGACACTGTTCTCTTCCCCGAATTGGGTCACAACCTGATCTGGGAGCTGCCGTCTGCCGGGGCAGTGGACTTCTCGGCCTGCGAGGCCGTCATCGAGGCCGACATCGTCAACAGCCGCGTTGCCGCGGTGTCGATAGAGCCCCGTGTCGCTGCGGCCACCTTCGAGGACGGTCGGGTCACCTGCTGGGCCAGCTCCCAGGGCGGCCACAACTACCGCGACGACGTGGCCAGGTCGATGGGCCTCGAGCAGTCCGATGTGAGGGTTCACGTGAAGGACATCGGCGGTGGTTTCGGCGCCAAGGGCATGGTCTCAGAGGAGGAGATAATGGTCGCCCAACTGGCGCGCCTGACAGGTCGGCCTGTGCGCTGGACCGAGAGTCGCACCGAGAACCTGATCGGGCACGTGCACGGGCGGGCCCAGAACCAGCGGGTCACCATGGGCGGAACCCGCGACGGCCGCATCACCTCGTACCGACTCGAGGTGCTCCAGGACTGTGGCGCCTACCCCAAGTGGGGCCCGTTCCTTCCGGAGTTCACGCGGCAGTTGGCCTGCGGTGTGTACGACATCCCAGAGGTGGAGTTCTCGGCGAAGTCGGTAGCGACCACGACTGCCCCTCTCTGTGCCTATCGGGGTGCCGGAAGGCCGGAGGCCACGGCCGCAATCGAACGGGCCGTCGACATGTTCGCCGCCGAGATCGGAATGGATCCGGCCGAGGTGCGGCGCATCAACCTGATTCCCGCCGATGCCTTCCCGTTCACCACGCGCACCGGAACGTCCTATGACTCGGGTGAGTACGAGGCCGCCCTCGACGCCGCCCTCGAGGCCGCCGACTACGCCTCCCTGAGGGCCGAACAGCAGCGCCGTCGTGAGGCCGGTGACCGCCACCAGATGGGTATAGGCGTCGCCACCTACGTCGAGATCACGGGCTTCGGCGGAAGCGAGTACGGCGAGGTCAGGCTGCGGCCCGACGGCACGTTCCTGGCGATCACCGGTTCCACACCGATCGGCACCGGGCACGTCACCACCTGGGCGATGCTGGTCGCCGACAGGCTTGGCGTGCCGATGGACCAGATAGAGGTCTTCCACGGAGACACCGACGTGGTCCCCTCGGGGGACACCACCGGTGGGTCCAGGTCGGTGCAGCTGGCGGGATCGGCAATGGCGGATGCCTCCGAGAAGCTTGTCGAGGTGGCCCGCCAGGCCGCAGCCGACCAGCTCGAGGCGGCGGTGGCCGACATCGTCCTCGAGGAGGGAACCTTCCATGTGGCAGGTACCCCGGCAGTGGGCAGGTCATGGGTCGACCTGGCAGGTTCCTCAGATCAGGTCCTCACGGGTGTCTCAGACTTCTCCCAGACAGGCGCCACCTTCCCGTTCGGCACCCACATCGTCGTCGCCGAGGTCGACACCGAGACCGGCCATGTCTCAGTCGACCGCATAGTCGCCGTCGATGATGCCGGCACCCTCGTGAACCCGTTGCTGGCGGCCGGCCAGATCCACGGCGGCCTTGCGCAGGGCGTGGCCCAGGCGCTCATGGAGGAGTTCCGCTACGACGATGACGGCAACCCGCAGACCACGAACCTTGCCGACTACTCGGCCGTGTCGGCTATGGAGGTCCCGAGTTACGAGCGCACGTTCACCCAGACGCCGTCGCCCCGAAACCCTTTGGGTGCCAAGGGAATTGGCGAATCGGGGAGCATCGGGTCGACCGCAGCGGTTCAGAGCGCGGTCGTCGACGCCGTGTCGCACCTTGGTGTGAGACACATCGACATGCCGCTGACTCCCGAGACGGTCTGGCGTGCAATCCAGTCGGCCTGACGGGTTGGGGTACGTAGCCCGACAGGCGCCGGCACTGTGAACGAACCACGGCAGTTCCTCGTCGAGAGGCTGCGCCAGTTCGGCATAACCGTCTTTGCCGAGATGTCCGCTTTGGCGGACCGGACCGGTGCCATCAACCTGGGGCAGGGGTTCCCCGATTCCGACGGCCCACAGGAGGTACTTGAGGCCGCCGTGGCAGCTATCCGGGCGGGCCACAACCAGTACCCCCCGGGTCGCGGGATCCTGCCGTTGCGTCGGGCGGTCGCCGACCACCAGAAGCGCTTCTACGACATCGAGGTGGATCCTGAGGCCGAGGTGCTCATAACCGCCGGTGCCTCTGAGGCAATAGCTGCAGCGATGCTGGCCCTCGTCGAACCCGGTGACGAGGTCATCATGTTTGAGCCCTACTTCGACCACTACGCCACCTCGGTGGCACTGGCCGGCGGGCACCGTCGGGTGGTGGCGCTGCGTGAGCCCGACCTCTCCTTTGACGTCGCCGAACTGGAGGCGGCCGTCGGGCCACGTACCCGCCTGATCCTCGTGAACACCCCCCACAACCCTTCCGGCAAGGTGTTCAGCGCCGACGAGTTGGGGCAGATTGCACGGGTAGCCGTCGAGCACGACCTGCTGGTGGTTACCGACGAGGTCTATGAGCACCTCATCTACGACGGTGGAAGCCACGTGCCTCTGGTGACCCTCCCCGGTATGGCCGAGCGAACCCTCACCATCTCCTCTGCGGGAAAGTCCTTTGGATTCACCGGCTGGAAGATCGGCTGGGCCAGCGGACCAGAGGCCATGGTGTCGGCGCTACTCACGGCCAAGCAGTCGCTCACCTACGTGAACGGCGGACCCTTTCAGCACGCACTCGTGACAGCGCTCGGCCTTGGTGACGACTACTTCAGGGGCCTCGCCGACGACCTCCAGGCCAAGAGGGACCTCCTCAGCGAAGGTCTCCGAAGCGCGGGTTTCGGTGTGTTCCCGACAGCGGGCACCTACTTCATCACCGCCGATATCAGGCCCCTTGGCTCAGGTGACGGCGTGGAGTTCTGCATGTCGTTGCCGGAGCGCTGTGGCGTAGTGGCGGTGCCAAGCGTCGTGTTCTACGACAACGAGGAGGCCGGCAGGCACCTCATCAGGTTCGCCTTCTGCAAGAGGCCCGAGGTGCTTGCCGAGGCGGCAGAGCGGCTTGCGGGCATGGCAGGATCCCAGCCATGAGGCCAGAAGCGTGAGGGTTGCAGCCGTCCAGCACGACGTGGTCTGGGAGGACCGCGAGGCCAACCACTCTCACCTGACCGGCCTCATAGCGGCAGCGGCCGCCGACGGCGCCGATCTCGTGGTCCTGACCGAGATGTTCCCCGTCGGGTTCTCGCTGGCCGCCGATCGCATTGCCGAGCCACCAGATGGACCGAGCATCGGATTCCTCCTGGAGCAGGCCAGCGAACACGGTCTCTGGACCGCCGGTTCGGTGCCCGTTGCCGATGATGCCGCCTCGATGCCGGTGAACCGGTTCCTGCTCGCCGGCCCCGACGGCACGCTCCACCACTACGACAAGATGTACCCGTTCACCTATGCGGGAGAGCGTGACCACTACCGGCCCGGCGACCACCCGGTGACCGTGACCGTCGAGGGGGTGAGGGTCAGCCTCTTCGTCTGCTACGACCTGCGCTTCTCTGAGGCCTTCTGGGACCTGGCCCCAACGACTGACCTCTACCTGGTTCCCGCCAACTGGCCCTCCAGCCGTCGCGAACACTGGATGACCCTCCTCCGCGCCAGGGCAATCGAGAACCAGGCGTACGTCGTGGGGGTGAACCGCGTCGGCGACGATCCCCGGTTCTCCTATTCGGGCGACAGCCTCATCGTCGACCCTTTGGGCGAGGTTCTGGCTGACGCAGAACCGGGCGAGGAGGCCATCCTCATCGCCGATGTGGATCCGTCACGGGTTGCAGAGATACGCGCTGAGTTCCCCTTCCTCCAGGACCGACGGGGGAGATGAGCGGCCCCGAGATCCTTGAGCGGGCACGCCGGCTGGTCGAGCCGGCCATGGTCGCCGCCGTCGACGGCCTCTGTGACGAGTTGGGTCTGCCCGCCCGCTACCACCTGGGTTGGGCCGAGGCAGACGGTTCACCGTCGACCGCCGGTGCCGGAAAGGGCCTCCGGCCCGCTCTGGCCGTGCTGTCGGCCGAGGCGGTTGGTGCCTCCGGCGAGGTTGCCGTCCCTGGGGCGGTCGCCGTGGAGCTGGTACACAACTTTTCTCTCATCCACGACGACATCATCGACGGCGACCTCGAGAGGCGCCACAGGGCCACCGTGTGGGCGGCCTTCGGCACCGACGATGCCATCATCTCGGGCGATGCGCTCCACAACCTGGCCTTTCAGGTGATGCTTGCGGAGCCCACGCCTGAACGCGTGGCGGCCACCGCACGCCTGGCAGGGGCCACCTCGGCGATGCTGGCCGGGCAGGCCGCCGACATGGCATTTGACGACCTGCCGGTCGTGTCCCTCGACGACTGCCTGGCCATGGAGGCCGACAAGACCGGCGCCCTGCTGGGTTGTGCGGCGTCCATCGGTGCCGTGCTGGCCGCTGCGCCACAGACGACCGTTGATGCGCTCGACTCCTTCGGGCGAGAGTTGGGCCTGGCCTTCCAGGCCGTCGACGACGTCCTCGGAATCTGGGGCGACCCGGCCGTCACCGGCAAGGCCGCCGGCAATGACCTGAGGGAGCGCAAGAAGTCCATGCCGGTTGCCGTCGTCCTGACCGGAGGTTCGAGTGGGGCCGAGGACCTCGCCGCCATCTACGACAGGCCCGGTGACCTCTCCGACGACGATGTAGCCCGGGCGACGGGGATTATCGATGCCGCTGGCGGAAGGGAGCGAACCGAGGCGGAGGCCGCAGATCGGCTGGAGTCCGCCCTGGCCTCGCTGGACGCACTTGAGATCCCTGCCGAGGTGGACACCGAGATCAGAGGCCTGGCCAGGTTCGTCGTGGAGCGCAGCTTCTAGAACCCGCGGTCACAGGCGCCGGATTGCACCCAGCCGAACAACCGCTCGCCCCTCCTCACGTGATGCGGCCAGGTCCACCCGGCCCTCCAGCACCCACTCGTTGAAACCCTCAGGGTCTGCGATCGTCTGTGTGACCTGCCACATGTCGGCGGCGCTGTCGTCGAGAACGAAGAAACCACCGCCCCTGGCGTGACTGTCGGTGGGCATCACCGAATGGTCCTCCCAGTAGGGGCTGATCGCCTCCCTTATGGAGTCAGCGCTCCAAGCTGTGTCGCCTACCGCAGGTACCTCGGCGAGTACGTCGGTGGCATCCCCGCTGCGACGCGAGAGCAGATGCACCCATCTGAAGACCTCGTTCCTTACCATCACCCGAAAGGCCCTCACCGACGTGGTCACGTCGGGGCGCTCGGGCTCGGCACCCTCGACGGGTCCCGTGTCGTCCGGGTCCGGGTTGCGCAACTTCTCCCACTCGTCGATGAGGCTGGAGTCGACCTGGCGTACCGTCTCGCCGAGCCAGGCCTCCAGGTCGCGAAGTTCCTCGGTCTTGTTCTCGTCGGGAACGTTTTGGACGACTGCCTTGTAGGCCTGGGTCAGATACCTGAGCACCACACCCTCGGAGCGCTTCAGCCCGTGGTGCTCCACGTACTGCCTGAAGTTGAAGCCCAGCTCGTACATCTCGCGGGCCACCGACTTGGGTTGGACGTTCTCGTCGCCCACCCATGGGTGGTGTGACCTGAACACGTCGAAGGTTCCGTAGAGGAACTCGGCCAGCGGTCGGGGAGGCCGCACCTCGTTGAGGCGCTCCATGCGTTCCTCGTACTCGACGCCCTCCATCTTGAGCCTGTTGACCAGCTCGGTCTTCAGGCGGTTGACCTGGGCAGCCAGGATTACGCCGGGGTTCTCCAGCACCGACTCGACGACCGACAACAGGTCGAGGGCGTGTAGTTCCGGTGTGTGGTCGGGCCCCTCGTCGCCCAGTTCGGGGATCACCTCGAGGGCGAACAGCGACAGCGGCTGGTGCAGGGCGAAGTCATCCTGGAGGTCCACCCCGATTCGGACCAGGCGGCCCTCGTCGTCTGGCTCGTCCAGTTCCTCGACGATGCCGGCATCACGCAGCGATCGGTACACGCCGATTGCCCGACGGATGTGTTGTCGCTGGCGCTTCCGCGGTTCGTGGTTGTGGGTGAGCAGCCATCGCAGGTCGGCACCGCCGTCACCTGGGCGGGACAACACGTTGAGGACCATCTGGTGGGTGACGTCGAAGCTGGAGTCCAGGGGTTCGGGGTCGCCGCCGACCATCTTGTCGAACGTCTCCTCGTTCCAGTGGGAGTAGCCGCGCTCCGGTGGCTTCTTCTTGACCAGTTTCTTCTTGCGGGACGGGTCGGCTGCCACCTTGGCCTCGGCTCGGCGGTTTTCGATCCAGTGCACGGGAGCCTGGGCCCAGACGTGCCCCTCGTCGTCAAAGCCCCGGCGACCAGCACGCCCCGCGACCTGTGCGAACTCGCGGTTGGAGAGCAAACGGGTGGTGGAGCCGTCGTACTTGCAGAGTTGGGTGAACAGGACGGTGCGGATCGGCACGTTGACCCCGACCCCGAGCGTGTCCGTTCCACAGATCAACTTGAGCAGGCCGGCCTGGGCCAGCTTCTCGATGAGCAGCCTGTAGCGGGGGAGAAGGCCGGCGTGGTGCAGGCCGATTCCGTGGCCGATGAAGCGGCGCAGGTCCTTGCCGATGGGTGTGTCGAACCTGAAGCCACCGACCGCCTCGCGGATCTCGGCCTTCTCCTCCTTGGTCACCACGTCGAGACTGCAGAGGTCCTGCGCCTTGTCTGTAGCGGCCTTCTGGGTGAAGTGCACGATGTAGATCGGTGCCCGGTCCGAGTCCACCAGCTCGGTGATGGACTCGTGCAGGGGGGTCTCCCGGTACTCGAAGGTGAGGGGAACCGGTCGTTGCGAGCCGGCCACCGTCACCGTGGGTCTGCCGGTTCGCTCTGTCAGGTCGTCTTCGAACCTGGTGGTGGGGCCGAGGGTCGCCGACATGAGGAGGAACTGTGTGTCGGTCAGCTCCAGCAGCGGCACCTGCCAGGCCCAGCCGCGCTGTGGGTCGGCGTAGTAGTGGAACTCGTCGGCGACAACGAGGCCCACGTCGCATGAGCTGCCTTCCCTCAGCGCCCTGTGGGCAAGGATCTCGGCGGTGCAGGCGATGATCGGCGCCCCCGGGTTGACAGAGGCGTCGCCGGTCACCATGCCCACGTTGTCGGACCCGAAGTCGCGGGCGAGCGCGAAGAACTTCTCGCTGACGAGTGCCTTGATGGGTGCCGTGTAGACGCTGCGCTCACCCCGGGAGAGGGCAGCGGCGTGGGCGGCCGTGGCGACGAGGGACTTCCCCGAACCTGTGGGGGTGGCCAGGATCACGTGGTTGCCGGCCAGCAGTTCCAGGATGGCCTCCTCCTGGGCCGGGTACAGCGTGAGCCCGGCATCAGTGGTCCATGCGACAAAGCCCTCCAGGATCTCGTCGGGGTCCGAGCCCTGCGGCAGCCGATCGAGAAGGCCTGCGTTGTTGGGCCCTGCGTTGTGGATGCTGGGGTTCACAGGGTTGGCCTAACCATGGTGGAGCGTTCGGTCTCCACCACGGCATGGAAGGCACACCCGGGCATGTGGTCGTTGACCATGCCCATTGCCTGCATGAAGGCGTATGCGGTGGTGGGCCCCACGAATGACCACCCCCTCCTCTTCAGGTCGCGGCTGAGGGTGGTGGACTCGGCAGTGGTGGCGGGGATCGGGTCGCCGGGGGTCCGGGGCTCACCGGTCGGCTCCCATGACCACAGGTAGGCGGCCAGGGAACCGAACTCGTCGGCCACCTCCAGGGCCCGGGCGGCGTTGTTGATCGTGGACTCGATCTTGCCCCGGTGGCGAACGATGCCTGCATTGCCCAGCAGGCGTTCCACGTCGTCGGGGCCGAACCCTGCGACAGTCACCGGGTCGAAGCCGGCGAATCCGGACCTGAACGCTTCGCGCTTGCGCAGGATCGTCAGCCATGACAGCCCGGCCTGGAAGCCCTCGAGGCAGATCTTCTCGAAGAGTCGGGTGTCGTCGGTTGTCGGTCGACCCCATTCGTCGTCGTGGTAGGCGAGGTAGTCGGTGTGGTCTCCCGGCCACCAGCAGCGCACGATCCCGTCGTCGCCGGTGACGAGGCCCTCAGTCATCTCCGTCCCCGTCCGCTGCTGTGCTCCACGGGGACCGACGTTACGCTCCGGCGAGCCATTGCCCGACCAGTCAGGGACCTCCCATGATCGTGATAGCAGGAACCATCAACATCGACCCGGCCAGCAGCGACGACGCCGTGGCGGCGATCGTGCCGATGATGACCGCAACGCATGCCGAGGAGGGCTGCATCGACTACGTGCTCAGCATCGATCCGGTACAGCCCGGGCTCGTCAGGATCTTCGAGAAGTGGGACGGCGATGAGGCCCTCAGCGCCCACATGGGTTCGGTGCACATGGCTGACTTTCAGGGGGCGATGGCCGGCTTCGGTGTGACCGGCATGTCCGTGGAGCGCTTCGACGGCGCCACGGTCTCGAAGCTGATCTAGGGGTACCTGCTCAGCAGCCCACTGCGGCCTCGAGGGTCCAGCAGGCCTGTTTCATGCGGGCATCTGAGAGGGTCGTCACACGCCGCCTGAACGTGTCCCGTGCGATCGTGTGGATGTTGTCGAAGTTGACGACGCAGTCGGTGGGAAGACCGTCGATGTCGGCCCGTAGGGGAAGTTCTGAGATCAGGCCCCGTCTCGTCCTGGTGAGGAGAGCCACGACCACGTGACCGATTCGATCGGCAACCGGATCTCGGGTGAGCACCAGCACGGGGCGGTCGCCGCCCGGCGTCGCGGTGAACCAGACCTCACCCCGTTGCATTGTGCCAGTCCGACCAGTCCTCGGTGGGGCCGGGATCGGCGATCTCGGCGAGCTGGAGTTCGTTGTCGTCCAGCGGATGCTCTTCCCATGCCTCGGAGTCGCGTTCGCCTGTGAGGGTTACCAGGTGGCGGCGCAGTGCGTCGCGGACCAGGTCGGATCGCGACACACCCAGGTAGTCGGACCAGGTGTCGATCTCGTCGGATACCTCGTCGTCGAGTCGGACGCTCAGGAGTGTCATACGAATAATGGTACTACGTATGACACGGCGGTGAAACCCTACAGGAGGGCACCCATCGGGAGGTCGTCCTGAATCTGGTCCAGGTACTCGGACAGGCCCCAGCCGACGTGGCCGTCGCAGGTGAAGCGGGTCAGGCCCTCGGTGATCCTCGTCAGCAGTTCGGCGCCTTCGGGTGTCGTGCGGCGGTTTCGCAGCGGTATCAGTGACGTGATGTCGCCGACTACCTCGTAGGTGCGGTCGGCGGTGGTGACGGTGGCGACAAGCCCGGTCTGGTACCAGGCCTCGTCCCAGGTGGTGTCGATCGAGACGTCGGTTATCTCGTGGTACACGTCATTGTGGAGCACCATGCCCCCGGGTCGGGTGGCCACGCCGTCACTGCTGATGAGCGAGATGACCATGGCGAAGTCCTCGTCGAAGACCAGAGGCAGCCAGCGGTACCAGGAGATCGCCTGCCAGTAGCGGGCTCCCCAGGACTTGTCGCGCAGGCCGAGGCCGTCCACCTCGAAGCGCTCACCGTCGACCTGGATGAACCCTGTGGCAGCCATGTGCTGTTCGTAGTGGGCCTTGGCAAACGACTGTGTCACCTCCTGTGAAGGCTCCTCGCCGGTGACAGCATCAACGGGCCGTCCACCCAGCATCGGAGAGATGCCCCGGTATGCCAGGTCGATGCTGCAGTCCACTATGGGGTTGGTTGAGAACGCCAGCTTCGGTTCGGCCATCTCGCCGGGATCGTCCAACAGGCAGACCGATCCCTCGTAGCGGACCCGTAGTCGATCGAAGGGTTCCTCAACGTCGAAGCGCATACCGGCGGCATTGAAGTCCTCGTTGGTATCGATTCGTGGTCGCTTGAACATGAAGCCCACACGGCCATCCGGCAGGTAGACACAACATGACATCTCGGCGTAACCCTCATTCACCCGGTTCCCCAGACGGAACCATCCACCAACGCCTGTCGAGTGGTCGACCACGTTGAAGTACATCGACTCGTTGTAGTTGGACACCGGGTCGGGTTCGTGGTTGTACTCGTCGCCGGGTTCCAGCACCAGACGGATTCCCGGGTCCTCAGCCATGGGTCCGAGTGTCGCAGGTCTCTGGCGTCGGTGGTGGACCGGGCGTCATGCCCGGCCCACCACCGTGTAGGTGGCCGGGTGTATGTTCCGTGGTCATGGACATTCGTGAGCTTTCAAGCATTTCAGACATCATCCTGACCGGCATGGCCGAGAAGCCCGACGCCGACATGATCATCTACGGCGACGAGCACATCACCTGGTCCGAGATGAGGGACCGCTCAGGGCAGGTGGCCAACGCCCTTCGGGCAGACGGTGTGGGCCCGACGGACCGCATCGCGTACATCGACAAGAACGGCCCCGAGTACTTCGAGCTGGCGTTTGGATGCAGCTTCATCAATGCCGTGACCGTCGCCGTCAACTGGCGTCTTGCGCCGCCCGAGATGGCCTACATCGTCAACGACTCCAAGGCTGCGGTCCTGGTCATCCATGAGGACCTCGTCGAGCACCTGGCGGCGTTCGAGGCCGACCTGGAGAGCGTCAGGCGCATTGTGGTCATCGGCTCCCACGAGACCCACATCTCCTACGACGAGTGGCGCAACGCCCACCCTGTCGAGAGCGACGTCCATGACGCCCAGCCCGACGACGTCTCGATGCAGCTCTACACGTCAGGAACAACGGGCATGCCCAAGGGTGCCCAGTTGACCAACTCCAACTTCAACGCGGCATTCAACAACGTCGACTGGGAGATGACCGGCGACGCACGGACCATGGTCATGATGCCGCTGTTCCACATCGGGGGTAGCGGTTGGGCCTTCTTCGGCATGGGCAGTGGTGCCACCTCGATTCTGGTGCGTGAGTTCGATCCGGTGGCAGGGCTCCAGCTCATCGAGTCAGAGCAGATTTCGCATGCCTTCTTCGTGCCGGCCGTCCTGGCCTTCTTCTCCATGGTTCCGAGCGACGGAATCGATCTCTCCTCGATGCAGACGATCGCCTACGGTGCCTCACCCATCACCGAGGACGTGCTGGTCAACTCCATGAAGATGTTCGGCTGCGAGTACTCACAGGTCTACGGCCTCACCGAGACGACCGGGGTCGTCACCCAGCTGCTGCCTGAGGACCACGACCCGGGTGGGCCAAGGCAGAACCTCCTGCGCTCCGCTGGAAAGCCGATTGCCGGTACCGAGATCCACATCATCGACCCCGACACCGGTGACAGACTGCCCGACGGCGAGGTCGGCGAGGTCTGGATACGGTCAGGGCAGATCATGTCCGGGTACTGGCAGATGCCCGAGGAGTCGGCCAAAGCGCTCCCGGGGGACGGCTGGTTCCGCTCCGGCGACGCCGCCTACATGGAGGACGGCTATCTGTTCATCTACGACCGGGTAAAGGACATGATCATCTCCGGCGGCGAGAACGTCTACCCGGCCGAGATCGAGAACGCCCTCATGGGTCACGAGGGTGTGCTCGACATAGCGGTCATAGGGGTACCCGACGAGAAGTGGGGCGAGGTCGGCAAGGCCCTGGTGATTCCGGTCCCCGACAGTGGCGTTACTGCAGAGGACATCCTGGCCTTCGCTCGCGAGCGGCTGGCCGGGTTCAAGTGTCCCAGGTCGGTCGACTTTGTCGAGGCGATTCCCAGGAATCCGACCGGCAAGATTCTCAAGCGCGAGCTGCGCGACCCCTTCTGGGAGGGCCACGAGCGTCGGGTCAACTGACGTCTTTTCGACGTCCCTGACTGCCGGGTCGGTCTCGGAGTCTGGCTAGGGTCGCCACCTATGGACATCAGGGTCGACGGCAAGGTAGCGATAGTCACCGGTGGTTCCCGGGGGATCGGGCGTTCAATCGCCGAAATCCTGGCGGCGGCGGGTGCAAAGGTGATGATCACCAGCCGCAAGGCCGATGCGTGCGAGGCGGCGGTGGTCGAATTGTCAGAGGAGACCGGTGGCGACCTGGCCTTTGAGGCCGGCAACGTCGGGTTGGCCGAGGACGCCGAGCGGGTTGTGGCGGCGACGCTGTCCACGTTCGGCGCAGTCGACATCCTGGTCAACAATGCAGCGACCAACCCGTACGCCGGTCCGGTCATTGACGCCGATATTCCCCGCTGGGAGAAGACCTTTCAGGTGAACCTGACGGCGCCACTGGTGTGGACGCAGTTGTGCTGGAACTCGTGGATGAAGGAACACGGGGGTGAGGTGATCAACATTTCGTCGGTGGGTGCCTTTGCCACAAGCCCCATTCTCGGCACCTACGACATAACCAAGTTGGCCCTCGTGCAGTTGACCCGCCAGTTGGCCGCTGAGATGTCGCCGGGTGTGCGCGTCAACGCGGTATGCCCCGGCCTCATCAAGACCGACTTTGCCAGGGCCCTGTGGGACGAGGGCCGTGGCGATCAGGTTGCCCAGGCCTATCCGCTGAAGCGCCTGGGCGAGCCGGAGGACATCGCCAATGCAGCGCTGTATCTGGCCTCTGAGGCTTCAGGCTGGATGACAGGCCAGGCCCTCGTGGTCGACGGTGGAGGTCTGATCGGCTTCGACCACATCGGTTAGCAGTTGATCTGAAACGGCGGCCGGCTCACACCTCGAGCTGGCGTGTAAGGCTCTCGGTGGCCTCGATGAACTCCTCGATGATGTCGATGACCACCTGGCCGGCCGGCCTCGATCTGTTCATGGTTCCCACGATCTGACCAACGAAGTAGGTAGCCAACTTTTCGGCACCGGACCCCTCCACGTGGGCGCCCCTGTTGATGTGCTGCTGGGCCTCGTTCGTGAGGATGGGCTGGAGGGGCATTCCGAGCGGGTCCGGGGTGTCCTCCCTGTCCCATTCCTCGCTCCAGGCGGTGCGCAGCATCCGGGCCGGTTTGCCTGTGAGAGAGCGCGAACGGAGCGTGTCGCTGGATCCGGCTTCAAGCATCTTCTTCTTGACGGTCGGGTCGGTCTCGGCCTCCTCGGTGGTGAGCCAGACCGAGCCGCACCACACGCCTGCAGCCCCGAGGGCCATCGCTGCTGCCATCTGCCTGCCCCGGCCGATGCCGCCGGCACCCAGGACGGGTACGGGTGTGACGGCGTCGACGATCTCGGGGATGAGGACCATCGTGCCGATCTCGCCCGTGTGGCCGCCGGCTTCAGCGCCCTGGGCGATGATGATGTCGGCACCTGCGTTGACGTTGCGTTCGGCGTGCGCCCGGGTTCCAGCCAGGGCTGCAACCTTCATCCCGGCCTCATGGCAGCGCTGGATCATGTCAGGCGGTGGTGGCCCGAGGGCGTTGGCCATCAGGGAGGGCCGATGGACGAGGGCGATGTCAACCTGTCGGGCGGCCCGGTTGGCCGAAAAGGGTGCGTCCACCGAGCGTCCAGCCCACCCATCTGGCAGGTTGTCGGTCTGCGTGGCAACCCCGTACCGGTCCAGCATGTCTGTCAGGAAGTCGCGGTGCTCTTCGGGGATGAGGGCGAAGATGTCGTCCATGCTGAAGCCGCCGTCAGCGTCGCCCGCGTACCTTGCCGGAACGATCAGGTCCACGCCATAGGGGAGGTCACCTATCTCGTCCTCGATCCAGGCAAGGTCCACCTCGAGGCCCTCGTCGCTGTGGCCCACGGCTCCCAGCACGCCGAGCCCTCCGGCCTTTGACACTGCAGCCACCACGTCGCGGCAGTGGCTGAAGGCCATCAGGGGGAACTCGATGTCGAACATTTCGGTGATTGGTGTCTGCACTGGTTGGCCTCTTCTGGGTTGGATCAGGTGGAGACCGTGCCGTCAGGCGACAACTCGGCACTCCTGCCTATGTGTTCCTCCACGAGCATTGCACCCAGGGTGTCAACATCTCGTGTCGTGCCCCAGACGCGTGCAGCGGTATCGGTGCGGAGGGATACGACGGCGTGTGTCGGGTGCCCGGTTCTGTCGTGCATTACCGAGTAGGCCTCGACTGTTGTCTCACCCGAGAAACCGGGGTCGGTCTGCCGTATGGGAAGTGAGGCGGCCTCGTCAGCCACATCGATGTTCAGGAAGTGGCCACCCGGGTGGTCGGAGTAGACGCCGAAGGAGTGCTTGGTCACGTACCCGCCGTTGGCGTGGACGAGGCCCGCTCCAGGCTGTTCGCGTATACAGCCCACCATGGCGGCAATGGCCTGTCCGCTGTAGTTGTTGTAGGGCGCACCGGCGAAGGTGAGCCCGCCTGTGACGGTGAGGGCTCGGTCCTGGTCAATGCCCAGCTCTGTCGAGGAGATCTGCACGGCAGACGGGAAGCACGAGTAGAGGTCAATGTGGGTCAGGTCGCCTATGTCCGTATCGGCTGCCTTGAGGACCCGCTCACCGGCCAGGCGAAGGACCGGTGCCCGGTTCAACTCCCACCTCTCGCTGATCCACTCGGTGTCGAGGCCGTGGCTGCCCGCCAGCGGGAACACCCACCGGTCTCTCGGCACGCCGGCGGCCAGGGCGCGCTCCACTGACATGAGAAGCACCGCCGAGGCCTGGTCCACGTTGTTGTGGGCGTTCATGGCGATCGTGTAGGGGGCGCCCACCAGGCGGTTCGCCTCCGTGGGGGTGGTTATCTCATCGGCCGTCATCGGTGTACGTACAGCGGCGTGGGGGTTGTCAACGGCTACCTGGTTGAAGCCCTCCCAGAGTTGTCCAAGCCGCCGGCGGTGCTCGGAGATGGTCTCGCCCATGGCGTGGCGTATAGCCGAGTCCAGGAGCGGGTAGATGGTGATCGGGGCAGACACCCCCCGCTCCTCCTCATGGTCTGTGGCCATGACGAGCGGCTCCCCGAACGGCTCGGCTGCGGGCAGCGTGGTGTCGTAGTCGCGTTCCAGCTCCGCTCCGAGCGACCGTGCCAGCCGGCGGCTCCGGTTGTTCTCCCCGCCCAGGACGACAGCCGCGTCCAGTTGCCCTGCCTGAATCCGGGCTGCGAGGTGGTTTATCAGCAGCTGTGGACTGTGGCCCGACCATGATGTGACGAGTGTGGTGGTGGGGTCAGACCCCACCCGGTCGGCTACCTGTCGGCCGGGGTCTGGGTAGTTCCAGCTTCCTCCCACCACACCCACCAGGTCGAGGCGCGAGGTTGCTCTCGGAGAACCGGCGTCGATGGCGGCGGAACGGAGGGCGTCTTCCATCAGGTCCAGAGGAGAACGTGCCTCGGACTGGTCGCTGAATCGGTCGGTCACCTGGGCGACACCCACGATTACCGGCGTATGGGGGTCGAGGGTCATGGCAGGAGTGTGTACCAGCAACTTGGCGGCTGGCGAGGCGGGCCCGCCACCACAGTTAGGCATCCCTCACATGCGCCTACACTGGTGGCCATGGCATACAGCACACCCGAGTACCACCCGGCCTTCGAGGAGTACTGCGAAACCATCTACGAACTCGCCGAAGACGACCTCAACGTGATCCAGGCCCGCATAGCGGATCGACTCGACATCAGCCGGCCGGCCGTCTCGGAGATGATCAGGCGCATGGAGAAGGAGGGCCTGGTCGCCACCGATGGCACGGTGATCTCACTCACCGCCGAGGGTCAGGACCTTGCCGTGTCGGTGGTCAGACGCCACCGTCTGGCCGAGCGCTTCCTCACCGACATGCTGGGCCTCTCCTGGACCGACGCCCATTACGAGGCCGGAAAATGGGAGCACGTGATCTCGCCGCTCGTGGAATCGGCGCTGGACAAGTTGCTGGGCCGGCCCACCACCTGTCCGCACGGAAACCCCATACCCGGAAGCTCATATGAGGAACCCGATTCCCGGCACCTTGTCGAGGTCGCGGTCGGCGAGGGGTTCACCGTCAGCCGCATCACCGAGGAGTTGGAGTTCACCGAGGGAATGCTGGACTTCCTTGAGGAATCCGCCCTCATACCGGGCAAGAGGGGAACCGTCACCGCAGCATCACCCGACGGCACGGTCACCATCGAGATCGACGGTAACCACCTCGGGGTCGGTGTCTTCGCTGCTGAGCGCATCCTCGTAACCGCGGGTTGACCCGACCCGATCAATCGTCACCCGGCGATCTGGCCGAGAACCCGGTCAGGCCAGATAGGTGACGCGCCGCACGATGAGCATCCAGGTCATCAGGGCGCTGATCGCCACCAGCACGAGGGCCAGGAGGGCCATCTCCGGAAGGTATGCCGCCTCGTAGGTGTTCCAGATCTCCACGGCCAGGGTTCTGAACCCGATCGGCGACACGAGCAGGGTCGCCGGGAGTTCCTTCATGGTCGAGAGCATCACGAGGCCACCGCCAGCTGCGAGGCCGGGTGCCATCAAAGGGAGTTCCACTGTCCGCAGGCGCCGCAGGCGACCCGCCCCCAGAAGCCGCGCAGCATCCTCCATGCGCGGAGGAACCGTCGACACCGCCACCTGGGCTGTCCGAACAGCCTGGGCCCCGAAGTGGACCACGTAGGCGAACACCAGCACCGGGAGGGTTCCGATGAGGAAGTCGAAGGGTGATGCATGAAGGGTCCAGAAGATGAGTGAGAGGGCGACGACCAGTCCCGGGATGGCGAAGCCGGCGACCACCACGCCGTTTATCAGCCCGCCCACCCTGGAGTTGTGGCGCGTCAGCAGGTAGGCGACGGGCATGACGGCGACTATTGCGAGGGTTGCGGCAACGACGCTGATCCATACGGTGTTCCAGGTTGGCCCCACCAGATCGTTAAGGTCGAGGCGAAGGCCTGCGCCACCGCGTAGCTGGCGGGTCCAACCTGAGAGACCCCAGTCGGCGAGCGACAACGCGGGTGAGAAGAGAGCCAGGCCGACAACAAGTGAACAGGTCACAAGTGCCGGTACCGACCACGGGCCGAGGGGGATCGGGAGTGCAGGCCGGCTGCCGACCACGTGGGTTCGGCTGCCTCTGCGTGCGACGGTTCGTTCCGCGGCCACCACGACGAGGGCCAGGACGAGGAGCACCAGAGCAAGGGTGAACGACCGGTTCTGATCGAACAACCTGGTCCTGAAGATGGTCTGTGTGAGGGTCTCGAACCGCATCAGGTGGACTGCGCCGAAGTCACTGACCGTGTAGAGAAACACCAGAAGCGAGCCCGCTGCTATTGAGGAACTGGCCTGGGGCAGGACGATCTTCCTGAAGACCTGCACTGGACGGTCGCCCAGAAGTCTGGCATTTTCCTCAAGGGATGTCGGCAGTGTCGAGAGGCGTGCTGCGACGGGCAGGTAGACGTACGGGTAGGTGAAGAGGGTCAACACAAGCCACGCACCGAAGAGCCCGTGGAGTCTCAGGTCCAGGCCGACACCGGTTACCGAGACCAGGTCGTGGACGATTCCACCCGGCGTGAGGCCGGACTGCAGTGCGCTGGCCCCCACGAAGCTGGGGTAGACGAGGGGCAGGGGGACGGCGATGCGCCAGAAGCGTCGCATCGGCAGGTCGGTCCGGGTCGTGAGCCACGCCAGGCCGGTGCCGGTCAGGGCGGCTGCCACGGAGACCAGAAAGCCGAGCTGGATGGTCCTCCACAGGGGCTCCAGAGTTGAGCGTGAGGCGATTGTGGCGAGTTGGCCCTCGCCTGTTGTGGCTGTCCGCCAGACGACGTAGCCGCCCGGGATGGCGAACAGGACGGCTATGAGGAGGTTTGCTGAGATCAGCGAACGAGGAGGTCGCCCGGCACCCGCCCGGTGTCGGGCGACCTCCTCGTTCACCGGGTTGACCTCACTGGTCCAGGATCCCGCTGGCTTCGATGATCTCGATGGTCCGGGTGAACTCGGCAGCCACGTCTGCTATCTGCACGGCCCCAACCGTGTCGGCCGGTGCCGGTGGCAGGGTCTCGGCGGCGTCGACCCCGATGGCCAGCGGGTATTCGTAGACGGTGTCGGTCAGGTACCGCTGTTGTGAGTCGCTCAGCAGGTGGGTGAGCAGTCGGTTGGCGAGTTCCCTGTCGTCGCTCTGGTCCAGGATTGCTGCGGTGGCAATGATCATCAGGCCGCCGTCGTCGCCCTGGTTGAAGCCGTGGTTGGCGGAGCGCTGGGCGTCGCCGTTGGCTGCCACCTCCTGGTGGTTGTAGTAGTGGTTCACCAGCCCGAACCGGATCTCGTTGCGTCCTACCGCTTCGACGATCGCCCGGTTCTTGGGGTAGAAGCGGGCGCCGTTGGCGACCATGTCGTCCAGCCACCTGACGGCCATGTCGTCGCCGTTGCGTAGGCGGAACACCGTGAACCAGTCCTGAAATGAGGAGTTGCTGCCCGGTACTGCCACCAGGTTCTGGTAGCCGGGTCCTGTCAGGTCGAATACGGACCCGGGCAGGTCGGCTTCGGCAACCTCGTCGATGTTGTAGACGAGCACACGGGCGCGGCCTGCGAAGCCGACCCAGGTTCCGTCGGGGGAGCGGTCGCCTGGATCGACCCGTTCCAGGGTCTTGGTGTCGATGGGTGCCAGCATCCCCTGGTCGTCCAGGTAGCCGGCAGGCCCTGGGCTCCTGGAGAGGAACACGTCGGCGGGGGTCTTGTCGCCTTCTGTTGAGATTGCCAGGGCCAGGTCGTTCGAGGAGCCGTAGCGGACGTCGAGGGTCACTCCGGTTACTGCTTCGAACTCGGCGAAGATGGGACCGACCAGCTTCTCGCTGCGGCCGGAGTAGATGGTGAGCGTCTGGCCATCGTCGTCGCCTCCACACGAGGTAGCTCCTGCAACGAGAGCCGTCAGCAGGAGGGTGGTTGCTAGGACTGTGGTCAGGTGGTGGTGTCTGTTCTGCATTGGAGGGGGGGGTTCTCTAATGGTTGATTCCTGTGTGTAAAGAAACCCTAACAGTCAATAGCAGGTAGTCCAACTTAGAAGGCGAAGACGCCGGGCCCGTCGTAGGTGACGGTGACGCTGTCGCCCCTCTGGAACGAGACGTCTGCATCGGTCCTGGCTCGGACGGTCGTGCCGTCACCCAGGCGAATCAGGACCATGGTGTCGTGGCCGTAGTACTCCACCAGTTCTATGACACCGTCACCGCCGGCGCTGACGGCCAGATCCTCGGGCCGCAGCATGATCTCGGTGGGTCCGCTCACCTCTGAGACGAGTGGGACAGGTCCGATCGGCGTGGGGCAGGTCGAGCCGTTCCCATCTGGGATCTGAACGGGGAACAGGTTCGCCTCGCCCACGAAGGTGGCGAGCCACTTGTCGGCTGGCCGACGGTAGAGGTCGTCGGGGCTGCCGACCTGGGCCAGACGGCCATCGTGGAGCACGGCCACCCGGTCACCCAGAACGAACGCCTCGTCCTGGTCGTGTGTGACGAAGACGGTTGTGACACCCAGTTCCACGAGCAGGTGGTGGATCTCGGTGCGCACCTGGGAACGAAGGCTGGAGTCCAGGTTCGAGAACGGTTCGTCAAGGAGCAGCACGGCGGGCCGCGGTGCCAGCGCCCGTGCAAGGGCCACCCGTTGCTGCTGTCCGCCGGACAGGGTCCCGGGCATCCTGTCGGCAACGCCGTCCAGCCCGACGAGGGAGAGCGTCTCGCTCACCCTTTCGGTGCTGAGGTCGCCACGGGGCAGGCCGTATCCGACATTGCGGGAGACATCCAGGTGTGGGAACAGCGACCAGTCCTGGAACACCATGCCAATTCGCCGTCGTTCGGGTGGTACGAACCCACCCGGACCGCTCACGAGTCGGTCGCCCAGTGAGATGCTCCCAGTTGTCGGGCGTTCCAGCCCCGCAACGGCCCGCAGCAGGGTCGTCTTACCGCAGCCGCTGGGTCCGAGCAGGGCGATGATCTCTCCGGGGGTAACAGAAAGGGAGACGTCAGAGAGCACCTCGGGGCCGCCGTAGTCCACAGACACAGCGTCGATCTCGAGTCCGACCGGTGTCGGGTCCACCGGCACCGGTCTGTTGATGTTCACCACACCTAACAGGATAGAGGTGGTTGACCTCTCGCCACAAAGCGCAGGTTGTCCGCGGTGTTCCCCTCAGATCAGTGGCTGGAGCCACCGGGCCGGCTGGGTGGCTGAAAACCCAGAATCGAGAACAGTTCCAGCGCGGCTCCCAGAGACAGCCCGATCACGTTGTCACGGCAGCCGTCGACCTCGGTGACGAACCTGTCGCCACCACCCTGGATGGCGTAGCCACCGGCCTTGTCGAGGGGTTCACCTGAAGCCACGTACGCCCGGATCTCCTCATCGGAGAGATCCCTGAAGGAGACCCTCGTGGTGACGACCCCGGCGGCGTCATGGCCGCCGTGCCGTACGGCGATGCCACCAACCACCTCATGGGTCCGGCCGGAGAGCAGCCTCAACATCTCCTGCGCCCGGTCAGGCTCAAGTGGCTTACCGAGCACCTCGCCGTCGACCACGACAGCGGTGTCGGCAGCGAGGCCCGTTTCTCCAGCCACTACAACCGAGTGGAGCTTGGCGAGTGCAAGCCGCTGCACCATGGCTGATGGTTCCTCTCCTGCCAGCGGGGTCTCATCGACCGGTGGCACCCTCACCTCGGGGTCAAAGCCCGCACCACGCAGAATGGTCAGGCGCCGTGGTGAACCCGATGCCAGCACCAGGCGACTGCTCACGGTCTCATCCTCCCGAGACCAGTGCCTCGGCCTCGGCCGGCGGAGGTGTCATGTCCTCGGGGTCGTCCAGCCAGCCGTCCGGAAGGACAACGCGCCTGGGTCCGCTGCGGTGGCTGCGTGGAATCCGCAGTGACGCCGGGTCGATTCCCATGCCCCTTCCGAGGTCGTCCAGCAGCCCTCCGAGGATTCCCTCCAGGTCGTCCGGGGACTCGACAGCCTTGAGGTCCCTGCGGGCGGCGGGCCCGGTCGGATAGCCCTTCAGGTACCAGGTTGTGTGCTTGCGGAAATCCCTGATCCCATGGGGGCCTGCCCAGTCCACAAGCAGGCGGGCATGTCTCGACATGACCGCAGCGACAGCGGCGAGGTCCGGGGGGTCACCTGTGTCGGAACCACCTGAGCCGGGGGAGCACCCGAACACGGTCGCCAGGTCCCCGAACAGCCATGGCCGGCCCAGGCAGCCCCGTCCTACAACTACTCCGTCACAACCGGTGGAGCGCATCATGCGCAGGGCATCCCAGGGTTCCCAGATGTCACCGTTGCCGAATACCGGAATCGAGGTCACGGCGGCCTTCAGGGACGCGACCGATGACCAGTCGGCCTCACCGGAGTAGAGCTGCTCGGCTGTGCGGGCGTGGAGCGCAAGGGCCGAGACGCCGACGTCCTCAGCGATACGGCCCGCCTCGAGGTAGGTGAGGTGGGCATTGTCGGTGCCCTTCCTGAACTTCACGGTGACGGGAACGTCGCCGGCCGCACCAACGGCGGCTCCCACGATCGACCCGAACAGGCGCGGTTTCAGCGGCAGGGCGGCGCCGCCTCCCCTGCGGGTGACCTTGGGCATCGGGCATCCGAAGTTGAGGTCGATGTGGTCAACCCGGTCCTCGTTCACGAGCAGGCGCACAGCGCTGTGCATGCTCTCCGGTTCGGTTCCGTAGAGCTGGATGCTGCGGGGCGACTCGTCGGGTTCGAACCGGCTGTGGCGGACTGTCTTGGCATTGCCGTCCACAAGGCCACGTGCGGTGATCATCTCGCTGACGAACAGGCCGGCACCCATCTCCCTGCAGAGCGTCCGGAAGGGGGCGTTGGTGACCCCGGCCATCGGTGCCAGCACGACCGGTGGCCAGACCTCCATGGGGCCGACCCGGACTGTGCCGAACTCGTCGGCGGCCGCCGGTGCAACACCGACGTTCACCTCGCTGCGCAGGCCCATGGCGGCAATCGTACGGCCGGGGGAGCGGGTGGTGTTCAGGCTGCCAGGCGGAAGCCCTGGTGGGCCGTGGAGCTGTCGGGCGTGTTGCCGAGCCTCGCCCCCACCCGGTAGCGGTTGCAGTAGCTGTCGTGGCACAGGAACGAGCCACCCTTTGCGATCCTGTCGACGCCCATCGCCGGACCGGCCGGATCAACGAGGGGCCTCTCCACAGGGTGGTGCGACGAGAAGTGGTCCATGCACCACTCCCACACGTTTCCCGAGCAGTTGAACAGGCCGTAGCCATTGGATTCGAAGGTGTCCACGGGGCAGGTCCCGGCGTAGCCGTCCTGGGCCGTGTCCTCGATTGGAAAGGTCCCGGTCCAGATGTTGCACCGGTGCCCGCCTTCTGGGCAGAGGTCGTCACCCCACGGCAGCCGGGCCTGTGTCAAACCCCCGCGGGCCGCAAGTTCCCATTCCGCCTCGGTTGGGAGCCGTCCTCCGGCCCAGTTGGCAAATGCCACGGCGTCGAACCACGAGACATGGACCACCGGGTGGTCAGCCAGGCCGGCGAGGCCCGAATCCGGGCCGAGGGGATGGCACCAGTCGGAGCCGAACACCTGTCGCCACCACGGGGCGCTGACCACCCCACGGGTCTCGGGGAAGTCGTCGGGCAGGTGGCCGGCGAACACGAACGACCAGCCCTCGGACCCCGCAGTCGTGGCGTGCCCGGTGGCCTCTACGAACGCACTGAACTCGTCGTTTGTGACCGCTGTGGACGAGATGCGGAAGGGAGAGACCACGACCTCCCTGACAGGTCCCTCGCCATCGGCCGGGTATCCGAGGGGGTCGTCGCTACCCATCAGGAAGGAGCCTCCGGGCAGGTCGACCATCCCGGCCAGGGGGTCGACGGTCATCAGGTGCCTGCCACGAACGACCGGATTGCATCGGCACACTGCCGGGCTGCCTTGACGTGGATCATGTGGCCCTGGTCGGGGACAATGACCGTGTCGCGCACGTCGAGGTCCCTCTGGAAGAGGCCTGCGGCGGCTGCAAAGCGCCTGTCACGCTCGCCCAGCAGGATGAGTACCGGAGCGGTGATCTCTGTGAGCCTGTCGATGACCATCGAGTCGACGTGCATGGAGAGTTCCTCGACGCCAGGTGGCAGGCCCAGCTTCTTCGTGCTGGCAACCACGGCCTCATTCCACTCGTCGCGGGCCTCGACCTTCCGGAATCCGGGACCCGAGGCGACCAGCACCAGAGCCGAGACATCATCGGGGTGGGCGAGCGCATAGGCGAGGGACAGGTAACCGCCCAGGCTGTGACCGATGAGTACGGCTGGCCGGTTCGTGCCGTCCACCACAGCGTTCATGTCTCCGAGGGCGTGTTGCCGCGAGTAGTTACCGGGTTGGGGTGTGTCGCTCTCTCCGTGGCCCCGAAGGTCCCAGGTGGTGACGGCGTGGTCGTCGGCCAGGTCGTCGGCGATCGGTGTCCAGACAGACCGGTCGTTTGCCCACCCGTGCGTGAACACCAGGCTGGGACCGTTGCCCCGGCTGGTCGTGGCGATCTGGACTCCGTCGTGCCCGGCGATCATCTCAGCCCCCTGAAGAACTCCCTGATGTCGTCCACCAGCACATCGGGGTTCTCCATGGCGGCGAAGTGGCCGCCGGTGTCGTGGTCGGCCCAGAAGGTCAGGTTGTGGGCCGCCTCCACCCAGCGTCGTCGGGCCGAGAACAACTCCTTCGGAAAGGTCGACACGCCGAGGGGGACATCGCCTGTTGCACCGAGTGTCGGCGATGGCGAGCGCATCGTTTCGAGGTACATGCGGGTTGAGGAGTTGATCGTGCCCGTGAACCAGTACACGGAGACGTTGGTGAGCAGCGTGTCGCGGTCGATGGCCGTGAACGGATCCCCGTCGTGGTCGGTCCAGCCATGGAACTTCTCACCGATCCACGAGAGCAGGCCGGCTGGCGAGTCGTTCAACCCGGTGGCGAGCGTCTGGGGCCTCGTCTCCTGGATTCGGAAGTAGCCGTTGTCCTCGGCCATGTACCAGGTGGCCCGGTCCAGGTGCTGTTGTTCCAGTGGCGTGATGTCCTCGAAGTCGTCGTCGTGCCCCGGAGGGCCGGCGGTCATCATGTTCACGTGGCACCCGACCACGTGGTCCGGGTCCACCTGGGCGATCTGGCGTGAGATGAGCGAACCCCAGTCACCGCCCTGAACCCCGTAGGAGTCGTAGTCGAGACGGTCGGCCAGGGTGGCGAAGGCCTGCGCTGTGCGTTCAACGCCCCAGCCCCGCTGGGTGGTCGGCCCCGACCATCCGTAGCCGGGTAGCGAGGGTGCGATCACGTGGAAGGCATCCGCCTCGTCGCCGCCGTGTGCCGTCGGATCGGTCAGTGGCCCGATGATCTCCTGGAACTCGACCACGGATCCGGGCCAACCGTGGCTGAGCAGGAGCGGCAGCGCATTGTCGTGGGGGGAGCGCTGATGGACGAGGTGGATGTTCTGGCCGTCGATCGTCGTGGTGAGGTGGTCGAACTCGTTGAGCCGGGCCTCCCTACTGCGCCAGTCGAAGCCGTCGGCCCACCACGCCGCCAGGTCCTTCAGCCAGGCAAGGTCACAGCCGTAGCCCCAGCCCGTGTCGGGGATCTGGTCCGGCCAGCGTGTGTTGCCGAGGCGGTTGCGGAGGTCGGCCAGGTCGTCCTCTCCGATGTCGATGGTGAAGGGGTTGAGATCATTGGCCATGTTCGGACCGTAACCGGCGGCCGCAGCCGGGGTCCGATCCGGCTGTTACGTTCGTCGGCCATGGAACTCAAGGGGGCACGGGTACTGGTCACAGGCGGGTCGCGGGGGATAGGTGCAGCCCTGGCATCCGCGTATGCCGATGCGGCGGCGTCGGTGGTGGTGGCGGCACGCTCCGAGGATGACCTCCGCCAGGTGGCCGAGCGGATCGGGGGAGCCGCCCACGTGGCCGACCTGTCCGACCCCGATGTGGTCGATGGCCTCATCGAAGCTGTCGAGGCAGCGCATGGTCCCATCGATGTGCTTGTCAACAATGCCGGCATCGAGACCGTCGACCCGGTCGCAACCGTCGACCCGGACTCGGTGCGGGCAGCCGCCCGCGTGAACCTGGAGGCGCCAATGGTGCTGACCAGGCGGGTTCTGCCCGGGATGCTCGAGCGCAACCGTGGGGCGGTCGTGTTCATGTCATCGCTTGCCGGCACGGCCGGCTTCCCGGGGATGGGCCCCTACTGCGCCACCAAGGCCGGTCTCAACAACTTCGCCGCCAGCCTCCGGATCGAGTTGAAGGGGACGCCGGTCAGTACCACCCTCGTGGCTCCCGGCCCGGTCGACACGCGCATGTGGGATGCGGTCGAGTCGGCCTCCCCGAGCGTGCAGCGCACCAACAGCCGGTTCCAGAAGCTGCAGCTGATTCCAAAGACAACACCTGAGCGACTGGCACGACGGGTGGTTGCGGCCACGGCCTCAGGTCGCCGACATGTCCGCCATCCCCGGCGCCTCGCCCTCAACTTCTGGCTGGGAGAGTCGCCACGCCGGCTCACCGAATGGCTGTTGACCGGTGTGAGAATCGACCCCCTTGACCGGGTGGCCTGAGAGCAGGTTTGCGTCAGGCGTGTTCTGCCAGCTCGCGTAGCTTGCCGAGCACCTGGGCCGGGTCGCTGCCGATGGGGTTGACGTTCAACGAGGTAACCCCGGCCTCCTTGTAGGCCGCCAGGCGGTCCACGATGTAGGCCTCGTCTCCACACAGTGTGGTGTTTTCGATCAACTCTGCTGGAAGGGCGGCAGCGGCATCGTCACGCCTTCCGTCCAGGTAGGCGTCCTGGACCGCTATCGCCTCGTCGGCGAATCCGTAGTCGCGGCACACGTCGTTGTAGAAGTTCTTTCCCCTCGCTCCCATGCCGCCGATGTAGAGCGCCGCCATGGGGCGGGCGTAGTCGCGGAACTGGGCGGCATCCTCGCCGATTGCAACGAGACCCCCGGCGACAATGTCGAACGCTCCGAGGTCCGGGTCCCTCCTGGCCTTGCCGGCCCTGACAGCGTCGCCCCATACCTGGTCCATGCGTTCCGGGTACACGAGAAACGGCAGCCAGCCGTTGGTGGTGGCGGCAGTCTCTTCCACGCTCTTTTGGCCCAGGGCCGCCACGTAGATCGGGATGTCGGCCCGGACCGGGTGGTTGATGATCTTGAGGGCCTTGCCCAGGCCGGTTCCCTGGTCGGAAGGAAGGGGCAGCGTGAACACGCGGCCTTCGTGCACCAGTGGCTCTCGGCGCCACGCCGTGCGACATATTGAGATGATCTCCTTCATCCTGGTGAGGGGCATCGAGTAGGGCACACCGTGAAAGCCTTCGATCACCTGGGGGCCAGATGCACCGAGGCCCAGGGTGAAACGTCCACCCGAGAGGGAGTCAAGCCCTGCGGCGGTCTGGGCAAGGCACGCCGGGGTGCGGCTGTAGGTGTTCAGGATGCCGCTTGCCAACTGCACGGTGTTGGTGCTGGCGGCAAGGAAGCCCAGCAGGCTCACGCCGTCGAAGCCGTAGGCCTCGGGTATCCAGATGCAGTCCACGCCGGCCGCCTCGAGTTCTCGAGCCTGTTCGGCAGCGGCCAGCGGGTCGGTGGCGTAGTTGAGGAGGGTTGTGATGCGCATGGGCGCATTATCACAGGCCCGAGGGGGTCAGTCTGAGTCCGGGAACCTGAGGACCAGGATGACTCCGACCGTCGCCATGATCACCGCGCCTGCGATCATCGAGAGCGAGTAGCCGGCGGCGAAGGCCGAGCGTGCCGCTGCGGCGATGGTGTCGCCTGCACTTCCGGGTGCACTCCGGGCCACGTGGAGGGCAGCACCCACCGAGTCGCGGGCGGCCTCCAACGCTTCAGCAGGTAGCGGCAGGGAATCCAGGGTGTCGCCCAGGTCCCGCCGGTAGCCGGCCGAGAGAAGGGATCCGAGCAGAGCGATCCCGATGGCTGATCCGACCTCGCGTGTCGTGTCGTTGACCGCCGACGCCACACCTGCCTTGTCGAGAGGAAGGGAGCCCACGATGGCGGTGGTCGCCGTCGGGAAGGTCATTGCCATGCCGGAGGACAGCATCAGGATTCCGGCCAGCACATGGAGGTAGGACGAGTCGGCCGACAGCAGGGACATGATGACGCAGCCCAGGGAGGCCAGGAGCAGCCCGCTTCCCATGACTCTTCCGGCGCCGAACCGCTCTACCAGACGCGGGCCGCGTGGTGCGACGGCAACCATTCCAAGGGCGAAGGGGATCACCCGCAGGGAGGTGTCGAGCGGGGAGTACCCCATGACGAATTGCAGGTACTGGGCGAGGCCGAAGAACATTCCGAACATGACAGCGAAGGCCGCTGTGATGGTGAGGCTGGCCAGGCCGAACCGGGGTATGGCGAACAGGGCCGGGTCCAGCATCGGGTTTGCCTGGCGTCTGGCATTGAGGACCCAGGCAGTCAACAGGACTGCGGCTGCCACCAGCCCACCGATAACCAGTGGGTCCGTCCAGCCGAACTCAGGTCCTTGAATGAGGCCGTACACGAGGCCGGTGAGGCCTCCGGCCGTAAGAAGGCCACCTGCTGGATCAAGCGGGTGACGCTGGGTGTCCCGGGAGGTGGGTACAAGGAGCGTGACCAGGATCAGCGCCAACGCGGCGATGGGTATGTTCACAAGAAAGACCGAGCCCCACCAGAAGTACTCCAGCAACAGGCCGGCTGAAAGCAGGCCGATCGCTCCGCCGGCTCCGGCGAAACCTGCCCAGATAGCGATTGCCCTGGAGCGCTCCTCGGGTGGGAAGACGGCGGTCAGGATGGAGAGGGTTGCAGGCATTGTCAGGGCTGCCCCGATTCCCATCACCGATCGCCAGAGGATGATCTGTTCAGCGCTGCCGCTCTGGGTCGCAAGTACCGCACCGGCAATGAATATTGTCAGGCCCGTCTGGAGGGCGCCGCGTCGCCCGAAACGGTCGCCCAGGGCACCGGCAGGAAGCAGTAGAGCGGCAAAGACAAGTGCGTAGGCGGCGTTGATCCACACCAACTGCACACCTGTGGCGCCAAGTGCACGTTGAATGGACGGTAGTGACAGGTTCAGGGAGCTGACACCGGCCACGATCAGGACCAGTGACAGATTCAGGATTCCGAGGATGAGCCACCTGCGGGGATGGCCGGTGGACGTGTCATCTGATTGGTCAGTCATAGGGGCAGCCTCTCATGTCCTCTTCGCAGGTGATGACGTCAGCGGAGGTCATGGGTCACACGGCTTCCCCCGGCGGGGTGGGGCTCACCTACCATCTGCACATGCCTGAGCAGGGTGTTCCACCAGAGGTGGACGAGGTTGAGTTGGCCGACCGTGCCGCCTGGAGTGACCTGGCCGCCGGGTCCCTGCGTGGTGACACCGTTGAGTCGCTCACCACCACGGTCGACGGCATCCCCGTCAGGGTGCTCTACCGGTCAGACGACCCTGGGATGGTCGAGCCGGAATTGGGTGTTCCAGGCTCCAGCCCCCATACGAGGGGAGGCTCGGCTTCTGCTGGCCTCGTCGGGGGCTGGGATGTGAGGGCCCTGGTGCAAGATGTCGGGCCGACGGCAGCGAACGCCTCGGTGCTCGACGAGTTGGCGAACGGGTCCACCTCGGTGCTGCTGGATCCGGTTGCAATCGAAATGGCCGACATGTCGGATCTGGATTCGACCCTCGGCGGGGTCCACCTTGAGATGGTTCCGGTTGCCCTCGTTCCCGGGCCCCGGTGTGTCGAGACGGCCAACTGGCTGATCGACCTGTGGGACGACCGGGGTATTCCCGTTGGGGACCGGTCGGGAGACCTGGGAGTGGACCCGCTGGGTGTGGCGTCCCGTCACGGGACACCTGCGGCGGTGGGTTCCTCGATTGCCGAGGTGGTCTCCAGGGTCGCCGGGGCAGACGGTGTCCGTGCTGTCTCGATCGACTCGACGCCATATTCCGATGCCGGCCTGGGACCGTCGTGGGAGGTGGCGTGTTCACTCGCCACAGGTGTCGCCTACCTGCGTGCCCTTGAGGACGGCGGTGTCGAGGTCGACCGTGCACTGGGCTCGATGGCGTTCACCTATTCGGCTTCGGCCGACCAGTTCATGACCATCGCCAAGTTCCGTGCGGCACGCCGCTGCTGGGACAGGGTGGCTGCCGTGAGCGGGTCAGGGGCCCCGGGCCGGGCCCAGGTCCAGCGTGCGTTGACATCGGCTGCGATGCTCACCAGGGTCGGCCCGTGGGTGAACATGCTGCGTGTCACGGTGGCCGGCTTTGCTGCCGGCATCGCAGGGGCCGACTCGGTGACCCTGCATCCCTTCGACAGCGCCGTGGGGCGTCCCGATGCGTTTGGTCGCCGGATGGCCCGCAACGCACAGCTGCTCCTTCTTGAAGAATCCAACCTGGCCCGCATTGTCGACCCGGCCGGCGGTTCCTGGTATGTCGAGGACCTTACGGACAGGCTTGCCCGGGCGGCGTGGGAACTCTTCACCTCCATCGAGGCCGATGGCGGAATGGCCGAGGCCATTGCCGGTGGACGAATAGCCGCCGAGGCAGAGGCCGCCTGGTCGGCGGGTCAGGAGCGGCTTGCCACTGGGGAAGAGGTGATAACCGGCGTCACCAACTTCAGGGACCCGAACGAGGTGCCCCTCGTCCGGCCTGGTCCATCCCCGACACCGGAAGGGCCGCTCCCGCTGCGTCGATCGGCGAGTCCCTTTGAGGCGGAGGCGGGGTCGTGACGATTCCCGACTTCACCAGGGTGGATCTCGGGTCGCCCGAGGCCGACAGCGGTTCCGTCTGGGATGACCTGCTCGGTGAGGAGACAGGCCGTGGTCCAGCAGACTTCACCTGGGAGACACCCGAGCAGGTCCCGGTGCGGGCTCTATCCACTGCCGCCGACATCGCCGACCTGGACTTCGTCAACACGTGGCCCGGCCTTCCCCCATTCGTCAGGGGCCCGTACCCGACCATGTACGCCAGCCGACCATGGACCATCCGCCAGTACGCCGGATTCTCGACCGCCGAGGAGAGCAACGCCTTCTACAGGCGCAACCTGGCTGCGGGGCAGAAGGGCCTGTCGGTGGCCTTTGACCTACCCACCCACCGGGGCTACGACAGCGACCACCCACGCGTCGGTGGAGACGTCGGCATGGCGGGCGTCGCCATCGACTCGATCCTCGACATGCGCACCCTCTTTGACGGCATCCCCCTGGACGAGATGAGCGTGTCCATGACGATGAACGGTGCCGTGCTTCCGATCCTGGCCCTCTACGTGGTGGCCGCCGAGGAACAGGGAGTCCCTCAGCACCAGCTGACCGGAACCATCCAGAACGACATCCTCAAGGAGTTCATGGTCCGGAACACCTACATCTACCCACCTGCGCCATCGATGAGGATCGTCTCGGACATCCTCGCCCACACCAGCGCCGAGATGCCCCGCTTCAACGGCATCTCCATCTCCGGGTACCACATGCAGGAGGCAGGAGCCACCGCCGACCTTGAGCTGGCCTACACGCTGGCAAACGGAATCGAGTACGTACGTGCCGCTGTCGACGCCGGTCTGGAGGTGGACGACTTCGCCCCGAGGCTCAGCTTCTTCTGGGGCATAGGAATGGACTTCTTCATGGAGGTGGCAAAGTTGCGTGCAGGCCGCCTGCTCTGGTCGAGGCTCATGTCGGAGTTCTCCCCGAAGGACCCCCGATCCCGGTCGCTTCGCACCCACTGCCAGACCTCTGGATGGAGCCTCACCGCACAGGACGTCCACAACAACGTGGTACGGACCTGCGTCGAGGCCATGGCCGCCACCCAGGGTGGCACCCAGTCCCTCCACACCAACTCCCTCGACGAGGCCCTGGCGCTTCCGAGCGATGCATCGGCACGCATAGCCCGGAACACACAACTGTTCCTGCAGCACGAAACCGGGACCTGTCGGGTGGTTGACCCCTGGGGAGGCAGCTACCACCTTGAGAGGCTCACCGCCGACCTGGCAGCCAGGGCGATGGAACACATCTCAGAGGTGGCCGAGAGCGGTGGAATGGGCAGGGCCATCGAGGCCGGTATCCCGAAGCTGCGCATTGAGGAGTCCGCCGCACGCACCCAGGCCCGGATCGACTCTGGGCGCAGGACCGTGGTCGGTGTCAACAGGTACCGTCCCGAGGTGGAGCCGCCACTCGAGGTGCTCCGTGTCGACAACGCCCAGGTGCGTGCCGACCAGGTGGCGAGGCTTGAGAGGCTTCGGGCCGAGCGGGATGAGAGCGCGTGCACCTCAGCCCTTGAGGCTCTCACGGCCTGCGCTGACTCCGGCGACGGCAACCTGTTGGCCGTAGCCATCGACGCGGCCCGGGCCCGGGCTACCGTCGGCGAGATCAGCTACGCCATGGAGAAGGTCTTCGGGCGTCATGTAGCCGAGGTGAAGATCATCTCTGGAGTCTTCAGCAGCGAGGTGGGCGAGAGCGACCAGGTGTCTGGAGCGCGCGCTCTCGTGGCTGCATTCGAGGTCGACCACGGAAGGCGGCCCCGGATTCTCGTGGCGAAGGTTGGCCAGGACGGCCACGACCGTGGTCAGAAGGTGATTGCCACGGCGTTCGCCGACCTGGGCTTCGATGTGGACATCGGGCCACTCTTCTCCACCCCGGCAGAGGCGGCGATGCAGGCTGTCGAAAACGACGTCCACGTTGTCGGGGTGAGTTCGTTGGCTGCGGGGCACCTGACCCTGGTGCCCGAACTGCGGAATGAGCTCGATGAACTCGGCCGCGAGGACATCGTGGTCGTCGTGGGTGGTGTCATCCCCGACCATGACCGTGATGCCCTGATGGCCTCCGGAGCTGCAGCCATCTTCCCGCCCGGCACCGTCATCGCCGAGGCGGCCACAGACCTGCTCGGGCTGCTCCTGTGAGCGACGACCTGGAGGGCACCCTGGCCGACCTCAGGGACGGCGTCCTCGCCGGTGACCGTGCCGCAGTCGGTAGGGCGATCACACTTCTCGAGTCCAGTCGGCCGGACCACAGGTCTGATGCCCGTGCCCTCCTGTCAGGGCTGGGTCAACCTGACGGGGTCGCCCACAGGGTCGGCATAACCGGTGTCCCGGGTGTCGGCAAGAGCACGTTCATCGAGGCACTCGGAAGCCACCTGACCGCTGCCGGCCACCGGGTGGCGGTGCTGGCAGTTGATCCCACGAGCAGCGTTACCGGCGGGAGCATCCTGGGCGACAAGACCCGCATGCAGGGCCTTGCCAACGACCCCAATGCCTTCGTCAGGCCGTCACCGAGTTCGGGCACCCTCGGTGGTGTCACCCGGTCCACGAACGAGACGATCGTCCTGCTCGAGGCTGCCGGGTATGACGTGGTGCTGGTTGAGACCGTGGGCGTAGGCCAGTCCGAGACGGCCGTTGCCTCGATGGTCGACTTCTTTCTCCTCCTGATGCTCCCCGGTGCCGGTGATGAACTCCAGGGCATCAAGAAGGGTGTGCTGGAGTTGGCCGACATGATCGCCGTCAACAAAGACGATGGCGAGACCTCTGGTGATGCCCGTGCAGCGGCGCGGGACTACTCGGCAGCCATGAGGCTCACCCATGTGGCTACCCCTTCGTGGACCCCTCCGGTGGTCACGTGCAGTGCCCGGACAGGTGAGGGCCTTGCCGAGATCTGGCAGCAGGTGGAGGCCCACCGCGAGGCCTTCGTGGCCACGGGCGAGTGGGACCAGAACCGGCGTGCCCAGCGGCTGGCCTGGATGTGGTCGATGCTCGAGGATCGCCTCCTGGCGGCGGTGAGGGAGAACCCGGCGGTACTCGCAATCCTGCCGGAACTGGAGCGCAGTGTCCTCGACGCCGAGGTCACCCCGTCGGTGGCCGCCGACAGGTTGCTCGACGCCATTGGTGGCCCCTCTCCGGCCACGTCCTGAGGGTCGCATGGTCCCGGGTGGTCGACTTGACCGGCGGACCTTTCTGCAGGGTGGGCTGGCGGTTGCCGCCGGGGCTGGTCTGTTGGCGCGTGGGGTTGCTGCCGGGGCTGCTGAGCCGGGTACAGGTCCCTACGGGTCCATCGCCGGAAGGTTGCCGGACCGCAACGGTCTGATCCTGCCAGAGGGTTTCTCGTCGCGGGTCGTGGCAGTAAGCGGCGACCCGGTTGGTTCGAGTGGTTACGAGTGGCCCCTGTTTCCCGGAGGTGCCGGCACGTTCGCTGATGGTGAGGGTGGCTGGTTCTACGCCTGCAACAGCGCCGTCTACGACTACCTGACGCCGTGGAAGCCCCTGGGAGGTGCTTCGGCAATCCACTTCGACGCCCACGGTGAGGTGCTTGACGCCTATCGGATTCTTGTGGGGAGCCATTCGAACAGGGATGGTGGTCCGACCTCGTGGGGAACATGGCTGTCGTGCGAACAGGACTTCGAAGGTGACGGCATCGTCTGGGAGTGTGATCCGTCCGGGTCTGAGCCGGGGGTCGCCCGCGAGGCGTTGGGGCGTCGCCGCCACGGGTCAGCCACGGTGAACCCTGCCGACGGCGTCGTCTACCTGACCGAGGCCGAGCGTGACGGCCTGCTCTACAGGTTCACCCCTGACGAGTTCGGCGATCTCTCCGCTGGTCGTCTGGAGGCGATGGTCCTGGATGCCGACGGCACCGTCGGCTGGGGTCAGGTGGCAGACCCCTCAGGTGGGGAGGTTCCCGCACGCCACCAGGTACCCGGGGCCTTCGTGACGGCTGTGGGCGGAGGTATCTGGTGCCAGAACGGCTGGCTCTGGTTCACGACCAGCCTCGACAACCGGGTCCACGCCGTCGACCTCGAGAATCGACGCTACGAGCTCGTCTGGGACGGTGTGGGCAACCGTCAACCCCTGGCCGGCATAGCCGACCTCACCGTGGCGCCTGTTTCGGGCGACCTGTACGTGGCCGAGGACCGGGGCGACATGGAGTTGGTTCTGATTGGTGCTGATGGCGATGTGGCACCGTTCGCCAGGTTTGCCGACCCGACCCATCGGCTGTCGGAGGTGACCGGCCCCTGCTTCGACCCTGCAGGGGAGCGCCTGTACTTCAGTTCCCTGCGGGGCCCCGGCAACCGCCTGACACGCGACATCATCCCTGACGTCGACTGGGGTGACGCACCCGAGGGCCTCATGGTCGGTGTCACATACGAGGTGACCGGTCCCTTTCGTGGGCTTGCACCGACCCCGACTGCCCCTTCTGCACCGGCTGTGAGCCCCACCTCCAGCCCAGCACTGCCAGCGACCACCTCCCTCTCTGTGCCCGCCCCGACAACTGTTGCCGGTGGAGCTTCCGACACCCCGTCCGCAACCACGTTCCCCCCTTCTACGGTTCCAGCACCTCCATCGACGTTGGCCGGGGCCGGCCAGGGTGGATCCCCGGATGGCTCGTGGGAGACGCTCGTGGGGGTCGGGGTGGCGCTGGCTGCAGGTGTCGCAGCCGTCGGAGGCATCCTTGCCCTGCGTCGACGAAATTCAGGCGGAGCCCCGGATGAGGCCCCAGAGGAAGAGGGCGCCTAGAAGTCCTCGTCGAACGCCACGTCGCCCTCGACACCAACCTGGTAGGCGGCGACCGTGCGCTCGAAGAAGTTGGTCAACTCCTGTACGTCCTGGAGTTCCATGAAGCCGAACGGGTTCTTGGCCCCGTAGGTCTTGGGCAGGCCCAGTTGAGCGAGGCGCTGGTCGGCCACGAACTCCAGGTAGGTGCGGGTGTCGGCGGTGGACATGCCGGGCACGCCCTGGCCCAGGAGGTCCTCGGCGAACTGGTACTCGCAGTCGATCGCCTCGTCCATCATGGTTTGGATGCGTGACCGCAGGTCGTCGTCGAACAGGTGGGGTTGTTCGGCCCGAACCGTGTTGACCACCTCGAAGGCGAAGTTCATGTGACAGCTCTCGTCGCGGAACACCCAGTTGGTGCCCGATGCCAGGCCGTTCAGGTAACCCTTGGAGCGCAGGAAGTAGACGTAGGCGAAGGCGGCGAAGAAGAACAGCCCCTCGATGCAGGCGGCGAAGCAGATCAGGTTCAACAGGAACGTCTTGCGCTGCTCGTCGGTGTCCAGCTGGTCCAGGTCGTGGACCGAGTCCATCCACTTGAAGCAGAACTCGCCCTTCTTGCGTACCGAGGGGATGTTGTGGATGGCGGCAAAGGCAGCTTCCCGCTCGTCGAGGTCGGGGATGTAGTTGTCGAGAAGCGTCAGGTAGAACTGGACGTGCAGGGCCTCTTCGTAGAGTTGGCGCGACAGGTACATCCGTGCCTCGGGGGCGTTGATGTGCTGGTAGAGGTTGAGTACCAGGTTGTTGGACACGATCGAGTCGCCGGTGGCGAAGAACGCAACCAGCCGGCTGACGAGGTGCTTCTCTGGTGGGAGCAGCTTGCGGTCGAGGTCGACCAGATCGTCGGAGAAGTCGATCTCGTCGACTGTCCAGGTGTTCTTGATGGCATCGCGGTACATCTCGTAGAAGACCGGGTAGCGCATTGGTCGCAGCGTGAGGTCAAAGCCGGGGTCCAGCAGGTTGCCGCGTTCGGCTGAAGGGACGTTGCCCTGGGTGTGCTGGGTGGACGGCTCTGCATCAAACGGTTCGATGTTGGTTTCGGCCAGGGCCATCAGTCGCATGCCTCACAGGTCTCGGGGTTCTCCAGGGAACATGCCACCGCCTCAGCGTCGCTGAACGCAGGAGAGCTGCCGGCGACAGTGGCCGGTTCGCCTGGCGCCGGACCGTCGTCGGTGGTGGTCTTGTTGATACGCGTGGCAGGCCGCGACCTCAGGTAGTAGGTGGTCTTGAGACCCGACTTCCATGCATGCAGGTACATGGAGCTGAGCTTGCCGATCGTGGGCGACTCCATGAACAGGTTCAGGGACTGGCTCTGGTCGACGTATGCACCCCGGTCGGCGGCCATGTCTATGAGCGACCGCATCGGGATCTCCCATGCGGTGCGGTAGATCTCCTTGAGCGCGTCGGGCACCTCGGCCACGTCCTGGATTGAACCCTCGGCCCGCTTGACGGCGTTGGTGGTCTGTTCGTTCCAGAGGCCGCGTTCCTGGAGGTCGCGAACGAGGTAGCGGTTGATCTGGATGAACTCGCCGGAGAGGGTTTCGCGCTTGAACATGTTTGAGACCTGGGGTTCGATGCACTCGTAGCAACCGGCGATCGAGGCAATGGTGGCAGTTGGCGCAATGGCGATCATGAGCGAGTTGCGAAGGCCGTGCTCGGCAATGCGCTCCCTCAGGGTCGCCCAGCGAGCGGGGTCGGTCGGTTCGACACCCCACAGGTCGAACTGCAGGTCACCGGTGGCTGCGCGGGTGATGTTGAAGTTGGGATGGGGGCCCGAGGCCTCGGCCAGTTCGGTCGATGCCCACAGGGCGTTGAAGTAGATCTCCTCTGAGATCCGTGCTGAGAGCGTGCGGGCATCGGGGTGGTCGAATGGGAGGCCCAACTTGAAGAAGACGTCCTGAAGGCCCATCAGGCCCATGCCGACCGGGCGCCAGGCTGAGTTCGAGGTTGCCGCCTCGGGGGTCGGATAGAAGTTGATGTCGATCACGCGGTCGAGGAACGGAACCGCGGTACGGACGACCTCACCGAGGCGGTCGAAGTCGAACGAACCGTCGTGTACCAGAGCCCCCAGGTTCACCGACCCCAGGTTGCACACAGCGGTCTCGTTCTGGTCGGTGACCTCGAGTATCTCGGTGCATAGGTTGGAGAGGTGCACGACACGGTCGGGGGCGCCGGTCTGGTTGCACTTGGCGTTGGAGGCGTCCTTGAATGTCATCCAGCCGTTTCCGGTCTGGGCCAGGGTGCGCATCATCTTGCTGTAGAGGTCCCTGGCTGGAACCTGGCGCACGTAGAGGCCTTCTTCCTCGGCCTTCAGGTAGGCGGACCGGAACTCGTCGCCGTAGAGGTCTGTCAGGTGGGGGACCACCTTGGGGTCAAAGAGCGACCAGACCCAGTCCTTTTCGAGGCGCTCCATGAACAGGTCCGGAATCCAGTTGGCGAGGTTCAGGTTGTGGGTGCGCCTCTGGTGGTCGCCGGTGCTCTCCTTGAGGTCCAGGAAGTCCTCGATGTCGGAGTGCCATGACTCGAGGTATACGCACGCCGCCCCCTTTCGGCGGCCTCCCTGGTTGACGGCCGCAACCGAGCTGTCGAGTGTCTTGAGCCAGGGAATGATGCCGTTTGACAGGCCGTTGGTGCCTCGGATCAGAGAGCCCTTGCCCCTGACCCGGTGCCATGCGACGCCTATCCCCCCGGCGAACTTGGAGAGTTGGGCGATGTCGGTGTAGCGCCGGTAGATGCCGTCGAGGCTGTCCTCGGGGGAGTCGAGCAGGTAGCAGCTGGACATCTGGGGGTGGGTCGTGCCCGAGTTGAACAGGGTCGGGCTTGACGGCAGGTACTGCAGCGAGGACATGAGCCTGTAGAAGCGGATGGCCTCGTCAGGGCAGGTGGACAGCCCGCAGGCGACCCGGAGGAAGAAGTACTGGGGTGTCTCAACGACATTGCGGCTCTCGGGGTGGCGGAGCAGGTAGCGGTCGTAGACGGTTCGCAGGCCGAAGAACTCGAACAGGTTGTCGCTGTCGTCCTGGATGGTGTCGTTCAGCTTGCGGGCGTTGTCTGATACGAAGCCGGCAACCTCGTCGCCTATGAGGCCCTCGTCGTGTCCGGTGGCGATCGACTGTGAAAAGGAGTGGATGTCCTGGTTGCGGACCTCCTTGTCGATGACCGTTGCCAGCAGGCGGGCTGCGAGGCGTGAGTAGTTGGGTTCCTCGACGATGAAGGCAGCTGCGGTGCGGATGGAGAGTTCGTCGAGTTCCTCGGTGGTGGCGCCGTCGCACAGGCCCGAGATGGTGCGGGTGGCGATGCGCATGGGGTCGACGCCCGGCAGGCCCTCGGAGCAGCGTTCGACGGCGCGTACGATCTTGTTGACGTCGACCGGTTCGAGGTCGCCGTTGCGTTTGCGCACCCGCATGTTGGAGCCACCGGCCCGGCTCTCTGTGCTGATGCTGTCGAGGCGGTCCTCGGTCAACGCCATCTGTGTGTCCCCTCGTACCTGTGCCGGATGTCCCGGTCCTGTCGTGATGTGTCCGTCGTCCCGGGGTCGGAGGGTCCACCGCCGCTGGAGGGGGGAGGGAGCATCGCGTCGTCCGGACAATGAATTGCACGCATGTAATTACACCCATGTCAAGTGATTCCCCCGCTGTCGGGGAGGATTTCTGCAGCACCGCGCGGTGGGTGGTTACAACAGCGTCAGAACCACCGCTTGTCGCGCTCAGCGCGCGATGTTGTGTGTAGCGGTCAGGTCCGTCAGATTGAGGAGAGCGAGATCCGCAGAGCGAGTCCCTCGACCTCGGTGTCGACGGCGTCGGCCGGAACCTCGCCCAGGTTCAACTCGGTGGCGAGCACCTGTCCGGCCACATAGTCCGTGTGGGTCCGGACGGCATCGAGGACCGTCTCGTCTCCGCCGAGTCGCAGGATGATGCGGTCGGTAACGACAAGGTCGGCGTCGCGACGCGCCTGTTGGACCTGCCTGACGACGTCTCGTGCCAGCCCCTCGGCTGCCAACTCGGGTGTCACCTCGGTGTCGAGCACCACGACTGCGTCAGCTGACCCGAGGGCGGCTGCTGCGACCCCTTCAGGCGACTCGAGCGCCAGGTCGAACTCGTCGGCACTGAGGGTGTGGCCGGCGACCTCAACGCTGCCATCGTCGTTGAGGGAGAAATCCCCGGAGCGGGCGGCGGCGAACACGGCCTGGACATCCCCTCCCAGTCGGGGTCCGAGAGCCTTTCCGTCGGGCCGCAGGGTGAAGGTGGCGTGGCCCTCGAGGTCGTCGGTGAGGTGGACGGCCTTGACGTTGACCTCGTCGACCAGCAGGTCGGTGAGGCCGGCAAGGGCTTCGCTGTCGGTACCGGCGACGGTTAGCGAGGTGAGCGGAAGCCTTACCCGCAGGCCGTTGTCCTCGCGCAGACGCAACGCAGTCGATGCCACGTCGCGAACGCGGTCCATGCGGGCCACCATTTCGGGGTCGGCAGGAAGGTCGCCGGGGTCCGGCCAGTCGGTGAGGTGAACGCTCGGAAGGCCGGTCAGGCCCGTGTGCACCTCTTCCATCACCATCGGCAGGAACGGTGCGGCAACCTTCGAGAAGGTGACGAGCACTGTGTAGAGGGTGTCGTAGGCATCGCGCTTGTCGTCGTCGTTCAACTCTGAGGTCCTGGCCCAGAACCGGTCGCGACTACGACGGATGTACCAGTTGTTGAGTGCGTCGATGAAGCCCCTGATCTCGGCGGTTGCGCCGGGCAGGTCGTAGGCGTCCATTCGATCGGTGACCGACTCGACCAGCGTGCGGGTCTTGGCCAGCAGGTAGCGGTCCAGCAGCTGCTCGGAATCGGCCCGGAGTTGCGCCCTGTAACCGTCGGCATTGGCGTAGAGCGTGAAGAAGCTGAAGGCGTTCCACACCGGCAGCAGCACCTGGCGGACAACGTCGGTGATGCCCGGATCGCTGATGCGAAGGTCGCCACCCCTCGAGATGTTCGATGACATCAGGTACCAGCGCAGTGCGTCGGAGCCCTGATGTTCGAACACGAGGGAGGGCTCGGTGTAGTTGCGGAGCTTCTTGGAGAGCTTGGCGCCATCCTCGGCAAGGAGGATTCCGTGGCAGATTACGTTTTCAAATGCAGGCCTGTCGAACAACGCCGTGGCCAGTACGTGCATCGTGTAGAACCAGCCACGGGTCTGGTTGATGTACTCCACGATGAAGTCGGCGGGGAAGTGGTCCTCGAACCAGGCCTCATTCTCGAACGGGTAGTGGAACTGGGCGAAGGGCATGGAGCCCGACTCGAACCAGCAGTCAAGAACCTCGGGGACCCGCCGCATCGTGGACGCCCCGGTGGGGTCATCGGGGTTTGGGCGGGTCAGGTCGTCGATGAACGGACGGTGAAGGTCATCTGGCCTCACGCCGAAGTCGGCCTCGATCTCGTCGAGACTGCCGTACACATCGGTCCTCGGGTACTCGGGGTTGTCGCTCTTCCAGACCGGGATCGGGGAACCCCAGAACCGGTTGCGGCTGATCGACCAGTCCCTCGCACCGTCCAGCCACATTCCGAAACGGCCGTCCCGGACGTGCTCGGGTACCCAGTTGATGTCGGCGTTCAACTCGATCATCCGGTCCCGGATGTCGGTGACCTTCACGTACCAAGAGGAGATGGCCTTGTAGATGATCGGCGTGTCGGTGCGCCAGCAGTGGGGGTAGTTGTGCTCGTAGGTGTCGTGGCGGAAGATCCGGTCGTTCGCCTTGAGGGCCCTGATGATGTCGGGGTTGGCCTCGAATACGTTGATGCCGGCCCAGTCGGTCACCTCGCTTGTGAAACAACCCTGATCGTCGACGGGGACCACGCGGCCGATGGGGATGTTGTTCGCCTCGCAGATGGCCTGATCGTCCTCGCCGAAGCCTGGTGCCATGTGCACCACGCCGGTCCCCTCGGCAGCGTCCACGAAGTCGGCCGACAGCACCCTGAAGGCGTCGCTGCGATCGGCGAAGAAGTCGAAGAGGGGTTTGTAGGTGCGGCCGATCAGGTCGGCGCCCGTCAGCCTGCCGACCTCCTCGGTTCCCTCGAGCTGGGCCTCGTAGCGCTCAGCGGCTTCGACCCCCAACACGAGCACGGTTCCGTCGGGACCGAGGTGCATTGAGTAGGTGACTTCCGGCCCGACTGCGATCGCAAGGTTGGAGGGAAGCGTCCAAGGTGTCGTCGTCCAGGCCAGCAGGCGCATCGGCCCGGGGTCACCGTCGGTGGGATTCAGGTCAAAGCCCACCGTGACGGCCGGGTCCTGTCTGGGCCTGGTTGCGTCGTCAAGGCGGATCTCGAAGTTGGACAGCGGCGTCTCAGCCCCCCACGAGTAGGGCATGACCCTGAATGCCTCGTACACCAGCCCCTTGTCCCAGAGCTGGCGGAACGCCCACATGACCGACTCCATGTAGTCGCGGTCCATGGTCTTGTAGTCGTGGTCGAAGTCGACCCAGCGGGCCTGACGGGTGACTGTCTCCTCCCATTCGTCGGTGTAGCGCAGGACCGAGGAACGGCAGTGGGCGTTGAAGGCCTCGATGCCGTAGTCGATGATGCTCGCCCTGCCTGCAACCGGTAGTTCCTTCTCTGCCTCCATCTCGGCCGGCAGCCCGTGGCAGTCCCAGCCGAACCTGCGGGTGACCTTCCTTCCCCGCATGGTCTGGTAGCGGGGAACAACGTCCTTCACGTAGCCGGTCAGGAGGTGGCCATGGTGGGGGAGGCCGTTGGCGAACGGGGGGCCGTCGTTGAAGGTGAACTCGTCGTCGGAGGATCTGGCATCGACCGAGGCCTGGAAGGTTCCCTCGGCGGCCCACCGCTCCAGGATCCGTGCCTCAAGGTTTGGGAAGTCGGCCTTTCCCACCTCCGGGTAGGCGTCTTGGGGAGGGTGCTCGCTGGACATGACCGTCAGCAGGGTATCGGTGCGGTGCCCGTCGGTTGGTGAGTCGACCGGCTCACGGGGCCGGTGCTGGAGAGACCTGAGGCGTCTGGGCGTTCAACCGGCCGTGATCTGTGCTGCTACCTGGCGCAACTGGTACCGGAGGACCTTTCCACCCGGGTTGGTCGGAAGAGAGTCGACGACCTCCACATGTCGGGGCGCCATGTGGCTGGCGAGCTCCTCCCGAGCCCACGACAGGACCGCAGACGGGTCAACCGGCCTACCGCCTGACGGGACCACGAACGCCATTCCGACCTCACCCATCCGGTCATCGGGCACACCTACGACAACTGCCCGGTCGATGTCCGGGTGTGCTGCGAGCACGGCCTCGACCTCGGCTGGATAGACGTTGAAGCCTCCGGAGATGTACATGTCGGTGGACCGGCCGGTGACCTTCAGGTTGCCCGCTTCATCCAGCACTCCTGTATCTCCGGTGTGGAGCCAGCCGTCGGGGTCTACGGCTGTGGTCGTTCCAGCCTCGTCATCGAGGTAGCCGGCCATGACGTTGTAGCCGCGGATGAGTACCTGACCGGGCTCGCCGGCAGGCACAGGTTCGCCGTTGTCGTCTGCAACATTCAGATCAATGCCTGGCAGGGCCCGACCTGAACTTGTAGCCGCCAGGTTCGGCGGGTCGTTGTGGTGACCGGTGGTGGTGACCCCTGATGCCTCGGTCAGCCCGTACCCGGTGAGAACCGTCTCGAACCCGAGCAGGTCGCGCATCTCATCCACCAGATCTGCTGACACGGGCGCTGCACCGGTGACGGCAAGGCGGAGTGTCGAGGTGTCCAGAGGGAGCCCATCCAGGTGGTCCAGAATTGACCTGTAGATGGTTGGAGGACCGGGAAGCACGGTGATCGACTCCTCGGCAACACGCTCAATGACGACCTGCGGGTCGAACACAGCCTGTGGGACGAGGGTCACTCCGGACATGAGGCACGCCAGGATTCCGCCGTTCAGGCCGAATGTGTGGAAGAACGGGCTGACGGCCAGATATCTGTCGCCCTCACGCAACCCGATAGCAGCGCTCCACGAGCGGTACGAGCGGCAGACCGCGCCGTGGCGGAGCATGGCGCCCTTCGGGGTTCCGGTTGTCCCGGAGGTGAACAGGATGTGGCAGAGATCGTCGGCGTTGACCGAACCCGTGCGCTCGCTCAGGTCGGGCCCAGCGGTCGCGGCCACGAAGGCCTCCCAGGGCGTACAGGCATCGGGGGTCGGGCCGCTCATGACGACGGTCTCCTCCACGGTGCCGCCCGCCTCGGCGAGCATCGCCACGTAGTCGGTGTCTAGAAAGTCGGTGACCGTGAACAACAGGCGTGCCGACGTTCGGTCCAGGAGGCGTGCCACGTCACCACCCCCGAGCCTGGTGTTGAGCGGAACAAGTACACCGCCGGCGCAGTGGATGCCGAGCGCAGTTGCGGCCCACCTGGCCGAGTTGGGCGCCCAGACGGCGACCCTGTCGCCCGGATGGATTCCGCGTCGGATCAGGGTCTCGGCGACCCTGTGGGCCTCATCTCGGTACTCGCTGAACGACCAGCGGAGGTCGCCGTCGACGACGGCTTCAAGGTCGCCGAACCGCCTGGCTGCGGCGTCGACCAGCTCTGGGATGGTGGAGGCCTCCACGGGCCGGACCCTACTTTCGGGACCCACCTGCTGCCCTCAGGATGCTTCGGGCTCGGGTTCTTCCTCGGCCGGCGCCTCGTCGTCACCAGCGGCCTCGGGCTCGGGTTCTTCTTCGGCCGGTGCCTCGTCGTCACCGGCGGCCTCGGGCTCGGGTTCTTCTTCGGCCGGTGCCTCGT